>Ga0315281_10000004_pt1 | contig 437496 bp, 490 predicted proteins | sample YL17G07_0_MG_FD_204540 | JGI IMG/M metagenome (GOLD analysis project Ga0315281, IMG submission 204540) | Sediment microbial communities from Yellowstone Lake, YNP, Wyoming, USA - YL17G07_0 | ecosystem: Environmental > Aquatic > Freshwater > Lake > Sediment | place: USA: Wyoming | collected...
CAGTGGAACATGTTTCAAGGAGATACATGACTTCGCCTGTAATAACAAGGACGTCGATTCATCCAACTGGAAATGGTTCAAGTGGCAGATAGTGAATGGCAATCCGAACCATGCATGGAACACGACGCCTGTTCAAGGACCGAACCTGACTGAATCAAACGTTAGTATAGTCTACATTGAAGGTAACAACTATGTGTACAATAGAACTTACGGGAACAACCAAGTAAGACGTTTGGCTGTCAACGTGTATGACACAGAGAATCAATCATATGCTAACAATACTAGCGTGAGTTTCTGGATCACGAACGATTCATTGACATACAGGCTAGAGAACATCAATGCGAGTGATTCATTAGGCAATGCATCATACTGGTATGATCCTAACTGCACGCATAACGTAGGTCAACAGACATGGATCGCTGGCGTGAGTGACTTATGTTATCAGGACAAGAACACCACTACGAATTATACGTTGAATGTAACTGGTGATCTATGGCCTGTGATAACGTCACCCATTGGTGAAAAGTACCTGAGAAGTGAAAATAATACACCTTTAATTGGAACTGTTACCGACGAATGTTCAAATTATATTAATAGCTCAAATGTAAACTTTAGTGCATTCAAAGGCTCTGCAAATAATTATTGTAACCCGATAACAGATGTTGGTGATGGAAGTTATAATTGTAGCTTAAACGCCACTGGATTTTCTACTCAAGGCTGGAATGTAAAAATGAATGCTTCTTTAGTAAATTATAATTATAATGAAACAAATCAGACTTATTTATCAAATCAGAGAGGTTTCTGGGTTGAAACAAAACCATATTTAATAACTGATTTTGTAGTTCAATCATACAATTCTACAAACGCTTTGGGTGATGGAGGTTGGGGAGAAAGATGGGTATTCAGAGTGAATGCTACTGATGAGGATAATGACACTATGACAGTGAAACTTTGGGTAAATGTTTCTGGTGGAGATTGGTCACAACCATACCCTTCTGGAATGAATAATTATAGTGTATTCGGAAATAACACGACTGTAATATTCACTGTCTATTGGCCTGTTTACTCATCTCCAGGAACAGGACCTCACTCATTTAAGTTTAACATATCTTCTGGAGACAGTTGGGATGTGAACGAAACTTCGAACGGAACTATAACCATACAAAAGGATGATATAAGTTTCATTCATGATAGTGGTAATAACACAGTTGTTAACAGGAGTTCAGGAAGCCAGTTATTGAGTTTAAGAATTTATGACAGTGATAAAGGAGTTAATTTAACTACTACTCCCACTGCTCAAGGAAACATATGGATAACGAACGATAGTTATAACTTTGTTGGTTCAGCACAGAAAATAGCATCTGTAGGTTGGTTAAACTATTCTTTCGATCCTGGATGCGGTCTTCCTGATGGAAATTATAAATACTTTATAGGGCCACAAAAATGGAAAGGTGAAATTAATGAATCAAGTGCTTACAAAACTTTAAACAGCACTAACTTTAGCATAAACATAACAACCTATCCTCTACAAATAAGTTTCCTAGAACCTACTGGAGCAAAACTATTCTTGAAAGGAATAGAAAATGTAACAATAAGAGCAAACGTGTCTGACGATTGCGGAGCTTTACCAGGAACTAATTTAACAATCGTATCGCAGCAATTGAATACGTATCCTGCAGAAAAAGTTTGCACAGAATCTCCTAATAATGGACTATTAGTTTACGAAGGTAGCGGTAATTACAGTTGTACGTTCAAGAACACCACCACATCTGCTGAAGAATGGGATTATGGATATGTTAATGTAAGCGTTAATGCTTCAAGAGAATATTATAATTCTTCTGTAACGATTTCAACAACAAACTCTTATTACTTATCTTCAAGACCAACTATCAATACTGTCGGTATACCATTCGGTGAAACAACTGCAACATGGGGAGATAACTGGTATTTCTCAGAGTTCACCAATCCAATAAGCATATCTGATGAGGATATGAGCGGAGAACTTGGTAGTTTAATAAATGTTTCACTTTGGATTAACCTAACCGGAGATTGGACATATTATGGTTCTAAGATATGCAAGCCTTCACCACCAGAAGCAAACTGTTCAGGAGGTTCTCTTTACTTCTATCCTGTCAATTTCATGTGCAACAGAACATATACGGATATAGGAAATCATAGTTTCAAAATTAACATTAGCGATAATTTCAATTATACTGATGAAAAGTCTAATAATTTTTCAATAGCAAAAGATCCAACTTATTCGTGGAATGTTTTAGGTGATGGAAATTCGGTTGACAGAGAATTTGAATCCCAAACATATCTAGCAGCAAGATTCTATGATTCCGTAAAGAATAGCATCATAGATTTTGCAAACGTAAACGGTACAATATGGATTACCACAAACGGAACGTATTTTGGAAATTATTCAAATATGCAAACACAGAGTAACGGTTACTTTAACTATAGCTTCAATCCTGACTGCAGATTCTCTGCTGAAAGACAATGGTGGAAAGTAGCAATGAATGATAGTTGTTATGATGTGAGTTACACTGCCAATCCTGATAATCAATCCGTGTACGTTAAAGGTCAGTTGAAAAACTCTATTATACTGCCTGCACAAGGTTCTAATCAACTTGTAGGAACAATAGTAACAATGAAATCAAACATATCTTCAGATTGTTCTGAGAATGTAAGTGGTGCAACTGTTGTGCATGAAGCACAATCTCCTTCAGGAGTATGGGAACTTGCAAACATCTCAGTAATTGTAAATGAAGAATTCGGGATATATAACAGTTCTTGGAATACTTCATTCCACACAGGAGGCAATTGGAGCTTTAGAATAAATGCTAGCAAATCTGATTATTATTCTAATTCAACTGTTTTCACAAATTGGACCTATCTTAATAATACACCTTCAATAACTGAGAATGCATCAGTTTCTCCACAAACAGGTGGTTGGGGTTCAAACTATAGTTATACTATTGATATAAATGATACTCAATATGACAACGTTTCATGCAAATTATTTACGTACACCTCTGGCTCATGGGTTTATAGAGGAACTGAGAGTATCTATTGGGGTGTTGGAACTTGTAGAGTTAATGTTACAAACTTTACATGCAGTGATAGAAACACAACAACAAATTGGTTTAAATGGGAAATTTATGATGGAACAAATAGGCTTAACACATCAAATGTTTCAGCGCCTGCAATTACAAAGAATAATATGGTCATAAGCTATTCATATGGAAACAACAGTACAGTAAACAGAAGTGGAACTCAAACAACCCTGCTAACGTTAAGAATGTTTGATGATAATCGCAAACAATATGTAGGTTCGAGTATTCCAAACGCAACTGGAAGAATTTTTGTAACAACCGATCAAAACAATTTTGATCCTGGAACGCAAAACACTACTAACTCTTCTGGCTATTTGAATGTTTACTTTAATCCTGAGAGTGATTCTGATGTCGGAACACAGTATTGGAAGGGTGGTACATATGGAGATTCATGTTATTATGATGCAAACACAACAGAAAATTATACCTTGTATGTTAAAGGTGATTTGCAAAATTCTATTATAACGATTAATAATGTAGGTCCTTCTAGTTGGCCTGTAGATATTGTTAGACCTGATAATGTTACCCTTAAAATCAGGGTACAGGATGAACAACCACTTACCATGGATGGAGCTACTCTAAACATAACTCTCATTAATGGTTTATACAACAATAATTTCAGTTGTAGTAATGTTTTAGAAATTGGCAGTGGACAATATAATTGTACTATCAACACGTCCTTTATACAAGCAGGTCCATATAATGTAACCCTTTTCTCAAACAAAACAAATTATAATAATGGTTACCTTTACCAAGGCGATGCCTTCTATGTCGAAACTATACCTGAATTAACCACACCTATAATCATATCACAGAACGGAAGCAGTGTAGGTGGATGGGGAGAGAGATGGACATCAATTGTAAATGTTACTGATGAGAATCAGGACAATGTTACATTAACAGTTCAGGTAAAGAAATTCACTGATTCAGATATTCCAACTAACTGGGTTAATGAAAATCAATCAAGTTATTTTGATAACCCATATCTAAGAGGACCAATAAATAAAACTGTCACCTTGACATTCAAGGATCTTAATTTCAAGGACGCTCAGGAAGTTTGGCAAGTAAGGTTTATGGTAAATGATACTGTCGGTTATGGTTTTGTTTCCAACTATACCAATTTTACGATAGACAAAAATGATGTCCTTATTACATATGATGCAGGAAACGGTTTGGAAGTTTGGAGAAATGGTACAGATAATATATCATTGATATTTAACGTAACTGACACAGATCAAAATATTCCTGCTCAAGGAGCAAACTTTACATTTTTCATAACAACAAACAGTAGTAATCTTGATAATTTTGATAGCGGCACATTAGTAACTGTAAATGAAAATGGAACTGCTAGGTATGACTTCAATCCTGGTTGTCCTTATTCAACCGGAGTTCAGCGTTGGCGTGGTGAATTAACACCAGATGCTTATTACAGATATAATTTCAGTCAAAACTATACTCTTAAAATAAAGACTTATATCGCCCTAGAAGTGCTCTATCCTAGTGGTCAGTCATTCCTTCTAGGAACTCCGATACCTTTTGTTGGAAGAGCCTTTGATGAGTGCTATAACATTTCTGGAGCTGAAGTAACATTCAGAGATAGATTTGGCGTATCTGGAAGCTATAGCTGTACTGGAGGTGTAACAGATTGGGGTAATGGAACATATAATTGTACTTTTACTAGGACTGTTCCTTATGGTTGGCATGGAGTATTGATACGTGCAAGGAAAGAATTTTACGGAGACTATCCAAACTATAATGAAACAACGCTTTATGTTGACGGCTCCTTAACGCACTTTATTGCAAGTCAACCTTCCATTTCACTCGGCTTCCAAGGACAAGCATCTGTCAATCCGAGAGTTGATGGATGGGGTAAGCTGCGCACATTTGAAGCTACATTATCAGACTCGGATCAAAATCTAAACAATGTCAGCTTATGGAAGAGTTTTGACAATGCCACATGGCATCTCGTGAATTCAACGAACACAACTCCTATAAGCTCACCCTGGCAAGTAGAATTCAAAAATAGATTCAGTTGTGAAGATTTGTTTAATCAGATAGGAGGTTTAATCTATTTCAAAGTTAATACGACGGACATTTATGGTTATGGCGCAGAAAGTTCTATAGATAATTTCACTGTTGAAGTCGATAATGTAACATTGACAATAGACTCAACAAGCAATCCGTCTTTAAGAAGAATTGGAAATAATTACGCATTCATAAGATTTTCAATCAGAGACGATGACTATGGCAATTATTACCCGAGTAATGTTAATGGAAGTGTATGGTTAACATTAAACGGAACTAACTACAGTTATAATATCACGAATGTTTCTTATTCAGGAAATATTACAGCATATTATAATGCAACTTGTAATTCTAATGCTGGTATACAATATTGGAAAGGTGAAACAACTGATGCGTGTTATGAAAAGAAAAATACAACTAATAATGCTTCGCTGACAGTCTACGGTCAGTTGAATGTTTCTGTTTTAAATCCATTAAACGGAAGTTTGATAAATCGCGATAGAAACATTAGTTTGAATGCTAGCATATATGATGAATGCGGACAGAACGTTTCCGGTTCAACAGTTAATTGGTATAACTCTACTTTATCCTTGTTAGCAAGTGGCTATAACACCACTTGGCAAGTTCCAATAAACTATAAACTGGGTGCTGAAACGATTTTGACTAATGCCACAAAGACTTATTATGATCACAATAGTAATAATACTACAGTCTATGTTTATGGTTGGGCTGATGTTAATTATATAATTCCAGTAAATGAATCTCATTATGCTTACGGAGATTTGATCAGTGTAGCATGCCGTGTTATTGATAGCAATTCTACACAAATTATACAGAACTATCCAGTTTATGTTTATAAAAATGGTAGTTCTTTGTACAATAATACGACTGATGGAAGCGGTTTTATAAATAAGACTTGGAGTACAACCAGCGAATCAGCAGGATGGTATAATATAACCTGCTCGATAGATAATAATTCAACCTTGTTCTACAACACATCTTATTCTCGTAATGAAACATGGGTAATGATAGAGAGACCTATCATAATAAATCAGATAAGAATGGATGACTCTCCTTGTCAAGAAGGATCGGTTTGTAATTGGATGTATAGAAACGATAGCTTTAGCAAGAATAAAATAAACATAACTATTCATGCAAATGATGCAAACACAGGAATAGGCGCAGACAATGCAAACGTAACATTCTATAACTCTACTAGCTTCCTGGGTAATTGCACAACAAACTCAACAGGATGGTGTTCTCTGTTAAACTATAATCCTAACGATATTACTAGCCCTACTATTGCTACTATTTATATAAATGCAACAAGAGCCCAAAACGAAAAATCCGCAACCAACACTAGTTTGCTAAGAATAAAAGGAATATTAAATATGACTGTCATAATTCCTCCAGATACTACTAACTGTGATCTAAGTGGTTATGATTGTTCAAAGTCTTCTCCGATTAATTTAACCGTCAGCGTGGTTAGTGAAAACGGAGAAAATGCATCGACGTTGAATCCGATTATAACATGGTACAATGAAACTTCTCAAGTCGTTTCAGGTGATCCTGGTCAAATGAGTATAACACTTTATCCATCAGAAGTTGCAAAACAAAATACAGGGAATCATAATTTTATGGCAGTAGCAACTAAATCTAACTATGATGATGGAATAGCTAATGTGACATTTAACATATCTGGTATAGTTTCTACTAATTGGACTTCTCCGACTGGAATAGTACCATATCCTGATGTCTTTTATCCAACATGTTTTGTAAGAGATGAGGCTTCTCTTTTAGGTGTAAGTGAGTATCTTGTCAACTTCTCTTACAAATGGGGACCTTCCTCTGATTTCATATTTAATGGAACATATTTAACAAACTCAAGTGGTTATGCAACTTATGCTTTCATTCCTAGCCAAAAAGGAAATATAACCTTTAACTGTACGATAGGTAGCAACACAACCAGATACTACACTGTCACAAGCCCAAATAACGTAGATTACGAAACCTTGTGGGTAAAGGATACAAGCCTACCAAAATTATACAATGTTTCTTTAATGCCTAATGAAAGCATAGAAGCTAACCTTAATTATACAAACATAACAGTTTTTGTTTCTGACAACTATCAGGTTAGTTCTGTTTGGGCCTACATAGTTTATCCGAATCAAACAACTGAAAATAGAACCATGACCAATCTTACAGTTCCACAAATAGAATTCGGCAATTACAATGCAACATATAATCTTACATTTATACCTCCTATCGGAGGAGTGTTTAACATAACTTTATATGCCAAGGATGCAACTCCAGAAAACAATGTTAATAACACAACGACTTATAATATCAGTGTTTGGGGGACCATAAATGGCTTTATTAGTCAATGTGCAAACAGCACTAATGATGGAGACCTGACAGATTGTGATTCCGAAATAATTGCACCATTTATTTCACAGGTTAACAGTTATACATTTGAAGTCAAGTCAAACTTTACAAACTTGGGACCTGCTAGAGCATATAATATTAATTTAACGCATGTAGAAGATCCTTCACTAGGTTATTTAACTTATAGCGATCCATATCATAGTTGCAGCGTCCTGCAACCCAATGAAATCTGCTCTTGGAATTTCAATGTTACAGTAGTTGCAAAAACCCCACCTGGTCTTATAACAACGTATGTAAACGCTACGTGGAGGAATCCAGACAACACTTACCAATCAATAAACAATGCAACATATATTAGTGTTGACTCTAACCCGATAATAAACATAAGTGAAAACGAATTAGTAAAGAATGTTCCGCATAATCAAACCACGTTTATAGGAAACGTAACTCTGCTTTCTGCTGGAAACGATGAACTAAGAAACATAAGCATAACATGGTACGGTATAAGCGGCGTGTCAGGTTATAAAAACTTGGCTCTGGAGTGCCCCCTGTGCTTGATGTACATAAACCCAAGTCAAGAGAGTGTCATATTTGCAGGATCTAATATGACCTCTTCTATTAGCATAGGTGTTCCGGCCGGCCAAACTCCTGGAAATTATCTGGCAAACTTGGTTTCAATGACTGAGAACGCTGGAAACGATACTGCACTTTTGAATTTAACAGTGCCACTGAATGCTTCTTGGATTAGAACGCCATCAAGTTTCGGAACAGTTTTGGCTCCACTCAATACAACTGGTTTGATAGGTTTCATAAACGTAACCAATATCGGAAACATTAAGATTCCTTTCGAAGTAATCAAATCTGGGGATGTCTACAGTTTTGTAAAGGTAGACAATCAAAACTGGTTTAGTTTTGATCTAGAAAAAATATTGACAAGACAGGTAAACGTAACCTATTCTATACCAGCTTCGGCAGCGAGCGGAACTTATGACGTTACTATTTATATAAGAAATTCATCCGCAACACCACCATCTCAGAATGTCACTATAAGCTTGAATGTTACTGATGTACCTCCTAACATAAATGATGTAATAATAAATCCACAATCATTTGAACAGGGTTATGAAAACGTAACTATCCAAGCCAATGTGACAGATAACCTTCAAGTAGACAAGGCATGGGTAAATATAACTCCACCAAATGGAACTAGTTTTGTAATTCCTTTGTATTCATTCCCCAACTATATCTATAATACAACATATGTCTATCCTGAAGCCGGAGTTCATCAAATTATAATATGTGCAAACGATACTGCATCTCTACTTAACTGTACCTCGTCGACCAGCATCATAAGCTCGGACACTACACTGCTGTCTGTTGCTCCAAACGCCACAATATTGAATGTTACGGACATAACAATCGAGAGCGGTCAGAGCTTTGTATTAAACCTCTCTGTAAACAATATCGGAGGATCGAGAGGAAAAGATGTCAATGTCTCTATTTCATATCCGAGCAATCTGACAGTCTCGCCTGATTATTTCGAGTTTGGACAAATCCTGAGAAACAGTTCAAAATATAATGCAACAAATCTAACAGTAGTAAACTCAACCACGCCTGGAATTTATTATGTCAACTTCACGGTCAAATGGACAAACCTCAATAACACACTTAATTCCAGCGTCTTTAGTATGATGATAAACGTTACACCCAATGCCAAAATCGATATACTTGAAGACAGTATAGATAAAATAATTTACGAGGGCACTTCTGATAACTCTACTTTAACGCTCAGATCAATAGGAAATGACAATGCCACAAACATCAGCCTTAGTTGCAATTCAGGAGAAGTCTGTAATAATTTTTCAGTGACCTTCGATCCTCAGAACATATCCTTGATGGAGGTGAGTCATTCGAATTATGTGAATGTAACGTTTAACGTACCTGCAAGATATCCTACAGGAACGCACACAGGAAACGTAAAGATTGATTGGTACAATAGCAACTTTACGCAGAACTTTTCAACAGATGTTCCTGTATCCATATTCGTACCTGCAAACGTTTCGTGGATACATGACCCTGTAGAAATATTCAAGCGGGTCAATGAAAACGAAGCAAACACATTCGGAGAAATAAACATAACTAATGTAGGAAACATCAACATAACAGTAAATATAACAGCCAATGGAACGATAGCACCTTACTTGAATCTTAGCGATTACAACATGAGTTTAGATTACGGAGGTTATAGGACTCTATACATAAACTACTCGTCTCCAAACATAACCACTGCAACAAATTATACTGGTTATATAACTACTAACATAACTGGTGAACTAAGAAATAACGTCACCATAAAAGAGAGGTCGACATACGTAACCCTATCTGTAACGCCTTATAATGTTAGGATAATATATCCGACCCAAAATAATCCAATAATTGGTGTGAATCCAAGCGATGTGATTCCATCTAGAATCATCATAAACGAGAATGGAACGAACGTAACATCGAACATGGTATTTGATGTTAAATTGTTTAATGAAACTAAAACAATATCAGCTAATGTGACCAACTCCACTTTCAATTCTTCACAAAACATGTGGCTGGTCAACTTTACGGCACCGAACCTGAGCGTGGGAAGAGTTTATAACTTGAATGTCACAGCAACCCATGTTGGAACATACAACAACACGAGGATAGCAATAGAATACAATGCGATAGTTTACAACGACAGTGTTACGCCAATAATAAACATATCCATACCTTTGAGAGTTCCAACCAATTTAACAGTAAATATAAGAGTTAACGTGACTGAATCCGGCGGAGTAAAGAACATAACAGCGAACATCACATATCCTAATAGCTCTGTAGAAAATGTCAGTATGAGTTACGTCTCAAAAGCACTTGACGTGTATACTTATGAGCTGAACTTCAGCAACACATACAGCTTAGGCAACTATCTGTTTTCTACAAAAGCATGCGACCTATCAGGTAACTGCAACTCGAGAAGCTCAGGATTCGAGATATACCCAATAGCGTACTTTAGCGGTTACACAAAAGATGTGGAGGTCATGACAGAACCTCCGATAGATGTTAATTTTGTATTTTTAGAAATCGGTACGAACACTGCAAGATTTAATTTCAGCTCCAACTTGTCGAATAACGGATACTATAACGAAACTATTGACGTAAAATCATATGATCTCTTGGTCAGGACCACAGGCATAAAATTCAACAACGAATTCGAGTTTTATAGCACTAACATATCAAAAAATTATTATAACGCCATAACCCTTGGGAACGTACCCAGCATAAGAACTTCTAGTACGGTGCTTAAAGGATTTTATGCGAGCAGCAACCTAACTTCTTCGAACGCAACGATTTTGATGAACATATCAGAATGTCTAAACAGTCAATGCGGCTTTCCAATAATTAATCCTGCACATCTAGGTATATACTATTATACAGGCAGTTGGAATCCAAAAATAAGTTCGACTGATAACACCCTGCTTAGTAGAATAAGTAATGCCAATAGGGACAACAGTGATAGCTCTGTAAATCTAACCAGTCTGAAGGTCAAAGCGACAGTTTCTAGCCTGAATGGGGTTTATGTTTTAGCAGAGTTTATATGCGGAAATACAGAATGCGAATCAGAATATGGAGAGACCACAAGTAATTGTCCTTCTGACTGTCCATATCAGATAAGTGTACCTAACCCGCCGTCTCCAGGAGGTGGCGGAACTGGTGGAACAGGAGGAACTGGTGGAACAACAGGAGCTGGAGCTGGAGGTTTTGGTGGAGCAGGAGGAGGCGGTGGAGCAGGGGCAATAGCAGCTGTTCAACCAGGAAGGGTTCCACTGGAAATAAAATCAACTTTGTTAGAAACGACAATCGTACCTGGCGAACAAAAAATATTCTCAGTAGATATAACGAATAATCTAGACAGCGCTACCTCAGCAACAATATCTGTTGAAGGTCCTGTGTTTGCATTATTAACTGTTCAGAAACCAACAACAACGATAAATGCAAAGTCAACAGAAGTTATTGAAATTAAGGTATTAGCACCATTGGGTTCTGTGCCAGGAATCTATTCAGGAGAGGTTGTCATTAAATCCGGCAGCATCACTCACAGAATACCTGCAACTATTACAGTAAAAGAAGTTTTAGAGCCATTGTTAGACGTAAAAGTAAAGGTTCTAACGAAAGAGATTAACCCTGGTTCGAACCTTACCTTTGAATTATCTTTATTAAACATGGGTGAAACGGCAAAGGTTGAAGATATAACAGTTACGTATTCTATTAAACAGATAAGTAATCAGTCGAATGTTATAACTAGCAGCAAGGAAACTTTGGCAGTGGACAATGCAATTACTTTCAGAAGAATGATTGAAATTCCTGCAGACACTCCTGAAGATAAATATATCATAGAAACCAATGCAAGCTACTGGTATGGGAACAAATTTGCCTCATCTTCTGATAATTTCGATGTGACAACACTACCATTGCCATTGCTTTTGTTGAAAGCAGCATTCATGAATTGGATAACTTACGTTATATTGCTCGGAGGAATTCCGGCAATAATAATCGGTATAAGATGGTATTCTGCCTTCAAAGCTTCCAAATCTGCAAAAGCTAGATACATAGCTCCTATGGACTTTAAAGAATTGCCACAAGCAGGTCCAAACTCATTGTTAGTCGGTAAGATAGCCGAGACTGATGTGAAATCTTATCTGAGCATTCCTCAACTGTTAATGCACTCCATAGCCGCTGGTGGAACCGGTTCTGGAAAGACTGTATCCGCTATGGTAACTGCAGAAGAACTGCTTAAGAGGAAGGTTCCGATTGTTGTGTTCGATCCAACAGCTCAGTGGACAGGATTCATGAAACCATGCACATTGAAACCATTGTTAGACCTGTATCCAAAATTCGGTTTGAAGCCATCCGATGTGATGAGGTTCAAGACAAACATAATTTTGGTAGAAGATGAGAACATGCCGATTGATATAAAGTCGTGCATGAAACCAGGAGAGATGACTGTATTCGTCATGAACAGGTTGGCTGCAGAGAAATTAGATGATTTTGTTAGAAGAAGCATACAAGCAATATTCGATATGAGACCAGGAGAATCTAAGGAAATAAAAATGTTACTTGTATACGACGAGGTACACAGACTGCTGCCAAAATATGGAGGAAAGAAAGGTTACATTGCTATAGAGAGAGCATGCAGAGAATTCAGAAAATGGGGTATCGGAATATTCTTGATATCACAGGTTCTTTTAGACTTCAAGGGGGCAATAAGAGCTAACATAGCAAACGAGATACAACTGAGAACAAAGTATGAAGGAGACATAGGAAGAGTTAAATCAAAGTATGGAATCGATTATGCTTCTAAAGTGACCAGACTTACAATTGGTACTGGATTGTTCCAGAATCCAGAGTTCAATCATGGAAGACCGTGGTTCGTAAGCTTCAGACCATTATTGCACTCACCATTCGCATTGACAGACGATGAAATCAACATGTATGTCAAACTTGACAAGAAGGTTAAAGAGATTGAAGGTAAGCTGACTAGTCTTAAAGCCAAGAAAGTTGATACGTACGACATAGAAGTCGAACTTAACATTGCTAAGGATAAGGTTAAGACTGCTGCCTTCAAGATGGCCGAGACTTATCTAGAATCGATTGAAAAAAGATTAGAAAAGATGGGAGCTAAATGAAAAAGAATAACCACCATAAAAATAAGAAAAACCATAGAAATCACCTGAGCACAGAAGACATAAAAGATATGCTAAGCAGGTTGGAAGATCAGTATAGGAAAGCTAACATATCAGAAAAAGATTATAAGGCAATGAAAGAAAAATATTCAAGGAGACTTGGATTGAATAACATGACTAAAAAAGAGGTAAAGAAGGAGGAAGAGATAGAGGAAATAACACCTGAGGTGATAGAAAGACTAGCAACGCAACTCAGTCAACAAGATCAAACTAAAGAAACTGAAGAGAAAGCTGAAAAAGGAAAGAAGAGTGGATTTTTTGGCAAAATATTTGGCAAGAAAAAAGATAAGGTTGAAGAAACTGAGAAGAAAGAAACTCAGACCGCTCCTGCACCTGAACATACGCAAGCAGTTGAACAAAAGCCTGAACCTCAGACATATGAAGAACCTGAAAGTTATCCAGAACCTAAATCGCATGTTTCTGAAACAAGCAAGAAGGTTGAGATTTTAGAGGTAGAAATCGAAAAATTGAAGACTATACTTGAAACCATAAGAGAAGGTGGACATGTCACTGAAGAAACTATACAAACCATTTCTGAAGGCATTGGAGAATTAAGATCATTGGTGTTTCAAACAGATGCTAGCCTGAAAGAGACTATGGTAAAGATGGAAAAAATAGAGGATGATGTCTCTGAAGTCCAACCAAAAGAGATTGTGAAAAAGTTCAGAGAAATCGACGCACAATTTGAAAAATATAATATAGAAACAGAAAAGTTCCAGACAAAATTAGAAGACGCTAATGAAAAGCTAAACAAGATGTATGAGATAATCAAAAGTATAGGCGGTATAGAAAACCTGGTTGATATAAACAAAAAGATACAGGAAAAAATAAAAGATGTTGACGAGGCTGTAAAATATATAGGTAGAATAGGGGCGAAAACAGAGAAACAGTTCATGGATCTGAGTAGAGGTTTGGAGGATTTGGTAATGTTCAAGGCCAAACAGGAAGACCTTGATGAAAGTTTAAAGGAAATATTAAAATCAATTGATGGTTTGAACGTCAAGTTCGAAGGTTATGTTAGTAAAAAAGATATTGACGTGTTTAGAGAAGACATAATGCTGCTACAAAAACAATTAGAGAATGTAAATAAGGTTCTGCCCTTGGTGGATGTTAAGCTTCCTCAAGAAATAATTGATTTGAGGAGAGAAAAAGATGACATACTATTGCTTCTCGACTCTCTCCAAGAACAATATAATACAAAGAAGATCACCAAAGTCGAATATACCAATTTCAAGGAAGGTAATGAGAAGAGATTGAAAGAGATTGATAAACAGTTGGAAAAGGAATGGAAGAAGGTTGAAAGGTTGACAAAACCTTCTGGAAAAGAAAAGCCAACCGAACAGCAAGCAGAAAGCACAAATGAAGAATCACAAACAAGAGAGGAGGTTAAAAAGGAGGAAAAACCGAAGCCTGAGGAAACAAAAGCAGAAGAGAAAACCGAGGAAAAAGAAAAAGAGGAAGTAAAAGAGAAAATGAAAGAAGTCAAAGAATTGTTTGAGAAGAAAAAAGAAACTTTTGTAGAGAAGGTTGAAGAAACTGAGAAGAAAGAAACTCAGACCGCTCCTGCACCTGAACCTGAAGTAACTGAAGAGAAACCTAAAGAAATAATCAAAAAGAAAAATCAGGTTAAGGAAGTTTCAGAGAAAGCAGAAAAGAAAGAAGTTAAAAGCAAATCAATGCCTAAACCAAAAATAAAGAAAGTTAAGAAAATTGATAAAAACAAAAAGCCTAAGCCTGTAACCAAAGAAACAGGAAGAATCAAAATTTTAAATGATATAAAAAAAATGAAAATATAAGCAAAACTTTAATAATGAATTAAGGAGAATTATTTTTATGAGAATAATTAAATTAGATGATATACAGGAAAACACGAAAAAGTTTTATGAGGTCTGCTCTGATATGAGCATTTTGCAAAGAGAGCTAGATGAAATGTTAGTTGCTATAGAGAAGAATTCTTCTGACTTTCAGAAGGGTAAGATATCTAAAGAACTGTTCAGTCACAATGAAGACAGGATGAAAAAAGAGAGTGCAAACATAATCAAAAAGGTAAATAACCTCATCGATTCAGGAGTTTCTTTATTAGATAAGGTCAATAAGGAAATCGAAGCTCAAAAAATAGTAGAGGAAGAGAAGAAAGATAAAAAGAAAGACAGAATCAAAGAGATTAAGAAGATCAACACTAGGAAAACTAAAAAGAAAAAAGTAAAACCAAAGAAAAAAACCAAGAGAGCTAAGAAAGTTACTCCGGTTGAAAAACCTACTGAAGCACCTCAAACACCCGAGCAAAAAATAGAAGTTGGTAGTTAATGTGGGAATAATAAAGAATATAAAACTAAACGAGATTGAAGACGGACTGAAAGAAATAGTAGGTTTATCTTTTCAAGCAAAGTTATTCGAAGAAGAGTATGAAGACGTGATGAACCAAATAAAAACAAGCAAGTCCAGCTTTTCTTCAGGAAGCATTTCAAAAGATGTCTATGGTAAAAATAAAGTCATACTGGAGAACGAAAGAAAAAGATTGGTTGCAAAGATAAATGAAACTGTTGAAAAGATGAAAAAAGTCAATCAGAAAATGCAGATAATCATAAAAGAGAATAGAATTTAAAGCTTATTTTCAAATTATAATTAGTGAGTTCTTTGAAGAGGACATTTTTAAGCATTATAATAGTTAACATAATGATTTTTTTTGCGCTTATTGCTATACATGAGATTAGCCATGTTATTGTGGGTTTTTGTTTGGGTTGCGAGAATGAAAAAGCTGTATTATTTGATAGCAATTTCAATGGTCCTCATACTGAACTATCTTGCAGCAATGGAATAAACGAATTTTTTGTCTACTTAGGTGGGTTGATGATAACATCTATATTTAGTCTAAGTTTTCTTTTATTAGACGGTTTTGAAAAGAAAATGTCTTTTCTTTCTTTGGGCGTCTCTGTTATACTGAGTTCTTTGGACATTAGCTTTGCTCTAGAATCTCAAACAATATTATATCCGCTTTTAACATTCGGATTCCTATTGGTTACAGCAGGAGAGTATTTTATTGCCTCATCCTACATCAAGGAAAGCTTTTCATTTGGTTTTTTAAATAGCAAAAAGACTCTTCTTGAAGAAGAAATGTGACTACACTATCTTTATATTTTGACTGATCGTTTCGAGTAGCATGTCAGTCTTGCTTTCCTCTAGCAACAGGATCAATTTTCCTTGAATACTCACATCTTCAACATTGAAATTGGAGTGGAAGGTGAGAACATTGATTTTTTCCACATATAAGTTGCCGAAGTTAAAATACTCGACTGCCCTATAAGGATTTACGGACAGCATTGGTCTCTCACAGTCAAATTTAGAATTGAACAGTTTGTTCAGCGAGGTTATGAAATAGCCATTTATGATGCCACCTAGCTCAATAATTGAGGATTTGTTCTCTTCATTCAAAGCATCATAGTAGTTTGTTTCCTTGTTTAATAGTATGTCTATTAGTTTTAGAAAACCCTTCAGAGAAGAAGAAGTTATTATGACACCTTTAAATTGGCCTGCTATCGTTGTATACACGAGTGTGGTAGTCACTTCTTCAGGGCTCAATAATTTTGGTATATTGTTTATGAGCTCTATATTTACAGAAGATTTTAACAATTTTATGTTCTTCCTAATCATCAAAGACAGCGCTTCCAAAGCATTATTTACGCAACTGGACCAAAAAATATTCAACATTTGAATTTTGTATGTCGGCAACATTTTAATTACCCTAGTATATTTTTTACCCTTTTTATCAAGTCGTTGTTGTCGAAAGGTTTTGTGATAAAATCTAATATGTTTAAACTTTTTAGATCATCCTTACCAAATTCGGAAAACCTTACAACTGTAAGAAATGCTATTTTTATATCTCTTGTTTTTGAATTTCTCCTGATCTTTTCTGCAGTTTCCCTACCAGTCATTACTGGCATCATCATGTCCATCAGAATTAGGTCTGGTTTTACTTTTTCTAGTTTCTCTAAGCACTCTTTACCACTGTTTACACCTATGACTTCAAATCCTTCTTGTCCTAAAATTGTTTTAACAAGCTCCACCAAAGTTTCCTCGTCATCTACAATCATTATCTTTTTTTTCATTCAATCACACAATATTTAATATTAATAAATTATTTGTTTATTTCTTATAAAAAGATTAATTTATAGGTTCATCTTAAATCCTTTCTATTTCAATGACTCGAATATTTTGATATATTTATCCTCCTTTGGTTTACCACTTATCTTGATTGGCAACAAAAAGCTAAACTTAGATCCTTTACCAAGTTTACTTTCAAACCAAATATTACCATTCATGGCTTCTATCATCGCTTTGCATATAGAAAGGCCAAGACCAGTACCGCCAACCTTTCTAGTATAAGCAGATTCTACCTGAGAGAATCTTTTGAATATTTTCCTAAAATCCTTTTTTGCTATACCTATACCTGTATCAGTCACACTGAACTTGACATTGTTATTTTCTCTATGAATTTCAACTTTGATGCCACCTTTCTCAGTAAATTTCATAGAATTTCCAATCAAGTTTATGAGTATCTGTTTTAATTTTTCTTTATCTGCTCTTATTGTGGGTAAATCATTATCTATCTTAACAGTTAATTTTAGTCTCTTTTCCTCTATCTTTGAAAGCAATTCGTTCTTTACTTCTTCTACAAGTTTAGCTATGTCTATTTCTTCTATCGTGAATTTCAATGTTCCGAGGTCCGCCCTAGATAAGTCAAGTATATCCGTAATCATTTTGCTGAGGCGTTCAATCTCATCCCTCATGATTTTCAAATATCTGTTTCTTGTTTCCTTGTCTTTGATTATTTTTTCATTTTCTAACAACTGAGAAAAGCCGTGTATTGCTGTCATTGGAGTCTTCAGTTCATGCGCGGCAATAGATATGAACTCGTCCTTTTCTTTATCCAAAGACTTCAATTCTTTAATATTTTTTTTAAGTCGTTTCTGAGCTTCGATTAATTTTACGTTGGTTTCATTCAAGTCTTCCATAATGTTAAGTATTGCAATCCTATTTTTTTCTAATTCCCTAATATTTTCTTTGGTTTTCTGTATGTCTTTACCAATATAAACATACCCTATTGTATCTCCAAATGAACTCTTTATTGCTGAAATACTTAAACTAACAGGAATTTTTATTCTATTTTTTGTTATTAAATCCACTTCAAAATCTTTAATAGAGTTACCATCAAGTTTTTCTAGTTCTTTTTTTCCTAATAATTTTTTTTCTTTAAATATAGATTTGATAAATTTACCTAAAAGATCGGTCTCTTTGAAACCTAAAAGATCAATAACAGGTCTGTTTACTTTTACTATCTTATCATCAGCGTCAGTTACAAACAATAAATCTCCCAAAAATTCAATTATTGATTCTGCTGTTAAAGGGATTGAAAGTACCATAAGTTTATATTTTAAAATAGCATATCCGATAAAACCTGCCATAAATATAGTTAAAAAACTAGCTATTGGTAAAACATCTATGCCTATTAAGGGTAATATGATTTGGGTAAATGAACCAAATATGGTAGGTATACTTATTCCTATGCTTGCATACTTGACTTGGGATTTAAAGGCGGTTCCTTTTGGTTCTTTATGATGTGTCACATATAAAACTAAAAGAGAGATAAAAATGAAAGTTATATGAAATATTAAATAAATTGGAAAAAATATACTTTCTACCCGTGCAGCAGTAAAGCCCCACCAACGTGAGTCAACACCATAAATAAAACTATTAGTATACAGAATAATTAGCGCAAAAAGCAAACTAGGAAAACAAATAATAAATCCTATAATAATATTTACATATCTGATACGTGCTGTTAAAGCTTTCGTAAAAATTAATGAGAAAAAAAGAATAAAAGATGGGGTAAAAATCACACCTAACCAAGTCACTCTAGCCCAAAATGTTCCAATTAAAGGCTGTATGCTTAGCCTCATCATAAATTCTCCGAAACACCAAACAAATCCAGCTAACATAATAAGAAAGTAAGAAATATTTAATTTGTCTTTCGGATTTTTAGTCAAAATGTAAATTCCTATAGAAATATTAATAATACCTACAAGAAAAGAAGGAAAAGCATATAAGTTCATATATATCTTTTATTAAGTTGATTTTCTAATTTTTTAATTCTATTTTTTAATTCAATCATTTTCAATTCTCTGCCAACTGCAAATTTATTGAATCTTTCCATCTCTTCTATTTTTGATTGAAGTTGTCGATTAATTTTATTCATCTCGTCATGCGATTCTTTCAATTCATCTTCCATTTTCTTACGTTCAGTTATGTCTGTGCTAATCATTATGATGCCTGTGACATCTTTGTCAAGTTTAATAGGAACTAATTTTGTGCTAAACCACATGACACCAATGTTCGGAATTTTTGAGCATGTCTCGTAGTTATACTGGCTTCCTGTTTTGAAAACTTCTCTAAAAGATTCACGTATTTTATCATGCTGATCTTTCGGTATATATTCGTATATAGCCTTTCCAACTGTTCCTTTTGGAGTGTAAGGCGGCACGGTTTTACTTATATATTGAATTATGCCTTTTCTGTCCACAATTATGATAATATCACTGGTATTTTGCGTCAGCGAATCCCATTTTTCCTGTGCACTCTTTATTTTTTCTTCTGCTATCTTGCGGTGAGTTATATCATGAGCTATTCCAAACACTAAAATTTTATCTTTAGTTTTTATCGGAATCGTTCTTATCTCCACTACAACCTTGCTGCCGTCTTTGTGATTTAAGATAAATTCGTCTGGTCCTGTAGGCATTCCTAAAGCGTTTTTAGACAGGAGAGCAGCTGCTTTTGGCATCTGCATCGGAGATAATAATCTTAACTTTAAAAAGTTCTTTCCAATCAATTCTTTCTTTTTATAACCTGTCAATTCCTCTGCGACTTTATTGCCGTCTATAAAAGTGCCTTTTAAATCATTCAAATAAATTCCATCTGGCGCAAATTCAAAAAGGTTTCTGTATTTTTCTTCAGATTCTTTTATTATTTCTTCTGATATCTTAATTGCTTCCTCGTCTTTCCTCTTATCAGTTATATCCCAAAATACACCTAATAAACCGGTAACATTTTCCTTTTCATCTCTGATAGGCACTTTTATTGTGCTAACAAATACTTTTTTTCCATCTTGGATATATTCCTCTTCTATATTTTCCATCTTCCTAGACTTCATAATCCTTTTATCATCTTTTCTGTATTTTTCAGCCAATTTCTTAGGATAAAAATCATAATCTGTTTTTCCTATGATATCATCAGGTTTAATTTTTAAATCTCGAGCATAATTCTCATTACAAGATATATAAATCAAATTATTATCTTTCAAGAATATTTTTTGCGGAATATTTTCAACTAATGTTCTGTACTTATTTTCGCTATTTTTTATCTCTTCCTCCGCTCGCTTGCGTTCGGTGATATCGGTTATCGTGCCAATCCACTTGACAGGTTTCCCGTCCAGCGTCCGCGTCACAACGCCGCGCGCCGACCACCATCGATAGGCTCCATCTTTCCCTCGAATACGATACTCGATTGAATAGGGTACTCGTCGTTTCAGGTGTGCTTGGATAGCACTCGTCACGCGCTTCCGATCGTCTGGATGAATCGAATCGACCCAAGCGTCCAAGGTCCTCGGAAATTCGCCTGAGTGGTAGCCGAGCATCTCATCAATCTTACCGAACCACTGTACGCTGCGAGCCAAGTTCCATTCGTAAATCAAGTCGTTGGAGCTTTTGGCAGCGAGCCGAAAGCGCTCCTCGGACTGCTTGCGCTCAGTAATGTCTCTAAATAAACCCAACATTAATTCTTGTCCTCTAATTTTGATAATTTTGGAATTGACATCACAATAGATTATTTTTTTGTCTTTTCTCAGAACCGGAATATTTTTGGCGAGGGTTATTTTTCCTTCTACTTGTTTTCTGAACTGATTGAGCACATAAGGTAAATCTTTTTTAGGGTGTATATTATCTACGTTTAATTTAAGCAATTCTTTTAATGTGTAACCTGTTATTTTGCAGATTTCAGGGTTAGCAAATATGAATCTCTTTGTTTCAGTATCGGCAACGAGTATACCATCGATTGATCCTTCAAAAATTGCTTTGTATTTCTCTTCTGATTCTTTCAATTCTTCTAATGCTCTCTTGCTTTCTGTGATGTCTCTGACGCTTGTCTTTATGCCAATAATCTTACCCTCTTTTTTTAAGGCAACGGCACTAATCTTTGTAGAAAGTCTATAACCATCCTTTCTTATCAATGTCACATCAAGGTTTTTGATTACCTTACCGGTAGTTATCACTTCTTTTATCGCCTTTGCAACCTTTGGAATGTCTTTTGGTTCTATGTCCCCCAGCTTCAAGATGTTCTTTCCAACTGTCTCGTTTGGTTTATAGCCCATCATTTCCATTAATTTCTTGTTTGTTCTAACAACTTTTCCAGATATATCTACATAAGCTGTGCCATCAATATCAGAATCAAATATAGAACTCAATTTCTCTACTGACTTTATTAATTTTTCAAAATCTGAATTTTTAGATGATTTATTTGGACTCAATAATATCGCCTAGAGGATAAAAATGAACTGTATACCTCTTGTAACCTCTAAAAGTATATTCTGACTGCTTCCTATATAAAAATTATAAAATATTGTTTAAGAGCATAGTCATACAGCACTAGTTTCTATTGTTTTGAGCACATCCGACTATTATTATATACGATTATCAATAATAATTATGGAAAAAGGGAAAATTTTATTAGTTTTACTTATATCATTCATACTAATTTTTAGTTTATACTTCTCAATTTTTACAGGAGCATTCATAGGATTCGGAAGCTCTCAGAGCAATGACTGGTGGAACATATCATATCATTATAGAATAAGACTTGAAATCAATTCAACTCAGTATAACAGAACAGACTGGCCTATAGAACAACAAATAAACTTTACAGACTTGCTACCTTCAGGAACATTTGACTTGAATTCTACTAGGGTTTTTGAATATTCTTCGTCAGGCGTAAGATTATACGAAGTTCCAAGCCAATTCGAACAGAATGAGAACTTTAGTGTCACTAATAGCGCTGTAGGCACTTTAGTTTTCTTGATGAACGGCACTACAAATGCCAACACTAATAGAACTTTCTATATCTATTATGATTCTATAGAAAATGGAGCTAAGACAAACCCAAATTATCCTATTAGTGTTAACTACAGCTGGGATGGAGAGATAATCAGAGTCAACAACTCTTTCCTAAAAATGTATATAGACACTGTAAGGGGCGAAAACACATCTGGTCTATACCATGTAAGGAATGGGGAAGAAGAAGGTGAATATGAAATTTTTAGTGAGATCAGTAATGGCAGAACAACAGAATATTTAGAGTATTCTAACGGGACGCACAACTTTAGTTTTGACTTGAGAAATAATGCAACGTTCATAAACGGTACGGTAAGGCTTATAATAGAACAAAGAGGAAACGAAACCATATTCAACTCTACACAAAAAACAAATGAAGGAGAAATAACCAAAAGATATTATATTTACAACATAGCAGGACCGCAAAATAAAGGTACTTTTATTAAAATCTGGCAAAAATTCAAAAATAATGCAAGTTATTCCATTCAAAGGAACTCAACACCCGCAGGTGCTCTAGCTTTTGACTTGAATAGAACATTTGCATCAGGACCTATAGTATTTCAGGGTTCGAACAATACTAATCCTTACTCATGGGTCATGGCTAACAGTCTTTCTGCTAACGAAATAGTAGGTATAATAAATTTGAATCAGACTGGAACAACAAACTATTTTGCTACAAACGCCTCAAGTTTTGGAAGAATAGGAATACAGCTTAATAATACGACTATAAATTCTGGTTCGACTATAGAACAGAGTTCGCTGGTTTATTTTGGGTTGGGTGGAACTGAAGCTGTTGCAGAATTCGAAAGTATAAGAGATAGGACCCAAACCCCATTGCAAGCCACTCAATACCTTCCAGAGGTTTGGCACGTAGATGCAATACCATCAACAAACGAAACAATTTATAACAGGAATGAAACTGTTCTGATAGTTGGTAATATAAGCACTGGGGATTATTACAACCTTACAGAATATATGAACGCTACAATTGATATGGGAACTGTTTCTACTGGTGATGATCAGATAATAATTTTATATGATGATGGAAGCCATGGAGATGGTAATGTTGATGACAAGATATTTGCTAATAACTTTCAAATACCAAATAATGGAGAAGTGGGCATATGGTCTATAAACCTTACGCTGTACTCTAATGATTCAGCCTTCTTAAACTCGACAAATCATACCTTTAATGTAACAGATGTTTTGAATGTAACGGTAGATGTAACTAATGTTTTAGGTTTGACAGGAAGAACAGTTTTTGCAAATATTTATGTTAGAAATTATAGGATGGACGCATGGGTTTCTGAAGCCACTATAAATTGTACTTATGATTCTACTGAGGTTACTAACAAAACAGACTGGTTAAATGGAACTTATTCTGTTAATTTTACTGCACCTTTGCAAGAAGGGGATTTTAATCTTACCTGTAATGCAACAAAAAACAATAATACTGGCAATAATTATGATGGCTTTACAACAGAGGCTGCAAAAACTAACGTAAGTATAACAACCCAACCTTCAGAAGTAACATTAACAAATATTACATTATATGATAATGAGAGCTTTGCAACCACTGTCAATGCTTCAAACCTGTTAAATGGAACAGCTTATAATTCTAACATAAGCTTAGGGCTTGGCGGCTGGGGCGCAAATGAGACAATAAGTCAATGTGGAAATATAGCTAAAAACAGTTTCTGCACAGCAGCTTTCAATATCACAGCACCCAATGCAACCATGGCTGGAATTTATTATGTAAATGTGAGTGTGAATTGGACTAATCCTGATGGAACATTGGGAACCAATACCACTAGTCTGAATGTTAGTGTAGAAAGTAATCCTAAGGTAAACGTAAGTGAAGGGACTTTAACAGGAACAGCTGGAGATGGAGCAAACATACACCTATTCAACTTCACTGTTTTATCCATTGGGAATGATGCTATACAGAATATCACATTCAACTGCTATTCTGGAACTGTCTGTAGTGATTTTGTTGTAAATTTCACGCCAACAAATGTTTCTAGCTTGAGCATGGGTAGTAATTATTCTGTGGCTGTGAATGTGAGTGTGCCCCTAGGCTATAGTGTAGGTAATTATACAGGCATAGTAAATGTGTCTGCAGGGAATGATGGATATAAGAACCTGACTTTGAATGTAAGTACTGCTCCAAAAACTAATACTAGCATAGTACTAGGATTTTCAAATTATACTTCAAGAAATATAACTAAATTTGATAATGAAAGTTTTATTTTTAATGTTACTGTTATGGACATAGGTAATGGAAGTGCTAGATACATAAACATAAGTTTGGTTGTTCCTTCTAATCTTTCATCGAATTCAACTTTAGAAAACTGTAATAATTTAACAAAAGATGAGAGTTGCTTCAAAACTTTTAATATAACCATACATAATGCAACCATGGCTGGAATTTATTATGTAAATGTGAGTGTGAATTGGACTAATCCTGATGGAACATTGGGAACCAATACCACTAGTCTGAATGTTAGTGTAGAAAGTAATCCTAAGGTAAACGTAAGTGAAGGGACTTTAACAGGAACAGCTGGAGATGGAGCAAACATACACCTATTCAACTTCACTGTTTTATCCATTGGGAATGATGCTATACAGAATATCACATTCAACTGCTATTCTGGAACTGTCTGTAGTGATTTTGTTGTAAATTTCACGCCAACAAATGTTTCTAGCTTGAGCATGGGTAGTAATTATTCTGTGGCTGTGAATGTGAGTGTGCCCCTAGGCTATAGTGTAGGTAATTATACAGGCATAGTAAATGTGTCTGCAGGGAATGATGGATATAAGAACCTGACTTTGAATGTAAGTGTACCTTCCAATAGAACATGGACGATGAGTCCAACATTATGTAGTAGAAGTGAGTTTCCTGATGAGGGGACTGTTTGTGAAGTATTGTTGAGGAACATAGGAAATGACATAATAAATTTCACAATATCTCCTGAAAATGGAAACTATACCAGAGTCAATGCAACTAATTTTTCCGTAAACAAGTGGACAAATTATACTTTTAATGTGACTTATAACGTGACTAATGTTACCCAAGCTATCTATAATTCTATTTTTGTTGTAGATGCCAATCAATCAAACTCTAATCCTGATAACATGACTTTAAATATGACTTTATATCCTTACCTGCCACCTATAATCAACTTTACAATAACACCGAGCTTAATAGAACAAAATGATTCTGTAGTAATTTTAGCAAACGTAACCGACGGGTCTAACAGCGGTTTGGCCTGGGTTAATATAAGTGTCACAGCCCCTGATGGAAGCATAAACCAGACTAATATGACCCTTGTAAGCGTTAGCGGGAACCTTTCTCAATGGAATTTCGCTTACCCAGATGATTTAGGAAATACAAGTTTTAGGGGTGTTTATAGAATTACCGTAACCGCGATTGATAGCATAGGAAATATTGGTAATCTGACCCGAAACCTATCAGTTTATTCAAAGCTCTCAATAACATCATCAACGCTATCGAGCACATATCTTCAGGGAGATACAGGTTCAATATATTATTCAGCAAGGGACGCTGGCGGAATTCCTGTAAGCGGTATAAATGTAACACTTTATATAAAAGACTCTAACAACAATACGACATATTCCTCGACTGGCCAAACAGGTTCTGAAGGAAATATTTATCCGCTGCCTAATTTTGTCTTAGCAACCGACACTCCCACCGGCAATTATACTTTGTTTGCAAATTCCACTTATTATGATGATGTTTTAAATCAAAGCATATTAATACAGAAAAACAGCACCTTCTTGGTTAACGCTAGAACTGTAACTGTAACAGGTCTTTTTGCTGACATAGAAACTGCTGTTACATGGTATCCGAACAATGTTATGAGATTCGGAATTCTGGTTTATAATGGTGAAGGAAGGCCTACTGACCCTGATGGTATGAATTTAACAGTTTATGATCCTGCGAATAATCTCTATTTTACTATCAATATGTCTAACCTGACTAGACAGGCAACAGGCTATTACACATATTCTTATGCCATGGGAGTTGGCACTGCTGTTGGAATGTATTTAGCTGTTTTGAACGTATCTCAAGACACATTTAATACGATGAAACTCAAGGCCTTCAGAGTTTCTCAAGGAGGACCTTACGATGTTTGGATAAACTTATTTGAATATGAGGTAGCACAAGGTGATGTTTTAAATTTTGCAATAAATATTGAAAATAAAGGAGAGGTTTCTCAAGACATTCACCTTCAATATTGGGTTTCTGATATGAATAACGTAACTTATTTTACTAACTCACAAGATGTTTATACTCCAGCAGTTAGTAATCAAAGTTTTACGAGAACCGCATTTATAGAATCTGATCAGCCATTAGGAAATTATTATCTGAATGCAAGAGTGACCTATTCCAGCGTTACACCTTCTATTGTTACTAACTCTAGTTTTGTAGTCGTAATTGGACAAGGTCCAATATACCCACCACGCCCCCCTACTCCTCCCCCAATATATATTTATGGACCATCAGGCGGTTTTGTAACAACATATCCTCCACAACCCACAGAGAAGACAAAACCGAGCATCCTGATAAGCAGATATAATACCAACATAACATTGGCTAGAGGAATCACAAAAATGGAGAGTGTGACAGTTACAAATAATGGTTTAGGCGATTTGACAAATGTAAGTCTTTTCTTAATAGGAGTTTCTACAAATTGGTTTAATATAACCCCTGAAAAATACGTCGAACTAGAACCTGATAACTCTTCTGCATTCTTAATTGAATTTAACATTCCAAAGGATGCTAAAACAGGAGAATATAATGCGAATTTGATAGCAAGTTCCGGAGTTGTTACTGACCAAAAACCCATAAAGATAACAGTTTATCAAACCATAGAAGAGCTTCTAAGAGATGAAATAAAAAAATTGAAAAAAGATGTAGAAGAATTAAAAATTGATACAACGATTGCAAAGGGTGACGGGAAAGACGTCTCGAATATTCTGCTGATAGTAAATGAGACAGAGAAACAAATCAGCGATGCTGAAATCGAGCTTGAAAATAATAACACAGAATCTGCCATGGACAAGGTTCAGAATGCTATCAACCTGATTAAAAAAGCCAGAGATATGTTGAGCGGGCTACAGGTTGAGAAAGGTCAAGCAGCAGTGTTCCCAATATGGATAGTACTGATAATAATCATTATAATAGCTGGTATTGTGTTTGCTATACTTTATCTCTGGAAGAAAAAGAAGATAGAAAAAATAAGATCTTATATAATACCACTCGGCAGGTTGGTAGAAGCTATTAAAAAGAAGGAAGTTGATAAAACTAATTTGGAGAATGAAAGAGATAAGATAAATAGGATGCTTATGGTCTTAGAAAAAGAAAAGAATGAAGGAATGATAAGCACTGGCAGCTATGAGAAAATGAAGAGTAGCCTAGAAGAAAAACTAAAAGAAATTGAGAAAAAAATAAAATAAAAATTTTATGGAGTTGAAGTTGCATAAAAAGTTAGTGTAGCTGTTGTTAAGTTTCCACTTGGAATACCGTTTGGAACCCATGCGTCTACTCTAGGCATAAATGTTTGTCCTGGAGTCAGATTGCCTGTAAACATATAATCAGAGCCTGTGCATCCAGTGAAGTTTGACCTCTTGTCAAAGTTGTAGATGTATATCTTAGAGCAATCATAGTATGCTGCTACGCACTGATATATTAGTGGACCACTTGTGACGCTAGTATAACCCCATTGGTTTGGATCGCCCGCACTTGCGGTTATTGAAAATGTGTTATCCGGCGTTCTGGTTTCTATTGGACCTAAGTCTATGTTAGTTTCTATAGAGAACTGTGCACCTGATTCGTTACACCTTCCACCAGTTCCGTTTCCCAAAACCCATACATAGTCATTGCTAGCGTTTCTGAAATAACCCCAAGACTTTGGACTTGTTACAGCCGACCAATCATGGTTTGGTATGTCCTGTGTCCAGTTCCATTCTATTCTTCCAACAAAATAATACTTTGAATCTGTCTCGTTCCTTATTGTTATGACGCTGCCAGCTGCAAAGCTTGCTGGATTATCGCTTCCATATGGTCTTGATGCCTCATCAATCAGCGTGTCTATGTATGCATAGACCTGTGAAACATTAACAGATCCTGCGTTCTTTACAGTCAGGTTTTTATAACCTGCTGCTGTTCCTGTTTGAACTCCTGTCCAGTTTAAATAGTTTGGAATTATTATTATTGAAGCACTTGCTGTCACATTTACATCTAAAGTCACATTGTTATTCGTGTCTGCAAAAGTAATTACTGGAAACTCAAAGAACACTATTAGAAATGCAAAAAACAAAACCCCTAAAACTAATAGCTTTTTATTCATGTTATATTACACCTTATAATTTTAATAATAATTGAACTAAAGGCGTATATAAACATTATTATACTTTCGTAGATATAATGAAAATATGAGGTTAATTTTTTTTGTTGCTTCTTTTATGTTGTTTTTTACTGTTTTTTCTCTAATTTGTTTTTCACAAAATGTCGGCGTTTCTCCTGGAAAAATAGATCTTGGAGAGGTAGAAAAAGGTTCGACAAAATTAGTGAATTTTTATGTTATAAGCCCCTCTGACGAGACTTTATTGGTTAAGCTAGAGCCTGAAATGGTTGATATGTACGGGAATAGGAACATAAACGATTTCTCTGAAGAGGATATGACTTCATGGGTAAAGATAATAAATAACCCGGTAGAACTTAGACCTGTCAATGAGACCTTAAAAACAACTGGCGGGGCGATAAAAGGCCAGAGAGAAATAAGCTTTCTGATAGAAATTCCAAAAAACGCTGAGCCTGGATATCACACAGTAAATATAAACCCCATACCATCAAAAATCACTGAAACGGCGGGTCCTGTTGGAAGCGCAGTTGTTTCAATAACCTCTTTCAAGGTTTTTTTGAATGTCATTGGAGATGTTGTAAGAAAGGGCTCAGTCCTTGATGTAGAGACTGGAAGCTATTCAGGCAATAACCTCGAAATAAAAACCTATTTTCAAAACACTGGTACGGTCACCATCGCTTCCAGTGGAACACAAAAATTCTATGATAAAGACGGTAAGCTTATAAAAGAGATTTATTTAGGAAGAAGCTATGTAAAGCCCAAAGAAATAAGAGTTTTTAAAGGTTTTTTGCCGACAAACGGACTTTCTTTGGGGGATTATACAGTCTACACTGTTATTGATTTTACGACTGATTCTGCGGAAAAAAGCTCGACAATAAAATTAACCCTCCCAACGCCTACAACCTTGGCAGCAAAACATGAAGAAAACATGCTTACGATATTAGTTATTGCTATAGTCGCTATTTTCATAATTTCATTAATAATTTACAGGAGAATAAAATGAAAAAAGAGGGAAAAATACTTTTAATAGCTGTAATTTTGATTTTTATTTCTTTATTCATTTTAAACAGCTTTCAAGAACCTCCAGAACCAAAGGAATTTGTAAAAAACAAGACTGTTGCTAATTATTCTAACTTATTTTTCAAGTACGAGACGTTAAGATATCCTTCAAATGTAGAAATAATGCCATTAGAAAACTTTAATGGAACTATATTGGGTTTTGTAACAGATACATGGAATTTAAATTTTGGCATTATTCCAGGAAATGGAAGTTTTGTAAAGAGAAATATTGAGTTATCTAACCTAGAAGAAAGGAATATTAAAATAATTCTGAAAGCTTATGGAAACATATCTCCTTTAGTCGTCTTTAGTAAAAATGATTTTATTTTGAAGCCGGACGAAAAAGTCACTATTGATGTTTTTCTTTATAGTAAAGACTTTAAAAATGGAAATTATACCGGAGAAATAGATTTAATAGCTAAGAAGTCTATTTATAATTTTCTACCCATATCATAAATAATGAAAAAAATCTTCTTTTTTATCGTATGTTTTTTAATTTTGATAGGGTTTGCTTACTCTTCAGTGATAGACGTCGGTGTAGTTGAAGAGATAAAAGGAAATGTTAGCTCTATAACATATGATAATTATTCTAACATAGTGAAGTTTTCAATAGAGTTCTATAATACTGGTAGCGTTCCTTACAAAGCTAGAATTAAGAATGAGATTTATAATGATAGTAAACTTATTTTCAATGGTTGGAGTATAGAAAAGAATTTCACACCAGGAGAAAGAAACAGTTTCGATATTTATTGGTACACAAATTATAGTGGAAGATATTCTTCGAAGCTGAAAGCTTATTTTGGTAATGAAATCAGAGAATATAAAGAGTTTGACTTTTTAATCAACAAATCCATATTACCTGAAGATGTATTTGAAATTAAGAATCTGAGAACATATGATGATTATATTATATTTGATGTTGAGAGTAAAGAAGATGTTAAAAATGCAATAGCTATACCTAACAAGTACGTTTCTGGTTGGGTCTTTGAACAAAAGAAAATAGGAAACATAACTAAAGACGGCCTAAAACTTGTTGTGCTTCCGTACCATCCGACCTTATGGATGCCAAACAATATAACTTTAGCAATAGTTTCTGATAATGGAAAATATTTTACTGAAAAAACAGTGGAAATGAAAAAGAACGAGGGTCTCGCTTGGCTTTTCTACTATATAGTAGACAGTATGAGAATGACCTTGTTCAAATAATCTTATTTTTTCTTAGACAGTATAGCCGCAATATAGTATCTATAATAATATAGAAATATTTATATATAGACTTTATATGATATCTATATTGACGAATATCCAAGAGGGGTTTTTTGAAAGGTGAAGTTACTAGCAATGATTTTGAGAAGAAAATTTTAGACTTGTTAAGCAAGGAGTTGTTATCTGTTTCTCAGATCTCCAAGAAACTTGGGATAAGAAGAGATGTTGCGACAGGATATTGCGAGGCCTTGAAAAACCAGGGAAAGCTAGAATTCCATAGGATAGGCAGATCAAACGTTTATACTGTTGTTTCCAGGAGGTCAAAAGATGAATAAAATCATTTTTCTAGTCATTCTTTTGTTCCTACTGATGATAAATTCAGCTTTCGCCACACCAATAATTCAAGATGTCTCTGTTCAACCCTCATCAGTCTGGTTAGGTGAGTATTCTACTATTTCATTGAACTGTTTTGATGATGGCGGGAATGATATAGTAAAGGTTTATGCTAACATAACAGGACCAAATGTCATTATTCCTACCTTATATTTTACAAAAGGTGGTGGAGATGATTACACATTAATTGTTAATAAAGAATATCTGGATAGAACAGGAAACTTTGATGCATTATTATATTGTGAGAACAGCATAGGAGAAAACAATCAGACTTCTACAAGTATTACAGTTTCAAAACTATCAGGCTACATAAATGAAATTAACCCAAAACCTGCTTATATTGGAGACATAATAGAAATAAGTTTTATAGCAAAAGAAGATGAGGACAGGCTCAACTCAAGTGTGAATTTTAATGTTTCCCTAAATGATAACTTGGTAAATTTGGTTGTAAAACCTGCTTACGATTATATAAGAGGTTGGTTATTGAAAATACCAGCACCTTATCCAGCTGATACTTACAGTTTGAAAGTAAAAGCGTTCTACGATAGGGTCAACGTATCAGACTATGATATTATTGAGGTAAGAAACAAAATTGAATTCAATATCCTCTCAATTAAAAAAGATGGACAGGTCACTAATAAGATAATTGGTAATGATAATATAACTGTTAATTTAAAATTCCTTGAGAACGGAAATGTGATTGATCTAAATAAGAATAACATTGATATCAAAATAGGCTCTACTGAAGCTCAGATAACAGGTTTGTATAAGCAAAGTGATGGTTCGTTCAACGCAGAAGTTGTTGCACCTGTTATAGCTGCTGGAACTTATGATATGGTTGCCTATTTTTATTATGAGGGTTTAACATACTCAGATAGTGAAAAGATAAATTATGCTGTTTCTCTGAGTGGGAATGCTGGTATAGGGTCACAAATTAGATTCATACAAAACAATCAAACAAAGCTAGAAATTACACCTGACCCTTATGGTGATTATTCTGGTTTTTTACCTCCAGGAACTTATGATATTGAAGTGGTTTTTCCTCAGTCTAGACTCTACTTTTATCAAGCAGTCATTAACAGTTTTGAAGATCCTATAAGATATGTATACTCTGACAACGCTGCTATTCCTGGAATAAGAAACGCTGGTTTGTTTGTATATGGAGTAGTTTTCTCTTATTCCAGTGTCGATATAGAAATAAATTATATTGAGAAAAACGTTTTGAATGAAGATAGTCTAAATGTTTTCAAATGCTCTAATTGGAACTCTGGTAAAGGGACTTGTAATTCCGATTGGATAGAGATGGATAGTGAAATAGATAAAGTAAGGAACAAGGCGAGAATAAGTTCTACTTCTCTTTCAGCATTTGTTATAGGCGAGATAAAAAGTTTAAATGTGGATTTCAATCTTGATAAGAATTCGTACAATATAGATGACGTAATAAAGGTTAAGGGGATAGTCAAAGATGAAGACAGAGCCAGTGTCAGTAACGCCACTGTAGATGTATATATCAAAAATACACAAATAAGTTCTAAAACCACAACCGATGAGAATGGAATATTTTCTTTAGAAGTCCAGACACCTAAAAATGAAGGAAGTTATGAACTTGTATTAAAAGCTAAAAAACAACCTTATAACAGTTTTGAGAAAAGCAAGATATTTGAAATTACAAAAAGCAAGTCAATCCTTATAGATTTTCCTGACACAATAAAAATAGCTAAGGATGAAAATTATACTCAAGCATTTAGTTTAGTTAATAACGGACAAGCGGACATCAACAATCTAAAAATCTATTTTGAAGGCATACCGGAGAGTTATTATAATTTTTCTGAAAATATAAGTCTTAAATCACAGGAAAGAAAAACATTTGATCTAAAATTCTCTATTCCTTTTTATGCTGACGCTGAAATTTCTAGCGCCACAATAAAAATTGAAGGCAATAATGTAAGCCAAGAAAAAGTTTTTGGCTTGAATATTTTAGAGAAGAACCAAACGAAAAATGAAACCTTACCGACTACAGGTCTGGCTATTGGATTTACGCTTCCAAAAATTGATTATCTAGATATAATCTATATTGTTTTATTCGCTGTTGTCTGTTTTTCTTTGGCAATTGTTTTGAAAAAAATAAAAATCAAAAAGAATGGTAGAGAAAATACTAGATTACTTTTATTTAACGTCAAAAATATAATCAAACAAGACGAGAAAGAAACCAAAAACCAGGATAATTACGACAAAGTAATTTTGACAGAGTTTCCTAATTTCATGAAATTTTCTAATAAACTGTTTAAATCAAACATAGGTGATGATAATGGTAAGGATAATTGATGTTTGCTCAGGCAAGGGTGGCGTAGGAAAGACTACTATAGTTTCTAATCTTGGTATAGCTCTACAGAAATTTTATAAAAAAACCGTTGTTATCGATTTTAATTTTACAACATCTCATCTTAGTTTATTTTTTGGAATACAGTCTCATCCTATAACTATAAACCATGTTTTAAGAAACGAGGCAAGTTTAGAAGATGCTATTTATAATCATCAATCTGGCTTGAAAATTGTTCCAGGTTCTTTGAAACTAAAAGACATTGTTGATATCGATGTTAATTATCTGAGAAAAATAATAGAAAAAACTTTTTCTAATTATGATATTGTTCTTATAGATTCTGCCCCAGGTTTAGGTAGAGAAGCTTTGATAGCTTTGCAAACAAGTGATGAAGTTTTATACGTTGCAAATCCTTCTGTACCTTCTTTAGTTGATATAGCAAAGTGTAATGAATTAATCAACAATTTAGAAAATAAGCCAAAACCTATAGGTATAATTGTAAACAGAGTTAGAAACAAAAGTTATGAGATAAAGAATGATGATATAGCACAGTTTACAGAAACACCTATTATAGGTGTTATACCTGAAGATGAAAAAATACTAGCTAGTTTTAACAATAAAGGTTTGGTTACTTTTTCCAAAAATAGGTCTTCATCTAAAAAAGAATTCTTCAAAATTGCCGCAAAAATTGCTGGAACAAAATACGAATATGATTTCTTTGAAAGGATAAAAAGAATTTTTAAAAAAGAGAAGGGATTTTAATGATTACTTCTTTAAATAAGAAAAGAATATTTTTTTTAACTTTTATGATATTTTCTATAACAAGTTTAATTGTGTTCTCAGATTTTGTATCAGATCCTATAATTCAATACAATCAAACAGGTTCTCCCTATATATCAAAGGGTGGAACTCCAGTTGGTAATTCCGATGATTTAAATGTGTTGGGAGAAGGTTTAACGTATGATATTCCTGAATCTTGGGATAATGATATTAACGTAACAATGTTTCATGCTTATTTTGATGGATGGAGCACAACAGTAAACTGTAGTGGAGCGATCGCCGAAGGATGGAGTGATTGTGTAGGTGGAGAAGCAACTATGTTTTTTAGAGCCGTAGCTTCTTCAGGATCTCATAATGCAACTTCTACCCAGTATCTTGAAGGGAATAATATAGATACAGACAATGCTACTTGGATCACTAAATGCTTAGACCTATCTTCTTACTCTAAAGCATATGTAACTTTTTGGTATAATAAGACATCAACAAATGCAGCAAATGAAAGACAATTTATCTTAGTTAATAGAACTGGAGCTGGAACACTAACAAGCATATGGGATTCTACAACTTCAGTGGCAGCATGGACATATCGAGAATTAAATATAACAGATTACATAACTTCCTCTACATGTATAAGATATATGCCTGGTGCTGCATCGGGAGCGGGTGAACAATTACGGTTAGATGATTTCAAAATAATTGGAACTCAACAATTATACGGATTCGAAGCCTGGCACAACTCGTCGCAAATAGCAGATGGAAATATAAATTTCATCAATGCAACCATAAACTTTACAAGCAACGTCTCAGATGCATATTCTTTACAAATATATGATTGGTTGAATTCTCAATGGTCAACCACAAACTGTGATTCAGGTGCTGTCTCTGCTAATACACCGACCAGATGGTGGTGTAATGTAACGACTAATCCTATGAATTATAATTCTTCTGACAGGACTGTTAGAATCAAGATAAATTCAACTGTTGATAATGACGTTAGCTTGCTAAAAGAAGATTATATTCAATATTATGTTGGTTATCCCAGTTATTTGGAAGTAAATCAAACTAATCCAGATCCAAATCCTTCATCACCTCTTAACGTTATACAAAATCAAACCTTTAATGTAAATGCAACAATAGTTTGTAAAAACGGACCTTGTGGTGAAGTAAACGGAACAGTCAGATATAACTTAACTTCTTCAAATCCAGACGTTCCTGTAAATATTACGCCAGGAGATAAACCTTTTTACATTAAAGAATCTCCTGCAAATGCTATGAAATCTTGTGGAACAATGTATTCTGGAGATTCTTGTCAGCTAAATTGGACCATTAATGCTACAGGCAATGTAAATAGTCAATGGAAAATTGGTGTTTTGTTTAACTCTTCTTATATTGACATACAAAATAATAATACATTAAATGCAACAGTTTCTATAATTTCTTGTACAGAAGATTTTATATTACAATGGAGTTCAATAAAATTTGGTTTGCTAAATCCTAATACAGGACCACATGAAGCTCCCGGAAATCCAAATGGAGATTATAACATAACTGTCAATTCTGGAAGTTGCAATTTGGATTTTTATATATCTGGAACAGACTTGGTAAACACTACTTTAAATTCTAACATTGGTGTAGGTAATGTAACATGGAGCAACGCTAGTAATAATTATTCCAGTTCATATAATTTATCAACTTCGCCTGCCACTGTTAAACTAAATGTCCCTAAAAACACAAATGTTACAACTTGGTATTGGATAAATGTTCCTTCTGTATATGCTGGCTATTATAATGGAAATATAACAATAACAGGTGTTAAAAATGGTTAACAACTTTCTCAAGATATTGATAATTGTTTTACTATTTATCATATTGCCTACAAAAATATATGCAATAAATTTAGGAAGCGTTGTAAAAAATAATTTTGTTGAGATAACAAACACTGAATCAGCAAAGTTTACAATGATTTTCTGGAATACGGGAAATGAATCTTATAATATAAGATTGAGTGCAGAAGATGCTCCAAAAGATTGGACAATATTAACTGATCCTGCAGAATTTATTTTAAATAAATCGATTGGAGAAGAATATATAGCTTTACCTTATTTAAATGAAAACGTAAAAGCAAAGGTTGTAAATATTTTTGTCAAACCTATTGAAAATAGTAAGCCTGGTAATTATTCTGTTGTTATTAAAGCAGAAACTGGACTAGCTCAAAATGAGATTAATGATATGAATATTATTCCTGAAAGATTATTTAAATTTGAAATCAATTTGAAAGGGTTTGTAGAATCAAATTATGATGATGTTGAAAAAACTGAAATTTCTGGAAAATATATTGATTTCAAAAATGAAAGTAAAGTAGAGAGTGTAAGTGAAAATTATAATTCTACAGACAAGAATTTTTTGTATTTTTTTGTTGTTTTAATAATAATTTTAGCTTCGATAATGATATATAAAAAATATAACAGATGAAAAACATGTCAAAGGAAAAAAATAATTATATGAATAAGATATTCTTGGTCGGCATATTCTTAGTGATAACATTATTGTTTTTCTATTACAATGTGGGTAGAATTACGGGGTTTAATGCCTTTGACGTGTCAATAAAAGAAAGGATTCAAGGAAACATACTTTTAAACTACAATTCAACTGTTAATCTAACTGAAATGCAGAATATCACAGTTGAATTTATTAACACAGGTTCTACGAACTATAGCGCCAGGATAGAGCTCACGATATACATGTACAACAATACGAGTGGAAGCTTGGAGTCGTTAGCAACCTATTACGACAGTAGCGTTTTTCTGAACCCAAGCGAGAGGAGGATCTTTAATACGGTTTTTCTGCCAAACCAAGTAGGAGTATATTATATCAAAGCAAGGGTGCCATACGGTTTTAGGTTAGCAGAGATTTGGGGGAGTTTTTTTGTTACATGGAGCTATAATATACAGCCTCAGGTTATTCATGTAGTAACATCTTATGGCGGAGGAACCATACCGGCACAAAAGGAATCTATTATTGTTAATCTAGACCTAAGCTATAAAAATAAATATGATCTGTATCCAGGACAAAAGGTTCTGATAGACGTAACAGCCAACAACACTGGAACAATTAACCTGCACGGCTTGAAGCTTTTTTCATCTACTACACAATACATAAATTTTGATGTAAACCCAAAAGAGATATACGAATTGGAATCGAAAGAATCCAAAATATTCTTAATATCTTTAGAACTGTCAAAGGACATTCCACCAGGAGAATATGATTTCTTCTTTGAGATGATAGGACAGGAGATTAGAAAATCGGGAACAATAAAATTAAATGTAACTTCTGTTGCTCAGGCGAGACCATTAAAAGAAGAGGTTAATGATACCATACTGAACTATGAATACCTAATAGTGGAACTTGATCATGAAATCTATTTAGCGACTTTGGAAGGGTTCAACACAACAAGAGCTGAAGGATATCTGGACGATGCTAGAAAGAACCTGGAAAAAGCAAAGGAATTGTTTAATGAAGGGAAGTATGATGAAGCTAGAGATATTTTGGATTTAGTTAAGAGAGACTTGGAAAAAGTTGTTTTTGAGCTGGCTACCATTTCCTTTAAGGTTTATTATTATCCTGCATATAGTCCTTTCCTGATATTGATATTGTTGCTGATGATTATAATCGGTTTGATAATATTCTATTTGTTGTATAGAAAAAGGAAGAAAAAGAAACCAAAAATAATAAAAGAATTTACAGAGGAAGAAACATAGCATTAAAAATATTATAAGGATGATATAATTATGGGTTTGTTCGGGCCTTACATATATGAGAACAAGAAAAAAAAGAAGTTTTGGCTACATGTGAGAAAGAAGGGAAAAGCCATTTTGTATTATTTTTCAAAGGATCCTAGAGGTTCCATAAACAGCTTGCCTAAGGGTTATACCGTTGTAGAGAACCCTATGACCGGTTTTCCTTTTCTTAAGAAAAAGACTGGGGGAGCATTAGGTGGTCTATTTAAAAAGATTCCGGATAAAAAAGTATTAGAGGGAGAGAGTACGGGGACAGCACAAAAAGGTGTATAAATGGTAAGAGTAATAGGTATTGTTTCAGGTAAGGGCGGTGTAGGTAAAACCACTATCGGTCTGAATCTTGGAGCAGCCTTGGCTCATCATTTCAAAAAGAACGTCACCATTGTCGATTGTAATGTTACAACTTCTCATTTAGGATTATATTTAGGAATGTATTATTGTCCTATAACATTGAATAAGGTACTTAGAGGAGAGTATACTGCTGAAGAAGCTGTTCAACATCACCACACAGGATTGAAAATAATACCAGCTTCTTTGTCTTTGTCTGATTTAGAGGGAATAGATATAACAGAGATAAGGAATAGCATCAAATCGATCTTTGATAAAAATGATATCATACTGTTGGATGGAAGCCCTGGTTTAGGAAGAGAGGCCATAGCAACCCTAAAAGCGAGTGATGAGATACTCTATGTAACTAGCCCTTTCATACCTTTCGCAATGGATATAGTAAGAAACCAGGAAATCGTCAACGAGATAGGTGTGAAACCAATAGGAATTGTTCTTAACATGGTTCACAACAAGAAACATGAGATGAACACTAAAGAAATAGAGGAACTGACAAGACTTCCTGTTATAGCCAAGATTCCTTTTGATATGAACGTTCACAAGAGCCTCGCACTAAAGACCCCTGTCGTGACATTCAAACCCAACACTATTGCAAGTAAAGAGATAATCAGATTAGCTTCTCACATAATCGGGGAGACATACCAATTCGAAGGCACATTACAAAGATTCTTAAGAAAAATGAAGATGGGATAAGCTTAAATTTTTTAACTTTTACATTATCCTCATGTATAAAATCGCCTTTTGGTTTTTACTAGTATGGACTGTTATTTCTCTTATATTATTGTTAAGAGGATATGATTTGTTAGATTCTGTTATGATTGTTCTTGTAATCGACCTAATAGCATTGGCAATAATAGTGGAGATGGGTAAGAAAAAATCGTTACAAGACGTGAGTAGCGAGATAAAAGCGAAAATAGAGAATATAGAGAAGGTCTGTCAGAACATACTCAACAGTTCTAGCGACGATTCTATAATCGCGAAAATAGAGGAAAAGATAAGCAAGCAAAAGGAAGATGTGAATTACCTCTTGGATAGAATGTCTAGGAAGGCTTTGGAGCTTGAAGAGAAGATAAACAACTTTGGATATAACCTAGCTGAGCATGTAGAAGGTTTTGGCAAGAGACTGGAAAAGCTTGAAAATCCTGGGGAAAAATTTTCAATCGGAGAAACTGTGTATGTTGAAGACGAAAACACAGATGAAGAAGAATAGTTTAAATCTTTAAGTTTTTTATTCTATTTATGATGTACAAAACTTCTGATATAGAAAGATTTCTAAGGTTAACTAGTGATAAACCTGTTAAAAGAAGCGACATGATGCAAGTCAGAGAACATAGATATGCCTCTGACGCAAGAAGAGAATTATTGAGTGTCAGACCAGGCATAATAGACATTCTTGAAGAAAGAGGGATTATAGTAGAGACTTCTGAAGGTTGTAAGCTCACACCTTATGGATCATCATTGCAGGAACTTCTAAAAGAAAAACATGCAAAGGGTTTTTCTGGTATAGAATTGGTACCTGTAATGCTAAAGGGAAAAATATCTTATGGTGTTAGATCTAAGCTTTATGGCGAGTATGAAACTGAAATTCCTGAGAAAGAATGTACCCAAAAAGCTGAAACAAAATCTGTTAAACAAGAGAAAGAGGCTAGAGTCCAAAATACTAAAAGTTCAGAAGAAACTGGCATGGAAAAAATAGTAAAAGTTGCTCAGGATTTGAAAGCAGCAGACCTCATAAAAAATTTTAAGGAAACTAAAGGTTCTTTGGTTTTAAACACAAAAATACCCTTCCATCGTACAAATGAAGAGTTGAGACGTTTGGATAGAATAGTGGCAGGATTTAGGTCAACCGAACCTAGAATGATGGTCCCTGAAGGAAATGAATTTGAAAAAACATATAGAATAGAGGGAAGTCCAATAACGATAGTATCTAGTAAAAAGATGTCCAGTGGCATTACATTAAAGACAAAAAGAGGTTTTGGTTCCTACGAAAATTTGAAAATTAGCATTGATCCAATTCAATATGAGGAGTCTAGCAAAGAAATGATAAGATACCTATTAGAAAGATTGAAAGTCCACTAGTTGAAAGTTTGGAACTAAAGATTTAAATCATCTATATAACTTATGATGAAAAGATTTCTTTCATCAATTGCATCAGTTAAAGAATTAGATTCTCCTCTCAAAAAGTGTTGAGTTTCTTTATTCAAACGAGTGTCAAAAGGAGTAATTTTTCTAAAAAAATTCGGGTCACGATAGAGGGTTTGTACAGCAATTCCTTTGTATACAGTTAACTCTCCCATGTTTAAAGTAACAAGATAAAGGTTTAAATATCTATCAAAATAATTTAATCATAACTGTTTCGACAGTAGCATAGTGCGTTGGCTGATTGTATGGTCGAAGAAAAGATAATGGAAGCTATTAAGAAAGCTAGAGATAATAAACAGAGGAAGTTCAAGCAGAGTTTTGATCTAGCCATTAATCTAAAGAACATAGACTTGAAGAAACCTGAGAACAAGGTTAAGACCGAAATAAAACTGCCCAATGGCACAGGAAAGGAAACAAAAATAGGAGTAATTGTTGATTCTCTTTTTCCACAAGCAGACAAAATAGAAAATGTTGTTGTGATTAAGAAAGAACAACTGGAAGGTTTTGGAAGAAATAAAAAAGAAGCCAAAAAACTTGCAAAACAATGCAAATATTTTTTGGCTGAAGCACCTCTGATGCCTCTTGTAGGGAGATTCCTAGGACAGATACTCGCACCTAGAAACTTGATGCCATTACCAATTCCTGTTAATGCAAACCTGATATCGATGGTTGAAGAGAAGAGGGGCGTTCTGAAGATACAATTGAAAGATTCTCCAACGATTCATATAATAATTGGAACAGAAGATATGGAAGACCAAAAGATTGCTGAAAATATTGATGCTGCCATCAAGAATATAGTACCTAAATTGCCAAAAGGTAAGGAACAGGTCAAGAATTTTGTTGTAAAACTAACAATGGGCAAACCTGTTAAGTTTAAGATGTGATTTCATGCAAAAAGGTAGAAAAGAGGTAAGACCTGAAAAAATAAAAGGTGTAGAAGATTTAGCTAATCTGATTAATAGTTATAGTGTAACAGGTTTCTTAGACCTATACAAAACTCCTGCTTCTGTCTTGCAAAAAATGAAGACGATATTAAGAGGGAAAGCAGTGATAAAGGTTGCAAAGAAGAGCGCATTATTGCTAGTTCTCAAAAAGACTGGGAAGGAAAACCTGAATGAATTCATTAAGGAATATCCTGCTTTGATTTTAACCAACATTGATCCTTTCAAAATTTATAATCTATTGAAAAAGAAAAAGATTCCTGCATCTGCAAAGGCTGGAGATACAGTAGTCAAAAACATAGAGATAAAGGCTGGCCCAACAGACCTGATGCCAGGACCTGCTATATCTACTCTAACGAAAGTCAAAATACCTGCAAAGGTTGAAAGTGGAAAGATTGCTATTATGAGAGATTTTGTTGTTTGTAAAGCAGGCGATGTTATTTCAATGGACATAGCATCTGCACTGCAACTGTTAAAGTTGCAACCAATGGAAATTGGTTTGAATGTTCTTGTCATGCAAGAAAAGGGAACGATTTACAAGGCTGAACAATTGTTGGTAGACGAAGAAAAAACTCTTAATGATATTCAAAGAGCGATTCAGAATGTGTTCAACTTGTCGATAAATGCTAATTACCCAATAAAGGAGACTATAGGATTCATGATTGTTAAAGCTCACATGCAGGCTAAACAGCTTGCTACTGAAACTAAGATAGAGGGTTGATATGCCGATAATATTTAATTTCAAAATTTGTGATAACGCAGCAGAGTGTAATGGAATACCAGTTTGTCCGGTAAAGGCAATAACATGGGATGAAAAGCAAAGAACCTTGATTATAGATAATTTAAAGTGCACATCCTGCGGTGCTTGTGCAAAAGCCTGCCCAGTGTCAGGAGCAATTTTAGTGGCAAAAACAAAAGAAGAACTTGAAAAAATCAAGGAACAAGTTGAAGATGATTTTAGAACTAGAACAGATTTGTTAAAAGATAGATACGGTGTAGCTCCAACAGATCAAAACTTGGTTGTTACAATGAAAAATTTCAACGAAGAGGTTTTAGAAACTGACAGAATTGTGATTGTTGATTTTTGGGACGAACCACACATGAAATGTAGAATATTTTCAATACCTTTGGAATCAATGATGCCCAAAAAAGTCGTTTTAGAAGAAATAATGAAGAATCAGAAGAAACTTAAAGATTTGAAATTCAAGTTTAGAAAGATAGACGCTCAGAAAAATCCTGAGATAGCAAAAAGATATAATGTAAATGCGATACCAACTTTAATGATATTTTTCAAAAGTAAAGCAATAGGAAGAATCGAGGGATATTACAAGATTGATGATGAAGTAAGTTTAAAGAAAAAAGTGGAGGATATAATTAAACAAATAAAGGTGTAAAATATGGAGTTAATATACTCTGCACTTTTGCTTCACACAGCAAAACAGCCGATAAATGAAGAAAATGTAAACAAGATATTGAATGCAGCTGGGATAGCACCTAATTCAATTAAAATTAAAGCACTGATAGCTGCATTAGAGAACGTTAACATTGATGAGGCCATAAGCAAGGCATCAATGCCAGTAGCAGCGGCTGCACCTGTAGAAGCAAAGGAAGAGAAGAAAGAGGAAAAGAAAGAGGAAGACGCTGAGAAGAGAGCAGAGCAAGCTGTCGAAGGTTTAGCTGGTTTGTTTGGTTAATTTTTATTATCAAGCTTTACCTTAGCGTAGCTTAGCTCTAAGCATTTTTCTAATACTAATGATAATTTGTAGTGCTCATCAATTACACTTCTAAGGTTCAACAAACTTTAAATCTTTTTATCATCCAAATAGTAAGTATGAAATTGATAAAGTTAATTCCAATAATCATCTTAGCACTGATTTTTGCAGCGACAGTAGTCAGAGCAACCCATACACCGGAAGTTCTATTAAGTCCTTCTGAGTGGGCTGCTAACACCAATAAGGATATTTATCTAACAGTGAAGAATGCTAATGGAGATGCTATAACAAAAGTAGAAATAAATGTTCCATTGAATTCAGATGGAAGTCCTATATACACTATAACTGATGTAGGAGAACCTTCAGGATGGAAAAACCAAAAGTTTTCTAAAAAGATAATATGGACAGCAACTGGAGATGGAATCAAAACAGGAGATTCTGTAGATTTTGGATTTTCTGTAACATCACCAACGTCAGGTTCATATGATTGGAACTGGATAACAACTGATTCTAATGGTGGATCATTTCCTGGAAAATCAACAACAAGAGTCTCAATGGCAGCTGTGTCTTATTTCAAGATATCTGGAGTTTCTGATAAAGCATCAGCTGGAAGCACTATGAAAGTAACTGTAAAGGCATACGGACAAGACAATAACTTGAAAACTGATTATAAAGGAACAATAACATTTACATCGACTGACATAAGAGCAATATTGCCAAACGACTATACTTTCAGCATTTCAGACAAAGGTACAAAGGATTTCTTTGTAACTTATAAAACAACTGGAGTTCAGACCTTTAGCGTTACAGATTGGAGTGCAAAGATAACTCTAAAATCTGATGGAACAAAGGTCGAAACTGGAAGTCCCGTATCAATAGCAATAACACCAGAAGATTCTGAAACGAGTCCTAGAAGCATAGTAAAGTTCACAGTTCTTTCAAAAGATAAATATGAAAACAGAGTTGACGTTACAAAAGATACAAAATGGAACATAGACAAAGAAGCTGGTGGAAGCTGGAATGCAAATGTTTATACTGCCGGGAATGAAGGAGTATGGACTGTAACAGCTTCTTATAATTCAATGACAGACGGAACGACATTAACAGTCGTAAAAGGTGCGACTCCTATACCAACACCAACACCCACTCCGACTCCAACGCCTACGCCAACGCCGACACCTACGCCAACACCAACGCCCAATGTTACACCGACTCCAACTCCGACACCAAAGCCTTTAAATGAAATGAACATAGACACAAAAGATTCGCTAACAATTGCACCTGGTTCCAATGAAACATTCATAGCAACGATAAACAATGTTGGTACAAATATACTAACAAATGTAAGTTTAACAGTAACAGGAGTTCCAAGTGAATGGGTAACGATCTATCCATTCAAAATCACAATAGACTCTGGAACATCAAGAGACTTTTTGATTGTACTAAGCGTTCCTTCAAATGAAACTGAAACAAGGAATATGAATCTGTTAGCAAGCTCAGTTGAAGGCGTAACAATCGCAAAGAATGTTACACTTACATTAGGAACTGCACCAACAGGTCTCGTAGGTCTTTCAAAGAATCTTTTGAATCTTGGAATCGTGATAATAGCAGTTGCAGCATTAGTGCTAATAGCTTGGGAACTTTGGTTTAGAAAGCCCAAGCAGTGATTTTTTTATTTTTCATTTTAACTTGTTTTTATTAGATTTATTAATAGATAAATTCTTGTAGTTGTAATTCTATTTAGTTTTTATAATGTGATAGTAATGGGTTCCGAAAAGAAGATATTAATCGAGAAACTTCAGAAGGATTGGAAAAAATATTGGTATCTGGATTTTTTCAAGGAAAATAGTTTTGTCAGGAAACAGTGTAAGAAATGTGGAAAGTTCTTTTGGACTCTTGATTCTGATATTGAATTATGCGGAGATAGCTCTTGCGTTCCTTATGGTTTCTTGGGTAATCCTCCGACCAAGAAGAAGCTAGATTATATAGAGACTTGGAAAACAATTGAGAAGTTCTTTGTCAAGAATGGCCACCAATCAATAAAAAGATACCCTACTATCTGTAGATGGTACCCACTGTTCTTTACAGTGGCAGGCATTGTTGATTTCTATAGGATTGCAAATGAAAAGATAACGTTCGAGTTTCCTGCAAATCCTGTTATACTATCTCAACCTTGTTTAAGATTTAATGACATACCGAATGTCGGCATCACAGGAAGGCACAACACTTGCTTTGATATGATCCAGCAAAGTTCTCTATGGGACGGCAAGAATGGTTATTGGAAGGATAAATGCATAGAACTAGATTTCAGATTATTAACAGAAGCGTTCGGCATAAAGAAACAAGATATCACATTCATCGAAGACGCATGGATTGGTTATGGAGCATTCGGTTATTCTCTAGAGTTTTTCGTAAAAGGTCTCGAGACTGGTAATGCAGTCTTCACAGAGTTCGAGGGCGACCTGAATAGTTTCAAGGAGATGAAAGAGAAGGTCATAGACATGGGAGCAGGTCAGCAAAGATTATGCTGGTTGACTCAGGGAACACCGACAAACTATGACGTAATGTATGGTCCTGTTATTGAAAAGATGAAAACCAAATCAGGAATCAAATATGATGAAAAATTCTTTTTGGAGTACTCGAAATATTCTGGAGTATTGAATATGGATGAGGTTGTTGACATGAAGGCAGAGATGACAAAAGTAGCAAACATACTAGGCGTCTCAACAGAAAATTTAATGAAAAATATCCAACCCCTTGTCGCGCTCTACTCTATTGCTGATCACTCGAAAGCTTTGTTGTATGCTCTTTCAGATGGCGGCTTACCATCGAACGTTGGCGGAGGTTATAATTTGAGAGTTATTTTTAGAAGAGCCCTCAACTTCTTGGAGAAATTAAATTATCCTTTTGATATAGAATGGGTGGTCGAAGAACATGCGAAATATCTGAAGAAGATTGAACCAGAACTTATGGAGAACATTGACCACATAAATCAAATATTGGACATCGAAAAGAAAAAGTATAAAGAGACCAAGAGCAAGATGAAGAGCACTTTGGAATCTTTGATAGAGAGCAAGACCGAGCTGAACGATGAGAAACTCATAGAACTGTATGATTCTCAAGGTATAACTCCAGAACTATTGCAGGAGGCTGCTGATAAATACGATGTTAAAGTAAAGATACCTGCAGATTTTTATTCAAAGGTTACTGAAAAGCATCTGCAGGAGAAGAGAGGAAAGGAAGAGGAAAAAGTAGATGTTTCAGGACTTACAAAAACAAAAAAACTTTATTATGATAATGAGAAACTGTTCGAGTTTAAGGCCAAGATTTTGAGAATAGATGGAGAAAATATTATTCTCGATCAAACAGCCTTCTATCCTAGAGGCGGTGGACAGGAGCCTGACCTGGGTTCTATAAACAATTGTGAAGTTTATGATGTTGAACCTTATGATAACGTTATATTTCATAGAGTCAAGAACCCAAACTTCAAAGTCGGAGACATTGTAAACTGTAAAGTTGATTCCAAAAGAAGAGAACAAATAAAGAAACATCATACATCTACACATCTTATCAACATGTCTGCAAGAATTTTGCTAGGAAACCATATCTGGCAGGCTGGATCAAATAAAGATATAGACAAAGCTCATTTAGATCTGACCCATTATGAGAATCTGACAGAAGAACAGGTAAGAAAGATTGAAAAATTTGCTAATGATTTGATCAAAAAGAAAATAAAAGTTGTAAAGGAGGTTCTACCAAGAAGTGTTGCGGAAAAGAAATATGGATTCGTTATATATCAAGGCGGTTCTATTCCAGAAACGACTTTAAGAATCATAAGCATCAAGGGTATAGATTCTGAAGCCTGTGGTGGCTTACATATTGACAACACAGAAGAGATAGAAGAGTTATTCATATTCAACACGAAAAGGGTTCAGGACGGTGTCATACGAGTAGAGTATGTAGCTGGAAAAGAATTGGTTAAGAAAACAAAAGAAAAGATCTCAAATGAGAAAAAAATAGCTGAAGATAGATCAGAGAAAAAGAAAAAAGAAATCACTGAACATAAAAATAAGATTAAGGAATTGAAAGAAGAATCTGAAATATTGTTAGGTATTAATTACATAGATACGGAAGATATGAAAGAAATAGAAACCATAGCCAAAGAGAGCATTAAAGAGAATCCAACCAAATATTCTATTCTTATCGGTAATGGAGTTGTGTTTGGAATTAAAGGCGATGGTTGTAAAGATAACATTGAAAAGATTGTTAAAGACATCGCAAAGATAATGGGTGGTTCTGCTGGAGGTTCTGGAAATGAGTTCAAGGGTGGCGGACCTCTGAAAGACAAAGGCAAAGAAGCTTTTGAGAAATTTAAAAAATGAAACTTATATGGAAAGATTTTAATAAACAAGAATTTTTTTGAAATTAGAGTTAAAACATTTAAATAATTGTTTCCTATTAATATTAGAATGTGAGGCTAATGTCAAACAAAAAAATTTTATTTCTTTATAATGGTGGTACAATTGGAGAAGTTCCAGAAAATCGCAATGGACAGATAATTTTAGTCCCACCAAAAGACAGCAAAATATTCAAAGATGCTTGCGAGCCTACTATTGATAAATTAAAAAAGGATATGGACATTACATTTGAATTTGTAACTGCTAAAGACAGTACGAATATGACACCAAATGACTGGGAAAAGTTGATATTTAGGATTAAAAAAGCACAAGATGATGAGAATTATGACGGCGTGGCTATCGCGCATGGGACTGATACTTTAGCATACACTGCTACTGCACTTGCTTTGGCTTTACATGGAAAAAATCCTGAAAAAAGTGGCTTGAAAATTCCAGTTTGCATTACTGGTGCGCAAAATCCAATATATTTAGCAGGCGGTGACGGCAGGTTTAATTTAGAGAATTTATTCAGAACATTAGATGAAGCTATTAATAATGAAATTGCAGATGTGCTTATTAATTTCTGGAACAGGATCCTTTTAGGGTGTAGAACATTAAAGTTAAGTGAAAAAAAATTTGACGCATTCCAGAGCCCTTCTTACCCAGATATCGGATATATAGACGGACAGGGAGTTCACTTAGACACTACTCTAGTAAAGAAAAGAAAAAATGCTGGAGGTAAGATAGTCTTAGCACCAAAATTTGGCAGAGGCGTAATAAGCTTTGAACTCACCCCTGGTATCGACCCGAATGTTGTTCTAGGATTTATTTCAAGTGGAGGCATATCTGCGATGATTTTTAAATCATTAGGCGAGGGTAACGTTTGTAATGAAGGACAGTACAACCTGCTACCTGTTATAAAACAGGCATCTGAAGACTATATGATACCTATCTTTATAACGACAAAGTTTCCAGGAGGCAGTGCTATTTCAACACACTATGAAGGTGGAGTTGAAGCAATAAAGGCAGGCGGCATTCCATGTTTTGACCATACTGATGTTGCAGTCGATGTTAAGGTAAGATGGCTAATTGGTAATGCCATATGTCAAAGTATTGAAGACTTTAGGAAGGCCATGAAAACTAGTTTTGCTGGGGAAGTCACACCACCTAAAACTTAACATACCTAACTAACTCATTAACCAACATAATAAATATTTTGATTTTCAGTAGACGAACATCCTTTATGGAAGAATTTTTAAATAATATTTGCAACCTCATGTAAAGAATTAATAACTTCGACAGAAGAACCGTAATTCATTCTTCCTATGGGTTCCCTTAATATAACAACCGGTTTTATTCTTGCTGCTCGTGCAGCTTTAACATCCTCTCTTGCATTTCCAACATATACAGCATCAACGCTTTGAACATTCAGCTCTTTAATGCAAGTAAGCAAGCTGTCAGGATATGGTTTTTGTCTCATACAACCGTTGTTCGATATTATTGAATCAATGCTACAACCTTGAATTTTCGATAAAACCTTTGATATCTCAGCATCAGCAACTTTGAAAAGAGCTCCAGTCACTATTCCTAGTTTAACTCCTCTTTCCCTCAATTCTTTCAGAGCGGTAACATCATCATAGACACCTGTATGTTTTACCCTTTCTTCTGGACTGTCGTTTTTCCAAAAAACTCTCCAAAATGACATATAATCTATTCCAAGACTTTTTTCAATTAATTTATCCCTATCACCGTTACCGTACCAAAAATAATTCACAAAATTTTCATCACATGTCAAACCTAAATCATGAACAGTATTCCCAACAGTACGCTCAATATAATCTTTAGTTTGGAATACTAGTGTCCCATCAAGATCAAACAAAGCTGCTGTTTTTTTCATACAAAACCTATATAATAAAAACTTTAAATAATCTTTCTGATAGGGAGTTTATTACAATAAATTATGTATGGTTGCTTAATTAAAAAAACTTAGGCAAAAACCTAACAAAATAATAACTATATTTAAACAGTCATGAATAAATCTAGACTATGGAAAGAGGAAACGTAATAATCGTGATACTGACAATTCTTTTGGTATCATTGATTGGAATAGCTGTTGTTTATCCGAGTTCACAGGCGAATAATAATTTGAAGAGATTTTCCTCTTACGAGGAACTAGAAAATTATGTGAAGACTAACACAGAAAGTTATTCTGGCGGTTTTTATGATACTAGAATGGTAGAAACTACAACAGTTCCTGCTGCCGCTGGTGCGACTAAACAAGTTACCGAAAGCGCAACTCCAAGTCCATCAGTTAGCGATTATTCAAAAACAAACATACAGGTAGAAGGTGTAGACGAAGCAGACATTGTGAAGAACGACGGGAGATATATCTACACTGTTTCTGGAAAAGAGATCGTCATAGTAGATGCCTATCCTGCGGAGAACGCAAATATCGTATCAAAAATAGAACTGAATGGAACACCTCAAGAGATATTCTTGAACAAGGATAAATTGATCGTCTTTGGATGGGAAGATTACTACACACAAGAAACTGCAGCAACTAAGATCGGAATAATGCCCCCAAGGTACTATAATCCTCAAACCTTCATAAAAGTTTACGATATAACCGATAGATCAAACCCGATTCTAAAGAGGACAATAACGATAGATGGCAATTATTATGATTCTAGGATGATAGGAGATTATGTTTATGCTATAGTCAATAAGAACGTCGAGATGGTGGGAACAGAACCGATACCCATGCCGATGATAGAATCTGATGGTGTCACAGAAACAGTAAGAGCATCTGATGTATATTATTTTGATTATCCTGATAGCTCTTACATCTTTACAAATGTTGTCTCGTTGAACACGCAGAATGATGTGGAAGATGTGACAACCAAAACATTCTTGATGGGTTATAGCGAGAACATGTATGTTTCGCCTACGAACATATACGTTGTCTATACAAGGAGACTTAGCGAATATGATTTCTACGATAAGATAATTGATGATGTGATTATTCCTGCTGTTCCGTCAGAAACTCAAGGCAAAATAGAAGAGGTGAGAAACTCTAATGTTAGTAAATATGAAAAGATGCAGGAGATAGGAAAATTATTTAATGATTATATAAAATCCTTAGGCCCGGAAGTTGGAGCAGTTGAAATGAAGAAAGCAGAAGAGAAGATGAAAACTGTAAGAGAGGAGATATCGAAACAAATGGAGAAGACTATTATACATAAAATTTCTATTGATAATGGAAGAATAGAATATGTAACGAACGGAGAGGTTCCAGGTTATGTTTTGAATCAGTTTTCTATGGATGAACAAGATAATAACTTCAGGATAGCTACTACAACTGGCAATTGGAGAGCAGAATCATTGAATCATGTTTATGTTCTTGATGGAAACCTGCAAGTAGTTGGAAAATTAGAAGACCTTGCGCATGGAGAAAGAATTTACTCTGTTAGATTTATTGGCAACAAGGGTTATCTTGTTACGTTCAGGCAGATTGATCCTCTGTTTGTTATTGACCTGAGTGATCCAACAAATCCAAAGGTTTTAGGCTATCTGAAGATACCTGGCGTATCTGAATATTTGCATCCTTACGATGAAAACCATGTCATAGGTGTGGGAAGAGATGCAACAGAAGAAGGCAGAGTTAAAGGGTTGAAGTTATCCTTGTTTGATGTGAGTGATGTTTCGAATCCAAAAGAAGTTTCGAAGTATATTATTGGCGAATCCGGAACTTACTCAGAAGCTTTGAATGATCACAAGGCATTCCTCTTCAGCATAACAAAGAATCTTTTGGTTATTCCTGTATCATTGGCAGAAAAAAACTACCAGCAAGACTGGTATGGAGCCTTTGTGTTCAACCTTGACCTGAATAATGGTTTTGTACTCAAAGGAAGAATAACCCACTCAAACGAAACTGAGAATAAGAATTATTATGACTATCAATCCCAGATAAGAAGATCCCTGTACATCGATAATGTTCTCTACACTGTTTCAAACAAGATGGTAAAGATGAATGATCTAAGTAGTTTGCTAGAGATTAACAAAGTAGATTTACCTTATGAGTCTGAAAGAATTTATCCTCTCATAGAATGAAATCAGATTTCTAAAAATTTATAATTCAACAAGTTAATAGAATCATTATGAGACTTTTTAGGAATAGAGACGAATGGCGTAAGTGGTTGGAAAAAAATCATAATAGAGAAAAGGAAATTTGGTTAATTCATTATAAGAAAAATTCTGGTAAGTCCAATGTTACTCATGAAGAAGCTGTAGAAGAGGCTATATGCTTTGGATGGATAGATGGTAAATTGAAAAGAATTGATCCTGAGAAATTTATCTTAAGATATTCACCTCGCAAAGCAAACAGTGTATGGTCGAAAATAAATAAAGAAAGAGCTGAGAAGATGAAAAAACTTGGAAAAATGACCAATGCTGGTCTAATCAAGATAGAGGAAGCAAAGAAAATAGGTTCTTGGAATAATGCATACACTAATAAAAAAAGAGAAAGAATACCTATTGACTTGAAAAAAGCTCTTATGGAGGACAAAAGAGCTTGGGATAACTTTCAGAATTTCGCAAACAGTTATAGAAATATGTATGTTGGTTGGATTAAAGGTGCGAAGGCAGTTGAAACCCGTAAAAAAAGAATTGGAAAGGTTGTCAAACAGTCATTACTAAATAAGAAGATGATGTTTCTTTAGATTATTCTATCCAAGTGTTTGGAGGTCTGCTGATTCCGAATTTCATTAATTTTCCGTCCTTCATTGCCATTTCCTTTTCAGCCAAGAGGACAATGTGGGACAAGTTAGTAATACCATTGGGATTTTCGAGTCTATGATAGAAACCTTCGAACGATTCTTCTGTTGGATTTTGACTTGGTTTATAGCCGAATCTAGGTTTGACAGCAAAAAAAGATTCTCCTCTCTCAAATGGTTGACCTGTACTATTGGTTCTTGGACGAGGAGCTGTTCTATAAATAAGGCCGCTAGGTCCTATAACTTCTACGGCTTCAAAAAGTTCGCCCTCATGACTCATCATTGTTGTCATCTCATGAGGATCTATACATAATAAAATTTCTGAGATAACATACTGTTTGTTTCTGTCTATAGCAACCTCTCTATCATCCAAATCTAAACCTTCCATTGATTCGTGATTGTGACATAAAAGTCTAGGGACAGGTTTTTGAAAATAGTTAGGTCTCTTAACAATGAGACCAAAATCTCTGGAAGTTGTTTCACAATTTTTAAATGGCGTGGCCAAATAAAATTCTGCTGTTTCTATTAGACCTCTATCTTCCAAGTCAGGTCTGGCTGCGGTATTCAACCTCGGAGATATGTAAGGTACATCCATAAGTTTTAGTAGAAAACTAATCTTTAAATCGTTATTGCTGACGTAACGTCCGCTGTGAAGAACATAGGATATGCGGAGGGCATGCTACAGGGTCGTGGTTCAAATCGATGTTGTTAAAATGGTTGTAAAGATTTCAATAGAATCATGATATAAATCTTTTAAATTCTTAATAGATTTTATGGATATTACAAAAGGAGAAAAGTTAGACTTCATTAAAACTTTTATTACTTGCGGTAGCTTACTAACGGCAGTTGTAGTGTTTTTGTTTAGTGTTATTATAGGTAATCCAAAATGGGGATTTACTATAGACGTACAAATAGTTGCACCTTTTTCTGCGGGTTACTTTATTTTCATTTTAGGGTCTATCTTGCTCTATATAATTATACTTTACGAAAAGAGAAGTATTCTCGTTTTGATAATTCCAACTATTATGTTTTCTTTTGGATTTTCAACTATTTTATCTATCTTTGTTAAGTTATTTGCAGGTGATACCTCATATTTATTTCTTTTTTTGTTTGGCGCTTTTTTGATGTTTTTAACAATAAAATTATGTGAGTAATAATATTTTTCGATTTATTTAGAAAGGATTAAATTCTAATCTTTCTATATTATGAATATGGAAATTACATTAGAGGGTATAGTTGCTATAATTGCATTGATTGTATTTGTTATTGTTTCTTTTTTTACAAATGTTATCCAACCATATGCTATAATCTTCATTGTAGCAATTATTTTCTTATTTGCTTTACTTATTTCATTTGCTCATTTGAATAATAGAATTAATAAATTGGAAGATGCTCTTAAAAGAAAAAGAAAAGGTCAGATAGACCCTAGGTTGATAATAATTCTCCTTATTTTGCTATTCTTATATTTGTATCTAAGGTCTATAGGAAGAATATGAAAGGAATAAGTTGGTAAAATATGCCTACAGAATTATATAAAGTAAAAATAGAAGGTGAAGCTACAGATGTAACAGAAATTAATGATATTTTAAGAGAAAACGGTGTAGAAACTAAATTTCTAGTAAGGATGGCTGAAGATTTACCTCTCATAATTATGATATTAACCTTAGGAATAGAAGCTTTGAATTTAATTTACAATTGGTATAAAGACTCCAAAAAGAGAGGAATAAAAGTTAAAATCATTCTAAAAAATGGAACGGAATTGGACCTAGACAGCCACACAGCAGAAGATATTAAATTAAAGCTAAGGGAATAAAATGGAGTTTCCAACAATACCTAAAGAATATTTTCCTGCTCTTATAACGGTTTCGTTTATTTTAATAGGAATATCTATATTTTTTTATTACAGTCCTAAAGATGCTCAAATACAAGAGTTATCTCAACCTCTAGGCTTTCTAGGAGTTGTTTTATTATTATATTCTTTATACAAATGGAGTGAAGAACGAGAAAAACATAAATTTAAAATTTCATTACCATGAATAATTTTTTCATCTCTTCTATTTCTTTTTCTATCTGTTTCAGCTTAGGTAAAGGTATCCTTTACAGCTCTTTCTATATTACTATCATATGAACTGAACCTGGACCATGATGCGGAGGACAGGATTTGAACCTTCCTTGAAGTGCAATAATTTACTGGTTACTTACAAATATTCCCCAGGTATTCATCTTCTTTTCTAAACTCAACAACCAAACCGTTTATTTCAGAGATTACTTCTTTTGGAAGATACTGAGGAAGTCTATTACATACTGCAGCTAAACATCGGACAGGCCTGTTCTCATTCAAGACGCAACCATCTTCGGATAAGAAATAACAGGTTCCAAACCCTCTTTCATTGAGAAATTCTTGATGCATTTTAGTCGGAGAAGGAAGCTCGAAGCCAACTATTGCATAATATACATAGTCTCCCAAAGACGGAGTAAACTCATCACAGCACTTGGTTTGACAGCTTTTACAAACACCAGAATAAGCTTTGAAGAGCTCATGTAGACGTTTTCTGATAGTCTTAATCTGTTCGGCTTTATTTATAATTTGTTCTTTTTGCTCCTTCGAGACGCTATCCATTTTTTCTTTAACATCATGAAGTTCAGACTTCCTTCTAGAATATATGTATTCAAACCAGTCTACTGGATTTCCTGTATGCTCAATCCAATCGGTATTATTTTTAACTCTATCCATGTGATTATTAGAAATGTTAAAAATTTATTTACAACAAAATGCAAAAGATTATCTATAATCTATTATAATAAAATCTCCGTTCTTTATTACATAGTTTTCATACAGGTAACTCTCTACGTTATTAACATACATTCTAATAGTGCTGGTGTTGGTGTTACAATAGCTTATAATGCAGGTGCTGTTAAATGTCTCGTTCCATATATTGAAGAATTCTACTAGCTTAGCGTCATCAGTACCTGTTTTGTATATTATATTATCAGTATTGATGGTAAAGAACTTGGCTCTGCTTGTATTGGTATAGCCGATACCAGCTGGTATGGGATATTCTTCATTAGAAATTCTTATAGATAATAGAGCTCTCCAATCAGTCTGGACTTGGTTCTCTGAAGGAACAGCATAGATAAAAACTCCTATTGAACTGCTGCCCACCAAAACAAACAGAATTATTACTGTGATTAGTTGTTTTTTTGTCTTCTGATTCATCTTTTCTCACCGTAATCAAGAGGTTTTTTCTCACCATAAAACCCGCCTTTAAGAAATAAATAAGCATTGGTAGCAGCTTCAGCTCCTGTAGCTGCCGCAACAACTATCTGCGCCAATGAGCCTGAAACATCTCCTGAAGCAAAGACTCCAGAAATATTCGTCTGGAAATTATTATCAACCTTTATAAAATTCTTTTCATTTATCTCTATGCCAGCGGTTTTCACAATCTCTGTTGTAGGTATCTCTCCCACTTCTATGAAAACTCCATCTATATCCAGTTCTTTTATTTCATTTGTGTTGACATTCTTGATTATTATTTTTTTAACGAGCTTGTCTCCTTCTATTTTATCGACAACAGAATTCCATATTACCTTAACCTTGGTTTTCTTGAGGTTCTCAACATTCTTTTCCTCAGCCCTAAACTGATCCTTACGGTGAATCAGATAAACCTCGGAAGCTATATCGCTTGCATATATTGCAGACTTGACAGCAGTGTCAGAGCCACCGATGATAGCAACCTTCTTACCTTTGAATAGAGGCATATCACATATTGCACAATAAGAAACACCTTTACCTATGAATTTGTCCTCGCCTTCTGCTTCCAATTTTCTGTGATGACTTCCAGTAGCGATTATAACAGCTTTAGATGAATACTCGTCGTCTGTAGTCTTTACTTTTTTTACTTCGTTTTTCAAATTCAAACCTACTACTTTGGCGGTTTTGAATTTGCAACCGAACTTCACTGCCTGTTTCTTCATTTTCTCTGCAAGTTTCATACCAGACATGGGATTCGTTCCTGGATAGTTTTCCACAGAAGGCGCCCATGACATCTGTCCGCCTAGAACTTCTCCAAGTATTAATGTCTTAAGATTTCTCCTAGCAGCATAGATACCTGCGGCTAGACCTGATGGCCCGCAGCCAATTATTATAATATCATAATCCATACAACCACTATATTAATAATAAAGAACGGTTTTTATAAGTTTATAAAATTTTTCTTTTAATTCTGTATTATGGAAAGTGAGGAAGATAAATTTTTAGAAGAGATTAAAGATGGTTCTATTTTAGATAGAGTTATCAGATATCCAGATCTGAATCTAGAAGGAAGTGATTATGATTTCATGAGTGCTGTTATCGATCTTCAGAAAAGAGGTAAAATGCCTGGCAATGAGAATGCAGCAGGCCTAATAGATAGAACTCCAGATTTTATTAGACAAAGATATGCAGATATTAAAAAAAGAAATGAAAGAGCCTTGTATAGAATTACTTTTGCACAAGTTTTTAATATGTTTGGGAAGGATGAAGGTCAAAGACCAACATTACCTGATTCATTAGAAAAAGCAACACAGGGAGTTATTAAAAAATTATTTTCTCGTAGCTTTAGAAAAAAAGTAAAGCAGGATCCATTATCCCCTCGCTGGCCTCGCTATTATTTAACACCTGTGGCAACAGAATATGATGTAGCAGGTAGGGGAATTCCTGTGTTTGTTAAAATTTTTGATTTCTTACCTCCATATAAGAATGAAGGCATAAAACAGTAGAAGTATTTTTAAGTTTATCATATCTAATATTTAGCAATGAACCTGTCTTTTTTATTAAAGGAGTTTAAAGATGAAATTAACCTTGAGACACGTACCAGACCATATTTTAATCATTCTATAGAATTAAAAAAGAGGTTTACAGAAGAAGAGAGAACAAGAGTGCTGGAAGGTGTTGGCATGAATGTCTTCTTCTTCCCATCAGAAATGGTAACAGGTTGTGACTTTCTCTCTGACTCAGGAACCACAACAATGACAAACGAGCAGTGGTCTGCCCTGCATATGGGAGATGTGGCGTACGGATCTAACAGGGGTTTTTTTATTCTGATGGACCAGATAAAGGAAACTTTCGGAGAGGGCTTTTTCAATCCCCTTTGTTCTGGCAAACCTAATGCATTCCTGTTCCATCAGGGAAGGCCTTGCGAGAATGCATTGTTTACTATGATAGGAAAGTTAGGTTCTGGCTTGATAATACCCAGCAACGGTCATTTTGACACAACAGAAGCAAATATAGAGGCAAACAAAATAAAGGCATTGAATTTATTCTCTCCTGAACTAAAGGATGAAAGTTCAGACTTTCATTTCAAAGGCAACATGGATCTGATTAAATTTGAAAAACTTTTGAAAGAGTCAGGAAACAAGATACCTCTAGCATATTTAACAATAACAAACAACACTGGTGGAGGTCAGCCTGTCTCAATGGAAAACATAAAAAATGTTTCAGACACTGCTCATGACCATAATATACCTTTGTTTCTTGATGCTTGCAGATTTGCAGAAAATGCATGGTTCATAAAAAAATATGAAACTGGTTATGGAAATAGAACTATAAAAGACATTGTTAAAGAAATGTTTTCATATGTGGATGGATTTACAATAAGCTTCAAAAAAGATGGGCTTGCAAACATGGGTGGAGGTTTGTTCCTAAAAAACAATGGTTTCTTCATAAGAAAATATCCTAATATACCAGAAATGATATTGAACCATCAGATAACCACTGAAGGTAATCCATCATACGGCGGTATTTCTGGCAGGGATATAATGACTATTGCAGTTGGTTTGAAAACGGTTACACGAGAGGAGTATCTAACCCATAGGATAAGACAGGTACAGGAGTTTGGAGAACATATGCATAGACTAGGACTGCCTATCTTGATGCCTGCAGGCGGCCATGCAATATATCTCGATGTTAACAAGTTCTTTGAAGACACTGAAATGAAACCTGAGGATTTTGGAGGAATATCACTTACCGCTTTGTTGCTAGCCAAATATGGTCACAGAGCATGCGAATTGGGTTATTTTGCATTCGGACATTATGATAAAAACAATGGTAATGAGGCATGTCCTGAAGTAAACTTCGTGAGGTTTGCTATTCCAAGACTCAGATATGAGAAACAGGATTTAGAGTCTGTTACAGAATCTGTAAAGGTTTTGCATGATGGAAGAGATAAAATTCCTGGTGTAGAAGTTATTTATGGTAGAGATCTTCCACTAAGGCATTTCAAAGCAAAATTTGCTTTCAAGAACAAATAAAGATGAATTAATGCAATATAATGACGTTCTTAGAAAATTAAAATCTTTGTCTAATCCTAAGAACGTGGAAGGTATGGCAAGGTTTGGCATCAACCCCAAAAATACATATGGCGTTTCAATACCGGATATTAGAAAAATAGCTAAGGAAATAGACAAGAATCATTATCTTGCACAACAGCTTTGGAATTCAGGCATTCATGAAGCTAGAATATTGGCTGGTCTAATTGACGATCCAAAAATAATTAATGAAGAACAGATGGAAGATTGGGTGAAAGACTTTGATTCTTGGGATGTTTGCGATCAGGTCTGTATGAACTTATTTGATAAAACAGAGTTTGCATACAAAAAAGCTTTTGAATGGAGCAAGAGAAAAGAGGAATTTGTAAAAAGAGCAGGGTTTGTTTTGATGGCAACATTATCTGTTCATGACAAAAAAGCACATGATAAAGATTTCTTAAAATTCTTACCGATAATAAAGAGGGAATCTACTGACGAAAGAAACTTTGTTAAGAAAGCAGTTAGCTGGGCATTGCGCCAGATTGGAAAACGCAATAAAGAATTAAACAAAGAAGCGATAAAAACTGCTAGAGATATACAAAGGATAGATTCCAAAAGCGCTAAATGGATTGCATCAGATGCTATCAGGGAATTGACAAGTAGGGTAATTCAAAAAAGGTTATCCTAGAAAAGGTTTAAATATTGTTTTGTTCAATTTAAATTGGTGATTTTTGTGGAAGATTGGGTAAACGAAATAAAACAGAGAGCACTGACAGGAAAACCGCTTGTCTCTGGCGGAAGATCAAATAAATTGGGCAAGATTAGTTTTGATGATTTAGTTTTTATTCCTAAACAATTGAATGGAAGACCTATAGATTATTTCAAAGAAGAAATAATATCTGAAACCATAATAGGTAAAAGTTCTCAAAAACCTCTGAAGTTAAAAATACCTATAATGATAGGCGCTATGAGTTTTGGAGCCTTGAGCAAAGAGGCAAAAACAGCACTGGCAAAGGCTTCTAGTATAGCTGGTACTTCTGAGAACACAGGAGAAGGCGGCATGCTTCCTGAAGAGAGACAGTACTCAAACATTCTTATAGCTCAGTATTCCACAGGTAGGTTTGGTGTCACTGACGAATATCTTAAATCTGCAGATGCAATTGAAATAAAAATAGGACAGGGTGCAAAGCCTGGTCAAGGCGGTTTGTTACCTGCAGACAAAGTCACAGAAGAAGTAGCAAAGGTTAGAAATGTTCCTATGGGACAGGATGTCCACTCACCACCAGCACATTCAGACATATTTACTATCGATGATTTGAAAAAGAGAGTAAAGTTGCTAAGAGAAATAACAGGAGGAAAACCGATCATAATAAAACTTGGGGCAGGAGACGTTGAGAATGATGTTAAGCTTGCTTTGAAAGCTGAGCCAGACGCAATAGCAATTGATGGAATGGAAGGCGGAACTGGAGCAGCACCTAGAATTATGTTGGATGATTTTGGAATACCTACATTATCTGCTGTTGTAAAGGCAAGGAGAATAATGGGTAACAAATCAAGACAAGAATTAATAATAGCTGGCGGATTGAGCAAAGGTTCTGACGTTGCAAAAGCTTTGGCTTTAGGAGCTGACGCAGTTTATATGGCAATGCCTTGTCTAGTAGCAATGGGATGCATTTATTGCAAACTCTGCTATAGAGGCAAATGTCCATTTGGTATAACAACCCAAGATCCGGAACTAAGAGCAAAACTAGTTGTAGACGAAGCAGCAAAGAATGTTGCAAACTTCTTAACAGCATGCACAGAAGAGGTCAAGATGGCTGCAGCTGCTTGTGGCAAGAGAAACATTCACGAATTAAGCAGAGAGGATTTGAGATCCTTGAGTTTGATAGCAAAGGAGATTACGCAGATTCCTTTAGTTTAGCCTCTTTTTTGAATTGAAACATATATATTGCTTTAACACCTACAGTTGTATAAACTATAGTTGCAAGAATAACAATGAATGCTATGTTCAAAAATATTTCTGCGTCCTTAATACCATATATTAAAGGTACGTAAGCCATAACAGCTGTAGCTAAACCTTGAGGTATGACAACTCTCATTATATTTTTTTCTACTGGATTAAGGTTCATTTTATATGTGCATATGGCTACAGTAAGAATTCTCGCTAAAGCAATGAAAAGTGTTATTATTATACCTTGTAAAACAAAGTTTGAATTTATCGAGACTATTAATCCCATAGCAACAAAAAAGAAAGACCTGACAAAAAAGGTTATCTCTTCATGAAACTTCTTTAACGAAGGGTCTATTGTTACAACATGTTTAAATCTTAAAATTTTTGAGAATATTTTACCACTACCTAAAACAAGTCCAAATAGTAAAGCTGCAACTGCGCCGCTTCCTCCTACAGCTTCTACAAAAGTATAAAGCAAAAGCAGGATTGCCAAAGTCAAAATATAATCAAAGCCATCTTTTATTTTGTTGAGCAATACAAGCCAAACTACACCAGCTATAAATCCCATTACCGCTCCTATAGAAAACGCACTTATTATGTCTCCAACTATTGAGTAAAATGGCAAAGTTGAAATATAAATTTGGATAATCGCAATTGTTAAAACTACATCAATAGGATCAGTGAATATGGATTCTAAATCCATAATAGTACGAACATCTTCCCTTACCTTGAGCTTTTTTAAAATTGATATGACTATAGCTGAGCTCGGACCACCGATTATTGACCCCAACAAAAGAGCTCTTATCCAGTCAAAATTGAATAAGAGAGTTGAAACAAAAGCTATTGTTATTATTGTTAGAAAAATTCCAACAATTGATATTAAAATACTTCTAGGAAACTGTTTTATCACTTTGTATAAATTCATCTCCAAGCCGGCGTCAAACAAAATTATTACTAGAGCAAAAGCTGCTAAAAGTGGGGCTATTGAGACGAATATTTCTCTGTCTATTAAGTTAAAAACTGGACCTATTAAAAATCCGAACAACAATAGCCAAATTATATCTGGTATCTGTGTTTTTTTGAAAATAATAGAACATATGTAACCGAGTAAAAGTGTGATTCCTAAAAGTGTAAACATGTTGAAAACATCAATCATATAGACTATATTGAAATTTTTGGTATTTAAATCTCAAGAATCTCTCTAGCCTCATCAGAGAGTATTTTTAATTTGTTTTTACTTATTTTTGTAATTTTGCATAATTCTTTAATGTCAGTTCTAACCAAATCTTCCATTAAAATCATGTTAGCTAATGCTAATTTGTCTTGAGAATCTGCGTCAAGTTTCCTTAGCATAGTTATGGGATAAAGCTTTTTCTTTTCTATTAACTGTTCCAAGCTACCATCTTCCGGATAGCTCCAACCAACCAGTTTTAATCCCTTGCATTTAGCATATTGTATAGCATCATCAGAAAACTTGGTATTGCACACTAACCAAGGATGTTCAAAATTTTCGCATGTTCCGCTTTTAGAGCCCTCGCATAAGTCTAAGAATCTGGCATATGTGTATAAGGCTTCTCTCAGACCAGTATAAATTCCTAGCATGTTGTGATACTTGCATTCTATCATATAGTTTTTGTTTTCCTTGGTTGCTACCACATCAACTTCATGAGATACGCAAAGACCTCTTAGAATGTTATGAACCCTTGCTGAGTATCCATACTCTTTCAGAAGTTCTCCTATGAAATGTTCGAAGATAAAGCCTGCTGGTCCTAATCTAAGCATTGATCCTTTCAAATCATATCTTGCTGCTATATGTGGCCTTTCCTTGCCCAATAATTTCAAAGCGATGTGAAGAATCTCTTTTGTAGAAATGCCATCATAAGATTTTTTGATGACTTCCTTGACTATCTTGTCTGCTAGTTCTTCAGAGGCACCAGCCCTTAGACAAGTTCTTTTGATCTTATCCGGATCAAATTTCTCTGTTTCTCCGGAAGCCTTTACGATCCACATATATCAGAAATAGCTTTTCTTTTAAATAAATCTATTTTTTCAAATCCGATAGAACCAAACCAGCATCTCCACATGTAAAACCAAGTTTCTCTTCAATAATATTTGAAATATAGGGTTTCATGAAAATTGGGCTTGGAGAAGCAAGAAGCAATGGCTTATATCTATCGCTTAAACTAACTCCCTCAGCTAAAATTTTTTTATCTTTTTCTACAGGTTCAATCATACATCGTTCTGTTATTCCCAAAGAATCTACTAGACTCCTATATCTGCTTGATACTATAACAGGTTCACTATTTTCTAATATACTCTTGAAGAATTTATTTACTATCTCCATACTTTGTTGAAATCTGGGATATTCAATATGCTCTGCTTTCAAGAAACAATTAATCATTTCATCAAAACTATAAATCAATTGTATACGTTTTTCACTTCTTCTTTGGTAAGGACCCCAATATTTTTTTTCTATAAGTTCTTTAGTTTGGGTTGTTATAATTCCTGTATTGGGATGTAATTCTAAATAGGAAAAGAGTTTGTTATCGAAAGTGATTCGTTTTTTGCTATTTCCTCTAGCTATTTTAATTGCTTTGATTATTTCCTCATTTATTAATCTCTCGTCCAACAGTACTCTAGGCATCTCGTCCATGAAAAACAATTTCATGGAAAACAATTTAAACTCAGCATGTCACATGCAAAACTGCAATGACCTTTTTATCCTTTGTAAGCTTGTTGAAATCTTCGACGGCATCCGGAGTTTTTTTGATTATTAGTTCTACGTTTTTGTTCTTAGCAAGTTTCTCTGCATTCTTGTCTATGACGACGCAGCCTGCAGTCCCTGTTCCTATCACTATGATTTCTGGCCCTTTAAGCAGAAGATCCATTAATTCGTTCCTAGAAAATTCATGCGTTGATTCCCTAGGAATAACCTCTCCGTCCCAATGAACTGTCATATCATTATCATATTTTTTGTTGTTGATTACCAAAGAACCGAACCGAAAAGAATTGATTTTGATCATATAATATTATGGGGTTTGAAAATTAAAAAGGATAGCCCCGGTAGGATTCGAACCTACGTCGCAAGCTTTCTCTCGAATGACCAGAGGCTCACATGCTTGGCCGCTACACCACGGGGCTTTACTATCTAATTATTTTGGAGTCTTTATATATTTTAGAAGCTTTTTAACAGATTTTATTCTGAATTGATTTGCGTTCTGATAGTTATCAAAGTAACGAGAGGTTATAAAATTGTCATCATCTAGTAAGTTCAGAATTGCTTCGCAAACAGATTGCTTGTTTATATTGTAAAATCTTCTACTTTTCGATATAGGCATATCAATTAAAAAATTTCTTTTAATAATAAAATTTCTTACGCTATTAAATTCAGATATAGATATACCTTGTAAACCGTTCCAATTGCGTTTATCTTTTTTTATTCTTGATTTTATTTTCAAAAAATTGAAGATTTTAACTAAATCGTTTATTATAGAAGGGTTTGTCTCTGCAATAGAGATTTCGCATTCAAACTGAACTTGATAATATTTGTATTTCTTTTTATTTTTAATATCTGTCTTTCTCCGAAGTTTAAAAGAAGGAACTATACTTCCATCGAAATCAAAATATAAACCTAAAGCAGTCCAAATAAATTCCTTCTTTTCGTGTAAAAGAAAAGAAAGTGTTGGTTGTGGCAATTTAAGATACATGTTATCTTTAGAGGGTGTTGTTTTATAACTCGGAGATAATTTAAGTAATTCTTCTACAGCTATTGAACAATAAAGTTCCGAGACATTAAATCTTCTATCAAACTTATCTTTAGAAATATAAAAATTAGGTTCTTTTTTATAGAGTTTTTTACAAATCCATTTGAAAAACAAATGAGCATCTTTTGAATTATAAGTTGTAATTAAACGTAAGCTAACTAACTTTTTATTTTTTAAATGAAGGTTACCATCACTCAAAATCATAATTGCTAACAGTTTTAAGAGCTGTTCTCGTGAAAATTTTCTTATTTTACATAGATTCATTCATTACTATGGTTCGAAAAATAAGATATGTATCTTTTACTACCCTTGGTGGTAATTATCTACTACACCATGAGGCTGTTTAATTAAATCTATATTTTTAGTGTTTAAGAAATTAATCTACTTACATTTTTTCAAATATTTTACAAGTTCATTAATTTCTATTTTTAGAAAATCTTCAACTTCATTAAATTCCTTTAGAACTTCTATTGTAAACCATTTTATTTGTTTTGTATCTTCTAGCGGTCTTGCTTCACCTGACTTGTGATGACAAAGAAAAGTTAGACTTACAACATGAGCATTATCAACACGAACGAAAGAATTATTATATACGAGATCAATCTCGTCTGAGATATCAACATTAACCTCTTCCTTAATCTCTTTTCTTAAGGTTTTTTGTAAAATGTCTGGTTCTTCTGTCTCATTTTCAACCTTCCCTCCAGGCAATGACCATATTCCTGGCTTGTGTAATTCTTGATCTCCCCTCTTAGCTAAGAGAAATTTTCCATCCTTTTCTACCCAACCCTTTACTAGAACAATGTGAAATTGTGCATTATCCTTTGTTTGCATAACATTTTATTATGTTAAACATTTTATTAATTTAACCTGGCTTCACTAGAAGTGTAAATTTAGTCACACTGTTCTTATTAATTTGCATTCTGTATCGACCTCAATAAAATGGTGTGCTTGACCTTCTCTAAAAGTTAAGCATTGATTTTCTGGCAAATCGTCTACAGTCTGTCTTGGTGAATGCGCAACATCACAAACCCAATCTTCTATATTCCAATTAATATCAGTGTCAGAAAGGCAGGGACCACTAGTTAAATTTTGTTTTGATTTAACTGAATTACAAAGTTTTATGCACTCGTTCTCTATAGTTGTTGCTTTGCCTACATTCTGTTCTGTAGCACAACCGCTAAATAAAACTATTAAGAATATTAACAAGAGCAATGACTTTATCACTTTAGAGCCTCTGCAATTCTTTTCCCGAATTCTTTTGCAGCCTGCGGTCCATTACCTGTTATTATTTTACCGTCTTGCTCAACTATTTTACCAGTGTAAGTTCCTACATTATTTATTTTTCTTCTTTCCGAAGGAAAGGAAGTTGCTTTTTTACCGCCTAGAATGTTTGCATTTACAAGAATTGTTGGGGCAATGCAGATGGCTGCCACAACCTTTTTTGAATCATAAAATTCCTTAGCTAATTCCAACGCTCTTTTATGATTATGATAAACTATCGTACCGGAACCGCCTACAAAAACTACTGCGTCAAAATCCTTTACATCAACATCATAGAAGTTCTTATCAGGTGTGACAATCTTTCCGAACATACTCTTAGAAGGCTGACCAGTTGAGTTTACAACGGTGACGTCTATGTTTGATTTTTCTAGAATCTCTTTTGTCTCAAAAAACTCTTCGTCTCTAAAATCGCTTGGTGCAATTACCATCAAGGCTTTCTTGACCATAAAATTATTTGTGATTAATATTTATTAAACCAATCTCGTAAGTGGGTCTATTATTGAGGTTGAACCGAAAGAACCAAACATGTTGAACACCCCCAAGAATCCGAATATCATGGTGAATGGAGCCAATATAAGAGTTGCTAAAAAATATGCTGTAAGAAATTGAAAATAATTACTGTTAAATTTTTTAGTGTTTTCTAGAAATACAAACACACCTATTGTTAGAACACAGTGTATAAATGGTATTGTAAGAAATGTTAACATGAAAATCAACGGGTTAAATGAACTGTAACTGTAAGAACTTGAATAAGATGGTAGCATTGACAGAATGATAAGCAAGAAAGGTAAAACCACGAATATCATTATTAGAGCAATGTATCCTATAAAGATAGCAACCTTCTGATTTGGAATGTTTAGTATCTTGTTGTTAAAGGCCAAGAGCCCTAACAGGCCTCCTATTAAACCACAGAAGGTTAGTGTTATTATAAAACCTATTCCCAAACCAAAGAATAAAAAGAACATGCCGAAAAGAACTATGAATATTTGATAAAATGCTTGCCCTTTTTTATTTCCACCGATTTTTATATTAAACATTTAAACACCTATAATAATTGAAATTACTTCCATAAAAATCCATGCCAATATCAAGATACCTAAAAATATAAGCGTGTTCATAAAGTTCTCTTTCATCTCGTCCTTATTTGGTTTTGTTTTCAAGCCATAGGCTAATAAAATAACAGCCCAGATAGAGATGAAAGGTGCAACTAAGATTGTTAATAGCATAAAGAAGGTCTTCCTTTTCTTGTCACCCCTTCCTTTGAATCTAACAATTAATCCTGCTATGATAACAATTATTATCATTATTATTATTGAGAACGCAAGTGAGTTTTCATTCAAACCCTGTAAAATCATCTTTCCTACATCACCTAAAGTTGTTAGGAAACCTGAAGGTCCAACTGTTCCTTTGATATCAAAATCTGGGTTCCAGTTCTTATAGCTCCATAGATAATATCTTTTTTCATCGTCAATGACACTGCTCTGAACGTTTGCAAAACTAACATCCAAGCTCTTGTCCATTTTCACCAATACTTTAGTGTCCTCTATCGGAGTTGACCAAGCAACACCTGTTCCTAAGGGATATGTTATTTCATTGTTCCTTATAGGCAGAGTCATGCTAAGTTCCATACCTTTAGTTGAGTTTGAATAAGTATTCAAAAAGAAGTTTATTACTGAACTATCCATGACACCTAAGCTACTGCCTTGAGAATATACGTTAATATCATCAAACCAACCTGAACCTGTACTATAGGTGCTGCGAGTTCCTAAGCATAAATACATTATATTTGAGTATCTAGGTGTACATGAAATAGCATAATTTCTCCATTCTCTAGATGATAGATATTCTGTTGTAGGATATGAGCATTCACCAAAACTGCTACTGCTGCTAGGATAGCTCGTAGTTAGCCAAAAGCCGACATTTCCTTCTTGTATTTTTGCCCACGCACTTGCTGTATACGTTCTACCAGGTATTACTTGAATTTGTTGGCAAACGCCGACCCATTCGGATGTAGAACTGTCATAAACATACAAAGAACCTGAACCTGATCTATAGTTTGAACTATCTATTGAATGTCCGCTATTATATGTTCTTGAGTATTGATAACCGCTATAATCCTGCCAGAATGATTCGCCCTGTTCAAAGCCACTATTTTGAATAAGTGTTGGTGTTTGAATAGGAACGCGATTCAAAGATGCCTCGTTATTTGCTTTTGTTATATATTCTGAAAACTTTTGTCTGATTATGCCTTCTTCTGTACAAGTATTATAAGGATAATATGGACTAGCTATTTGAGAAGAGTATGGATAATAACCATAATTATAATCGTAACAGCTAAACTTAAAATCTGGATTTGATCTTACATATCTTAGAGCTTCTTTGAATGTATTGGGTGCATACTGCTTGAACATGCTAACATCGCTAGGAGGTCCGACTAGTGCATTCAGAATAGCTACATAGTGATTTTTATAAACATCAACAGTCTCTCTTACGTTATCGGGTAAGACCAAATCATAATAATCCACTAGAAAGTCTCCCAGAGTATCCCCACTTTCTACGCTATAAATATCAACTGTTGCATCCTCGAATTGATACGTAGCTATCTGAGTAACTCCTGGATAATTGCCTGCTGTTGATTTTGTGGCTTCTGCTGACATAGCAGTTGAACCAAAGAATCCTCCATATAAAGGCAAGAAAGCTAGTTTTGATATTTCATATAACGGTGATATTAAGGAAAGCATTATATATTCTCCCAAAGCATCTCTGATCTTTGGAGCCGACTTTTTAACCAATCCGCTTACTGATTGTCTTTCAATTATATTCTCAACATTGCCAAAACCATATTTCTTAAGAAAATCAGTTGAATTCATTTTGTCTCCGGTAACATCCTGAGGTATTGATTTCAAAGGAATAACGACTGTGATATTGTGATTCTCATAATCTAAAGATGTTAACGATAAGAAGAGATTCATTTTCTCGAAATAATTGCTTAAAACTTCAATAGTGGCATATTGTTGTTTTTCTTTAACGGATGTAAAGTCGAATGTTTTCTGTTGAGGCCTTGGAAAAGGCATGCCGTCTGCGAATGCGAAACCTGGTATTAATAATAAGGTTAAGACAGCCAAAATTATCAATTTTTTCATATTTATATTATATGATACCCGCTTAAAAACATTACAAGGAAACTACAAATTAATATAAATATTTATCTTCTTAATATTAAGACGTGATGTTATGCCGATAGTAGGTCTAAATTTCAGAGATTTTGAGGCTAAAAGAATGGAAGATATAGCTGGTTCTATAAGGCTAAGCACTAATATGAACATAACAAACGTCAAAGAACAGGACCTTCCTCTATTGAAAACAAAAGGAATATCAATCGAGTTCGAGTTCAAAACAGACTATACTAACGAGAAGGATAAGAGTATTGGTAAGATTAATATTTTGGGAGATGTTGTTTTCATTGGAGATGACACAGAAAAAATTCTAAAGGAATGGAAAAAAGACAAAAAGTTACCAGATGTTGTGAGATTTCAAGTAGTAAGGTTAGTTACAGACAAATGCTCTAAAAAAGCTATAGTATTAAGCGATGACTTACAACTACCACCGCCTCCATTGATGATGCCGCAAGCAAAAATAGAAGAAAAGTAACTCAGTTAGTTGAAAAAATCAGAGAGCATGTCTGTTAGTTTGTTGTAATTCTTGCCGCTAACATAGTTTGAGCTCTCTATCATTAGAGATTTGACTTCTTCTTCAGAAGATTGAAAGCTGTTCATGGTTTCCTCAAAATCCTGTCTTGTCAAACCTGACATGAAAAGTTTTTCACCAGTATCTAATGCCCATCTTCTATTTTCTTGCAAGGCTTCAAAAAACGTTTTCCTCCAACCTTCTTGATATGTAGTAAGTCTCCTTGCCATAACTGGAAAAGAATCTTTCTGTATAGGATGATTTTCTAGTTGAGTTATTATTTCACTTTTTATATCTTCGATATTAGTTATTTTTTTACCAGAATCTAAAGCCTTTTCACCAGCATGGAAGCACATCCTCTTTACACCGTAAGCACCGCTACCCTCTATCAATCTATCTGACATAAAAACAGCTTTGGAAATATCACTCCCAAGTTTATTGCAACATACATCTTCTCCTTCACTTTCAGAAGTCACAAGCCTCGTCTCGTTTAAGAAGTTAGAAGCATCATAAACATCTTCTTCAGTAATAGTAAGGTTTTTATGTCTTGATATCTCTTCTAGAGTCTTTTGATGTAATAAGCTGAGCAGCCTTATATTATATTCTACTTCATTTGGCCTTCTAAAAAATATTCTGGCGCCGACAGCAGTTCTTTTCAAATGTCCAAAACCTAAGCTTTGAAATTTGCACGGTTCTTCTCTTAGATTTCTTTCCAATCTCTCTAATTTTTGTTGCGCTTCACTTTTATAAACTCTAGTAGTGATTCTATCTTTTGTAATGACAGAAGGAATCCACGTTTCTGTTCCCTGCTCTTGATTGAGACATTTAATTGGAAAGGGATTTTGAGGTTTAGGTTTAACGTCTTTAGACGATCTTTCAGGCCTATATTCTGTCTTGAAAATAGGTTTAGCTATATGAGTCTGATTGTTTGGAGAAACAGGTTGAACATTATTTATATCGTGAAATACACCGTCTATTATAACTCCTTTTTTTAATTGCTCATATGTCTGAGAAGTTTGGGGAATTGTAACAGAGAGGCCATTAGTATAGAGCTGCATTGAGAATGGATAATCTTCCAAGAACGGAAGTCTGATTTTGGAATTCGGAGTAAAATTTATTTCAACATTTACTTTTTGGTCTTTTTCCTTGACAACGTAACTCAAACCCATAATATATCATTTATGTATTTTGTTTTAAGAACTCTGCTAGTTCTTTGATTTCTGGCATTAGCATGAAACCGAATTTAATCGGTTTTACATAGCCTTCTTCTACAAGTCTTTTTTCTAAATATGTGGCTAATTCTTTTGCCCTATCACCAAGATTTTTTCTAAAGAAACTTTCATAATCGTTTCTTGTTAGAATAGGGGGATTACCCCATGCATTTTTTTGTATTTCCATGACATATTTTATATACTCTACACTTCCCAAGGGTGTAGGCCTAAAGCCTGCTATTTCATCTTTGGAAATTTTTATGCTTTCTATTGCTTTTGGCTTTAGAATCTGAAAACCTTTGTTAGTAGTAATTGAAGTTCCTGGTTTTTTTCCGACTTCTTTTAAAAATTCGGTGGCTGCTGTTTTTCCTTCTCGAGTTCTAAAAGTAGAATTTAATTGATCAAGTGTTATAACACCGTTTTCTGATGTTCTCAACAAATTTTGAATTTCAGCAATACAGTATTTTTCTAATAAATTTGATTGGTTTTTTTCTGGAAGAATATTAGGTTTTTCTTCGACAGCTTGAGTTTCAATAGTTGTTTCTACCTTTCGAGAAACATTTTCACTAGCAGGTTCTGCTAGAGCTACTTTTTTTTTACAAGTTTAGCAGCAGCTACTATTTTATCGAAAGCTTCTCTGTCATTAACAATGTAGCCTTTTTCATTTTGTGTTACAGGTTTTGATTCTTTTCTTGTTAAAGTGGTTAAAGTCATTTTTATTCTTCCTCTTTCTTCACCGGGTAATTTGTTTAAAATAGAAAGTGGTATGGAACCATCTGGTTGTACTAATTCCTTTATTCTTAAAGCATAAGGGGCTGCATTAAAAGAATTTCTAAAGGGTTCCAATTCACCTAATCCATAAGTCTTTAAAGAACTAGTTGGCTGCGAGGTGTCAGTTATTGGTGGTGACTCAGGCTTTTTAAAATATGTGCTGCTCATGTTTAATCTTCCATCGAATTCAATAGGAAGGTCTAATGAAAGTTCTCTGCTTTCACCGTCTAAAATTCTAGAAGCTTTTAGCGTCAAAGCTCTTTTGCTTTCAACATCTATTAGAAAATTACACGCATACTGAGCACCATCTTTACCTCTAACTGTTAAATTTAGACCTAATGGAACGTCTGGATTAAGAGCTTCTATGTTCCATCGTCTTCCATCGTTAGATACAATATAGCTTGAGGTAGGTTCTTTTCTCTTTTCTGAGCCTTCCATAAAATCAATAGAAATATAATCTGAGTAAAAGGATTTAAGTTTATCATTAGATATCAATTGGTTACTCTTGATGTGATTTGTTCTTAAAAGATCTAAAAACTGAGATTGTCATAGAGACATTTGAAACATTAATCTATCTCTCAATTCCTTGTATCTGTTTCTTACAGTTACCTCTGTTATATTTGCCATCTCAGCTATATCTTTTTGTGTTTTTCTCTCACCGGTCATAACAGAAGCTATATAACTAGCAGCTGCTGTTATGCCTACTGGACTTCTTCCTGATAATAATTTAGCTTCCTTTGCAGCAGCAAGTATTTTATGAGCAATTTCTTCTGTTTTTCCTTCAAATGTAAGTTGATTAGAAAACTTTGTGACATATTGAACAGCTAGAAGAGGTGGTACTTTGTAATCAAGTTCATTCACAAGGGAACGGTAACTACGACTAACCTCTTTTTTATCTGCTTTTGAAGCTTGAGATACTTCTTCTAGTGTTTTAGTAAGTCTGCACTGCCTACAGCCCAAATAAAGCGCTGCTGCCGTAACACCATCTATAGATCTTCCTTTAATCAAACGTTCTTTAACAGCTTTTCTATAAATAACAGAAGCAGTTTCTAAAGTATTTTTTGGTAAATTTAAGTTGTTGCCAATTCTTGTAATTTCGCCTAAAGCATACGCAAGGTTTCTTTCTGTAGAATCCGAAACTCTTATTCTTTTTTGCCATTTTCTAAGGCGATAAACCTGCGCTTTTTGCCCTGGAGATAGACTTTTTCCATAAATATCTCTATCATGCCAATCTATCATTGTCGATAAACCTTTGTCATGAATTGTGTATGTCAACGGTGCTCCTACTCTCGTTCTCTTTGCTCTTTGATCATCATCAAAAGCACGCCACTCCGGACCTCTGTCAACCATTTTTTGAGCTACAACAAGACCACAACCCATACATGCTTTTTCACCTGTTTCATGGTCTGTTTGAAAGTTTTTAGAGCCACATTCTGGACAATTATAAATTTTATGATCTTGTGTTTCTTCTAACAATTCAAGTTTCTGAGAAGATATTTCTTTTTTTTCAGAAGACAATAAACCACTAATTAATTATTGATGACAAGAAATTTATACTTTTTTATATCAGAACATGGATTTATACATTTTGGTTATAAATATTCAAATGAACGATATGTTAGGAAAAGCTGCTGACTTCATAAAAGAGAATGGTAGTAAAAAAACCGTAATAATTTACGATACTGACAGTGATGGTATAGGTTCTGCTGCAATCATAACCAAGACTATAAAAAGATTGTACAAAAAGATTCCGGAAGCGCTTCCTTCTGATCATAGCTTTTTGTTTATATCAGAAAAAATGTTCAGAGAAATCAAAAGTAAAAAATTTGACCTTATTATAATAGCTGACATGGCCATTGACGAGAAACCAGAATATGTTTTAAAATTAGCAAAAAAATCCAAGATCTTAATTATAGATCATCATCAGACATTTGATAATCTAAACAGGTACAAGAATATACTTCACATAAATCCAAGCCTATGGAAAATTAATATTCCCTCTTCTGAATATTGTACGTGTAAGCTTGCTTACGATATTTGCAATAAGATTACAGATATTGAAGATTTGGATTGGGTAGCAGGAATGGGTATAATTTTTGACATGTGTGAAAAAAGATGGAAAAGTTTCTTAGAAGGAGTTTTTAGGAAACATGGTATTACTCGTGAAAAACTTGGAGAAGTTAGTAACATCTTAACAGCTGGTTACAGATATTCTGGAAGTGTAGGTGCGAGAATAGGCTATGAGGCATGCCTAGAGTCTGATTCCCCTCTTGATATCTTTGGGGCAAGAACCATTAATTCCAAAAAATTGAAAAGATTTGACAGTGTTATAGAAAAAGAAATTAAATCAATAGAAAACAACTGGAAGAAGAATGCTGAAATTATTGAAGATAAAAAACTGATAATATTAGAATTGAACACTAGGTTTGCTGTCAGTTCTCCTATATCAACATTTATAAGTTTAAAGAAACCAAATTACACTGTTTTTGTGTTTAGAAAAAAAGGTAAATTCACTTACATGAGTCTGAGAAGACAAGATAAAAAAGTTAATTGCGGAAAAATTGCGATTGAGTTAACAAAGGGACTTGAGAATTCTAGCGGTGGTGGACATATACCAGCAGCAGGTATTCACATAATGAGTAAGGACTGGAAAGAAATCAGAAAAAGAATGCTGAAAATGTTTTGATTATTTCCATTTGTGCTTTGGATTTCTTGGTATAATGATCCATGCTATTATGTAAGCAAGAATGCCTGAACCATAAATCAGAGAGAATATGACCCATAATAATCTTATTATGACAGGGTCTATATTGAAGTATTCTCCCAAACCTCCACAAATTCCACCAAGAATCCTATCATTTCCTGACCTATACAGCCTTTTTATTTGTTTTGCCATTCTAATACCCTTATATTATTTTGATTTGTTTATATTAACTTTAAACATGCAGTAAAAATACTTAAATTCTGACTTTGTTAAATCTATATTATAAGGTTATAATATGAATAAAAAAATTTTTTACATATCGCCCCTGTATTTTGATCTTATTAATCTCATTTTCATAAACATAGTTTTCTTTGCTTTTTATGAAGACGCGACAGCTGGTTTTTTGATTCTAAGAGTTGCAATAGGAACTCCAATAATTCTATCAAGCCTTTATTTTGAATCTAGTTCACATAAGGTTTTCAAAAATCTTCACAACAATCCAGAAAAAATCAGAAAGCTTGTAACAGGTGGAATATATTCAAAAATAAGACACCCAATTTACTTGGGAAGAATATTGCTAAACTTAGGTTTTCTAATAATGTTTCCTATCGTTCCAATGATAATGATCGCAATCGTTTTCATAATAATTTGGTGTTTTATAGCAGTTTATGAAGAGAAAATATTGATAGAAAAGTTTGGTAAGAGATATAGAAAATATAAGAAAAGAGTTCCAATGTTTATACCAAAGACGAAATAGATCTAAACTCGTTTACAAAATCATCCCAAGTTCTTCTTATTATCTCCTTATAGTTCTTAACAAAAAACTCTGCATCTTCTTTCATTTGTTCTAAAAATATCTGCTTGACTGTCTTGCCCATAAAACTAATTTTAAACTAAGGTATTTAAATCTTAATTAAGAGAACTAGAATCACAAAAAAATTCATTTTTTATAGATATAAAATATTTTTTCAAAGCTAGAAAAGCAAATTTTTCAATATTTCTCATGTTATTAATTTTCTTTTTTATTAAATATCATTGTTTTACTACCTTAGGTTGTAAATAAAACATTTCTGTTGATTTGCTTTATAATTTAAGGTATAATTTTTGTGAAAAATGTATAAATCTTTAAATATAAGTTAGGAGAAAATATATGTTGCGTCCTGGGTGAAAAAATGAATAATTTGAGAAAAATTCCAGAAAGAAAGGGTATGATGTGGTTAAACTTCAATAGAACATGTCCTTCATGTCATAGTTATATTCCAAAATATAAAAGAGTCTGTCCAAGTTGTGGAAAATATGTTAAGAGCGTTCAAGGAAAAGTTTATATTGCGAAATAATAACTAACAATTAATTCTTTGGTTTTACGGACGATGTTTAACTACTGTAAGGTATGCTTATCCTTTATTTCCGATGGAAAATTGAAGCTTAATTGATTAATTTAAATTTCTATCCTTCTATTAAGTTTTTATGAGGGTAGGTTTTTTAGGTAATTTGAAGAATAGGAGAATACAAGGTGAGGTTGCTAGATTCGCATACGTCAAAAAGAATGAGAGAGGCAGAGAAGAATATGTATTAGTTTTTAATGGCCATGTTCCTGGCCCTTCAGAGGAAAGTCGCTTGTATAAAGATGCTGAAATAAAGGACCGCAGAGATGAAGTTCTTCTAACCTATCCTGGTTTGAACACTGAAGTTATTCTTACAACATTAGAAGCTGATGATAAGTTCAGGGAAGAACATCCAGAAGAAATTCTAGCGTATGAAACTTTTAGGTTTGATGAAACGAGAAAGGGTAAGGAAAAAGAACTTGTTTGCAGATGTGAAGAAAGGAAGAATAACAGAAAGCACAAGTCCCAATGATTGTTTTTTCTCAAATATAAACAATTTAAACTTTAAAATAGTTCTCTATAAATATTATTTGTCTCTAAATGATTTTAATGAAAAGTCTGTTGCATAATGGCATATTAATACCAAAGTACGAGCCAAGAGACTTTAGCATATTATTTAAAGGTAGTAAGATTAAATTGAATCCTCAACAAGAGGAGATGGCTGTAGCTTGGGTTAGGAAACTTGGGACAGAGTATGCAGAGGATAAAGTATTCATTAGAAATTTCTTCGATGATTTTTGTAAGGCTTTAGGCATTGAGAAAGCTTCTCCAGAAGACTTTGACTTTACAGAAATAAAGAATTTTGTTGAGAAGGATAGGGAAACAAAATTGAACATGATAAAGGAAGAGAAAAAGAAACTAGTTGCTGAAAGAAAGGTTGTTCGTGAGGCTAACAGGGAGAAATATGGATACGCAGTCATAGACGGTGAAAAGGTAGAGCTAGGAAACTACATGGCAGAGCCTAGCAGCATATTCATGGGAAGAGGAAAGCATCCATTGCGCGGAAAATGGAAAGATGGAGCAAAAGAAAGCGATATAATCCTGAATCTTTCCCCTGATTCAAAAACACCTCCTGGAAAATGGAAGGCTATAGTATGGTACCCTGCTTGTATGTGGACAGCAAAGTGGGACGATAAACTAAGAGGTAAAGAAAAATATGTTTGGTTGTCTGACACGTCACCGATAAAACAAGAAAGAGAAAAAGAAAAATTTGATAAAGCAAGCGAACTTGAGAGAAAATTTGAAACAATCAAAGAACATATAATAAAAAACCTTGACTCAGAAGACCTGAAGAAGAGAAAAATAGCAACTGTCTGTTATCTCATCGACGCTTTGAGTATGAGAGTTGGAGATGAAAAGGATGAAGACGAGGCAGATACGGTTGGCGCAACCACTCTAACATCTAAGAACATAGAAATATGTCAAAACAATCTTGTAAAATTCGATTTCATTGGAAAGGATTATGTTAAATGGGAAAAAAATATTGTTCTACCAGATAATGTTGTTAGAAATCTAAAAGATTTTATTTCAAATTCAAAATCTTTTGTCTTTGATGGAGTAAGATCTGAAGATGTGAATGCTTTCTTGAGTGAGATAGTGGATTGTGTAACTGCAAAGGTGTTCAGAACATATCATGCCTCAAAAGCGGTCAGGGAATATGTAGAAAAAAACAGTGTGGATAAGAATGAGCCTGAAACCTACAAAAAATATTTAGCTACGATGGCTAATTTACAAGCAGCTATTGTGTGCAATCATAAGAGAAAGCTTCCTAAAAAATGGAAAGAGACTCTTGCCAAGAAGAATGATAGATTGAAACAATTAAAAATGAAGAAAACGAAGAAGTCAAAAGAAGCTATAAAAGCATTGAAACTTAAGATAGAATTGATGAAGCAGACGAAGGATTATAATCTCAACACATCTCTTAAAAGCTACATTGATCCAAGAATAATTTACAAGTGGTGTAAGAAAGTGGATTTCGACTGGAAGAAGTATTATTCTAAGACTTTACAGAAGAAGTTTTCTTGGATAGAGAAAGAAAAGGAAAATTAGAAAGATTAAGGCTTAAATTTATCAAAAAAGCATTTTATTCATAAAAAGAGTGGTTGTTTATGAATCATAAAGTAAAAGATTTGTCGTTATCAAAGCAGGGAAAGCTTCAGATAGCTTGGGCAGAGAGTAGGATGCCTGTCCTCATGAAGATAAGAGAAGAGTTTGAAAAGAGGAAACCTTTCAAGGGAATAATTATTGGTGCTGCTCTTCACGTCACTAAAGAGACTGCTGTACTTGCAAAAACTCTGAAAGCTGGTGGAGCTGAGGTTGCACTCTGTGCTTCTAATCCTTTGTCAACCCAGGATGATGTTAGTGCTGCGCTTGTAGAAGAAGGTATTAATATTTTCGCATGGAACGGACAGAATGATGAAGAGTATTATTGGTGTATGAATCAAGTTCTGGATATCAAACCGAACGTCACGTTAGATGATGGCGGAGATTTAGTAAACATGATTCATACAAAAAGGAAAGAACTAATGAAGAATGTTTTTGGTGGCCAGGAAGAAACAACAACAGGAGTGATAAGACTAAAGGCAATGGCAAAAGATGGAGTCTTGAAATATCCTATGTTCGCTATAAACGATACACCAACAAAAGGAATGTTTGATAATATTTATGGTTTGGGACAGAGCACCATAGATGGCATACTTAGAGCAACTAGTGTAATGCTCTCTGGAAAAACATTTGTTGTCTGCGGTTATGGAAGATGCGGCTATGGTCTATCGAATGCAGCTAGAGGAATGGGAGCAAATATCATAGTCACTGAGGTCGAACCTGTGAAAGCATTGCAAGCTGTTATGGATGGACATAGGGTTATGCCGCTTAAAGAGGCTGCTAAGATAGGGGATATATTTGTCACAGTAACAGGAGATAAGGATGTTATAAGAAAAGAACACTTCGAATTGATGAAGGACGGTGCGATAGTAGCTAATTCTGGACATTTCAATGTTGAGATAAACATCGGAGAGTTGGAAAGTATTTCGAAAGGCAAGAAAGAGATAAGGAAACATGTAGAAGAGTACGACCTTAAGAATGGTAAGAAGATATATCTGCTTGGCAAGGGTAGGTTAATAAACCTTGTGGCAGCAGAGGGTCATCCATCAGACGTAATGGATATGTCATTCGCCGACCATGCGTTGTGTTGCGAGTATTTGGTTAATAATTATAAGAAACTAAAGCCTAACGTCTACAACGTTCCAAAAGATGTTGATGATAAGGTTGCACAGCTGAAACTAGAGTCTATGGGAATAAAGATTGATCAATTAACCGAAGAACAGAAGAGATATCTGACTGACTGGAAAGAAGGGACATGATATAATAGCCAAAATAAATACTTTTATATCGGACAATTTAAAGAACAAGTTAAAAAAATAAAAAATTGGGGAGGATATCCCCTTCTATATGAGTAAATTCTCTTGTTATGCAGGCGGCTTGTCCATTTCTTACACCTCCATCAGCATTCGTAAGAAATACTTGTCGAAAAAAGCCCTTAAAAACCCTCCATTTATACAAGTAAATTAAACTTTATACAGGTTAATAAGTTTATATAAAGTTTTATAAAGTTTTATAAAGTTTTTAAATAGTTTAAAAATGAACAATTTCTTATATGTTTGAAAATATTTTGATACTATTCGTAATAACATTGGTCGATTTAGTAGCAACTATATCAATTTTCACATATCTTTTCAAATCTAAGAGATTCCATGGTAAATACGTTGACGTAAAAGAAGCTCCATTATATATAAATAACATGTTGAAGGATGGAACCAAGAGACTCATTTTAAGAAGTTTGAAGGAAGAGAAAAAATATCTGACATTGATAGCAAAGGAGATAGGAGAATCTGTAGCAAAAACAAAATATCATCTGCAAGAGTTAGAGAAAATAGGAATAATCGGTTCGATGAAGTTAACTAGAGAGAAGTTCTTTCTTTTGACAGGAAAAGGTGAATGGTGCTTAACAGCAATCTACAAATATTATCCCAAGAATAATTTTGAGAGAATTATAAAGTCTATAAGAACTGGAGAACTTAAATGGGATAAGAAAATGATATGATTTTCTATTTGAATGTGAAGACCTTTGCAAAAACATGCCTGTAGAAGTTGTTTGAAAAACTATGGAAGTTATCTTTGTAGGCGATAGCTATCAAATTTTTTTCTGTATACGGTGTATAACTAAATGTTCCTACAGGTCTTACTTCAATAGGCAGAGCCTTGCAAGTTATGGCTATACCACAAACACTTCCTGCTAGTTTTTCTGAAACATCCTTCCTTTTAGAAACCGTTGCTACATTCTTAATGATATCCCCAATGCTTCTTATGCTAGGAAGATTCCCACCATATTCTCCTATGCACATGGCTCTTGTTTCTCTAGAATCCGAAGCAACATATACTCTCTGATTTTTTAGTAAAGTACATTGGTCATCTCTATTTATTTCCCAACCTGGGGATAGCCTTTTTATTTTATCATCCACGGAAGTGGGAAGTTCTGGTACTAGATGAATGCTCATATCTTTCCATGCTATAGCTACTGTTTCTTTGATCATTAGAATAAAATTATTGATAAACAATATAAGCTTTTAAAAAGTTTAAAAACAATTATAGAAAAGTTTTAATTTCATCAAAATATTCTATTGCTAATTTATCTATTTCACTAGCATAAAAATCTATTAATTTATCACTCATCAAACCTGATTTTCTGCTAGAATCAACATCAGCAAGTCTACAATAACCCCAATTTGGAGCTGGTCTTAAGTAACATCTTGCTTTACTTTTCTCCAAAATTTCATCTAACATCAATAATCCCACCTCAAGTTCTTTATCTTCTCTGTGGAAAATAGCTGGAAGTTCAACAAGAAAATAATTAGGAAGGTCTATTTCGTAATAAGGGTGTCTACCTCCTTCACCATATTTTCCGCATCTAAATTTAAATTCTTCTATAGGCGGTTTTCCATCCCAATGAAAATTATGAAAATTAAAAAATACTGAAAATGGATTGTGAATTGCTCTCATATAACCTGGCCTAAGAGAGAGATGTGGTTTTAATTTTTTTCCAGATAAAAGTTGTTTTGCATGCCATATGTTTGTTCTTTTTTCATCAACATCTTCTATCTCTATAGTTCTTCCTTTATTTCTAAGAACTGAAGCTATGTCTCCTGCTAACAAATAAGCAACTTTCTCAGTTGGATGCTCTCCTCTGATGAACTTGTACTTTTCTTCCATAGTAAATAGAAAATCACTAAAGCATTTAAGCTTGAAGTCCATATGAAAATTAAATATGCCTAATCTTGACAAATTTCTTAAATAATCTTCATAATATATAGATGATCTTCTCCATCAGGAAGTCAACCCAATCCTGAGTCAGCACATCCTCCCAAGTGATATCTCCACTGTCTCTATTCTTTATTGTCCTCTTGATTGCATCCTGTATATTCACTTGCTCTAATTCTTTTGTTTCATCTAGAAAGTCTTTGAACTTTTGTTCATGTATGTTGGAACCTTCTATCATTTTTTCTGTCTTTCTAACTATTCCCTGTCGCTTGAACTTTAATTGAACCTAGCAGTAAGGCTGTTGATGAAACTCTGATACAGCTATCCAAGATTTACCGTTCTTGTCTATACTCATAATTATATTTTATAATTAGAACTTTAATTTGTTTTCAATTGAAGTTGATAGAAGGGTTTAAATTTCTAACTGTCAAAAAAATAATAATGAAAACATTAAAAAAAGATGAGTTTGATAGAAAACTATCTGAAAGATATGACGATCACCCATCAGGATGGAGATGTTTTTATACGGTTGATAAAGAAGGTAGATTCAGTTTCGGTTTTGTTAATAGAAATATAGGAGAACAATACTGGTTAAAATTTTGTTCTGTTTATGGTTCTCAATGTCTGGGGTTTGTGGGTACGTTAGAAGAGGACTTTCCTTTTTTAAATGATCCTTATTACAATAGAGATTTTGGAGTTAGATTTTTCAATTTGTCGTCAGAAGAAAGAGAAGCTTTGTTCAAAAAAGGAATAATGCTTTCTTCGATATTTGAAAAGGCTGAAAAAGAAATCGAGAACCCTCCGCAAAGTAATGATGTTGGAAAAGATGTTCAGGTAACATGTCCTCTTCCTAGAATAGAGGAAATTAGTTTAAAAGATATTTCACCGGCTCAAAAGGAATTGGAAACAAGAATGAGAAAAGAAGTTGATAAACTTAACCTGCGTTGCACGTCTTACATTTCCTGATTTTTTGAGATAAGAATTTAAACTTGAATTTTCATATCACAAATTTCCCTGTAAGAGCATGCTAAACATTTCTTAGGATTCTTTGTTGACTCAAATTCTCTTTTGCCCAAGGCTAGTTCATGCATTCTATTGATCTTTTCCAGTGTGAAATCAAACCATTCTGGAGAAAAGATCTCTTCCCAGATGATGTCTCCTTTGTCTCTATTCTTGACTATCATGAAAATGTCAAGAGGTGGTCTGTATCTGTCTTTGAAGGCGGTTGCATAGGCTGCTAATTGAGATTTGACCGATAAGTAGGGATACTCAACTGGTTTATCATCAGTTATCAATATTCCTTCAGGTCTTATCTCTATATAGTCTAGAACTCCTAGTATCCTGAAGGTTGGAGATATTACAAAAACTTCTCGTCCCTCAAACTTTTCCTGGTTTTTTATCGCTCTCTTTATTGCATTTACTATGTCCACTTCCTCTGCTTTTCTTGTTTTTATTTGGAATTGCTCTAGTTTTTCTTCATGTATTCTCGAACCGTTAACCATTTTTTCTGTTTCAATCTTTATTCCGCTCCACATGAATTTGAGTTGGACTTCACAGTAGGATTGTATGTTGAACTCTGATATAGAGAGCCATGAGTTACCTTTAGAATCTATACGCATGCATAGAGTTGTATAAATTCATTTAGATGTGTTATTGTAGAAGAAAATATATTTCACTTTAAATGGGTTTAAATGTTTTTTTATATTAATAAAACAATGCAAAAAATATTGAAAACAAAAAATTACACTATGATATTCTCTGATCCAGATATTATTTTACATCTTCCATCAGTAGATACATCATTTCTTTATATGGCTGAAGCTGAGGAATTTGCAAGAGATTTCTTTTCAGGGGGAATAATATCAAAAGAGTATCGAAAAGAAAAGGACTTGACAAAGACAAAGTACTGGTTAGTAGGAATATTATATCATGAAAGGAAAAATTCTGAACCAGAAGTGTTAAGAATTACTGGTTATAAAGGTTTACAATCAACTCATGAAATTATAAGTAGCTTTGGACCTGCTAGGAATAATATCGAGGCTACGAAACTCGCTTTCAAAAAAAAATTTGGAAAGAGTATTTCCGAGGTACTTAGAGATGGCATGAAGAAAAAATGGGATAATGATAAGGATGGCTCTTTCAGAAGTAAAATAAGCAAAACTTCTTCTGATGGTTGTAAAAAATATTGGAATGAAAAGAGGTCTAAACATTAGAGAATTAATATATATAAAAAGATTCAAAATCTGAAGTATGGGACAGTCTATTATAATAAGGGAACTTTGTAAAAAATACGGATCTTTAAATGTTCTAAAGAATGTTAATCTTTGCGTTAATGAGAATGAGATATTCGGTTTGCTAGGTCCTAATGGTGCAGGCAAGTCAACATTGATTAACATAATTTCTGGCCTTGCTAAACCCAATTCTGGTAGTGTCTTAATAAAAGGTGTAGATGCCACCAAAAAAAGGTCTGAGACTATAAAAAACATAGGCGTTGCTCTGCAGAAGGATAGTTTTTATGAGAGCTTGTCTCTGAAAGAAAATATTATTTACTTCGGTTCACTTTACGGAATAGATAGAAAAACCTTAGATCAAAGGATAGATTACTTGTTAGATTTATTTTCCCTTTCTTCAAAAAAGAACGTAGCTGCAGGAAAATTATCAGGGGGTATGAGGAAAAAACTTAATATAATATGCTCCCTTGTTCACAATCCGGAAATCTTGATCCTAGACGAGCCCACCGCTGGTTTGGATCCAATAAGTAAGCGTAATCTTTGGAACATAATAAAAAAAATAAATGAGAATAAGACTACTGTGATAATAGCATCCCATCTCATGGAAGATGTAGAAGCGCTCTGCAATAGGGTCGCCATAATGGTATCCGGAAACGTAATAGTTCAAGGTTCTTTACACGAATTAAAAACTTTTGTAAAGATGACAATATTGAGAATCACTGTCAATCCCTACAAAATAGATAAGGTCAAAGAAACATTGAAATATAATAAAATTGATTTTGAGATGTTCGATAACGTGGCAATGATTAGAACACAAAATTCTCAAGAAACTTATAACATTGTCAAAGTTTTAATTGGACCGTGTATAATTTCAGCTGAAAGTGTGCTGCCTTCAATAGAGGATGTCTTTCTTTATTTCGTCGGTAAGGAGTACGAAAACTTATGAAGGTGGTAGAGGTAATAAAAAAGGATTTGAAGGAGTATTATAGAGAATCGATGACCTTCAAGATAGTTTTGTTCTCACCAATAATAATCATTGCAGTTTTTGGTTTAATATTTAGCGGTGGAGTTCCATCAACAATAAATCTTCCTGTCAAAATCGCGATATGTTCAATGGATAGTTTGCCAAAAGGCTTTATACAGACTTTAAAGCAGGAGAAATGGGTACAGGTAGAGGAGTTAGAAGGTTATAAAAATTGTGATGATGTAATAAAAAATAATATTTCTATAGGAAACTATAAGGGCGGCATAGCTGTACCAGAAGATTTCATGGCTAGCGTAATTAGCGGCAACAAATCCTACCTTCATGTTTACGTAGATAATTCTTTGGTTGGTGTTGAAGGGATAATTAGAGGTTATTTGTGGAGGGTGCTCCAAGAATATTCACAAAATTTCAAAGAAGATCCTATGACTGCCATAAAAGGTGAATTCTTCAATGTATCTCTCCGTTTAAAAAATATAAAAAATTCGATTTCTCTTTCTCAGCCAATAAAAGATTTCAAGTCAAACGCAGAAGATATAAGCGCGAGCATCGAAGACATTGACACGCAAGCTTACAATAATGATATAAGAGCAACAAATTCTAAGCTTGACAATGCAAAGACTCAAATAGATTCAACTTACAATGAAATAGAAAGTTTCAGAAAAAACATTCAAGTTTATACAAATGAGTTGAAAGGTGTAAAAACTGACCTTATAAATTATGATAATAAGACAGTAGAAACAAAGAATGTATTGGAAATTTTATACAATAGCACATGCATTGTTAGTGTTCCACAATTTCCAGATACAATGGAAGCATGCGATCAAATAAACTCTACAATACAGGAATTGAACCAAGCTCATCAAGACCTGCAACAGAAGATTCAGAAGATAGATACAATGGTCCATGATTTGGAACAAGCTGATGCAAATCTGAGAGACAGAGAAAACACGCTTATTGTCATGAAGAGTGATGTGGAAGACTCTCAGAGAACTTTGGGAAATGTTGGGAATAACCTTACTTATTTGGATACTATGAAAAACAAAACAAGGTCTTTTAGCAATCAGATAGACTCTTATTCTGATAACGTAGGAAAAGAAGAAACAAAGATGAAATCTGAACTTGGAAATTTCAGCGATAATATAAATGAAATATTGATGGGCATGTCTATTCTTCCTTTGAATCCTATACAAATAGAAACCAGAGATATTTTCAGTGGCTTGTCCTTCTTAGATTTTATAATACCGTCTTTGATAACTTTATTGGCAATGTTCTCTTCCTTGTTCCTATCATGCACCACAATTATTGCGGAAAGAAATTCCGGTACCCTGACTAGGAACTTGTTGACACCGATGTCACTGTCTAATTTCATATGCGGAAAAATATTATCGATAATTCTAGTAGGGTTAGCTCAACTGTCTGCCATACTTCTAATCGGCTTCTTTGCTTTCCACATATTCATTCCAAATCTAATACCACAATTAATTGTTTGCATAATATTGTCGCTGTTCTCTTTCAGCGTGATTGGTATGTTCATAGGCATATGGTCTGACTCTGGCATAACAGCAGTATTAATTTCTATAACCCTTATGATCGTGTTGCTGTTCATATCTGGAATAACAATACCAAACGAGCTTTTACCTGAAGATGTCGTAAATGTGGGAAAGCTCTTACCGTTGTCTAATATATTTTCCTTGCTAAAAAGCCTATTTGTATACAAGTTCATAGATATTGGAGCCATTTTATATCTTTTAATAACAAGCGCAGCTGGAATTACTGCATGCATAATTTCCATTAAAAAACAGGTTGGTTGAGTATAGTTTTACTAAACGCTTTAAGGCATAAACTGCTATGATTTTCAAGGAAAAAATCTTTATTTTCTTATAAACTTCCGTATAAAACAGAGAATAGAAAATATCCTTCGTATAATATTTCTGAGATGCTATACTATCTGAAATCCATTTTGAAGCTCCAAAATCAATTTAATAATAGAATAGAATTTATTAATCTGGAATTATAGAAACCGTCATTTGGGGTGTTTTTATGAAATACAATTGTATATTTTTCAAAAAACCCACAAACATGAAACCTGATTTTTTTGAAAAAATCAAAAAGCAATAAAAAAATATAAAAAGTAGAAGTATTCTAACATGTCTAGTCTTTCTCACTCAATATAAGTTTAAATTGTTTATTTTTCTACTAAAATCATGGAGGCTTTAAGATCTTACGTACAAATGAAAAGAAGGTTGTGCAGCGATATTGCTAGAACATACAGACAAAAATCAGAAATGTCTAAAATGGAAGAAGAATTTGTAAGATCTAGAAGATGGCCAGCTCTTTGCCCATGGTTCACTAGAAATGTGTCTATGCCTTTTATGATGGGCATGGCTAACTGTAAATTAGAAAAGAGTGGGGAGTTTGTTAAGAAGGCTGAAGAATATGACAGGCTTGCAAACTCAGGCAAGGTGCCTTTCATACCTGCGATTGCGCTCTACATTTATCTCAGAGAGCTAGAGGATGATATAAAGCCATTATAGGGAAAAAATAAGCATTCTAATTTATAAAAACCTCTAGCTATTTCTTATTAATAAAAAATTAATAAAGAACTAGAATCTTCTTCTTTGTGGTACGTGTTTTCTGTAGCAATCTCTACAATACACAGGTCTACCTTCTATTGGTTTGAAAGGAACTTCGCATTTCTTTCCGCAATCCGCGCAGACTGCATCGTGCATTTCTCTCTTGAAGCTCGTATCTTCTTTCTCTTCTGGTTCTTCTTCGGTTTCCTCTTCTTCCTCAGTTTCCTCTTCGTCTTCTTCTGATTCCTTTTTAACATCTCCGTCCTGAGCTTCTATTAGTTCCTTTTCAGAGATTCCTTCTTCAGTCTCTTCTTCTGTACCTTCTTCAATTTCATCTTCTTCCATGTAATATCTCCTTATTTTATAATTTAATAAATCTTTAAGATATATAAGATTATGTTTTCATGTGATTTGCTCACTTGCCAACACTTTCTCCTGTCCCTGTATATTGTTGAGACCAACCACAACTACAAGTTATAGTAACGATTCTCTTCTTTCCTCTAGTCTCAACCTCTATCTTCCACGTATCTTTGTTGCCACATTCTGGGCAATATATCAAGACTTTATCCATAATCTAATTAGAATGACAAGGTATTTAAATATTTACCATAAGGTAGTAAATGATAACGGCAAGTATTGACTTGAGTGTCTATTTCTTTACTAAGTTCAAGAGATTTGCCAACAGAAATCAGAAGTCCTATAGAAAAATTCAAAGCGTTAGTATGATTTTTCTATCTAAATGCAAGAGTCTATAGAATAGGTTTAAATTTCTAACTGTCCTACTCTTTAAACTTATGCTAGAATATTTGGAGGTGTGTAAATATGAAGGATGGAAAAAATTATCAATTTAGAAATATGACAATGGAAGATAAAAAGATAATGGCAGGTCAGGAACCTTTTTATGTAAAACATGCATAGTTAAATTTCTAATCTTTCTTCCAAAGGTTTGAACAGAATAGTCTTGTCTCTTAAGAACGTGTTGATTTCATATTCAGATAGACGATTACTTAGCGTAGACTCTGCTAAATTCTTGGCAATTTCTATTGTATGATTGTTCAAACCAAATATACCGTGTCCTTCAGCGCCTTCTTCTTCCACCAACCAGTCCATGCCAGTGGCTCCATGGGTGTCTATAGCATTTATAATTTGTGGGGATGGTAAACTATCTGTTTCCCTATTATCTCCGACTGTCCTTAGATATGCAGGTATTGTAAGCAATGTTTGAAAATGAGCTCCTTTACAGCTGCATATTAGATTCATATTTCTTAGAGACTGCATTTTTCTCTCGTTAGAAGAATTTTTATCAACAACATCTGATACTCTTAACATATGTCTTGTTGTTTCATCCTTGCCTATAGATTCAATAAGCATGGTTCCCCTAAAAACATCATGATGTTTCTTACAATTGTTTTCTACAATATTACTTTTTGGTTCTATATTCATTTCTCTAAAATAATCTTCTATAACCTTTGCAATGCTTCTTCCAAAAGTCTCGTTTGCTATTCCTTTCTGCTGGCAATAATAAAACAGTCCTTTTATTACACTTGATCCGCCTAAGCAACTGTAGTTTTTGTCTGATCTTTGCCAAATAAAAGAAGAATTTACAAGTTCTCTTGCAGGCCATTTTTTGTATTCGCCCATAATTTTTAATTTAAAATTTAAGAATTTAAGTTTAACTAAAAACATCATATGCTAATGGTTCTCGATGGCTGGGGTATTGCTAATCCTTCTCCTTATATATTCTATGATTTTAGGTGTTTCTGTCTTATTCAAGACAGATTTGCAATCTGGACAATGGAAGCCGATTTCGAACGCGTCTTCAAACCTGGTTCTGAAGCCACATTCGCAAGAAACAAACGATTCTGAATTCTCATCTAAAATAGAAACTACTCTTTCGTTGTTTTTTCTACGTATTGTTTTAGCTCTCTGCTTCAGATGTTCTTTATCGATGTAGTATATATCATTTTTTGAATCTGAGTAATAATGAGTTTTTGGAGCTTTCCAAGTTACAATAGAATCTAAGCTTAGCTTGTGCAATATTGATCTTACATCTCTTAGAGGGCTGCCTATCCTATTTGAAATCTCTTCAGCACTCAAACTCTCTTCTTGAAGAAGCAACCCAACTATCTTGACTGCCTTGTATCCACCTGCTTCTGATATTTTACTAAACAAAGGTCCTAAAGATTCTTTTTCAAAGCCTTGGAAATTTTCTCTCTGCCATTGGAAAGCATGAATAACAGCGTTCCAATTATTTCCATAAAAGATTTTTCCATATTCTACTTGAAAGTTCTGACCGAACATTTTTCTTGCTATTCTATTGGCATTAGCGCCGACTATTTTGCCCCAATCTTTTCCATGTTTTTTCTTCAAAGCTTCAAACATAGGATCTGTCATTTTTGTTTTCCATTCTTCACCATATCTTTTCTTAAAATAATCAGTGCTTTGAGAACCAATTTTAGCATAGGCATGTTCACCATATTTTCTTTCTAGTTCTTCACGAACACCCCTCATTATTTCATTTCTACTTTTGCCTGTTTTTTTCTCTAAAGCTATTATGCCCAAAGACCCTGATCTCCTGTTTGTATCTTTTAATTTTTGAGGGTTTGCTAATCTCCAGTCTTTTACAGATTTTTTTTGCACATCATTCAGGCTCATTCTCTGATAGTCAAATTCTTCTGGCCTTATTCCAAGAGATTTTGCAACAGAAAAAAATGTTTCTGTTGGCAGTGATTTTTTCTCACCGCCCATATAAGCAAATAAAGTTCTCTCTTTGAGTCCTAAACTTTCTGCTGCTGATTCATATCTGCCTTTATGAACTTGATCAGTGTAGTCTCTTACCAATTTTTTTACAGCATCTTTACCAAGAACAACCCTGTCATGGAATAAAGGATTTTCTATTTTTCCCATAATTATAAAACGGGACGAAGGTTTAAGATTTAATAAGTAATGTTCTGTAGTTGGAAATACTGTTTGTGATATAGGAGTGAGAGAAATAAAACATAGTTTATAGGGATTTAAATGTTTTAGTCTTCTATTGAAAATTAAAGATAAAAATGGCCGGCACTCTTTTTTATGAAGTCTTAGGAAAATGTGAATACCTACCTCAATTAGAACTTTCATTGAATGAGGTAGTGGAAGATATGTTTTTCAAAGAAAAGAGGCGTTCTGATAGAATCGGTCCGCCTGTGGAACTTATCATAGACCAATTAAAATATCCGAAACATCTTATAATGCCACCTAATACATATGGTGAAGTTGAAAAGTTCGGAGACAGAAAATTATTCTTTCTCTGCGATGATAGATTATATGATTTCTTGAAGAAGAGAGATATAAAAACAGCTAAAGAAATGTTTTCTCCAGATAAATCAAGAGTAACAGATAAGGGAGCTAAAAGGATAAGAGATGTAGAACTACCTGATGAAATGAAGAAATTCATAGATGAGGTAATGGAAGAAGGTGTAACAAGAGCAAGAAAAGCTTTTGAAAAATATAATGTCATATCCACAAGGTATGATGTCGATGATATAATTAGAAAGGAGATGGAGCATCCTGTACTTGCTCCTTTCCCAGTTTCTCCGCCTATAGATATTCCTTCTGACGATGATATCAACAAATATTATGATTGGACTTTCTTTCCTTACAACGTTTATATAATCCCGTCAGCAAGCTCTCATGGGTCATTCTCAATCGATACTTTTTCTCCAACGGGTAAACACGAACTTCTTCATACCATGCAGAGTGTTACAATACGGACAGAAGAGGGTCAGGATATCAATGCTATGAGAATGTTCCTCCAGCAGGATATGACTTCTTGCGCAGATTTTACTGGATGCATCGGTGTAGATTTAGCATTTTTTATGGAAGGTTGGAACAGGCTGGGAAGATTATGTAGAAAATCTGTAGAAACTTATCAAGAAGAGCTTGGGGATATTCCATTAACAAAGAAAGTTGTTTAAAGATTAACTTTCTGTAATTGAAACGTAATTTCAAAAGGATTTAAATTTTCTAACGTTATATTAGATTTATGGAAAAGAGACATGGAAGTGCAACTGTAGATTTTCTTAGCTTCTCTGATTTGAAAGAAAAATTAGTACCTGGCATGAACCCGTTTTATCCTATAGTAAAAAATGAAGGAGTGGTTTATGTTACAGAACTTTCAAGAGATGAATGCGATGGTTGTAGAAGACGAAAGCCTTATTTCGAAAGGTTTGCCGAAGAGGTAGCAGAGAGTCACCCAAACAAAGCAAGTTTTTTGATTGTTAATGCATCTTATAGGAGAGATTATACAGAAGAGGCTCTTGAAGCAAAAAGAATTTTTGACATGGCTGCGTTTCCCACTGTTGTAATGCATGTGTTAAATGATAGAAAAGATGTTGTGCAAACTTACAAAGCGATAAGTCCACCGCTAGGTGAAATTAGAAGGAACTTTGTTGTTTCTGTAGAGATGGCTGAAAAGTTTTGGCCTAAAGTCTGTGACAGAAAATCAAAAATATGTAAATAAAATCTTAAATCCTGATTTTTATAAATGATTAGTATGGAAAAGAAACTAAAGAAGAAAAGGATTATTACGCAAAAAGAGCATGATGAGTGGCATAGAAAAAACAATGGTTATGATGAAAAGAACAGCAAGGAACATGATGCCTGCCATAGAGATATAGGAATCATAGTAAAGAAAAAATAATCAAGTACGAACTATTGTTATCTTGCCGCCGACTTCTAAACCTATCTTGTCAGCTATACCTGCATTTACCTCAAGGACGTATCTAGCCTCCTTGCCAGGATTTATATTAGGACAGGTTGACGTGCACGGCTGAGTGTTCCTATTAATGTAAACAACATTTCCGTCCGAACCTATCCATATTATATCTAGAGGTATTAGCATATTCTTCATCCAGAAAGGATAGACACCGTCTGCTTGGAATATGAATAGCATTCCTTTGTCCTCGTCGAGATGGTTGACAAACATCAGTCCTTTGGTCTGCTCGGCCGGGGTTATCGCAAGATTCACATTGAAGCATTTGTCATTGAAGCATACGCGGCCCTGCTTGTTTTCAACCCAAAAGTTGTTATAAATGAATAATATGACTAGAATCGTTATGATAAATATTCCTAAAAAGACTTCATATCTCATATTCGTGTTTTGTTTTCAACGTTTATATTTTAAGAAAAAAATCCTTTGAATTAAAGTCAGAGATAAAAAAATTTAAATCTCTTCCATCTCTTCACTTAAATCAAAAACCCAACATTGATCTTTTGTCTCTTCACCAGTTCTTGGAGTTTCTCTTTTTTTAAGTAATGCCCATTTAGATCCGTATAATTTTTCATGCTTGGCTGTTATCAAATCAAAATGGCGCGACACTGTTTCTCTGCCAGCCATAAGTAAACTTTCCAACTCCCCAAAAAACCATTCTTGAACCAAGAAGACTCCTCCAGGTTTTATCAGCCTTGCAGTCTCTCCCATCAAGTCTCTTTTATCTCCTTGGAATTCGTATATTGAATTCACGCATGTCACTGCATCCAGAGAGCTTGGTCTAATCTCCGGTGGATATGGGGGAATTTTTGCAACAAACGGTATTACTCCGATGGTTGATAGAATCCTCCTCACATCATCCTTACCGCTTTCCGTCTTTATGTAATAGTCCTTAGGCATTGGGAGAAAATCTTTGCCCGCTATGCTTGTAACAGTTTCGTATGGAAAATCTTCTCTAGCATCAATCATTATGAATTCTCCACCCCTTCCGGTCAAACCAAGGCCCGAATAGACCATAGAAGCATTACTGCCTGATAGAATGTCGGCTATTCTGTTGTCCTTGTTTGGAAGGGCCTCTCCTAAATATGACATTAGTTTTGTAAATGGTCCAATTGTATTTGAACGTGTTGACATCTTGCTTTCAACTATTTCCTTAAAATCTCTCATAATATAAAAAGAAAGATAAAAAATTTAAACAGTGACTTTTTCATTTGCATCTAGAAATCTTCTCATTATTCTTTCCTCAACAGAGCCCAGCAGTTTTATTCCACTGATGTATCTTATATCCAGACCATCTGGACACTCGACAAACATAGCATCCTCGAAAAGAACTCCGCTGGGATAATGTCTCAGTTCTAATATCGATTCGTTAGGTTCAATGACGACTCCCTTTCTCTTGATCGCATGGGAATAGAATGCTCTCATCTGCATGAGGCTTATGTCTATGTTGTTTTTTCTCAACTTTTCATTGACTGACCTCCAGTTTTTATTCTTCTTCCACTCTGTGCTCCAGTCAAACGCTATAACGCTGAAAGCTTCTGGTGTTTGGCAACCGAGCCTGTGAGCTAAATAATTAATAAATGCGCTCCCCCTAGCGTAGGATTCTGAGCTGCGGATACATCCTTCCCTATCTATGTTCTCTGAAAAATATTCGCTGAATTTTGAAGTTACAGGTGTGAAGTGAAGGCCTGGGTCTTTTATGTACTTGTTCTCTTCTTCAATGAAGTATGTCCTTCCCGAGGGAAGTTTTCCTGTCTTGGCTAATTCAATGACCGCCTCTATGTTTGAACCATGCAGCATAAGCAGGCCTTGAGAAATTCCGCTGTCCGTCAGTTTTCTCACATCTTCACAATGCAGCATACTTTTCAATAGAGCAAAAAAGGATTTAAATCTTTTAGTTCTTAATTAAAAATATGAAAACAGAAATTAGAAATATCCCTGGTTCAAAATATAATGAAGCTTTAGAAAAGGTTGTTGAGTTTTGTCATAAAAATCCAGAAACAGTTTATAAGCCAAAAGACCTTGTTAGGCTTTTAGGTCTTGACCTTCCTTCCAGGGGCTTGCAGGCATCACTCAAACTAAGACATGAAAAGATTGGACTACTTAAAATCTATGATGAGCAATTTGCTTATTTTGGATATTCAGAAAGCTGTGGATCTGGAGAATGTTATTCTTCTTGGTGTTCAAAAGACGCGTCATCAACTATCTGTAGAACTGGAAAAGGAAATGAAAGAATAAAATTTTTCAAATAACACAATACTTAAATTTTGATTTTTACAACTGTTATCATAATTTTAGCAAGCCGAATTAGTAAACAGACGGCTTTTCAGTCTTAAAGTCCTTGTATGTTAGCTTATCTTCTAGGAATCTTTTCATCAATCTCTTTTCAATTGGCCCTAACAGTTCTATGCCGCTGATGTACTTTTTGTCCAAGCCTTGCGGGCATTCGACGGCTATAGCACATCCATCTTCCTCGTCCACTTCATGAGGCAGTTCAAGAATTGATTCTGCTGGCTCTATGATAACCCCCTTTCTTTTTCTTGCTAGTCTATAGAGTGATTTCATCCTGCTCAGACTTACTTTTATACCATCTTTTCTCAAGCCTTTTTCCAACTCTCTCCAACCAACGCTTCCAAACCCCAAGTATTCAAGCAGTGTATAAGTCTCAGCTGTTTTGCAACCAAGCACACTGGCCAAAAAATTAGTAAATGCTGAATATCCGGCATAAGTTTTTGCTTCCTCTGCACACTTCTTTCTATCCATCTCAAATAATCCTTTATACTTTTCACCTTCAAACCTGGAGAAAACAGGAGCAAAGAACAAACGGCCTTCATCAGCTTCGTAAACAGAACTTTCACTAATATTTATCGTCCCTGAAGGCAGTTTACCTGTGTTTGTTAACTCAAAGACTGATTCTATGCTTGTTCCGTGCAGCATCAAAGGGTTTTCCGAAATCCCGTTGCTTAGCCATCTTCTCAGGTCAGAAGAATTCTGCATAATTAAAACTGAGGAGATAAAATTTTTAAATACGACCTTAAATCCTGATTGTTAGAAAAGCGTTTAAAGATTAGTTTTTTATTCTATGATTATGAACCTGAAGGTCAAAACCTATGGCAACGTCTCGTCCAGCTTTAGCAGCATGATAGAAGAAATAGTAAGGAATGCTGCAGAGAAAACGGGAATGCCGTCAGTATACACACTGCATTTGTGTAAGGATATGAATGATTATGACTTTGCAATGAACAAGATTATTGTCCAAGCTAGAAGCATGGGCGTACCATTTGGAGATTCAATGACAAGAACGCCAGCACAGACATTATCATTCTTCGACGGTCCAGAAACCTTGCTTGTGGAAGATGGCCTCATGTCAGTAGTCGAATCACTGGAAGATTTAGAAGGCGTGGTATCCCACGAGCGGGGGCATGCAGAGGATTACTGGAAGAATGGGAAACTATCAATAGCTCTCGCAAGTTCTACATCCATTTTGCCTACATATGGTAGCGGCGAGTATTGGGCAGAAAGAAATGCCATAGAAGCAGGTTATTTGCCTGGATGCTTGGCAAGCAGGAAGAGAACCGTAGAGAAGATAATGAACTCGGAAGAGGGGCATGAATTTAATGACTTCTTTTTAAATCTTGGTTGTATGGGTTGGAAATCTGCTTTCCTACATAACGCATTGCCAGCCGAAGAACAAAAACTATACACGACACAAGTTCAATATATTGACAAACTTTGGACGAAACTTGTAGACAGCAGAAGACTAGAACAGAATAGAAATCTTTTAAACAATGAGGAAGTCAAGAGCAATCCAAAACTTTTTGTCGATGAGAATTTGCTTGAAGATTGGGTAAGAGTGAGAATGAAGGAATACGGGCTGCGAAATGGTTTGATTTTATTCTGAGAATTTTAAATGATTAATCTTAAACATATCCCTTTAATGATTCTTTTTTGCCTTTCCTAGATAAGAACATCTTTTGCCATGCAAACATCTCTGATAATTCTATGTCCCTTCTTGTCAATCTTGTTGATTTCTTCTTCTTTTCCATGAAATATTTTTAACTTTGAAACTTTTTATGCTTTGCTTATTTTTAAATCTTGATTTTTCTATAAAATATTTATGACTGATATATTTACAAAGAAAAAAAGAAGCTGGGTTATGAGCCGAATAAGATCAAAGAACACAAAGATGGAGAATACGCTGGCAATAGAAATGAAGAAAGCAGGAATAAAATTTAAAAGGTATCCGAAAATATATGGCAGTCCAGACTTCATTGCAAACAGAAACACCCTAATCTTTATTGACGGCTGTTTCTGGCATAGGTGCCCGAAACACTATACGGAACCAAAATCGAGAAAGGGTTTCTGGGTTGAAAAACTCGGGAAAAATGTCGAAAGAGACAAGGAAGTTACAAGAAAGCTAAGAAAAATGGGTTACAATGTAGTAAGAATATGGGAACATGAAATGGAAAAAAGACCTGAGCATGTTGTTAAAATGCTGGTTAAAAAAATGTCAGAAACCATATGAAAGTATTCTCTGTGCAAATGGTTGCACAAGCTGCGGTGGAACGGCATTCCCGATTGCAATATAGCTTTTCCTTCCGCTACCGAAAAACCTAGAGTCAAGGCCCTGTACCCTTGCGCACTCCTTCTCTGTCAGCATCCTTATTTCATTTTCCGAATACCTTACAAGTGCATTGGCCCCGTCCTTCCAGTATCTGGCTGGTATCGTGTACGACTGCTGGTTAGCCTTCAGAAACTGCCATCTGAATCCCCATCCTCTTTCCCTGTTTACCCTCTCCCTTCTCAAGAACCCCTCTATCAGCTTTTTTGAGTAGAAATATTTTTTATCAATTCGATTCTTATCTGACAATACTTTACCTACTGGAATCGGTTTTGTATTTGGAGAATTAAATTCGAAGTCTATACCCAAGCTGTTCCCGATTATAATTATTCTGTTCCTTTTTTGTGGAACCCCGAAATCCGCAGCATTAACAGGGAAGTGTTTTAACTTGAATTCCGGAGAAAACGAGTCATATATCTCCTTCAGTGCGTTTTTTCCGTTCGGCATTTTAGCCGATGCTAAACCTCTTACATTCTCGATAAAAATCCAAGACGGCATCAGCTCCTTTGCAATCCTGACAAACTCGTAGAAAAGTGTGTTTCTGGGGTCGTCATGTCTTCTTCTGCCGGCAATACTAAAACCTTGGCAAGGCGGACCTCCAACTAGAACATCAATTTTTTTATCATTCAATTCTTTCAGAATTCTGTTTGCTGTAATATTTTTGATATCATCAATAATGACACTTGCTTTCGGAAACTGTTTCTTGAAGATACCTATTGAATATTGATCTAAATCTATCCCAAGAACAACTTTAAAGCCTGCGTTTTGAAATCCTTTACTTATTCCCCCAACGCCACAGAAAATATCTAATACTGTTGGTGGTGTCATCTTATTTAAATCCTTTTTTTTATGGACAAAAGTAATTCTACCATTTCAGGTATTTTTAGCTTTTTCAAATCGTCCATGTTCTCCATATAATCAAAAATATAATGAACAGCTTTTGTTGCCTCCTTTAGAAAGGGACTTACCAACGATAAAAATCTTTCAATCATCTTTGGCACATCCTGTCCAAATTCATTTTTACGTTGATCCAAATTATGAACCTGTTTGCCAAAATAAACAGATCGTTTGTTTTCCTCATCCCACCATAGTTCAGGATTTGCTTCGAATTTCGTTTGAAGAATGTTATAGACCAGATTTTCTATAATTTTTCTCGATAAGACTAAAGTTGCATTTGGTAATCCACCATTATAAGCTTCATTAATTTCATCTTCCAGTCTTGAATAAAATATTTCAGGATATTTGTTCCCAAAGTCAAGGAATGGTTTTGGTGTTACAATAATTGCAGGTTTTAGTTTGGGTTTAAATTTTTTAATTTTCTTTTCTTTCTCTGCTTTTTTTTCTACTTTTTTCTCTCTTTTCTCTTCAATAGATTTTCTTGAAACGGCAAAAAATGTTATTGCATCTTTGATAAACTCAACCAAATCTTCAAACGCTTCATTTTTTATAAGTCCCTCCCTAGTCGTTGTGTCTTTGATCAGTGGATTGTCTTTTTTTGTTAACTCTATAAATCCAAGTACCTGTGAGTTTCCTGGGTAAACACTAGGATCATTAACTCTTAATTTATCAAGTTCTAACCAATCGTTTCCAGAATCACCATAAGGCTTAACTCTGAAATTATCTCTGTAAATTTTTATACCTCCCCATTGGTCGAGGAAGTCTCTTAATTCGTTTATATCAAAGCTCATGGTTTCTTCATACTTTCCGGCCTCCCTGTAGAAGAAATAAAGTTTGAAGGATATGGGACCGCAACAGTATTTTGTAAACTTTTTTTTCTGATATGTTAATTTTTCTCCCTTTGAGAATAATTCATGTCTCATGCTTCCGTCTCCTCGAATCTCAGATTCTAGCACATAAATAGATTTTTTCAAGAACTTGTTCTCAAGTTCTATGTTATTCACTTGAGGAAAATCACGAGTTATTAGTTTAATCTTAAATTTTGCCTGCCGACTTGTAGGTGGCAGAATAGATTCTATATCCCTAGCTAATGAGGTTATCATTTCTAAATCCCATTTGTCCCTTAAAGGATGTAGAACTATTTCGAACCCATGATCATTCTTATCCTTTTCGAAATAGAATGAGGGGTTACTTACCTTTTCAAACTTCGCACCTGGTTCATAATACTTTTTCCAGTCAATCTCTATTCGAAACCCACGATTTTCGTTAATTGGCTTTGAAACTACAAGAAGATTATCAGAAATGTTTTCAAGCCCAAAACGAGCCATTCCCTTTTCCCCTATTTTTGATCTTTTATATATCTTTGTAAGAGGGTTTTCTTCTTTATTATCAGTAGCGGCTGTCATCCAGTTATTTTTTATTTCTTCCCATGTCATACCAGAACCATTGTCTCTAATAGTTAACTTTCCCTTTCCTGTTAAAACTTCTTCAAAAATAACTTCAACTGATGTTGCATCCGCATCCCATGAATTTTTTATCATTTCTAGAACAACAATGTTGGGGTTCGAGATGGATTCTCTTCCAAAAACCTTTATTATTCTACCACTTGTATCAAAATAAAGGGGCTCAAAAGGCTTAAATTCTGGTGGCATCTATATCAATATTAATAGATATTTTATGCTTTTAAATTTCTTAATTGTGAAAACTTGCTAAACTTTTAAAAATTTCATTTCCTTCACTAAACCTTCACTTTTTCTCTCAAACTCTCTTCTAATCATATGCCCCATAGGCTCAACAGCAGTGATAGATGTGGATCAAGGGCAAACTACTGATAATTATAATCGTACAATAGCAGTCGTCTATTGCAATGACAGGAATCTTAATGTCGAATTGCTCATTAATAACCATGCTACCATAGACAAGAGATATTGTAATGTCAGTGAGTTTAAGAACGATTATTGGGTAGAGCACGGATGTTGACGAATCTGTCAACAATAATCTCTTACCAGAGTTTCATGAGGGATGCCTTTCATATTATACTCTGTATTTCGCCAATCCCCATCAAAATATGTGACTTTAACCAAACCTGCCTTTCTGGCAAGCTCGAACTCTTCTTCATATTTAATGAGCTGTTGAGGTATCAGACTAGAAAGACAGACGCTTATTTGATGGGAAGTCCTTCTAGAATCTTCAACGCCTATGCTGCTTGCTTCTTCAAAGAATTCTTTTTTCAATCTTGCCAGATCGCTTTTAACAGTAGGCATTTCATCACTATTAAATAGTTAATAAATATAAATTTAAATGCTTTAGCCAACAAGATTAAATTGTGATTAAATGGCGTGCTATGCGGAAAAACGTAAAACACTGGATGCAAAAAAGTTTAGAGAATACTCAAGATTAAACGATAGGCTAAGCGGGTTGATAGATTATGTTGCTGCAAAACTGCCAGAAGAATCAGAAGAGGTCTTATTGGACGATTCTTTTGCAGTGGTAAAGGACGGAGACTTCCCAAACGCTAACTTTAAAGAATCATACGTACTTACCAAAAAAGGAATAAAGGAAGTCAGTAAAGTAAAGATTGAGGAAGAAAAGCCAGAATTAGGGATGAAAGACGCAAACACATTAGACACGGTTGCAAATCTTGATCCCAAATCTTTTAACATGTTTTGCATGAACTTGCAAGCTATCATTGACAAGCACAAAATAAGAATCCCTAAAGAATATTTATAATTTTAGAAAGTTTCAAAATTATGAATAACCACCATAAGTGGTGAACATTATTTAAATCTTCCAACAAGATATAGTATTATTGGTGAAATGAATGATTCAAGAATTGCAAATGATAAACGAGATGGAACAGGACAACAAGTGGTTGGAATCTCACTATGAAGAGATAAGAAAAAACTATGAGAACAAATTTATAGCTATTAAAAACAAGGTCATAGTTGCTTCCAGTTCTACCCTTGATGGCATAATGAAAGAGCTAGAAGAAAAAGGAGAGAACTCATCCCTGGTTTCGATAGAATTCATTCATAAAAAAGACTTTAAAATAATTCTTTGATTTTCTTTACCGGTGCATTTAATGAGAATTTACCTTACTGTTAAAGAATTTGGGGGAGGACCTAAAGCATTTGCATTATTTACTCTAAGGTCTGAGAGGCATCATGTTTTTGGTAAGTTAGAAGCTTTCATGGATACTGGAAGTCCGGACACAACATTAGGCATGAAAGACATAAAATCTTTACATATTCCAGTCAAATCCTTACATTCTAAAGGCATAAGCTATGTGGGAGGAAGCACAACCCGCCTCCACTCATTAGGTAACGTAACACTTTATTTTAAAGATGAAAACAGTGAACCTGTAAAAATAGATTTGCCTGATATTTATGTCTCAGAGCCTTTAGAACATGATGAAAAAACCTTGAACATATTCTCTACAATTCCTAGCATGATAGGAACTGATTTCTTAATAATAAACAAATTTTCATTTTATTTCAACCCCTTGAAGAGAATAGCCTATTTAGAAAAAGAATAATTTTGTGAAGAAAATAAAACTTCCGGCAATAATTTGTGAGATATTCGAAAGTTCTTGATCTTCACTTTTTCTTCACGTTTCTCGCACGAACTCTCACATTTGACTGTGAGGTAAACCTGATTTTCCATGTCTAAACTATATTTTATAGTATATATATTAAAGATATATTAATGTAAAATATATATCCTAACCTATCTTCTAGCCTATACCTATAACATAATATATTTGGTAAAGCTATAATTGTAAAGTATATAGACCAACAGATAGATTACATCAAATACCTCGCACTACTTTTAGTATACTCATTAAGTCTTGATCTGGCTGTGGAATTCATCCAGAATCCTCTTCATATAGCCGTAGAACGCATCCGGGTTGAAAAAATACACTGTTTTATACTTCTTCTTAGACTTGTCAGTAAAGATTCGTTTATCCTGAATCAATTGTATCTTTTTCAGGGGATTTATCACAAAATAGAACGTCCTCTTAGGCTTTTTATACTGGTTGAACTCGATTCCCAATGCCTTAGCGAGCTCCTGGTATTCCATAGAGCCCTTCTCTTTCAATAAAACAATGGTTTTCTCAGCCATATCACGAATGTGCGCGTTCCTAGCACTCTTACCATATAACCAAAGAAGCAACTCTTTCATATTTAATATACTATTTAAGCTCCATATAAAGATTAATGACAAATGTCCTCAATCTATAAAACAATAAAAACATGTCCCATAGGTATGTCATTCAGCAGTATATCTGTGAGAATGAAGCTGATCATTCAAAAAACACATATTTGAAACATTAGAAATCAACATCAACTGTCCAGCATGGTTTTTTGACAAAAAAGATGTTCAATTGGGTATACTAAATCATCACTTCTTCTCTACTTCTTTTACCTTCTTGTGCATCTTACCGAACTTCCTTCTGATGCCCTCGAAGTCATGCGCAATGTCTAGTCCATCATCGGTAAGTCTCACGATCTTTATCCTTCCTTTTTTCTCGAACACGACAAGACCTAGCTGCTTGAATATCTCCAACACCTTTACTGTGTGAGAGTATGTGCAGTCAACTGATTTGGATACCTGTGTCGCATATTTTATGTCTTCGTTCTTCAAGCTGGTGAGCATCTTGACTGGTTTGGGTCTTAGAAACAGGAGCTCAAAAACATTTTTCTGTTCGTTGTCAAGTCTCACAATTTTTCACCTAATAATTTTTAGTAAATGTACATATTTAAACGTAATGTATGTTTTATTTCATATATGTTTTGATATAACTTTAATAAAATTTATTTCGTTATATAATTAGTAAATTATATATATAACAATATATATTACGTTTAATATATTTTTCAGCATATATCAATTAAAATATAATTAAAAATCTACATTTTCCAATCCTCACAAGATTGTTTTTTGTGTTCAAGGTTTCAAGGCAAAATACAAAAGTATCGAAACAACTATTATCATCGCAGAGATTATTGAGAAGAAAGGATTGTTTATCAGGAAAAGGAGAAAATCGTTGGCATAAGCGCTTGGAACTTCAGTGCTTATGTTAAAAATGTAGACTGTGAGAAGTATCTCCGGGACTATCACGAGTATTATCAATATCAAAAGAATGTTCTTGAGTTTCATATTATTTATATAATCTGCCTTGAATAAATAAAATATGGATTTGCCTCTTACATCTGCAGAGAAAATACTCAAAAAATCGAACATGAGGGTAAGTGATGATGCTGTTAAGGAGTTCGCAACGCTTCTAGAAGATATAATTTCTGATCTAGCATCTGAAGCAGCAGCGATAGCAAAAAGTGAGGGTAGAAAAACTATACTAGCAAGCGATGTTTTGGGTGCAAAGAGGAAAATAAAATAAATTTAAAAACATTGAATCATTAATACATTTTATGAAGAAAAGGGTTCTCGAGGTATTTTCTGAGCTGTTGAAGAATTCTAAGATTAGTGACAGAGACATAGCCAAGAAGTTGAATATATCTCAGCCGACGGTGACGAGAATCAGGAAGAAGCTAGAAGTATCAGGATATATTAGTGAATATACTGTCATACCTAATTTTCCTAAAATGGGTTTTGAGATAGTTGCTTTCATCTTCTTCAATGCAGACAGATGTTTGGGTAAGGAAGTCAAGAAAAAGGCTCACGAATGGATAGAAAAGAACCCATCAATAATGTTTTCTGCTGCAGGTGATGGTATTCATGGAAAGAATTGCGCGATAGTCACTCTTCATAAAAACTTTACAGATTATGCGAACTTCCTCAATGATTTCAAGAGATTGCTCGGAAAGAACGGGAGTGTAGATACGTTCTTGGTTTCCCTGTCAAGTCCGACGCCAAAATATGTTTCTTTTAAAGCCGTAGGAAAGCTGATTAAATTAGATTAACTCTTCTTGACAGTAAAAAAAGAATATAAGTTTTAAGATACAATTGTTTTTATGGATTTTGAAACCCTTGTTAGCAAAATCAAGGAAAAAACTAACCTGACGAATGACGAGATCAACAGAAAAATCATAGAAAAGCAACAAGAATTATCGAACTTAGTTTCTAAGGAAGGTGCTGCATATATAATAGCAAAAGAACTAGGATTGGATCTGATACCAAAAACTAAAAGAAGATTGGAGATCAAGAACATTGTACCAAAACTAAGAAACCTGAACATGACTGCTAGAATCGTGAAGGTGTTTGATACAAAAGATTTCAAAAAGAAGGACAAAAGCGGTAAAGTGGCAAACATCATTCTCGGTGACTCCTCGGGTTCTATAAGATTATCTTTATGGGACAAACAGACAGAGATAGCAGAAAAAATAAAACCTGGAATGGCAATAGAAGTCTTCGGGGCATACACGAAGGATAACGGGATTGGTGGTGTTGAGATAAGACTCGGAAACAAAGGCGGAATGAAAATATTGGAAGAGTGTGACATACCACCTCTGGAAGAATTATCACAAAAAGAAACTGTCACAGATAGCATAAAGAACCTGAAAGAAGGAAGTATGGGTGATATAAGAGCAGCTCTGGTGCAGTTATTTGAAACAAATGTATTTTATGAAATATGCCCTACATGCAAGTCTAGAGCCACTAAAGATGGTAATAAATTCAAGTGCAACGAACATGGCGAGGTTGAACCTGAAAAAACTATAGTTTTATCTGGTGTAATCGATGATGGAACAGGAAACATAAGAGCCGTTTTCTTCAGGGACAGTGCACTCAAGCTGATAGGAATGAATATTGATGAAGCCTTGAAGAAGAAGGATTCGTTCTTTGAGAACCTAGACATTCTTGGCAAGGAATTTTTTATGTCAGGCAGAGTTAGGAGAAACAAGATGTTTGAAAGATTGGAGTTTGTTGTCAACAATGTAAAAGAAGTTGACCTTGAAAACGAGATAAATAAAATTATAAATAATTTGACTACTAATGCTTAAGTGAATTCTATGGCTGATAAAATTGAGGATATAGCTGACATACCCGGCGTTGGTGAAAAAATAGCCGAGAAACTTAAGAAAGCTGGCTACATCGACATGATGGGTCTGGCAGCCGCATCACCAATGGAGGTCGCCGAAGCTGCTGAGATAGGAGAACCGACAGCCGACAAGATAATAAAGACTGCTAGAAAAGTCCTAAAAATTGATTTTGAGACTGCTGATGTTGTTTATGACAGGAGGGAAAAGAAAGGAAAAATATCAACCGGCAGCAAGAATCTTGATACATTGTTAGGCGGTGGAATAGAAACGCAAGCTGTCACAGAATTTCATGGTGCATTCGGTTCAGGAAAAACGCAAGTAGGTTTTCAGTTGACAATAAATGTTCAATTGTCTCCAGAAAAAGGAGGATTGGAAGGTGCTTGCATATTTGTAGACGCTGAAAATACATTTAGGCCAGACAGAATAAAGCAAATGGCTGAAGCACAAGGTTTGGATTCTAAAAAAATATTGGAAAACATCTATGTTGCGAGAGCGTACAATTCTGATCATCAGATAGTTCTCACTGAAAAGATTGGAGAAATGATCAAAGAAAGGAATGTTAAGTTAGTCATCGTAGATAGTGTAACTTCCAACTTTAGAGCTGATTATATAGGAAGAGGAACGTTAGCAAACAGACAACAAAAGTTAAACAGACATCTGCACACATTGCAAAGATTAGCAGACGTATACAACGTGGCAGTTTACATAACAAACCAGGTAATGGCAAGGCCTGATATACTTTTTGGTGATCCTACTGTTCCTATAGGTGGACACATACTAGGTCATTTCAGCACTCACAGAGTCTATGTTAGAAAGTCTAAAGCAAACACGAGAATAGCAAGAGTTATTGACTCACCGAATCTTCCAGAAGCCGAGACAGTCTTCTTGATAACACCCGAAGGCATAAAGGATCCAGAAGAAGAGTAATCAACATTTAACTTTAATAGGGTTTCTTAATGAGCAATCGGGTTTTTTACATTCATTTTCTACGCATAAAGCGACATTATCATATAATGTTACAACAACATAATTCCTATCAGGAAATTCAGAATTATTTCTACAATATGTTATTGCAGTTTATGACATAATATTACTAAACAATGTCTTTTTCTGAGATTATTATAAAGTCTCCAACGGATTTTACTGCAGAAAATGGAACTAATAATCTTCCCTTTTCATCCTCTGAAAGTTTCAAGTCTGCTACCTGCCTTGTTGGCTCGGCAATAACAATGTTCATGAGCTCTCCGGATTCTGTTATAAAATTAACATCGCCAACGACTCCGAATTTTCTTCCACTTTCTTCAGAAACTATAGTTTTTCCGATGAGTTCTTTAGCCTTAACCACTAAATCACCTTTAGTATAGTTTTGAGTTCATCTATTTAAATTTATTTTGTTCGTTTAATATCTTTTTCATAAAACCTACAACTTTGTTTTCCATCTGTTTTTTCGTAAGTTTAGAATTATCTATTGTGTAATCTGCCATCTTCAAGAGCTTTTTCAGACCAACCAATTCGCTCAGCTCTGATTTATCCCTTTCTCTCACATATTTTACCGATTCGTTCTTTCCAAATCTTCCTCTCTCTATCTCTCTCCTAGCCCTCACATTAAAAGAAGATGTAATTTTTATAAGAACTGTCTTATCCTTGAATATTTTTCTAAACATAGACAACTCTTTTGGAGATCTTAGACCGTCGATAACGATGATTCCTGTTTTTCTCATCTTTTTTATCAATCTCTCACAAACCAGATGCTCTCTTCCTGTATGAAACCATAATCTCATCTTTATATCATTCTCAGTGTTGTAAGGTAAGCCTCTTCTTTTAATCTCCTCTCTTATTACATCTCCTGTCATAAGAACTTGAGCATGAAAATGTTTTTTTATCACAAAAGCTGCGAATGACTTTCCGGAACCCGGCAAGCCTACTATTAAAATCAGTTTTTTCAGCATAGAAATAGTTGTCTAAACTTGTACTTCTTTATTTCGTTTTCTTTCTAAATCCATGAATCTCTTCTCTCTGGCGCTGATTATGAACAGGTTTAGCTGTTTTTCGCTTATTGGTTCTGCCATTTTTATCGCCATTATCCATAGAGTTTTAATTTTTTTCCGATCTGTTTGGGATCCATCAGTCTCTTTAGCCATGCCATATCTGTTTCTTCAGGTGCATTTGAGCTCTCTGTTGCAGTTGGTACTTCCATGGCAACAGCATAATTACTTTTTCTAGCCATATATAATCACCATATGGTAACTATATTATATCTTGTATTTAAATGTTACTATTTAGTGGTAAAAGGTAGTTAGATTTATATACTATCACTGATAAGTAAATAATAGGATAAATATGACTGAAGATAATAGAAGGTTTGCAAGAATGTTTGGCGATGCAATAGATGTGAGAGTTGATCAAAACAATACATATGTAAGAACACCCAACGGTTATGTTGTAGCTGATACACCTTATGCTTGTAAACTAACGAACAGTCAGACAATAGGTGAGGTTTTTTCGGCTTTATCTATGTTAGCAGAAAAGAATAAGCAGTATAACTCACAATATCTCAACTCTGAACAAACATAGTTTTTAATTTAGGTGTCAAAGCGTACATGAAAGCCTTTCCTCTAGACTCTCTTTGCACATAGCCATCTAGCATCAATCTCTTAAGAATATTATTTATCGATCTTATAGCATGGCTCTTGCTCTTATAGTTTTTTAAGTCTAATTCCTCTACAATGGCTGTTGGAGTGAGCCAATCCTTCTTGTATAAAAGTTCTAGAATAATCTTCTGTTTGTAAGGAATATTCCTCATCTGTTCTTCTGAAGGTGGTTTTGGCATAAATGTTACAACAGGTTCCTCAAGTCTCACTTTTGGAAGTTCAATTTCCTTATGCTCTTCTATAAGTCTTTCATCAATAACATCTATGTTCTTTTCCAAGGCAGAATTAACAAGTCTATCGCTGAATTTCAGGACTTCTCTAGGAAAACCACCTGTTCTCTCGTATATTTTGTTTATGGCTTCTTCTGTAAACGGTTTAATATCTTCTCCACCAACACTCTCTATTCTTTTCTTGATCAATTCTTTGGTCTCATTCCTGTTCAAAGATGATAGATTTATTCTTGTTGTTATCCTTTGATCCAAGGTCTCTAAATTTGACTTTATTTTTTCTTCTATAACAGGCATTCCTGCAATGACAACACTCACATTATCGATCTGGTCTGTCAAGACACGTAGCCATTCAAGAACCTCTTTATTAGTTTCATGAGCCTCATCAACAAGAAATATCAATTGATCATTTTTTAGCTTCTTATTTATATATTTAGGAAGTGTATACAGACTTGGTTTTTTCCCTAGAATTTTCTCTAAAAAGCTAAAGCCGAAAACGTCTGTAAATAATCCCACAAAATCTTCAGGATTTTCTGGTGGTTTGCTTACATATAACTTAGAAGTATTATAATTCGTTTCTAGCCATTTAAGGAAGGTGCTTTTTCCAGCACCTGTTTTTCCTGTAATTAAGGCTATTTTATGCTTGTTTTTAATATGTTTTGATACTGCATCAAGTTGCTCGTTGTAGCCAACAAATAATTTAGGATCAATTTTAAGAACAAAAGGATTTTCCTTCCATCCCCATTTTGAAAAATCTTCCATAATCTTCATAGAATATTCACGTGAACTAAATATTTAAATTTTTCTATTCACGTGAAGGCATTCGTGAAGGTTTTGTGAAGTTTACGTGAAGTTTACTTAACAAAAAAGTTATTTTCTATAGATTTTTCGTGAATAAGCGTGAATATTTATTTTTGAAATAGTTTTTACATGAAGTTAATGTGAATTTGATTTAAATTTTTATTTAAAACAATTTGTGAGATTTTATATGTGAAGGTTCTGTGAAGTTCATTTTTTATTCACGTGAATTCACATAATGTTCATGTGAAGTTCACATATTCACATGTGAATAAAACGTGAATAAGTATATATGTTATAGTTTTTGTATGGTATTCACGTGAATATATAGGCATATGTGATTCTAAAGTGTGAGATATGTGTGATTGAAGTGATGTGAAGACGTGAAGATTTTGTGAACATTCATGTGAAGAAAAATTCGACAATTTATTAACCTTTTCTATAGAAAATACGTCAAAATTATAAAAAATATACATAAAAACACACTACATAAACTTTTTATATCTATACTACTAATATAGTAATAGATAATATGAAAACAGGTGTAAAGAGAGATAGAAAGGTTAAAAATGGATTTGATGTTGAAAAAATAGCTAAAATATGGAAGACATTAGCCGAGAATAATGATTGGCTTCATATAGCAGAAATCTCTAGGAGAACAAATATAGACGAATGCACTGTAAGATGGTATTTGGATCATTATCTTAATAAGGCTGTTGATGAAGAAAGAATAGGACCAAAAATTAAGCTAAGGTTAATCAAATTAAAAGAAAATATAGAATTTGAATCTTTTATCAAGGCTTTGAGCTTCATAAATGAGATAAAAAATAATAGAAGTTAAATATGAAAAGTTTAATCTGTTAGATATTTTACCAAGCATTGTTGGCCTGTCAGTTTTTTAACTGGTTTATCACCATTTGCCTTCTCTTCGGAATCTTCAAACCATACGTAATTACCAAATTCTCTACCTAGGAGTCTTTCAACTTCTGACTTTACTTTGAATTCGAGAGGGGTACCTTTAATCATCCTACCGTCTTGTTTTTCATATAAAACTACAATAGGATGATCAGAAAACTCTAGAGGCCCTCCAAAATCATCGCCATATATGTCAGCCACGCCAAAGATCGAGCTTATTGCTTCCTCCAAATCATAAGTAGAATGCTTGGATTCTACACAATCAGCAGGGCCCGCTCTTATCAATCTCTCCATATTAATTACTACCATCTGGTAATATTTAAACTTTATTAATCTCTTTAGCTATTATCTCTAGCTTGCCTTTATAATCATCCACTCTACCTAGAACCGCAACCTGGTCGCCGTTTTCTAGTTCATATGCCAAGTCTATGTTAGAACTCTTAAAAACTACAACGTCGATTCCACCGGTGTTGTCAGAAATCTTTAGGAAAACATTATCATCCTTACTCACGTAGATTGACGTTACCATACCTGATATTGTTCCTATTTGGCCTATCTTAAGGTCTTTGATCTTAACTATTGTTTCATTATTAAATTGAGTGATAAAGAAAAGAGCTATTATGCCTAGAACAGCTATTGCAATCGATATTTTAAGTATGTCCATAATTTTATTTCAATAGTCTAATTCTTCAATGATTCTTACCACTGTAAGAAGTAAAAGATAGATATAAATATTACCATATAGTAGTTATAAATATGTCAAATGTAGGTAGCTATTGTGATAGTTGTAGATTGCTGAGAAGGGGCACAGAAGGTTTAGTTAAAACCGAACAACAAATTAAAAATGGTAATTATGCAGGTGTTTTAACGCAATATAAAGACAGTAAAGGTGATATTTTAACTGTAAGGGATGTTACTGCTGCACGCGGAAGAGATGCAGCTTTAGGTCTGGCTCAAGATTTAAAGAACTTGTTAGGAATTTTAGAGCAGGGGAGAAAAGAACATGGGCTTGGTTTCCCTACTATAGAAGAGCAAGCGAAAATATTAGCTGAAGCTGCAGAACAGGTTGCCAAAGAAGCTGAAGAATTGGAAAATGGCTATTCGTTAAAAGTTTAATTTAAAAATTTCTTCATAGATTGGACCATTAGGAGTTAGTTTGGACCTGAACAATTTTATCGTATCTATTTTCATTTTTCCTATCTCTATATTTTCTAATTCATCTATTAGATTCCTTAATTCTACCTTATTTCTGGCTGTTCTAACCCTCCCTAAAGTCAGGTGTGGTACAAATTTCTCTTTAGGAAAACCTAATGATTCTATCAAATCTTCAATTGATTCTGCTAGAGAAGTTATTGTATTATAACCTTCCTTTACCCCAATCCACACGACTCTTATGTAATTTTTGTTTGGAAAAGCTCCTAATCCTTTTATTTCTATATCAAATGGTTCGAATTTCTTAACAACTTCTTCTAATTTTTGCTTTAAAGTTTCTATCTCTTGATCACTTATCTCTCTAAAGAACTTTAGGTTGAAGTGCAGGTTCTCTGGCTCGACAAATTTTATGTCAAAATCAGAAAAGTTCTCCTGAATACTCGAAATTTTCTGTTTAAATTCATTTGGAATTGATATTCCCAAGAATGCCCTCATATTTTTAAAATATATTTTGCATGATATAAAGATTTATAAATATGTTAGGAGAATTCTTTTTTACCGATTTCAAAAAATTGTGGTTTAGAGTCTAAACGAACACAATAGGTTGTGGTTTTTGGTGCTTTGTCCTCACTGTAATTCATCTAAAACAAAGGTTGTAGATAAGAGGGGTAGTGAGGACAATAAGGCAGTAAGAAGGAGAAGAGAGTGCTTGGACTGTCAAAAGCGCTTCACGACTTATGAGAGAGCTATTTTGGATTTGATTGTGTTGAAGAAAGATGGCAAGAGAGAATATTTTGATAGAGAAAAACTAAAAAACGGAATAATGAAAGCTTGTGAAAAAAGACCAGTTGGTCTCAGGGTAATAGAAAGACTTGTAAATGAAATCGAGGTCGGACTCCAGAACATGCATAAATCAGAAATCAAAAGCATCATCATAGGGGATCTTGTTATGGAAAAATTAAAGAAGGTGGATAAAGTGGCCTGGGTCAGATTTGCTTCTTATTACAGAGACTTCAGTAATGTAGAGACTTTCAAAAAATCTTTAAGGTGATTGAATGGTTGTTGAAAAAATTCGTAAGAGGAATGGAAGTATAGTTCCTTTTGAACAGGAAAAAATAACGAATGCTATTTTTAAGGCTGCTCAAGCGGTTGGTGGAACAGATTGTGAGCTTGCAAAAAAACTGTCAGATCAGGTAGTAGCTATAATCAATGAGAAATATAACACTAACAGAGTGCCGACTGTTGAGAACGTACAAGATGTCGTGGAAAAAGTATTGGTTGAGGACGGTCATTATAGAACTGCCAAAGCCTACATACTTTATAGAGAAGAACATAAGAGGCTTAGAGATGTAAAGTCTTTACTTCTGAATGTCGGAGATGTAATTGATGATTACATATCAGAAAAGGAGTGGAGAATAAAAGAAAATGCCAATATCAGATTCTCTTTCTCTGGTCTTTTATGGCATGGTGTTGGAACCATAATGGCCTACTATGCTTTGAATAATGTTTATCCAAAAGAAATTGCTGATGCCCATAAAAATGGAGACTATCATTTGCATAATTTGAGTATGAGTTTGTGCGGCTATTGCGCAGGATGGTCTCTGAGACAATTATTAATGGAAGGTTTGAACGGAGTAACTGGAAATGTTCATGCGGGTCCAGCAAAGCACATGAGATCTGCTGTTGGCCAGATGGTTAATTTCATCGGAACTTTGCAGAACGAATGGGCAGGAGCACAAGCCTTTAGTTCTTTTGATACATATCTTGCCCCTTTCATACGATACGATAAATTAAGTTATGAGCAGATAAAACAAGTGATTCAAGAATTTGTATATGGTATGAACACGACTTCACGATGGGGCGGTCAATGTGTAAGCGAAGACACTGAATGTTTGACGAACAACGGATGGAAAAAACACGATGAAATATATGTTGACAAGGATAAGATTGCGACATTCAATATCATGACAGGAAAAGTAGAATATTTGAAACCCTCGAGGGTTATGTCTTATGATTATGATGGGGAATTAATAAGGCTGAAGAACAGAACGCAAGAACAGCTAGTAACGCCAAATCATAAGGTTGTAAGAAAAAAATTCAACAGCAAAAAATTTGAGTTTATAGAAGCTGAAGACTTGATGAACTTCAAGACCCCTGTGTTACTGCCGATTACGTCTGAAACAGAAAGTCAAACAGAAATTATAGATGATTGGGTTAGGTTATATGCATGGCTTGTTTCAGAGGGAACATTCTCTGATGACAGAGGAAGGTTGTCTATATTTCAATCGAAGAAAAACATTGAGAACTGCAACAACATAAGAAACTGCTTCGAAAATCTTGATTTTTCATGGCATGAGCAAAGCAGGATACATGGTTTTTCCAGTATACCCTCTGTTAGATTCAGATTGAATCAAATGGAATCAGACTCTGTAAGAGAAAAAATAAGCTCAAAGATAATTCCTGAGATTATAAGGACCCTATCATCCAAGCAGATAAGATTGTTCATCGATACTTACGTCAAGGGTGATGGACATATAGAAAAAAATGGCAGAACAAGAATCTATACAAAGAATGATAAGGTCAAAGACCAGCTTCAGGAATTGTGTGCTCTTTGTGGATATGGAAGTACTGTAAAGAAGAATAAAGCAGGCATTTGGTCTGTCAACTTGATAAGAAGGCCGTTCGCAAGCATAACCAAGATTGATAGGGTAGCGTACAAAGGCAAGGTATGGTGTCCTACGACAGAGAATGGAACGTTTATTGCACGAAGAAACGGAAAGGTTTTTGTGACGGGCAACACTCCATTTTCTAACATAACTCTTGATTGGACAGTTCCTGAGGATATGAAGAATGATCCTGTGATAATCGGAGGTAAGTTGATGGACAGAACTTATGGGGATTTTCAAGAAGAAATGGACGCTGTTAACAAGGCTTTTATAGAGGTCATGACCGGTGGTGACATGAAGGGTAGGGTTTTCACATGGCCTATTCCTACATATAATATAACAAAAGATTTGGATTGGAGTCATGAGAATCTTGACTTGTTATTCGGGATGACTGCTAAGTATGGTTTACCTTATTTCCAGAATTTTGTTAACAGTGATCTGAAGCCATCAGATGTGAGAGCAATGTGCTGTAGGTTACAATTAAACTTGAACGAACTTAGAAACAAGACTGGCGGTCTGTTCGGTTTCGGTGAATCAACAGGTTCGATAGGCGTGGTAACTATAAACATGCCTAGAATCGGTTATACTTCTAAGGATGAGAATGAGTTCTTTGAGAAAACAGAAAGATTAATGTATCTTGCTAAAAACTCTCTTGAAATAAAGAGGAAGTTAGTCGATAGAATGATGAACATCGGCATGCTGCCATTCTCTAAAAGGTATCTTGGTAATTTTAACCATCACTTCTCAACAATAGGCTTGATTGGGATGAGCGAAGCCTGTCAGAATTTCTTGAAATGCGGCATTGATACAGAAGAAGGAAGGAAGTTTTCGGTTAGAGTTTTAGAATTCATGAGAGAAAAATTGAAGGAATATCAAGAAGATACTGGCCACATATACAATCTGGAAGCCACACCAGCTGAAGGAACCTCCTATAGGATGGCAAAGGTTGATAGGGCAGTCTATCCTAGAATAATAGCTTCAGGTAATGGAATACCTTTCTATACGAACTCGACTCAGTTGCCAGTTAACTACACGGATGATGTTTTCTGGGCTTTGAAACATCAGGAAGAACTGCAGAGAAGATATACAGGTGGAACTGTCTTCCATACTTTCTTGGGAGAATCGCCTGACAATGGAGATTCGATAAAAGTTCTTGTCAAAAAAATGGCTTCGGGTTTTGCAATACCATACTTTACAATAACACCCACGTTTTCAGTTTGTCCGTCTCACGGTTATATAAAAGGTGAACATTTTAACTGTCCAACTTGCAATTCGAAAGCAGAGGTATTCTCAAGAGTCGTAGGATACATCAGACCTGTTCAAGACTGGAATGAAGGAAAACAAGCAGAATTCAAAGACAGATTAGAATTTAAAATTCCTGATTAAATTAATTATCATGAAAATAAAAGGATTACAAAAGCAAACTATACTAGATTATCCCGGAAAGTTAGCTTGCACAATTTTTACATTTGGTTGTAATTTTCGTTGCGGTTTCTGTCACAACCCTGAGCTGATTAAAGATGATGGAAGGCTTGAAATAAAGCAAGAAGAGATTTTAGAATTCTTAAAAAACAGAAAAGATTTCTTAGATGGAGTTTGTATAACTGGTGGTGAGCCTACTATCAATGAAGACTTGCCTGACTTTATTTCAAAGGTAAAGGAACTAGGGTTTCTGGTTAAGCTTGATACAAACGGCACAAATCCAGAAATGTTGAAAGAATTGATTGACAAAAGATTAATCGATTATGTTGCTATGGACATCAAAGCCCCAATAGAATTCTACGATAACGTTGTTAACGCTAAGGTAAATAAAGAAGATATTCAGAAGAGCATTGATTTGATTAGAAAAATGAAAGATTATGAATTCAGAACAACCGTTGTGCCTGGTTTGTTTAATGAAAAGTATGCAAAGATGATTGGTGAGTGGTTGAAAGGTTCTAAGAGATTCTACATACAACAATTCAGAACAATCAAAACTTTGGATAAAGAATTTTTGAGTAAAAAACCCTTTAGCAAGGAAGATTTAATAAACTTTTGTAATATCATGAAACCATATTTCGAAGTTTGCGAGATAAGAGGTATCTAATCTTCTTGAGGATGCAGCATAACTGCTATCAGAATCAGAACAATGAAAGCTATCCATGCACCCCAACAGAACGGGTCCCCCATACCTTTTTCAATCTTATTGAATGCCTGGCAACCTGAAATTCCCAAATACCATAAAAGAACAAGGGCAATAAAAATTGTACCTGATATTTTGATGTCGGTCATATTCTGATTTAATTTTTTAGGCTAATAAATGTTTTCTTGTTTACATCTTAGAACGGGTTATGTTTACATTTTTAACTAAAATATATGGAGTTAGAGTTGGAACCTGAAAATCAAAACCCCACCAGATTATCCATTCTGGTTTATTAGAGATGTCAACAACATTCTCTAGAATTCTTTGTAAGTTGTCAGACACTCTTATGTCTTTTACTGATTTGATATATTCTCCATTCTTAATCAGAAAAGTTCCGTCCCTTGGAATAGTTGAAAAATCTCCTGTCAGATTGTTCTGAAATCTTGTATACCAAATATTAGTTATATACAAGCCATTAAAATCTTTGAAAATATTTTCTTTTGAAATCTTTCCACTATTCAAAACAATATTTCTAGGATAAGGCACTAACAGACCTGCATTGGCTGTTGTTTTTGTTTTGTATTTTTTAGCAGTAGATGTGTTATGCAAATAGTTTTTAAGAATTCCTTTATCTATTATGATTGTTTTTTGAGTTGGAACTCCCTCATCATCAAAAGAAGATGAGCTATATCCATCGATTATCCTGCTGTCACTAAACAACGTCACATTTTTATTCGCAACTTTTTTTCCTATTTTCTCTCTTAAGAAGGACATACCAGAGTCAACGAAAAATGCGGAAGAGAATGCACCAACTACTGATAAAAGGTTTGCTGCTGATAGCGGATCAAATATCACATCATACTTTCCTGAATCTATCTTCTCTGGGTCTTTAGCTTGTTTAGATATTTCTCCAGCTTTTCTACCTATTTTTTCTGGATTGATGTTTTTCAGATTTTTTGCGCAAGAAGCTGCATGACCAGTTTCTTCATCATTGTTGAACGCTCTTATTGAGACTTGTATATCTGTGGATTTCTCTGATGCAAAAACGCTTCTTGAGGTTTCCAATTCCTTTTCGTTGACGTTCGTGTAAACAGTACCTGCAGTATTTTTACTATTTTCCAAAGCTGTTTTCATCATATCATCGGCTATATCCAAGAGGTCTGCATTAACAATTTTTTTATCAAAAAGTTTTGGTATTTTCCTGTATTTGAAAGGTCCTTCTGCTATTCCAAAATATTCTTGGTTTGGCATGATGATTTTTGCATTCTTTATCAGATTCATAATGGCCTGTTTGATAGCCTCTTCAGATGGATCAAGAACAACAGTGTTTACAATCCTTTTTTTATATGACAAGAATATTTCATAACTAATTGTATTCCAGATGTTGAATATTTGGATATTGTTGTTGGCAAACCTTACTTGTTTAGTTTCATCTATGTTTTTCTCTATAATAATATCATCTGCTCCATTCTTCAATGCAAATTTTATGAAATTCATAATCACACTAAAATAATGTTTCTCAAACGAACATGAGGTCCACCGAACCAAACAGGAATTCCTTGCATAGGATCACTCTTACCGCAGTTACCTGCTGAAAATTCCAAATCCTTTCCAACAGCATCAATACTTTTCCAGAAAGCAGGAGTGGTTATTTCTAGAGTTGGATTCTTTACTAGACCTTCTAGTCTTCCATTCTTAATCAAATAGGATTCTAGACCAGTATATTTTTGATTGAATCTTTTATCATCAATATTCCATTCCATATATGATTTGATGTAAATTCCATTATTAATCGTCTCTAACAATTCTTCAAAACTATGATTTCCAGGAAGAACAAACGTGTTGGCCATTCTTACTATAGGTTCGAAAGACCAGTCTCTTGCCCTAGATGCAGCATTGCTCCTCACTCCAAACTCAGCTGCTGTCTCTCTGTTATGTAAGAATGAATTTATTATTCCGTTCTTTATCAGAAATCTTCTTTCTGCTTTGACCCCTTCATCATCGTACAAATAGAATCCAAAACTGTTAGGAACTGTTGGATCTTCTATGATATTAATAGCTTCTGTTCCTATTCTAGTTCCTAGCATATTCTTTGTTACAAAAGATTTACCAGCCTGAGCAGCCTCTCTTCCAAGTATTCTGTCAGCTTCATAAGGATGACCGCAACTTTCATGTGAGGCTATTCCAACCAGTTCTGGAGAAAGAATAACATCATATTTATCTGTTGGCAATTTTTTTGCTCTTGAAATTTCTGGCAATTTTTTTGCCTCTTCTAAAATTTTCTGATTCAGATTCCATTCTTTAAACAACTCCCAACCTCCACTGCCTCCATACTTGAAATTTCTTTGTGCACTAGAACCGTTAGAGAGATGTGTTATCATGTATTCTAGACTTAATCTTGGTATTCTAGCCTCTATCAATGTTCCTTCTGAGTTCATGAATATTTTTTCTCTTATCTCATCAAAATGCTCAAAGAACCTTATAGGAAGAGTGATTTTCGCATCTACCAAAATCTTTTCTATTTCGAGAACGTTCTTGATTTTTTCTTCGAGGTTTATATTTTCAATTTTGATTTTTTCATTGACAGTATATTTGTCTTTGATTGAACTTTCGTCAGAAAGCTTTATTGGGTTTTTGAGGATATTTTTATATTGTTTAGATATCTTCAGTGCTCTTCCTATCTGTTTTTTAAGGTTCTCGAACTTGAGATTGTTTGTAGCAACAAAACCCAGAAAACCGTCTTTTAGAATCCTTATAGAAATTCCAAATTCTCTATTAATTTCTGTAGCTTCTAAATTTCCGTTTTTGATTGATATTCTATTAGTTTTAGCGTCTTCGAACCTTACTTCTGCATAATCAGAGTATTTTTCTGCATAGCTCAAAGTCTTTCTAACTAAATCAAGCATTTTTATAATTTAATTTAAGTTGTTTATTAAACTTACTTCAAATCATGTATTGTCAAAATACTCATGCCTTCAGGTGTTCTTATCCTTCCAACTTTCATTCCTACGATATATTTTATTCCGCTATGCAGGCACTGATTGATTAATTTCTGATCTATATCTCCATCAAATATCAAGGTATTTGCATTCAACTCATGCATTGCTGAAAACATTTCTTTGACAGGAACTCTTCCAAGTATTTCCATGCTTTCATCAAGGAAGCATGCTGCTCTTGTTCCTATCAAATCCTCTAAAACAGTTTTGAATGTTTCAATTTTATCGCCTTCCACCTTTCTACTAGTGAAAGGTGCTGGTCTTTCTTTTTCTAAAATCTCTGGTTCAAGAATTTCTTTTTCAAGAGAATCTTCACCATTCTTGATTTCTGTTTTACCCTGACCTAATGGCGTTCTAGACCTTAATATCTTGAATATCTCTTTCTTCTCTAGTTCTTCTACTTCTTTTCCTCTCGGAGCCCTTACAACAGAATCTATTTCACCAAGGGTTGTTAGTTCCTTTAATATCAAATCTCCGCCTCTATCTCCATCTAAGAACGCTATGGCTGTTTTTTGTTTTGTTAAATCTGCTATACTCTTAGGAACGGAAGTACCTTCTATAGCAACGACATTCTTTATACCACTTTTAAGAAGATTTATTACATCTGCCCTTCCTTCGACAATTATAATCTCGTCATACTTCTCTATGTTTGGCCCTGCTGGTAGTCCTTTGTAATCTGATATCTCTTCTGTTCTTACTGCTTCCTTTATCTGCTCTGTTATTTGTTGAGGATCTAAGACTTCGTCTTGGAACATTCTACCTAATAGAAATTTTGCCCTGTCTACAACATACTTTCTTTTAGTTATTCTTGTATCTTCGATTTTTTCGATAAAAATTTTGGCTAAACATGGCCCTACTCTATCTATAGTCTCTATGCATGCAGCTATCAAAGCTGTTTCAGAACTATCTAGGGATGAAGGTATGATAATAGTTCCTGATGCTCTACCGTTGTTGATTCTCATATCAACATCGATTCTTCCTATTCTTCCTGTTTTTTGTAATTCTCTTAATTCCATATCAGGTCCCAACAAACCTTCTGTTTGTCCGAAAACCGCTCCGATTACGTCTGGTTTTTCAACAATCCCTTCAGCATCGAATCTAGCATAAATCGTATATTTAGAAGTAGCCTGTGCTAACTTACCCATATAAAACACTCCTTAATTCTTCTATTTTTATTATCTTAAGTTTAGTAAACATCAAACCAATCCTCCTTCTAGTCGATATGTCTATCTTATAACCAAGGTGTTGAAGAATCGTATTAAGTTTCTTTGCTATTTCTCTTCCTTCTGAGTCAAAATCTGTTAGTATCAATACTTCCTTTTCTTTAATTTTTTCTGTTGTCTCATAAATTCCTTCATTCAAGGTGAGTATTTTTTTGAAACCTAATAAACATAAAGCTTCTTTATCTCTTTTTCCTTCAACTATGACTTGTCTTTCTCTGTTTTCCTTTAAGAGTTCTATTAACTCTTCTTCAACTTCTCGGTTAAGCATATGTTAATTTTAAAAGTATTTAAATTTATTTGAGTTGTTATATTAGGATTATTTTCATATAACCTAAAGAAAACTACAAACCTGCTGCCTCTTCTTTACAAGAGTCACAAACCCATTTGTCATTTATGTTATGGAGTTCACCAGAATAATTACCGCAGAGATCGCATTCTCCTTCGTTAGTCTCTTCCTCAATCTTTTCTGGTTCCTCAATCCTTATATGTTCTGTCAGGATTTCAATGACAGCTGGCGCGACCTTTGCAATCTCTCTTGCAGAGATTATGCCAACTAATTTACCCATGCTGATGATAGGAATTCTTTCATATTTGTTTTTAGACATCAATCTTGCAGCTTCGGCAATATCACATTCAGGGTCACAAGTTACCAGATTTTGTGACATTATATCCTTGATAAAGATTTTTGAGGAGAGCCTGTCTTCTGCCGCTACCTTGTTAATTATATCTTCTCTTGTTATGATGCCTACTGGATTGCTTCCTTCGCAAATAACAACGCTTCCAACATCTTCTTTCTTCATCATTATAGAAGCTTCCAAAACTGTCTGACCTGGTCTTGCTGTGATAACTTCTGTTATCATTGCATCTTTAACTTTTATTCCTGTTGGCATAAAAGATTTTATCTTTCTAAACAATTTAAGCTTTTATATCACAGAAAGCAAATGACGAATAAGTTAGTTTTATAAATTTATACGACAATATATAAATATGGATACACAAAGTTTGGCTAAAGAGAATCTTGCAAAGAGAATTGCAGGAGAGATTGTTCTTAGTGAAGAAGCTGGAAAGATAATTCAGAAATGGAGAAATATATTCAAGATACCTCAAAGAAGATTGGCAGATGAAATGAAGATAATGCCTTCTGTTATCTCTGATTATGAGAATGGGAGAAGGAAGTCTCCTGGAATAAAAATTGTAAAGAGGATAGTAGTAGCTATGATAACTTTAGATGAGAAGGCTGGTGGAAAGATAATACAAGAGTTCTCGGTCCTACCAACTCAAGCAGTTTTATCCGATGCTGTCTTAGATATGAAAGAGTTTGAAACTCCTATAGATATAAGAGAATTTTGTAAAATAATAGAAGCTCCTGTTGTTATAAGGGAGGATATGATAGATAAGAAAATTTATGGTTATACTGTTGTAGACGCCTTAAAGGCTATAACTGATCTTTCTCCAATAGATATGGTTAAGTTGTATGGATTAACGAGTGAAAGAGCTCTGATATTTGTTAAATCACATAGTGGTAGAAGTTCTATGGTCGCTTTGAAGGTCACTAACTTAAGACCTGGTCTAGTTGTTTTACAAGGTTCTGATAAGATAGATGAACTAGCGAAGAGAATTGCAGAACTAGAAGGTATACCTATAGGAATAACAAAAATAAAGAATTCTGAAGAATTATTGAAAGTATTAAAAAAGAACTTCTAAACTCACCCCTCTATTGCTAGTCGAAGTCCACTTTACTTTATTATTATATTATATTATATTATATTATAACATTGTTATAAGAAATAAAGGTATAAATTCTATTCTAAACAAACCTTAACTTCTTTTAAAGCTTTATCGGAAAATAGGGGGTGAGTATACATATAACGTTGTTATAAGTGGGTTTGTGAACTTCATATGAAGCTCCATGAGAAGTAATGGGGTTCATGTGAAGAGAACTATATATAGCTTCACTTAGATACTTTCAGAAGAAATGAGGGTTATCATGAATTTAAACGAAAATATATTTCAAAAATTTCTTCTAACAAAACCTATTTTTAAGAACAGAGAAGCACTTTCGATAGCATTTTCACCAGAAAATATACCTCATAGGGAAAAACAAATAATAGATTTAGGTAGGATATTAACGCCTGCTTTGAAAGGGGGGAAACCTAGTAATGTATTCTTGTATGGCAGACCTGGGACAGGAAAGACTTTGGTTTCTAAGTTCGTTGGCTCTGAGCTTGAAAAAATAAGCAAAAACAACAACCAAAATGTAAAGATTCTTTATGTTAATTGCAAGATGAAGAAATCAGCAGACACAGAATATAGATTAATGGCTTATTTATCTGGAATGTTAGGTAAAGAAGTTCCTTTTACTGGTCTTCCAACAGACCAAATTTATAAAACCTTCTTCGGGTTATTAGATGAAAATAAGCAGACTGCTATTATTATAATAGATGAGATAGATGCTTTAGTTGAAAAAACTGGAGACGAAATACTCTATAACTTAACAAGGATTAATCAGGATCTTGAAAAGTCTAAAATTTCACTAATAGGAATAACCAATAATCTAAGCTTTATAGAGACCTTAGATCCAAGAATAAAGAGCTCTCTTGGTGAAGAAGAACTGATATTTCCACCTTACAATGCCTTGCAATTACAAGACATCCTTAGTGGAAGAGCTTGTATGGCTTTTCTACCAGGAACCATAGAACCGGGTGTTATAGAGAAATGTGCTGCTTTAGCTGCTCAAGAACATGGAGATGCTAGAAGAGCCTTAGATTTGTTAAGAGTATCTGGCGAAATAGCTGAAAGAAATGCTGATGAAAAAGTCACTGTAAAGCATGTTGATATTGCACAGGATAAGATTGATATTGATAGGGTAGTTGAGATAGTTAAGACCCAGCCTAGACAATCTCAAGCAATACTATTCTCTATACTCGAGCTAGCTGAGAAGAATAAAGAGATACAGTCTGGAGATGTTTTTGACAGCTACCAGGAAATATGTAAAAAACATGGTTTAAAAATACTAACCACAAGAAGGGCATCAGACTTGATAGCTGAGCTGGATTTATTCGGTATAATAAACACAAAAATAATTTCTAAAGGTAGGTATGGAAGGACAAGAATAATAACCCTAAGCCTAACAACGTCGATAATACAAAAACTAAAAAACCTTCTGTACGAAATATTTATATGAACGAACATAGCCATTTGAAGAACTTAATCAATCTAGGCTTCTTAGTAGATGAAAAAATAATAGATAGAATAGAGGAATTAAATGAAGAAGAGTTTTTCAAGTTAGTTGAGAAGTTGAAAAAAGAGAATTGTTTTATTGTTAATGAAGAGGTTTTGAAGAGTCTACTTGCAAGTGAAGTTAAAATTTTAAAATCTTTTAAAAAATCAGATAGTTTTGCTGTCTACGATGTCGTGAAGATTCTGAATAATAGATATACTTTCTTACAAGACATCCTATTAAAGAAAATAGAACTCGCTAACATAGTTTCTATAAACAAATGTGGCAATGGAAATGTAAGTGTAATAGGTCTGATAAAGGAGAAAGAGGAGAAGATTGATAATTTTATTATTGTTCTAGAAGATCCAACAGGAGAAGTTCAGGCTTCTGTTGGAAAGAAAATAGGTGAAAAACTTAGCTTGGATGATGTCGTTGCTGTTTCTGGAAAGATTAGTAACAATATACTGGTTGCTGATAAGATTTTATTTCCAGATGTTCCTCTAAAACCAGTTGTCTACAGCAAGGAATCTGTTAAGGTTGTATTCTCAGATAAGGAAGTCAAAACAGATTACCATATCTCTGGAAAAATAATTAAAGATAATATAAAAAATATTGAATATGAAATTACAAATCCATGCATTTTTAAAATAAATAACGTAGTTTTTTTATTTATAACAAAATTTGATCCATTAGAAATTTTGAGAAAAAGATACGTTAACATAGAGAACAACGATTTTCTAATAGAACCTCCTCCAGACATAGTTCTTACAGATAGAGAATTAAACACGAATTATAAGGGAATAAGTATAGTCTCTAAGGATAAGATAATTGACCTGAAAACTAGAGAGATTAAGAATATTTAAATCAGTTCTTACCTATTGATAATATGAAAATTAAAGGAGTAGATCCGTTAATAATAATATCCCTGATTCTAGCCATCGTTGTTATAATCGCAATGATTTATGGCGGTTGTTTAAACCGTATAGAAAGCTGGAGGAATTTCTGTAAGGTATTTGGCTTAGGGTGGGGAGGATAATTGATTTTAAATTCTGATTTTTCATATATTTTAATATGCTTATCATAAATTCTGGGGATATTGAAGAAGCATTTGGAGAAATGAGAAGCTCGTTGAATATAAAGAATGTTGGAAGGACAATGATTTATGAAAAAGAATATAAGAGAGTATTCGAAGAAGCAAAAAATACACTTTCTGATTGCAACTTTTCAATAAAAGAATCAAACATAGACTCAGGAACCATAAAAGCGAACGTAAAGATGTCTATTTGGTCTTGGGGAGAAAACATAGAAATTTTTATATCAAAAACCTCAGTGGGCACTAAAGTAACCTTTAGCTCTTCAGCAAAAGCACAGCTTTTCGATTGGGGTAAGAGTAAGAGAAATATAAATAATTTTTTCGAAAAATTAAGCAAAAGATTAGAAACTAAAATTTAACTCATGACCAAAAAATGTTTAAATTTCAAATACGAATAAACAAACTATGGAACTTCAGATAATTGATGCTGATTACATACTTCTTAACAATAAACCAGTAATAAGATTATTTTGTAAGGATATTCAAGGAGAGTCTGTTTGTGTTTTCTATGATAAGTTCTTGCCATATTTCTATCTTCATGGTGATGAGAGTAAGTATAATGAAATAATAGAGGAAATAAAGAAGAGATATGAAAACCAGAAAATAGAGGTTCTTGAAAAGTTTTTACCTATAGGCTATCAACCGCCAGTAAAGGTTCTAAAGATAACAGGACTGAATCCGCAACAAACACCAGAGATTAGAGAATATGTGAAGAAGTTTGGAACTCCTTATGAGGCCGATGTTTTATTTAGATATAGGTTTATGGCTGATTTTGGTTTGAAGGGTATGAGTTGGATAAAAGCTGAAGGAAAATTCATTAGAACAAACACTGTCAAATGCAAGGCTTTGAATGCTGATACAGTGGAACCAATAGAAATCATGAAAAATGCCCCGTTAAAATACATGTCAGTTGATATAGAATGCTTGCCTGCAGAAGAAAGAATTCCAACACCAGAAAAAGATAAAATCATTGTAGTGAGTATGGCTTTTTCTCCAGAATATAATAATAAAAAATCTCTTGTTGTAATAGCAAAATCTGCAAGAATCGGAGAAAATACTATAGCGTGTTCAAGCGAAGAAGATATGTTAAAAAAATTCAAAGAAATATTAGATGATTATGATCCAGATATAGTTTGTGGTCATAACATAAACGGTTTTGACCTACCTTTCTTGATTAAAAGAATGGAAATTCTAAAAATACCGAGGGATTTGGGAAGATCTGAAAAACCTGCCATGACAAGAAAATTGCAGCATAGTTATATGCCCTATGTCTGTGGCAGAGTAGTGGTCGACAGTTTTGAAATATATAAGAGGGACCCTTGGGTGAAATTTAAGAGATATGACCTGAACACCATTTCTAAAGAGGTTTTGGGAATAGGTAAGATAGATTTAGGCGGAAATTATATTCAAAAGATAAGAAACGTTTGGAATGGAAATGATTTCAGAGAATTCGTAGAGTATGCAAGGAGAGACGCTGAACTGACTTTGAGGTTAGTTGTTGAAAAGAGAATGCTAGCTAAATTCTTTGAAATAGCAAAACTATCAGGTTTGTTGTTGCAAGATTCTTTAGGAGGACAGTCTCAAAGACATGAAAACAGATTATTAAGGGAATTTTATAAAAGGAATTTTATAATGCCTTGCAAGCCGAGCGATGTTGGAGAAAGAATAAAAGAACATGGTTTGAAAGGAGCTTTAGTTCTGGAACCTGAAACAGGCTTGCATGAATGGGTCATATGTCTGGACTTTACAAGCATGTACACCTCTTTGATTAGAGCTTTCAACATATGCACAACTACTTATTTGATGAATGGAGAAAATATAGATCATTTTGTTTCTCCCTATGGAACTAAATTCGTCAAGCCAACAATCTTCAAAGGTATAATACCACAGATAATTGAAGAAATAATGTCTGCAAGAGCGGAAGTTAGAAAACAATATAAAATAGAAATAGATCCTGATAACAAAAGACTGCTTGAGGCAAGACAATTAGCTCTGAAAGATTTGTTGAACTCATTATATGGTTATACTGGTTATGTAAGATCAAGATTGTATGTTATGAACATAGCAAACACAATAACAGCCCTTGGAAGAGACACAATAACTAGAACAAAAGAATTGATAGAAAAGAATTTTCCAGTAAAAGTTATATACGCTGACACAGATTCTGTTTTTATAAAATCAAACGTTAAAGATTTAGATGAAGCAGAAAAGTTTGGAAAAGAAATCTCCAAGAAGGTTTCTGAAAATATGTATGGTTTGGATTTAAAATTCGAAAAAGTGTTCAAAACATTCTTGATAGAATCTAAAAAGAGATATGCAGGCTGGACATTTTCAAGGGATGGAGAAAAGTGGGTAGACAAGATGGAAATGAAAGGAATAGAAACAGTAAGAAGGGATTGGTGTGATTTGGTCTCTGAGATTATGTTAGAAATACTTAACATAATACTAAAAGAAAAGAACGTCAAAAAGGCATCTAAACTAGTTAGAGGTATTATAGAGAAATTGGCCAAAGGACAAATAGATTTGGAAAAATTAACAATTATAAAAGGTGTATCAAAAGACATAGCTTCTTATGATGGTGTTCAACCTCACGTTGAACTCGCTAAAAAAATGATGAAAAGAGATAAGACAAAATCGTTAGTAGGTGAGAGATTAGGTTACGTGATAGTAAGAGGTAATCAATTATTATCTAAAAGGGCTGAAGACCCTGCTTTTGTTAAAGAAAACAATTTACAAATAGACCCTGAATATTATATTTATAATCAGTTGCTTCCACCAATAGAAAGAATTTTTGAGGTATGTGGAATTTCTTCGTCTGAATTGATAGAAGGTGTAAAACAAACCAATCTTTTTGATATAATGAATGGCCATATCAAGAAATCTCCTGATGAAACTGTCTTAAAGAATTTCGAGTCAGTAACATGTGTCAGTTGTGGTTGGGATTTCAGAAGACCTACCTTGAGCGGAAAATGCCCGAAATGCTCTGGCAGACTATATTTTTCTCATGCGGGTTCGTTAGGAAACACCGTTGATTTATCAAAATAATGACTTATAAAATAAGTGTTTCGATAGCATTAATTAAAGAAATCAGAAAATATGTAAAAATTAATTAACCGTCTACTTCTGCATCTTTATGAACAGTACCAGCCAGTCTATTTACACCTGTTTCTCCTATTGAATATATTCCTATATTTTCTCCCATTCTCGTTATATTCGAAGACTGATATGTTATATTTGATGCCTTTTGTATTATTTCTGAATCAGCTAATCTCATAACCCCTTCAGCCATTTTATTTATTCTTCCTTCACTTTCTGCTCCCATTCAATCACCAAAAAGAATTAAGTAAGATTGATATTTAAACTATTATTAACGTCATCTTTCTTGCTGGTAAATGAAATTACCATATGAAATAGTTCATAAAATATTTATCCCAGCAAAAAATAGAATTGTCGGTAGAATCAAACAGCCCATGCCATAAGTTCTTCTTATGTTCAAATATTCAGGCATCAAACCTAAAGCTATCGAAACGATTAGAATCAAGATTCCAATGAAACCGGAAAATATAACAACCAGGATAAAAATAAAGACAGAAGTATACACACATAGTTTCTGATAGTTAAATCTTCTCAAAAGATTCAACATCACTTTGGTCATTTTCAATGCTAATATTGTGGAAATGGCTGAAGATATTAGAATAACAATGATAAAGAGCAGTGTTTCTTTATATGAAACTTCTATCAATTTGCTAACACCAACTGCTATCCCGGATCTAGGGTTATTAATCAACCATAAAGCTAGTATAGAATAAACAATGTCACACGTTGTTATTGCACCGATGGATATAAGAAATTCTCTTTCATTTTTTTCTCGTCCAAAAACCTGTTGTGTAAGTATGGTTGATTGTGTCGAACCTATACCAGGTAGCAGACCGGCTAAAATCCCAGCCAGGCTACCGATCCCGATGCATGATAAAAAATTCTTTCTTTCTATCTTGTCTTCTTCAAAGGTAAATTTATCAGGTAGTTTTGCTTTCTGAAATATTGAAGTCAAAAGCATTGGCAAGCCAAACAAACCGGTAAGTAAAGGAAATAGAGCAGATTCACTAAAGTTGTTAAGAACAATCAGACCGAGAAGTCCACTTAACATAAAAAAACCTAAAGCATAAATCTTGTTCATTCCTTTCTCTTCGATTATCAAATAACCTATTACTGCAATCAAGAGCCAATGAACATGAGGCCTTATTATTTCATAAAGGCCTGGGATGATAAAAACGAACAAAGGCAATGTTGAGACAGCGAACAAAACACCACCTAAACAACCCTTTAAGCACAATTTTATGGCCTCATAACCTCTTCCTTCTAACAATAATTTATGTCCAGGTAAAACACCTAGTGCAGTTGACTCTTCAGGAGCTCCTAGGAGTATCGATGGAATAAAATTGAAAAAAACGTTAACAACACCAGCAGAAACTAGAATAATTGCAGCTGGCAAAGAGCCTAAAGCGCCTGACAATCCAAGAATTATTGGTACTGTGCTATTCGGATGTAGACCTGGGAGTAACCCTAGAATAACCCCTAATAAAATCCCTATAAATAAAGCTAGAAATATTAGCATAATTAAAGAGAAAGTTTTTTATAAATAATTTTATCTTACCACTTTGAGTAGCTAACCTAAAATCCTAGCAAATCTTAACATATAAATTTGAGTGAAAGTCATATTTCTACCTGAAGGTTTAAACTTTCTCTTCTTTTCCTAAAATTATCTCAGCGACTCTTGCAAATGCAGGTCTAGTTATCACAACACCAATAAATATTCCTAGAGCTGTTGTCACAGCAAAACCTTTCATAGCCCCTATGCCAACAAAGAACATAGGTGCAACACCAGCTATTACTGTTGCAGCAGCACCAAGTATTATTGAGAACGATCTCTTAAGTCTTTGTTTTAAACCATATATCTTCTTATCTTCTTCACCACCACCAATCAATATTTCATCTATCATCATTATCTGATCATTTGAACCACTTCCTATAGCAGCAATTATTCCTGCTATTGAAGGTAGATCAATTGTCCATTTGATTAGTGTTGCTACTCCAAGTGTTAATATTAACTCAAACAAACTCCATGCTATATTTGGCAATAAAATTTTCCATTTTCTATATCTAAAATATAAAACAGCTGCTGCTGCTATTTCAGCTATGATTACTGCTAAAAACGCATCTCTTATGAATGTACTTCCAAGTACGGGTGATACCTGATCGGACCTTACTATTTCTAAGCTAACAGGCAGAGAACCAGATTGCAAAATACTCTTTAGCATAAGTTGTTCTTGTAGTGTTTGTTCTCTAGTTTGTCTGAATCCTGTTATTGCAGGTGTTGTATAAGCCTTACCTTTCAAGTCAGCTGATATTGATAGAGAAGTTATTAATTTTTCGTCCAGATATAAATAAATTCTGCCATCCAAATATTTTGATCCGCTGTTTGGTTCTGTTATTATGTTCATGTCTTTTGTAAGATTTGCAAATCTCTCCGCACCTTCCTGAGTGATGAATACTTGAAAATTAAATTCATAGCCGTTGTTAACCTTTGTAATCCTTGAAACACATATCCCAGGCTGATCCTGTATACAAACAGATTGTATATCACTTCCTGTGAACGTGGTGAGCATTAATACGACTGTATCATTTGTTATGTTGTAAACTTCGAAATTCAATCCACTAATTTTAGAAGTCTGATTTATCTTTAATGATATATTACCTATAGATATTGTATCATTATTTAATTCTAAAGAGTACTTATCACCATTTAACAAAAAAGAACCAGTATTATTTTTTATGGCAACAACTCTTTCTATTTTGCCTTCAAACTTACCTTGTTTTGATAGAAGATCCTCTATTTCTTGTTTTGAACCACCAGCCATTTCTATTTGCACATAACTATTCCCAGTAACATCCTTTACGTTAGAGAAAGTGGCTTCTTTCAATCCAAATGTATTTATTCTTGTTTCTAAGGTTGCAATTAACTGCTGCATGACAGCATCAGTAACATTTTCCTTTGGTTTTAGTAATACTCTTGTTCCACCAACCAAGTCCAAACCGAACTGAATGCTTGATACCGGTTTTTTTACGACTTCTATACCTAAATAACCATTATTGATGTAAGCCAATTCAAGAGTACCCGAGTGTATGAACCTAAAAATACCAGTAAGATTTTTAAATAATTCAAAATCCTCAGGATTTTCTATTTCTCTTTCGTTCGCCCATGTTATTACCTCACCTATCTTCACTTTTCCAGATAATGGAGAATCTGAGTTTATAGACTTGACAGCAACACCTTTCTGAGATGAAGGCATGATGAGAACTATAGAAAATATCACTAGAACTATTACCAATGTAACTCTCCATTCTTTTAACAATATTGATAGATTAAGTTTCATTTAATTACCTTTTCTGCATACCATCTCAAAATAGGTGCATTGAATAACCACGTATTAATCAAATCGAACATTAAACCTATTAGCATTATAGAAGCTATCTGATCTATTATAACAGACTCGCTTATTACAAACAATGAAAACAGTGCTACTATTGTTGTTCCGAACATAGTAAATGCAGTTTTTCTCGCTCTTTTTATTCTTTCTTTTACTTCTCCAGTACCCTTTACTACTCTTGTTGTTAGCATGATATCATCATCTGCAGAATAACCTATAATTAGCAACAATGCTGCAAAGGTAGCTAGAGAAAGCTTTATACCTAATATCTGTGAAAGCATAAAAGTCTCGACTATATCTGCAAATGCTGAAAAAATTATACGAAGACTAAGTACAGGCTTTCTAAATATTATAAATGCTACTATAGTCATGAATATGAAGGAGAATGCTAGTGCTGTCAATGCTTGTGTGAAGAAGGCTGAACCCAAGGTTGCTCCAACAGTCTGTGTAGAATACTCTTTAAAATCATAACCATTATTTTTTAATGTGTTTAAAACATTTTGAGGATCAATTTTTGTGTCAAAATTAATGAAAACAGAATAAGTTGATAGACCTCTTGAAGTTCTAACAGAAGCATCATAAGGAATTAGAATGTCCTCTATTTTTTGTTCGTCTAAAGGTGTTGAGGATTCGGCAATTATCTGATTACCGCCTTTCAAATCTATGTCAAGATTCAATTCTGAATATGAAACTAACAAAAATAAGTATATTAGAGTTAAAGCTATCAAAACTACAGGGATTACTATTAAAAATTTATAGTTCATTAGAAATAGATATAAAGCTCAATTATATAAATTTAAATGATTACATGAAAATTGGCATAGTTGGTTGCAGTATTAACGGTGCTTACTTAGCATGGAAACTCTCTGAAAAACATGATGTTACTGTTTTTGAAAAAAACAAGCTCATAGGAGAGAAACCTTGTTCAGGTTTGATATCTGAGAGAATCTGGAATTTTATACCTAAAAATGAGAATATTATAGAAAATCTTATAAACGAAGCAATAATACACTTTCCAAAGAAGACTGTTAAACTCAGATTTCATCCTAAAATGCTTGTCGTAAACAGAAAACTACTAGATCAATATGTTTTTAATCTATCTGTCAAAAACGGTGCCAAGATACTTCTCAACAATGAAGTAAAAAAGATTTATTTTCTCAAAGGCAAGAAACCTCAGATACTTGCTGACAAGATTTATGACTTTGACTACCTGATAGGCTGTGATGGTTTTAATTCGATAGTAAGAAGTGCTATAGGAATAAAGAACATAAAAAATAAACTAGGAATCTATACTTATGTAAACAAGAAAGACAAATCAGATTTCGTTGATGTTTATCCTTCTAGAAATGGCTTTGCTTGGAAAATACCTAGAGGTTCAAATCTAGAGTATGGTGTATTAGATTCTGTAAATATAGCAAAAATAAGTTTTGATAAATTCTGTAAATCTAAAAAAATAAAACCTCAAAAAATTTATTCTCATATAATTCCAGAAGGATTGATCAAAGCTGAGTCAGGAAGAGTGGCTCTATGCGGAGATGCTATAGGTTTAACAAAACCTACTTCTGGTGGTGGAATTATATGGGGTCTGACAGCTTGTAACATTCTATTAAAAAATTTTCCAAATTTCAAGAAATATGACAGAGATGTTAAAAAATTCTTCGAGCCCAAGTTCTTGTTTGCAGAAATAGGGAATAGCATTGTCAGATTTTTGGGAAGAAACGCACCGTTTCTCTTATCAAAAGAGGTTTATTTTGAAAGCGACATAATGTATTAGTGAGAAAATGGTTAAAAAACTCTCTGAAGAACATAGAAAAAGAATTAGCGAATCATTAAAAGGACACAAATGCTCGCAAATAACTAGATTAATGATAAGCTTAGCTAACAAAAACAGAAAACCATGGTGTAAAGGCTTAACCAAAGAAACAGACGAAAGAGTTATGAAAAAAGCACTAAAAATGAAAGAAATACATAAAGAAAGAAAATGGGGCTTTGAAAAAGGTGAAGGCTATTGGTCGGGTAAAAAGCGACCTGAAGTAACACAAAGAAATTTGATAAACAATCCTATGAGAAATGAGCTTACAAGAAAAAAGTCTTCTATTACACATAAAGAAAATTTTAGAATCGGAAAGGAGAAAGCATTTTGGAAAGACAAAAAAATACCATTAGAAGCTAGAATAAAACAATCTGATACTAGGAAGAGATTTTTTAAAGAAGGAAAAATCAATGCTTGGAATAAGGGAAGAAGGTGCCTTTGGTCTACAGAACTCAATAGAAAAAATTGGAGCAATCCAGACTATAGAAAAAAGCATAGTGGAGAAAATCATCCAATGAAAAAAATAGAAAACAGGATGAAATTAATAGAAAAATGGAAAAACATTGAATTCAAAGAAAAAATGATAAGGCTTCAGAAGAAAGGACAAAAAAGACCAAATAAAAAAGAACAGATATTGTATTCATTTATAGGACAACTTACAAACAACTATAGAATTAATACTCCTCCCAATATAACTGTTATCAATGAAAAAATCCCAGATTTTATTAATGTCAATGGAGAAAAGAAGGTAATTAATTTTAATGGAATGTATTGGCATCTTTGGAAAAATCAAAATGCTGATTATAGTTTGACAAAAGAACAAGTTGAGGAACGTGAGAGAAAACCATATCAGGATTATGGTTTTAAAATACTATTTATTTGGGAAGATGAATTAAGTAACAAAGAGATGCTAATTGAGAAGTTAAGGGGATTTATTAATGAACCCTAAATATTCGATAATAATTCCTGTTCGTGAAGAACCATATATTAATAATTTAGTTAAGGACATAAAAAAGAATATCAACAACTGTGAAATTATAATAGTCGATAAGAGTAAAATTGTTCCTATATTTTCTGAAAAAAATGTTTATGTTATAAAACAAAGATCGAACGGCCTTGGAAATGCCATATTAGAAGGTTTGAATCACTCCAAGGGCGATGTTATTGCCACGATGGACGGCGACGGGAGTCACGATGCTGCCGATCTGAAAAAAATGTTGGAGAAAATTCCTGAGTATGACATAGCCATAGGTTCAAAACTAGTAGAGGGCGGAAGGACGGAGGATACTTTCTCAAGGAGGATACTAACAATTGTTTTTGACAATCTTGCAAGACTAATTTTAGGAATAAAAGTTAAAGATCCCATGACAGGTTTCATGGTGGTTAAAAGAGGTGTACTTGAAAGAATCAGATTAAGACCGAAAGGATTTAAGATAGTCCTAGAGATTTTGTTCAAGTCGAAAGCAGCAAAAGTTGTCGAAGTTCCAATAACCTTTCACAAGAGAAAAGCCGGAACAAGCAAAGTTGGCTTTAATGTCAAAGGCTTGAAAGAAGTTTTTAGAATATTGAGGCTAATAATAGAATTAAGACTAGGTGTTGATGGTTGAACATAGCTGTAATAGGTGGAGGTTTAACAGGTTTGACTGCTGCATCAATCCTGTCCAAAAAACACAAAATTACTCTTTTAGAGAAGGATAATTTCTTAGGTGGGATGACATCATCATATTCCATAGACTGGGATGGTAAGACTTATTATATAACTAAAACATATCATCATATCCTTGATGGCGATCAAACAACAATAGATTTTATTAAAAAATATGGCCTCTTTAACAGATTTCATAGAAAAAAAGTCAAACAGGGATTTATCTATAATGGCAATATAGTCGGGTTTTCAATACCATTTGAATTTTTAAAATTCCCTCTACCTCTTTCTGATAAAATTAAACTAGCTAAATTCATATTGCTTGACTTGAAACAAAAAGATTGGAGTAAACTTGATGGAATAAACTCAAAACAATGGATTTCCCAAAAAGCTGGAGAAAAGAACTTTAACGTGTTCTTCAGAAAATTAATCATGAACAAATTTCATGACTCACCAGAAAACATAACAGCCTCATGGGTAGGAACTCGTTTAGTTAAGGAGTCTTCTTCGTTTCTTAAAAAATTTGGTTGGCTGGAAGGTGGAGTGATACAAATCGTAAACAGTATGGCAGATGAAATAAACAAAAACAAGGGAGAAATAATTCTTGATGCAGAAGTTGTTTCCCTGAATACTAAGAGCAAGAAAATAATATATAAGAAGAACGGTAGCAGAAAAGAAATAAAGTTTGATTTGGTAGTAAGCACAATAGACCCAGAAACCTTTCTTAAGATTGTTGATAAAATACCTGATGAAATAAAAAAACAGTTTGAAAAGATAAAATATCTGAGCTGCATATGTGCCACATTTGGATTGAAAAGCAAGTTCAAAGAATATTATTGGCTGAATGTTCTAGACGATTTTCCATTTTCCGTTGTCTTCAATGATACAGCTTTATACGAGAACGTTTCTCCACCAGGAAAATCTGTGATTTTCATAGCGACGTATCTAATGAGAAACGAAGAACTATGGAGTAAGTCTGAAGAAGAGATTAAAAATATTTACGTTAATGCTATAAAAAAGATAGTGCCGGACTTTGAAGAGAATATAGAATGGTTCAGAATATTTAAAATAAAATATGCCGAGGCGATATATAAAGTAGGTTTTTTAAATCCGCCAAATAATTATAATGATGTGTACTTCGCAGGCATTTATAAAATATATCCCAAAATAAGGAATATGGCATCGGCTATGGAAGAAGGTGTGAAGGTTTCGAACGAAATAAAAAAGAGGATTAAAAATGCCTAACGTAGTTTTTCTGAAAATAAATAATGTTTCCAAAGAGAGTGTGCAAGAAACAGTTAGAAAAGCCATGAAAATGGGTCAGTGGGACAAATACATCAGGGGAAAGATATTCATAAAAATAAATTCACTAAGCGACCAGTTGGTTCCTGGACAGAACAGTAGTCCTTGGGTCGTGGAAGCAATCCTCGAGACTGTAAGGAAGAGATATCCAAAAAATGAAATCTTTGTCGGCGATGCTGACCTAGCTGCCGACAAGCAATTGAACAGGGCTGCCAAATTGTGGGGCAACACTGATCTAGCTAAAAAATTTGGAATGGAGTTTGTTAACCTCTCAGAACAACCCTTGGTCAAGGTCAATTTCAACGGTATAGCAATAAAGGAAGTTGAAGTCCCTCAGGTGCTTTTAGACGTCGATACCATTCTCAACGTTCCGATTGCTAAAACTCATTGTTTGACAACAATCACATGCTGCCTGAAAAATCACTGGGGCTTACTACCGAGATTCAGGCATCAATTCCACCTTGTTGCCAACCAGGCCATACCGGATGTAAATTTCTTTTTTAAGAAAACCGCTTTTAACCTGGTTGACGGAACCATCTGTATGGAAGGCAATGCACCCAGAACAGGTATACCCAAAATATGCAACGTAATCTTTGCCGGTCCGGACAGAGTTGCAATAGATTATACTGTTGCAAGGTTCATGGGTTTTGATGCCAACAAAATAAAACACATAGAGAACGCAGAAAAGATGGATATAGGCAGCAGAAAAAACATAAAGATAATCGGCGACAAGTTCGAGACAAACAAGTTCTTACCGCCAAAACCTGGAGACCAGCCGATATTCAAGTATGAAATGATGTTCAGAAAGAGCCCACTGAAACCTGTGATATTCGATACGCCTATCTTCAGATGTATGTGTAAAATTGCCACTTTCTATAACACAAAATGGTGGTATGGCAAGAAGGGTAAGAAATATTTGAGAGATATTCTGAACTCAGAATACTCTGAAGAGTTTATGCCAATCGTGAAGAAATGTAAAATAAAAGTTTAGATGAATCCAATGAAAATTCTAAACATAAGAAGCTTAATATCATTCTTGATTCTAACAGTCATAATATACTCGATTCTCATCATCGTCGGAGACTATCAAAAAATCTCAGAAGAGTTAATGACATTAAACTTATGGATAATACCGGCTGTAATGTTTTTCGCTTGGCTGGATGATTTTATTCGCTTTTTCAAGTGGGATTATTATCTAAGAAGACTTAACATAAAAATTCCCAAAAAGTTATCTTTTTTTATTTTCTTTTCAGGACTTTCTATGTCAATAACACCGGGCAAGATCGGAGAGGTTCTGAAATCTTACCTGCTCAAGAAAGCTAGGGGCATTAAGATGAGAAAGAGCGTCATGGTGGTTGTCTTTGAAAGACTGACGGATGTTCTGGGTTTGGCGATACTGGCATTGTTGGGTGCCTTCACTTTTATAAACAACTCCTACTTTCTCGTGTTGATATCAATTTTGATTTCCCTACTATTCATCGCTTTTATGATGTTAAGTAGCAAGAGAGTTTTTCTGAAACTCTCCAAGATTTTGGTAAAGATACCATTTGTTAAAAAATATGTGAAGTACATCAATAATATTTTTAAGACTTCAAAATCTTTATTGTCAGTGAAGGTTCTAGCGTTCAGCACTTTGATATCAGTAGTTTCTTGGTTTTCCGAGTGTTTCGGTTTTTACATTCTGATGCAGGCTTTGGGTTCGCCTATTCCAATACTTACAGCAATGTTCATATTCTCATTTTCATCCATTTTCGGTTCTATAATATTTTTACCAGGCGGATTGGGTGCTTCAGAAGGTAGTTTCGTCGCGTTACTCTTGTTCGTCGGCGTATCACTAGCAACAGCCTCACTCGCAACAATACTGATTAGATTATGCACTCTATTCTGGGGCATTTTTATCGGCATAGTTTCTCTAACATTATTAAATAGAATGATTGAAACATCAATGAGAAGGAAGTAAACATGAAGATTTTAATAAAACCACCACAAAATAATGTGTTTAAAAACATCTAGTTAACTCTGGCTATAAAGAAAACAATAAGCATATCGAATCCTCTCAGGTGATTATAAACTCCCTCGGTCTTTTCTATTAGTTCTAGGTTATCATTTCCTAAGAAATCATTCCATATGTTTTCTTTCAGTATATCTATCTTCCTACCTTTAAGATACTCATCTGTAACAGTTTGATTGAAATAAACGCTGTCTATCCATATAGTTATGTTTTCACTTTTCATGTACTCTATCACGTCTCTCTTTTCCAAGGCCTTTATCGCTTTGAAGTTTACCACACCATCCAAATTTACAACTCTTCTTTCACTAAAATATATTGGAATGCCTGCACTAAAACAACCTATAGAATCTGAAGATGTGGTATTATCCCTAAGCCATAGGGCGTCTTTGTATATCTCTTTTTGCCAGCTGAAATATCCGTGGTCCCATTGAATGAAACCATTATAAAATATAACAAGCAGGAACAGGACGAAAAATGCCGTCACTATAACATCACTCTTCTTTATTCTAATGGCTAGGTTGTAGAAGCCATAAGATGTCATAATTATTATTAATGGAATTATCGGCGTCAGATATCTTATCTGAATGCCCCAGAGATACAGATTATAAAAAAGAATCAGTAAGATTGAGAATGCTAAATACAATCTCAGTTTATTCAGATTCTTTAAGGATATTACTATAGTTGTCAAGTAAACCAGAGAAAGAATGATTGTTATTATGCTAATATTAAAATCAACAACACCTAACTGGTGTGCTAATGATCCAACAGCCCTTATCAAATTCTCTTTTATCATAGACAAAGTTTCAGAAAAAGTTTTCGGCTCTTTTAGGTCGAAGAATGGGAATATGCCATGACCCATATTGTACTTTGCTATGGCACTGCTCTGCACTATTGTCCCAAAGTTAACGTAACTCCAAAGAAACCATGGTAGAACCAATAGACTAGCAAATAAAACTATTATTATAACCTTTCTGATTTCCTTTGTCCATCTCTTTCTATTAGTCAGGATAATGTCCATGATTATAACAAAAACCAAGAATATGCCATCCATTCTTGCAAGAGTGGTTAGACCTAACAAGACTCCAAGAAAAATTGAATTTTTAGTGTTTAACTTGTCTTTAAAACTTATATAAAAAAAGATAGTTGTGAGCAAAAGAAAGATGTATAATACAAGTTCGATGCCACAGAGTGTCTGAAACATTATCAACGGGTTCAGGCCGTAGAGAGTAGCACTCAATAGACCTATTTTTTCATCGAATAATTTCTTTGCAAGCATAAACAGAACAACAACAGTCAATGTATCTATTATGCTAGAAAGAGTTAGAATTAGGTTTATCGCCGTGTAAATATCTCTGGTCGCCAAAAAAATCGGAACTAACAAGAATCCCCAAAAAGGTTGGAAGCCATTCGTCGCATCCACACCGTTATACGTAACACCATTTCCCCATGCAATATTTCTTGCTATGGAGATCACATATAACGAGTCGTCTAGCAGCACTTTCTGCACAAGTACGGTTATATTTTGCCAAGATATTACAATTCTTATTAAAAATGATATAATAATTACAGCTGCTAACAGCATACATGTTTTCTTCATAAAAACCAATATTACAAGTAAAATATAAAAATCTATATTATCCAACTTCTGTGACTAAATCGCATATAAAATAGCTTTTTAAAAGAAGTTTAATATTTAAAACTCTAATAAATAAGATTATTATAACTGTGATATAAATTATAATTTAATTAAATGTTAAAAAATATAATGGTGTAATTAAATGAACCAGAAAAAATTTTATGAATTGTTCCCAATTTACAATAAGAAAGTATTAGAGCTGGGATGTGGAAAGGAACATCCATGCACAGATTTATTGAGAATTCATAATAAAGTTACACCAACAGATGTTGAAAAAAGAAACATAAAAGGATTCGTTAAAGCCGATGTGAAAAAATTGCCCTTTCCGAATAACAGTTTTGATGTCGTTTTTGCAGGACATGTTTTACATCATCTGCCCAATGATTTGGATAAGGCCGTAAAAGAAATAAAGAGAGTTTTAAAACACAACGGTAAGTTTTATGGTGAAGAACCTAATGGAAAATGGTTATATTTTTGGATTGTTATGGCAAGATCCAATGAAAAATGGAATAATAATTATACAATAGAAGAGAAGCCTCTGACACCAAAAATAATTAAAGAAATATTCAACAAAAATGGATTTGAGACCGACACTGAATATATTATGGAAAGATTGCCTTTAATTAAGGATAAACTGAGTTTTATAAAAAATAGATTTTCAAGCTGTTTTGTAATTAAAGCTAGTAAGAAAGCTTGATACAATTAAGAATTAGAAATTCAATTTAAGTGATTAAATGAAAGTTTTGTTAGCTAACCCGCCAGGACCATGGCTAAGATGTAGATGGGATATCACATTCGAAGGTAAAACAATGAAATACATACCATTTCCCGTCAGATTAGCTTATGCTACAGCATTATTGAAAAAACACGGATGTGATGCACACATTATTGATTCTACAGCTGATGAACTTGATAGAAGACAGTTTATTAGCCGTCTGAAAAAAATTAATCCTGATGTTTTAATATGGGAAACAACAGCTTCTTCTTTTGACTATGATATCAAGACCATGAAAATGATAAAGAAAATAAAACCTAAGATTTTATTCGGTGCATCCGGCTATCATGCGACACCGACTTATAAAGAATGTCTTAAAAACGGCTATGATTTTGTTATCGTTGGAGAATGTGACTATAGCATTTTGGATTTTGTAAGATATCTAAACAAAGAAATTAAATCATTCCCTAAAGGAGTTGCTACTAAAAGCCATAAATTCGTTCCAAGGGAACTCATAGAGAACCTGGATGAATTGCCATGGCCTGAAAGAGAAGAACTTCCTATGGATAAATATAACGATCCAAAACTAGAAGGCTTCAACGTAGTTATGGTGTCCAGTAGAGGATGTCCGTGGGGATGTAATTTCTGTACCGTAGACGTTTATTACCGCCAAAAAAACTATAGGATGAGAAGCCCAAAGGACGTTGTCGACGAAATGGAACATCTCTGGAACAAATACAAACCTGACGAGCTTTATTTTGATGACGACAATTTTACCGTTAATGAGAAACATGTGAAAGATATTTGCAATGAACTTCTGAAAAGAAAAATAAAGATTAAATGGAACTGCATGGCTGACGCAATGGTAAGCGATAGCTTACTAGTCTTAATGAAGAAATCAGGTTGTACAGGCATTACTATAGGGGCCGAGTCTGCAGATGATAACGTTCTGAAGCATATGAAAGGTAAGCCTATCACAAGACAGGATATAAAAAAATTCGCTTATGCTTGTAAGAGATTGAAACTAAGAACACATTTATGTTGGGTTTTAGGAATGCCTTACTCAACAAAGGAAAGTGACATGGAAACTATAAAGTTTGCTTTGGAAATACCTTTTGACACTCTACAGTTTTCTATATGTATACCATTCCCAGGTACGGAAATGTATGACTGGTGCTTAGAAAACGGATACCTTATTAAAAATGGCTGGAAAAACATAAAAGGAAACGACAGGTCTATAGTAAACTATCCAAGATACAGCAGTAAAGAAATAAAAGATATGCAGGATTATGCACTAAGATTATGGCATAAAAAAATGTTATTTAATAGGCCCGATATAGTTTTTTTCCGTTTGTACAACCTCTATAAATATCAAGGGATAAAAGGTATGATTACCGTTTCATTAAAAAACTTAAGAGAGTTGATATAGATTCCAGAAGTTTCTGTTATATCTATAGCAAAAAACGAGTCGGAACTCTCTAATTTAATAAAGTCCCTAAAAGAGCAAACTTTCAAGGACTTCGAGTTTGTTTATTCTACAAAAAGAGGCATACCACAAGCTTGGAACGATGCAATAGAAAGATCTAGTGGAAAGATAATAATTGTAACAGAGTCGGATTCTATTCCGCTTCAGAAAACGTGGTTGGAAGAGATGGTAAATGCGGTTAAAAAATACAATAAAGAAGACTCCAAAAAGAGAACTGTGATAAGAGGGATTGAAGCATCTCCTCTTCCTTGGTGCTGGTGTAATTTTGGTTCTTATGCCTCTGTATTGAAAGAAAATAAACTGAAAGAAAATTACCCTATAGCAGAGGACACAGAACTATTTGCTAGATTGAGAAAACAAGGATATAGGGGGATAGAACTACCAATAGCACCTGTTATGCACGCCAGAAATAACTCTTTTCATAAAATGATCAAGAGCGGTTTTTTATACGGTCTATTGCTCACAAAAATAAAAATGAAATACGGACAAACTGGGTTTGATACTAAATTTCAGAAAAAATCTAAAAATAGCATGGGATTATTAAAGAGAGAGTTGGGACTAATAATATCCAGATTTATGTTTCTTATAGGAGTCTTCTTAGGTTTAATAATATTCCATCTTAAAAGAGAATAACATATCATGATTTATATGAAAGATAAAAAAACTGTTGAAAAAGAGTTTGATGAGCTGTGGGAAGAAACTAAAGATCCATCTCCGCTCGGTAAAATGGTTTTCTATTTGGCCGAGAGAACAGCAATATCAATGATGAAAAATTTGGACAGAAATTCAAACATAATAGACGTTGGCTGTGCAACTGGAAGAACACTCTTGTTATTCAGAAAGCACAGCTTTTCTAATAGTATAGGAATTGACATTTCTCCAGAGAGCTTAAAGATATGCAATTCAAAAGGATTAAAAACTGGTAAAGATGTCTTTCTAATGGATGCTCATCACCTGAAGTTCAAAGACAAACATTTTGACATGGTTTTTGCAGAAGGTCTTCTAGAACATTTCGACAACTTCCAGCCTATAGTGGATGAGATGTGCAGGATAAGTAAAAAATATGTTCTAGTCCTGCAGCCAAATCCGTTTTCTAGTTGGCACAATATAGAAAATTTTTATTATAAATTCTTTCCAAGAAAACATGTGGAACAGTTATCGTACGGAATAGAAGATTATAGCAAAGCTTTTAAAAGGAACAGATTTAAACTTAAAAAGATTAGAGACCTAATCTTAAAATCAGGTTGGTCAATACTTTATGAAATAAAGTGATTTTATGAGTGAATCTAAATATAAAATGGTTGAACTCGCCTTTATTTTATTTATCATAATTCTGGGCTTTTACTATATTTATCTAGCTTTCAACACACAAATGCTAGGGGAAGATGAAGCATCTTATTTTTCTTTGGCGAAGGATTTCATGAAATTTGAATATAAACAGGATCCGTATGTAGTTATTCCGCTAGTCTCACTTTTTTATGTACCGTTTTTCTACTTGTTAGGTGCTTCTCTGGGCCTTGCAAAGGCAGTGATAGCAATGTTCGGAATTTTAACAATTATAATGATTTATCTGTTCTGTAAAAAATTAGACAAGACAACATTTTTTGGAATAAATATTTTCGGTTTAGCGTCAATATCAATTCTTTTGACAATATCATACTTTACACATTTCATGCTAATATCATATACAGAAATACCAATAGCGTTCTTTTCTATACTGTTTCTTTATCTTCTATTAGATTTTAATGATATGAAAAAAGCTGTGTTTTTAGGATTTGTAATTGGGTTATCTTTTTATATGAAGACCAGTGCACTTATATTCCCTATCGTTTTGTTTATTTTTTCAGCAGTAAAATATTTTATAAAAAAAGATAAAAGGTTTTTCAAACTATCCTTGATATCATGTATAATATTTGCAGCTTTTATCATACCTTTTGCACTTAGAAATATAATTCTTTTTAATTATCCTTTCATTGATGGATTAAACTCATTTTTCGCAATTCCATCAAATTTGATACCAGCATGGAACTCGGCAGAGATAACTAGGGCTCTTTCCCTTTCTGTAAACCTTTTTGACGTCTTCGGCTACGTAGCACTATTCTTGAGCATTTTTGGTATAGTGTATGCGTTTGAAAGTAAGAACGAAAAAATTTTCTTTGCCACGTTCATGTTCTTGTTATTTGTGTTGATTTTTTATGTTAGAAATTTCTTTGGTGCCGGCATAAGCGATCCGAGATACTTCTCTGTTGTATTTCCGGAAATAGCGCTAATAGGCGGATATTATATAGGCAAGGTAGTTGGTATAAAAAAATATTTACCTATTATACTCATAATATTTTTAGTTTTTGCCGTCTACTCTAGCATAACAATCGCTCTCTCTACTGAGCAGTCGCAGAGGTATCCGAACGATTATATAAATGCTCTAAAATGGTTTAAACAAAACACCAATAAGAATAATGTTGTATTTACGGCATATGGTGGCAGTCTCAGTTATTATGGAGAGAGAAAAAACATCTGGGCTACTTCAATTGACGAGTTTCCTGAACTGATGCACTCGACAGACTCTACATACATATACAGCACCATGAAAAAATACAATGTGTCTTATATTCTTGTTTGGAGAGGTGTTCTGTCAAGCGATTGGATAATACCACAAAGCAATATAATAGGAGTATTCACCTACAATTTTGTGACGCAGGTCGATGGAGACAAACAGCACTTCAATATGACTTATTCGAATACGAATAGCCAAGGTCAAACTGACAACTTTATATTCAAAGTGTTATAATGAGATATCCAAAAATCTCAATCCTAGTGCCTATATACAATGAAGAGGACATACTTGAAAAATTCTTGGAACATATCACAGAAGAAATGAAATATCCCAATACAGAGATACTTTTGGCGATAGACGGAGAAGACAACTCTATCAACATAGCAAGAAAGTTTGCCAAAGAACATAAAAACATACAAATAGACTATAGCAAGAAGAGACGCGGCGCATTTACAGCTCAAAACATCCTTTTGAAAAAAGCCAAGGGCGACATTCTGGTAAAATTCGATCCTGATTCAAGATTTATGGAGCCTGAAAAGGCTTTGTTTAACCTGAAAAAACATTATGATAATTCGAAAATCGGTGCTGTAATATTCAATTATCATTATTCTAGTCAGGAAGAAAAATCCAGAAGCCTTACAATAAGAGGAGAAGTATTTGTCATGAGACTCGTTTCAGACTACATGCAATCGATAGGAACCATAAAGGGAGAATGGAACGATTTTCTGGTCGTGACTTCTTTGAGGAATGGAATAATAGACAAGATAGAACTGGACTGTCCTGAGGATGCCCTTTTTGCATATTCAGCATTGGACAAGGGATATGAGATAATCTTTGCCTCAGATGTTAAAGTCTATAAGATAGGAAACCCGCCGAACCCTAGGAGCCTCTTCAAACAGAAAAAAAGGAACATGAATTTCTGGTTGGGAATGAAGAAAAAACGCAACGTAAGGCTTTATCTATTTTATCTCGTCATCTTGAAATATTTCTTAAAGAACTTCTACAAGTATAAAATAGGAGACATATTAGCTTTTATCTACTGGTGTTTTGTGTTCTTGTTTGCAGTTGTAAGCGCCTCTTTCCAAAGAGATAGCAGTGGTACGGATAAATGGACAAAGCATAAAAGAGTCTGATGAATCTGGTGAAATAAGAATGGAGATTAAAACAGCTATAAAAAGCATCGTAGGAGCAGTTAGAACAATAGAAAACTGGCCAACATTTCTGAGCAAATATTTCGCTATAATGGGACAAGGAAATGTGACATATAGATTTAGAAATGGTATTAGGTTGAAGATGAGAGGTAGCGAGTCTGACGTTGTAATAGTAGAAGGTATTTGGATTCATAAGTTCTATAATCCGGAAGGATTCGAGATAAACGACGGAGATATTGTTGTTGACATAGGCTCTCACGTCGGTGTATTTTCAATCTTCGCCTCGTTGAATAACAAAAAAGGGAAAATACTGGCTTTTGAACCGATATCAAGGAACTTTGACATAATAAATTACAATATAAAAATCAATAAAATAAAAAACATAACCCCAATAAAAAAGGCTGTTGCTGCCACTGACGGCAAAAAGAAAATGTTCCTGGGTTTTGTAGATTCCACCAGTTCCTTTAAAAAGTCGAAATATGTAAAAAATGATTTCATAAATGTTCAGACGATAACATTGAAATCAATTTTTAATCAATACCACATCAAACAAATAGACTTCCTTAAGATGGACTGTGAAGGCGAAGAATACGAAATCTTATTTAAATGCCCTGATAGTATATTTAAAAAGATTAAAAAAATAAGTTTAGAATGTCATAATATTGACAGCAAGTGGAACCTAAATTCATTAAAAAAGTTCCTTGAAAGAAAAGGATTTGAGGTTGAGGTAAGACAACCGATACAGAAACTAACTAACATGGTTTACGCCAAACAACAATAATGGTGAAAAATTTGAAGGTTTTGTTAATAAATCCACAATTCATAGTGTATGTGAGGTTGAAAGATAATGACATTATCTAAAGGAATAAGAACAAATCATTGGATGCTAGGAGATAAAAATATTGCTAGAAGACAAGAAATAAGAGAAAAGATACGATTATCTAAAATAGGTAAACATGCTTCTCCAGAAACTGACATTAAAAATAATTTAAATTGTTGTATAAATAAAATTATGGAGGTATTAGATTCTAATGGCAAAAGTTCTTGCAATCAATCCGCAATTCGTTGAAAATTATATCTCATCTGCCAGATGGGACTCGTTATCGTATAGCCACACTCAAAACATATTTCTTTGAGATATGTTGGTGTTTTGGTATCCGATATTTTTGTCCTATATGATTGGCTTGCTTGAGAAAAATGGGCACAAATGCAAATTAATAGACGCACAAGCCGATAATCTTTTTGATAAAGAAGTTTCGGACATAGCTTCTGAATTCAAGCCAGATTTTACTGTGATTTATATCACCGAAAGGGGTTTGGAAGCGAATATCACTCTGGCAGAAAAAATAAAATCAAAAACCAAATCAAAAATTATATTTGCAGGTCCTTGGTGTTCATTGATTCCTGATAAAATTCTTAAACATGAGGTTGTCGATTTTGTAATTGATGGTGAATTCGAGTTTGCAACCTTAGATATAGTTAAAGGTAGAGAGAAAAGAAAATATATAAAATCTCAAAGATTGACTGCAAAACAGTTAAATGAACTGCCATGGGTAACAAAAATCTACAAAAAACACCTTAACATCTATAACTATAGGGTCAGCTCAATAAGGTACCCTTATGTTGACATCTTTACATCTAGAAAATGTGTGACAGGAGACACAAAAATAATTCTATCAGACGGAAGTGAAATTAAAGTAGAAGATGCTTTTAAAAATACACCGAAATTTGTAAAATCATTAGACTTGAAAGAAAATAAAATTGTTGATGGTAAATTAGAAGGAATTGTTGAAAAAGAAACAGAAGAATTAATAGAATTAATAACTGAAAATGGTCAAAAATTGAAAGTTACATCTGACCATAAAATATATACTAGAAGAGGTTGGATTGAAGCAAAGGACTTGAAAATAGATGATGAAGTGATAACATATGATAAGGGATAAAAGGGGTAGATTTATTAAAGGTTGTAAAATGCCTAAAGAATGGATAGAAAGACATAGAGAAAGGATGAAAGGAAATACATTTCATAACTATGCTTGGTTAGGTAGAAAGCATACGGAAGAAGAAAAAATAAAAATAAGTTTGGCAAATAAAGGAAAAAAATTGTCAGAAGAGACCAAAATAAAATTATCACAATCACATAAAGGTAAAAAACTATCCAGTGAACATAAAAGAAAAATCGGATTAAAATCAAAAGAAAAATGGCAAAATCCAGAATACAGAGAAAAAATATTAAGTTTAATAAAAGACTTAAAATTGGGGTTTAAGAAAGGTAATATTCCGTGGACAAAGAATAAGCATCTTTCTGAAGAAACTAAAAAGAAAATATCAATAGCTAACTCTGGAGAAAGAAATGGGATGAAAAGACCAGAAGTTTATAAAAGAGTCCTTGAAAAATCAAAACGAACTCCAAATGATTCAGAAAAGAGGGTTATTGAAATTTTAAACACAAGTAGTTTACGCTTCAAATTTGTTGGAGATTTTTCTTTTTGGATAGGACCGTGCAAATCAGGAAAATGTAGAAACCCAGATTTTATTCACGACAACAATGGAGTCAAAAAAGCCATTCTTTTAGACGGGAAGTATTGGCATAATGAAAACTCTATTAAAGAGGAGAATGAAGATTATAACGATAAGGATTGGAAAGTTTTAAGACTCCCACATAATTTAGAGAAAAATTTAATTATAGAAAAGGTGAAAAGGTTTGAAATGGGTTAAGATAAAGAAAATAAGAAAAATTGAAAAGAAGGTTAAAGTTTATGATTTGTCTTGTACTCCACATAATTTTTTTGCCAATAATATATTAGTTCATAATTGTTACTGGGGCAAATGCGCTTTCTGTTTGTGGCCAGTGACCATCTTAGAAGGCGGAGGATATGTTGAAAGAGATATTAAAGATGCTTTAGACGAGATCGAATGGGCTGTTAAAAATCTTCCTATAAAAGAAGTGTTCGTACAAGATGATACACTGTCGCCGAAAAGAGCAAAGGAGTTATCCGAGGGGCTCATAAAAAGAAACCTGAACATAAGTTGGGCATGCTATGCTCGTGGCGATTTGGCATTAAGTCAAGAGATAATAAACTTGATGGCCAAAAGTGGTTGCAGAGTAGTTCACATCGGCTATGAAAGCGGGAATGACAAAATATTAAAGATGATGTGCAAAGGAGTGACTGTTGAGAGCCTAAGAGAAGTCACAAGAAGATTTAACAATGCTGGGATTTCAGTTCACGGCGATTTCATGGTGGGAAATGCAGGAGAAAATAGAAAAACTATTCAACAGACAATAGACTTTATTAAATCCTTAGAAGGATTAGACATCGTTCAGATTGCCCCGCCAAAACTATATCAGAACTGTCAGCTTTACAAATGGTATAAGAATAATAAAGAAGGGGCATACATCGATGAACGAGGCCTTCCAAACCTAAAAGATTTAACATATGAAGGAATGGTAAAAGAGTGTAAGAGAGGACTTAAAGAATTTTATACAAGCAGAAAATTCATAACAAGAGCTTTGACACACCCGTCACTATTAAAACAGGTTTTAGGTTCAGCTACCCCAGCTGTCAAATTCATTTTTGGAAAAAGAGAAGTAGAAGTCCCTGTAAGGTGATTTGATTGTTCTATGTAACAGTTGGTGTCACGTGTAAAAATTCTAGAAGAACAATAAAACAATGTATAGACAGTCTTTTAAGTTTGGATTATCCTAAAAATAAATATAGCATTTTTGTTGTAGATTCTTTTTCTAACGATGGTACATATGAAATTTTGAAAAAATACGGTAAAAGAATAAAAATTGAGCAGATCAAGTCTAATATCGCTGGTGGTCATAATTACATAATTAAAAATTCTGAAAGCGAGATAATAGCTTTAACTGATTCTGATTGTGTGGTCGACAGGGAATGGTTAAAAGAATTAGTTAAGCCTTTTGAGAATAAAGATATAGGCGCAACTACAGGTCTGATTAAAACTCCAAAAAATGTGAACAGGCTACAGTTTATAATAGGCAACGAGTTGGAAACGAGATATGATAATTTTCCGCAATTTGTTTCTAGAGGACCGACCATGAATTTGGCATTTAGGACCAAACTGGCAAAGAAAACACTATTCGATGAAATTTATGATGTTGCTCAAGAGACAGACTGGGGCTATAGGTTTACAAGAAAATATAAGATGATGTACGTTCCAGATGCGATCGCATACCACTACCATAGGGCAACGTGGGGAAACTTTTTCAAACAGCAGTTCAAGTATGCAAAGTTTGTACCACTGGTTTACTTTAAACACAGGAAAAAAATGCTAGGAGACCACATATCAAAACCTTCAATGCTGTTTAGCATTATAAACCTCTATCTGATATTCCTATCACTCTTACTCTCTCTGCTATCTGATTTATTCTTATACGCCTCTTTGGCACTCCTCGCATTACTTTTGATTACCTTTATGTTTGAGTTCCTTAGACTAAAAACCAGAAAATATTTTCTTGATTTCATGCTGATACTTTTCGTCAGAGATGTTGCATGGTGCATCGGCCTTCCATTCGGCATTAGAAATTTTTTCAGAGATTGAATACCCTTTTGAATATTTCCTTATTATATTTGAATGCAAATTTTATATAGCCTGATGCTATCTTGGAGAAGTTCGGTTTTTCACCATACTTGTAGCTGCATGAAACTGGTACGGTCGATATCTTCAGATCCTTTTCTTTGGCTACCTGAAGGGTCTCGAGCTCAGTACCGAACCCGTAAAGGTCAAGCTTTGGAGTTATTGTTTCTACAGCCCTTCTGGAATAGCACCTGAATCCTGAAGCCACGTCTGTAAAAAAACCTCCAGATGAAAGCAACAGTACCATTGTTGAGAAGATGTTGAAGAGAACCCTCACCCTGGGATAGTCCTTTAGCCTCGTGTATCTGGAGCCTATTACCATGTCAGAGTATTTGTTCTCCACCATAATCTTTAACACAGGTATCTCATCTGGGTTGTGTTGAAGATCTGCATCGAGAGTGACCAGAATGTCAGCTCCATCGCTCAGAAACTTCTTGAAACCCATTATGAGAGCATAACCCTTTCCATGGTTTTTAGGATAAGTTATTATGATGACTCTCTCGTTCTTATCAAAGTTCTTCTGTACGTTCTCTAAAGTTTTATCAGTGCTACCGTCATTTACAAATATGACTTTGTTAACATGCTTCAGTGTTTTACTTATTACGTTTACAGCTGTTTTCTCCTCGTTGTAAGCACAAATTAATGCATAAGTTTTCATGTTCATCTTTTGATTATTTTATTTCTTTTCTAATTTTTATACCTATGAAAATAGCATACTGTGGTACAATACTTGATAAGAGCTTTGATATTTTTAAAGGCACTACGAAAAACCCACAGCCGAATGTTCTCTCGACTTTAAATCCGTGATACTCCGCTAGGTCCTTGAGTGCAGGTATTGTAAAAGCCTTCAGATGTGGCATATCAACTTTAGTGCCTTTTAAGAAATTGCCGACTTGAATTTCGCTGACGTTAAAACATGTTGGCTGCTTTCCAAGCAAAAGTAGAAATATGTTGTTTATAGAAGATATATTGTTGGTTGACAGCAGGGCATAGCCACATGGCTTTAACAGTCTCCTCATCTCTCTAAAAAAATTATCAGTGTTTTGCAGGTGCTCTAGAACCTGATTAGAGACAATGACGTCAAAAAAATCATTTCTAAAAGGTAATTTTTTATTTGCGTCAGCCTTAAAGATTTTTATTCCTTTTCTCCTAGCTTCGCGGATCAGCTTGTCATCATTTTCTATACCATATATGTCTTTGGTTCCCATCTTACTGCCAATTTTTTTGGTCAGTGAACCATCTCCGCAACCAACATCTAACATTCTGCCGTTTCTTATGACCTCTACTTTCTTTAGGAACATTTCTTTATTGTTCTCGCCATATTTGCGAATGATGTTATAGAACTTACTTTCTTTAAGTGGAACTACCTCCAATCTATATCACCTCGTATATCTTTACCTGTTCGTTCCTAAAGACTTGTTTGAAGTGATCTAATCCTTGACCTTCAAGCATGAACATTCTTGTAAAAACAGTGTTTCTAAGATTTGGCGGTATTAAAACTATATAAGAATAGTGGCTTGGTACCCATACTGTCATTGGAATGGTTTGATTGGCGAATCTGACGTTCAAACTTCTTTCTAGAGGTTTAAGTGCTGTTATGATGGATTCTCTTTCAGTTTCATTGAATTTAATTGTAATGGGTTGTGTTCCATTATAAGCTATTACCTCATCGAACAAAACAGCATTTATTCCTTGAATGTATATCGGTATTGGTACCTGACCATTGTATAACATTATACTTACTTGCTCACCTAATGGATAAGTTCTAAAAGCTAAATTACCATTGTTATCAACTAATCTCATCTGAGGATTTTCAGGCATCTGCATGTACAGTGGACAGTTAGAATTAGACTCTCTAGCATCACATCCTGTTCCGAAATACTGCAACCATTGATATTTACCTATAAGATCGTCAGAGGCTATCCAATAAACCTTTGGAGAATCTCCCTGATATTTTCTTATAAGGTTTAGGGATACGTTTTCGTCCGTAGTAGCCATTATAAGACCGAGATCTGTTATCCTGTCGTTGATTGTGTATTTACAATCGTTTGGACAGTGTGCACCATCTGCAAAGTTCCTTCTCTCAGCAGTTCCCGCTATCATGTGACCAGGATCCCACCAAGTACCAACTATAGAAAGTTCTGGCGTCTTGGTTCTGAGAAACTCCCATGCGCTATCCCAATTGGGTGATATGTCAGGTCCAAGGCTTGTGCTTATATTTTGTCCAAGATTCATAGCAATAAATGCTATGCATATAACCAGACCTATTGAAAAGGATTTTAGTAGCAAATCCTTCTTACTGAGAACCTCTATTAGATATCCAAAGCCTACCGATATCAAGACTATGAAAATAGCTGAACTGAATTCAGTAAATCTTATACCTCTAAAGGTAGTGTACGTACCCAGCAAGAACAGCGTTAGGACAAATGCGGCATTATTTTTATTTTTCTTGAAAGAGAAAACGATACCAAATATCAGAGACGAAACAAAGATGATAAGTAGAGCAGTGTCAATTATGCTCTGACCTGTAATAAATCTTCCCATAGCAGTTATCCATCCTTCCAGACTGAAAACGTTAAATGGTTGTAGCTCTGCAATTGAAATGTTGACTATCCATGCTTCTGCGTTTTGAGCAAAGCCTATCACATTAGAGAAGGCAGACAAAACATTTACTCCTAATGCATAGCCTATTATAAGAATAGCAACAAACAAACCAACCAAGACAAGTATACTGCTCAAAGAATCTTCTATACCCTTATAGAGGTTAAAGTCAGCTTTTTTATTCTCCTTCTTAAAAAATATGTAGATAAAGGACAAAACAAGGTTTATTATCGCAAACCCCATTAACAAGAAGAACGTATAAGCGAACATGCCCCAGGTTAGCATAAAGGCAGTAAAGCCGATTAGGGCAAGTGAAAAGCTAGCAAGATTCCTTCTTTTCAATGCAACTATTCCAAGATATGTTGTTAGTAGGATAAAGAACAATACCAGTTGGTCAGTGTCATAAGAACTTCCAAAGGTTCTGATAAGAATCTGAGGTGCGGTTCCTATCAGAATCGCAGACATCAAACCTCCATACATGTTCGAGAGTTCTTTTCCCAACAAGAAGGCAGAAATCGTTATCAGTGCTCCATATACCGCTCCCATAATCGCACAGACCGTCAATAGGCTGTAGCCAAATCCGCTTAAGAGAGCAAAGGCTAAGGATGTCATATAGTACATCAACGGGGGATTCAAGTTCACATCTGATACCCTGCCGACATAATATGTTAATTCATCCCATACAGGCATGTGACCCCAATCTACCACATATTTAGTGAACCTATACTGCATAATAGGGTCAAAAGACAGTATTTTGTCAGGTACATTGCTTATGGCTCTTATGTAGTAAGAAAATAAGAATATAAAGACGAGTATCAAAACCCACCAATAATTTTTTAATACCGACACTTTCATTAAACCACTTTAGATAAGAAAATTTAGAGGAACAAATATAAAAACTTAGTTTTTTAGACGCTTGAGACCAAAACAAAACTGATAACTATAAGCACAAAGTTCTGGATTAGAGTTAGCAGTGCGAAAAGCTTTACCTTTCCTAGGCCCTTGAGATAGTTGGCGTATATGACGTTAAAACCGAAAATGAACCCGAAAGACACTATAATCTTGAACATCATCGAACTGGGCAAGAACTCCTCTTTTATCAAACCTATAAACCATTCAGATAATGTTAGCGTTAGTATCACGCCAACTATGGCTATTGGAAAATAATATTTGAAGGATTTTTTTAGAATATTTTTTGCGTGGGCATAATTCTTCAAACCGTTTAGTTCAGATATTTTTGGGAATAAAACGATTGATAAAGAGTTTGGAATTAGGACGGCCATATAATAAAACATGAATGCAAACGAATAGTAGCTCATAGATTGTGGTAAGAAGAATAAACTCAGAAGTGGTATTATCGCAGTGAACAGATTCGTTGAAAAGTCTATCGGATATACAGGTAGGCTAAACCCAAAGAATATCTTTTTCATATCAACTTTTTTATAGCCGCTAAAAATATTCTTTTTTAAAACAAACCATATGGTCGGGATATTAGCTATCAATGGTCCCAAACTCCAACCGATTATCATGTAGAAGATACCAAACGGACTTAGTAAGAATGCTAGTGATGCTGACGAGACTGAATTAAGGAATTGATACAAGCTAAACAGCTTTATGTTCTGAAAGCCTAGAACAATGAAGCTGAAAACATTCAATACACTCAAACCTGTAAATAAAGCTCCGGCAACTACAAGATAGTTGAAAGAAATGTCTTTTAGGAAATATACTGCTATAGAATCTTTTAGCAATAAGATAGCTAAGACCAGCAGAAAATAGCTTATGAATCTGATCTTCAAAAACCATATTATAAGAAACTTTGATTCTTTAGTTCTTCTTTTGCCAAATTCTGCAATATATTTTGTTAAGCTTGAGTTTATTCCAAAATCTATAAGCATTGGTAAGAAAGCAAATAGATAAAGAACTGTTTTGAAGCTACCAAAATAATCCTTTCCAAGTACTCTTAATATAGCTAAGTTCGCGATGAGTGCTATTATGTTTGCAACCAGAGTAGCGAAGAATAATGTACTGCTCTTTCTTATCAGCTCGCTCTTAAATAACCCTTTCATTTAATTAAATACGTAATAGCTAAATAAATTCTTTTTCAGACACAAACATTTATAAGGCGGCTTGGGAAAGGTATTTTCAGGTATGGCTTTGAATAAAGGATTATTAGGAAGGATTAGTATTTTCTCGTTGATTTTAATTGTTATACTAATTTTGTTTTCATTTAACGCTTCCTTAACAAATGCAGGAGGTCCAAAAAATCCTTGTGATTCACTTAAATTTTGTTTTGCTGATGCACTTAATACAGAAGGAAATGAAAGCATAGTCGTTTGTGCTGGCACGCTTGAAAGTGTAAAATGGTTTAACTTTTGGTATAACGGAACACAACTGAACAACACTAATGGTGGGATAATAAGCGCTTGGTATTATAGCTTCAATAACGGTTTTAATGGAACTGTTAACGGAACGGCTTATAATAATGAACCAATAAACAACAATACAGATCCGTTCTGCGTGTTATTCGTTCTTAATGGCGACAATGCTTCCTTTACAAATAAAACAATTCAAATTAATGGAACCGTTTACAATAAAACAAGTTATGTTAATGCATCAACAATAGAATGTGGCCTAGGTGGCTGCAATGGAACCATGTTTACAATAAATTATGTTTCCATAGAAACCAAAGATGCAGCAGGAGATGCCTTGCCAAACACTGTTTTTATGGCTTTTGATAATTCTACGAAAACCTTTATTTATGAAGGTCCTGCCATGACCGACAGTTCGGGATATTGGGCAGAGCACTGCATTGGAGTTGTTCAAGGAGGAAACTGCGTTAATGCAACTCCTTTGCCAGGCGATATTCCAAATTCTTGTTGCATTCATGGTATTAGTTTTCCTGTTGAAACAGAAGGGCCGCAATGCATACTAAATGACACTACTGAAACTGCAATTCAAGCTTTTGATTTCATTTCTTCTAATACAAGCCAAGTTAATGTTTCTGTTGGCACGCCTTTAATTTTGAGTTTGTCAACCGAAGCAGCTGCAATGATGATTATGCCTAATTTGTGGAGTCCGGATGTTCAAGAAAATAATATGAATGACTTGGGTGTTAGCGAAATAAACGTCACTCGCAACAACAATTTAGTGTCTCGTATAATATCGAGTGGCGGTCCTGAAGGAGGCAAGTCACCAGCTTTTATCGAGCCTTACAAGATTTATAACATTACTTTTAACTATGGTGCCACAAATTATATCTTTCCATTTATGACACCTACAAGCGGGATGACAGGTGCACAAATTTTCATTGTTAATAACACCTCGTTTGGCCCATCAGACTATAGAACATTCATCGGTAAAGTTGTGAATGAAACTCAGGATGCAAGCGGCAATAAATATCCTGTAGCTGGTGCGGTGGTTTACGCACAATTCTTTAAAGGTCCGAGCGGAGGTATGGGAATAACTTTCTTCAACTCTTCTGTTACTGATACAAACGGCATATTTTCAATAAGGGTTCCGAGGTCAAGAGAGCCCAGTGGAAATTTCCAAGGATATTTCCCAACTTATCAATTCTATATAGTTAGCAACCAAACAAATTCCGGGGTTCCCATATATTTCCCGACAATAAACAACAACAACAATAGAGGATACTTTGCTATAGGAGATAACACAGTGCTCCCTCCACTAACTTTAAAGGCTGGCGGAGAAGTTGTTGTGAATGTAACATTAAACAATGCAACCATGATATTAAGCGAGTTAAATAAGTTCACAACTCTTGGTACTGGAGTAATCAGAGGAGACACTACAGGAAAGAATACCATGACTTCTATATTCAGCTCTGATATGCTCGATCCTTCTAAACGACCTACAAGTATAAACATACCATTACTTTCTCCTGTTGGTAGCGTAGTCGTTAATTTGTTTGGAAAAAACACAAGTATCGGCGGAGATCCGATGGCCGGGAGTATTGTAAATTCTTGTTTTAACACAACAGTTCCAACTGTTACCCAGGGGGCAAAAATATCTGTCAAGTGCACTTTGGCTCAACCAGGTTATCTTAATTTGACTGTTTGGACATGCCAAAATATATTTGCTGTATTGGGTGGAGATTATTCGCAGTGCGATATGAATATGAGGGCAGGAAGATCTGATTTTTGGTTTGAAATGAATGGTGTCTTACGAAACATCAGCGGTTATGTTGTAGGTTATCTTAGTCAAGAAGGAATCTTACTAGAAAATTTGGCAGGTTTTGGTGCTGATGAGGCAGCCTTAAGAGTTCCTTTACCTCCAGGCAACTATACACTTGAATTAGCATCACCATTTGAACATGGCCGTTATTTAAATGTTTACAATAAAACTGCTTTTGCAATAACAGCAGGTAGCACAACAATCCTTAATTTAACAAGAGGGAATTCATGGAATATTCAACCCATGTTTAATCCATCTTTCACACTTGGTATCAATCCCATAAATGTTTCTGTATCAGGTTCTACAGGCAATTTATTAAACAATTCTTTCGTAGGTCTAACTGCAAAAATACTTTTCTTGAACAAGTCAAACGCAATACCTTCTTTAATTAATTTTGGTTATGATTCAGATAGAAAAACTTTCTATAATACAACCTTTAACATGAGCTCATTTAATTTGAGTGCTGGAAAATATTTAATTTTGCTGAATGCAACCAACACCACGAATAGTGTTTCCTATACTACACTAAACACTATGCCCATTAATGCTTACGATTTCCAAGTGGGAGTAGACTTGGGGGGATTTACATTTGGAATAGGCCAGAATACTAGCGCAAGGATATTTGCATACAATACAACCGCAAATCCACAGGTAGGCTTGAATGCGTCGAGTGGCAATGTAACAACCGTGGTTTATGATGAAAGTGGAACTCAAGTTACTTCTGTGACAACAAGTGCATCAGGTATAGTCAATGGGCAAGGCACTATAAACATAACAATGCCTAGCACTTTAGGATTTTATGAAATAGTAACTTCTGTCATGACAGATAATTGCTTTTCATTAGGATGTACGAATAATTCTGTTGGTGTATCAGATAACTGGATTCAGATAAGTAATTTAAATGTTAAATTATCTACAAATAAACAAAATTATCAAACAACCGACACAGTCGCTTTAACTGTTCAAGTCACAAATGCTACAAGCGGTTCAGCAATTTCAGAATTATCAGTTGAAGCAAGTGTTGACAATGGCAATACGCCATCTCTTGGAACTACAGGAAGCGATGGAAAGGCAATTATAACTCTTGATCCATCAGTATTGTTGAATTCAAGCGGTGGCTCATGGTCATATGGTTGGCATAACATAAGAGTAAAAATTTCTGGAAGTTCAGGAAGCAATGTCTTTAAGGTTGATACTTGGTCTGGTTTTGACGTAAGAGGATTTGATTTATTCCTCAGACCCGATAAACCTTCTTATGGAGTAACAGATAATGTTACAATAACAGCTTATGGTCCAACTCAAGGAACCTCAGTTGCAGGAGTCAAGGTTGACGATACAACCTTGAATGGTGGTGGTAATAATATTTGTCCTCCTGTATCAGGTGTTACTTTTTGTACTGATGCTGCTTTTGGTGGTGACACTAGTTCGAACATCAGAATTGGAAATTGGTCTGTTGGTCATCATAATGTCGAGATTACTGTTTCTTCAGGTAGCGGCCAGCAAAAATTCTATACCGGATTTGATGTAAGCAATTACAACATCATTGCTACCACAGATAGATTTAGCTATGATTCGAATCAAAATATCACATTAAATATCAAAGCAAGTTATATAAACGGTACTGTCCTTTCAAATCAAAATGTTACAGCAACATTATTCAAAGCGCAGCCGCCGAATGATATATACGTTACGCAAAACAATGGAACTACAAATTCCTCGGGCCAGGTCGCAATAGCTCTTAACGCAACTCAACCAGGTTTCAACTATATAAAAATCAATATGAACGATCAATTACAATTTATAGGAGTACAGGTCTCCTCCATTAAAGTAAGTCTACTGGATGCATCAAGAGATATAGTGACTAATTATGATGCTTCTGCAGGGGGTAGCGTTACAATTTATGTTAATGCGACTTCAGGAAATAGTGATGTTCCAGATGGTTCTACAGTATCAGCAAGGCTATGGTCCTTTGGTAATTTTATTGACTTGCCTACAAACACGACTGCAAGCGGCAATGCGTCAATAACCTTCAGCATTCCACCGTCTGCTCCAGCTCAAATGTATGGCTTGGAAGTGAGAATAACAACTCCTACTGGAGAACAGGGATTTGCACAACCAGCTACGCTCACAGTTACAGGTGGTTCTGCTTTGCAACTTGCAATTTCTGCAGATAGGTCTTTCTCAAACCCGTACAAGACGAATGACACTGCTATTCTTAGTGCTTCGCTCACTTATCCGAACGGAACAGGAATAGAAGGTTATAGTGTTACATTTGAAGTTGGCTCAGAAGGTTCGAGATCACAAACCATTGGTACTGCTCTCACTGGGAGCGGCGGTACTGCTACCAAGACCTTTGCTATACCTAATAATTATACTGATGGACATTATTTCGTGCATGCGTACTTAACTGACAATACAGATGTGCAGTCTTATTCCGGATTCATGATTAGTAGTTTGAAGGTAGATGTTACAACAAACAAGAATAGCTATTCTCCCGGAGAAAACATTACTCTTAACGTAACAGTTACTAATAGAACTTCTGGCTCTCAAGTAAATGTTACAAGTATGTTCGTTATCTTGTTCAACAAAAATAAAGGCGAGATAAATAATTACTTTACTCCATCTGGGGCACAACCATACCAACTAGACATATCAATGCCAAATGAGTCAAGCTCCATCGGAACATATCCTATGGCGATAGTGGCTTTTGTAAATCAATCACAAGGAGTTGAGTTTACTATGGTAGACTTTAAAAATACTTCCCAGAGCCTTAATCTGTCACTGCCTTCAACAATGTCAGCAGGTTCTTATTTCCTTGCAAATATAAGTTCGAGTCTGAACGGGACAGCGACTCTAAGAATTTTCTCGCCAACGGCATCAAATGTTGTTTATGAAAATACAAGCATAAGTTTGAGCACAGGCGGAACACCTAATGCTACTGTTAATTTGACAATAACAAATCCAGGTGTTTATGTTTTTAACGCATTTGTGAGCGGGATAGGTACTACAACACAGATAGTGACAGTCTCCGCTCCTTTATTCGGAACAATACCAGCAGTATGGACTGGTATCGGTTTATCTTCAAACGCGACTGCATTTAGTACAAGCAATAATGTCTATGTTATGAGTAATGTAGCAAACTCCACAGCAACTATTTTAACCATGGAAGAATCTACAAATACAACTATAACAAATTCATTGCCACTGACACTAAATTCAGGCAGCACTTATTATGGAATATTCAATAGCACTAACTTGGCTAGCGGAAGAAAATATTTCGTTCGTTTGGACACAAGCACATCTACAGGGATAATAAACACTATGTTTACGGTGAGTTGATGAAAAAATTACTGTTTTTATTACCAATATTTTTCATGCTTATTTTATCCAGCTTTGTTCTGGCTTCAGGCTCCCTTTCGATATCAAGTATAACAATGCCTTCAAGCGCAACTGTAAGTGACAGCTTTACTATAACGTTGTCTGTCTCAGGGTCACAAATCCAAGGTGATCAGGCAACAGCTAGTTTGACTCTACCAAGTGAAATAAGCTGTACTCCGACAAGTTCTCAAACTATTACCTTGTCTGGTGGGACAGGTTCAACTAGTTGGGCATGCTCTGCTAATGCAGCAGGTGATTATACCAATCAGATAACTGCAAGTGTTACTGCAACTGATTCTGAAACTTTAGCAACTTTGTCAGACAACGAACAGACGGGACTGAATGTATTGTCTCCTGCTTCTCTTACAGCATCATCAACACTAAGTTCTTCTAGTATTACAACAACTGGCACCTCGACATTCACAATAGGATTAAACAATGCAGGAGGTCAATCAACTAATTATAACATAACTTTTAGCTCTTCTCCTTCAGGAATAACTTTTAATCCAAGTTCAGTTTCAACCAATTCAATTGACGGAAGTACGCTCGAGAACAATGCAATAACTATAAGCGGTAGTACAGCGGGAACGTATACCCTAACAGCCACAATAATGGGATCAAATGAACAGACCTTGACTACATCTCAGACCCTGACTATAACTTCAGCAGGAAGTTCAACTCCTAGCAGTGGCGGCGGTGGAACTGTTGGAGGCGGAAGCAGTGGAACCAAAGTCACTGTTTCAAGAGGAAAGGCAAATATAACAGTCCCGTCAATAGCTGCTGGAAAAATGGCAAACGTTACAATAACGAAGACAGAAGATGTTGCATTCAGGCAAATTAATATTTCTGTTTCAAACTCTGTTAACAATATAAAAATAGTCATAACTAAGTTACCAAACTCACCTGCGAGCGTAACTCATGAAATCTCCGGTAAAGTCTATCACTATATCCAAATTTCTAAAGAGAACATTACTGATTCAAACGTTAACAAGATTTACATTAAATTCGCTGTCAATAAAACTTGGCTGACAAACAATAATATTGATAAATCGAAAATTATTTTGTATAGATGGTCAAACAACGAATGGAATGAACTAATAACTACCTATATCAATGAAGATTCTTCTGAGATTTTTTATAGAGCTGAATCTCCCGGGCTTTCTTATTTCGTCATTGGCACTAAAAGTGAAGTACCACAAGCACCTACAGGAGAAGCCATAGCATGCACAGAAAACTGGAAATGCACTCCATGGTCTGCCTGCTCCAACAATTTCCATGCAAGAACATGTACGGATGCTAACGCCTGCGGAACAACAACTAACAAGCCAACGGAATCCGAAGCATGCACAACAGAGCAAGCTGCTGTAACACCAACAGGCTCATCAGTTTGGATGTTTTATAGTGTAATAGCAATGATCATTATTATAATATTAACATCGATTTTTATATTTAGAAATAAAATAGTATCGTTTTTTTCAAAATCTAAAAAATCAAAGGATAAAAACACTTAACAAAACCTTTATATGCAGGTTTTTGAATAATTCTTTTAGGTGTTTTCATTAATAAAGGACTTTTAGGTAAGGTAAGCACGATTTCAATATTTTTCATTGTTTTTGCAGTTCTAATATTATATATTCTTCCAACATTTGCAGATGTTGATCCAGGACAATTACAAGGATATAACTTTTGCGGTGGAAATCCTTGCCCTACATGGGTTAACCTGACAAAAGGAGACATGTTTTTTACAGATGGAAACGATGTCTATATTATTGCTAATATCAGTTGCTCTCCACCACACGTTTGTAATTCATCCATGATTGTTGATGCTAACTTTTCTCAGATAGGAGGAAACGAACTAAGAGGAGGCGTATTTAGACAAAATGGTACCAATGCAAGCTGGGCTATCTTTGAATTTAATGGCACTGTAAATTTCTCAACTCTGTCAATACAGCAGATTCAACCAAAAAATATTACTATGAACGCGTCAGTTATCAACGATACTTCTGGAACATACGGATCTTTCGATTTACCTAGTTTCGTTGCTACTGTTTTATTAGTTAATATGTCAGCATTTGGTTGCCCACCAGCAGGCCAGAGTGCACCATTCCCGATGGTTTCAGGATATAATATTTCGAATTCATCTCCTGTTTTTACCCCAATACAGGCAGTAGGATGTACGCAAAATACCACTTTATGTCAATACACTGATACTTATGGACCAGGTACGTTTAATGGAACGCATTGGGTGATTTGTGCTCCGAACTTTGGTGGAGCAACAACAAACTTTACTGCTATTGCATCTACAGGCAATTTCTCTGCTATACCAAACTTCACTATAGAGGTTCCAGGAAAAGCCAAGATTGTCTTTCAAACAAATGTAAGTTTTGATAACCAGCAAAAATCACAGGCAATAATGGAATTTGCTATGAAGAGTGCTATGAGTGGTGGCAGAATAGGAATTAATGATACTGAGTATGGCAACGCATCAGATCCGACTAAGCCAAATCTTAATTTAAGTGCAAGACTTACAATTTATAATGTTTCTGGTCAAACCGGAATATCTGGCAAACCGCAACTTTTTAAAATGAATTATGATGGTTCAAGTCTTCAATCTTGTCCTCCAAGCGTATGCTCCAACATTGTTTGGGACGGACAAAACATCACCTTTACTGTATCAAGCTTCTCAAGCTATCAGGTTACAGACGCTATAAATCTTACTCTTAACACACCTTATAATAATAACTGGACGAACAGCAAAACGATTAATTTCACTTATATTCCTGTTTGGAATTCTTCAATAACAATAAGCAATTGTACGTTGTTTGGTAATTTTTCTGGTAGCTGGATAGAAAATGCAACCAATGCTTCATCATTAGTTAATGGAACCATTAATGGAATTTCCACTATAGTTGACGAAGACAAACCTTATTTGTGGAATATAGAGTGTTATGATAACACTGGTCTGGGAGATACAGGTGCTAGTAATTATACTATTAGAGTTGATAGCGTAACTCCTAAATGGTTTACTAATCAATCTTCAACACCAACAAACTATTCTTCAACAGCATCACAGTTTAATATAACATGGAATGATACTATATCGCCTATATCTGTAGTATTAATAACAATTAAGAATTCTACAAATTCTTCTGATATCAGGGTTAACAATGCTTCAATGACAAATTCTTATGGCGGAGACATTTATAATTATTCTATAGTTCTGCCAGCTGGAACATGGAACTGGACTTCATATGCAAATGATTCTGCAAACAATTGGAACGCATCAGACATTTTTACATTTAGCATAGGTAAAGAAACACCAACCTTTTTAACCTCTGTAACTTCTCCTATAGTATATGGAACTGCTTCAGACTATGGAGGCGATGAGCTCAACACTGAAGACAGTGATTGCACATATATTCTAGAAAGAAATGCAACACCAATTGGAAGCGGCAGTTCTGTTAGCGATACTACTGTTTTGGGTGCAGGTGCATATAATTATACTTATTATACTGCAGGATGCACTAACTACACTACAACAAGCGATGAGAAAACATTGACAGTCGCTCAGGCTCCAACATCTGTTACTCTATATCTAAATGGAAGCACTTCTAGCCAAGAATCTACCTATCCTAATGCTACTATAAATGCAAGTGCGGTCTCGAACATAACGGGAGCGCATGTTAGATTGTTTAGGAACGGAGTTATGATATCTAATGCAACATATTTTTCCTATAACATCAGTTCACTTATTGCTGGAAACTATACTTTTACAGCTAATATACTAGGCAATGATAATTACACTAGTGCTTCTAACGTTTCACGTACATGGAATATAAGTATAGGTACTAATCCCGTTAATCTTTATTTGAATGGAACGCAAAATAGCAATAGAACTTATAATTATTCTCAAGCTATAAATGCAACTGGAACATCATCAGCAGGGACAGTTTTCATTTATAGAAATGAAGTACATATTATAAATGGAACATCGCCGCAGTCAGAACAAATTATTTTAGGTAACGGAACTTATGCTTACACTATAAATGCAACAGGAAATGAAAATTATTCTGATAATGCAACAGGTTTAATGTTCTATGCTATTGTTAACAAAGGCACTCCAACATCTTATTTGAATTTATATATTGATTCTAATTCTAGCAATAAGTCAATAACATACCCTTCAATAGCAAATATAACTGCCAACGAATCTCTTACCGGAGATTCGAACTGTACATATACCTTATGGAGAAACAACGGTACAGTTGATACGATGTTAATAAACGGCAGTGCTGTTTATAACTATACACAACTTGGAAACGGAACTTATGCATTCAAATATAACATGTCTGGAACATGTAGCAATTGGACTTTGGGAAATAGTTCAACTTATTATCTTTCTGTTAGCAAAGGAACACCGGATTTACATATGACAATAGACGGTGCAGAATCCAATAAATCAATGACTTATGATGGAACAACGAGAACCGTGATTGGTTATGAGAACAATGATGGTGATTCTGATGTAAATTACACGCTATGGAGAAACTCTGATTATATAGGAAATGGAACTACGGTCACCAACTCTCAGATCTTAACAGCTGCTACCTATACGTATGTTTACAACAACACAGCAGGTGAGAATTATACAGCATCAAGCTTACCAAGAGCACTTACCATATCAGCAGCTTCTTCAGGAGTCTCAATTACTGGAACCTCATCTGGCACATCAACCAGTTCCTCAACATATGTTAGGGTTGCCATAGGAAAGGTAAACATCACTTCAACATCTATTATTGCAGGCAACAGAATGGTTGCAAACATAGCAAAATATCAGGACGTTGCAATAAGAGGAATGAACATTACTGTTACAAATAATGTGGCAAATATTAAGATAGTAATAAACAAAGTGGCGGTACTGCCGTCGACTGTACCATATGACATTCCAGGAAAAGTCTATCATTATATTAGCATAGACAAGATGAACATTACAGACTCTGATATAAGTATAATCAATTTCAATTTCGCTGTAAATAAGACATGGTTGAACAACAGTAAAGTCGACCCATCGAACATTACATTGTATAGATGGGCAAACAGCAGATGGAACAATCTAAACGCAGTAAAAACCAGCGAGAGTGCACAGGAAGTATTTTATAGTGCAAACTCTTCAGGCCTGTCAGTATTTGTAATCGGAACCAAGGGTGTTATACCAGAACTTCCAGCACCTACAGAAGAAACTATGTGCACAGAAAACTGGCAATGCGTTCCATGGTCTGCCTGCTCTAACAATTTCCATGCAAGAACATGTACGGATGCTAACGCCTGCGGAACAACAACTAACAAGCCAACGGAATCCGAAGCATGCACAACAGAGCAAGCTGCTGTAACACCGCCTTCAACATCTCCATTCTCAATCATAACATTTGTGATAGTAATAGTAATCGCAATAATAGTTTCTGTCTTCATTTTCTTAGAAAGAACTAAGATAACTGCTTACTTAGGAACACTTTCCAAGAAGACAAATCATAATAAGAAGCATGAGAAGACCTCCTATATGGATAGTCTTCCTAAAAGAATAAAAGAACAAATAGAAGACGAAGAAGAAAAGTTCTACGTCAAACCAGAGTAAGTTTAAATATTTCTGACATATTTATATCTAACTAGGTGTGATTATGGCTAAAAAGAAACCATTGTTTTGGTTTGAAGAACCTGCTGATGATTTTAGGAGAATGCAAGAGGATTTTTTCAGTAACATGAAAGAAGTTTTTAAGATACCTTTGGGTCCTTCAGAAAATTTTAGATTTCCAGAAATAAAAACTAGGATAATGCCAATACGAATAGGGGAAACAGACAATGATCTGATCTTAAGAGCAGAACTTCATGGGTTTTCCAAAGATGAAATTAACATCAAAGTAAAACCTAAGACCTTTTACATAGATGCTGAAAAGAAAAAGCAATCAATCGAAAGAGATAAAAATTCCTTCAGAATGGAAAAAGGCTTTAATTCCTTTAGTAGGGTTATAAGTTTACCGGAAGAAATCAAAACTGAAGAAGTAAAAGCTAAGTTCTGCAATGGTATTCTAGAAGTTTCTATGCCGAAAAAGGAAACTAAGAAAAAAGAAGAAAAAGACATCAAAATTTATTGATTTAATTCTGTTCCAGTTTTTAAAAAATGTTTAACAAAAGTCGTAGTTAGGTTTAAGTATAAAAATCAGTTTAAATACTTTACTTTCTATTTTAATTTTAATTAGTGATTTTATGGCATTATGCAAAACAGGTTCATTAAGTAAAGATTTACCTGATGAAATTAGTAATTTGCCAGAAGCAAAAGAATATGTAAACAAAGTTTTTAGAACATTCAAAGGTTATGCTGAAACAGCTTCTCAAAAACTTGGAAAAGCTGCAAACTATATCGGAGACTCTAAAGTCGGAAGAGCCGCGAAATATGTTCATAATTCAAATATGGAAATATTAGGTTGGACAAAAGAAGGATTAGAAAATCATTATCGTTTGGCAACGTTATCAGAAAACGGTGATAGACCTAAAACAAGAAAAGATGCTGCAAAAAATTTGATAAAATCACCAGAAGGGAAACTGCTTGTTGGAGGTTTGATAGTTAGTGCTATTTGTACTGGACTAGCAGCGACTATTGGTCATAACCCTGATTCAGAATTACCAATAACGCCTGCATATAGCGGGACATACTATAACCCAATTTTTTTCCCGCTTAACCCAGATGTTACTAGAGAAGGCGTTAATGCTGTTGCCAGACATGTTGTGTTGGGAATAAAAGAATCCAATCCAATGTTGTATTTGGAAAACCTGGCGCATAACTTAAAAAATAACGCTCTTGTTTATTCAATACCATCTATTCCAGGTATACTTGTTAATGGTGGGAAGCAAATAGTGAAAGGCATTGAAAAATCGCTAAACGTTTAAAATAATTTGGGTTTTAAAATGAAGTCTAGAAAATGGCTTGGAATTTTATTCTTCTTTATATTTTATTCTTTCTTCATTAACAATGGTATGGCTTTAAATGAATCTGTTTCCGTGATGAAAGGACCGTATGAAACATTTTTTGGATATCCGTTAACAGGAGATAATATAATCATAGGAATAGTTGACAGCGGAATTGATTGTGCTCAAGGAGATTTTGGCTTAAATTGTAACAAAGTTTTGGATTGGTGCGATGCAACTCTAGGCAGTTGTGTTAGCAGGAGTGGAAATTTAAACGATTATTCTGATCATGGCACGCATATGGCAAGCTTGGCTGCAGGTACTGGTGAGAGTTCTAATGGCAAATACACAGGAGTGGCGCCAAATGCAAAGTTATTAATAACGAAGGCATTCCGTCCTCAGGAATATGCAAATGGCGTTAGATGGTTAACCCAACATTCGCCAAAGCCAAATGTAATAAGTTTAAGTGTTGGTTGGGAAGCAACAAATGAAAGATGCAATGGTACGACAAATGAAGGAATTTATAAGGCGCTTTATGATGCTATACAAGAGGCGATAGCGAATAACATACCGGTTGTTGTAGCAGCAGGAGAAAACGGAATTACAGGTACAATAGATTTCCCAGGTTGCATGGAAGCTGTTATAACAGTTGGTGCGTCAGACAGAAATGATAAAGTATGGGACAGTAGCAGCAGAGGTCCTCCTCTTGGAATACCCCAAGGATTTCTAGTAATAAAACCAGATGTAATTGCTCCGGGTGTAGATGTTTGCGCGGCAAGGTCAGGCAATCTTGAACCAGAATTAGCCACATGTGATAATGATAAATATGTTAGATTGTATGGAACTTCTTTATCAACTGCTCAAGTTGCTGGCGTTATAGCTTTAATAAAAGAAGTGTATCCAGGCGCAACTCCGTCTGATATAAAATATGCAATAAAAAACGCTGACTTCTTAAATGGATTCGGTCCTTATGATCAAGGAAGCGGAAGAGTGAATATAATAAAAGCAGTAAATGCTTTTGGTAATTGTTTTGGTACTTGCACTGATAATTTTTTCTGCGATGTTGAAAATAGTCTATGCACTCGTTGCGATTATAGAAGCGTAAAAACATTAGTCCCGGATCCTAGTTTTGAAGATGATGTAGGCTGGAATTATTATTGCAGTTCCAGATCTAACACCGAAGCTGCTAGTGGCAGTTGGTCTTTATATGCAGAAAGAACGCCAGATTGTATTTGGTATCCTATGGCTGGTACTATATCATTTGTGGTTAAGCCATCTACTCAATACACTTTGAGAGGTAAATATAAATTTGTTAAAGGCCCAAATGCAGAAGAAACAGCTTATGCTTATATTCAATGGATGAACTCTAAAAAAGGGTCAATACCTTGGGATTTATCAGAAATATTTATTGATAAAACAGATGAAAACTGGCATGATTTCTCGCAAGTATTTAATTCTCCATCTTATGTGCGTTTTGCAGAAGTAAGAGTTGGAACAGATGATGGCTATGCTCTTTATTTTGATGATATTTACCTATCAGATGAAGAAAAATGTGAATCTAGCAACGAACCGAGCACTCATTGCATGGCATCAACAATATGCGACGAGAAAAGTCCTGAAATTATTATAGATGCTGCTTCATTAAATGATTGCTCTGTAGGAAATACAGCAACGAGAGACAAATGCTCATCTAATTGCTTAAGCGAAGACACTAATATTTGCGATGCCCAGTGTGGTGCTGATGCTGGCTGTGACGGATCAAATACATGGAACCAGAGCAATTGTCCCTCAGGCTATGTTTGCAATTATAATTGTCAATGCAGAAGAAAAGGAGATTTAAATGGTGACGGAAATATTGATATTGTTGATATAGTAATAGTGGCAGTAGCTTATGGAAGCACACCTCAAAACTCAACGTGGAACCCAGTTGCCGATTCAAACGCAGATAATCTTATTGATATATTTGATTTAACATCTGTTGCAATAAACTTTGGTGAGAAGTGATTTATATGAATAAGAAAATAGTCATAATTTCATTTGTTATATTCCTTAGTTTAACAAGCATAATCTTTGCTCAGGACATTATCGCAAAAGTTTTCTTATACCCGTCCTCTGCAAAGAAAATCGTGGGAAGCGTTCTGTCTGTCAACGTCAACGTAGCCAATGTTTCAAACCTCTATGGCTATGATTTCAAGCTCTATTACGATACTCGTATCTTAGACATAAATAACGTGACAGAGGGTTCATTCCTTAAAGGCAAGGGCTCAACATTCTTCAAAGTAAAAGAGATGAGGGACAATTACAACTCTACTCACGGTCGCATATGGTTTTATTCAACCATGCTGTCACCTGCTCCACCTGCAAGTGGGTCTGGAACAGTAGCCATAATAGAATTCAAGGGCGTTAAGGCAGGCACAGCAACAATAAACCTTTACGATACAAAGCTTGTAAACTCAAACTCAGGCAAAATTGATAACAACATAGCCGGCGGCTATTACGAATTCAATACTATAACAAGCAAGTATGTATAATATTGCCTCTTATTTCAAATTTAGCTGGCAAGAATGTTTCTATAACCCACATGTTTGTTCTGCAATGATTTGTGATATCTGCTACAGAGACTCTTGAATTACTAGCCAAGACCACATATATTAGAATTTGATTTAAAAATTATCTAATTAACTCGAACAAAGTTTTTAAAAGTCTGTTAGCAATAGTCGTAGTTAGATTTAAGTATAGAGTCATATTTAAATTGTTACTTTAAAAAAATATTTTAAAGTTGTGATTTTATGGTAGGATTCAAGAATGCACTCAAGAGCAATATGTCTAAAATAGAGAACAGTACATCTTACCTAAGAAAATTAGGAAAAACTCAAATAGGTAATGACACTCCAAATAGTTATGGCTCAAAATTCATTGACTTTTTAGACAGACATAAATATGGGATAGTCGCGACAGCAGCAATTACCGGTGGAGTAGCTCTGACCGCAACAGTTTATCAAAACTCTTTAGACAAAGTTTTCCAAAATCCAGACTTGACAGAAGGATTGAGAAGAGGTGTGATGAAAACTGTTGAATACGCTGATAAAATATATGATAAAGCAGTCTTAGGCTTAACGCCACATTTAAACACAATAAAAGATTCCATGGGCGATCCAGTAATAGTCGAGCCTGGACCTGAAAGAGTTCTTGACTTTTTTGAAAAACTAGCAGTTGGATTTCATGAAACCCGTGCAAACATTTGGTTGCCTGCAATTCCAGTGTTAGGTTATAGTGCAAAGGTTGTCAATGATGAAAGAAAACCTAAAAAACAGTCCAAGTAGAATAATTATATTTTCATTTATTTCATTTTTGATCTTTTTACAGCCATCACTATCAGTTCTGATTACTGATATAAACGATACTAATACATCAAGCATGCCTAACTACACGCTTATAGAAATTTTGCCTCCTGATAATGTTTATGAGGAGTTTGTATCCAACCCTGATAGTTGGAATAATGTTTTTTCTGATACTAAACAGTTACCATCTAGGTTAGGAATAACTGTCAGTGAAACTCTTACTTCAATTTCTGTAGCAGATATAGCAAATTCTTTTAATGCTGTAGTTAATGTAAATAATGCGGAGTATGCATTTTCTTACATAAAAGTTCCTAATGAAAATTATGAAGGCATAGTTAATGCTTACAAAAATCTGGGTTTTGAAGTGAAAAACGTAACTTACTTGAAACCACAATTAAACGAATCCGTAAACTCTATGAATTTGCCTTTCTCATATGAAACATCACCTGGTCAATTCAGTACATTAACAGGATCAGGAAGAAGAATAGCAATATTAGATACTGGTGTTGATGATACACATAGAGATTTTGCAGGCAGATTAAGATTCTGGTCAGACGTTGCAGAAGGAATTGCTAATTACACTGATTACGATGCCCATGGTACGCATGTTGCAAGCACAGCTGCTGGTTCAGGTACAGAATCTAGTGGAAAATACAGAGGAGTTGCACCTGAAGCTGATCTATACATATTTAAGATATCAGATCCTTTTGGCTCTACTTACGCATGGATGGCCAATGCAGTAAATCAGGCAATAAATCAAAATGTTGATGTTATTAGTATGAGCTTTGGTGGTACTGCTACTGCTGCTCTTTGTAATAATCAAGTACCAGGTGATGCTAGGGCTTTCTTTAATGCAGTTCAAAACGCTTTAGCTAATAACATTGTTGTTGTTTTTTCGGCAGGTAACAATGGACCAAATGGTGGCATAAGTTATCCAGCATGCATTCAAGGAGTTATTGCTGTCGGTTCGACTGCTAAAAAAGATTATCCGAATAACATCTACAATCCTCTAACTTATTATGATGATAAAATTGCTTACAGATACAAATTAAATGTAAATGTTAACTCACAAATCGTGGGTCAGTTTAATGCTAATGCAGGTTCTATTGTAACAAACTTGGAACAGGTAGACGGATTTCCTTTAACAAGAGAAACAGGTGTTCATTTTACTCTACAACCAAATTCTTGGCCAGCCAACATTAATTTTAATTTAGAGAGTGAGCACAAGGACAGACCTTGTTATTCAGGAGCAGATGTTTGGTGGGATCCTGCTGGTAGAAGTAGTGGTGATGATTTCTGGAATTTAGCTTCTCAAAATTTTGCTGCAGGACCATATGTAGGTTTTGAAATTTTATTGCGTTCTCATCAGAATGAAGGTGGTTGGGGTTGTTGTCCTTTGGAAACTGAACCGTGGTACAACTCACGCACAAATACTTTTTCATGTACAGGCACTGCTAAGGTTTGTAATGATTTCGATTCTGATAGAAGTGGCTGTGAAAATCAACTTGGTTGTAGTTGGTGCGGTTGTTTCCTTTGCTCACCATATAGCTGTTGGTGTGAAAAAGATACTAAACAAGAAGATTGTAAAGGAAGCTTTCTTATAACAGCAGGTTGGTTAGCTTGTGACGGAACGCCTAAATCATGCAACGATGGAAGTAGAATAGGATGGCCTTATAGATGTGGAAGTCCAGATACTACTGGTTGCACCGGAACTTGGACTCAAGACAGTGAAACTTATCGAAATATCTTCATAAAAAATACGCTAGGAACAAAAGATTTTGTATCTTTCTTCAGTAGTAGAGGCCCTGCCCTGAATGGATTGAACAAACCTGAGGTAACAGCTCCAGGAGAATTCATTTGTGCTGCAAAATCTTCTGAAATAGACAAAGGTAGAAACGGTTGGGAAGGACTTGATATATGTGGTAACAGTAAATATCACGCGGCTAGCGGAACTTCTATGGCAGCCCCTCATGTATCTGGTGTGGTGGCTCTATTGAGACAGGCGAATCCAACTGCTACAGTAAATGATATAAGAAACATTTTGCTTAATACTGCTGATCCAGCTGGTTATGGAGTTAACATAGAAGGACAAGGTAGAGTCAATGCTAAAAGTGCTATAGATGCTGTCTGCGATTTGAGAGATAGATGGGTTTGTTCAGGCAGCACAAGACAGTTTGAGGATTATTATTGTCCAGGAGGTCCATGCACGTTCAAAATCACGCAACAAAAGAATTGCAACGACTATGATCGCGGATATGCTGACGATGTAAATGACCCTAGCAAATGCCAAGGTTATAATTATGCATCCTATACCTCAGCAAACCAAATGAGGGATTATTCTTGCTCTAATGGGAACTGTATATGCAATGTTATTTTTGATTCATATATTAATTCGGTGTCTGTAAATGGTGCTACAAGTGGAGATCAAGACGTCTTGAAAAGTTCTAATATAGTTGTTGACGTTGATGTCAAGAACACAGGTTCTGGTCAACAACAATGGTGGTTCACAGGTGTGGAGTTCTGGAAGGTGAATGATTACAATGATCCATGGAACACAAGAGGTCAGGGCGTATACACTTATTACAATGGCAAGGACAGAACGCATGGTAATCAGCAAGGCGTTAATGGTGCTGACTGTTCTGTCGTGAGTGATCCTAACAGCAATGGCTTCTTGGATTCAGGCGAGACAATCAGGGTCAGATGCCAGATACCAGCTTCATATTATGGTCCTACAACAGGCAACCAGAGAATAATGTTCTGGGTGCATGAGAGAGACCTTGGACAGGATGCTGGCAACAATGGCAATGCTGGCAATGACTGGTGGGACGATGCGCTGGCAAAATCTAAAAGAACCGGTGTAGCAAATGAAATCGTATATGGTGGTCCTGCTGATATTAAAGTAAATATATTCATACCGGACGGCGGTTATCCTGATGTTACAATGGATCCACCAAAATGCCAGAACTATAATTATTTTGATTATTCATCAGCAAACCAAATGAGAGATTATACAGGATCTAATTGCAATGTCATTTACGATTCATCTATTACTAATTTTTGTTTGAACAACAATTGTGAGAATTATAATAGTCCTCTCGTTTATTACAAGTTTGATGAAGGTTCAGGAAACATTGTTCATGACTCATCAGGAAATGCACGCGATGGAACAATACAAGGAAATGTTTGGGTTGATGGATATCGTGAGAAAGCTTTGAACTTTACTGGTCTGGATTATGTAAAAGTTCCTTACAATATGAATAATATTTACAATCTGTCCATAGAAGCTTGGGTTAAAATGAAAGATTACCTTCCAGGCAAATATTTTGCTCTTGCTGCTAAGACAGGAGAGCAGTGGAATGCTACTGATATTGATTATGATTATGCATACACGTTTATTCCACCAAGCTCAATAAGTTTTTATTACAAATATGGTAAAAACAGGTACGGATGCGGTGCAAACACTGTCAAAAATTTGATTGATGACAAATGGCATCATCTAGCTGTCACATTTAACCCTAATGGCAATCTTACTTTTTACATAGATGGCAACAAGACTCGTGAGATTGGAAGTTGTGGCCCGATAAATCTGTCAAGTTATAATACAAGAATAGCTCAGATGATCGGTAGTATGGATGAAGTTAAGATATACAATAAGATAATTGATTATGAAAGTCAAACAACTTATAATTCAAGCTATATAACTGCAGACGTTGATGTCAAGAACACAGGTTCTGGTCAACAACAATGGTGGTTCACAGGTGTGGAGTTCTGGAAGGTGAATGATTACAATGATCCATGGAACACAAGAGGTCAGGGCGTATACACTTATTACAATGGCAAGGACAGAACGCATGGTAATCAGCAAGGCGTTAATGGTGCTGACTGTTCTGTCGTGAGTGATCCTAACAATAATGGCTTCTTGGATTCAGGCGAGACAATCAGGGTCAGATGCCAGATACCAGCATCATACTATGGTCCTACAACAAACAATCAACGAATAATGTTCTGGGTGCATGAGAGAGACCTTGGACAGGATGCTGGCAACAATGGCAATGCTGGCAATGACTGGTGGGACGATGCATTGGCGAAGTTAGCTCCCACTATAGTTAAAAATAAAATAATTTGCAGAGACGATGCTGAAGACAGCGATGGTGGTCTTTCATATAAAGTAAGAGGGATTTGTACAGACTATTATCAGGGCGGTTCAAATTGTAGAAGCACACAATATACGGATAGTTGCATAAACTCGACTGCATTGAGAGAATATTATGTTTCAGATTCAACTTGCGGTAGCGTTACTAAGAACTGTTTGGATTATGGATCTATCTATTACTGCTCTAGTGGAATGTGCTTAGCCAGTGGTGGTGGTTGTTTAGTAGAAGGCACGAAGATATTAACACCTAACGGTTTCAAGAACATAGAAGACATTCAAATAGGAGACATTGTTATAGGATACAAGGATGGAAATAGAGTTGAGACAAAGGTTACAAGAAAAGTGATTCATTTCGGCTTTTGGGACATATACTATTATAGAGGTAGCTGGTTTACTGAGACACACAAGATATATCCTTCGTTAGATGGCGAGGCTACTATTGCTTCAATGCTGTCTAATACAAAGAAACAGTATTCAGGAAAAGTATATGACGTGGAAACAGGAACTCACAACTATTTTGGAGAAAACGAATTGCTTATACATAATATGTTTATGAAAAGATAATCATACACTTATTATTTTTTCTTTTACTTCAAACTTTACTGGCAAGAATTTTTCTATGGCAGAAGCATTCACTCAACTTTAGTTTGTAATGAATTTACATTACACATATAACAAAGGTCGTAGTTAGGTTTAAATAAAAAACTCTATTTAAATGCTTTACTACCCTAAACTTTTTCATGAAAAGAAATTCTTTGGGTCGCTCAAACTATGAAAATTTTGTAGAAAAAGCTGAAAAAAGTATTTATAATAATTCATCGGATTCTCCTTCAACCTACGGAAAGATAAAAAATACTTTAGTAAAAGTAAACAATCGAATAGATGAAATCGGAGGGAATGCAATTTATAAGATTCTTTCTGTAGGAACACCTAGTCATAAAGAACCGAAATCTTCAAAGAAAGATAGATATGGAGATATAGGCGTTTTATCAGGTCTTACTGCAGGAGCGGTAGAAGGTGTTGTTACATTGCCAATACTTGGGTATGTTAATAGATTACCCCTAACTGTCATAGAGACAAAAGAAGGTCTGTACGATTTAGTTGAAAAAAGAATACTTGAAGGTTGGGATATTACTGCATATAATTTAGCAAAAATTAAATTAGGCCCTTTTCCACTTCCAACATTGCTATGGGCTGGTGCAGCAGTAGCAACAGCTGTTGGAACAGGCGCTGCGGCTTATTATGTATCTAAAAGATTTTCAGGCAAAGATAAAAATGAATCTTAAAAACATTTTTATAGTTGTACTAATCATGTTTTTATCAATTTCAACAATCGGTTTTTCGTTAGAAGTTCCAGCAGAACCACCCAATGAAATTATTGAAGATGCTTACAAAGGGTTAGTAGTTTACAAACCCTCTCATAAAGATGTACAAGAATTATTGAGTGTAGATGAAACAGAAATAGATAACATAGCTAAACAATATGAAGGAAAAATAGGATGGAAATCTGCTAAATATTCTCATTTTTATGTTGATGCACCAAAAGAAAATTATTCAGAAATTGTTAAAAATCTGAAAGAAAATGGATATGAGGTAAGAGATGAATTGATTTATAGACCATATGATAGCGACTCTCTTCAAGCAATAGGCGCTCCTTATCAATGTCGTGATGTAAATAACACTAAATTCAATCTTGAAGGAAAAAATAGAAAAATTGGAATAATTGATTCTGGTATTGATCCAAATCATCCAGATTTTAGAAACAGAATTGATGGATGGAGGGATTCAGTAGAGATTATAGAAAATGGTAATACTACAAGTACAGTTCCATACGACGATTATGGACATGGCACAGAAGTAGCTTCTGTTGCAGCTGGCGATGGTTCAGCATATTATGGAATTTATAAAGGTGTTGCAACCCTTGCTAACATCACAGTAGCTAGAGTTTCAGGTCCAGATGGAAAATATAAAGAGAGGTATATAGAAGATGCGATAACTTGGATGATAGGTCAAAATGTAGATTCAATGACCATGAGTTTTGGGACTGATACAACTAATGAAAATATATGTACTGATACGAATGCCGGTATAAATGTAGCTATAAAAGATGCAATTAATCACGGAATATTTATGATAGCAGCTGCTGGAAATGAAGGTCCATTAAAGAGTTTAGTTATGCACAACAACGGTGCTGTTGGTTATGAACCGCTTTATATTCATCCAGCCTGCATAGATGATGTGATATCTGTTGGTTTGACTTATAAATCAGGTTACGCATCACAAGAATCAGGTGTTGATCGTAAAAATGTTTTATGGTATTCTGCAGGAATCCATCTTATAATAGAAGTTAATGGGTTAAAAGAGAAGGAATATGACTGGGAAGCATTCAATGGTGAAACTGAAGATTATCTTATGAAAGATGGTTTGGACATTATAATAAAACCGAATGTAATTGGAGATGCAGATTTAAATTATATTGTCAATCAAATGGATCTTGACTTGTGCAATGCATATCTATATAAAAATTGGGCAGATTGTGATTGGAACCATGATTCTAATGTGACTGAGGCTGACATAGCAATTGTAGTTGCAAATATGGGTAAAACACCTTGGCCTGCTACAGTAAAATTGAAATTTGAAGGTGTTGATAGGGTATTATCATATGATCCTATTTTCGGTTGGCGTACTCCTAGAGAAAATTGGTGGCCTGGCAATTCATCAAAAGGTGATTCATTTTGGGAAAGCCAATATGTATTTAATAGCGGTGAAAAAATAGCTATACAATTTTCAGCATGGCCTGTATCTGCAGTTACAACCAATCCAGGTATTACATACTACCATAATTATTTTTACAGACCAGAATTGGACGACCCAGTTCAAATAAAGTATCATAATATATGGTTTTATGTTTTTAATACCAGTCGATGGGATCAAAATCTTAAGGATACTGTTACTTATTATTCATGCAGAGGATATGATATAGGAGATTATTATCCGGATGTTGTTGCACCAGGGTATATGATATGTGCAGCAAATTCTTCACAAAGAAAAAATTATAAAGAAGAAGACGCTTGTACAAATAGTAATTATGTTGCTGTAGAAGGCAGCTCTTTTGCAGCTCCTCATGTTGCAGGTTTGGTAGCACTTTTGAAAGAGGCTAACCCCTTTGCTACTTATGATGAGATAAAAGATGCTGTGCTTGAAACTGCTAATTTGATTTATTCTGATTCATGGAAAAGTCCATACTATTTTGTGTGGAATAGTATGGGTCGTGGTAGAATTAATGCAACTTCTGCTGCAAGAAACATACTACATTGGGATGATTTACGAAGCGGAGGATATGCTGACAGTATAACAGATCCTCAGGCTTGTTATAATTTTAATTATGTTTTACATTCTTCAGCAAACCAAATGAGAGACTATTACAAACAATGTCCTTATCCAAATTATGATTGCGAAGTTGATTATGATTCAATAATATCAAATGTATGCATCAATGGAGTGTGTGATAGTGCTACACCATCTATTAGTGATGTTTTCGTTAGAAACAACTCTAATATTGAAGTAGAATTTGAAGTAAATAACGTTGGGAAATATGCACAAAGGAACTGGTATGTTGGAGTGGAGTTCTGGCGTGTTTCAAACTTTAGTAATCCAACAGGAACAAAAGACAAAAGAGTAAATGTTTTTTATAATAATAAGGATGGGAGTCATGGCTGTATTGAAGATCCGGATCCCGCGCATGGACCTAGAGGCAGTTGCCCAATAGGGGTTGATTGTAAAATAATATCAGAATCCAATCCAGATTCAAACCATCAATTAGATGTTGGAGAAACAATAAAATTAAAATGTTCAGCTCCTGCTTCATTTTATCCTATTTCAAACTATCATTATACTGGTTGGTGCAATAGTTGTGGTTCTGGAAACGGAGTAATGGTCTGGGTTCATGAAAGAGATTTGGGACAGGATGCAAACAATGATGGCGATACAGATGGTGATGGTAATGTTGGAGACTGGTGGTGGGATGCTTTATCATGGGTAAATCCAGTTAAAGTTAAGGCAGCTATAGTTTCATCTATAGATTCTGATGGGGGTAAAAATTACTTAAGTAATAGTTTTTGTAAAGATAGCAGAAAAACTAATTACGATTCATGTCTTTGCTTGGGTTATGGTGGTGCATGGATACGTTGCTTAACAAGTTATGGAACTAAAGCTGCATGTGAAGCAGACCCTGAATGTTTTTGGGGATTGACTGAATATTGGCCAGCAGGTGAGTTCTGTGACAGTTGTTTTAAAGATTGTAGAGATTTAGGTTCTAATTATTTTTGTTCTAGTGGAAGATGCACATCATTTATAGGAAGCATAACTTCTCTGATAAATAATAATAATTATACTAAAGACTACATTCCTTTGACTTTTACATTTGATAGACCAATAATATGGACGGGTTATAGTATAGATGCTCGACCAAATGTTACAGTAACAGGTCCAGTTAATATAACAGGTCTATCAGACGGTCTTCATAATATAGTAGTTTACGCCAAAGACAATTCTGGAAATATAGGTTCTTCTGATACAGTATATTTCTCTTATTGTCCAGCAGATACAAATGGCGATAAAAAGATTGATTTAAAGGATGTATTTTTTGTTGGAAAACTATATGGAAAACCTGCATTGTACGATAACAGAGCTGATTTTAATGATGATGGTAAGATTGATTTGAAAGATTATTATCTTGCATCACAAAGATTTGGAAAAGAGACTTGTTCTTTTGTTAGATACTAAATTTATACCGATATTATTCTTTCTTTTACTTCAAACTTAACTGGCAGAAATTTTTCTATGACCCACATGTTTGTTCTGCAGTGATTTGTGGTTTCTGCCACAGATATTTTTGAGTTGCCAGCTAACGCTAGATAAAGAAGAATCTGGTCTGCCATATGATCGTCCAAACAAGCATTGGAATCGATTTGTTTCATTAAATTTCTAGCGGTTTCTTCTCCAACTTTCTCTGCAGGTTTGCCTAATTCACCATAAATAGTTGCACCTAATTCTGATTCATCACAGTGAGCATGTATGTGCGTAGTCGAACCCGAAGAAAATGTATCTACATAGTCGAAATATTCGCAATCGAATTTAGGTATTATCTTCTTTGCTCCTTCTATTTGCCTTTCTGCAACTCTTGCTTTTTCAAGAGACTTGCTAACAATACTTCTAATATCATATCTGTTTACATTTCCTCTTTCTATAAGATTCAGAGACTTTAGCTTTTTGCAAGGTTTAATTCTAACTTTAATTTTTCCTCCACCCTTTGGATAGAAACCATACTTTAATATTTCAGACTCGATTTCTATTCCCATTCTTTTAACATTTCTACAAAAAACTTCTTGAAAATATTCTATGTTAGGACTCCATAGAACATCAGTACCACCAGTTATTTCTAACTTAGTTTCTTTGTCAGCATGAATACATATAGGAACTAAGGTTTGAAGGACTAGGGTTATTGAACCTGCTGTTCCGATGTCTATGCTAAAACTACCACTTTTAATTTTCTTGGGTATAAACTCTATTGAATCGCTACCAATTTTAGCATTTTTCAACTCAGCATCGCAAATCTTTGCAGCAGTTTCTATTCCTTTGAGATGTTGTGCTTGCAATCCAGGGTTCTTTCTACCCTTCCTTATGTTGATAATCTTACATGGCTTTCCAGTAATAGCTGATAACGCAACAGAAGTTCTAATTATCTGTCCTCCACCTTCAAGATAAGAACCATCAACTAATATCAACTATATCCCCATTATTTGGCGCGATCGCATCAAATCCTTTTTCCTCAAGTTCTTTGGCAAACCACTGACAATTATCTCCATGCAAGCAAATAATTTTTCTAGGATTTATTTTATTAACAAAGTTTACTAGATCCGTATGTCCACTGTGTGCGCTAAAGTCAAACCTGTGAATGCTCATCTTGATTTTCATATCAAAGCCTTCAGTGATGAACCTGCCGGTCTCAACCAGAGTTCTTCCAGCAGTTCTAGGAATTAAGAAACCAGTGAATATAACAGAGCTCTCAGGATTGTTGTACAAATATTTTATATACCTAACAGATGGGCCGCCTTCTAACATGCCTGAGGATGAGACAATTGCACAAGGCTCCTCTGTTATTCTTTTTCTATCGCCATTGTCCCAAATCTTCTTGACATTACCAACAGCTTTCTTTAGTTCTTTACTATTTCTCAGAAACTCTGGATACTTCATAGCAATCTCTGTGGCTGTCACTGCCATACCATCAAGATAAATTGGAAAATTTGGTTTAAAACTATTCAGAATCATTAATATTTCGGCTGCTCTTCCAACAGCAAAACAAGGAATCACTGCTACACCCTCGTTTGCAATGGTCTCTTCAACTGTTTCAAAGAATTTCTTTTCAGTCTCTTCTCTTGGTGAATGATCCCTTTCGGCGTAAGTGCTCTCTAAAATCAAAACATCAACATCTTTAGCATCTATTCTAGCCCCATTCAATAGTCGTGTAGAATTAGTGTTGAAATCGCATACGTAAAGAATTCTTTTTCCATTCATTTCCAATAATGGCGAAATACTTCCAGGTATATGACCAGCATCAAAAATGTCTAAAGAAATATCCTTATCTTCAATTCTTTGTCCGTACGTTATACGTTCTTCATACTTTTTCATTTTTAGAATATCTCTCTTTTCAAAACGACTGGGAAAACCTCTAAACTTTGCAACCTTAATGCTATCCTTCAGAAGGAGGTGTGCAAAATCAAAAGTTGTTGGTGTTGAGAAAATCTGTGGTTTTAATTTTTTATAGATAACAGGACAATAACCACTGTGATCCAGATGTGCATGACCCAATACTATCTTATTTACCTTGTCAACAGGCATTGGCAGTTTACCAGTTTCAACTTCCATTCCATAATCAAACAGAATGTTCTCCTTGCCTTCTACAAGAACAGCAGTCTTACCGACCTCTCTGAAACCTCCTAGGCACTTTATTCTCATGTTCATCCTTCACTTGTTAATTATTTATATTTTCTGTTTAAATTATAAGTATGTTGCCAGGAGACCCAAAAATATGGGAGAATTTTCTAAACAGTACTACAGGTCAGAAAGTTAAAGTTCTGGGCGTTGAACCAATTGAAAGGGATAAAGTTTATGCTGGAGGTTTGGGAGACACTGTTTTCATTATTTTAGAAGGCAATAAGAGACTTGTTGCAAAGGTTTCCAAAGCAGGAGAGATGGGAAGAGACTATCCAGAAGATAGAGCCAGAGATGCTCTATGGACATATAGAACATCAGCATTGCCAAGGCAGCCAAAGACAGTATCTGTTGGTTCTCTGTTGAATGGAAAATTATTACCGTTAACATTCAATACAGAATATTTTGTTGTTCTGCAAGAGGCTCCTGGAAGATCTTATCATCTGTTTCTTAGCGATGCCATGAAAAGAGGCAGCATAAGTCAGGATGATAAGAAAGCTGCTTTGAATTTATCAGATTATCTTGTAGACATCCACAAAGTTAAAGAACCAAAAAGCTCTTCTTCACTTTACAAAAGACATCTGATTGACGTCGTCGGAAGTGCTGAAGGCATAAAGGGAGTAGTTACGTATCTATGGAATTCTTTGCCTGAAGAACAGTTTAAGAAATTAGGCAGGAGTAAAGTCGAGGTAAGAAAAGACGTATTAGAACTAATGAAAAAAGCGCTAGAGCATTCTGATAGAATAGAGGATATGACTCATAGAAGCTCACAAATACATGGAGATTACCATCCATTTGAGAATATACGCTTCGAAAAGTATCCTGACGCATATTGGGTTTTAGATAGAAGCAGAGCAGAGTTTGGCGAGCCTGCTGACGATGTGACAGCTATGTGGATGAATTATTTCAACCATGCATTATTGGATAAAGGAAACTATTCCGGCAAATTCAGAGAACTTGGAGATTCATTCCTTGAAAATTATCTCAAGAAGACAAATGATTATGAGATGCTTAAGACCGTACAACCATTCTTCATCTGGAGAGGTCTTGTAATTTCAACACCAAAATGGTATCCTACTACACCTGTTGATACAAGGAACAAGATATTCAATTTCATGAAAAATGTTTCAGAAGTCGATGAGTTCAATCCGAAGGAAGTTAACTCATATCTTTCTGAATAATTTGCTTACACTTGAGCTAAATATCTGCAGTAAAACTGCTGATAAAATTAAAGTTCCGCCTAAACCAGTTAGCAGGCTTGGTATTTCTGAGAATATTAAAATACCTAAAATTATGTTCGTTAAAGGATCGAGCATTGTAATAACTCCTGCATCCTGAGTTTTGATATGTCTGACTCCTTCGAAAAATAAAAATGGGGCAACGGCTGAAAGCGCTATTCCCATATAAATTAAAATCGGTATTTTATCAAACTGAACACTCAAAGGATTTGCGAAAGGTAACAATAATAACAAAGCTATCAGATTCATCCAGAAAGTAGTCAAGAGACAAGGGTACTCCTTCAAGTATCTTCCTATTGTCATTTGAGCTGCATATGAAACTCCCGCAATCAAACCAAAAACAATTCCTAACCAGAGATTAGCATCGAAATCGTTCCCAGAAATAAAAACTATTCCTACTATGCATAATATCAGTGAAATGAAGCTTTCTCTTTTTATATTTTCCTTAAGAAATATCCTGGAAAAAAAGGTGGCGAAAATCGGTGCTGTGTAAAAAAGTAAAATAGCGTTCGCTATTGTTGAAACTTTTATTGACATAGCCAAAAAAGCAACTAATAAGGCAATAAAAATTCCAAGCAGAACTAAATATGGAATCTTCTTTTTAGGTATTATCTCTGAAATTCTCTTCGAGAATAAAATAATTATGAAGGTTGCTACAACAGCAAAAAAAGTCCTATAAACTCCTATGTTTATTGCATCAACATTTCCAGCGAATCTTGTTGCAGTTCCTACAGTTCCCCATATTAATGCAGCAACTACAACCAAAAGCGAGCCTTTGATCTTCTCGTTCATAGAATTAGTTACATGAATAATTTAATATATGTGTTTTCATTAAACTTTAATTTTACTACAATCAATAAACAGCTAAAGGTTTTAAGAAGAAAATAACTTAAATATAGAAGATTAATACTATTTCTATGGACATAGAAACAAGAATGAACTTGATAAAAAGAGTAGGCGAAGAGATAATAACAGAGGAAGAATTAAGAACACTTCTCGAGACAAAGGAACATCCTATTGCTTACGATGGTTTCGAACCTTCTGGAATAGCAGGCATACATTTCGGATTGTACAGAGCCATTAATGTAGAAGACATGCTTAAAGCAGGAATCCATTTCAAACTTTATCTAGCTGATTGGTTCGCTTGGATTAACAACAAGATGGGCGGTAATTTAGAAACAATAAAGCAGGTCGGTAATTACTTCATAGAGGTCTGGAAGGCATCAGGTATAGACACAAAGAAAATAGATGTTATATGGAACAGCGATGTTGTTAAAGACCCAGAATACTGGAAGAAGGTCATTCTCATTTCAAAGAATACGAACGTTAATAGAGCTACAAGATGCTTATCGATAATGGGAAGAAAAGAAACAGATTTGAAAGAAGTCTCGTTCTTTTTCTATCCCATGATGCAGTGCGCAGACATATTCTGGTTGAAGGCAGACATATGTCAACTTGGTATGGATCAGAGACGTGTTAACATGCTCTCTAGAGAGATAGGACCCAAGCTTGGTTGGTGGAAACCAGTTGTAGTCAGTCATCACATGTTGATTGGTTTGCAGGGAGTAAAGGCTCCTGAAGGATTTGACAACAATGCTGACATTGATATAGAAATAAGCTCGAAGATGAGCAAGAGCATGCCTGAAACATGTTTGTATGTTCATGATAGCAGGGAAGACATATTCAGAAAGATACAGAAAGCATACTGTCCTGAGAAAACTGTTAAGGACAACCCAATCTTAGAGTATGCGAAATATATTATCTTCAGAAAGATGAAGACATTCCAATTAACAAGGAAGAAAGAGTTCGGTGGAGATTTGGAACTGGAAACGTATGATGAACTAGAAGATTTGTACACGCAGGGAAAGATACATCCTTTGGATCTTAAGAACTCTGTTGCAGAAGCCTTTGATATTCTGATAAAACCAATAAGAGAGCACTTTGAAAAAAACAAGAGGGCAAAAGAACTTTACGATGCGATTAGGAAAGTAGAAATCACAAGGTGAAAAAATGTTTGACATAAAGACTATAAGAGAGAACCCTGAGATAGTTAGGAAGAATCTTAAGAAGAGGGGAGACGAAGAGAAACTAAAGTTATTGGAAGAACTGATAATGAATGATAAGAAATACAGAGAGGATTTGCAGGAATTGGAGAAACTGAAACACGATAGAAACATCATATCTGACGATATATCAAAATTAAAGAAAGAAGGAAAGGATGTTTCCAAAAAAATAAAAGAGGCTGCAGAGATTCCTGAGGGGATTAAGAAATTAGAAGAACAGACTAATGATTTAAAGAACAAGATTGATCTTGCTTTGTATAGAATACCAAATCTGCTTCATGAATCTGTTCCAATCGGCAAGGACGATTCTGACAATGCTGAGGTTAGGAGATGGGGAAAGGAACCAAAGTTTAACTTTGAACCGAAGAGTCATTTGGAAATTCTGGAGAACCTTGGAATGATAGACGCCGAGGCTGCAGGAAGAGTTTCAGGCAGTCTATTCTTTTTTTACAAGGGTCCGATTGTTTTGTTAGATTTCGCCTTGCAAAGATTTGCTTTAGACCATATGATGAAGAAAGGTTTCCAGATCATTTATCCACCATTCATGGTAAACAAAAAAGTATATGACGGAATGATAGGAGACCCTACTGACTTTGCAGAAGCGAGTTATAAGGTAGAGGGTGAGGATTTGTATCTGATACCGACTGCTGAGTATCCGTTAGGTGGAATGTATATCGATCAAGTCATCAACAAAAAAGATTTGCCTTTGAAATTATGTGGCGTGAGTTCCTGCTTCAGAAGAGAGGTAGGAACGCATGGCAAATTCTCGAAAGGACTGTTTAGAATGCATCAGTTCAACAAGGTTGAGATGATTGTTATATGCTTGCCTGAAGAGTCTTGGAATTTTCATGAAGAGATGCAGAAGACTTGTGAGGAAATATACCAACAATTAGGATTGCATTATAGGGTTGTAAACGTATGCACCGGTGATATAGGCTCCAAGGCTGCTAAGAAATATGATACCGAAGTCTGGATGGCTGATGGAAATTTCAGAGAGGTTGGTTCGAATTCCAATTGTTTGGATTATCAGTCAAGAAGCTTGAATACGAGATATAGGGAGAAGGAGGGTCAAGCTCCGAAAGGTTTTGTACACATTCTGAATAACACTGTTCTAGCTACATCTAGGACGATGCTAGCAATATTGGAACAATTTCAAAATAAAGATGGAACTGTTTCAATACCAAAGGTTCTCTGGCCATACATGAGTGGAATAAAGAAGTTAGAGAAGATACGCTAGTTCAAATACTGCCCTCCGCACCATACTCGAACTTCAGTTCAGATATCGAAAATAAAAATATAAAGTTTAGATGCGTAGGAATTATTGATGAACTCACTGGTACGAAATACTGACCCAAGATTCGTAGGCCTACAAATTCTTAAAGAAAAGCAGAGTGCACAATTAGCATTGTTTGAGGAATGGGCATCGAAAAACCAGTGGGCTGAATTCCATGAAAACCATTATGATTGGTGGATGTTTCCAATAGATGAGCCAAGCAGTCACGGTTATGCATATACAGTTTTAGATGGAGATGTTCAAGAACTAAAGAAAGATGATAAATACATTCCAAAATACTTGCGTGGCGTTGATTTGCTAGCATCGGCGTGGGGATGGAACCTTGGTAAAGCAGAATATATTCCAAACCCAATGCCAGATCAGACATGGCAGAATTGGCCGATAAGATTATACAAGGCATCCAAGTCCCTTAAACTATTTGGTTTTGAACAGCAATTCCAGTCATTCAAAACCTATGCAAGAGACCTGATGCAAAAAGGCAAAGAAATGGAATATGATGGAAGAGACTTGAGCTTCTTGTTCAAGTAAGTCAACCCCGCTTGAGTGCGAATGTGATTTAAGGTTCCAATAATTATTATGTTATATGTTGAAGATAGAATTCCTATACTATGACAAAGCTACATGTAAAAGATGTATTTCTACAGACAAGTCAATAAAATTAACCCTAATAGAACTAAAAAAGGTAATAAAGAAAACTAATGTTAAGATTAATTTTAAGGAAGAGAAATTACCAAAATCTAAAATTTATCTTTCTCCATCTATTCTTATTAATGGTAAAGATATTGAGAAACTGGTAAATAAAAATTCAAGATTAAAATCTAATGCCTGTTCTGATTGTTGTAAATTAATTGGTTGTTCTGTGAATTGTAGAACTTTTAATTACAAAGGTAAAAATTATAACTATATACCTAAGAAGATGATAATAGAAGCCATTAAAATTGTTCTGAAAAAATAATTATAAAATAAAAATAGATGATAAAAATGATAGAAAATAGTGTTTTTGAGATCTAAATAACTTATTCAATTCTTATCTCTTCGTTGTGCTCCTGACAAATCACATAACCCTTTATCTTGGAAGGTATACAATCCCTCTCAGAAATATAATGTTTGCCCTTTCTACAATATATCATCCTTTCTTTGACCTCTCCGGAGGCTTTTGCAATTTCTTGTTCTAACTTTTCTATTGCCTCCTTGTTCTTTTCTTTCAACTCTTTGCAAGCATCTTCAGACAATACTCCTTCTTTCAATTCCACATCCAAAAACTCTGAAGCACTCTTCAATTTTTCCAAATCTTCCTTAATCTTTTTAACATCTTCATCCCTCTTCGGAGGTGGGACAAACTCTTCTTCGACCTCTTTTTTTGTTTCAGGTTCTGTATGTTCTTCCTTGCCATCTATTATATCCTGTTTGAATTTCTTAGCCTCTTCCTTTGGTCTGAAAATGTTTTTCTCAGCAATGTGTGCTATTGTTGTGTAAGCTGTAGGCCATAGAATTATTATCACTGCTAGTAATATTCCCAAGAACATCTGATCCATGTAGCTTAGGAAAAAAAAGGCTAGAAAAGAAAAGATTGCAAACACGGCAAATATAACTGCTGTTCTCATTTATATCATATTATTTCTGTTTCCTTAATAAGGTTTACAGGCATATTAAAATTATTAGTCATGATTCGTATGTCTGTAATAATAATCTCGGAAAAACCGGATGCAGCATTAAGAATAGCAGAGGCTCTAGCAGAAAAAAAATTAAGAACTTTGCACAGCAGATACGGAATCAACTATTATGAGTTTGATAGAAATGGGAAAAGGCATGTTGTTGTTTCTGCTGTAGGTCATCTGTTTAATTTAAAACAGAAAACTAGAGGCCAGGAATATCCAGTTTTAATAAAAAACATTGAATGGATGCCATCATTTAAAGTTTCAAAGAAATCTAAATTCTCTGAAAGATATTTCAAAACTATTGATGACTTGGCAAAAGAAGACTCGGAATACATCATAGCCTGTGATTATGATAATGAGGGCTCGCTGATAGGTTATAATATTTTGAGGTTCATTTGTAAGAAAGAAGATGCCAAGAGAATGTTTTTCTCAACTTTGACAAAATCAGATTTAATAAAATCTTTTGAAAATATAATGCCGCATTTGGATTGGCAAAACATAAATGCCGGAGAAACCCGTCATTTCTTAGATTGGTTATATGGAATCAATACAACAAAAGCATTGACTTTGTCAATTAAAAAGCATGCTAAGAGATTTGCCATATTGTCTGCAGGAAGAGTTCAGGGACCGACACTAACACTATTGGCAGACAGGGAACTTGAAATAAAAAACTTCATATCAACTCCCTACTGGCTGCTGCAACTAGTTCTTTTAATTGATGGCAATGAGATAATTGCTATTTATGAAAAGGATAAGATATGGAATGAGGATGAGGCTAGGAAAATTTTCAATGAATGCAAGGACAAACCAGCAATAGTCGATGACGTTTCCAAGGAAAGATACAGACAGAGACCGCCAGCTCCGTTCAACATAACCTCATTGCAGACAGAAGCCTACAGGTTATTCGGTTTCTCACCGCAGCAAACATTGAACGTTGCTCAGAGCCTTTATACCAACGCGATGATTAGTTATCCAAGAACATCCTCAGAAAAACTACCGCCACAAATAGGTTACAAACAAATCTTGGAAGCATTATCCAAGATTGGTAAATATAAATCATTATGCACTCTTTTACTAAAGTCATCATTAAGACCAGCTGAAGGAAAAGGCGTTGATCCAGCTCACGAGGCAATACATCCTACAGTTGAACCACCAAAAGACATAAAGAAACTAAAAAGCCAGGAACAAAAAATCTATGATCTAATATGCAGAAGGTTCCTTTCAACTTTTGCTGAAGACGCGATAAGGGAAAGCATAAAAGTTGTAATCGATGTTGATGGTTATAATTTTCTGGTCAATGGAAAGAGAACTATTGAAGACGGTTGGATGAAGTTCTATGGACCTTATGCGAACTTCAAGGAACTTATACTTCCGGACTTGAAGAAGGGCGATAAGTTGGATGTTAAATTAGAACTGTTAAACAAGGAGACGACTCCGCCTCCAAGATATTCACAAGCTTCTATAATAAAAGAAATGGAGAAAAGAGGCTTAGGCACTAGAGCCACAAGGTCAAATATTCTTCAAACTCTCTACGATAGAAATTATATAGTCGATAGAAGTGTTAAAGTAACAGACTTGGGTTTGAAGGTTGCTTCTACCCTGAAGAAATACGTTCCGGACTTTGTTGACGAGAAATTGACTAAGAAATTTGAGGATGACTTGGAAAAGATAATAGAAGGAAAATCAGAAAGGGAAACTATACTTAAGAACGCGGAGAAGGCTATCATAAAAATCTGTGAGGAGTTCAAACAGAATGAAGATAGTATAGGCAAAGAATTGGGCGAGGCTGTCATACAGAACCAGGATGATAGGGCAACTTTAGGGCCTTGTTCCAGCTGTGGTAAAAATCTAAAAATATTGTTTTCTCCAAGAACAAGAAATTACTTTGTTGGTTGCACAGGCTATAAGGACGGATGTAAAAGCATGTATCCGTTACCTCACAACGCCTCTTTCTATAAGACTAACAAAACATGTGATAAGTGCAAGACTCCGATAATAAAAGTTTATAGAAAAGGCAGAAGACCGTTTAGCATGTGCCTAGCAACAGATTGTCCTACCAAGGCAGATTGGGGCAAGCGTAGAAAAAGAGTTTAAATTTTTAACTTTTCTAAAAGTTTTATGGTTAAAAGAATTACATTTATTGCAACCAAGATGCAGGACAGTAACTGGTATAAATATCATCCTAGACTTTCTCCTTATACATTAGAGGTTTTAGCAGGTCAGGTGCCAGAAGGCTGGGAACCAAAAATAGTAGATGAAAACATAAGACCAATAGACATGAGTGATGATACAGACCTGGCTGCAATAACAGTGCCTACAGCAGCAGCTCCAAGGGCTTATGAAATTGCTTCAGAATTCAGAGAAAGGGGCGTACCTTCATTGCTAGGAAACATTCACCCTTCTATCCTTCCTGATGAAGCAGGGGAATATGGCACTGTTGTAGCTGGTGAAGCAGTAAATATATTGCCCCGTGTTTTAAAAGATTTTGAAAACAACAGGCTTCAACCATATTATTACGGTGGTCAGGGCTCATTGAATTCTAAATTTCCTAGGTTTGATCTAGCTAAAGACAGATATGATATTAATTTAGTTCAATATTCCTCTGGTTGCGAGGGAACCTGCGAATTCTGTTCTTGTGGGGTGACAAGCGGTCATACTCGCAGACATAAATCGCATCAAAGGTTTGTTGATGAGGTAAATTATTGCGGAGGGAAAATGGTATTCATCGCAGACGATAATTTTTTGGGTTATAGGAAAGAGGATAGAGAAGATGTTAAAGCGTTGCTTAGAAAGGTGAAGGATGAAACAAGCGCAAAATTCTCAGCACAGGTTACAGTGGATTTTGCAAAAGATAATGAGTTATTGAAGTTGGCTGCTGACTGCGGTTTTGTTAATGTTCTCATAGGGTTCGATGCACTAGATACAGCTACATTGAAGGAAGCCGGAAAGTTTGTGAATTATAAGGTAAACTATAGAGACGTTATAAGAAAATTACATGATAATGGACTCACTGTTTGTGGAACTCTCATATATGGATTTGACAGCCACACAAAGAAAGTTTTTCCGACAACAAAAGCATTCGTTAAGGATTCAGGAATAGATGCTGCAAGGTTTGAAATTTTAACCCCGTTTCCAGGAACTAGAACAGAGGAGAGGTTGAGAAGAGAAAATAGAATATTTAGAAATAACTATCCAGAAGATTGGAAGTTTTACAACTGTACTAATGTTGTTTATTATCCGAAGAACATGACACCAGAAGAACTAGAAGCAGGAACTTTAGATTCGATAATTGAAACTTCAAATCCTTTAGAGAGTTGTGTTAGAGCATTCAAAAGCCTGTTGAATACCAGAAATATTTATGGAACCGTTGGTTCATTATGGTTGAACAATGCGACTGGCTTGCACGCAAGAGGCAGGTTAAGAAATTCTAAATAATCAATTTACTGAAATTTCTATCGGGTCTTCAATTTTGACGTTTAACGAGTCTGACATTGAAAGATTGAAATTCACTCCAATATAAGTTGGTGCTACGAAGGTTTTTCTTTCAGAACCATTATACAGCGTTACAAAAGATTTCTTTGGTGTTAAATTAAATGTCCTGATTTTTCTACTGCCTAAATCAAGGGTTTGAGCTTCCTCTACTTCTGCTACAGTATGAACATCTTCAATGCTTACACCATTTTTTTCCAGCAAAAGAGGAATGAAATCACCACAATCCTTTAAACTCACTTGTCTCATAAAGTCTAAACATCCTTCAGCAATATCATTTTTTCCAATAATTCCAGATATATTTTTCAAGGCTCTCTCACCGTTTACTTTAACTTTGTATATACTGTCTTTAATGTTACCTCCTAGAACTGCAAAATAGGAGGGCTCTAAAGAAAATGCATTTATAACACCTTCGGTACCAAAGCCGCTAACTTTCAGTTTTGAATAATCCCTATCATCTATCTCAGCAGATTCTCCCTTATGACTATATTTAAGATCAGCTATCTTTTTGAATCTGGTATTATCTCTGATATTTCTAAAATCAGAGAGTTCATCAGAAAGATCTCTAGAAAGTTTATTAGCTAAAAGCTTTGATGTTGCAGCTTGAATAAAATTTTGCAAGCCTTCAGAAGTTTCTACAGGTTTTTTGATTTCTTCTGACAGATACTGTGATGCAGCATCTAATTCTTTTCTACTGCTTTTAAAATCTTCTTCTGAAAAAAGCACATCTTCATCTATCATCACTTCTCCACCATATATAACAGTTTGAGGGAATGCGCAAGGAGTCAAAGCGTTTTCTATCCTAGTATTATCATCTAGTTCTATACTTGTCAGAGGTCCGATAAAATCCCTGATGAATTTGATTGGGCATTCGTTTTTCACTATATACTGCCTAGCAATTCTTCTCTTTCCCATTTCTTGTATGCTTGATATAAATTGATTGAAGCTGTTGGGAGAATTATCGTAAATAGATTGAAGATCTTTCAAGTGTTCCCTTGTTTGTACTTTCAAAAATCTTCCATCACCCGTACTTAGTATTGCCGAGCTGCTAGTCATTCCTAGCTCTTCTGCTCTAAGATAATTGACCATAAATATCTATACTATTCTTCAGTGATAAATTTTAAATACTTAACTAGCTAAACCAGCTATAATAGAATAAATACCTTTTATCATTGGTAGTATCCAGAGCCAGGGTATGGAAAGACCTAATAACAATATTATTCCTGCTGCCAAATCGATAAAACCCATAAAGTCAAAATAGAAACCTGAAGCAAAACTTCCGATGACTGAAGAGACACCTTTTATCAGGACTATCACGCCTATGTAGAAGGCTAGAAAGTTGCTTGGAAATATCAGAGAGATTCCTACCAGAATATCTATAATACCTAACAAAGCAACTAACATAGTGACCATCAAAAGTTTTTCTCAATATCTTTTATCTTTTCTAATCTTAGTGAATGCCTGTCTCCCTTGAAATCGGTTTTCAACCAAACATCAATTATCTCTTTTGCTTCTTTGATGTCTGTCATCCTAGATCCAATTGTTAGAACGTTTGCATCGTTATGTTCCCTGCTCAATCTAGCTGTTTCAATGTCATAACACAGGGCTGCTCTTATGCCATCAACTTTGTTAGCTGCTATGGACATTCCTAGGCCTGTCGTACAGAACAATATTCCCCTATCAAAGTCATCCTTGGCGACGGCAGTAGCGACCTTTATGGCAAAGTCAGGATAGTCAACAGGCTTATTGTCTCCAGTTCCGAAATCCTTGAACTCATGACCAAGTTTGTTCAAGAACGGTTTTATCTTTTCCTTCATATCGAACCCTGCATGGTCAGAGGCTATTGCAATTTTCATATAGAATTAATAAAAATCAACATATTTATATTATATGGAGATTCTTTTAGGCGAGGATGAGTTCGCTAAGCAAATAGCAGAGAGACTAGGTTTAGAGTTCGTTAAGGTTAATACTTTTACCTTTCCTGACAGCGAGATCAAACCTATAATTGAGAATGAGGATAGGATAAAGAATAAAGAAGTTTTGGTTGTTGTAAGAACTGACAGATTCAAACCAAACATTGGTGACAGCATATTGAAAATTTATTTTATCTGCAGAACATTGAAGAAGTTGAATTGCGAAATAAGTTTGTTTTTGCCATGGATGTTTTATTCTAGACAGGATAAGAAATTCCTACCAGGTGAACCGGAATCTTTGTTTGACATAGCGAATTTGTATGAATTGCTCGGAATTAAGAATATCTTTACCATCAATTCTCATCTGTATGGAAAGGAGAATCCTCTGCAAAGTTATTTCAAGAAAATAAAGATTCATGATATAAGTTCTGCTAAAATGTTCGCTGATTATTTGAAAACGAAGAAACTGGTTAAACCAATAGTTATAGGACCTGGTGAAGGACCATCTGTAATGGTAAAAGAATTAGCAAAATTGCTGAGTGCTCCTTACGAATGTTTTGAAAAGGAAAGAGACCATAAAACATTAAAAGTATTCTTTAAGCGACCTAAATCAGATTTTAAGAATAGAGATGTGATAATATATGATGATATTGCTGCGACTGGATGGACAATAGTTAAACCGTTTGAAATGATAAAAGAACAAAAACCAAACAGAATCTTTATTGCACTTTGCCACATGGTGACAAAAGAAGCAATAGAGAGATTATACAAATTAAATAGTGATGAAATTATAACGACTGATTCTTTTGTTTCTGAAGAACCTGCAAATTTCAAGAAGATATCATTAGCGCATCTGATTGCTAATCATCTATTTTTGCCTTAATGAATTAAACAAATCATTATACTTTTTAACTGCTTCTCTAGGATTCTCGGTAAAGATAACCTCCCTCCCTAGGCTAACAAGAGGATTTTTAGAATATTTCAGATTATCCGTACTCCCACCTTGAGGTCCTATGCCTTGCATAAGGAATATAACTCTATCGCCGACGATATCTTGAATGTTTTTGACATGTTCTTCCTTGACGAAACCTGTCAAACCTACAACGCAACCATCTGCTCTGGTTTCCCTGACTGAATTGGCAATGTGCATATAATATGGCCTGCCTTCAACCATGGTTTTTACCATCACATTTTCTGCTTCTGGATTTGACATCAGGGTCAGGACTATGATGCCTAAATCTTTTTTATGAGCGCTCTCAACAGCACTTTGAATATTTCCGGAAAACGGTGAAAAGGTGAACGCATCAAAACCTAACTTAGATATCCAGAATATAGCAGAGTCATTAGAAAAACCTACATCACCTAGTTTGTGATCCAATATAGCTATTAAACCTTCGTCATGTATTTTTTTAACTATCCTTTTTAGTATGTTAGAATCAAACAAGAAGAACTGTGTGTTGGTCTTTATGGAACAGCAGTAGTCACTTACCTGTTCTACTATATCTAGAGAAAAGTCAAGTAAAGATTTACTTTCGTCACTCGAAATGAATTTATCAGGAACTACATGATCTTTCCTTTGAGAAGGTAAAGCTGGATCAAGATTAATGTTTATAACGCTATTTTTTTCTTTTGAAGTTTGCAAGTATTTATCGTAAAACATTATTTTATTATTTATCGTCAAGATTAATATATTTAATCCCTCTATTATTTTTGAGGTAAATGCTTTCAAAAGAGGATGTAGCTAAAATAATTCTAAAGATAAATGCTGTTACTATTAACACTGTCAATCCTTTCAAATATGCCTCAGGCATGCTGAGTCCGATTTATACTGACTGCAGGACTCTGATTTCATATCCAGAAGAGAGAAAAACGATTATCGACTCTTTTGTAGATTATATTGATGAAAATTTCAAAGAAATAGATATTGTGGTTGGTATAGGTCATTCTGGAATCTCTTTGGCAACATGGATAGGCGAGAGACTTAGAACGCCAATTGCATACACGAGATCTTCTACAAAGGATCATGGAAAAGGAAAAAACATAGAGGGTGTTGTCAAGACTGGCAGCAGAGTATTGATGGTGAGCGACATAATGAGCACTGAGGAAGATATACCAATGGCTGTGAAGACTCTAAAAGAAAATGGTTGTAATATTATTGGTTGCTTATCTATTTTTAGCAATCAGTTAGGAACAATCGAGAATTTTCTTGATAATGAGAATGTGAAATTTCATTACCTAACAGATATAGAGACACTCTTAAATGTTGCTCTGATAAAAAAGAAAATAACAGCTGAAGATATAATGCATGTTAGAGAATGGATGAAGGATCCGCAGAACTGGGATATGACAAGAAAAAATAAGATAGAAAAAGTTCTTACAGAGAACAAAGAAAAGATAGCTGAGATACTGTTGAAGATAGGAGCAATCACGCTAGACACCCAAAAACCTTACAGATATGTTTCTGGCATACTCAGTCCTATCTATACAGATTGCAGACTTTTGATGTCATATCCAAAAGAGTGGAGCATGATAATTGATTCCATGATAAATATAATAGTCAATGAGATAGGAATACAGAATATTGATGTCATAGCAGGAACTGCTACTGCAGGAATTTCTCATGCTGCCTACATTGCCAAAAAATTAAACCTGCCTATGATATATGTCAAATCAAAGGCAGATGAACATGGTAAACAAAACAAAATAGAAGGTCTGATAAAGAGTGGTGACAGAGTTCTTTTAATAGAAGACCTGATAAGCACTGGTGGAAGCTCAATTTCCTCAGCTAACAGTGTGAGAGAGGTTGGAGGAACAATCGAGAATTGTTTATCGATTTTTACTTATGGTATGGAAACTGCTAAAAAATCCTTTGAACAAGAAAAAATAAAACTTATATCTCTGACTGATTTTGACATGTTGACCGATGTTGCAATCAAACAAAATTACATTGAACCAGAAAAGAAAGAAATAGTCTTGGAATGGGCCAAGGATACCGTGGGATGGGGCAAAAAAATGGGATTTGAGTGAGTTCTACAGACGAAACAAATTTAGTGACAGTTCTTCGCTATCTATTCCATAATCAATCATACGATTCATTCCATAATAATAGGTTTAACCTTTACAACTCTTCTCAGAATTCAATTTTGCTGCTATATCTTTACCTTTTTCGCTAAGTCTGCAAACAAAATATCCAGGTGTGTAACGTGGTACAGATGCGTATTCCGATGGAAGATTATTGACGGTTTTTAAATAAGAAAATAACTTAAGGATATCATCTTTTATCACGTAGGCAAATATATGTCTACCTTTTATCTTCTCTGCCTCAGGGGTTTCAAAAATATCAGACCAAACAAGATCTCTGTACATTTCTTTACCTATAAATTCAAAAAATGGAATCAAAGCCTTCCCTCTTTTGTAAGCTTTTAGAATGATATCAATATAAATTGGCAAATCTTTGTCAATTTTTTTATGCAAGACTTTTCTTAATTCTTCTGTCATAATCATCATTTATGTATCGTCCCATTGTTCAGGTATCCATGCTTCCCCATCTATAAGAAATTCTCTTGATAAATCACCTGACCTTACCATAAAAACCTTTGTGAACTTTGTTTCATGAGGACTGCGTTTGTTTGCTAAAACATAATGCTTTCTTTTCTTGATAGCATAATTAGAACCTTCTATTATACCTGCTAATTGTAATATCTGAACATTTCCTAATCTCGTAACCTCGTAAGTAACTACAACATCTTTCAATTCTTTCATCATAGTTTTCTGAGGAACTTCAAGAAAATTGCCAATTATTTCTAAAGGTTTGCCAATATAATTTCCACCTCTTAGAGCAGCAGCAACATAACCAGGTAAGTTACCTTCAGTAGAGAAACGAAGAGCACCTGTAGAAGCGAACAGGTCAAAGAGTTTCTGTTTATCTTCTCCTCTCATGATAATTACAAACAGAGCATTACAAATTAAACTTATTTGGTGGTAAACACCACCATTTAAATTTCTTTCCACCTTACTAATAATTATGATTCAGGATTTTTTACTGGAAGTAGGACTCTCAAAGAACGAGGCAAAAATTTATCAGATGCTCTTAGAATCTGGACCATCTCTAATTGGTGAGATCAGTTCAAAAACAAAAATCCATAGAAGAAACATTTATGATTCTATAGAGAGGCTCAATGAAAAAGGATTTGCTTCATGGACAATCAAAAACAATAGGAAGTATTTCGAGGCTGTCGATCCACAGAGAATTGTAGATATCTTTGAAGAGAAAAAAGAAAAGATAAGATCAATCATTCCTCAGATAATGAAGAAGCAGAAAGCGGAAACACAGAACGTTAGGGTCTATACTGGAAAAGAAGGAAGAAAAATAATTTTTGAGGATAAATTGAAACATGAGGGTGAACAGTTAGTTTTGGGTGCCCATCAGCCGTCAAAAAGGATTTCAAAATATATAAGGGTCTATCACAAGAAAAGAATAGTCAGAAAGATTCACCTAAAAATGCTCTATCCGTCGGATGAAACAAAGGCTGCGAGTTATTTTTCAAAACTAAAATATATTAAAGTAAGAATGCTGCCTAAGTTATTAAGTAAAACACCTATAGCCATAAACATATATGGAAACAAGGTGGCATTCTTGATGGACGACGAAGAAAAACAATCATATCTGACCATTCTGATAGAGGATAAGAACTTGAATGAAGATTTTAGAAAGTATTTTTATGCTATTTGGGATATTTCTGAAAAACTTTAAATTAATTCTTTTCTCCCGCATCTATCTCTCTTAAACTTTCCAAAATCAAGAACATCCATTATTTCTTCGTACGTGAAAACAGGTCCATCTTGACAAACTCTATATCCTCCAAATTCGCAAGAACCACACAAGCCAACATTACATTTCATTAATCTCTCCAAAGACAAATAAATATTCTCAGGTGGTACATAGTTTTTTAGAATTGCAACTGTCTTGCTCATCATCTTTTCAGGACCACACATTGCAACTTTTGTTCTAGGGCTAACTAAGGATCTAAGATTATATTTACTTAAAGCATCGGTGACAAAACCTTTTTCTTTATAACTCCCATCATCTGTTGTGATATGAACATCTCCTGAGAATCTCTCTTCCATAATCATCTCGTCAACAGTCTTTGCACCCAAGAAAACCACTTTGTCTGCATTTATTTTTTCCGAGAGAAATTTAAGAGGGGCTATACCAGTTCCACCGCCTACCATGCAGACCTTGCGTTTATTAAGACTTTCTGTTGGAAATCCTCTGCCTTTAGGCCCGGTCAAAATAGCATAGTCTCCTTCTTCTTGTTCAAACATTTTGTTTGTGAACAGACCTTTCATAGGATTTTGTGGATCTTTTTCTATTCTTCTAACTGTTATCCCAAGAGGATTTTCATAAGACACCGAAAAAGGTTTTTCTCCATGCTCAGGAATCCAAACATAAACAAATCTCCCTGGCTGAACTCTAAAATTCTCATCGAAGAAAAATGTTTTTACATTTTTAGCTTCATCTTTTACTTCTATTATTTTCACATGCTTCTTATTCATTCTAATCATTTATTCCACCTGTCATATCACTCAATCTTTTCACATTCATATCCTCAAGCATTATTTCTAAATCATTTTTCAAACCATTAAAATATTCTCCTACCTTTTTTGTACTCTTATCAGCCAAAGCAGAACCTATGAAAGTACATCTTGCACCAGCTGCAAAATAATCTATAACATCTCTAGCTTTTTCTATCCCCCCTCCACCAAAAATAGGAATCTTAACAGAATCATAGATTTTCCTAACAGCAGCGATTCCTAAAGGTTTTATTGAGGACCCGGAAAGACTACCTACCTTATTGGACAAAACCGGCTTGCCAGAGAATGATTCTATTATTGTTGCAGGAGCAACTGTATTTATCGCGGAAATAGCATCTGCTCCTCCCTCTTCTGCAGCCTTTGCTATAATTCCTATATCAGGAACATTAGGAGTCAGTTTAACTATAACAGGTTTATTGACTTTTTCTTTAACAGCTTTCGTATATCTTCTAACTAAATTCACATCTACCCCTATAAATGATCCAATCTTTTCTCCTTTCCTCCTATTTTGACAGCTATAATTCAATTCGACTGCATCTGAATAATCTTCCAATATTTTTGCAACACCTACAAGCTCATATTCGTTCTCTCCGAAAACAGAAACTATCAGAGGTTTATGATTAGGAAGAGGATAGATTTCTTTTAATTCTTCTCTAGTCTCTTCTGCTCCAGGATTAGCTAAACCAAATGCATTAAGAATGTTTTTTCCGTCACTATATGTAACAGGTTCATAGAAACCTTCCCTAGGCTTTAATCCTATACTCTTTGTAACAAAAGCTCCTATTTCATAATTGCATATTCTTCTTATGATTTGTGGTTGGGATAATACACCAGAAGCATTCATCCATGCAGGGTTTATCTTCAACCCACATATCTCTGCTGACAAATCCATTTTATTTAATTATCTACAAAAATTTAAATACGTGAGATGTGAATTTTATTCATGCAGGACAATATAACTAAATTCTTCGAGGGTGCATTCAAAACCCTAGCTGACGGCAATGAACCCAGATATTATTGCTTAGGCAACCTTGGCTGGGGTGCAATGGCTCTAACTTCAAAAGATCAAGAAAAAATGCTGAGCAAGATTAGGATAACAAAAACTTGGAGCAGAGCAGACATGGATAAGATTAATGAGGGAAAGAAATGTTCTGAAGTTCCTGCAACAGGTCCGGTAAAAAGATTAAAAATGGAAACAGCAACACCAGACTTTAAAAAATTTGATGCAAAGATGTTCCTACAGATAGAAAATACTGAAGGAACAACTGGAGATATAACATCTGTTCAAAAAAGAATAGACAATGCTATAACAACCTATGCGTTAATGAGACAACTTTTAGAGAGAGAAAGAGGGTCAATTTCCTTTCTCACTTATAAGACATATGGTTTAGTAGATTATGGAACAAATAACATACCCTTTCACGATAGAAACTTTACTTTGGTAATAAACAACAGAAATAATGTAGAGAAAAAAGAACCGACCATATCGATATATGGTAACATTGATGATTCTGAAAGCAGAGTAGTGGCTTATGCAAGTGGCCCTTCAAAATTAAAGCATATAGAAAAACCAATGGAATTTCAAAGATTAAAGTTAGAAGCTGTAAGAGCGCAACACTAGTTCTAAATAGTTAGGTTTAAATATGTTGGATGTACGTATATACTAACTATGAGAATAGAAATCAGGAAGAAAAGAGAACAGACAGCAGTTCTGATAAGTTTTGATACAGTTAAAGAGAAATTCGAATCGGCCTCTGAGAGAAACAGATTCTATTGGGAATTGCATGGAAGGAAGCAGGTCGTGATAAAAAAATCAGTCAGATACGAGTATGAGAGAGAAGGATTGTTAGAAGAAATACCAAATATTCCTGTTTCTGATTCAGTCTTCATTGTGGCGATGGAGCACATGAAGAGAATGATGCAGTTCTTCAAGGGATGGGAAGATAAAGTTGAGTTTGAAACATTCCCGGTTTTACTTGACCAGAGGAAGAAAAAAGAATTAGAGGAAAGAGAAGTTGATATTGAATGAAAAAATTAATATTCACTGCAATGTCAAAGAGGAACTTTTTCCAAAAATGGAGAGTAGTAAAATTTGTTTTAGAAAAAGAAGCAGCCCCATTAAATCCTTTTATGTTGTTTGATTATTTTCTAGCAGATTCTGTAGATCATGATTTAGTTATAAATGTAAACGATACAATAATAGAAAGATGTGATGAAATTTGGGTTTTTGGGGAAATAGCCGATGGTGTTGAAAGGGAGATAGAAATAGCAAAAAGATTTAATAAGTCAATAAGGTATTTTGACATATCGAAACTACCAGAAAAAATTAAAGAAATAAACGAAAAAGAAATTGTTTTTGAGGGTGATTAAAAATGGTTGAGAAAGAAATAAAACTTAAGGTCGGAGAACTAACAGGCAGAGAGGATTTCGGTAGAGGCATAGCTAGACTAGACTCGAAGTTAATGGGCAAGCTTGATGTTAAAGAAGGAGATATTTTAGAAATAGAGGGTAAGAAAAAAACTGGAGCAGTCGCAATAAGAAGTTATCCAGCAGACGTTGGTCTAAACATATTAAGAGTTGACGGTTTGGTCAGAAAGAACTGCGATGCTTCTATCGGTGAAATTGTAAGAATTAGAAAATCAGCTGTTAAAGAGGCAAAGAAAATCACTCTAGCACCTGCCCAGAAGGGTTTTATGCTTCATATTTCTCCAAACCTGTTAAGACAAAACCTTTTCATGAGGCCCATGGCAAAAGGAGACATAATAATAACCAATCCTGTTTTTAAAACAAGCAGGAATCATGATGATATATTTTCTATTTTTGGAATTGATATTGAAGAGGTTTTCATGCCCATGGGAACTGAGATGAGATTAATAGTTGTTGACACTGACCCGCATGAGATAACTAAAGTAACTGAAATGACAGAAGTTGAGTTATTACCCGAAGCTGTTGAAGTTGCTGAAGAAAGATTACCATCAGTAACATACGAAGATATCGGAGGCCTTAACCAGATAATACTAAAGATAAGGGAAATGATCGAGATTCCATTGAGGCATCCAGAAATTTTTGAGAGGCTGGGTGTTGAACCGCCTAAAGGAGTATTATTGTACGGACCACCTGGTACGGGCAAAACATTAATAGCAAAAGCTGTTGCAAATGAAGCTGGCGCACACTTCATATCTGTTGCAGGCCCTGAGTTCATGAGCAAGTTCTACGGCGAGTCAGAAGAAAACCTAAGAAAAATATTTGATGATGCAGAAAAAAACTCTCCAAGCATAATATTCATTGATGAAATAGATGCAATTGCTCCGAAAAGGGAACAGGTTGTTGGCGAGGTTGAAAGGAGAGTCGTGTCTACTTTATTAACACAGATGGATGGTTTGAAATCAAGAGGCAAAGTGATAGTTATAGCTGCTACAAACTTACCAAACATACTTGATCCGGCATTGAGAAGGACAGGAAGATTTGACAGAGAAATAGAAATACCCGTCCCAGACAAGCAGGGGAGAAAAGAAATTCTGCAAATTCATACAAGACAAATGCCTTTGGAAAAGGATGTTGATTTAGATCAATTAGCAGAAATCACTTATGGTTATGTTGGAGCAGACATATCTGGTCTGGCTAAGGAAGCTGCAATGCATGCCCTAAGGAGAGTTATACCAGAAATTTCCGCACTAAAAGAAGAAGAACCAATACCAAAAGAAGTTTTAGAAAAATTAAAAGTTACTAAAGAAGACTTTTTTGATTATGCGTTAAGAATGGTTCAACCATCAGGAATGAGAGAGGTTTTGATTGAGATACCAAAGGTAAAGTGGGAAGACGTTGGTGGTTTAGAAGAAGTTAAACAAGCCTTAAAGGAAACTGTTGAATTGCCTTTGAAAAATCCTGAAAGCTTTAAGAGACTTGGCATAAGACCGCCCCGCGGAATTCTATTATACGGACCGCCCGGATGTGGTAAAACGTACATAGCAAAGGCATTAGCTAATGAGGCTGGAGCAAACTTCATTGCAGTCAAGGGACCAGAAATATTGACAATGTGGGTTGGCGAATCTGAAAGAAAACTGCGTGAGGTCTTTAGGAGAGCAAAACAGGTCGCACCTGCGATAATATTATTTGATGAGATAGACGCTTTAGCTCCGAGAAGAGGAATGGATTCAGGATCAAGAGTTACTGAACAGATAGTTTCGCAATTACTAACGGAAATGTCGGGCATAGAAGAGATGAAAGGTGTATCGGTTGTAGCAACAACAAACAGACCTGACATAATTGATCCAGCTTTGTTAAGACCTGGCAGGTTTGATCGTCTAATATATGTTCCAGCACCTGACGAGGAAACAAGATTAGAGATTTTCAAGGTTCATACGAAATCAATGCCATTGAAAGGAGTCAGTTTAGATAAATTGGCTAAGGAAACAGATGGATACTCTGGAGCAGACATTGAAGCTTTAGCTAGAGAAGCAGCTCTGTTCGCATTAAGAGAAGATCCTAAAGCCAAAGAAATCACATCGAAACATTTTGATAAGGCATTGAAGAAGGTTAGGCCGTCAATAACCGCTGATACATTCGCTAGATATCAAAAAGTTGTTGAAAACATGAAGAAGACTAAAATAGAGGATGAAGAAAAAGCTTCTAGGTATATAGGGTGATAAAATGGAGAAACAAAAAACTGTTAACGTAAAAGTTGATCACAATGACCCAGTGTTTTTTTCAGACAATGTCACAATTTCTCATAACCAGAGCAAGTTTATTGTAGACTTCTCTCAGACAATACCAAGTTTTGACAACATTGGTGGAGACATGCAGCAATCATTCATAATAAAGCACAAGGCAGTGATAGTTGATCCACAATTTGCCAAGATACTCTTGGATTTATTGCAGAAGAATGTCCAGAAATATGAGAAAAAGTTTGGCAAGATAAAAGTTCAAAAAGAAAAAGAGATTATAAAAAAGGAAATTGTAGAGACTGCTGAAAAATCAACTAGGTACATTGGTTAGCATGGATAAAAACTTTATCAAAGAGCTAAAAGAGTCTAATTCGATCCCGGACATTTTTGAGATTGTAAAAGAAGCTGTCTGGAAGGCGATTAAGAGAAGTAGAGCAGGATTAGATCTTGGTTTAGTGGAAATGGGAAACTTTCCACAGGGATTCTTGGGAGCGTATTACGTCTCCGGTTCGAACATAATAATGATGAATGAGACTCCATTGAAAAGAATCCAGGAAACCAATCCTAATCTATTGACGCCATATATCTTTTCTGTCCTGCTTCATGAATATCTGCATAGTCTGGGTTATTTTGATGAGGAACATGTTAGAAAATTAACTTACGGAATAAGTTCTGAGATATTTGGTAAGGACAACGTCGTGACTCAGATTTCTAAGGATATGAGAAAGTTCTTTCCGAATTTTATCTATCCGGAAGGTGCGCCAGAAATCAAAGGACCGATAAAACTTGTGAAAGATTTTGACAGATCTAGCATAAGATACATAGGATGAATTTAACATTCTTGGTTAATTATATAGATTTATAAACTTTCAATGCCTATACCCTATTGTAAAATATCGACATAGGCGATAATTATTGACGCTGAAAGGTACATAAACGCACTAAGAAATGGTTGTTTTCCCAAGGGTTCCGGATCTAGCGGGAAGATAAAATTGAGAAGAAGTCTTGCATCAGAATACAACATAAGCCTAATTCTAAAGTTCATAAATGAAAGAAAGGTCATGAAGGTATGGAAATCTGACCAGACGGTAAGAAACTACATTTTCAACCTTCACAACTTCGCAGAGTTCCTGAAACAAAGAAAATTTGAAGATGTTGATAAAGACATCGCCATAGAGTATGTCGGCTACCTTACAAGAAAGATAAGCAACAGGACTAATAGAGAACTGAAAGGAATAACAATTGAAGTTGCAAAAGCAAGAATGATGTCTTTCTATAGGTGGCTGAACAATGGAGAAAGGCCTGACTTTCTAAAGGATTTCAAAGTAAACTTAAAACCGATAAGTGTCAAGATGGATCAGATACTTTCTATTGAAGAAGTAAAAAGAATGGTAGAAATCGCAGATAACGTAAGAGACAAAGCGACAGTTGCATTTTTATATGAGAGTGGTTGTAGGATTGGAGAATTCCTTAATTTGAGGATAAAAGACGTAAAATTTGACAAATTCGGCGCTCTTGTAAGCCTCAGTGGCAAGACAGGCGACAGGGAAATCAGAATAGTTGATTCTTTACCTTATATCAAAAATATGATGAGATATCGCTCCAGCAATAAAGAAGATGATTGGTTATGGATATCGAAATATGAAAAAGAAACAATGAAGCTTGATTATATGAGCATTTCTCATATGCTTAAAAATCTAGGTATAAGAGCAGGGATAAAGAAGAACACTCGACCGCATATATTCCGCCATTCAAGAGCTACTCATCTTGTACCAAAACTTCCAGAATCTGCAATGAGGATATATTTTGGATGGTCTCCAGGAAGTGATATGCCAAAAATGTACATTCATCTATCAGGAAAGGATGTTGACAATATCGTACTTTCTAAGGTATACGGTATAAAAAGTGAGAAGGATGAAAGAGAAATAGCAATGTCCCCAAAAATATGTCCAAACTGTGAGGCATCAAATTCAGCAGATTCTGATTTCTGTTCAAACTGTAAATGGGCCTTGGATAATAATTCGATAAGTAGACCAGAAAAGGAATACTGGAAGACTGTTACATTAGAAAAATTGGAAAAGCTTGTGGATGAGAAGCTGGAAGAGATAGTAATAAGGAGGATGGGCAATTCATGACGAAATACTCGCAGTTTGAACAAAATAATGGAGTTTCTGACGTTCTATTTAATGTAATAGAAGGTAGAAACACGGTAAAAGGTATCATGAAGATTCTAGGACAACCCCAATCAACAGTTTCATCCAAGTTGCAATTTTTACGTAAAAATAACATTGTAATTAAAGACAAGTGGAAATATGAACCAAACTGGAGAGAATTGAACAGGATATTCTTAGAAGAAGTCAGAAGGCAGATGGGAGAGTGGATGAAGAACAGGAAACAGATAAATAAATTTATCAAGCTTTTCAATGAGGAAAGAATAAGAAATATCATTAGGGCATACTCTATTCCTTTTGTACTCAATAAAGATATGAGAAGCAAGGCTAGCATGCGAAATATAGTTTCAGACTATTTTTACGGCATGTCAGAAATGGAAAACAAGGATCTGAAGAAGATAGACAAGAGTTTTGTTGAGTTGAAGTCATTTTTCGTAGTGAATGGCTTTGAAAGGTTTTTATTCATAAATAGCGAGTATAATTTGAATAAAGAGGCGGAAAAATGAATCAGCGTAAACTTTTAGAACTTATTCATTATAGTGCTGATGCTATGATTCCATACAAAAAACTCACAGATGAGCAACAGGATAAGTTAATGGGCATAACTTATGATTTTTGTAGCTGTAAGCTTTGCAAGAATGTTATGGCTCATGCAAATATTAAAACTTGGAAAATAGGAATCTCAAAATTTTATTTCAATACGCTAACTAAAGGTCCTTCCCCAGTTCCTATAACTTTGCTTGAATTAATTTCAAGCACATTACACGAAATCATTCATATATTGTTTCCTACGCTATCTGAAAAACAGGTTGAAAGAAAAACGAAATCTTGGATTAGACAGAGTAAATGGTACAAGTTCTAAAAGTTATCTATAAATAAATCAGAATTTAAGGGTTATTTTCACATAACCAGATTAACATCCGGATGATAATTAGGTTATATGGATATAAGATGATAATGTTATTTCATATAAAATTCTCTAAACTTTTCATAACTAATAGGTTCTTCTCTTCCAGATATGCATCCGCCTTCTGGCTTAAGAATTATTGTTGCACCATCTGGAATTTCAGCTTTTATATCGCTTCTAATATTAAGAAATTTCTGCGTTGGCGTGTATGCATTCAAGGCAACCTGTTCATAAAATCTTTTTTCAATAGGGTCGTATACCCAATGAAGCAATGAACTATAGTATTTGTTTGGAAATTTGCCTTTTTCACATATGATTTTGTCTATTTCATTTATAGCATCAATAACATTTGCTCCTCCTTGTAGAACTAATTCACGTTCTTTTCCTAAAACTTCTTTAACTGAGCCATCTTGAACTACCATCGTTATCTTCTTCATAAATGATTATATTAAAAATAAATTTTATATACAAATCATTTACAGGTTCAAAGTAGTAAAAAACAGAATTAAATGGTTTAAAGTATTGTTTTAATATGGTATTTGTTGATTTTACTTTGTCGCTTCTACCTTGAGACTTTCTAATGCAATTCCATTATACTGCGTCTTGCTGATTCAATTAAGAGCGAGCTTGGCTTAGGCTATGGAATAATGAGAGGAAGTGGACAATGTCGTGGCAGCACAGATAGTTCATGATTGCTTTGATAAGTCAGTATTTAATTGTGCAACCCATCCGCATCTTGGAATTCGTTGTCTATTACCTCAATCATTTTATCACTATGTTTATGTTCTTCTTCTTGAATAGAAAGTAGACGAAGAGTATTACCGATACGACGACTACAACGGCTGCGGTCTCCGCTTCATGGCACGACAGATAATAAAGGAATGAGTTTATCTCGCAGTATTGGGAACTTGGATCACAACTGCCGATTGTAATCAGATTGAATATTGCGTATGCCGAGTACGCGAGGCTTGCGAAAAAGCTGATCGTGAACGCCCATGATATGTACTTGAAGTACTTGTAGAAGAACCTAGCAAGCGAAGGCACCACCATCAGCTTTGACGTCATCTTTGTTTTTATCTTGGTCTCGAGCTGAACGTCGCACGGTTTGAACTGTATCATCTTAAAAACGCATTTGAAGGCATCACGGGTAAGTGGTCGATATCTGGCGCTGAATATGCTAAGTACGCTAAAGACGACCAGTGCGACAGTGCATATGACCATTTTATCTACCGAGTATCTTCTTGATTTTACCGAGTTTTTCTACGAACACAAAATAAAAATTCTTCTTTCATAATTAATCACCTTATTCTTTACAGCAGACAGGTAATGACATATTTTTATTCTCCCAATAACATTTTAACCACAGTTTTTAAATCATCGGCGGTATATTGCGCATTTATTGGATGAGAAAATGTTACTTCTCTTTGCTCGCCGTTACTATCTTTGATGGTGTATGTTTGCTTGCCATTTATAATAAGCCCCTGACAATTCAAACCATCTTCTGCCATACGTTTAGCTCCTTCACTTGTGCCAAAATCTATATATTCTACAGATACCCGCCCTTGATATTCTTTTACTAAGCCTTCCAACAAATCAGTTACCTCTTTCCCGCAGGCACCTAAATTTAAATAAGCCTTTATTGTAACCTTTTCCGCCAGCACAGAAGGTTCTTGTTCGGCTTTTGGCTCGCTTGCAGTTTGTGTATTTTTACTGCTAGTGGATTCTTGACCATTAAAAAAATACAGCACGCTAAAAATACAGACTGCAAGCAATATTCCGAGTACAATTAAGTTAAGAAATCTTTTTTTAACCAAACTCATAATTTTTCCCTCCTTATATCTGAAACTACTTCACCATCTTCCAATACAATTTTGCGTTCCGTTGACTCGGCAACCTTGTTGTTGTGTGTTGCAATAATAATTGTCACTTTTTCCTTCTTGTTTAAAGTCATGAGCAGATTTAGTATTTTCTCACCTGTTTTTGAATCCAAATCTCCCGTCGGTTCATCGGCTAAAATTATTTCCGGTTTGTTAACAAGTGCCCTAGCGATAGCGACCCTTTGTTGTTCACCGCCGCTCAATTCTCCCGGCAAATGTTTTTCCCTGGCACTCAATCCGACTTTTTCAAGAGCTTCTTTCGCGACAGAGTAGCATTCAGCTTTTTTTATTCCCGAAGGAAGCAATGGCAACATGATGTTTTCAACAACAGAAAGTGTCGGAATAAGATGAAATTGCTGGAATACAAACCCTACCTTATCCCGCCTAAAATCCGCAAGTTTTTGCGCGTTTAATGCCGAAATATTTTCTTCATCAACGGAAATTGAACCAGAGTCGCATTTATCAAGCCCGCCGATTAAACTTAAGAGAGTGGATTTTCCGCTGCCGGATGCGCCCATTAAAGCAACCATCTCGCCATTTTCAATGGAAAAACTTACCTTTTTTAACGCTTCAACTTTCGTAGTGCCTTTGTTGTATGTTTTTATAATGTTATCAATTTTTATCATATTTTTTACCTTTATTTTTTTAAAGCTCCCTCAAAGCTTCATTAGGAAGCAGTGAGGATATTTTTTTTGATCCCGCGTATCCGGTGAGAACTCCCAAAATCACCGCCACTGATATGCCGATTAAAATTAAATAGGGCGAGAATACGACATTTACCGTTAAATCAGTGGATAAAGTAGATGCCGCGCAGGCGGGGTAGGAGGTAATCGCTTCAGGGATGGCAAAGTTAGAATTTATTACAAATAAATAAGTGATTACATAAGCTATAAAACAACCGACAATACCCCCAATTAAGGACTGAATTATATTTTCAATGGTAATCAGTTTTACAACATCACTGTCCCGCCAGCCGACAGCCTTCATTACGCCTATTTCCTCTTTCCTTTCATAAACAGCTGCTAAAGACGATTTAATGACAAATAATGTTACCAGAACAATAATTATCAATGATATACCGGCAGCCATGGTGTTTGTCATGGCCGACATTCCAGCGACTGTCGCAAGAAAATCAGCGCTAGTGGTGATTGTAACATTTTCGCCTACGGCGGATTTAATCTTTTTCTCCATAGCCTGGGGATCGGCTTGGCTTGATAATTTAAGAAATACTGTTGTATATATATCGCTTTTATTCACAATCTGCTGGGCGGTGCCAATAGGAATGAAAACTTGGGCTCCCGCTATTCTCGCGTTTCGTCCTGTGTTAATAACTCCCACAACTTCAAAATCTTTTCCGCCTATATCAATTTTTGATCTTACGTTTAAGCCTTCAGATGCCGCGAATTCTTTATCTACCACGGCTGTATATGTATCAGTGTCTTGCAAATACCGACCCTCAACTATTTCGCAACACTCACCCTTTTCATAGGTTGGTTTAATCGGACCAATGTTAGTGATATTCGGGCTCAAACCGGTAATGATGGTTGGATGGCCATCCTTGAACGACAAAAACTCTAAGACTCCTGCCATTGCGGAGACATCTCCATTATCGCCTAAACTATCAAAAGCCTCAGCTGGCATGGCGTTTAAATTTGTAGGAAGTTTTACGGTTTCAAAAGCGCACGGTTCGCCATGCAACTGTACAAGCATATCCGCCCCCGCCGATTTCATTGGCTGTATGGCGCTTTGCTCCACGCTCTGCGACACCGCCAAAACACCGACCAGAAGCGCTACGGAAAACATAATGCCAAGTATTGATAACAATGCCCTGCTTTTTCTTCTGGTTAGTTCTTTCAGTGCATATTCAAAAAATAAAATTAGCATAAATTCACCTTATTTTCCATAAATTTATTTATAGGGTAGAGAAGGCAAGGTGGATAACCCCTCTTCTCTAATCGCGTTTTCTTTACTGATGGCATCCACCTGCGAATCCAGCTGCATGTCTTGTGCATCCGCCAGAACCGCTACATCCAACATTGGCATTATGCATTGGACAATTGGCTGCATTGTCACAAACTCCATCATTATTCGCATCTACAAAACCGCCTGTCTGGTTTGCATATGGGCAACTGCCTGATTGGGCATTATCGCATATCCTATCATTGTTCGCATCTACAAAACCTGTTGGAGTACTTATTGCTTTTGGTTCCTGTGAGAATGCAAATCCCATTATCGTAAACAAGCCGATAACAAGCACTGCGCCAACTCCGATTCCAATTATTTTTCTATCCATATCGTTTTCGCCTCCTAAATCTTGTATACATTTCATATTTATGAAACCATATATAAACCTTTGTTGAAACCAATATTCTCGGTTTCAAAGTTATGAAACTTGGTTTCAACAAAAGGAAACCAATAAAAACATTTATATAGTTAAATGTTAACCTTATTACTATGGAGATTAAAAAAATCAAATTATTGTTGCCGATTTCTTTAATGGCAGTTCTCGCAATAATATTAATCGTTACTTACAGTGTTTTCCAAAATTTTACTAACCCTTCACTTGAAGGGAGAGGATTATGTCCTAGCATGGTTCCAAACTACCTATTATGGTTGTCATTGATTCTAATGGTTGTCATAATTGTTCCTATCTCCTATTATGTCATATCTAAAAGATTAGAAGAAAAAATGGAAAAGAATCTTAGTGCGATAACAAAAATGGTTGATCATAAAGTTAAATCTGGTGTTAAAAAACAAAATTTACAGACAAATAATAATGGAAGCATTTTGAAACTTCTAAACTTAAATGAAAAAAAAGTTGTAGAGAAAATAATTGAAAATAAAGGGAGTGCATTGCAATCTGAAATAAGTCGAATGGAAGGCATGACCAAATTAAAAGCACATAGGGCGGTAAAGGAACTAGAACGAAAAGGAATAGTAAAGCTAGAACAATACGGTAAAACCAACAAGATTATTTTAGCAAAAGATATTAAAGAAGTAATATTAAAATGACCCTGTGTTTTTCTTAGAGTAGAATTTATGTTTTTAAAATGCTACTGCTCTATCCTTCTTTTCAAACGTGAAAACAGAAAGATAAAACCGAATAGACAATTAAAAATAGCACCAATTAATGTATATACATTTTGAAGGCTCCTATGGCGGATTAAGTTACAATGATGTTTATGGTGAACAAATGAAACTTAAAATACTATTTTATTTGAAAGTCAATCTAAAGCCAAACGGTCCAAATATAGAATATTCCTATTAAAATGAATATAACTGCGACAACATATCGTGTATATTTTTCAAATGTCTGTACCTTGTGCATGACCTTTCCTGTCTTAGAGACGCTATAAGCAAGGATAAAGGAAATTATGATTACAGGCAAACCGGTTGCAAATGCGAATACAGATGGAATCAGCAAGCCGTCTGAAAATTTCAATGAAAGAGGGATGAGCATTCCAAAAAATAAAACACCGCTGATAGGACAAAATGTTAATGCAAAAATAACCCCCAGCAAAAAGCTGCCTAAATGTCCTTTTTCTGACAATTTCTCTTTTATTTTATCAAGCTTGGAACTTCCTTTGAAGGAAGGCAGTCTGATAACATTTAACATCACCAATCCGACAAAAACTAGTAAAGGACCCAGTATTTTTTCTCCATAATTTTGCAAGAAAAGGGAAATTGCTTGGATGTTCACGCCGATATAGACAATTAAACTTGCCAGTGAAACATATGCAAACATCCTCCCAAGAGTGTAAACAAAACTGGTAATCAAAGTACTTTTGCCGTTATTGATTTTTTTAGAAATATAGGCAATGGCAGTTATGTTTGTAGCAAGCGGGCATGGACTTATTGAAACCATTAGACCGATAAAAAATGCAGCAATTAAAGGGATGTTGCTTGTTCCCATGGCTTCCATGAAAGGCATTATATCTATCAACTAAAATCGCCTACTAATCTCTTTTCTATAACCCCTTTAAGATAGCTCATATATTCATCCTTATTGTTTATCTTGTACCATACGTTCACATTCTGCTCAGGGTGAAAACCATTATCATCATAGACTCCTATCCACAAGGATGCACTGTTTACACTGTATTTCATGACAAGTTCTCTGTTCTCCGGAAGCTCGCCGTTGACATGTGCGAAAGAAACTTTCCCAGACTTTAACTCCTCAGAAAAATAAGTGTTGACTGTTTCCTCAGCGAGACTTCCCACGGCTATGCAGGAATCGCATTGGTGCGTCCCATGGAAGTGTATTATCTCCACCTTTTCAACGCTTGATGATGCGTTCGTATAAGCAGTAGAATTTTTGCTCTCGCTAACTTTTTGGTCGTTGTTAACACAACCTGAAATCAGAATAATTAAAATAATGCTGAGAATAATAAATTTGGTAAAAATTTTCATCACATCACTTTTTCATTTCAGCCATTTTTCTATTTCTTTAACTTCAGGTATTCTTCCCGAACTTTTTATTTTACCATCAATTGCTATTGCTGGAGTTGACATGACACCGTATTCAACTATCTTGTCTATATCAGTCACTTTAATTATGTCTGCCTTTATTTTCATTCCTTCAGTAGCCTTTTTTGCATTCTCCTCCAGTTTCTTGCATTTTGAACAGCCTGAACCCAATATTTCTATTTTCATTTTGTTTCACCCCTTCCTCTATCCTGAATGCCTAATATAACCAAATCTTCCTCTGCCTTTATGCCCCTTATCTCATCTTTTTTAATATAAATACTCTGATTTTTTGTTAATTTGTGTTCTCCATTGATATCTGTAAAAATTCCCTTTCCTTCAAGAACACTCAATAACACGCCATAATCTTCTGGATGAGATGGAAGTTCAACTCCTTTTTTGAGACATATTAATGCGGCATGAAAGCCTTTTGCATTCAGAAAATGCCTTTTGATGGGCTTTTCTGATGAGAAAACAATCTTATCGCTTAAATCATACGTCTTCATTTTATTCACCTCCAAAAACATTCCAGAGCTTGAATGTAGCTATTTTTACAATGTCGCTCAGCACAAGAAAGACTACGCTAAGTCCTAACATGCTTAGGATATAAGGCAACGGAACGGATGCCATAAGCCATCCCTGGTTTGATACAATAGTTGCAAGGGCAATATCAAAGATGGATGTATAGAGCAGTGCCCTGCTGGGATATGGTTTTGACCAGAAGAAACCTCTCGTTCTTGTTGAATAAAGAACTGCCTGAGCTCCAGCAAAGACCAGCCATACAAAAACAAGGGTTTGTGTCTCACCAAGGCTCAAATGGAAATAGTCGAGGCCCAACCAAAACACCAAGCAGTTGAACGAGAAAAGCAATAATGCAAGCCCCAATCCTGTAATAGCCAATGATTTCATTATCCATTTTCTGGGATTTTTAGAAGGTTCAACATTATCCATGGATAGGGCAAATGTCACTACCTCGCCAAAGAACATGAATAAGACTACCTGAAGAGGGTTAATAACGAGTTTCATGAACAAAATAGTTCCTAGAGCAATAAACAAGGGTATGCCAACCTTTCTGGTAATCATTGCTATGACCCAAGTCTGCAGGCGCTGGAAGATTTTACGGCTGACCCTAATCGCTGTCAAGATTTCGCTTAGTCCAGACCCGGTCATTACAAGGCCTGCCGCTGACTTGGCCACATCTGTCGAATTAGCAACAGCTATACCGACATCTGCCTGCTTGAGCGCAGGAACATCATTCACGCCATCACCTGTCATGCCAACTGTATGACCCGCCTTTTGCAGGGATTTGACCAGCATAAATTTATCCTTTGGGAAAACATTGGAAAATACATCGATTTTGTCAATTGTTTCTGCATCCATGCTTTCATTATTCTTATCAAGAGTAGCAACCTCCCCACGGATGCCAACTTTCGAGGCGATCGCCTGTGCTGTGATTTTTCCGTCCCCTGTGATAAGTATAGTTCTCACTCCCTGAATCGTGAGTTGCCTTATAAACTCTGCTGAATCAGAACGGGGTTGGTCAGCAAGCGCAATCAACCCGCAAATGCTTAATTTAGACTTGCCTCCTTCTGCAATCGCAATAACTCTGGCACCCGTTGAGGAAAGTCGTGCTACCTTGTCAGAGATTTCAGTCCAGTCCGTATTTGTCATTTTTGCAAGTACTGATGGCTCTCCTTTGATGACATGAATTTCCATGTTGTCCTTGAGCATTACTGCTTCGGAGCGTTTGGTAGAATGATGAAAGGGCACAAACTTCAGGCGGTTTTTCATATTTACATCGATTCCATGTTGCTGCGCTGCCTTAATTATTGCAAGGTCAATGGGGTCCTGGGTTGCCTCATCTGAGGCGAGAGCTGCCATTTCAAGTACGTATTTTGCGTTAAATGAGTCAAATGGTTCAACGTCCTGTACACTTAATTTATTCTCCGTTATCGTCCCTGTTTTATCCATACAAAGAACATCCATGGCTGCTGCATTTTCAATTGAAGGGAGTTGCGTAGTCAAGACTCCGAATTTGACAAGTTCGCCTGCCCCTTTCATGGCAGAAGTCATTGACATCATGGGCAATAGCACAGGTACTGAAACAACAAGCAGTATCAAAATGAAGGGGATCATGCTCAAAAGAGGTGCTCCTGTTATTAGTGTAATTGAAAGAACAGCAAGAGCAAGTACGATATCAAGCAAAAGAAGGTATTTCGCTATCATGACGGTCAGTTGTTGAAGGCGCGGTGGAGCTTTTGCAAGATGCGCTATCTCTATAGTCTTTCCGAAATACGTGTTTTTGCCAGTGGCAGTCACATTTCCACTTGCTTCTCCATGTTCTATTACTGAGCCTGAGTAGAGCACACCTCCTTGTTTAACCTCAACAGGAAGTGATTCCCCTGTCAGTTGGGATTGGTCAACTGAGATAGTTCCGCTGACGACTGAAACATCAGCGGGAACAATATCACCAACCCTTAGATGTATTCTGTCTCCAGGGACGAGTTCTGCTGCTGGAAGTGTCTGCCAGCTTCCGTCCCTCAGGGCACGAGCATTTATGGATAAGCGCTTTCGTAACAAAACAAGAGCTGCTTTGGTTTTCTTCTCTTGATAGACGCTCAGCAACGCCTGAAACAAGAGGATAAAGGCAATGACAGAAGCTTCAGCCCACCTGCCAAGTACAATGTCCAATATAATTGATGCTTCCAGCATCCATGGAATAACACCCCAAAGTCGCTTGGCAAACATCTTGACTATTGACTGGTGCGATTCTGGAATAACATTTGGACCATATCGCTCCAAAAGTTCCCGTGCCTGAGAACTTGTCAACCCCTGCTCTGACTTTTCATCCATTGCTATCCCTCAAAATTAAAGTTTTAATTCATCCTCTTTTTTTTCTAATTCTTTAACTATTTCTTCTGTAGCTTTACACTTCGGGCAACTTGAACCCAATACTTGAACTTTTATTTTTACATTTTCTGTTTTTAACCGAACATTAACAATTCGGGTTTGAATATTAACAAAATTCCAATAATGACCATTAATATCCCACCAATCAGGTGAGAAAGACGGGTATATTTGGTAGTTATTCCTGTCATCTGTAGCGTTATCATTGCAATAAAGAAAACAATCAAATCATCCAACATGAAAAATATGATATATATCAGCATGTAAGAATAGTACTGCCAGACTGCAAGATCGCTCAAAGCCAAAACTTGAGTGAAAATGACAGGAAGTCCGGCCGAACATATTAGTTCTACAAAATTAACAGAAGCGGCCAAAATCACAATCCCAACAAGAGCCAGCCAAAACTTTTGTTCATGGGTAATTCTCTTCACTCTCTCAAAGACTTTTTGTCTTTTTTCTTCTCCTGTAACCTTGCAACCACTATCTTTGTTAATAAAATACTCTCTCAAGTTATAACTGCCACCAGCTAAAGCAACCAGAGCAATCAGTAATCTTACCCAGAATATAAAACCGAGAAACAAAATCAAATTCAACCAAGCTGCCATGAACAGGAAATAGACAACTGCAGAAGCAACAATAAAAGTTATTCCCAATATCCACATTCTTTTTCTATTTTTCATTCCCAAAAGCATGCTAATCAAAAAAAGCAAGATCCACATTGCGCAAGGGTTGAAACCGTCTAGAGTTCCTATGATAACTGTGAAAATAGGTAACGAGATATTCTTTGTTTCTATTTCACCTAAGATAGGTAGACTAATTTTTTCTGGTATTGTTTTCTCTTTTTCTTGAACAGAATTTGGTGTTATATGCGTTATTAAACTCCCGACTATATCTGAGAAGTTATTTTTTATTGCGCTTTGAACCGCTTCTTCTATCGCTGCTCCGGTCGTCTTTTCATCATACCAGCCGATAAAATACTGCTTTCCAACAACAGTGAAAGGCACCCCAGAAACATCAGCATTCAGCTCTCTACCAACCTTTGCCAGCAAATCAGCATTTTCTTTGCTTTTTGTGATCTCTAGGCTGTGTACTTCCAAATTATTATATTTCTGTTTCAGGCTTTCCAAAAAAGGTTTTTCATTAGCACAATGGGGGCAGCCCTCAGCCCAGAAAAAATAAACATTTACTTTATCAGAAACATTCTCCTGTGCCAGAACAGAATTGCTTATCAAAAATAATAAAATAATAAATAGAAACAAACTAACTATTATTTTCATATCAACTTTACCTTTCCTTGTTTTCTTCAATTATTTTCAACAAATCTTTCTTGGACACCTCTCCATGAAGCCTTAGAAACTCTTTTCCGTTCTTGTCAAGGAAAACAAAGGTTGGAAGGTTTTTGTCAATTTTCCATTTTTCAACCATCTCATTGTCCTTGTCAAAATCATAGTATTCATTTTTCAGCCAAGGATTCTCCTTTTCAACTTCCTGCCATCTAGGTCTCATAACCAAACATCCGGAACACCAAACTGCACCGAATTTTAAGACTTTCATTTTTGCACCTCACAAAAATCCGTATAATTTCATAATTATCATTTTAATAGTTAATTCATTTGAACCTCGTCAAGAGTGCGGAATTCAGCATCACAGAGAAGCATCCTGCTTCCTGGAACACCACGGCCAAAGCGGGTATGAAGAACCCGGTAGCTGAGAGTGCAATGCCTATCACGTTATACAGCATGGAAAACACGATGTTTCCCTTTATCGTTCTCAGGGTATGCCTGCTAAGTCGGATAACCTCTGGAATTTTTCCCAAATCATTGGTCTTCAAGATTATATCCGCAGCCTCTATGGAAACATCCGTTCCCGAACCCATGACAATTGCGATGTTTGCAGCTGAAAGTGCTGGTGCGTCATTGACTCCGTCGCCAATCATCGCAACTTTATACTCTTTTTTAAGTTCTTCGATTATCTTTACCTTATCCTCAGGCAGGAGTTCGGATTTTGTCTCATCGACTCCTAGCTGCTTGCCAATCCATTCTGAGGCGTGCTTATTGTCACCTGAAATAAGCATTATTTTCTTAATGCCCAAATTACGCAATTGATTAATAGAGGCACGTGCATTGTCCTTGAGCACATCCGCCACTGAAATTATCCCAACAACTTTCTTATCGACAACTGAAATCAGGATTGTCTTCCCTTCCTTGCTGCGTTCTTCAATCTCTTTTTCTGCATCGCTTGGTATGTTTATCCGGAATTTGTCAAGAAGCTTGCGGTTGCCTACCAGCACATCCTTTCCTTCTACTGTTGCGGATACGCCTTTACCTGTAAATACTTTGAAGGATTTAGCGTCGGATAGTTTTATTTTGCGTTTTTTTGCCTCTTCAATAATGCATGCGGAAATCACATGCTCGGACATTTTTTCAGTACTTGCTGTATAATATATCAGCTTCTCTGCAGTCATTCCATGGAATGGGTGAACTTCAGTTACTGTAGGCTTTCCATATGTAAGTGTGCCTGTCTTGTCAAAGACAATGCAGTTTATGTCTGATGCGGCTTCCAAGTAAGTGCCACCTTTTATCATTATTCCCTTGCGTGCACCATTGCCTATGCCTGCAATCACTGCAGCAGGAGTGGCCATGCTGAGTGCACATGGGCATGCGACAAGCAGAACAGCTGCGGTCTTCACTGGGTCTTGGGTGAGAATGAAAACTACAGCGGCAATTGCCAAGATTGTCGGGATGAATACGGTCGCTACCTTATCAGCATATTTCTGCACCTCCGGTTTCTTGTTCTGTGCATCCTGCACCATCCTTATGACGTGTGAAAGGGTCGTGTCTTCCCCTACTTTTGTGGCCTTCATTTCAAACGAACCAAGTTCGCATATGGTGCTGCCTATGACATTGCTGCCTACGATTTTATCGACTGGCATGCTCTCGCCGGTAATTGTAGATTCGTTGATAGAACAACTTCCTTCGGTGATGACTCCGTCAACTGGGATAGCCTCTCCGTTCTTGACTATCAGCAAATCCCCTACCTTGACTGTTGATATGTCCACCTCTTCCTCTATCAGCTTTCTCTTGATGCGTGCCTTTTTTGGTGCGAGTGCAATCAATTGGTCTACCGCGTTCTTCATTTTCACCAAGGTGAATATCTGAAGTGTTTCAATTGTCTGCATTATGATTATAACAGATCCCGCTGGGAAAAAACTGCTTGAGAGAAGACGGTTCAATACCGGGCCAAGCCATTCTGCGTTCGCAGAGTGTGCTGCTGGCACTGCCAATGCGGCAGCAATCGCAATTCCTATCAAGACATCCGTGTTGAGTTTCTTCTTTAGCAGTGAGTTGAGTGCCCTGCTGTAAATCGGTGCTGCACCTATGATTATGGCGAGGAATGCTACATCAACTCCTCCGACGGAATCTACAATATCGAACCATCTGATTATGAAGAGAAACATCACTATTCCAAATATGGCATACTGCCTAAGTTTGTTAATCCTCTGCTCCTCGTCTACTTTTTTCGCTCCTGGAGAAGAAACAGCACATGTCCCTCCGGAACCGCAGTCACAGCTCATTTCAGCACCTTACCCAAGATTTTTGCAACTTCTTTTTCCAGTTCATTTGAGGATGGAATCTTGCCTTGACAGAATACTTTTTCATCAATTGATATTATAGGAAACATGAGTTTGGATTTGGAAGCTTCACGCAAAAAAGGAAAGCTCTTGAGATTGACTTCTTTGTATACCTCGAATTCAAAATGTTCTTTGCCCAGTTTTTTTGCCAGTTTATCAGCAACATTACTGAACGACTCGACGTTCGGATCAGGACCGCAACCACCATCACAAGAACACTTGGGTTCTATAAACAGTCTTATGAATATTTTTTCAGACATTTTATCACCTATTGCTGATATCCCTAGCAACTTTAATCAAATCGAATATTCTTCTGTCAACTATGCTGTACATGACATTTTTACCTTCCTTTCTTGACTTTATTATGCCAGCATTTTCAAGAATTTTAAGATGCTGAGAAACTGTGGGCTGGGCTTTTTTTGTAATGGCGGCAAACTTGCAAGCGCAAATCTCCTTTTTTGCTAAAAGTTCTACTATTTTGAATCTAGTCGGATCTGAAAGTGCTTTTAGAGTCTTTTCAATCATTCTATTATATTCATATATTCAAATATATAAATATATCTGCTTACATCTAAACTAACTCTATAAAATTTATCAGAAACATTATGGGTATAGCCTTCCGAAGTGATCCAGATGTTCAATATCTTATAGATGTTGTTAGGGTTATTTTCATATAACACTAGAAAAATCAGGATTTAAGGATTGTTTTTTCTTATTATTTTTAATAAGTTTTCTGGACTAATCAATGGAAGAGATTTAATCTTTACTTCCTTTCTCAAATCTTCTTCTTTTGTAACAAAAAAATCACAACCTGCATCGAAGGCTTGAGATATAAGATATGCGTCATATGTTTCTATCCTAAATAAACTTGTAAGATAAAGTGGAAGTCTTGGTTCTATCAATCTATTATGTATTTTTATTTTATTTTTAGAGATACTGTTTTTATTTATAAAGATTTTCCTGAATAATGACATCTGATTCATAATGTTATTTATCTCATCTTCGCTAAGGACAAGTTTTTTTATCATTCTTGGTATATACCTGTAAGCAATTCCTTTATTTTTCAAATCATCTGACCTTATTTCTTTAAAAATAACGTCCCCAACTTCAGCTAAAGCAAGGTCACTAGTAAAAAAATTAAAACTCTTTATTATTTTATATCTTAATAACTCTAGAATTTCAAATGATATTTTTGGTGCAGTGTATTTTTTCCACAACTCTTCGAGTTTGGCATTTCTTTCGCTATTTTTAATTCCTATTATTTTTGGTGATACTATCATCCAATCTGCAATTACATTTGCATCAAAGAATATTTTTTTCATGCAATATCACAAAATTAAATATAATAAAATTTATCTACGTTTTCTTTTTACTCTAGCATAAAATGTTACTCTTCCATATCTTGATGGAAAAGTTACTCTACGACGTCTTGGAGGCATAATAATATCTTTATTTCAAGAAATTAAATATATGTTAAAATCACAAAATTGATTCTTTTGCATAGTTTTAGTCGGAGGGTATACCCCATAGAAGAAACCATTGCAGATGCATGGCAATGGCATTACTGCTATCAACAGGTTAACGAGTTCTGACAGATGACAATTATTCATAGTCACAGGAAACCTTGTCAGGGTTTATATTTCCTATATAAACCCTTTGTAGGTTTTTTGTTTATTTAATTAAATTAATTAAAACAGACAAGTTTGTCTGTTTTTATAAAAATTATAAAAAATAAGAACAGGATTAATATAAGAAATATTAAATCCGATTATTGTATTGCAATAAATTAAAATCTATTACTTACATTTTAAGTAAGTAATAGATTTTACTTTTCATATCATATCTAAATAAATCTACAAGAGTTTTAACTTTTCTAAACGTATAGGTATCAATACCTCTTTCAATATAATCAAAGAACTTCTCTGAAGTTATCATAGAAATTGGAATATCAACATCAAAGTTAAAATAAACTGCATATATGTTAGATAATACCTCTATCAAGTTTTTATCATGATCAAAATCTAATTTCTCAAATTCTTCTTTTATTATTTGCCTTATTTGCTTGGATTTTTTATACTCGTTAGAAGTTAATATTTTACTATTGAGGTTTAAGCTTTCCAGTCTATTTTCTATAATAATGTTAACTAGCTTTTCTTTGAAAATCTTTAATCTCGTTGAGTATAATGTTTGTTCTGAATTATTTTTAAATTCTATTTTTTGAAGATTTTTCTCTCTATATTTTAATAGATAAATTAAAAAACAAACATTAAGAAAACCTAAATATGTTTTAAACTGTGGGTTAAACTTTCTTTCATTAAATAACAAAAACTTCCATTTTTCAAAGCTAAACAAGTTCTTTCTTATAACCTCGTTCTTTATATAGTTTTTTAATCTTTTCTCTAACATTTTGATTGCATTAATTTCGCTATCAGCTGACATTTGTTTAGTATTTTCTAATATTTGTGTAATGATAGTCTCGGTAATTGTATCAAAGTTTATATCAACTGGATTTTTTCTTCCATTATCAATAATTAATTTTTCATTCCTTAAGGAATTAAAAAAATGACCTGTATTTGATAACCATCCTATCTTAAAGTTTTTATCTTTAATGTTAGGAATTGATAATCCTCTTTCAAGTTTGTCTTTACACTTTGGGCAATAATAATTTTGAGGCCTGCCCCATCTTTTATTAAATGAGAAATTAGAATGGCATATTGAACATGTAAATTCAAATTTATTTCGAAGTACTTTTTTTCTAAACGTAACCTCATATGGAAAGATGTCAAGCATTATATCAATCTTTCTTTTTGGCCTTTCTAAGAGTGAAAAGATAATTTGATTAAAATACTTACTATCATTCAACCTCATTCCATCACCTTTTATATTAATAGTTTATATTAATTATTAATAATTAATATATTTATTTTTTCTAGACAATTCTTAAGAAAGGTGAAAAAATTCCGACTGTCGCAATATCAGTCCCAATGGAAGTCTTGGAAAAGGTGAAGGAAATTAGCAGAGATGAAAAAAGAAACGTCTCGAACGTATTTGTTTACAGTTTTTGTAAAACCTATGGTATAAAAAAGAGGTGAAAAAAATGGAGTTCAAAGCAAAACTTAAGGGCGGAAGAATAGTTGTTCCCCCATTTGTAAAGAATGAACTGAGTTTGAAAAATGAAGACACTTTGCAGGTTTCAGTTGAAAAAGAGGAGTGAACTTGTTCAATTCGATTAGAGAAAAAATTTTGAGAGAAATCTCAGTCGAAGTTCTCTTAAAGAAACCGAACAATGACGAAGAACTGAGGGATTTAATCGGAAGTTTAATTGAAAAAGAAATGAGAAAATAAAATTCCCATGCGGAGGGAAAAAATATGCCTAAGAATAGAATATATATCCTGTGGTATAAAGGTTCCTACCATTTTTTCTTGGAGAGGGACGTAGTGATAAATCTAAGGGTCCCAGTATGCAATGTTTGCCACTCATTGGAAGAAAAACTCATTGATTCTGAGAAGGGTCTGATTTGCGAGAAATGTTTCAAGTCGCTGAAGGATGATTGCAATGGCTGACGAACCTAAGAAAGAGGAGGGATTCGTATTCGATGAGGTTGCACTTGCTAACAAAATAATGTCAATGCTTGTTGGTAGGAATGATATTACTATAGCCGAGGCTGAAAATGAATTTCTAAGGACATCAGTAGAGGGAGAGATAACTGAAGAGAAAAAGGCAAGGATACTGGCTATCTTTGCCAAGATATTGGATTACTGGTTAATTAGAGGATCAATAAAGATTGAGAATGGCATTATAACTCACATAGGTAGTACACCTCTGGAATTGGAAGGTCCATACAAGTTACCAATAATATGTGCCTCAGAGCTTGATAACGTCAACATAAGACCTGTCGAGTGGTACTTGGACGGATATCTGCCAAAAAAAAGTACCGTGCTTCTTGCAGGAAAGAGAGCCAGCTACAAGAGTTGGGTTGCTTTGTATCTTTCATGTGTTCTGTCTATTGGGCAGGTTGCTTTCAGCAAGTTTCCGACTAAGAAAGTTTCAGTTCTCTATCTCGATGAGGAGAATGGCTTGGAAACTCTCAAAGAAAGACTAAAAATGATAGTGAAGGGTATCGGCATCGAAACAAATAGTCTCGACAATTTATTTCTGTTATCGCATGAAGGATTCAAGATAGAGGCCAATGAGCAGAGGGAGAAGCTCAGAAATTTCTTGGAGGACCATAGTCCATGCGTTGTCATAGTAGATGCCTTCAGAAGGATAATAAATGCGAAAGAAAACGATGCAACAGAAGTCAGCAACATATTCACTGAATATATTAGACCGATTATACAGAGGTATGACAGTACTTGGATACTCGTTCATCATCTTAGGAAAGGTTTGAAGGGAACCAATTCAAATGACTTGATGGACGAATTGCGTGGAAGCTCTGAATTGGTGAACTATGCTGACTGTGTTTTAATATTTGAGAGAAACAGCAGGATGCCGAACAGGTTCATACTAAGACAACCGAAATGCAGGAAGGCAATGGAGCAACCGCCAATAATTATAGAACTTTCATGGTTAGAGGATGGTAGTGTTGTCTTTAATCTGATCGGTAATGCAGAGGAGATACTGGATAGCATAGACCTGTGCAGCCGGGATGTGATGGTATGGCTTGAAGAAAGTAACACCATAGAGTTCAAGACCAAAGATGTCCTAGACAATATGAGGGCAAAGGGTTATTCGGAATCAACCATAAAGAGAGCACTTAGTGACTTGGTGATGAGCGGTAAGATAATGAGACCAAGTAGGGGAAACTTCATCAGAGTTACAAGCACTCTTATGTCTGTCGGAAGTTCTGGAGACTCGGATAATCATAATAGTACATCATAATCATTCATGGACCACTTGGATTGAATATAATATGGATGATCCAATTGGTCCTTGAAAGATATAAAAGGAGGGAATAAAATGGTAGAGAGAAATCAATTGTTTAGGTCTATGAACATACTGAGCGATATTATGGCTACAAGAATCAATGGAAATTTTAAAGAAATGATAAACGCTCTGCTTAGTTTCAAACTAGAAGACTACAAGAACATTGCGCAATTTGTGGAAGAATCTTTCGGCATAGACAGGGAGAGCAGTAAGTGGAAAATTTTTGTTGAGGAGATTGACAAGATGCCCAAATGTGTCGAGTGTGGAAACCCTGTCGAAAAGGATGATATAGGTAGGGACTTTGGCGAAGGGTTGTTTACCTGCAAGAGATGTGAAGAGACTTTTTAGTAGCTAGCCAAATTTTATCAATACCTCGGGCCCGAGGTCATATAATTAAATTTGAAAGGTCAGATAGGTCAGGATACCAATGACATATCGTCAGAGTGACGAAGGTTCAATAGGACTGTGTATATATTGGTTGAAACAATTGGTCCTTCATACTTTGTCAGAATCATATAATTAACATTCTTGGTTAGGTTTATAGGATAGTTTCATAGATTTTTACCTAGCATTTTCGTTAGTTATATAAGTCGAATTTTCTAAATTGTAACTATGAATTTCAAACTATACTTTCTAGATTGGAGAAAGTTTTTTCTATTTGCAGTCATATCACTAATAATCTTAGTAAATGTATTCGTTCTCAGGGGGTACATATATCCTGATATCGGATATCCTTTACCAATTTATGATGTTATCAGGTTAGGTGGACCTGGGCAACCTCTTATGCTCTCAGAAGAGTTCGATTACCCAAATATAGTTATAAACATAATAATATGGTATTTGGCTTCTTTCTTTATTGTTTGGATTTTTGATAAAACTAGAAATAAGAAACCATAATCTTAATATTTTTTGTTATGACTATAGAGTGATTTCAAACATAAATCTTTTATTATTCTTTATTTCGTTATGAGGCAGGTTACTGTTTATCATATCATAGGAGATCCTGAGACAAAGACTATAAGAGATGCATGGGACGAAAATGGGAAACAACTTTGGAGTTATTTTGATGAGACAATAAAACAGTTTATAGATTTTTACTTATCTAAGAGACTTAAAGGGAGAAACCTAGATGTTGGAGGCGGTTGGTACCGTCACTATCCAAACTCTGATGTTGTTGATATATCTCCAGTTTGTTTGAATTATAACATAGCTCCTCCAGAGAGAAAGCATGTATTTGACCTAGAAACAATATCAGAAGGTGCAAAGCTTCCTTTTGATGACAATACATTCGATTCGGCAACAATGATAAGTGTTATCCAATATTTGCCCAAGCCATGGGATGTTATCAAAGAAGTTGAAAGAGTTCTCAAGCCCAATACTGAGTTATATGTCATAGGCGGACAGAATGCAGGTGTGAACGGATTAATTATGAGAAATGGGTTCAGAAATACAAGAGAAATAGAGAACAGCTTTAGGTCAAGGGGATTTGACACCATAGTAGAGCACATACCTGCTCCAGATGCAAGCATAGGAATATTCAGTTCTGTATGTGTTGCCACTCATAATGAAAATGGTAAATCTAGAATAAAAAATAAGGAATCAAGACTTGAGGAAGTCAGAACATTTAAACCTAAAAGGTTTATAGAAGAGTTTACAGATGCTGAGGAATCGATAGAAGTAGCAAAGCTAAAACAAATTGAAACATATCCTATAACAAAACATTCAAAAGACATTCTTCATAGAGTAAGCAGTTTTACCAAGGATTTTTTAAGCCTGACGGGTAGCACTCCGATCTTCTATTATAGTGGTATACAGCCTGAGTTTGATATGGCGTTGCCTAATGACGAACCGACTATGGACGTATCAGTGATTGGAAACAATAAATTCATGCCCGACAATTTTAGAAAGGATTATGGTCTTAGATTTTGTCAGTACAGTGGATTTCTTCCTGAAACTACTGAAGATTTGAAACTTGCTCTAGGCAATTGTAGTGAATCTAATAAAAGAAATTTTATTGAATTCGTTGCCTCTACAAAGCTAAACGATCCTGCCATAAACCTTGCTGCAACAATTGAGAATTCTTTGTTAAAAAAGGAACCCTTGAGTTATTATGGAAATTTATACAAGGAAGTCGCAAGAAAGCTACATTTTGTTGCTTACCAGCATAAACAGAGAAGAAGAATAGATAGTCTCATAGAAAAAAAGAGACTTATTGAGGCAAACCCTCAATTAATTTCTGGGTACGGTAGTATTGAATTAGAAACGTACGCTCCTTATCTTCATGGAATTATAAAACCGCGTCCTCTCATTATATACATTGATTAATTGAAAAATATGATTTTACTAAAATTCATATAATCTATTGAACTATCCATTTAATGACTTATCTCCGTCGTTAAATCCTTCTTCTATATGATTTCCATCGCAAAAGGGCTTGTTTCTTGATTTTCCGCAGCGGCATAATGTTACACGGTTTCGAATTTCATACATAGTTCCGTCAGACGACTGCAAAGGTACACAACCCTTTAGCCATATTGGCCCACTGACTTTATTTTGTGGATCCTCGACAAAACTTATTGATTGTTTGAGTTTTGGTTCTATAACTTTTCCTGTTTTCTTGTCGCATTCTACGAGTCTTCCTGATGGGCAGTTGCAAGATTCTTCGATGGCTATTTTTCTCGCCTTAGGATTGTCTGAATGTTTTGTGAGTTCCCAAATTCCGCCGGCCCTATGACAAAAACGGGCGGTAGCGCACAGTGCTTGAGCATCTCTGAGTTTTAACGTAGGACCATTAATTTCTTCAGACTGTTTTATAAATGGTTCTCTGCTTGCTGTTTCTGTGCCATTGAATTTAATTTTTGCATGCATGCCATCGCAGAACGGATTGTTTTTCGACTGACCACAACGACACAGCGTACAGACTTCTTTTGCCGGGTATTTTTCACCTTTCACCCATTTCTCTGGCTCGCCGTCCTTGCCGATTTTTATTATCTCCTTTATCATCGGTAATTTCCCAGAAATTATATAAGGGCCGTCTTTTGTAATCATAACTTTTACTTCTTTTTTCATGATTATGACCAACAATACATATAGAGAATTTTAGATCTTAAAAAGATACTGAATGGCGATGGTCGGTAATTTCCCGATTAGCTCTGATTTTAGAAAGTGTATTGGAATCTCTCTTCTAACAGCTTCAGATGTATCGGCTCTATGGATGGCATTCTTGTGAATAGCTTCTTTGTCTCCAAATCTTTCTCTCCAAGTATCTTTTTCAGCTTCTCTAGGATCCCAATAACCAGCCTTCTTCAAAATCTTATCAATTGCATCCTCTCCTGTCAAAACAGAAGCAATGGCAGGTCCTGAGATCATATGATTAATAAGCAGTTCATAAAAATGCTTGCCCTTATGCATTGAATAATTTTCCTCTGCTCTTTCCCTAGAAAGAAAATAGGGTTTGTCCATACCTTTAGTTGCAGCTATTTTTAATTTCAATTCGTTTTCTATCTCGCCAAATATTATGTTAGCATATTTACAGCCTCTAGGCTTGAACAGTATGAATTCTACGTCTCTCTCAAGATTCATAATAATTATTAAAAAAGTAAATTTAAATTCTCAAATGAAGTCAAACCTATAATAAATTTAATAGCCTGAAATTCCAAATTTTAGATATGAATGAAATCAAATCTGAGTTCTTTTATTCGAAATCAACCGGTCTTTACGTCTCAAGAAAACCCTTGAAAATAGATAGTAGGGTTAAGAAGGCTGCAGAGAAAAACAACATAAAAATATCATGGAATGATGAGGGCAGGATAAACTTTATAGATTTTGACACTGCCAAAAAACTTATCAAGTCTCTAGGTTCTTTGATACCAAGTCCCGTAGAATACTGGTTGGTTTTGAGAGATGCAAAAGAAGCGAATGATGCTGACATGGTCGCAGAGCTAATGTCTAACAAATACTGTGAGTGGTTGGATAGGGTATATCTAAGAGAAGGAACCTTCATAGATCATCCACAGGTTCTTGAAAATTTTAAATATACTGGCAGAAAACAGAAAACAGTGACTCCTTATGGAAAACCTGGTTGGTTCAATCCTGAAAACAATATTGATTACAAGCTAGGACTACCAAAAAAAGTGGAAACCTTCAGAGAGAAGTTTGCCACAAGTTGGAAGTATTGGTTTCCAAACTTTACGATAAGCTATCTCAAGGCACTAGCTCCTATAAGAGGTTATGTAACTTCGGTTGGAAAGCCGTCTTTTGATCTGGGAATTCCTGTTGATTCAAAGCAGCCCATGCAGATGATCAGAGAATGCAGAAGGAAACCATTAGAGCCTCCGATTGATGAAAAAATCATAGACGAAGCTTATGGATTGCTAGAAGATTATAATCAATTGTCCAAGAACATGCCTAGTCTTATGAACAGAAAATATTATGATGCGATATACAAGAGGTTTAATGTTTACATTGGCTTTCTAGAAAAGAATGGAAAGTTTTTCAGAAAATCAAAAGAACTGACAATATATAAGATAAGGGAACAGCTCATAAACCTTCTAGGCTTGATGAAGGCAATGGCACTATCGAAAAACGATATGAAAAAAGTAGAAAGAATAGATAGAACATCAAACATACTTCTTAATATCAACGGCAGAAAACTTGATTACAATGATTTCTTGTCGTTCGTCAGGGAATCTAGAAAAAGATTGGAGGGTGCTTTGAAGGACAGAAAAGACATAGTCTTTGTAATGGGGCATAAGAACCCTGACACAGACACTGTTGTAAGCTCTATTTTTGAAGCCTGGAGAAATAACATTTTAGACTCTGGGAATATTGCTTACATGACAATTATTCAAAACTACAAAATTCCAGGCGAAGCAGCATATCTATTAGGAAAGACATCTCATGATGTTCTATTAAACAAAGAAAAGTTATATTTTGATGCTATCAACTCAGGATTGTCAAGATGGATATCAACAGATCAGAACAGGGAACCAGACTTTCAGAAATATTTCATTTCGATAATAGATCATCACGTTGTATGTGATATTGCAAAACAACAAGATTTACCTAAAACATTGGAGATGGTTGGGTCATGCACTTCCCTGATTGTACAAAAAATTCTAGGAATGGGTTTGTACTTTGATAAAGAATTGGCAAGAATCTTGTATGGTGCGACTCTGATGGATACTGAGAATAGAGTTGCTCACAAGATGACTATAAAGGATGAAGTTATTATGGATTATCTGAAAAATATATCAGGAATTTCTGATGATAATGAATTCTATAGAGAATTGATGTCATTCTTGTTAGACACGGATGATCCTAATGTCTTGTTTGGTAGGGATTATAAAGAGGATTGGGGATTCGGTTTTGCTGTGGCAAAGGTCAAAAACTGTTTTGATGAAAATGGGAATGTGTTGAAGGAGGAACTCATAAAAAAGACGCTCGAGCTGGCCAAGGAAAACAACATTAACAAGAACCTACCACTGACAGTTTTAAGAATAACGGATTATAAGGATGACAACGAGACAGTCAAGAGAGAAAGGGTTTATTTTGTTTTCAATAAAAATACTTCTGAAGAGTTCAAGACAAAGACTTTTGAAACAATGGAAAAAATCATAAGATTCGAGTTCAAAGGAACAAGGCTGAGAAGAACAAAAACATTCATTGATTTCTGGGGAACTGGATTACAGCTGTCAAGAAAAAAGACAGCACCGACCCTAGAACCTGTTGTCAAGGCTTTCAATGAATATTTCTATTCACCATCCTTAAGACTCTGGGTAAAAAGGGATTTTCTTAAAAAAACCAACGATTTGATTGGAGTTGCCATAAGATTAAAAATGAAAGTATCAACTGATGAGGAGAAAAGAATAAATTATATAACATATCCGGAAGCTAGGATGTTAATCGAAAAGCTACACTTCATAATGTTGAGCCTGAGAGAATACTGGATCACTCTAGATCATGCTAAGAAAATAAAAGACATTCAGATGATAAAGAGCCTTCAAGGTTCAAACTTTGTTGAATTCCTGGATAGCATAATCAAAAACTATGAGATAATGATAGAGCATCCGAAGATCAAAAAAATAAAGGACTCTTATGGTTTTGAGGGTAGAGAAATCAAAGTTAACGTGCCAAAAGGCAGTCCTGGTTTAATACATCCTGATGACATCGACATAAAAACTGGAATACCAAAAGTAGTTAGAAATCCGAATGAGTATGGGAATCCTGTTTTATGGAGATACTGGGAGCCTGATTTGGAACTTGTCACTCCGACTAGAAGTTATATCTTCCTGTTGAATCAACCGTGTTGGGACGGAAAGGTTCACATAACAGACAGCCTTCCTAATTTGGGCATACGCCCCTGTACAAAGACCATAAAGCTTCCAAAGGTAAGAATAATCCTGACTACAAAGAGGTTAAGCATTTTAATCAAGAGCGAGGGGGATTCAGTAAAGTATTCTTGGACAAGATAAATTATCTTAAACTTAGTAAATCAAGAGAATTATAGAAACTTTCAATTCTTCTTCCTATAGCTTTATCATCTCCGCTTTTAACATTAAATAAAACAAATCTATCCAAGATATAATAAATATGCTCTTTAATTTTAGCTCTTCTTAGCTCTTCACCTTCTAGATCATGTGAACCAAACAATCTTGTATAATAGTTCTCGCCTAGAACCCTGTCAAACACCATACTCAATCTTGGTAAATGCCATTCAGAACTAACCACGATATTTTTTTTCCAATCATTTGGTTTTAAATAATCCAATTTAGTAAAAAACATATCAGTAATCGTATCTCTAGAATTCTCTTCTAGTAACATATCATCTTTAGATACACCTTTTTTGGATGCATAATCTTTCATTTGTTTTGCACAATCTTTTCCAGTGAATATTAATTTAGTAGGCTCCTCGTAGTACACTTCTAAAGCTGTATCAACTCTGTTTCTTGCTATTTTTCCTCCAGCACCATGAACAATTATAGAGTCCATAAGATTAGTTTTAAAAAATAAACTTTAAATATAATATTTTCTAGAACATTAGACGCTCTTTCTTGCTAGCTCAATATCTTCTTTCTTTATAGTCTTTCTACCAGCATGTTTAGCGAATCTTACAGCGTCCTTAGCTATCTCATAGGTAATCTCTTTGACTATTGCTGCCAGAGCTTGAGCAGCTGGTTCAGAAACCCTCTCTGCGCCCGCGTTCTTCAGAATCTCTGCCATGGGTGCGGCAGCTATTATAGACCTCTTTCTTGGCATATTGAATGTATTTGAATAGAAATATTTATAAGTTATGCTATAATATAAAAAGCTTACAGTTCAAGATTAAATTAAGATGATTTGATGAGAAAGGCTGTTTTTAGCATAGTTCTAGTGTTTGGTCTATTGTTATCATTTGGGGTGTATGCTGAACCGACATTGTTATACAATACAACAAACATACAAGGAAGCTACAACTATAACTTTGTATATGAATTTACTTCTGTTTGGGATGCTAACATCACAGAAAATGAGAATATAACAGCTTGTAATTTTATATTAGAGAGACCGAATGGTACAATAACCAGTTATACACTAACTCCGAATTCAGCAATTCCGCCCTCTTCATGTTTTTTTAACATTACTCAAAATGATTTAGGTCCAACAGGAAATTATAATTATTCTTGGTCTGTTAAAAATGACACAACTTGGGTTACGAACATTTCGAATAACTTTACTATTGAAAAAGCAGTTCCTCTACCCATACATTTATTTTTGAATGATATAGAAAATAATAAAACAAATTTTAATGGTTACAGACTCAATGATATAGCAAACTTCTCTGTACTCTTAGATACAAACGGTGCTTATTTAGCAGATAACACTACTTATTTATACTCAAACTTTACTGGTTGGGATGTACAAAACAGTAATAATTCTACATTCTTTAATTATTCTTTAAACTTAAATCATACAGGTTTGTTTTATTTAACAGCTAATTGGAGTGGTAATTCAAACTATTCTATGTCTAATAAAACATACTTTTTTACTGTTACTGATTTAAATTGGCTATCAAACAGTACTTCTATTCCTTCAGGTTCGATATATACTTCGGGAAGAAATTACAGTTTTCAAATAAGCTGGACAGGAAATGTTTCAAAAGTTTTATTTGATTGGAATGGCAATAATTCTTCTTATGTTAATAATACTGGTAATACCTATTGGGTTAATTTAACAGATTTACCGGGAGGAAATTATATTTACAAATGGTATGCCAACGACACAAATAATATTTGGAGTAGTTCAGATTTTTGGAACTATACAGTAGCTCAAATAACAACATCTTTAAATTTTTCATCAAGTTCAAGCTCTGCTACACCAAGTAGCACTGTTACATTTTCATGTTCAGTAAATAATAATCCTTTACCTTCACCGGGTTTACAACTAACATTAAGTTCAGGTACGTGTACAGGTACCAATTCTTTTACATCTTGTTCTGTAATCATGCCTTCTGTTCAAAACACGTATACTTATTATTGTACAGCATCAGGAAATCAAAATTACTCAACAGTTTCTTCACCTTTAATTATCTTAGTCCAAAGCGTAACAACTACGCCTACACCAACAACTAATCCAGGTACACCCTCTTCATCTTCATCAAACAGTTTTATAATAACAAACTCGATATCAAGTCTATCAATGAAAGCAGGCGAAACCAAGACAATACCATTTACCATATCAAACACACTTAGCTCTAATGTAACAACATTAGTCAATGTAACAATTTCAGTAACAGGTTTAGATTCTAGTTGGTATTCAATATCAAACACTAATCTTTCTTACGTGTATAGAAATAATTTAAAAAACTTAACAATAACATTCAAAATACCATCAAATGCAGAGGCAAGGAGTTATGATGTTAATATAACAGCTTCTGGAAAGATTTATGGAACTTCAACTTATAGAACTACTCCTTCAAAATCAATGAAACTAACAGTAACTTCTTCTCAGCCAGTTGCAATACCACCAATAACACAACCTGAAAACAATGAAACTCTCCCTTCTGTAGCTACAGAACAAGCAAACAATACTCAAAACATGACTTCCAACCAAACACTAGTAGGACCAACAGGTCTTGCAGCAACTTTCGAATACCTAAAGAACAATCTAGTTATAATAATCGCTATTGCAACCTGCTTGCTGATTTTCTTTTTCAGAAGTAATATAACTGAAACCATGACAAGAGGTAAGGTTCCTCAAAGAATGCACAAACAATTAAATCTACCTTCTTTAAAGAACTACAAGCTTATAGTTGGTCTTAAAAAAGGTAAAGATGAACCTGAGATGCCTGAGAGGCTAGAACCCAAACCAGAGGTAAAAAGACCCCAAGTATTAGAAAGAGAAATCAAGAGAGATATAAAAGAACTCCAGCAAATAATTGATTCTGAGAAGAAAATAGACAGAAAAAAGAAGAACATCAAAATGGAAAACAATTAAAACTAGGAAATGTTAAATATATCTATGAAAAAAGTTCTAGTTTTTTGCTTGGCAATATTTTTACTAGCAGCAGCCTTGAATCAGGGCATAGATATTACTGGTTGGTTTGTAAAGGCAAGCTCAACCATAGTTTCAATTGCTAGAACAGTAATAAAAGAAGTTCTATCCCTCATTGTAAAAGTCTTATGATCAATAAATTGCTTTATTGTATATTCTTACTTCATCTATAGTACCATTGAGCATATATCCTATAAACATATCTGAAGTTATGGCATTATCAATTTCACCACCACCTGTTTGGATTTTAGGTATTGAATTTACCCAAGTCTTCATTCCATTAATAGAGTCATAAGTTAGTGCTAAATGTAACCATGTATTATTAGGCACAAAAAATCCCCAATAGCTTGATATAGATGTTCCTCCCGTAGCTTTAACAGAACTATAGACGTTGCTGGCAGTACCTATACCTATTCTCCAAGGAGTTTCGCTAGAACCCCACGCTCCATCTCTTGGACGACTAACTAATCTTGCCCAATTATTTTCAAAACTATTTTGCTTGATTAAAGTTTCAATAGTAATTGCATTAACGTTTAAACTTTCTGAATCTTGTACAAGCACATAATCATTCACACCATCAAAACTCAAAGCAGGTCCATTCACTCCCTGAACCCATATATGAGTATCGTTGGCAAAGTTTCCAAGTTCTTCAAATCTATAAGAGGCTAGTGGTCTTATTATTGATAAAGAACTTCTCATCTCATTTTGAATTTCTGTTAGACTCAAAGTCTTATTCCAGATTCTTACCTCATCTATTGTTCCATTAAAACTATATTGACTATTAATAAAACCAATGTACACGTTATTACTGTTTGTTGATATTTGTAGTGCTGGAGTTAGTGCGCAACTCTTGTCTAAACTACCATTAATATAGAGTTTCATAACCTTATCAGAATTATTATATGTCATAGCCACAAAATACCAAGTATTATAGTTTAAGGATGTACTACTGCTACAACTTTTCCAAGCAGTGGTATTATTAATATAACCCGTTAGTAGATTATTGACTGTTGAAGAGTTTTGAACACGTAACAAATATGATGGTTCCTTTCTTACAATCTGCCTTCTATAGGAAGCACCTGAAACGCCCGTATCTGAGTTATTACCGTTAATGTTAATCCAAGCAGAAATTGTTAAATACTCTGGTATAGTTAAATCTCCTGAATCAATAATACTGACCATATCATCGTTTCCATCAAAATTAAGAGCATTACCAAAATGTCCATTCACTCTACTTGGACATTTTCCAGAACCAGGGTTACATGTACCATCTCCTAAACTTCCATCATTAATATTTTCACCAGAAAATATCCCACCATTATTATTTGGAGAACTATCATAAACAGTTGTTCCAGAACCTTCATCAAAACTCAAGCATAAAGCAGCCTTTTCACAAGGATCAGGAGCTTTTATGCTAGCAGAAGCCCCTTGAGCATTAAAAACTCTAATATCATCATCTTCTTTAATAATATCTAAGATTCTTATAACTCCTGTTCCACCTGATTTGATGACAGAAGGAGTGATATTAAAATTGGATATAACATCATTGACCATTACAGTTATACCTGACATATCAGATTGTCCCATGTTTCTAACATAAATATTGTTTGTGGACATGGATTCTATTTTCATTCTTGCCAAAAAACTCGAACTAACATTTTTTACTCTAGTCTCTGCAATGTTAGTAGTGGTTGTTGTTATTCTAAATAAGAATACCCAAGTTAAGCCAGCTATAGAGATTGTAATCATCACAATAAGTAAAATTGCTAATATTGCAGAAATGCCTTTCATATTAATAGATTTTCAATTTTCTGCATATAAACTTTATAATGTCGTAATAATTGGTTTCTCTTTTATAATCAGTGTGTGTTCAGACTGGGCAACAGGCTTTCCAGAGACCTCTCTCAATGGCTGATAACCGTATAGAGCGTTTATAGCAGTTAGCTCTTTTAGACTTAACTCAACTTTTAGACTAGAGAATTCTTCTTGAATCCACCTCTTTGCAAATGGTAATCTCTGGAATTTTATTTTTGCCATCTCCAATATCTTCCTACCTTCAACCAATCTCGTAGGTCTGTCATTGACCCATCTGAATATCAGGGCTGGACCAGAATCCTTAACCAAACCATTACCATTCGTACAGAAAGGTTCAATTGCAATCACTTCATCTTCCCTTAGTTGGTATTTCGAATCTGTTTTTATATTGGGTATTGTCAAGCCGGCATGAATGTCATAATGTCCTAAACTATGGCCTGTAAGGTTTCTTATTGAGTTGAAGCCGAATTCTTTGGCAGTGTTCTCTATAACTTCACCAATATCTCCAATTGTTGTACCTACGCTGATTATCTTTATCGCATTCTCTAACATTTTTTCAGAACAAATTATAAGATCATCTTTGCCGGCCAACCTTACAGTAGAGGCAGTATCGCCAATGTAGCCGTCAATATGGATACCAACATCTATTTTCACATAATCTTCATGCCTTATCGTAAGTTTATCATTCAAGACGGGATGATAATGTGCAGCCATATCGTTTATAGAGATGTTAACAGGGAAAGCAGATTTGGCTCCTAATTCAGCTATCTTCTTTTCAATCTTTTCTGCTATGTCAACAACTAAAGCATCTATCTTTACAAGTCTACAGCCATAATCTCTAACCTTGGCTGCGATCTCTCCTGCTTTGATGTATTTATTCAGAGTTTCTTCTTCCATAAAATCACTTTTTAATTAGAACAACATTCTTTTTTGTACGTTCACACCATGCTTTAATGAACAAATCTTTATCTACTTTTCTACTTGCTGCTCCATTTTTAATGCTTGGATCATGAATATAAACATTGTTTTTATCGAATCCGGTGAGTATAACGAAATGCCCTGCATATCCAGATTCATTATTTATTTGTCTTGAGTTGACAGTTAATATTATAACATAATTCCCTTTAAACCATTTTTCAACCTCTTCAAATGTAGAGTCTCTAAGTTCAAAAATATTTTCATCTAGCATTTTATTTGCATTTTCAATCTCGGATTCAATATCGCTCATTTCTATATTTTTTTCAGCAGCTTCCTTATCATAAGCTCTATGAATATAATCAGTTCCGTTTTTTACAAAATCATCGTAATCAAAAATTGAATAACACTTCACTTTCAATCCCATTTTTTTAAGCTCTAGAAGTGCAGCACAAACCCAAGTCCACTTATCTTTAGATTTGTCAGAAATTTTATCTAACTCTTCAAAAGTAAAGTCTTTTTCTGGGAAAAAATATTTTAAAATCATTTTTAGACACGCCTGAAAACAATGAGTGTTATCAGGCTGCTTGAAATAAGGCATTTCTCTTTCCATAATCTTTTTATTAGATTCAACATTTATAAGATTTATATGATGAGAGAGAAGTGTCCTAATAAAAAGATAAATGAAGAGATATGTCCATGCGATAATACAGGTTGCGAAAGACATGGAATATGCTGTCTGTGTATAAAACATCACAAGAATAATCGTGAGTATCCAGCCTGCTTAAGATAATTACCAATTTAATTTGTCACCAACTTTTATTTTCAGATCAAAAGGAGTTTCTAAAATATATTTGCATGGCTTTTTAGGTATGTAGGTTTTCCATGTTTTAGGATCAGAGTTTATAGGTTTACCTTCTTTTATGTCTATAACAACTTTACTCTTGTCAATAAAGATCATTTTCAAAGGATACTTTACCAAGAACATCCACAAAGACCACTTTGATTCGTAGGGCATTGGAAAGAGCATATTCTTTTTTTCAGAAAGGCTTAGACCTACTGCTCTTTTCCAAAAATCATCTGCAACATCAACTTCTATTAACGACCCTTTTATTTTAATCTTCATTGAAATTACTTGGATTTCTTTTTTAAATGTTTTAAATTTAGTGATTGAATTATAACTATCATAAAAACAATCTCTATAGCTACCAAAACGAACAAAGACACTATTGCAATAAAGTTAGTATTTAAGATGTAGGGTAGCATGTATCCTGGAATATTTGTACCAACTACTTTTGAACCCACAGACTCAAATGCTTGCATATACTTTCCAAAAGATTCTCTTGTTACTTGCGTATTAGTTTCATGCCCTGTAAAAAAACTTTGTAGTACAATGTAACTAGCTATAAAAGTAAAAGTTACAACAAAAGCAATAACCAATAAAAGTGAAAGTGCTACTTTTTTTCCTGAAGGTTTTGAGTATGGATCTTCCATTTTAATCTTATTATATTTACTTTGACTTTATATTTAAATTTTTTAACAAATCTTTCATAGAAGTTACATATTTTACATTCAATTTTTTGAAATCTTCTTTAGAAGCAGAACCACTTATGAAACCAATGAAATTCATGCCTGCATTTCTTGCGGTTTGATAGTCAATCACAGCATCACCCACATAGATAGCTTCTTCAGGTTTTATTTTCAATTTTTTGCAGGCCAAAAGTAATGGATCAGGATTAGGTTTGTGTTTTTTTGTCTCTTCTTTTGTAATTATTACTTCAAAAAACCCAATAAGGTTTCCCATTTTTCTTTTTAGTGCTTCTTTATAATTAGACGTGACAACCGCCTTTCTGATTTTCATTTTTTTGAGAATATATTCTGAATTATCCATTATTTTTATTTGTGGTTTGAATTCATTACAAATTGATAAATAAGTTTTTTTTACATTTTCATTTGAATTTCCATATAGCATTGTTAATATTTCATCCCAAGGCAAACCAAAAGCTTTCCTAATCTTAGATTTTTTCGGAACTTTTAGCTTTAATCTCTTTCCAGTTTCTTGATAAGCTTTAATGTAAACCTTAGTGTCATCTAATAAAACACCATCTGCATCGAAGATGATTGCCTTTATCATTGAAATCACTTCCTCTTTTTTCTTAAGTCTCGTATATTATTTTTCTACTTTTAAGTTTTTATTTTCATACAAGCTTAGAATAATAATTCCAACCATAATAAGAGAACCTCCGATTAATTGATTTTGTGTTGGTATGATCATTAGTAAAACAAAAGAAAAAATAACAACTAAGAAAGGTTCTATCGTTCTTATAGTCATGGCTTTTGATATCTTAATTTTTTCCAAGGCTTTGTAGAAGAGCATAAAACCTATAAATGCTCCGCTCAAACCTCCTAGAAACGCATATAGAAAGACAATACTTGGTATGTCTGTTTGTATTCTATTTGTTATTATAGTGTATCCTAAAATTAATAGGAATATAAAAATAGCACGTCCGCCGGCCATTGTTACAGGATTTATTTTTTTAACAAAAATCTTTGAAGCGAAGTTCGATAAGGCATTGAACAAAGCTGAGATTAATATTATCACAATACTTAGAATACTGATTTCGCTGTTGTTGTAAGATAGAATAATAATACCTGCCACAGCTATGAGGATTCCAGCAGCTTCTATCTTCTTAAATCTCTCTTTCAGAAAAACTACTCCGAGTAAGACGGTAAAAACTACGTTAACCTGAAAAACAAAAGCCATGTTATTTGTTCCGGCGTAAAAGAGTCCATACATCCATAAAACAGAGCCTATGGCAGACAAAATACCTATTACCAATATCTCTTTTTTTCTTTGAAAGATAATTTTAAAATTCTTTGTATTATGTGTAAGAATGAAAAAAGCAATATACAAAATACTTGCAAACATAAACCATATAGTATTGCTCATTTCAACACTTACTGTGCTGACAATAAGCCTACCAAATATGACATTAATTCCTAAAGATAGACTAGTTAGAATAGTAAATAAGATGCCTTTCTGTTCATCGTTCATTGTTTCACTTCAGAAAGTTTTCCATATTCTCCCCTAGCATATTTTAGAATAAAAAATGTAGTGAAAAATATTCTTTTGTTCTTTTTCCAACCTACCGTAAGAATGTCAACAACGACATGAAATATTAAACCCCAAAGAATAGGAATTAGTAAACTATAATAAAAGCTTAAAACTGCTAGTAAAAATAGAAACTCAAACGTATGGAAGACGCAAAATAACTTTTCCTCATAATCCTTCAAGTCATTAAAATGAATTTCTTTCAGTATGTTTACTATTTTAAACAGGTTTGCAGTTTTGTCTAAAATAGCCATGCTTATTCCATGATCAATATCTATCAAGATACTTGCCAAACAAAACAAAATTCCAAAAATGTAGTATCCAAAATAAAATAAGATTAATGTCGGTAAAATACTCAGTATAACATGTTGATGAATCCACATTAAAATCAACCTTTCAAAAAGTTCTTAAGGCTTTCTCCTAACAGCTCTTCTTCTGTAACGCCTAACACAGTCAAAATTCTCAGCGAAGCAGGAATAATCTGATGACCAATATAATAATCATTATCAACGTCTTTTATATCAACATCTTCAAACGGTTCTGCCCTTTCAGATATAGACCCTTTACCTTTGGTTATGACAAACAGTATGGGCATACCTTCTCCAAGAGGCCTTCCCCTCTCTTTGATCTTTCTCGCAGCAACAACGTGGGGTCCAATGACCTTATACTCAGACAAAGGTTTTGATATCTGTTCTATTATAACCAAATCTTTCAAAGGAATTTCCTTTTTTCTAAGCTTCTCGATTATACTTCTTACATATCTAACCGCACCTTTCACATCCTTCTTCTCCAATATTAATTTCAACACCATTTCCTGTGTATCTTTCGATGCGTTGCACCAATCACGTCTGACTTTCTCTAGACCACGGATTGTTAACACACCTTTATTGTCTATAAGTGCGTATCTTTTCTTTGCGGTTCCAGGTCCAACACCTCTTGGTATGAATATGCCACGTTTGTAGAAACCTTGTAAATTTAGTTCTATTATCCCTGGAAGATCTTTGTTTATTTTCTCTAGAAACATTTTCACTTTGTTTTTCAAATCTCCTTCTGTTTTGACAAACATAGAATCAGTATCACCATAGATAACAGTGAAACCTTCTTTCTCAGCCTCTTCAATAACCTTCTTGATAAAGAATCTTCCAAATGCAGCCGATGATGATGCACACTCATGACAATACCATTTGCTACCAGAGAAACCGAAGTAACCATAGGTTGCATTTGTCACGGTCTTAACTGCTAACTGTTCATTATTGAGCCTTACATGTTCTTTAGATTTTTTAATCATCTCCTTTTTAAGTTCTATCCTCCTGTCTATCAATTCTTTAATAACAGTTGAAACAAAACCTTTTTTCTTTTTGCAGAACCAGTAATTTGTTCCAGGGACTTCATATCCATCTTTCCTACAACAGTTACAATTTAATGTCTCAGGGTTGATATTGAAAGAAGCTATTATTGATGGATACAGGCTCCTAAAGTCCATAACAGCTATTTCTTCGTGCAAACCTCCGATAGGTTCTTTTACAAACCCTCCTTCATAAGGTGCGTATTCTCTTCTCTCTTGTACCTCTTCCCATTTCGGTTGATTAGGAATGATTATATTCATTGCAAATGCTCTTTTAGATAAATACCATTCAACTAGCTGCGAGTAGGTCATCCTAGAAGTATCGAACAGCAATTGACCACATAGTTCTGCTAGTTCATAGATTTGTGGCAGTATAAACTCGCCTAATCTTAAGGTTAATTCGGAATCCTTTAGACAGTATTCGGCTAGCTTTCCGAGATCCCTTCCCTTTCTCCATGATTCCAGTATATCTTCATACTCAATCTCTATTTTTCTATCGCCTAACAACTCTGCAGAAACAGCGTCTAGAGTCAGAACCTCTGTTTGTAACTGTGTATGAAGAATGTTGTTTATGAATTGGAATAAGTCTATATGAACCATTCCTTTGAATCTTGCTGTTGAAGTCCTTGCTCTTCTTGCGAACTTTAATTTTGAAAAATCTCTTGACAATTTCAAATCCACTTTTAGTTCATCAGCTCTTTTTTGTATTATCTGTGCATCAAACTCATCACTATTAAAACCTAAAAGAATGTCAGGGTCCTGTTCGTTCAACAGTTCTACAAATCTTTCTAACAATTCCTTCTCGTTTTTCAAAACCTCAACATACTTGCCATAATGCTTGTCTTTTTTGTAAGTCAAAACCTTATCAAAATTCTTAGACTTTATAGAAATCATTACTATTATTTGTTTACCACCTTCTTCGACAGTCTCAATATCAAAAGAGGTTAATTTCAATTCAGGTATTTTGTCAGAACATATAGCCTTTATACTTTTTAATCTAACAACACCATCGGCCTTGTAGTTTCTTTTTAATTTTTCACCTCCTACTTCTATCCATCCTTCTATCTGATTGTCTACAAGGTATCTTTTATAGAAATTTATTGAGTATTCATACTGTTCTTCGATAAGTTCTCTCCATCCCTTCACTATTTCCCTAGCTTTTGGAATATCGGTTGACAAGAAACAGAAAACCTTTACTAACTTTTTCTTTTCTCCTGATAATATTTTTTCAACTATCTCAACTCTTTTGATTCTTATAGATTTTATGTTTTCAACTCTTTTCTTCACCTCATTCTCTTTCCCATCTTTAGTTATAATATAGAAATATGGCTCAAAACTATAATCTAAGCAGATCACTGTCCTCCCTCTATTATCTTTGCAAAACAATCTTATGACTGATTGATTGTTCTCATCAATATAATCCGCATCCAAGAGGAAAAGTTTCATAATAATAATTGATAAACGTAATATAAGTTTCTTTTAAGTAACTAAACGAATTTATAGAATGTTTAAAAAGATTTATTTATAATAAAGAGTTAGTGATAAGATGAAATTTTTAATCTGTGGAGATCTTCATGGTAATAGACCTAAGATATATTTTCAAGACTTCGATGCGATTATAACTCCAGGAGATTTCTGTTCTTCAGATGAAATAAGAAGGTACGATTTTCAGGCTTTGAGAGAAAGACATCGCAATCCTGATTCTAAAGTTAGATGGTATGATTTAACCGGTAAAAAAGAAGCAGTAGAAATTGTTAAAAAATCATTCGATGACGGTAGAAACGTCTTGGAATATCTTGACTCTTTTAATGTTCCAGTATATGTTGTTCCCGGAAATGCTGACCTGACACCTAAAAAAGAAGGATGGAAATTCTTAAGACAAAACCGTTATGAAAAAATGCTAGAAGGATTAGAAAATATAATTGACGTTCAATATAGGATTATCGATGCTGGAGAACATCAAATTATAGGTTATGGAATTTCAAGCAGTCCAGAATATCCTAGATACAAAGATGATTTAGACAGATTGAAAGCATGTGAATTACTAAAAAGAAAAAAAGAATATGAAAAAGCTTCTAAAAAAATTACTTCTCTTTTTAAACGTGCATCAAAACCTGTTATTTTCTTATCTCATAACGTTCCATTCAAGACAAAAATAGATAAAATTACAAATAAAGAATCGCCACGTTATGGAAGGCATTACGGTTCTTTAATTACAAGAGAAACAATAGAAAAATATCAACCACCAGTTTGTATAGGTGGACACATGCATGAGCATTTTGGAAAATGTAAAATTGGCAGAACTGTTTGTATAAATGCTGGTTTTGGTTCTCTTGTTAACACTTTAATGGAACTCGAAAACGACAGGATTACCAGACTACAATTTCACAAAGAAGCTAATTAAGCTATTGCCAAAATCTCTTGTTCTTTATCCATTCTCTTTCGGCTCTCAGGATTTCCTTATAGAATTCATCCTCGTTCCTGTACATTTTTGCCAGAATCCTTTTGGCGGTTTCAGGTCCGACACCCCTACCAGCCATAGCAATAACAGCCTTCTTGCCATAGACTATCACTAAATCAGAAGATTTCTTGATATGTTTTAATTTTTCCTCTTCTTCTTCGCTCAATTCTTGTCCTTTCAGCCATTTGCTAACTATTTTTTGTATCTCAATCTGGTAAAGTCTTAAAACAGATATTAGTTTTGATTGACACTTCTTGCATCTCGGTTCTTCCTCCACGTCTTTAACATAATCAGTTATAGAATACTTACCACAATTTATACATAATAGCTTCACTTTCGAGTTCATCAATCTGTTCTTGAATATCTTAAATATTTCTTTTTCAGGCCTTTCTGGTTTGACCACATCTTGAAGTTCATATCTGAAACCAAGCTCTGCTAGAGGAGACAAACCTTCCATGCCTATCAGGTTTATTTCCTTATTTCTAATCTTGCTTATTATCTCCTTAGTCTTTTCCAAATCCATTTTTTCAGTAAATATCTCTTGCAATGTTTCTTGATAAATCGGTGAGTTCCAGTAGACGTCAATTACTCTATCGATGTTGATAGTCTCTAGGTTTGCATTCCTGCTTATAGCACCAAACCTCTTGGCAACGTGGATGAATCTGAACTTGAACAGAGAAGACCTGGGAAGAGATTTTTCTAATATCACTTGGACATCTTCTGGATTGTAATCAGACAGAATCTTCTTTATCTCTTCAACAGTGCATCCTTTGAAAATCATTCTATACGGATCACTCTTGCTCATTATCAACTCTCCATGCTCGGCAGAAAGAACCGTGGATATGAATCTTGATAACGTTTCATTCACTTTATTTCCAAATAAAGAGTGTATTATAATATAATTCTGGAATGTTTCAAAGACTATGTCTTTTCCATCAGGTATTTTATGATTTTTAATTTGTCTTTTAATTAGCTGCATCATTTTTACTGCGGTCTGAGAAGAAACAGGATACTTTTCTTTGACCTTTAATATAATTTCATTTGTTTTCATATTTCCGTCAAGCATCTCTTTGATTTCTTTTCTTAATTTACCAACGTCCTGTGCAATTTCAAATGGAACAGGTATTAATTCTCCTTCCCAGGCAGGTATCGCAGATGTGATATCATCGACGTTTTCAACATAAACCTTATCATTCTCTACAGAAAGAATCTTCCATGGCCTGCCCCTTACAATGAAAGTCGACCCAACGTCTGCATGCGAAGCAATGAATTCCTCATCAAGGTTACCGACGAACGTGTTTGTTGTCGTATCTATGACCTTATAGCTTCTCTGGTCTGGGATAACAGAAAGGTTTTCAAAATAATAATCGAAGGCCCTTCTTCTCCTTTTTATTTCAGTATCAATATAAATCAAACCTAGTTGGGTTGACATAAAATTCAATAACTTCGAGAACTCTTCTTCTTTCAGGTTCCTGAATGGATATGCTTTCTTAACGATCTCATAAACATCCTTCGGATTCATTTTATAATTTTCTATTAGCATTCCCATTATCTGGTGCGTTAGAACATCCAAAGAATTTTCATGAATGATTATCTGTTCTAGCTCTCCTTTCAATGCTTTCCTCGCAATAACTGAAGATTCAAAAATATCATCACCATCGCTTGTTATTATTATACCTTTCGAGACCCTACCAACACCATGGCCACTTCTTCCTATTTTTTGTATAAGCTTTGTTACCTGTCTTGGAGACATGTATTGTATAACTATATCTATCGAGCCGATGTCTATTCCTAGTTCTAATGAAGATGTCGCAATCAATGCTTTCAACTTCTCTGATTTGAAATCCTTTTCAGCCTTTACTCTGACCTCTTTGCTCAATGAAGAATGATGAATCTCGTGTGGAAAATCTTTATCCAAGAGTCTTAGTCTTGATGAGAGAATTTCTGCAGCTTCCCTAGTGTTTGTAAATACTAAAGCAGATTTATGTTCCATTATTATGTCATATATCTTCCTTAATCTCGCAACAACAGAATCTCCAATGAATATTTTTTCAGCGATTATCTTGTCCTGAGTGGAAGGATAAGGGCTCTCCACCTTTATCTGCAGATCTTTTGGAGATATTGCTTTAATGATTTCATACTTATTATCAGAAAAAATGAACTTGGCAGCCAATTCAGGTGACCCGACAGTGGCTGAAAGACCTATTATCTGTGGTGTTCCACAATATTTCTTCAATCTTTCCAAGGACAATGTTAATTGAACACCTCTTTTGCTAGTTACTAATTCATGAACCTCATCGATAACAACATATTTTACATTCCTTAGGTATTCCTTTAGTCTTTTGCCAATAAGCATCGCGTTGATCTGCTCAGGCGTTGAAATCAAAATATGAGGTGGATGCTCAACTTGCATCTTTCTCTCATATTGCGTAGTATCGCCGTGCCTAACAGAGATATCAATATCTAATTTGTTACACCACCAAATCAGTCTGTCCATCAGATCTCTATTCAAAGCCCTCATCGGTGTCAGATAGAGTAAGGCAATTGGTTGGTGTTCTTTTTCGATCAATTTACTGAACAAAGCGAGCATCACAGATTCCGTTTTTCCGCTACCCGTCTCAGCTATAACAAGAACATTTTTACCATCAAGAACCTTTGGAATCGCTAATTCCTGAACATAAGTAGGTTTTTCAAATCGAGATACGGCTAGCTCTTTTATCCTATTATCTAATATGTTGAACACTTCCAACATTTTCTAGCCTATCTGATAATAGACTATTCCTCAAAATATTTAAAAGAATTGCAATTTTATTTCTTATGTTTGATTGGTGGAGATTTTTTCTTTACAATGAAATAATATATAAAAGCTCCTAGAGAACCTACAAGCAGTATTATTAGAATCCAAATCAATTTGTCCTCAAAATCTCTTTGTACACAATCGATGAGCATCATTACCCAGAATATTGTTGAAAACAGTATGAGTATTATTACTAGCAGCCATAGGAACAAGAATATTGCTCCGAACCACACAATTGCTTGAAACAGCATAAATAACATAATTTCACTATAATTATTATCTAAAACAGACTTTTAAATCTTATTCAAGAATCGGATTTTATAAGTTAATAATCATAAAATTTAGTATGGACTATGTTTTGTTTTCACTTTTCTTAGCTTTCCTAGCTGGCATTTCAACTACTATAGGAGGTTTGATAGCATTTTTAATAAAAAAGACCAAGTTCTGCTATTTATGCGTTGCTTTTGGATTCTCGGCAGGTGTTATGATATTCATATCTTTTACAGAATTACTAAAACAAGGAATTGAAAACACAAACCTTTTTATTGCAACCTTGGGTTTCTTTGGAGGAATTTTGTTGATTTATTTAATAGATGTTATAATACCTCACACTTATGAAGAGGAGGCACCTGGAAATAGAAAAAGTAAAATCAAAAAAACAGCTATTTTGCTAGTTTTGGGCATAGCTATACATAACTTTCCAGAGGGTATAGCAGTCATGTTTTCTTCTATTTCAGATATCAAGCTAGGAATCCTAATTGCCCTAGCAGTTGCTATGCACAATATCCCCGAGGGAATTGCAGTTTCTTTGCCTGTATTTTATGTCACTAAGGACAGGAAGAAGGCCTTCTATTACTCTTTCCTTTCAGGCATTGTAGAACCTATAGGAGCAGTTTTAAGCTTCTTGATTTTGTATCAGTTCCTAAACAGGTTTATCTTAGGTATAATACTCTCTGCAGTTGCAGGCATAATGGTTTTCATAAGCTTTGATGAATTGTTGCCTTACGTCTACAAGCAAAGAGAAAGTCACAATCAACACTTATCTATGCTGGGTCTGTTTCTTGGAATGTTCGTAATTGCTTTAACATTGATTATTTTTTAAAGTTAATATTAAATTATCTTATATGAACAAAGCAGAAACCATTCTTAATTTCCTAGAGAAAAAATATGGAATGTATGTTGATGATTCTAAGATGAGCAATCAGCAGATATTTGAACTATTGATAGAAACGGTTTTATCTCAAAGAACAAAAGATGAGAATTCTTCTAGGGCTGCCGAACAGCTTTTCAGATTTGCAAGAACTCCGAAACAGATAATGAAATTACCAACAGAAAAATTGCAGAGTTTAATAAGAATCTCAGGTCCATACAGGCAGAAAGCTAAAAGAATCAAACAGATATCTAAAACCATTCTAGAAGATTATAAGGGAAAGGTTCCGAACAATAGACAAGAATTAATGAAACTTTATGGCGTAGGTTTTAAGACAGCAGATATAGTTCTTATGTACGGTTTTAACATACCTTCCATAGCAGTTGATACTCATGTTTTCAAAGTCTCAAAAAGAATAGGTTTGGCTGATATTCAAAATAACGTAGAAGATGTTAAAGAGAAGTTAGAAAAATTATTTCCTAGAAATAAATGGTATATAATCAATCTAGGTTTTGTTAGTTTTGGAAAAGAAATTTGTAAGCCTTTGAATCCTTTATGTATTAAAGATCCTAAGAATTGTCCATTCTCAGGTTTTTGCAAGGCTTACAAAACTAAAAGATTCTTTTTCTAAACTGGGTTAACATCTATCCTGAATGAATAATTGCCTAGATTTGCGTTTGGTTTCACTTCATGTTTCAGGTAAAACCTGAAATCACTAGTTGATATTAGCACTGGACTTGACAAGGTTTCATTCTTGAATTCATTTACCAAAGATATGTTCATATCGCTTTCATTTCCAACACTTTCAGGTAAGATGTCTGCTGTTATGTTTACATTTATAGAAGCATTTGCAGAATTGTCAATCTTTATCTGAGGAGAATATACAGTTTCACCTTGTTTTATCTTTAGTGTGTAATTTTCATCGTTTGAAGAACCTATTATATCCAATTTCATTGCTTGTTCAACTGTTGTATAACCAGTTATTGAACCATAGCTAGAGATAACTGCCATACCAACTATACCGATAGTCAACAAACCCATTGAGACTAAAACGATTTTTTTGTTCATAGCGCTTCTAAGAATAAACAAAAACAAATTATTCTCTGACAACTAGAAGTGGTAAAAATCCAGCATTAGCGAAATTTCATATAAGATGGTATAAAATTATTTTTTCTTTTTCTCAGGTTTCTCAGCTTCTTCTCTTTTCAAAACATTTCCATATTCAAAAAGAACAGACAAAGCTTTGACAGCCCTCTCAGGTGTCGGATAGACGGGAATACCATACATCTCAAGTTTCTTATTTCTCTCCTGAATGAAGTCGCTGCCAGCAGAACAAACTGTTATAGGTTTTCCAAAAACCTTGCATTCTTTAATAACATCAACGATGGTGTCATCTAATGTAGGCAGCTGCATCAAAGCAATGCAAACCACACCAGAGATATTCTTATCTTTCAAAACAGCTTCCATTGTTTTCTGATATCTCTCGACAGTGGCATCTCCTGTTATATCTATCGGGTTTTTGACAGAAGCATATGGTGGTAAAAATGATTTAAGTGATTTTATGGTTGCATCAGTTAGAGAAGGTAATTCTAAACCACAGTTTACTGCAGTGTCTGTTGCAACAATACCAAATCCTCCACCATCTGTTACAACTGCTATCTTGTTTTCTTTCAAAACAGGTTGATTTGCTAGAGCTTTTGAAAAATCAAATATCTCATCAGAAGTTTTTGCTTCAATTATTCCTGCTTGTTTAAATGCAGAAGAATAAACTTGTGCAGGGCCTGCCATTGATCCTGTATGGGATGCAACAGCTTCGCTTCCTTTCTCTGTCTTTCCAGCCTTGAAACACACTATAGGTTTTATTCTAGTAGCTCTTTTAGCAGTTTTTATAAATTCTAAACCATCTTTGACAGATTCTAAGTAGATTGCAATACAGCGGGTAGACAAATCCTTTTCTAAATAGCTAATAAGGCTTATTTCATCCACATCTACCTTATTGCCTATAGAGATGAACTTAGATACACCTACGCCATCGTTAGCCATTATATCAAGCAAAATAGAGCCGAATGCTCCAGATTGGGTTATAAAAGATATAAAACCTTCCGGAGGCCTCTTTAAACGTTTCTTTGGGAAAAATAACATGTCTAAATCCTTTTTATATATACCTATACAGTTAGGACCTATAATATTTATTTTCTTGGTCTCACAGAGTTTTTTAAGCTCTAATTCTCTTTCTTTTTCTCCAATCTCCGAAAAACCAGAAGATATTATTATGAAAGCCTTTATTTTCTTTTTAATTCCATCTTCTATAGCTTTTTTTACCATTTCTGCAGGTACTACTATTACAGCAAGGTCAATAGGTTCCTCAACGTCTAATAAAGTTGGATAAGCTTTTAAACCTAATATTTCTTCTGTATTAGGATTTATAGGGTATTTCAGACCTTTAAAAGAATATTTAATGTTTTCTAGAATGGTATAACCTAATTTACCTGGAGTTCTACTGGCACCAACGACTGCTACTGATTTGGGATTAAAGAATTTATCAAAAAATAACATGAAAAACTATATAGCTTTCTAGGTATTTATCTTTATTCTATGACTTTGAAAACTTTTGCGCCTTCTTTCGTTTGTCCTGTTACCTTTAAACCTATTGACTGACCAGCTTCTGCTTGATCGACATTTTCGTGCTCTATCTGCATTGATTTTACTTCCTGTTCAAATGTCTCTTCTCCTCTTTCTACTGATATCTTATCTCCAACGTTCAAAGTATCTTCTAACTCAACTATAGCCACAGCTATCTTTGGATAAAAATGCGTTATTTTTCCTATAAGCTTTTTTTCAACCATTTATTCACCTAAACAATAATATAAATTCTAAATATAAAAACTTTATATCTAAGAGATTCTATTTAAGATTTGTGATAATATGCCAGTAAAAAAACAAAAAGAATGTTGTCATGGCATGCTTAAGATATTTATGGGTTTAATATTGATAATAGCAGCTATAATATTTTGGCTTGTATCAGATTTTAAGGATGCTTGGATGTATACGTTCTTTGTAATAGGTATTTTATTCGTTTTGAAAGGAATATATTTCAACTATATGTAATTTTTTTAGATTTTGTAGTTGATTTTAATTACTTTCAAAATCTATAATCTATAAATATTAATGTGTGGTATTTTCTTTTATGGAAAGTACTTTCTTTGATGAAGAATTAGTTCAAAGCAATCGTTTAGTTCTCTGCCCAAAATGTAAAACAAGATTTAAAGTAGGTTTAGAAGAAACCGAGATTGACTGTGACTGTGGAGAAGAATTTTTAGCAGATATAGTTATTGGTTTTCCAGAGGATTTTGTTTGGCATCCAAGTGAAAGATATTAGTTTTTAATAAAAAATGGGAGGAAAACAAAAATATTCCTCCCAAAACAATTATTTTTGTTTTATAATAACTTCATTCATTTTTAGTTGTTCAGAACTGCTAATAATATTTTAGCCGAACTTGTATATAAAAATTATTCAAGAATTATCCTTACGTCTGCAACAATTGCATCTACAGACATGGCAAATACAGGGTTTAAGTCTATTTCTTTTATTTTTGGGTTGGCTTCCATTATTCTCGAAACCGCTAATATAGTGTTTATTATAGCTTCCTTGTTCGCTGGTTTCTGACCTCTAAATCCTTTAAGGATAAGGTCCGAGAACCTAACTTCCATCAGCATCTCTTCCGCGTCTTCTTTTGAAAGTGGGGAAACTCTAAAACTAACATCTTTTAAAAATTCTGTGAAAATTCCTCCAGCTCCCAAAGCTATAACTTTTTTGAATTGTGGATCTTTTCTACCACCTACTATTACTTCGTAACCCTCTGTTATCATTTTCTGAATCAGAACTTTTTCACAACCTTTTATTTTTATTAACTCAACGAATGTTTTAGCAGCATCTTCCGCTGTTTTTATATTAATTCTAACGCCATTGACTTCTGTTTTATGAATGATATTTTTACCAGAAACTTTCATAGCACAAGGAAAACCTATTCTTTTGATTGCGTCTGTTAATTCCTTTTCATTAACACAGAATGCATAATCAGGTATTTTTATCTTGTACCTTTTTAAGAGATCATAAGCCTTTTCTTCTGACATTTTATTTATCGTTGGTTTGATTTCAGTTCTCTTAGAAACCTTTACAGGTTTTTCAATCTTTTTAATAGGCTTGGTTTTAACGATTTTCTTTTCAATTCTTTCCTTCTGCAGACTTTGAACTTTCTTCGGTTTTTTGATTTTAACAACCTTATTAACCTTTTTAGGCTTTGGTTTCTTTCTGTCAAATATCTTAAACAAGGCCATATAATCACTTTAATTATTTTTATTTATATATTTATCTAAGCGGTTTCTATTTTTTTCTTTATGCTTTGAAACAGTTCTGATATCTCATTTTCTCCATACTCTTTCCAATTTTCCGATATATCGTTTAACATTGTTGCTGTAAGATCTTTATCCTCTTCGGCCCATATGCCTTTCTCTTTCATCTTGTGAACAAGTCCCAAAACCTCTTTTAAATAGAAAGATATCTTATCAATATTTTTCAATCCAGCTATTATCAACAGTATCTCAGATAACTCTTCCTTGAATGTGGATGCATCTACCTCATTAGATATATCAGTTATTTTGTTTTCTAACTTCTCTACCTTATTGCTTATCTCTTTGACTTCCTCTTCATTGATTTCAGTGTTTCCAATCCGATCCTTTATTTTTGATCTTTCAATATCTTCTATTCTATTTTCAGTTTTTTTGTAAGCTTCCTTGATTTCAGGCTTTATTTCTATTTTCTCAGGAGCAGTTGTTTTTAGAACTACTTTTGGTTCGCCGATTACAGGATATTTTATTTCTATGATTCCATTTTCCTCTAGGATATTTAGTATAGGTTCTACCTCCTTTTGTGTCATTTTCAAGAAATCAGCAGCCTCGCTAATGTTCATCTTATTTTTTTGCTTCAAAATTTGTATGAGTCTATCAATCGAAGTTTCGATTACATTGTCTTCCATTAAATCAACCATATATACTATATCTTATTCATTATATAATTTTTTAAAACTTCTACAAGTACAAAATAAGCAATTAGTATAAATCCTATAGCAATCAAAAGCCAATCAACTAACGGAACAAATCCAAACAGATATCCAAAAGGTGAAAATATTATCCATATTGTCAGGATTGCAGTAAGGATAGATGTAATAAAAAGTATTTTTCCAGGTTTACTTTTATAAAATCTTTTTCTAGTTCTTATAGCAAATGTAATTATTATCTCAGATAGGACAGACTCTAAAAACCAACCTGTTCTAAACAATTCTGGGTAGGAATGAAGAACGTATACTAGAATAGTTATTGTTATAAAATCAAAAACAGAACTTATTCCCCCAAAAAATAAAGCGAATTTTTCTATGTATTTTTTGTTCCATCTTTTTGGCTTTGTTAATTCTTCCTTATCAACATTATCAGTTGATATTGTTAGGAGAGGAGCATCAGAAAGGAAGTTCGCTAAAAGTATTTGTACAGGTAGTAATGGTAAGAAATTCATAAACAAAGAGACTATGCCCAAGGTCGTCATGTTTCCTATATTAGCGCTAATAGTGTTCAGTACATATTTTATAACATTACTGAATGTTTTTCTACCTTCCTCTATACCTTCGGCTATAACCTTCAAACTCTTATGAATAAGAATTATGTCAGAAGCATCTTTAGCGACGTCACAACCAGTTTCTACAGATATTCCTACATCAGATTCTCTAAGTGCAGGAGCATCGTTTACACCATCTCCAAGAAAACCTGTTATATGTCCATTTTCTTTCAGTGCTTTGATTATTCTGAACTTCATTTCAGGTGTTATTCTAGCAAATATTGTTATTTCTTCAACTACTTTTCTTAGTTCATCATCATTCATCTTGCCAATTTCATTACCCAAAACAATTTTCTGAAGCTCATTAGGAGTGAATCCAACATCTTCAGCTATTCTTCTAGTAACAACAGGCTCATCACCAGTGAGTATCTTCAATTTCACCCCAAGTTTTCTGAAGGTATCCAAAGCTTCTTTCGATGACTTCTTTGGAGGGTCGATAAATGTCAAGAAACCAAGGAATGTTAGATTACTTTCATCCGATTCTTTGTAATCTGATTTCTTAGAAACATTTTTTAATGCTATGGCAACTACTCTATAGCCTGCGTCTCTCAACTTTTTAAAAGTTTTTTCTATTGTTTTCTTATGACTATTTATCCTGTATTTCTTATTTCCTATAAGAATATAGGAGGATGATGAAACAATAGATTCTGGCGCTCCTTTGACAATTAAAATAAACTTGTCTTTTTTCTTTACAACAACACCCATTTTCTTAGTGTTGTAATCAAATGCCATCTCATCTACTTTTTGAAAGTTTGAATCAATGTTTATGTTGTGCCTTCTTGCATACTGCCATATTGAAGCATCGATTGGGTTTCCTTTAATATTATTTTTCTGAGCTATAGCAGAGTTGCATAGGAGACCATAGCTCAAAATTTCTTTTCTTGTTTGATTATTGACATCTACAAATCCCTCAAGAGTTATTTGGCTTTCTGTTAGTGAGCCAGTTTTATCACAACATAGAACATCAAGATTTCCCAAATCTTCAATTGAAACTAGTTTTTTAACAATTACATTCTTCTTCGCTAATCTCATAGCACCTCTTGAAAGACTCATGGTTATTATAATTGGCAATGATTCAGGGACGATGCCAACTGCAAGGGCCATAGCAAAAAGAAAAGAATCAAGAATACTTCTTCCAAGAAAAGAGTTTATCGCAAATATAATCAGAGTTCCAATCAAAATTATCCTTATCAGAGAATCTCCAAATTTTCTCATGCTTACCTGAAAATCACCTTCTGGTTCTTCGAGTTTAAGATAAGAGGCAGTCTTTCCTAGATATGTGTTCATTCCCACTGAAAAAACAACACCTTTTCCCAAGCCATCAGCGACAGTTGTTCCCATAAAGGCTATGTTTTTCATCTCATGAGGCATCAGATTTTTCTTGTCTATTGATTTTATAGCTTTTTCCACAGGGATTGACTCTCCAGTTATTAGAGATTCATTTATGGATAATTCATCAACATCTATCAATCTCAGGTCAGCAGGTATTATGTCTCCGTTTTCAAATGTTACAATATCACCAATTGCTAACTTTCTTGTATCTACCTCAACTAGCTGACCTTCTCTTACGACCTTAGCCGTGAACCTGATATATTTTGTTAGCTTCTCCAAAGTTTTTTCAGATTTGAACTCTTGAAAAAAACCTAAAATAGCATTTATAATGACGATTCCTATTATAACAACAGCGTCCTCTATAACTCTAAGGAACAGAGCGATAATACAAACTGCTATTAGAATCAAAACTAATGGACTCTTGAACTGAGAAGCTAATACATCCAAACCCTTTCTCTTTCTCCTTCCAGGTAGGTCATTCAATCCATACTTCTTAAGTCTGAGTTCAGCTTCCTTCTCATTTAAACCTTCTTCTGAAGAATTTAGATTTTTTAAAGCTTCATTTTTATTTAACATCCACATTTGTGGCGGATCTTTCATTTAAATCTAAGATTATTTAGTTTTTCCCACTATTTTAGCGTTCTTTTAACTATATAATAATATTTTTAATAGTTCGTATCTAAATTATAACATGGACTTTTCACTGTTAGGCATTTGTTTGGACAGAAAAATCTTTAGAAGAGGTTCTGACAGAGCTCCATTCGAAATAAAAAGGATTTTTCCACAACTAGAAACTTATGTAAATGGTGTCGATCTACAGAAAATATGGTTAAAAGACTTGGGATATATAGAACCGAATGACTATGAAGAAATAACGAATCATATAAAGAGCATTCAGAATTTTCCAATAATACTTGGTGGAGACCATTCTATAACTCATCCTCTTGTCAAGGCAATTAATCCTAAAGTTTTTGTTACGTTCGATGCCCATCCTGATTGCGAAAATAAGGATCTCAACTTCTTTTCTGTTACTCGTAAGATTGTTGAGGACGGATTTAAGACATATGTCTATGGCGCTAGAAGCTTTTCAAAAGCAGAGCAGGAGTTCATAAACAATAACGAAAAAATAAAAATAGCTACGCTTGAAGATCTTAAAACTATAAACGAACCAACATATCTTTCCATAGATTTTGATGTTTTAGACTCTTCAATAATGCCTGCTGTTGCAGTACCAGAACCAAATGGTCTGACTTTTAATCAGGTATTGGAAGGCATAAGAGCTATTGCTAAGAACCTTGTAGCAGTGGATTTTGTAGAATTCCTACCTACAGAGAATGTAACCTACACTCTGATAGCTGGAAAATTGATTTATTCTACATTGGCTGAAATAGTCAAATCACGCAATGGTGGGTAGTTCTTCAGTCATTCCTGATGATGTTTCTTCAAGTGGCACTGTTGGTGTTATATGCTTTATTATCACAACATCTCCAACATTGATTACCAATGTGTAAGGTATTATCACACCTTTCTTACCGCCTAGCATCTCTGAAAGAAAAGAGCCTCTTCCAGTCTCTATTATTAGAGAATTTATCCTAAACTTTGAAAGGTTTATATCAATATCTGAAACTTTTCCGCAAAAAACACCTTTGTTTGTAAAAACATCTTTGCTAAAGACTTCGGAAACATTTTTTACTGTTATTGCCATAAAAATCTCCTCAAAAAGTATATAATAGATTAAGTCGTAAATATATAAATTTGTTAGTTTTATAAGCTATAGCTTAGAAATAGCTTCTTTCAGCCAATCAGGCGTGTTAAGGTTCTTTAATCTCTCTTTGGGTATCCATAGATAACTGGTATGTTCCTTACTTAGCTTGATTTTGTTTGAATCTGCCTCACAGAGGAAGGTTTTACCATCCAAATGCATTCCAAATTCTTTCAGATTCATTGACCATTTATTCAACAACTTTATTATTTTGATTTCCAAACCAGTCTCTTCCATAACCTCTCTTTTTAATGCCTTTTCATCGCTTTCCCTAGAATTAAGTTTTTTACCTCCAGGGGTTTCATACTCCCCTCCAACAAATTTTTTCTGTTTTACGATAAGAAACTTATTCTTATAATTAATAAGAGCTTTTACAGACTTGAAATTCTTTAATTTCATAATTAAAGATTGTATCGAACTGTTTTATTAATATTTTTCTACTTGATAACAAAGAATAAAAACATCAGATTTCAAAGAATTATTTAATAGCTGAGATCGCATAACTAGGTAGTGCGCCAGATTTCATAAGAAAGGCGAACCTGCTAAGTTGGTGGGCGAAAGCCCTTGAGGGTTCAAATCCCTCTCTCAGCGCTTTTAACTTATTCCACCTTTTTTATCTAAGAAAAGTATATAATTTTATGAAAAACAATAACATAAAAAGAATAAAATATAGAGGTAAAAGACTAAATTCTGCTTGTGAGTGGTATAAGACAAGAAATCCAGTAAAAGTAATGTTTTATGCTTTTTTGATGACACTGATGAAACTTTTACCACCCTGTTGGTTTAAAAATTCTATTTTTAGATTAATGGGTGTTAAAATTGGAAAAGATGTTGTGATTTCACCTGGCGTCTTAGTGGATCCATTTTTTCCCGAACTGATTACAATAGGTGATGGCAGTATTATAGGATGGGATTCAAAACTGATAACTCATGAATATCTTATAGATGAGATTCTGGTAGGAGAAATAAAAATAGGCAAGAAAGCTCTTATTGGTAATTCATCAATATTAAGGCCTGGAGTTAAAGTTGGTGATGGTTCTATTATTGGCTATAATTCTCTTGTTAACAGAGATGTTCCACCTAGAACTTTGGTTGGTGGGCTGCCAATTAAGATAATAAGAAAATTAAAATAATTATTGGGTGCATCTATTATTATGAAATCGTTTTTAACAAATGGTGAAGAGAAGATTTTAAGAAGCATAAAAGTTCCATCTGAGAATGACCCAAATAAACCAGAATTCCCACCACACCACCCCAAATTTCCAGCCACACCAACTTACAGAATTCATGTACCAGGTTTCACAAATGCCTGGCTCAAAGATGACAGCATAAATCAATATAGTGGAACTCATAAGGACAGGTTAGCTTGGGAAGTGGTTGTTCTTTACAGAAATTTTCTATTGGCAAAAAAGATAGGTCAGCAAAGAGGGCCTTTACCAAGATTTTCGATAATCTCTTCTGGCTCTGCAGCAATTGCCATAGGTCGCATGTTAAAAGATTATGGATTGCCACAACTCAAAGTTTTAGTAGACAAGAATCTAGGCCCAAAAATTTATGAGGCTATTAAAAAATCTCATTGCGAATTATTTGTTACAGATCTAGGTAGAAAACCACTTAATGCTCATGAAATCCTTACTCTCACAAAAAACAAGAATGGCTTTGATTTGACATCCAATGAAGGTGTCACTTTAGAAATCGGAAACTATGATTGGATGAGTTATGAAATACTTAATAATTCACCAGACTATTGTTTTATTCCTTTCGGAACTGGAATTCTTTTCTCGAAAGTTCTCGAAGTAAATAAAATAGAAGTAGAACGTAAAAAACATGATCCTAGATTCCATGGTAATGTGAAGATATTGAGAAACTGCAATTTTATGGGCGCAACAACTAAAAACTCAAAATCGAAAGCAGATAAACTTTATGCGCACTATTTACCATTTTTAAGAATAGACGAAGAATGGTTAAGGTTCTATAAAATATCTGGTTTCTGTGGTCCTAAAACAGACATTTACATGATAAAGGAGAAATACCTTGATGAAGCTATGAAAATAGCAGAATCGCAAGGAATCAGTTGTGAACCATCTGGAATTGCAGGGTTGGCTCTGATGTTACAAATGAAAAACTCTTTACCTAAAAACAAAAAATATTTGATTGTGAACACAGGAAAGACAAGATTAAATAAAATATAGAATCAATTCTTTTTGGGGCCTATGGTCCAATGGTATGACGCAATCTAATTTAAGGACCGGTAGTCTAGTGGCCTAAGACGCCACCCTCACAAATTAAACTGAGAACGGTGGAGATCACAGGTTCAAATCCTGTCCGGTCCATTACGCTAGTTTCAAACCGTTTGCAATCTTTCTTTCTGGTTGCGCTAGTACAACTTCTCCGTTCTCTAAAACAAACCCTGTTGTTAGAACCTCAGAAATAAAATCAGCTACTTGTTTGGGCGGGAAATTAGTCACGCATAATACTTGTTTTCCTAACAAATCTTCCTTCTTGTATAGCTTTGTTATTTGAGCACTAGATTTTTTAACTCCTAAATCACCAAGGTCAATCCACAACTTATATGCAGGTTTTTTAGCTTCTGGAAAATCTTCTACTTTAACAATAGTACCAACTCTCAATTCAACCTTCTCAAAATCATTCCAACTTATATCAGCCATATCTAGATTAAAAATATTATAATTTATAAATTTTGCTTAAACCCCATATTACAAAAACATTTAAATTGATTCAGGTAACAATTTCTTATCAAGCCCCTGTCGTCTAGCACGGTCAAGGACGGTGGCCCTTCGAATTCATTTCGAAGGATATGAGCTTCGGCTGTGAATGAGGTTAGCCGCAAACATGGGTCCAAATCCCATCGGGGGCATATACAAAACCTTTTTAAATTGTTAAAATCTTTAATATTACAAGGTGATTTGATGAGTTTAATAGTTAGATCAAAAGTAAAATCAGCTGTTAAAGGCATGAGATTTGCAGGAGATTTTTATGCTGCTCTAGATAAGAAAGTTGATGAAATTCTTAAAGACGCTGCAAAGAGAGCAAAAGACAATGGAAGAGCAACAATAAGACCTGTAGACATATAATGATTTATTTTCTTTTTCTTTATTTTAGTTAGTTTTATATTAGTTAGAAAAATATTCTTCTATACATGCGGAGGTAGCCAAGCCTGGTCAAAGGCGCAAGACTCAAGCTATTGAGTATTGACAAAATATGATATAAGAAATCTTGTCGGTTAGTCCGTTCGCAGGTTCGAATCCTGCCTTCCGCATTTCAAATCAATCAATTTAAATTCTTATGGTTTATCTTATTTTTATGGTAAATTATAGAGCAGAAACAGAAAGTCTAGATTCTGGATTTGAAAATTTATGTTCCGATTGTGTAAATCGTAGATGTACGAATCCTATAGGAGTTTTTACCCATGAAGATCGAAGTAGAAGATTATGGAGAAAATATGATTCTAATAAACCTCTTGTTGAAAGAACAAAAGATGATTATTGTGTTGTTTTAAATTGTGGGGGTTACGAAACAGTAAAATTAGGTGTTAAAAGATTGTTGCTTACAAGAAAAGCTTGTGATGTGACTGCTATAGTAAACATAGACCAAGCTTCTAGAGAAATTTTTCTTTATGATAAAAGAGGTAAACTTGGTATTGTACAGGGTTGTCTTCAACAAGATACTGAATTATTTAAAAGAGCCAATGGAGGAATTATAAAATTTAGGTCGAAACGTCCCATCAAAGATAAAGAACATGGCAGAATATTTTTCCCATACACAGAAAATTATCCGCTAGAATCAAGTAAGCTAGAATCCTTTTTGGATCCTTACGATACGCAATATCCTTGATTTATTTCAATCTCCAGAAATCCTCATTGAATTTTTCTGAATGAATTCTTTCAATTTTACCCTCTTTTTCCAAAAAAAGTAATTGTTCTTCTAATTGTTCTATAGGACATCCTATTCGTTGAGATAATTCAAACGAATTCATTGGTATTTTCTTTATCAGCATCAATACTTTAACCCTTATAGCCAACCTAGGTATCCTATGCATATTAATTTTTTATTAAACAGATAGATAATATTATGGGCATCTATAAATTCAAACTGCTGATATGGTCCTCCCTTATAATAATAGCTTTTGCTGTCGCGGCTATTGACGTTATGATGTGGAAAGTTAATCTGTTGAATCCTGAGGACGAGCCTACAGTAACGAATATCGTTTTCAATGACGTTTGGTACAAGATAAGCGTTTTAATCTTTTCCATACCTGCTATCTTTGCTTATTATGTTACTAAGAAAAAAACAAAGTTTGTTTTGGTAGTAATAGCAGGCCTGATTTTAATTTTCTTTGGAGTAGAAGATATTTTTTACTTTGCTATAAGAGGGGTTGTCATACCCAATGAACTGTATTCAATGAGTCAAATAAGTTCTGGATCTTTTACAAGGATAGGTTTTATAAATTACATGCCAAACGAGTTATACTGGTTGAATAGCAATCCCTGCATATCGCTATTTGGGAGACCTGTAACACCCTTTGTTCTGTTCAAGTCTGCCGCTTTTGCGTTGGCTATCAGTTTGATTCTCGTTCTGATTTAAATTTTTAAATATACAACTCTCAAATTTCTATATGGTAAAGTCAATAATCCATGCTGGTGGAGAATCTACAAGATTGAAAGAAAAATTTAATGGGCCAAAAGCACTTGTTCCTATAGAAGATAAAACTTTGTTATGGTTGCATCTTCAACCTCTGATAAAATCTAAGATAATAAAAGAGTATATCTTTACTCTAAGACATCAACATGAACTTGTACAAAACCATATAGATGAATTAAAAAAAGAATTTAATATAAAATCTAATTCTATAGTTGAACCTAGACCTCTAGGAAGAGCTGGCGTGGTGAGACTAGGAATAGAAAATAAAATAATAGATACTGAAAATCCTTATTTGATGTCTCATCCAGACGATTTCATACCAATTAACATAAAAGAGCTGATGGACTATGCCTCTGAGGTTGAAAAGAAGGGAAAATCCACGATTATAGTAATGGCAAAATATACTGTTAGCCCTTTTGGTGTAGGTATAGCAAAAAAATCAGGAGACATACTTGAGTTAAAACATTTTAAAGAGAAACCAGAACTCCCTCTTGTAGAAGATCACTATGCCAATACTGGAATGATTCTATTCTTACCTGATGCTATGAAAGAATTCAAAAATACTCCGTTGGATAGATTAACACACCCAGAGCATGAAATCATTCCAAAACTAGCTAAAGAAAATAAGGTTGCTGTTTTTCTTGTAGACAGATGGATTTCTGTTAATTATGCTTCAGATTATGACAATATTCTTAAGATGGGTGCAGACAAATTACTAAAGTTTATTAATGTTTAAATTGTTGCTACAACAAATGCGTGTGCTTTTTCTAACGGATCCAAAGTTTTCCAATCAACAATCTTAAAACTAGCATTTTTCAATTTTTTTATCTCGCTCTCATAAACTTCTTTTGGTGTTCTGGTAACATCTATGCTTCTAGACTTTACTGCTAACAATAAATAACCATTAGGTTTTAAGAATTCTTTGCAGTTTCTTATTGCGATTTCTGTTTCATCCTGTTGTGAAATATCGCAATAAACTACATCAACCTTTTCAATCCAACAATAAAGCTCTGGCTTTCTCGCGTCAGCAAGAATAGGTGTTATATTCTTATATTTCAAGCACAAAGGTATCAGTTCATTAAAACATCTTTCAGAAAATTCTAAGGCATATATTATACCTTTTTTACCTATAACGCTTGAAAGGAATGATGGAGTATAACCATGTGCTGCTCCCAAATACAATATTTTTGTTCCTTCAGAAACAGGGAATTCTTTTATACCTTTCACTATTGCTGCAGCAGCCTTACTTCTTGTGGGATTCCATAACCTGAACTCCTTTCCCTCAAGTTTTATTGTCTCATCATCAAACGGTCTGAAACCAGGAATGGCATTTACAACTGATAATTTATCATCTATTAAAAAAATTCCAGGAAACAATTCTTTCATGATTATCAATATTATATAAGTCAGATACGTTTAATAATTTATTAGGTTGTATGAAAGAAGAATCTAAGCAGGCTCTAAAGGAATTGAAGGTAGCTCTAATAATAGTCTTAATATTCTTAACTTTGGCGACCTTAACAATAAGTTTTTATTATAGAACTAGCATCGTCAATTCTTTTGAAATGACAATACTCCAGGTGTTAACTGCAGGCACTGGTGGCGTTTTGGGAAACATATTCTATGTTGTCATAATATTCCTGACACTAGGTATTACTTTTTATATGTTCGAAAAAGTTATTATTTTATTGAGTGATGTTAGGATAGGAGGAATCTTAATGAGACTAAACCTTTCTACAATAAAAGACCACTATATCGTGTGTGGTGCAGGGAGAGTTGGAACTCACGCAGCAGAGAGACTAAATAATGTTGGCAAAAAAGTTGTTGTAATTGATAATGATTGCCCTAAAATAGAGTTTCTTAAAAAGAGAGGTTATACGGCTATAGAAGGGGACTGTATGAATGAAGATATTTTAGAAAAAGTAGGCATAAGAAGAGCTAAAGGAATATTGGCATGCACAGGAGAAGACAGCAAAAATGTTTTTGTGATATTGACTGCTAAGGATTTGAATCCTTCTATAAGAACTGCAGCAAGAGCAAACGATCAGAAATCAAGAGACGAACTCCAGAGAGCAGGAGCTCATATAGTAGTTGCACCAGAAGTTACGGGCGGTTATGAGCTTGCAGAGAAGATAGCTAGGATGTAGACTTTTTCTTAGAATATGTTGTCTTTGCCCTTAAACATAGGCAATAATCATAATTATCGTCAGGAGCTTTTTCTACTCTTTTGAACTCTTTTTCCCAACCAGGAAAATATTTTGTTAGTATGCTTTCTGGGTCACTTTTTGAAGCTTCAGTGTCATGTAATTCATTCATAAATTTAGCATATCTTATTTCACCTAATCTATTTTCCAGCATCCTCCTTGTTGTAACTCCAATTTCTACTCTCATAAAATCAAGATTTTAAAATCTCTTGCAGTTTTCTCTTGTAATCTTCTAAGAGACTTTTTGAAATATCGTTCTTAGTGTAGAAATCAGCTCTGGCGGCTAGTGTTAGCTTGCTAGATAACAATCTTGCGATTTTTCCTTGCAATTCTCTTTTGTTTGTTGATATATCTGGATGCAGATATAATAAACCGAATCTTGGAGGCCTTATGTTCTCTCTTCCTTTCAAAAATTTAAATAAGGATTTTTCTGCGCCTAACAATTGTATGGATGAGGAGGCCATCTTTGCAAGTTTCTCTAAAGAGCCTGCCAAGACCAATAATCTGGCAGCCAGGACACTACCTAACATTGTGTTTAGATTTATCATCTCTTCTGGAACTATCTTTTCTAGGTATTTTTCCATTTGTTTCTTTAGCGCGTAAAGCTCTACTAATTTTCCAGCATAGTCTCTTAAAACTTTTATATCATCTTCTCTAAGTTCCATTCCCATGCTTGTCTTGAAGCCTTCAAAGTTATTTCTTTCACCATGCTCAGCGACCAGTGCTGCAAACTTTTCATGATCTTTGATATCTAACTCAGGATAATGCAAACCATACCATTCTCCAAGTCTCTCGCTCATCGTGTTCAAAATCTTTTCCAAATCGTTCAGAGCAGATACTGTTTGTATAATCAGTTTATCCCTCCTTTCTATCTTTGATATCTTCAGTTTTGACTTGGCCATTGAAACAGAGTTCATGAATTGATTTAATTCTACTTCGTCCTCGAATATTCTATTTTCCATAATTATTTTTCTGAAATTGGATCTAAGGAAGTCTGATGCTTTGTTTGGCTGTTTTGTATTCAAGTCTTTAAACTCATTCTTAATTTCTTGAAGTTCTGGAAAGTCCTCTCCCCTTTCAAACTTATCAAGCTTTTTAGCTGCTTCTTCGGGGTTATCACCAAAATATTTAAACTTAACTAGCTTATTCTTTTCATCAAATACGAACAGACCAAATGGGTTTACAGCTAGATAGTGCATAGATTTATTTATTACAATAGAAATAAAAGGTTAAGGTTGTTATGGGTAGAATAAGAGGAAAATGGATAAAGAACTTGGCAAAGAAATTTGTGGAGCAGTATCCAGAAAAATTCAATAATAATTTTGAGAACAATAAAAAAGCCCTTGATGAACTTAAAATAATAGATGACAAGCTTATAAGAAACAGGGTAGCAGGATATATCGTAGATCTAGTCGAGAAGAAGAAGATAGTGTAGTTTCTATTTTATTATTTAAAGATTAAAAAGATTCTAAATAATATGAGGGGACAGGTTTCAGGAAGGGATATAGACGTATTCCTGACAAACAATGAAATTCAAAGATTATGTTCAAAGCCGTTAGAAGGAATTCTAGTAAGATTAAAAGAACCCAGAGCACATTTCCCTCTAATAGTGTCAGTAAGCAAGGAAGAAAAGATTATAGGAGTTCAAGAAGAGAACGGTAAGTATCATGTTTCTTTATCAGAAGAACGCTATGAAATGCTAAAAGGGTCTGGCTTTACGGGAATGAGATACACGCCTCGAGACAAGGTATTCTTGGTAGAAGAGAATCGAGCCAGAGGCATGGATTTATTTGATTTAGGGATACGTTTTGTGGATTCATACATCAGTAGAATGAAAACATAGCTCCCGCTAATCAAAATAGTAATCTAATTACTTAGAAATTACTAATATCTTCTTGGTGCTTTTTTAGCGAAACACTCTCTACAAAAGACAGGCTTGCCTTCTGTTGGTTGGAATGGAACTTCACATTCCTTTCCGCACTCAGAACAAACGGCTTTGTGCATTTCTCTTGGACCTCTATCAAAGCCCCCACCTCTTCTATTGTCGAAGCGTCCTCTTCTTTCGAACGGCATTTAAATTCTCCTTATAATAGAAATTTATAGAATCATTATTTAAATAGCTATGCTTTAATTCCAAATTCGTATTTCTTATTCTCAAATTCCAACTCAAATTCCTTACCTGCAAGCTTACCAAAAGTTATCTTACTACCGGTCATACCTTCTATTCTTTGCTTGTTTTTCTTAAACAAATCTTCTTCAGGTAAGTATAAATCAACCCTCTCTTTAATTTCCAGATTCATCTTCTTTCTAGCGTCCTGAATACTTCTTATCAGTTCGCTCAACAACCATTCATTCTTTATTTCGTCTGTAATTTCCATGTTTAGACTTATTTTACCGTTTTCAATTTCTTTACCTTCCTCTACTTCTCCTATTTTTACCTCTTTTATGTTTGATAGCTCTTCAATAACTTCTTTCAAGTCTTTAGCAGATTCCTTTACCTCTTCTTTACCGTCTACAGTCAAGGAAGAAAGTACGTATTTTAACTTCACATTCCTTTCATGTCTTAATGCATTTGCAGCTTCAATTATTTGTCTTGCTATCTTCATTTCGTTTTCAAGTTTTTCATTTACAAATTCTTTCTCAACTTCAGGCCAATCGCAAAAATGTATGCTGTCTTCTTTTTCAAACTTTTTGAAAAAATCCTGATATAAGTCTTCAGTAATGAACGGTATGAACGGTGCTAGGATTTTCAAGGTTTCTAAACATACCTTGTAAAACGTATATAGCATCGGATCTTTGTACTCTGAGTCTAAACCAGGTTTGATATGTTCTCTAATTATATGACCATACCATCTTGACAAATCATTCAAGAAAAACTCTTCAATCTTGTAAGATGCTAAGTGCGGTTTTAAATCATTCAAATCCTTTACAACTTCTTGTTTCAAACTTTGTAATCTAGATAAAATCCATTGACTTGATATATCAAATTTCTTAGGTTCTTTTGGTTTATACTTGTTAGCTTCACAGTATGTTTGTAAGAATTTCACAGTGTTATAGAGAACATTTAGAGTGTTCCTTACTTCTTTAGCTGCAGAATAACCAAAAGGCAATGGCTGACTTGGGTTTTGTAAACAATACATCCATCTTATTATATCTCCTCCCATTTTTTCTAAAGCTTCGTCAGCCCAAATAACATTACCAGCACTTTTGTGCATCTCTTCCTTAGTTTTCTCATCCAAAACCATTCCATGTGCTAGAACAGACTTGTAAGGTGCCTTATCTTCTAGCGTAACTGACACGAACAGAGTGGCATAGAACCATAGTCTTACTTGTTCATGCATCTCAGTTATGAAATCCGCTGGGAACCATTTACTCCAATATTTTTTATCGTCTAAATAATGCAAGGTTGAAAAGTAGACAACTCCTGCATCCAACCAGCAATCGCCAGTTTCAACAATTCTTTTCAGTTCTTTTCCGCATTTTGGGCATTTAAGAATAACATTATCAATCCAGGGTCTGTGTAGTTCTTTTAACTGATCAAATCCTTTGACAGCCTTCTTCTTCAATTCATCCTTACTACCTATGACTTCAATATATCCACACTCACATGTCCATATAGGTAGAGGCAAACCGTAATATCTCTTTCTAGAAATGTTCCAGTCCTTCAAATTCTTGAGCCAATCAAGCATGCTTTTCTTTGTCCATTCAGGATACCATACAACCTTTTCAGCTTCCTTGATCAGGTTCGGTTTAATTTCTTCAGAAGATATGAACCATTCCTCACCCGTCCTGTAAATCAATTCCTCATCACATCTCCAACAGCAGGGATAACTGTGAGTTACTGCAGTTTCTTTAAATAGAATATTCCTCTCTCTGAGCGTTTCCAAGACTATTTTGTTGGTCTCTTTTGCAGTTTTTCCTTTGAGCCAGCCTGCCTCTTCTGTAAATTTACCACTCTCATCTAAAGGAGATAAAATAGGTAACTTGTACTCTATACCTAATTGATAGTCTTCTGGTCCATGGCCAGGAGCAATGTGAACTAAACCTGTCCCTTCTTCAAGACTCACGAATTCTGTTGACAATATAACTTTGCCAGTTACATTCCATTGAATCGGCAATAAATCTTTCATAGGATTTTCATACTGTAACTCAACCAAGTTTCTTCCATAGAAATTCTCAACTACTTTATAGTTCTTATCAGGAAATACAGAATTCAAGAGGCTCTTTCCTAGAATGAAGTACTCATCATTTACTCTTACTCTTACATACTCAGCATCAGGGTTGGCAGCAACAGCAACGTTAGAAACCAAAGTCCATGGCGTAGTTGTGTAAACCAACAAATATTCGTTTTCCCTATCCTTTATCTTGAACTTGAAATATATTCCAGGATGCGTTTTCATCTTGTAGCCGCTCGAGACTTCATGAGATGATAATGAAGTGCCACATCTCGGACACCAAGGCAACACTTTTGCTCCTTTATACAACCAACCTTTTTCATTACATTTTTTCAGAAAATACCAAACATATTCTATGTTCGTGTCCGTTAGCGTTAGATAGGGATTCTTCCAGTCCATCCACATTCCAAGTTTCTTTGACAGATCTTTCCAGACCTTGATATATTCTAAGACAGTTTTCTTACATTTCTCTACGAACTTATCAATACCATAATCTTCTATATCCTTCTTTGTTTTAAACCCAAGTTCTTTTTCAATCCCGACCTCTACCCACAGACCTTGACAATCGAATCCAGGCTGTTTTCTTTCATCAAATCCTTGCATAGCTCTTAATCTTAGATACAAATCTTTGTAGGTTCTTCCCCAAGCATGATGAACACCCATCGGATTATTAGCCGTAGGAGGGCCATCCATGAAAGAAAAAGTTTTCTTGCCTTTTCTTAGATTTAGAGACTTGTCTACAATTTTCTTATCTTCCCAAAACTTCAATATCTTCTTCTCTATTTCTTGGGGTTCATAATTAGCCATTTAAGTGCACCTTAGAATTATTAGGATAATAATGTTTATATAAATCTTCAGAACAGGATTTGTCGTTCGCCGGTCATACCAACCCAATATTTATTTTTAAGCTAAATATTTATAATTAATACTAAAGGGTGTTACTATAACAGAATGCGAACTTTGCGGCTCTAAGGAAGCGAATAGGAAGACGAAGATAGATAATGCAATTCTAGCAGTGTGTGAAAAGTGTGTTGGCTTTGGAGAAGAGGTCAGACCGCCTCAAATGAGGATTGTCAAAGTAATACCAAAGTTGGAAGAGCCTGAGGAAGTTCTGAAATCTAATTTCTATGAGATAATAAAGAATTCTAGAAACAAGATGAATCTGAAACAGGAAGAATTAGCTAGAAAAATAAATGAGAAACCTTCTGTTATAAAAAGAATAGAGGAAGGATGGGAGCCTTCAACAACCTTAATAAACAAGCTAGAAAAATTCTTTAATATAAAACTAACCGAGAAATCGGAGCAGGAGAAAATAGAAAGGAAGACTAGCAAAGAAAGGCTAACCATTGGCGATGTTGTTGAAATTCGTTAGAACCCACGTATTTGTAACAGGAGATGTTCAGGAAGTTTCTTTTAGATATTATGCTAAACAAAAGGCTGCTTCTTTGGAAATAAAGGGTTGGGTTAGAAATCTACCTTCTGGAGAGGTTGAGGCTGTTTTCGAAGGACTTGACGACAGGATAAAAGAAATGATAGAGTGGTGTAAGAAAGGACCTTGGCTAGCAAAGGTTAATACTGTAAAAGTGGATTTTAGCGATTACAGAGGAGAGTTCGAGGGATTTGAAATAAGACACTAGTATACGTGTCCTGGACAAAGCATCCCAAACTTTATTGATTTTAATTTTATAACAGATTTTTCTAATAGTTTTCTATTGCTATCTCTGAGAACCCTCCCATTAACTTTCCAGCCGCCGGTTTTTAATTCCCCATTTTCTTTTATTTTCAGTAGAGCATCCCCAGAAAAAAACGTTCCTCTTTCCTCTTCAAGAAAACAAAGATCTCCTGGACTATGACCAGGCGTTTCTATAACCCTTAGAGCTAAAGAACCGGTATTTATCACATCACCTTCTTTGATTATTCTATCTATCTTAGGAGGATAAACCTCAGGCGGAGTTTTATACTTGGCGAGTATTTCCTTTACGTCAGTACGATCCTTAGGAATTATTTCATTACCATATTTTCTAAACCATTCTGCAGTTCCTCTGCTCGCATAAACTTTAGAACCAACAGCTTCGGCAATTTCTTTCGCAAAGGTAGGGTGATCGCAATGAGGATGAGTCAAAAGTATGATGTCAACCATTATATCACTAAGTGGTTTCATCAAGGGATAGGATGCATCGATTAGAACATTTCTCCTATCTTCTATGAGATAACAACAACAACTGTCATACCAAGAAATAAATCTTGTTATTCTGTCATCTATCCTTTCTATCTTTGCATCCTTTCTGAACTGTTCGAAATTTATCGTCATTCAATCTAATTAGAAGTTTCCCACATAGTTTTAAATACGTTTACAAGAAAATAATTCTTGGTGAAAAAAATGGGTGAACGTCTTCACATGGAAATCAAAGAAAGATTTGTCTAGCCCAAATTCTATTGTTTTCACCGCTGTTCTTGATGACAAAGGTAGGATAGTTATACCTGCTAGCATTAGGAATAGATTTAACCTTAGGTTTAATTCTCAGGTTCTTTTGAAACTTATCAATGGTTGCGATAGCGTAAGGGATAGCGTCTCAGTCTGTGAAGCTGATGGTGCGGGTTCGAATCCCGCTCGCGACCCTAATAAAAGATATATGGGAAAAACAATATAGTGATTTATATGAATGAGATAGAACTAACTCAAGAATTAGTAAGGATAAACTCAGAGAATCCGCCGGGAAATGAAGAGGCAATAGCAAAATACATAAAGGATTTCTTAGAAGATTTGAATATTTCTACAGATCTAATAGAATTCGAAAAAAACAGATTTGATGTTGTTGCTTCCCTGGGAAACGGAAGTGGGTTGATGTTGAATGGTCATATGGACACTGTTCCTGCAGGTGATATTAACAATTGGAAGTACGATCCCTTTGAGGCTAGAATTGTAGGTGGAAAAATATTTGGAAGAGGAACAAGCGATATGAAAGGAGGTATAGCTTCTATCCTAGCTGCAGTAGAAAATCTTTCAAAAGAAAACTTCAAAAGAAAACTCCTGTTGACGTTCGTTGCTGACGAAGAGGTCGAAGCAAAAGGTTCTTTCTACTTGGTAAAGAACAGGAAAGAAATGCTAAACGATATCAAGTATGGAATAATGGGCGAATGCACAGACCTTAATGCGAGAATTGCCCAAAAAGGAATAACTGATATAAAGATAAAATTCAAAGGAAAATCCGCTCATGGATCAAGACCAGAATTAGGAGATAACGCAATTTACAAGGCTGCTGATTTCATACAAGAAATGAGGAAGCTGATAGAACAGCTGAAGAAAAGAAAAAATCCAATTTTGGGCAGCGGAACACTGAATGTTGGTGTCATAAAAGGCGGAACTAAGATAAATATGGTCCCAGAATCTTGTGACGTTGAAATCGATAGGAGAACAATACCTGGAGAAACTCCTAAAATAGCTGTTGGTCAGTTAAAGAAAATTTTGAAGAAACTGAAACTAAAAGCCGACATTCAAGTATTCCAAAGCAGATTGCCAATGCAACTGGATAAAAACTTGGAGATAATAAAAATTTTAAAGAGCGTAACAAAAACAAGACTGATTGGCGAGTCAGGATACACGGAAGCTGAGTTGTTTTATAGGGATGCAGGATTCCCTTGCTTTAGTTTCGGTCCAGGAATAGGCAACCAAGCTCATGTTTCAAATGAGTATATACCGATTAAAAACCTACAAAGAGCAACCAAAATTTATGAGAAACTGATAAGAAAGGTGTGTCTATGAACGTGAAAGGAACAAGAGATTTTTTACCTGAGGAAATGATTTTGAGACAGCAGGTGCTGAACAAAATAAAAGATGTTTTCGAAATATTCGGATTCCAACCTCTGGAAACCCCTGCCCTAGAAACTTGGGAAGTTCTATCAGCAAAGGGAGCAGGCGGAGAAGAAATTTTAAAAGAGACTTATGTTTTCGAAGACAAAGGCAAAAGAAAGATCGGTTTGAAATATGATCAGACTGTTCCATTGGCAAGGGTCATTGCTTCTAATCCTAATTTATCCCTGCCATTCAAAAGATATCAGATACAGAATGCTTGGAGATATGGAGATATAGCAAAGGATAGGTTTAGAGAATTTCTGCAGGCTGACATAGACATTGTTGGAAGCGAGAGCATGCTTGCTGATGCAGAAATAATTGCGTGTGCGATATCTTGTTTTAATTCCTTAGGATTCAAGAAATTCTTGGTTAGGATAAACAACAGAAAGATACTCTCTGAAATAATCAAATACTCTGGAGTTGGCAAGGATAAGACTATGGACGCTTTCAGAGCAATAGACAAACTTCCTAAGATAGGCTTGGAGAACGTTAAGAAAGAACTTTTGGATAGAGACATAGAAAAAAAATCTGCAGAAAAGATAATGGAGATAATAGAGATAGATGGAACACCTGAAAATGTTTTGAATAAATCAGAAAAAATAATAGGAAAGAATGAAGGGATAGAAGAAATGAAACAGATAATCTCATATCTAAAACAGTTGAATACAGAACCAAAATTCAAAATAGACTTGAGCTTGGCAAGAGGTTTAGACTACTACACAGGACCGATATTCGAGGTCATTGCAGAGGAAGGCATAGGAAGCGTTGCTGGCGGAGGAAGATACGATAAGATGATAGGATTATTCTCAGGCAAGGATGTACCCGCTACTGGCATAAGCCTTGGAATAGAGAGAGTAATAGAAGTAATGAAAGAAAGAAAAATGATTGAAGCGAAAAAATCAAATGTCAAAGTCTTCGTTATTGCTGTTAATGATAAGGTTAGAGACAAAGTTTTAGAAGTTGTTCAGAAATTAAGAAATAACTCTGTTTCAACTGATTATGATCTTAGATCAAGATCGTTATCAAAGCAGTTGAGCTACGCTAATTCATTAGGAATTCCGAACGTTGTCATAATTGGAGAGAAAGAATTGGAAAGTAAATGCGTAAGGCTAAGAAGAATGGTTTCAGGTAAGGAGGTCTTACTGAAAATTGAAGACTTGGCGCAAGGTGTTGCGTGTAATAATGACTAGAGAAAATAAAAAATTCGTTTTTAGTAGCCCACAATTATGTTTTCCTCAATGACGAAACCGCATTTTCTACAAACTACTTCTCCCATCCCGTTCGCAATTTTCGCCGAGCCACACTCTGGACACTTTATCTTCATAATAAATCTTAAAAAATGAAACTTTTTAAACTTTTTTGTTTTCAGAAACATATGTTTAAAAGATTATACACTCATATACGAGTTAAGAAACATTTATATAGTGTTTAAATATTTCGTCAAATAACTGATTTCATGAAAAAGAATAGAAAAATAGAAGAAAAAGATTTGAAACTAGACAAGATTTGCGTAGATACATCTGCATTGATACATGGAGAAATCACTGAATTAATAAAGTCAAATAAATTGAAAAATTCTGAATTGATAATTCCTGAGATCGTTATTGGTGAATTGCAAGCACAGGCGGCTAAAGGAAAGGAGATAGGATTTATTGGTTTGGAAGAGATTAAAAAAATAAGAGAGCTTGCTGAGGAACATAAAATAAATTTGAAATTTATTGGCGAGAGACCCAGTTACGAAGATATTTTACTAGCCAAATCAGGAAGAATAGATGCATTAATACAAGATATTGCAAAGGAAAATAATGCTGTGCTAGTGACTTGTGATCTTTTGCAAGGACTGGTTGCTCAAGCTCAAGGAATAATGGTAAAATATTTTGAGTCTTATGAAAAGAAAAAGAAAATAAAAATTGAAGACCTCTTAACAGAAGATACTATGTCTCTCCACTTGAAAGAGGATGCTATTCCATATGCAAAGAGAGGAAAACCAGGAGAAATAAAACTCATCGCTTTAAGAGATAAAAAAATGAACTCAGAAGAAATAGGTGAGATGGTAACAGAAATTCTTGATGCAGCAAGATACGAAGAAGATTCATTTATAGAACTAGGAGAGTATGGAGCGACGGTTGTTCAATTAAAGGACAAAAGAATTGCAATAGCAAGGCCACCTTTTTCAGATGGTGTAGAAATAACCTTAGTAAGACCTATAGTAAAACTTACTTTGGATGATTACAAACTTTCTGATAAATTAAAAGAGAGATTAGCTGATAAAGCAGAAGGAATAATAATAGCAGGACCGCCTGGTTCTGGTAAGTCAACATTCTCAGCCAGTCTGGCAGAATTTTATTTCAAACAAGGAAAGATTGTTAAAACTTTAGAACAGCCAAGAGATTTGCAAGTTCCACCAGAGATAACTCAATATGCTCCTTTAGAAGGAAGCTTTGTAAAGACTGCTAACATCTTGCTTTTAGTAAGACCAGACTACACAATATTTGATGATATCAGAAATCCGAAGGATTTTGAAATATTCTCTGATCTGAGACTGGCAGGTATAGGAATGATAGGAGTTGTCCACGCAACTAATCCTGTAGATGCTGTTCAGAGATTCATAGGAAAGATAGAATTAGGAGTGATACCGCACGTAATAGACACAATAATATTTATCAAGGGTGGAAAGATTGAGAAAATTTATTCACTAAGCCTGACAGTCAGAGTGCCTAGTGGAATGACAGAGGCTGACTTGGCAAGACCTATTGTAGAGGTTAGGGATTTTGAAACAGGAGGATTGGAATACGAGATATACAGTTATGGCGAGCAGACAACGGTCATACCAGTTAAGAAGGAAAAGAAATCTCCTTTACAAAGTTTGGCGATGGATAGAATAAGAGCAGAAATAAGAAAGTTCGATCCCTCTGCAGGAATAGAATTCTTGTCAGATAATAAAATTGTTGTCAAGGTCAACAACAAGGTAATACCACAACTGATAGGAAAGGAAGGAAAGACAATAAAATCAATAGAAGATAGACTAGGCATATCAATAGAAGTTCAGCCTATGGTAGAATCATTGGGCAAAGAAGCTAAATTCGATATAAATGAGACAGGCGCGTACATTGTTCTTTCGTTCGATGGAAAGATTGCTGGTAAAAATGCGAACGTTTACATCAATGATGAATATTTGTTCTCTGCAACAGTTGGCAGGTCCGGTCAAATAAAAATTTCTAAGAATTCAGACCTAGGCAAGTCATTATTGAGAACTGTGACAAACAAGAAGGAAATCAAAGTCTTTGTGTGAAATTTTTTAAACTCTTGCTTTCTAATTAATCAATATGCCTCCGTAGCTCAACCTGGATTCAGAGCAGCGGCGTAAGATAGCAATCTGCCGAACCTAAGCCGATGATTGTGGGTTCAAATCCCATCGGGGGCGCCATAATTTTCATCATTTACTTGAAAATAAACATGGTAGCAACTGTTGAATTATATAAGGTAAATGTTTCTTAATTTAGAGTATGAAGAAGATTTTAATTATACTGTTGATCATATTGTTGATTGGTATAATTTTTATTAGCCTTTATGTTCAAAAAGAACAACCTCCTACACCGCCCCCACCACAACTTCCTCCAGGTAGCGAGCCACCTTCCTGTTCCGCTTCCCTGTCTTTAGCATCCACAGGAATAGATGTGTGTACGATAACAGCTAATCTTACTGCTAATAATTGCAATAATAAATCATATGAGATAAAGAACGGAGGAACTAAATGTTCTGGAACAATAACAAACGATAGTTTTAGTAAAGAGTGTAGCTGGACGGTATCTTATGGTGATTATAGATATAGTTTGTATATAAATGATAGTCATATAGTGACTAAAAATGTTATTAATTGCCCTGAAACTCCTAAAAAATGTTCTGATGGAACTTTATATGGATCTTGTTCTATAACTAAACCTTTATACTGCAGTAATGGAAGTTCAATAAACAAATGCAGTTTTTGTGGATGTCCATCAGGCCAAAATTGTAACACCGTTAATGAAAAATGTTATACTTCTGGCGGAGGACCAGGACCAGGTCCGGGACCAGGACCGAGCAAATGCACCGATGATACTATTTATGGTTCTTGTTCAGCTACAAAACCACTTTATTGTGATAATGGTAATTTAATTGATAGATGTTCTGTATGCGGATGTCCTGCCGACAGAATATGCAACGCAACTAATGAGAATTGCTTTACTCCTTCAATTTGTTCTGGTTCAATAACATTGAATTTAACTCCATCAATGATTGAACCTGACGGTTTGGTTACACCATCCACTTCTGGTTTAGCTAATTGTAATGATAAAGTTGTCTACATTAGAAAGGATAGTTGCTCAGGAACACAGGTTAGTTCTTGTACTATAACTAGTGGAACATGTACAGGTCCTTCATTTTTATCTCCCAGTACTGAAGGATTATATACATACTATGCTTGTATAGATAAGAATAATGATGATGACTTTAACGACTCTGGTGAAAGTTCTTCAAAAATATTAAGTGTGTCTGAAATTAATAAAACTGAGCTTGATAATTCTTTAGAATATTTGAGAATAAAAGGATTAGGAGTTCATGACATGGCAGAATATGTTATTTCAAAAAGTTACCTAGGGATACAAATCCCTAGCGATATCAAACAACAAATAATAAATTACTTTGATAGCAACCAAAATCAGACAGACGGTTCTTGGAAAGGTGTTAACACTCCGATGTTCACAACACATCGAGTTCTTTTGGCTTACTATATTCTAAATGCAACCCCAAACCGCAGTCTGGATTCTTTCTTCAGCAATTACGACACTTGGGAAAAAGCACTTGCGTATGATAAAAGCATTCATGGCTCATTTGATGGTAGAGACACCTATCACATTATAATCGGATGGTTCCTATATTATCGGACATATCCAACATGGCTGAATGATTTTTTCACTAATGTGGAAAAAGACTTAACGTGGACTAACAGTACCAATTCACATAAACGAACGCATATACTCTATAGTTATGTAATGGCTAGAAGACAGTTTCCGAACCTTGATGGAATAATAGATGAAACATTAAGAGAACAATCATCTGACGGGCATTGGAACTATCAGTGTCTCTCATCGCCTCGAGAAGTCTATTGTAATGCGATACAGCTCGTTCTTTTACAGCAAATAATTAAATTATATCCAACTCACCGAACTGCTGAAATCCAAAATTCCATAGACAAATCGAGACAATGGGTATACGATTCTTATAATACAACAACAGTTAATGACGTAGTAATGGGACATTTTGGAAATTCTACTTCTATTGAAGATGCACTTATGACTGGCATTATGTCAGCTGGAATAAACGGTTTAATGGATATAAATATCGACATGACATTTGAGGATTTAATCAAAACTCTTAAAACAAAGTCGCAAAGTTACATAATGGACACACCTGTCTATCCGGTAGACACAGTACCTAAACCATTGCAAGGGTATTCTGAAGTTGTTTTTGGATGGTTTCCTTGGTCGCATGGTATAACTTATGATGGAAATGGCAAGCTCATAAGATATCATATGAGTTTAACAACTACGTGGGCATACTTTACAGTTTTATTTAATGGTTCTGAATATAGATTCAGTTTTGACGTTAAAAATTATAACTATTCAAATGGCGTATTGACACTTACTAATGGCTCAACAAAATTAATTATCGATTACCATACCCCGCATAATGTAACTCTTGTCTATGGTCCTGGATATTTAACTTTTATAGCAACTTACAGAGGTGCTCCATTGTGGTATAGTAAAACACTTAATCCAGAAGATATGCTGATTGTACCAGAATCTAATGGGCGATTTGGAGGCTATGACGCACCTATCAAGATAGTTGGAAAGATTTTTGATGGAACAAAAATCACAAACTTTAATGGATATGGTGATTGGGAACATGTATGGTTTTTAGGTGGGAGTTGGTCTGCTCCAAAAAGATTATGGATGATTTTCAATGACGATAAATACTATGGTGCTGTTGCAGAACTAAAGTATCTTAATGGAACTATAGCTTGGCATATAGGTAGATTTGGTGAAGATGGAGGTACACCTTATGTTTTTGATGACTATCAATGGCTGGACGATGGAAAAACATTACCATTATCTGTTGAACTAAAAGGTCCTATAAGAGACGCTCAAGGCAATGTTAAAGGAAATGTTGATTTGAAGACAGATCCACAAAAAGCTAATAGCATTACTTCTTATTGGATGCTTTATCAAAACATTTCTGGAAGTGTTATTAGTGATACATTTAATAATGGAACTGCATGGGCAGAAATAAGAAAATAAGTGGGTTGCAAATTCAGATCTCATCTGTGGCGTTTAGGGTTTCTTCAGCATTATCTTTAGAGTATTAGCAGCTTCATACCAGACTACTATCCCAAAGCTTGTGTTCATAATAGATATTATATGGTTTTTCAATTGCGGTCTGTTTAGGAACTTTTCTACGTCCTTCAGAGCTTTTTCAAAATCTTTTACCCTCATTCCCCATGAAAATATTTTATATTCTATTTTGTAGTTCATAATAAGACATTGAAGAATTCAGGATTTAATGGTTATTTTTTCTTCTTATGTTGAAAATATTTTTTGTAAATATTTTTATAAGAATTATAAAGAGCTTTATTGCTTTTATAACTATTGAGTGCAAAGAAGAGAATTATTGTAATAGCAAAAAAGAGTGACATTATTTCAAAAATTCCTAACCATCCAAAACCAGAAAACATTACACCAAAACTAAGAATCGTAATTCCTGAGAATGACATAGATGTAAGAAATGGAAAGAAAGTGTCTAATTTTCCATGAAGTTCTTCCGAGTTCGAAACGAAGATATAATAAAGAATTGCAGACACAAAAAACATAAAGAATGTAAATTCAATTTGAATCTTTCCCATACCAACCAAGATACTGGTAACTATCAATAGCATTTCTATGAATCTCATCTTATGTTCGGCTTCTTCTTTACCTATATCCATGTTAAGAATATGTTTTTTTCTGGCTTTTAAACTTCTTATTTTTTCTTTCTAGAATGTTCTTCTATCTCATGGTTTGCTATCGCTTTTACCAAGTCTATTAGTTTGTACATATTCTTTTCTAATCTAACTACTCTCTCGCTGTTCTGTTTTAAATTATTAGTAATTTTGTCTAAAGCTACAAGTATGTCTAACATTCTTTTCTCTTCTTCTTCATTTTCTACATATCCTAAATCAAGCCTTTTCTTAGCTTCCCCATCTATCCATTTCATGATATCTACATTAGACATCTTGTTGAAGTCTGGATATTCAGCTTTTATCTCGTCCATAAAATCATTTTACTAATTCTTATGCAGAATAATATATAAAAAATCTAATATTAAAGCTATTTGTTCAGATTACTCTTCTTTACTCCAGAACTTGTCTGCTTCCTTCTCCATTTTGTGAAGCCTAGTGTAGTAATCTGAAAACTCATTCAAATGTGCTAGAGCAATCTTTCCAGTCATTATAGGATCATCGTCAGTTATATTAGTTTTAGGGCTTATCCTACCGTGCTCCAATTCTACATCCAAACCCATCCTGAATTGCTCAACATCAAACTTGTCCCACTTGATACCAAGCTTCTCGCCAATCTTCTTTGCTTCTTCAACTGTGAAACTTTTTTTACTAATCATGCTAACAATATACAAAAAACATTATTTAAATTATTCGTATCAATAAAGAGCATTCTTTTTATATAAAAACTACAAGATATTTAACATGAAAAAGGAAAGAATGCCAACAGGAGTTCCAGGTTTAGACGAGCTTATAGGTGGAGGACTGACACGCAACTCCCTAACATTATTGACAGGTACAACTGGAACAGGAAAAACAGTAACGTCTTCTCAATTCATTTACTCCGGAGTTAAGGATTTTAATGAGAATGGTGTTTACATAAGTTTTGAAGAACCTGTTGACAATATAAAAGAGAATTCAACAGAATTCGGTTGGGATTTTGATAGCCTAGAAAAGAAGGGAAAAGTTGTTTTCGTCAGATACGATCCTTTCCACGTTGAAGATATATACGAATTAATAGAGACGAACATCAAAAAAATAGAAGCAAAGAGAGTTGTAATAGACTCCATATCAGCTTTAGGACTGTATGTAAGAGATATACCAGACATAAGAAGAATGGTCTTTAACATATCTCTACTCTTAAGAAAATTAAACTGTACATCCATACTCATATCAGAGACACTGCCAATGTCAGGATCATTATCAAGATTCGGTGTTGAAGAATTCGTGACAGATAATGTCATAGTTTTATTTTATAATAAAACCGGTTCTCAGTTCTCAAGAGCATTGACTGTTTGGAAGATGAGAGGTTCTGAACACTCGAACAAGATTCATCCTTACAACATAACAAACAAGGGCATTACAGTCTTTTCTAAAGAAGAAGCATTCACAAAGTAACCTATACGTCTATTTTATTTAATAACGAAAAGCTAAATTTATCTTATGCAAAAGAAAACAAAGAAACAAATCAAACAAGTGAAAGAAGAAGAAAAATATCATTTTTTAAAGTCAATATCAATAAAGATTTTTGGAAGAACAGTAGACAAATACTATGATTATTTCAAAGCGTTGAAGATATCCCTATCAAAGGCTGACACGAGGATATTGTTCAGAACTTATCTTTCGATCGTGTTCTTCCTGACACTGTTTGTTTTTATAATATCTTTTCTAATAACTTTGGCGTTTTCAATACTCTTGAAACTTAATATCCTAATCACTTTCATAATCCTGTTGTCAATGCCTATTATTTTCTCAACTATAACCTTTTTCGTTTACTATATTTATCCAATATCTCTGGCGAAGAGAAGGAGGAGTGACATAGAAGCTAACCTACCATTCGCTTTGAACCATATGGCAGCGATTGCAGGTTCTGGTGTACCGCCAAGAGTCATGTTCAAGGTAATATCGAGATTCAAGGAATACGGAGAAATATCCATAGAAGCAAACAAGATAACAAGAAATGTTGATGTTTTTGGTATGGATGAGATAACGTCATTAAAAGAGGTTGCATCAAAATCACCGTCCCCAGCATTCAAGGATTTTCTGCAAGGGATACTAACAACGATACAGACTGGAGGCAGTCTTAACAATTACTTAAAAGAGGAAGCTGAAAAATCGATGTTCGATTACAGGATTAGGAGGAACAAATACGTGCAACAACTAACAATATATGCAGATATCTACACTGCTGTTCTCATAGCAGCTCCTTTGGTTTTCATAATAATGTTTCCCATATTGAGCATCATGCAAGGAACCTTGTTCGGACTAGGTATCAAAGAATTAGTGAACGTTGGCTTGATTGTTTTAATTGCTCTTAATGCAATATTCTTGCTGTTCCTGCAACTAACTCAACCTAAGATGTGATAAAATGAAAGAAAAGCATTCATTAATAAAAATAACAATTATAACGACAATTGCAGGATTGACACTTTCTATACTAAACTTGATATTGTTCACATCAATAACTTTTAGCATAGTTTCTATTTTCATCATACCGATAGGTCCTTTCATATATCAATATGGAAAATATAAGGAAAGCAGAGAACTTGAAGAGAGATTTCCAGATTTTCTAAGAGACGTTGCGCAAAACATAAGGACGGGTATGACAATACCACAGGCAATAACAGCAACAAAAGATACTTACTATGGAGCATTAACACCATACATCAAGAAAATAGTTGTTAAGATAGATTGGGGTGTTCCATTGGATAAAATTCTTAATAATTTTGCAGAGCACTCCACGAAGATTTTGAAGAGAACTATCTCGACGATAATAGATACGCATAGAGGCGGAGGAGATATTGCTGATATTTTTGATTCAGTCGGTAAAAGCAGCGTTGAGATAAACAGAATAAACAAAGAACGTTCCTCTGTGATCTACAATCAGATGCTAACAGGATATGTCATCTTCTTTGTTTTCATAGGAATCTTGGTTCTAATGCAGATGTATCTGCTTCCGAGCCTACAAACCTTTTCTTCTGCTGAGGTTGGAGTCTCGACCTTTGGACAGCTCAAAGGATTTTATTCTGACGCTTTTAGAATGCTTATAATTATACAGGGCTTTTTCTCAGGCCTAGTCATAGGAAAGATGTCAGAGGGAAGCATGATATCAGGCCTGAAACACTCTATATTTTTGGTTGTTGTAGGATCTCTTGTGCTTATGATTTTCGTTTAGTGTAAAAATATATAGAATATTTTATCTAATTTCCTAATTGATGTATCAGATTTTTATTGTAGGTTAATCTACCATTTATTATGAAAGCGTTCTATCCGCAGCTGTCCTATACTTTTTTTATTGTAATCAGCATAGTAGCATTGGCGATTATCTTGATTACAGTTAACATGTTTACAGATAGCATACAAAAGAATTATGCATATGGACAGTTGAACTACGTAGCAGAGAATATGAAGAATGACATTTTAAGGTTGTATTCTTCAAACGCCGAAGGAAGACTTGAACTTTCAGCACCAAAGGAGATAATAGGAAACCAATATACCATAGAAATGAACCAAAAAAACTTGAAACTGAGTCTAAATTTCAAAGACAAGAAAATAGAGGTTCAACGCTTTGTGAACATCAGCGCATCTTTGAGTGGAAAATCATATGCTCCTGCTTCTATTGAGATGAACAGAACCGGTGAAAATATTTTTATAAGGTTGGTTTAATGAGCCATATAGATTTCGCAATAGGTTTTTTCCTTACGATCTCGACAATGTTTATGATAATTTATTTCATCTCAAATTCAATATCAAACAACGTTGCGGACATTCATGTGAACGAGCTCAGAGAATCTTCTCTATCTCTTGAGAAAAACCTATTTGAAATAAATGATGATAAGAGCTTGATTTCAACTTATAGAGAACTTCAAATGACTTTGAAAGAGGTTAACAATACGGATCATAATGCAGAAATAATACTATCTATAAAACCTCAAATTAATAAGGTAAAAGTCTATGATAGCTTCTTGAATGAAATAGCATCGACTTCTCAACAGTTATCAGGTGAAACTGTATTATCTTTTAATGTTTTCTTTCATGCTAATGAAAAGAAAAATCTTGATGTATTTTATTCTGGTAATTCTGTTAATGATATAGATTATCTCTCTACAGACAATAACATAACGATTCGAATGCTCTCGGACAAGGAAGTAAACATAATATCGCAGGAAAAATGCTCAAAACTCCAAGCAGAGCCTTATGAAGAAGTCAAAGAAATGTTTGGCTTTGATCATGATTTCAGAATAGATTTGGAAGAATGCAGTTATGGCCCAGTACAGAAATCATCTGCGAACATTTTAATGAAGAGCATACCAGTGATTTTTGAGTCTAGTGGCTTGCTGAAACCCAAAATTGCTAGGTTGGTTGTATGGTAAAAGGCTTTGTCAAAACACTTGAGGCCGGAATCGCAATAGCTTTGATATTTGTGTCAATGATTTTCTTATTCAACGAACAGACAAAAACAGAAATTCAGTTATCAGGCACAGCTTACAATTGTTTGCTATACTTAGACTATAATGGAACTCTAAGAGATTATGCTTCCAAAAATATGGAATCAGAACTTGTTTCGAACCTCAGAAGTTGTCTACCACCCATATTAAATTATACTGCAAGAATATGCACGACTTCTTATTGTTCAGCTAGTGGTTTACCAGAAAATAAAACAATATTTTTATCCAGTTATATGTTGGCAGGAGAAAGCTCTTTCGAGCCTAAGCTAATTAATCTATGGGTATGGTCAGAATGAAAGGTCAGATTTTCATAATGATTGCTGTTATAGTATTGCTAGCTTTGATTCTTTTAAAGAACGCTATAAGACCAATAGACATAAAACCTGAAAACTTCTTGTATGAAAATTTCTTTAATCTTAAAAATGAGTTGATTAAGACTGTTGACATCTCGCTTCTGAACGAAAGTGATGTCTCAAAAAACCTGAATGATTTTATAACGTTTTCTAACAGTGTTTTGGCAGGAAAAGGCTATAAAGAAGATGTCAAGTTTAACATCATAACCTACCAAAATACGACTGAAGTTCATATGAACATTACCCTCAGCCTAGAGAACTCATTTATAGAAGACAGGTTTATAATTAATAGAACGGTATATTCATGAAAGGTGTTGATGCATTAATAGCAACAGTTTTCATTATTATGATTTCTATAGTTGGTATTGCAATAGTTCTAGAATCTAGCCAACCTTCTGTCGGAAGAACACAAGAAATAGGTCTTTTGAAAGAGGGTAAAAGCGTTTTGACACAGATAGATAACGCTGTTAGAGAAGTTTCCCAAGAAGGTGAGGGTTCGACAAGGACTCTACAACTGAGCATTAGCGGTGGCAGTTACTTCATAGATGGTGATAATGATGCTGTCACCTTTTTTATGGACAGCACATCACAGATAGTTGGAGAGGGAATATCTCAGAAAGAAAATAATATAAATGTTTTCGGCGGAAAAAGAGCCGTCTACATGAACATCTCATATTCCAATATGAACATCATTAATGAGGAGAGATTCGGTAAAGGCTATCGCACTCTGACAATTAGAAACAACGGTTATAATACACAAACAAAAAAACAGATGATATACATATCACTAATTCCTATACAACCAACTATGATAACTTTCTCAAAGAGCTATAACCAAACACGAACGTTAGTTATAATTGGAACTAGCACAACGTCACCAGATAATTTGAACCTTCAGGATGGTCAGACTCATAACGTGATAGAGAGTGTAGTATTGGCAGACAGGGCTGATTCGAGTTCTGATTTGGAGAGCGGAGTAAAACAGTTGAATGGTTCAAGCACATTTAATCTGTTCTTTTATGAACAGGCTAATTCAATTAGTGCAACAACTTGGGACAACACTGTAGATGGAGATTGGGCTTCAACAACTACCAGCGCGTGCAATGGAACAAGCTTCAGAGACGCACTTGCAGGTCTATCAAATCTCAGATCGAGAAATCTAGTGGTTAACACAACAGGTTACTCGAATACACAATTTAATGCAACAGTGAGGACTGGAAGCGGTTTGGATGCTGGAGAATATATAAGGATATACACTTATGATGGTAATGTTTGGACGCAACAATATTCCTCTAGGTCTGTTACTTCATGCACAGTCCAAAGCTTAAATCTGGGTTCTTCTTATGATAACAACGCAAACTTTGCGATGAACTTTTCATGCAATCATAATGCCCAAGCAAATGAGTGGTGCGTGGTAGACGACATAAGACTATCTGGTTATAACATTAAAACCGAAGAAAACACTAGTTACTCGACTTACAATGACATTTCAATAGATAATTTGTACAGTACCTTGGTAAATATAACTGTTAAAGTCAATGTTTCTTATTACAATAACGCTGGTTCGAATGGCAAGAACTCTAACCCAGACCTATGGTTGGAGATGTATGACGGATCAACGTGGATAGAGATAGGAAATATGAGTGTTAATGGTTTAGGTAATTTCTCTATTACGACAACGATATCCAGCACATTGTCAGGTTGGACAAACCAGAATAACAGAGATATTAGAATCAAGGGAAGGTACTTTGACACAAACAGAACTGTCCAGGATAATATAAACTATACAGACGTATGGGTAGAAATCGGTTCTGAACGGACAAACTACATGGCAGACATCGAACATAATACAACCGGAGTCAGTTGGCCGGGGACTCTTAACAACATATCAGTCTCTCTAAACTTCTCAACAAACTTCACATCGACCTTCAACTTTTTGATATATAATTTTTTCTTAGGAGAATGGGAAATCTGTGATAACCTTAATCCTGTAGCCAGCAATTGGTATCTGGTATGGTGCAACGAAACAGACCCATCTCATTACCTATCATCAGGAACCATAATGGCTAGATTGAATGAAACCTCTCATCAGAACTTGGCTGAAATAAAGGAAGATTATATTCAGTATTATATCACTTACATACAATAATCTTTATATACGACTTAATCAAAATAAGACTTGATAAATATGAAAGGAATATCTCCAATAATAGCATCGGTTTTATTGATAGCAATAACTATGAGTATTGCTGTTGTCTTAGCAGCTTATGTAACTACTTACACCAGAGAAGCTACACAGAGCATACCGTCAGCTTGTATTGGTGGAGCACTATTTTTTAGAACAGGATCTCCAACATACAATACAACAGACTGCGTAATTAAAGCAAACGTTGAAGGACAGTTCGTTACCTTAAATACTTTTAAGGTTGATTACGAAAGCGGTGGATCTATAAGTTCAGGTCACGTTGCATCAGGTACAGCTGAACTAGCTCCAGGTGATGCGGGAACAGTAACATTTGATGTAGGATCTGGAACTTGTACGGACATAACTTCAGTAAGAATTACAACAAGCTGCTTCAATGTAAAGACAGAATGGGCAGAACCAACAATAGTAGCATAGTTACCCTTTTTATTTTTGTTTTTAGAAGATTTATTTAGTTAAACGAGGTGATAAGAATGGCTTACAGTCATACAAATAGCAAAGGACAGGCGTATTGGCTTCATCAGAAAGGAAGCTTATTTTTCTTTTCTAAGAGCCAAGAGGGATCTATAGATCTTCCTTCTAATCTAGAAGTTTTTGAAAATTCGAGGACATCTTTGCCAATGGTTAGGAAAAAGAAATAGTTCTTTAAAAACCTTTTAATAATTTAAACAACATTAGAATAATATGTCTAAAAAAGAAAGATTTTCAAAATTACCTTTGATGATCTTTTTAATCCTAGTTCTATTCTCTTTTATAACAATAGCAGTGATAAACACATTGAATATAGAGGATTATGTGATCGCAAATGTCTTGCAAGTCGATGGAAGTCAAGTAATTCTAGGCAATAACTGTACTGCTATTGTTGCTCAAACTTCTGCTGAAAGGGCTCATTCTATTGAAACTGGCATGAGAGGTGTCATAGAGCAAAGGCCTGATACGTATGATATATTCGCAGAGGTGTTGAGAAGTTTCAACATAACTCTAGAATATGTTACACTGGATAATTTCATCAATGGTACTTATTATGCAAATTTACACCTGATTACTGGAAACAAGGCTCTAGCACTTGACTCAAAACCCTCTGATGGTATCGCCTTGGCTCTGAGAACAAACTCTACAATCTACATCAACAAGACTTTGTTGAAAGAAATCGGTCAGAACATCTGCTAATCTAAACATATTCTACAATCTTTCATGTCCGGAAAGAGCTTTATATGAATATCGCACAATAATTTTTTCTTTCTAATTGATTTGCAAATACCGCAGAAGTCATTCAGCATTTTCAATGAATTAGTTTTGCCAGCAGCTATATCTTCTACAAATATATCAATCTCTTTTATTATGCCTGCATCTTTTTCTATGCTTTTGATTTTAGAACCTCTCAAGTTTCTCATATACTGTGATATAGCAGATTGGGTTATACCTAGTTTTTCTGCTGCTTGCTGCTGTGTCAGCTTATATTTTTCCATCAATCTCTTTGCTATCAGTGCTCTCATAGTAGGAACAACGTATTGTGACACCAATTCACAGTAAGGTTTCATTATAACACTGTTATAAAATAACTTTATAAATTTAAATTTTTAACTCAAGCATTTGAGTTAATCAATATTATTATTTTTATAACTATTTAGTAGGTATTTAAATACTTTACTATTAATTATATTATTAATTACAAAATAGTAGCAAAGTATAAATAGAAATTAAATAGTAAAATAAACGTGATATAATGATAGTTTCACAAGATGCTTTGGATTCTCTAAGACAAATAGGTCTAAATCTTTATGAGAGAAAGCTCTGGGTAGCCTTACTTTCAAGAGGAACATCAACTGCAGGTGAGTTATCATCTCTAGCCAAAGTCCCTCACAGCAGAACTTATGATGTTTTAGAATCATTGGCAGAAAAAGGCTTTGTGATGACTCAGACAACAAAGCCATTGAAGTATATGGCAATACCTCCGAGAGAAGCTTTGGATAGAGCAAAGAAAAAATTCAAGGAAAAGATGGACATAACAATAGATAGAATAACAAAGCTTCAAAACTCTTCGATTCTCAAGGAATTGGAAAAGGTATTCAAGACAGGAGTCAAGATGGTCGAGCCTGGAGAAATGACAGGATCTTTGAAAGGTAGAGATGCATTCAATCAACAGCTAGAAACCATATTCAAAGGTGCTAAGAGCGAGATATCTATATTTACAACGCCGAAAAGCTTGCTAGAATTGAACTCGATGCATGGTGATATCTTAAAGAAGGCGGCAGACAGAGGAGTCAAGATAAGAATAGCAGTTCCTTCAGTAAAAGAATTAGGAAATATTATAAGTAACATAAAACAATTCGCTGAAATTAGAAAGGCTGACAAGGTAGGCATTGAAGGAAGATTCATAGTTGCTGATGGCAGCCATTTTGTTATGGCACTGACAGACGAAGAGGTTCATCCTACACAGGATTTTGCTCTATGGAGTCAGAGTCAACATGTAGCGGAAGATCTTTTGGGACCATTGTTTAACTGTGTTTGGAATAATCTAGAACCTATGTAGAATTTTCAACTTTTTTACCAGTACATATTTTTATTCTACCAAAAATTTGAACGTAGCTTTTTTTCATCAGAGTTTTTTCTCCCACTTTAAGGTGTTCGTCTACATTTTTTGGAACATCGTTCATAGAAAGTTCAGATACATCTCCTTTCAGGTCTTCAAAGAAATAGCGTTCAAAAAAAACTGGCCCTGAAGTTGCGATAAAACCTTGCGGATTGTCAAGCGAACTAGAATAAAGTTGAGCTGGGTTCATATTGATACATATAGGCACATGACCAAGATACTTGACCTCAACAGTTTCTTCCCTTCTCTTTATTCCAAGCATAAAATCTATCTTATATATTATTAAAAAATCTTTAAAAGCTTTATTACTTTTTATTATCTATTTCTTCCAGAATCTGCTTGACAAAATCCTCGATGCTCACACCGAATTTAACTTTTCCATTTCTAGTTCTTACAGCTAGAGTCTTGTTTTTCTCTTCTTTTTCTCCAACAGTTAGTATGTACGGAATCTTTTGCAGTTGTGCACTTCTTATCTTATATTCCACAGTAGTTGATGTATAGTCTATTTCTACTCTCAAATCATTTTTTTCTAATTTTAATTTAATTTTTTCTGCAAAATCTAGATTCTTATCAGATACAGGAACGATTTTTATTTGAATCGGTGATAACCAAACAGGAAAAGCACCTCCATAATTTTCAACTAATATTCCTATGAATCTTTCCACTGCCCCGTAAACTGTTCTGTGTATCATTACAACTCTATGTGGTCTGTTGTCCTCTCCTACATACGTAAGGTCAAATCTTTCTGGCATTGCCATATCTAATTGTATCGTACCACATTGCCAAGTTCTTCCTAATGCATCCTTCAGATGAAAATCAATTTTCGGTCCGTAAAATGCACCATCTCCAGGATTTAATTTATAATCAATTTTCAAAGCTTTCAGAGCATCCTCCAATCCTTTTTCTGCAGCTTCCCATTGTTCATCTGTACCAATAGAATTTTTTGGTCTAGTCGAAAGTTCTATTAGATATTCAAGACCAAAGGTTTTGTATATCTTTTCGAAAAGCTTGATAACTCCTATTATCTCATCCTTTATCTGTTTTTCTGTCATAAAAATATGGGCATCGTCCTGATAGAAGGATCTAACTCGAAATAGACCTGACAAAACGCCTGATAGTTCATGCCTATGAACAAGTCCCACTTCAGCCATACGTATTGGTAGTTCTCTATATGAATGTACTTTCGTCTTGTAAATCAGCATTCCTCCCGGACAGTTCATTGGTTTGACAGCAAAATCCATATCATCAATCTTTGTGAAATACATATTATCTTTGTAGTGGTCCCAATGGCCACTCTTTTCCCAAAGGTTCCTATTAAGTATTATTGGCGTTCTAACCTCAACATAACCAGCTTTCTTATGTTCCTCTCTCCAGAACTTCATCAACTCATTCCATAAAATAATTCCTTTTGCATGGAAGAATGGCATTCCTGGCGCCTCCTCATGGAAGCTGTAGAGATCTAGTTCGGTCCCTATTTTTCTATGGTCTCTTTCCTCAGCCTTCTTCCTCAAATCAACAAAAACATCCAATTCTTTTTGCGTTCTGAAAGATATGCCGTAAATTCTCTGGAGCATTGGTTTATTCGAGTCTCCTCTCCAGTAAGCTCCTGCTATTTTTAAGAGTTTTACTGCTCCTATCTTTCCAGATGAAGGGACGTGAGGACCTCTGCAGAGGTCTGTGAAATCACCTAATATGTAAATAGAAATTGTATCGCCTTCAAGTCCATCTATCAACTCTAACTTGAATTTTTCATTCTTGAAAATTTTTCTTGCTTCGTCTTTAGAAATATCATTTCTCTCAAACTTCAAATCCTCTTTGATAATTTTCTTGATTTCGTTTTCAATCTTCTCCAAATCTTCAGGAGTTATTTTCAAATTATCAAAATCATAATAAAACCCTTCATCTATCGAAGGACCTATACCGAAGTGAACATCAGGATAAAGTTTTTTCACTGCAGCAGCCATTATATGTGAAGAACTGTGCCAATAAGCTTCCTTACCTTCCTTGCTGTCGAATGTTAATATTTCTATTTTACAGTCTTTTTTTATCAGATAATTCAAGTCAACTACTTCATCATTTATTTTGGCAACTAGTGCATCCTTGAACAGTCTCGCACCTAGCATTTTTGCGATTTCAGCTGGTGTGATTCCATCTTTATACTCTTCAATTGAGCCATCAGGAAAAGTTATTTTAACCATTTCTATCCCTTATTAGTTTATAATTTACATTTATATTTCTTAATTTATTCGGTCTCCCTCTGTACAATGATATTTCTAAATCAATATTCTTATTGGAAATTAAATTTAAGATTTCAAGACTCAATCTTTTTGATGCATATTTGGAAATGGAAATGCATGTTATGTTTGGACAATTTCTTAATATTATTTCTAATATTCTTTTACTGATGAATTTTCTGAAATGAATTGACTTTACATCAGAAGGAATTTTCGATATATCGGAATAGCTAGAAAGAACTGCTTTGTGTTTGTAATTCACCATTCATAGTTAACACCTTTTTATATTGTTTTGTTTTAAATATTTAAATAATCTGAAATGTCACAGAATTGCTATAGCCCCCTCGTCTAGCGGCCAAGGACACGAGGCTTTGGTCATTTGACTAAAGCATTGAGCTTTGCTATGAAAGAAACCTCGGAACGCAAGTTCGAATCTTGCGGGGGCTACTTTCTACTTTTTAACCAAAAGGTTTTTAAACTTTTATCGGGTTGACTGATATTTTGCACTTTAAACGCTGAGAACGACTTCCTTTCTTTAACATATAAATGCGGACCATCAATTTCAAGTTTAAATCTTTTTGAAGTCTATTGAAAATTAGTGGTTGAATGACAGAAGAAAATATCGAACTATTAGCACCAAATAATCCTAATCTGAAAGATCCAAGGCAATGTGCCTACAGAGAAGGTAGGGAATACCATGAACAAGGTCTTGACATGATGCAAGTTTTGAATATTGTTGCTAACAAATCTTCCAAGTTTTCTAATTTAAAATTCAATGAGCCGTCTATACGCTCAATGGTAGCATTGTGGTATTTTAATTTAGGAATCGATGGAGACATGTGCGAACTCGAGTTAAGAGATTGGAAAGGTAAGGATTATTGTAAAGAGGGTTGTAAATTAAACTGCAAATATAGAAGTCATTCAAACCCTTAATGCTCAAAGAGTCTTAGTCAGTTAAACGATAAATTCTTAAAGTCTTATTTCTAAAATATGCAAGTGATAGTCATGGGTTTGTTTAGCGGAAGAGAGCTAAAGAAGAGAAAGAAAAGATACAAATGGAAGAAGACAAAGTTTAATGTTAGAATGCTTAAATTGAAAGAGAAAAAAGATCCTCTAGAGGGAGCTCCGCAAGCAAAAGGTATTGTTATCAAAAAATATGGAATAGAACAAAAACAGCCTCACTCCGGAATAATCAAGGTTGTCAGAGTACAATTGTTGAAGAACAAGAAAGAAATAACAGTATTTGTTCCAAAATCAGGAGGAATAGGATTCATCAACGAGCACGATGAGGTTGTTGTCGAAGGCGTGGGAGGGTCTCAAGGCGGACCAGTAGGTTCACAACACGGTCTGAGATGGAAGGTCATCAAGGTCAATAAAATTCCTTTAAGAGAGTTATTAAAAGGTAAGGTCAAGAAAGAGGTTAAATAATGTCATTGAAAATTTTTAACAAATGGGAAACAGAAAGCATCACTGTTAACGATCCTGGCCTGAGAAACTACATCAACATTAGACCTGTGATTATACCAAAAACTTTTGGCAAACTCGCTAGAAAACAATTTCATAAAAGTCAGATGAGCATAGTTGAAAGACTTGCTAACCGTTTGTGTGTCTCTGGTCACAGAGGTAGAAAACACACGATTACAAGTGGAAAGAATGTTGGAAAGACATTTAAAATTTGGAATGTGATTGAAGATACTTTTAATATGCTTGAGAAAAGAGCAAACAAAAACCCTGTAGAGGTTTTTGTGAAAGCTATAGAGAACGCTGCTTTGAGAGAGGAAATAACTTCCTTCCAAGTAGGTGGAATAATCGTAAGAAAGGCTGTTATAACTTCACCTCAAAGAAGAGTTGACCTAGCTTTAAGATTGATATGCCAGAGCTCTTATCAAAAAGCTTTCAATAATCCCAAGACAATGTCAGAAGCATTAGCTGATGAAATTTTCGCTGCTTATAATAATGATCCTCAGAGCTCATTCTCAATAAAGGAAAAGGAAAGAAAGGAAAGAGAAGCCGGCGGTGCAAGATAATAACTATCTTCTTAGAGGTTTCTCGCAAAATTGACTGTTATTTTATAACAATAGATATCCTCGAAGGAAATGTGAATCTTCTCTAGTTCTTCAAACTTGAAGCCATTCTCTTGAATAAGTTCATCTATTTTTTCTTTGTTTGTGAATGAAGAGAACACTAGAAGCATAAGTCCATCTTCTGCAAGGAATTTTTTTGCTTTAATCAAGAACCTTTCAATGATTTCATATCCCTTTTTTCCTCCGTCTAATGCGATATCTTTGGTGTTTTCATCTTCAGGAAGGTACGGCGGATTGAATATTATTGTATCAAATTTATTGAACTTGTTTTTTGCGTCGCATATTTCTTTGAGCAAACCGTTACTTAGAATCATATGTTTCTTCTCAAAGAAAGAGAACATATCAGATTTTAGGAATAATATTTTGTTTGATTTGATATTCTTTTTACAAAAATCCAATGATTCCTGGTTTATATCAATTCCTATCACAAAATCTGCTTTTTCTGCAGCAGCTTTTGCTTGTATTCCAGAACCAGTGCCTATATCCAGAACAAAACCTCTTGCGAATTTTTTCACATATTTTTCAAGTAACAATGAATCTTCTTTTGGTTCGTAGATTTCATTCGTCATAAACTAATTGATGGAAAGAAGTTTAAATCATTTTATTAGACAAAATTTAATTAGTAGCATGTTCCTTTCTTCTGATTTTTTTATACATATCATTTTCTTATAACGTATGCGAAAATCAAAATAGCTAAAGAATCTGTCAAAGCAGCAAAAATGAAAGTAAAAGATATGCCAAAAAATGTGGTTATGATCCCACCTATCAAACCACCTACAACCACACCACATCTAGAGAAAAACTCTAGAGCACTAAAGACTCCTCCTCTGATACTTGGCTTTGTGTAACAAGACAAGAGAGCGCTCTGGGCTGGTAGAGTTATGCTCGAAGCTAAACTTGCCAGTAAAGAAGACAAGATTAGTATCAAAACACTGTTTGAGATTGCAAGAAGGATTAGCGAAATTGGAGCTATTATTCCAGCGATAATGAATGTTTTATTGCTTCCATATCTATCGGCAATATAGCCAAAAAATATTCTACCAAAAATCATAAAAAAGCTCATTGCAGATATTATAAGACCCACAACCCCATAAGATTTTGTGGATTCCAGAGATAAGAAAGGAATCCATATAAAAGTTATAACAAGCGAGATACTTATTAGAAAACAATAAATAGAAAAGGCTTTTAGGAATCTGCTACTTTTCAGAATTTTAAAATTGATTTTGTTCATGATTTTTTTATTTTTCTTTATCTTTGACGGTTCAGGTAGAATGAGAACTAGCAAAACCACCAGCAGTACAATCACAAAAGATATCATTCCTAAGAATTGAAAACCGTAACTATCGATTAAAAAACCTCCGATTATTGGATATAGAAAGCTTCCTATTCCTCCAATTGTAGATAATATACCAAAGAATGTTGCTTTTCTTTTTCTTGGTATCACATTAGCTAAATCCTGCTCATAGGCATATTCTGTTGGAAATGTTAGAAACGATGGCGCCTGAGCTGCTCTGGCCAAGCATCCTTGTATGAAGTTTGAAATTTTCAGATATATTAATGGGAATGGTGCGTAATAAGCCAAAAAAACTGCTAGAGTCTTTCTTCTTCCAATTCTATCAGATACATGTCCAAAATAATATAGGAAAATCAGAGACATGGTTGAAAATATGGCATCAATGATGCCTATTTCTAAATAGTTTATTCCTTGCGTTTTGAAGAATGGGTACATGAATCTGTCGAACATAAAGGTAAAAGGGAATGCAAAAACCAACAACAGATACTTGTAATTTATTTTCATGAGATTAGATTCGTTTATTTGATTATAAAGTTTTGTTTTTGAAAAGTTTGTCTACACATCATAATTCCAAAAACTTTAAATATGTTTCATTTCTATTATTCAAATTGCGTGTTATCTATGCCAAAGGAAGAATTCAGCGATAGAGTACAGGAACTGATGAACAATCAGAAGAATATAAGAAACATTGGTATAGTTAGTCATATTCATCACGGTAAAACCACCCTAACAGACAATCTAGCCGCTGCAGCAGGCTTGATGGCTAGAGGTCTAGTAGGAGAAAGAATGCTCACATGGGTTGATGACCAAGAAAGAGAAAGACTGATGACCATCTACGGTGCAACAGTAACAATGCCGCACGAGTATGAGGGAGAAAATTATTTGATAAACTTGTTAGACACGCCAGGTCATGTTGACTTTGGTGCTGATGTTACTCAGGCAATGCGTGCTGTTGACGGCGCCGTTGTCATGTGCTGTGCTGTAGAAGGAGTAATGCCACAAACTGAAACTGTTTTGAAACAAGCTTTGGCAGAAAGAGTAAAACCAATTCTATTCATCAATAAAGTTGATAGGGCAATAAGAGAACTGAAATTATCACCGGAACAATTGCAAAAAAGATTGGCAAACATAGTTGTTGAGGTCAATAAATTTATTCAGAAATATGTTGAGCCAGCTTATGCAAAGGATTGGGTAGTAAAAGTCGAGGATGGTTCTGTTGCATTTGGTTCTGCTCTAAAGAAATGGGCAATATCTGTTCCTTTCATGCAAAGATCGAATGTTACATTCAAACAAATAATTGATTTATGTTCACAAGAGAAGGATGAAGAACTGGCAGACATGGCACCAATGCATATTGTTGTCATGGATATGATCATAAAACACTTACCATCACCTTTGCAAGCTCAACCTTATAGAATAGGGAGAATTTGGAAAGGAGATGTAGAATCAGAAATGGGTAAGCAATTGATAAAGTGTGATCCGAACGGAAAGCTGGCTGCTGTTATAACTAAAATCACTTATGATGCTCATGCTGGAATGATTTCAACTGCAAGAATCTTCTCAGGCAAACTATCAAAAGGAGAAGATGTATTGATTGCTGACACTGGAAGGACGATAAAGACACAACAAGTCACAACATTCATTGCATTAAGAAGAATGCCAGTCGAATATGCTGTAGCAGGAAATGTAGTTGGTTTGGTGGGATTGGCAGATGCTGCTGTTGGTCAGACAATAACAGACACGAGTTCTTCAATAGAAACATTCAAGGCAATAAAACATATTTTCGAACCAGTTGTTACAAAATCAATAGAGCCAAAACATCCACAAGATTTGCCAAAACTGATAGAAATTCTTAAGACCTTAAGTAGAGAAGACACGACATTGAAGGTCCAAATAAATCCAGAGACAGGAGAGACCCTGGTGTCTGGATTAGGTGAACTACATTTGGATGCAAAGGTTGAAAGAAAGATCAAGGAGAAAGGAATAGAAATTATAGCATCACCACCTATTGTTGTTTATAGGGAAAGTATATTGTCTCCATCTCCTGTTATAGAAGGAAAATCTCCTAACAAACACAACAAGTTCTATTTGTCAGTCGAACCAATTTCATCTGAGATATACAAAGCAATGACAGAGGGAGAGATAAGAGATGGAGAAATCAAAGGAAAGAACTTGGAATTAAGAAAGAGATTAGTAGAATTAGGAATGAGCAAAGAAGAAGCAAAGAGCGTTCTCTTGATTCATAATCACTGCATGCTCCTAGATTGTACGAAAGGTATTCAGTATTTGAACGAGTCGATTGAAGATGTCAAAACAGCATTCATAGATGTTGTAGAAGGCGGACCTCTTGCAAAAGAGCCATGTTCAGCAATGATAGTTAAACTCATGGATGCTGAATTACATGAAGATGCTGTACATAGAGGACCCGCTCAAATCATACCAGCCGTACGACATCCTATCAATCAAGGCATGTTAAAAGGCGGTGTAACATTCTTAGAGCCAAAACAGATAATAAGAATAGACACGCCACAGGATTATATTGGAAATGTGACAGCTGAGGTCGGAAACAGAAGAGGAGAAACCTTGAACATCGAACAGGAAGAAAACTCATCAGTCGTTACAGCCAAGGTTCCTGTTGCTGAGATGTTCGGATTCGAAGGCGCGCTAAAATCTGCTACCGCAGGCAAAGGATTCCAATCCTTAATGGATGTAGTTTTCGAAAAAGTTCCGAATGATCTGAGAGAACAAATCGCTGTAAGGATCAGAGAAAGAAAGGGAATGCCTAAAGAAATTCCCAACCCTGAGGTATAATATATAACATTTAAATATCTTGCATATTAATGATAAAAAGGTGATTTAATGGCAAACAAACCACACTTGAACTTAGTAACAGTCGGTCACGTAGACCAAGGAAAATCTACTCTAGTAGGTAGACTTCTTTATGATACTGGAAATGTTACAGAAGAAGACATGAGAAAATTAAAAGTTTTGGCAACTGAATACAAGAAAGAAACATTCGAATTCGCTTTCGTTATGGATCAATTAAAAGAAGAGAGAGAAAGAGGAGTTACAATAGACGTAATGCACAAGAGATTTGATACTCCAAAATACTATTTCACAATTATAGACGCACCAGGACACAGAGACTTTGTAAAGAACATGATAACAGGTGCATCTCAGGCAGATGCTGCATTGCTTGTTGTTTCAGGTAAACCGGGAGAAACCGAGGCTGGCATCGGTCCAACAGGACAGGCAAGAGAGCATATATTCTTGTTAAAAGTTCTAGGCGTTAGTCAACTAATAGTTGTTATAAATAAAATGGATTCTGCAAACTATGATGAGGCAAGATTCAAAAAAGTTAAGGAAGACGTAGAAAAACTCTTGAAGAATGTAGGTTATGATACAAGCAAAATATTATTCGTACCAACATCAGCTTGGGAAGGAGAAAATGTTGCAAAGAAACCAACTAAGATGACTTGGTATAACGGACCAACACTGTTGGAAGCCTTGGATACTTTTGTTGTACCACCAAAGCCAACAGACAAACCATTGAGACTGCCAGTTCAAGACGTTTATACAATAACGGGAATAGGAACTGTTCCTGTTGGAAGAATAGAGACTGGAGTCATGAAGACCGGTGACAATATAATATTCATGCCACCTGGAGTAAAAGGCGAGGTTAAATCAATAGAAATGCACCACGAACAGATACCAAAAGCAGAACCAGGTGATAATGTAGGTTTCTCTGTAAGAGGTGTTAACAAGACAGATGTCAAGAGAGGAGATGTTGTTGGTTTGGTTAATAATCCGCCAACAGTTGCAAAAGAATTCACAGCTCAGATAATAGTTTTATATCATCCGAATGTCATTACAAAGGGTTATACACCAGTATTCCACTGCCACACAGCTCAGATAGCATGCAAGATAACAGAGATACCAAAGAAGATTGATCCAAAGACAGGAGCAACATTGCAAGAGAATCCTGACTTTATAAAAACGGGAGACGCAGCAATAATAAAATGTGTTCCTACTCATCCATTGGTTATCGAAACTTCAAAGACATTCCCAGAGTTGGCAAGATTTGCAATAAGGGACATGGGACAGACAGTTGCCGCAGGAGTCTGCTTGGACATAGTTCCTGCGACCGCAGCTAAATAATTTTTTAATTTTATCTCTATTTCTTTTTTAACATTAGTAAATTATTTAAAAAATACCTTCACTTGTAAGCATATATATTTTTTATTTTTTCTTTCTAAAATTGTCGTAAATCCAGACTATTAGACAGGATAGGAGATACGGTAAAACAAGGAAGACAAAAACAAGCAACAGAAAATCCTTTATATTATAAAAAGCTATCAAATCTTCTGATATGCAAACAGGTATTGAGCATCTCATAAGAAACATTACAGATTTGTCATAGTATGGTTCGTAACCTTCTTCACACCTGATAAAGTTACCAAAACAAGTGACATAAAAGGCGATAAAAATCAGGTAAAAGTAAATTATCAGAGATATCACAATTTTTCTCCAGTCTAGCTTTAGGAATTGCTTCCAATTCATATTAAGCTTATGCAAATTCTGGTTAAAATAAATATATGCTAGAACAAGAACCTTATTTAAATACTTTAGGTAATACATAGAAAATATGCAAAAAGCAAGAATAAAACTAATGAGTGCAGATCCAAAAAAACTAGATGAGGTTTGTATGGAATTAAAAACAATAACCGATAGATTTGGTGTAGTCATGCATGGACCCGTGCCGTTACCAACCAAGAAACTGAAAGTAACCACAATGAAGACGCCTTGTGGCGATGGAACAGGACATGGCAATGCGACTTGGGATAGATGGGAAATGAGAATTCATAAGAGAGTTATCGACGTCTCTGCTGACGAAAGAACACTAAGACAAATAATGAGAATAACAATTCCAGATGGTGTATCTATTTCTATTCAACTGAAAGACTGAATTATTTTCTGAATTTTAAAAGGCTTGTTTTGTATTTACTATACCATACTATGAAGATGAAAAAAGTAGCTCCCAAGAATATTGTAAACAGAATCATGAACAATATAAACATTGGTTGTACAAATTTCATCTGTACTCCTGATGGTGTTAGAGCTGCTAAAAATGCAATATTGAATATAGAAACTGTAAAACAAATACTTAATAAGAATTCTAAAAACTTTGTATCGATTTCATATTGCGAAGGCATATTACTTATTGGAATTTTTAATATATAAAAACTATCATTAATAACTAATTATGCCGAGTTAGCTATGCCGAGATCGCATAATCTGGTATTGCGCTAGATTTCGTAAGAAAGGCGAACCTGGAAAGCTAGTTTCCGAAAGGATATCTGGGTTCAAATCCCAGCCTCGGCGTTTATTTTAAATACTAAGCAATAATATTATTTGGGTGAAAAAATGAGTTGTGGTTGTTGCGGAACAGAAAAGAAGAAAAAGAAGAAGTAAGTTTAAATAATTGTTTTGTTATCTTTTTTTATGAATTACATTGAAAGCGTACTTGCTGTCATAGTTGCAAATTTTGTACCTACTACAGAACAAATTGGTGGAATAACTTTAGGTTTAACTTTGGGTTTAGATCCTTTGACAGTTTTATTGACTTCATTATTAGTTAATTGTCTTTTATTCTTCCCTATCTATTTCGGATTGAAATTACTTTACAAAAATATCTTCAGCAGGATAAAGTTGTTTCAGAAATATCTTGAAAGAACTCAAGCAAAGGGAAAATCTTACATTGAAAAATATGGTATCCTAGGTTTGACAGTTTTCGTTGCGTTACCATCACCATTAACAGGAACCTATACAGCTTCTACTCTTGCTTGGCTTATGAACTTGGATTGGAAAAAATCATTCTTAGCAATAGGAGTAGGCTCTTTCATTGGAGCGCTAGTAATTTTCTTCGGTTATTTTGGCATATTCAACTTTCTGAAGATGATTTTTCATTTTTGATACATAAATATGACAAGTATTTAATATTTAATTCACATTAGACAGAAAAGCTTATATCCTTAACTTATTCATATAATATTTGTTTTTAAACCATTATTTCCGAGTGAGTTAATGCAGTATAGCGCAAAAGATGAAAGTGCCATGTTCAAAGGAAATGCTTTGAGAAATTTTATGAAACTTTATAGATCAGGAATTATACAAAAAATTCTGAAGTATCATGAACGTTCCTCCAAAAAATCTCCCGAGTCTAGGAAACCTCTTGAAATAAAAATTCATGGATGCGTGACAGATGCCGATACTTTATTAACAAGCATAGCTGCCCAACATTGGAGAAAGAGAGCTGAAACCCAAAAAAAATTGCCAGAAGGTTTTAACAGACCTCAATTAGGGGCTGCTGGTTATACCTTTAGTAGAGGAGTTGACCCTACTGAAGCTTCAACATATTTTTCTCTAAAAGGAGGCAATATTAATATTTTTCCTGAAGGAGCAGAAGCAATTGCTGCATACGCTAAAGAAAATTCTGAAATATTGCAACTGCCAGAAATTGACAATATGTTTTAAGTGAAAATATGAGCAAAAATGGAGATAAAATAAGAAATTTTGTAGATATCCTAAGAACAAGGGGACATTTAGCTAGGATGGTTGAAGGCAAAGGAAACTATCATTTAACAAAAAGTGAATTAAACAAAATGGGTGCAGGTGTTCAGGAAGCAGCAAATCACCTTGCTATTATTACAGGTGACAGAAAATCAGTTGTTGTAAACGATGATGGGGTATCAGTGAAGGATGCCTCACAAAAAATGAATTCTTATTGCCAAAGGGAGTGTATTGATATATATGCTCCAAGTACAGAGTTAACAGAACCTTCAATGGAAGAACTAGGTAATGGATTAACATATTAAGTTAACCTTTAAATACGTTCCTGATATATTAGAATAGGAAAGTTTTCGTAGTATATCGTGTTCTGAGAAGATTTAAATAGGTTTAAAATTTCATATATAATAATTGTTTAGTGTGAATTGAATGCCACAAAGAGAAAGACCAAGAAAAGGAAGTAAAGGATTCTACCCTAAGAAGAGGGCTAGACGCATCTATCCTAGGACAAAGATATGGCCAGCGTCTAAAGAGGTAAAGCCTTTGGGCTTTGCTGGCTACAAAGCTGGCATGTCTCACGTCATATTAACCGATACTAACCCAAACTCAACATCCAAGGGTCAAATGATATCAAGGCCAATAACCGTCCTTGATTGTCCTCCCTTCTTCGTTCTTGGTTTCCGAACATACACTGGAAACAAATCTTCTTTTGATGTCTTCTCTGACAAATTGGATAAAAATCTGTCAAGAAAATATAAAGTCCCTAAGAAAACAAAAACAATCGATGAACAACTGACAAAACTTCCAAAAAATATTTCTAAGATAAATCTGGTTTGTCACACTAAACCAACGTTCAAGAAAAAACCCGAAATTTTTGAGATTGGTCTTGGTGGGACAGTAGATGAACAGTTGAATTATAGCAAACAGATTCTAGGAAAGGAATTAAAAATTTCTGATGTCTTCAAAGAAGGAGACTTGGTCGATGTTAGTGCTGTTACAAGAGGAAAAGGATTTCAAGGTCCTGTTAAAAGGTTCGGAGTAAAGACCAATACCAGAAAGGCACAGCAATTGGAAAGAGGAATTGGAGCGCACGGTCAGACAGAACCAGGAAAAGTCAGATGGACAATCCCACAAGCAGGTCAATTGGGTTTCCAAACAAGAACAGAATTGAACAAAAGAATACTAAAAATATCTAATGGTTTCAACATAAAAGGCGGTTTCATAAATTATGGCAATGTTTCTGGTGATTGTGTTTTGCTAGAGGGTTGCATACCGGGTCCAAAAAAAAGATTGATAAGATTTAGATTTGCAGTGAGACCTAAAAAAACCTATCCTGTTGATATCAAACACATATCAATAGAGAGTAAACAAGGTGTATAATATGAGAGCAATAATTCTTGATATCCAAGGCAATAAGAAAAATGAAATTGAATTGCCAAAAGTATTCAATACAGATTTTAGACCAGATCTGATAAAGAGAGCTGTGTTAGCAATTCAAAGTCACAAAAGACAGCCTTACGGTGTTAACAAACTTGCAGGAAAGAGAACCTCAGCTCATTATCATGGTGTAAGAGAAGGGCCTCATCACATGATGAATATAGAACAAGCTAGAATGGCAAGAACTCATGGTGGTCCTCCAAACCTACAAATGACAGCAAGATTTGTTCCTCAGGCAGTAAAAGGAAGAGAGGCTCATCCACCAAAAGTCGAGAAGGTTTGGTATGAAAAAATAAATGACAAGGAAAAAGTCTTTGCTATAAAGTCTGCAATAGCAGCTACGGCTTTGAAAGAAATTGTTATTAAAAGGGGTCATTTAATTGATAATATTAATTTGCCTATTGTTGTTGATGACTCTTTACAGGAATTGAAAAAATCAAAGAATGTTAGAGAGTTCATAGAAAAGATAGGCTTGAAAAAAGAATTGGAAAAGGCAAAGGATACAAAAATCAGAGCAGGAAGAGGTAAGTCAAGAGGAAGAAGATATAAGAATAGGAAATCTATACTTTTCGTTATCTCTGAGAACAAAGGAATACTGAAAGCCGCAAACAATATCGCGGGTGCTGATGTCAGCTTGGCAAAAAATCTGAACGCCGAGCTATTGGCTCCTGGGACTCATCCTGGAAGACTAACTATATTTACAGAGTCTGCGATAAAGAAACTTGGTGAAATCTATGGCTAAGGAAAATAAAGAAGAAAAAACTTTATTGGTAGACCCGTGGAGTATTCTTATGAATCCTCTACTAACAGAAAAAGCAATTGGAAAAATAGAAACTGAAAATAAATTAGTTTTCATTGTTGACAGAAGATCAAACAAGAAACAGATAAAATGGGCAATGGAAAAAGCTTTCGATGTTAAGGTTGATAATGTTAAGACTTTCATTGATAGAAAGGGCAGAAAGAAGGCATGGATAAAACTTTCAAAAGGTTTTTCAGCAAGTGATATTGCCACGAAACTAGGAATGTTGTGATGTTATGGGTAAGAGAATAATATCAAGGGCAAGAGGTCATGGAGGACCACGTTATCGTAGCCCTGGCCATAGATTCGTTGGCAAAATAAAATATGGATTCAAGAAGGCAGAGGTTGTTGACATTGTTCATGATCCTTGCAGAGATTCACCATTGGCTAAAATAAAAACAGATAGGGGAGAAAATTATATTATAGCTGCAGAAGGTTTGAAGGTCGGTGATGTTCTGGACATGGAGAGCGATGCGAGAATCGGAAACATCCTTCCTTTGAACAAGATTCCAAAAGGAATTTCAATATTTGCTATAGAAAATTATCCAGGCTCTGGCCCTAAACTTTGTTGCTCTTCAGGAACGAGAGCAATGATAATCTCTCACGAAGCAAACAAAGTGATTGTTCAGATGCCATCAAAAGAATTCAAACCGTTCAATCCTAATTGCTTAGCGACTGTGGGAATACCTTCAGGCAGCGGAAGAAGAGACAAACCATTTGTCAAAGCTGGTCAGAAGTTTTATTTGATGCAAGCAAGAAACAAACTCTGGCCAAGATCATCTGCAGTAAAAATGAATCCTGTTGATCATCCGTTTGGTGGTAGAACAAAGCCAGGAACACCAAAGACAATATCAAGATTAATGCCTCCTGGGGCGAAGGTAGGTTCTATATCAGCCAGAAGATCTGGCAAGAGGAAGAAGTGATAATTTATGGCAAGAATATTCATGCTGAAAGGAAAAACAGTAGAAGACTTGCAGAAGATGAGTTTGGAAGAGTTTACTAAACTTATTCCATCAAGGAGTAGAAGGAATCTTCTGAGAGGTTTTGATAACGATGAAAAGAAGTTTCTAGAAAAACTGAGAAGGTTTAAGAAACCTGTCAAAACCCACATAAGAGAAATGGTCATCATACCTGAGATGTTGGACAAAAGAATTCTGCTTCATAATGGCAAAGAATGGATTGCAATTGATGTGAAACCAGAAATGTTGGGACATAGGTTAGGAGAGTTTGCCTTGACAAGAAAGAGAGTTATGCACTCTGCACCTGGTGTCGGAGCTACAAAGAGCTCAAAGTTCCTTCCGTTAAAGTGATGATATGAAATATGCTATAAATTCAAAAGAAAAAGTTCGTGCATTGGGAACATTCCAAATTTCAACAATACATTCTGTAACGCTTTGTAAGGTTTTAAACAGAAAGAAATTTGCTGTTGCAAAGAAATTTTTAGAGGACTTGAACAAAAAAGAAACTTCAATTGACGGTAGATATTTCACAAAAACCTCTAATGAAATTTTAAAATTTTTGATTCAATTGGAAAACAATGCAAAAGCTTTGAACATTGACACGACATCGTTAAACTTATTCATATCAGCACACAAGGGTGCGACTATGTACAGAGGTAGAAGGGATAGAAGACATGGTGTTCGGTTGAAATCGACTCATGTTCAAGCTGTGTTAAGTGATAAAGATGGCTTTGGAAAGAAGATTCATTAAAGAAGCAATAAGAAATAAAGACGTAGAAGAATTTTTGTCTAGTGAATTTGATAGAGCTGGCTATAGTCATAGCGAGATACAGAGAACTCCGTTAAGCATAAGAATTACTGTTTTTGCCCACAAACCAGGATTGATCATAGGAAAGGGTGGAAAAAATATCGATAACATATCTCAAATCTTAAGAGAAAAATTCGGTTTTGAAAATCCTCAATTAGATGTTCAGGAAATAATGAATCCTGATTTAGATCCTTTCATAATTTCAAAGTGGATAGCATCCGCAATCGAAAGAGGCTTGAATTATAAGAGGGTTGTAAACTTGGCAATGGAAAGAGTAATGGATTCAGGTGCTGTCGGCATCGCGATAAGAATATCAGGAAAGGTAGGAGGCGACATGTCAAGAACAGAAAAATTCTCTGCAGGTTACTTGAAATACTCTGGTGAACCTGCTGAAACGGATGTTAAGAAAGCTTATGCTCAAGCGAACGTAAAACTTGGGGTGATAGGAATTCAAATTAGAATATGCACAGTGCCACCAAAAGAGTTGGAAATGTTAAAGAAGATTGTAAGAAAAGAAACAAAACCGGAAGAAGTGAAAGTTGAAGAAATCAAACTTGAAGAAAAGGAGGTAGATGAAGTTGGCAATAATAAAGAAAAAACAACTGAAGGAAATGCCTAATGCTGATTTATCAAAAAGACTAAACGAGCTAAAATTGGAACTTGTAAAAGAAAAAAGTCAGATTGCTGTTGGAGGAGCTCCTAGCAACCCGGGAAGAGTAAAGGAGATCAAGAAAACAATAGCAAGAATTTTAACTGAATTAAAGAGGAGGAGTGAAAAAACTGCCTGAAGTATGTCCAGTATGCGGTTTGCCTAAAGAACTTTGCATATGTAAGACCATCGCAAAAGAGGAAGCAAAGATAAGTGTTTATACAGAGAGAAGATCCCTTGGCAAGTTGGTAACCATAATTGAAGGTATTGAAGAAAAAACAAATCCAAAAGACTTGGCAAAGAATCTCAAAACAAAACTTGCTTGCGGTGGAACCTACAAGAACGGGAAAATAGAACTCAGGGGCGATCATAAGAGTAAGATCAAAAAGCTCTTGGTTGGCATGGGATTTCCCGAAGAAAAAATAGAAGTTGAGTGAAATGATTTCAGCAAAGAATCTGGTTAGGCATGAACTCATAGGATTAAATGTAGAAATCACTAAAAGTTTCAACAAGTTTCACATAGGGTTGAAAGGTTTGGTTGTCGATGAGACAAAGAACCTTTTGGTGATAGAAACCGAGACAGGTATTAAAAAGATTCAGAAGAAAGGAACATGCTTCATATTCACGCTCCCGGAAGGTAAGAGAGTTAAGGTTGAAGGTTCAATAATTGCAAAAAGGCCTGAAGATAGAGTAAAAATAAAGGTGAAAAAATGGTAAAACAAAAATTCAGAAACATTGGATTGGACGTCAAACCACCTAAGAAGAGTTGCAATGATATAAAATGTCCTTTCCATGGAAAACTTTCAATAAGAGGCAGAGTTTTCGAAGGAAGGGTTGTTAGTGACAAGGCTACAAAAACTGCGGTTGTCAGGTGGGACTATCATCTTTACAATATAAAGTACGAGAGATATGAAAGAAGGCACAGCAGAGTGGTTGCTTACAATCCTGAGTGTATAGATGCAAAAGAGGGAGACATAGTTAAGATAGCCGAGTGCAGGCCTTTATCAAAAACCAAAAAATTTGTCGTGATTGAAAGGATTGAGAAAAAATGAAACCAATATCCGCTAGTATAACAAGGGGCTTGCAGGTTGGAAGTTATATAAAATGTGTAGACAACTCTGGAGCTACATTACTACAAATAATAGCTGTTAAGGTTTACAAGGGAGTAAAGGGCAGAATTCCAGGCTGTGGAGTTGGCAGTTGGATAATTTGTGCTGTAAAAGATGGAGACCCAAAGATAATGCATGAGGTTGTTCATGCAGTCATAGTTAGACAGAGAAAAGAATACAGGAGAAGAAACGGGATGAGGGTTAAATTTGAAGACAATGCTGCTGTTTTAGTAAATGAAAAATGCGAACCTAGAGGAACCAAAATCAAAGGACCGATCGCAAAAGAAGTTGTTGAAAGATTTTCGGTGATAGGTAAGATAGCTACGACGGTGTTATGATATGAAATCGAAAAAACCAAATAACCAAAGAAAATTTTTGTTTAAAGCGCCTTTGCATATAAGACACAAGTTCATGTCTGCTCATTTATCAAAGGACTTGATTAGACAGTGGAAGAAAAGATCCTTGCCTGTTAGAAAGGGAGACGAGGTAAAGGTTATGAAAGGAGATTTCAAGGGAACCATAGGAAAGGTCACAGAGGTTAATTTGAAAAGATTAAAGGTCTATATAGAAAACGTTAAGAGAAGAAAGGTCTCTGGAGAGGAGATTCATGTTCCAATAAAACCTTCTAACCTAATGATAACAAATCCCGTTACTGATGATAAAAGAAGGATGGAAGCTATCAACAGATCAAAAAGGTGAAATGATTGACGAGAATAAAAAGACTAGCAGCACCTAGATGGTGGCCAATTGAAAGAAAAACAAAGAAGTTCACAGTCGTACCTAGAGGTCCTCATCCAAAACAACTGTCACTACCTTTGTTACTACTTTTAAGAGAAGTCCTAAAGTTGGTTGAAACAGAAAAAGAAGCCAAGCTTGTTATTAGAAAAGGCGAGATACTGGTTGACGGCAGGAAGATAAAGGACATAAAATTCGGAGTCGGTATTTTCGATGTCATCGAAATACCTTCATCCAAAAAAGTTTGGAGAGCAATACCAAAGAAAGGTCTGAGTTTTATCGAGATACCAGATAGCGAGAAGAAATTAAAGATATGTAAAATAGTTGATAAGAAAACCCTTAAAGGAAACAAGACCCAATTGAACTTGAACGATGGAAGGAACATTCTGACGAATGAGAAGTACTCTACTAATGATTCATTACTCATAGAACTACCAGAACAGAAAATAGTCGAGCACATAAAGTTTGAGAAGAACTCATTGGCAATGGTTCTGGAAGGAAAGAATGCTGGCAGAATAGACAAGATAAAGGAGATAGAAAAGAACAGGATATGGTTAGGTGAGGAAAAAATATTTGAGATTCCTAAAGACCTGCTGATCGTAGTCGGCAAGGACAAGTCTCTTATAAAATTAGAGTGATTATATGAACCCTATGACAAAGATACGCATTGAAAAAATAACTATAAATATTGGTTGTGGAGACTCTAAAGAAAAACTAGAAAAGGCCACGATATTGCTAGAAAGATTAACTGAAAAGAAGATTGTCATAACAAAAACCAGAACAAGAACGACATTCGGTTCTGTAAAAGGAAAACCTATAGGATGCAAAGTCACATTGAGAAGAAAAAGTGCGGAAGAGTTTTTGAAAAGAGCCTTTGAAGCTGTAGACAAGAAGTTATCAAAGAATGTTTTTGATATTAGTGGTAATTTTTCATTCGGAGTAAAAGAGCACATAGATATACCAGGAGTAAAGTATGATCCTGATATCGGAATTATGGGTATGGATGTATGCGTGACTCTTGAGAAGCCTGGTTTTAGAATAAAAAGAAAAAGTATGCCAAGCAAAATAGGCAAAAAACATCTAATAAAACCAGAGGAAGCCATGGATTGGGTCTCTAAAAGTTATGGAGTCGTGGTTGTATGAGAACTGATTTGATAATATTGCTTTGCTTGGTTTTACTTGCTATAGGAATAATATTTTTGATTCAGGAATTTTACATTCCAACAGAAAATAAAAAATATAGATACTCACCAACAGACTTTGTACAGCCAACAGACCTTTTTATAAAATGTGATGAGACTAGTGATTGTATAAAGGTTAAAGGATCTGTATGTCCTCCAGAAACAGGAGGCATAGAGGTGTGTGTTAATAAAAATTATTTCCAAGAATACATTTCATATATTAATGAGAGGGCTGGGTTTGAAACTGATGTTTCATGTCCTGATGTAAAAATGGTAACAAACAAAACATGTGGCTGTGCAGAAAATAAATGTGTGGTAATATGAAACCAAAAAAAAGAGAAAGAAAATTTGGCAAGGGAAGCAGAGCTTGTAGACGTTGCGGTAGACATGATGGTTTGATAAGAAAATATGGTTTGCTCTATTGCAGACAATGCTTCCGTGAGGTAGCAAAAGAATTAGGATTTAAAAAATATTCGTGATGATTATGAGACATGATTTATTAGCAGATGTTTTATCAGCAATAAAGAATGGAGATAAGTCTGGGAAAAGAGAAGCGATTACGCCTTTTTCTAAGCTTGTCAAAGAAGTTTTGCTGATATTGCAGAAGCATAACTACATAGGAGACTTTGAATATGTAGACGACAAGAAGGGAGGAAAAGTGATAATACAGCTACTAGGAAAGATTAATGATTGCAATTCGATCAAACCTAGGTTCTATATCAGAAAGGATGATTATGAAAAATGGGAAAAAAGATACTTGCCTGCTATTGGTTTAGGTTTTCTCATAATTTCTACATCACAAGGAGTTCTAACTCATGACATCTCAAAGGAAAAGGGCATAGGAGGAACACTGTTAGCATTTGTTTATTAGTGATTTTTATGGAAAGAATAATCGAAATTCCAAACGGAGTGCAAATAGAACTTAACAATGTCAAAGTAAAGATCGTAGGACCAAAAGGAACCTTAGAAAGAGATTTTTATAGCCCTCTATTTAGAAAGGAAATAACAATGAAGAAAAACGAGAACAAGATTTTGATATCCTCAGAATCAAAAAGGAAAAAAGTCAGAGCAATGTTAGGAACAATTGATTCCCACATAGTTAACATGATTGAAGGCGTTCAAGAAGGATTCACGGTGAAATTAAAGATTGTTTACATGCACTTCCCATTCACCATCAAAATCTCTGGCAAGGATATTCTAATAAATAATTTTTTGGGTGAGAAGACTCCTAGAAAAGCTGAGATAATTAATGATTGTAAAGTTGATGTTAAAGGCGATGAGATAACAGTCACTGGAATAAACAAAGAGGATGTTGGACAAACCTCAGCGAACTTGGAGAAGGCGACTTGGATACGCAACAGAGACAGAAGAGTTTTCCAGGATGGCATCTTTAGATTAGAGTGATAATATGAAAAATTTAAGGTTAAGACTCAAACAAAAAAGAAAGAAACCAGAATTTATAAGACAGGGAGGAAAGAATCTGAAAAGACTAGGCGAGAAGTGGAGAAAGCCTCGTGGTATGCACTCCAAGTTGAGAAAACATAAAAAGGCTAAAGGCTTTTTACCTCAGTCAGGTTATGGTTCTCCCAAGTCTGTTAGATATTTGCACCCATCTGGTTTTGAAGAAAGATTAGTTTTTAACTTAAATGACCTGGAAAAGATAAATCCAGAAAAACAAGCTTGCAGGATCGCTTCAACAGTCGGAAAGAAGAAGAGATTAGAGATTATGAGGAAAACAGAAGAACTCAAGATAAAGGTTTTGAATCCTACAAAAATCGAAATCAAAAAACCTGAGACCTTAGAAAAAGGCGATAAAAAATGAAAATAAAATATTTTGGTCACTCAGCATTTTCATTTGACGACTTACTTATAGATCCGTTTATTAGAGAAAACCCTTTGTGTAAAATTAAAGTTGGTGACATAAAATGTAAATTATTAAAATGTAAAACAGCGATACCTATGCATTACAATACTTGGGATATTATAAAAGTAGACCCAAGAGAATTTAAGAAAAAAGCTCCTTGCGATGTTGTGATTTTAAAGTCAGGAGAAGTTTTTGAGGTATAATTATGTATTTGATTGGTAAAAAAATATGTCCGTCGTGCGGAATAAGAGGAGAACGATGGAAAAAGAATCCTGATGTTTTGATTTGCCCTAGTTGTAAGACATTTTTCAACGAATTCGGAGTTGTTTTAGGAACGACAATAGAAAAGACAGAAGTGATTACATGAAACTACAAAAAAAACTTGCATCAAAGATATTGAAATGTGGTGTTTATAAGATTTGGATAGATCCAAAGAATGAAAAAGTTAAGCAAGCAATAACAAGAAGGGACATAAAGAGATTCATAAAAGAAGGGATAATCAAAAAACTCCCTGACAAGAAGGAAAAAATTCATGAGGAAAAGAAACAGCAGAGAAGGGGTAGCATAAAGGGTTCAAAAGGAGCAAGGATAAACAAGAAGAATGATTGGTTAAAGATAGTCAGACCTCAAAGAAAATTATTGAGAGAACTAAAGGATAAAGATAGGCTTGTTCCATCAGCTTATGGAAAAACTTATAGAATGATTAAGGGTAATGTATTCAGAAGCAAGTCACACTTGCTGACACACTTAAAGGATAAAGAACTCTTAAAAGATGAGAAAAAATGAAAAAATCTTACTTGGCGCAATTCAAAAGAAGAAGGGAAGAAAAAACTAATTACAGGAAAAGGCTAGGCTTAGTCAAGTCTAACAAAACTAGACTCGTTATAAGAAAAAGCCTTTCGAATATTTCTATTCAGTTTGTTAATTTTATTCCTAAAGGCGATCAAACAATCGCGTCTGCAAGCTCAGTCGAACTGAAAAAATTTGGTTGGAACAGAACTGGCAATATTCCTGCGGCATATCTAACAGGCTTGTTAGCTGGAAAGAAAGCAAAAGATAAAAAAATTGAAGAGGCTGTTTTAGATTTGGGACTGCAAAGATCAACTAAAGGTTCGAGGATTTATGCTGCACTGAAAGGGGTTTTGGACTCTGGAGTTAACGTTCCACACTCTGCGGACATATTACCGTCAGAAGATAGAATAAAAGGAAAACACATCTCTGATGCTGTGATAAAACAATTCGAAGAGGTTAAAAATAAAATAGTTGGTTGATATGGCTACAAGAGAACCTAAAAAACAAGAGGTTGAAAAAGAGAAGAGTATAGAGAAGACGGAAGAGATCGTATCAGAAACTAAAGTCGTAATATCCAAGCCTTTTGATGCCAAGACAGAGTTGGGTAAAAAGGTCATGTTAGGAGAAGTGACAGACATAGCAAAAATATTTGCACAAGGAACTAAGATTGCTGAACCTGGCGTAGTCGATGCTCTAATTCCTAATCTCGAGAAGGAGATAATACTTATCGGTGGTTCTACTGGAAAAGGAGGAGGAATAAGAAGAACACCATTCAAAAGAACATCAAGAATGCACAAAAGCGGAAGACGTTACAGGATATCCGTCATGACAGTTGTTGGCAATAAAAACGGTTATGTTGGTTTGGGTTTGGCTTCAGGACCGCCAGGAAAGAATCAAGAGGTCATCGAGAAGTCTACAAACAAGGCTAAACTAAGCCTTATTCCTGTAAGAAGAGGATGTGGTTCTTGGGAGTGCTCATGTGGAACAAATCATTCTATTCCTTTTACAATAATAGGCAAGAGTGGTTCTGTTGTAATGAAACTTATACCAGCCCCTAAAGGTATTGGGCTATGCGTCTCTGACGAAATTAAAAAATTATTAAGGCTAGCAGGCATAAGCGATGTTTGGTGCAAGACAAGAGGCAATACTCAGATGAGAGCAAATCTACTCAAGGCATGTTTCGATGCCCTCAAAAAATTGGATACATATAAGATAAAACCAGATTTTGAAAACAATGTTGGCATGACAATAGGAAAGGCTTGATATTATGTATGCAGTTATTAGGTTAAAGGGTTTGGTCAAAATAAGAGAAGATTTTCGAGACACTTTGAAAATGCTTCGATTAAACAGAAAAATGCATTGCGTTTTGTTAAAGGAAGGCGACATTGAAAAAGGAATGTTACAGAAGGTAAAAGACAGAGTGACTTGGGGAGAGATTGATGATACTATTTTAAAACTTTTAATCGAGAAGAGAGGAAGAAAACCAGGAAACAAAAGACTGACACAACAAGAAGCAGAAGACGCTTTTAATAAAATAAAATCAGAACAGAAATTTCCAGATACAATGATACCTGTTTTCAGATTGACTCCACCTTCAAAAGGTTTCAAAAACTCAATCAAGCAACATTACCCGAAAGGTGAGCAAGGATATAGAGGAAAGGAAATTAACGAATTGTTAAAAAGGATGATATAATGGTTGTTCACAAAGTAAGAAAAATTAGAAAGATGAGAGGAACAAGAAGCTGTGGCTATGGTAGTCATAAAAAACACAGGGGAGCAGGCTCGAGAGGTGGAAGAGGTAAGTCTGGAAGGTTCAAGCATAAGAAATCCTGGGTTCTGAGATACGAACCCGATTACTATGGAAAAAGAGGATTTAAAATCCCTGTTAAAGCACAAGTAAAAGTCAAAGCAATCACTCTAAGGGACATTGATATTATTTCTAAAAAACTAGGCAAAAAAGAAATTGATCTTTCTGAATTAGGTTATGATAAAGTTCTTTCAACAGGTGTTCTAACCCAACCTTTGATAATAAAGGCAAAGAAGTTTGTTGAGAAAGCAAAACAAAAAATAGAAAATGCTGGTGGTAAGGCGATAGAAAATGTCTAAACTTGTTGATATAGCTTCGTACATACCATCGGTTACACAACCTGTTCAGAAGCTAACTTTCATGGAAAAATCTAAATGGACACTTATAATAATAATCCTATTTTTTGTCCTAGGTTCTATATCTATTTGGGGCATTAATCCAAATTCTGTTGCAAGCTTCGAATTTCTAGAAATTGTTTTCGGATCAAAGTTCGGTTCTATAATAACTTTGGGTATAGGACCAATAGTAACAGCATCAATAATATTACAGCTATTGGTAGGAAGCAAAATCATTAACTGGGATATGAACAATGAAGACGACAAAAAAAAGTTTAGCAGCGCACAGAAGCTATTGACCATAGCATTCTGTTTCATAGAAGGCGCTGCTTATGTATTAGCTAATGCAGTACCTCCTGCTATAGCTGGAGATCCATTCTTAATGGTTGCTATAATCTTACAACTAACAGCAGGTGGAATAATTATAATGTTCATGGATGAGGTTGTTTCAAAATGGGGTTTTGGTTCTGGAGTTTCTCTTTTCATTGTGGCAGGAGTTGCCAAGACAATACTTGTGAGAACACTAAGCCCATTCACTCAGCTAGGTCTCTTTCCTAGAGAAGGTGAATTTCCTACGGGTGTTATACCTCTTGTGATCGCATCTCTTCTAGGCGGAAATGCAAAATTAACTGACATTTTCATAAGTTTGTTTCCTTTGATAGGAACACTTCTAGTTTTTCTAATTGTTGTCTTTATTCAGGATATAAGGGTCGAGATACCAATGGCATTCTCTTTACCTTTCGGAAAGTTTGGTGCTAGAAGATGGCCTTTGAAATTCTTGTACACCTCAAACATACCTGTTATTTTGGTTGCTGCTGTCTTAGCAAATATACAGGTTCTAGGTAAGATACTATTTGCTAGAGGCATCACTATCCTAGGCACATATACAGATAAAGGTTCTCCAAATCCAGGAGGATTGATGTATTACATATCTGCTCCTTCAAATGAAATTGGTGTCATGATAATTACTATAATGGGAAGCATTTTTGCTCTGTTGTTTGTTTTGCTTGCTATAAAGATTTTGAAAAAGAATGCGTTTAAGATGTGTATTCTAGGAGCGATTTTAGGAATTGCTCTAGGTTCATTCATTGTCTACCTACAGATACTTCCAGGGGTAATAACACTTGATAGTTTGCTGCATGTCGCAGTTTTTATTGGCATATATGTTTTAGGCTCGGTAGTATTCTCTATTTTTTGGACTGCTACCTCTGGTATGGATGCAAAATCTGTTGCTGAACAGTTCAAATCATATTTCATAATGATTCCCGGGTTTAGACATGATCCGAGAATAGTTGAAAGAGTTTTGGATAGGTACATACCGGCATTGACTATTATGGGTGGTGCGTTTATAGGATTTTTGGCTGCATACGCAGACTTGACAGCAGCTATAGGGACTGGTACGGGTCTGTTATTGGCTGTTACGATTACTTATCAGTTATACGAGCAGATAAGTGCTCAGCATGATGAAGATATGCCTCCAGCAATTAAAAAATTCTTAGGTGAGTAAATGAGAATAATTGTTTCAGGTGTCAAAGGTTCAGGAAAAACAACTGTCATACAACTTGTAAAGAAAAAATTCCCTGAAGTGAAAATTTTCAATTTTGGGAATTATATCAAAAAATCTATTGAGAATAAATATCCCAAACTTACGAGGGATCAATGGGATAAGAATATTCCATTCAAAGAACATGAAAAATTCCAAAAAATGGCTGCAAAATACATAGCCAAAGAAATGAAGAATTCTAAATATAGTATTATAGACACTAATCTTTTATTTAAGAAACCAATAGGAATCTTACCTGGATTGTCTGAAGAAGTTCTAAAAATTTTAAAGCCAGATTTGATAGCAATAATGGATTATAGACCAGAAGATGTTTTAGAGAGAAGATTAAAAGACATTAAAATAAGTAAATCAGAAAAAACAGAGATTGGGACAATTTCCTCTCATAGAGAACGAGATGTAGAAACAGTAAAAGAAATTGAACTCGAGCAGACTATCCAGAGGGAATTTCTCATTACATATACAGCAATGACAGGAACTATTTTGAAAATTATAAATCTTCGTTTCAAAGAAAATTACGAATTCGAGCACACTGAAATTGCTGCAGAGGAAATAATAAAAATACTAAAGGACTGATAATATGGAGAGAACATTTGTAATGATAAAACCCGAAGGGGTTCAAAGAAGTTTGATAGGGGATATAATCAAAAGAATTGAGCAGGTTGGTCTTAGAATCGTTGCAATGAAAATGATTCAGCCTACAAGAGAATTTGTTGAAAAATTTTATCCTAGTGATAATGAATGGTTCAAATCCGTTGGTGCGAGAGCTAAAGAATCTTTTATCAGGCAAGGGTTAGATGTTAAAAAATCTTATGGAAGCGAAGATTCCACAGAAATGGGAAAAGTTGTTAAAAAATGGTTAATAGATACTATAACACGTGGTCCTGTTGTTGGCATGGTAATTGAGGGCAACAGAGCAATAATTATTGTTAGGAAAATGTGCGGCAACACTTATCCAGATATTGCTTTGCCTGGAACAATAAGAGGTGATTTTTCCACAGAATCTGTAGAAGAAGCAAATGTACAAGGAAGGGCGATTTGGAATGTTATTCATGCTTCTGGAAACGAGGAAGAAGCTAAAAATGAGATAAATTTATGGTTTAGAAAAGAAGATATAATGAGTTATAGGGATGAATGATATGACACTAATAGGTTTACCGGCAATTATAGAAGAATCGCTTTTAGTAGCGGTTATTGTATTCGTAACGACTCTGATCTATAGGTTCTTGATGAACCAAAACGAACTGAAGCAGTTAAAAGAAAACTTAAAGGAAAAGCAAGGAAAAATGAAAGAATTACAAAAGACAAACCCTGAAGAAGCGAAAAAAATCATGTCCGAAACATTAAATCTGTCCAACAAGCAGTTTAGAATGACTATGAAACCCATGATGGTAAGCCTGATAATCTTTTTTATAGCTCTACCAATCTTAGGCGAAGCCTACGGTGATAAGAGCGCGATTCTTGATAGCAACAAGGGAAATCTCACCTTAGATGGAAAAAATTATAGCCTGGAACTGAATGATGGAAAAATAACTTTAGATAATATAGAATGTAAAATTCCTTGTGACGAACAGATGATAGGAGATTACAAATGGAATATTTACACAGAAAACAACAACACTGTTAAATTTTCAAGAATAGTAGCTTTATTGCCATTCTCACTTCCATACCTTGATAATGACCTAGGTTGGTTAGCTTGGTACATAATAATTTCACTTGTTTTAAGTTTCGTTTTCAGAAAAATTTTAGGTGTTGAGTTATGATAATACCAAAATCAAAAAGAAAATATTTTGTTAAGACTCCTGGAGGGAGAACTGTTATCCACTTCAAGAAAGAGAGAACATCTCATGCTACATGCAGAAAATGCGGAGCAAGATTAAATAGATTGAAATTGAGTGTTAAAGAGATGAAAAATCTAACAAAAACTAAAAAAAGACCAGAGAGGCCAATGCCAGACTTGTGCTCAAAATGTATGAGAAAATATTTTAAGGATAAAGTGAGATAATGTTGGAACCAGGAAGAGTTGTATTGAAGATTGCAGGTAGGGAAGCAGGCAAGTATGCTGTCATTGTTGAGAACAATAATGAAAAATTTGTCTTGATAACAGGCCCTAAATCAGTAACAGGCGTCAAGAGAAGAAAATGCAATATAGACCACATAGAACCTACTGAGCATAAGTTTGATGTCAAACCAAAGGCTGACGATTCTTCCATTGAAGAACTTTGGAAACAGTCTGGACTGATCGAAAAACTCGAAATAAAAGTTCCCATCAAAAGAGAATTTAAAAAGAAAGAAACTGTCACAGAAAAGAAGAAAAAGTAGAATCGTTGTAAGTAAACCTGCAACAAAACATTTTATCTTTGTTTAAAGAATGATGCTTATGAAAGAAAGCAGAAAATTAAAATTTTCTACAAGACAGATTCATAGCGGTAAAAAAATAGGAGTTCTTGACTCGCACAAGTTTCCTATTTTCAGAACATCAACCTTTGACTTTCCAAGCGCGAAAGTGGGAGCTGACAGATTTGCTGGAAAAGACAAAGGATATAGATATACTAGATTAGGAAATCCTAACTTTGATGTTTTAGCTGAAAGATTAGCAAACCTTGAGAATGGTTATCCAGGCCTCATTTACTCTTCTGGCATGGCGGCAATACATTCTGTGATATTTGCCCTGCTAGACAAGGGAGACCACATGATAACTTCTGATACTCTGTACGGATGCACAGACAGCTTATTCAGAAACCATTTGAGAAGATTTGGCATAGAATCAGATTTTGTTGACACGAGAAATATAAAAAACATAACAAACTCTTTAAAGAAAAACACAAAACTAATTTTCATAGAAACCCCAACAAACCCAACCCTAAATATAACGGACATAAATGCTGTTTCCAAAATAACAAAAGAAAGAAAAATAATACTTATCGTAGATAATACCTTTGCGACTCCCTATCTTCAGAGGCCAATAGAATTAGGTACTGATGTGGTTATTCATAGCTTGACAAAGGATTTAGGAGGCCACAGTGATTTGGTTGGCGGTGCTTCTATTTATTCAAAAGAATTCTCTGAAAACGAAGAATACATAAGAAGATTGAAAAGAGCTTCAGATGACTTTGGAGCAACTTTCAATGCAGAGGATGCTTTCTTGGCACTAAGAGGACTTGAGACCTTAAGCATAAGGATAGAAAAAAAGTGCGAGAATGCTCAGGCCATAGCTGAATTCCTTGAAAAACATAAAAAAATAGAAAGAGTCTTTTTCCCGGGTCTGAAAAGTTTCCCACAATATGAGTTAGCAAAGAAACAAATGAGTGGTCCTGGAGGAATTATATGGTTCATAATGAAGGATGGTTACAACGCTGGTGAGAAATTAATGAACAGCGTAGAGTTATGCTCCTTAGCAGTGAGTTTGGGAAGCACATCAACATTGATACAGCATCCAGCTTCTATGACCCACAGAGTAGTTCCAAAAGAAGAAAGAGAAAAAATCGGAATAGTAGACGGTGGAGTAAGGCTTGCTGTTGGCCTAGAAGATAAAGAGGATATTATTGCAGACCTTGAGCAAGCTCTAGAGAAAGTTTGATTTATTTTTTCTTTTTAATAGCAATAACTTCTATTTCCACTTTGCAACCTTCTTTTACAGTCTTATTAATTTCTACTAGAGTAGACGCCGGTTTTGACTTGGCAAAGTACTTGTTTCTAATTGGAGAAATCTTTGAAAAATCATTCATGTCAGTAACAAATATAGTAGCTTTGACCACATCATCCAAGGAAGCTCCAGCTTCATTAAGTATTTCCTGAATATTATGAAATATGAATTCTGTCTGTTCTTCTACATTTTCTGATACCAAATTACCATCTTTATCCATGGCTATCTGGCCTGTTACAAAAATGAAAGCTGAATCACCAACATCTACTTTCATTCCATGAGAATATGAACCAATTGATTTTGTAAAATTCTCCGGGTTGATATGTTCTTTTTCCATATATTTAGAATATGTTGTTATAATATAAATCTTCTTCCCAAGTTTCAGCTTTGACTTCATTTATTTTTAATTCATGCAACTCTGTTTTCGCTTTCTCTTTTGTAGTGTCTTTGAAAAATACTAATGTTCCACTATGTCCGAATTTCTCCCACCCATATTCTTTCAAAACCTCGATTATTTCCGATAGTCTTCTTGCCCTTCCAGAAGATCTCCAATCATTCTCATTTATCAGAATTTCCATCATATCTTTTATTAGGAAATAAACCATGATAAAAATCAATCACTACCAGAGGTTGTGACTATCTATTTTAAGTACATGAAAAGTCAAAATAATTTTATACATGGCTTGGTTAATAAAAAAACATGAATCTTCGATAACTCCATTCGGTTGTTATCCGGGAGCTAGACCTTTAGAAGAGCACATAAGAAACGGTATAATAATTTTGGACAAACCTTCAGGTCCTACTTCTCATCAGGTTGATAGATGGATTAAAGATATCTTAGGAATAAGTAAATGCTCGCATGGAGGAACTTTAGATCCTAGAGCTTCAGGCGTCTTAGTAATAGCTTTAGAAAACGCAACAAAACTAATGCCGATTCTACTTTCATCAAGAAAAGAGTATGTGGGAATGATTAACTTGCATAGAGAAGTCGAAAAAGAAAAAATAGAAAAAGTGTTCGGAGAATTTATAGGAAAGGTAAAACAAATACCTCCAAAAAAATCTGCTGTTGCAAGAAGAGAAAGAGAAAGAGAGATTTACTATTTAGAAGTTTTAGAAATCAAAGGAAGAAACGTCTTATTCAAGGTAGGATGCGAAGCAGGATTCTATGTTAGAAGACTTGCAGACGATTTGGGAAAGAAGCTTGGTGTCGGTGCCCACTTACAAGAGTTGAGGAGAACTAGGAGCGGTAATTTCTCTGAAGAATCTGTCATAACTCTGCAACAATTAGTTGATGCCAAAGAGGAAAACAGACTAAAAGATGTCATACTACCCATGGAATTGGCTGTCGAATCTATAGGAAAAATAATAGTTTCAGACAATGCTATAGATAGCATCACCAATGGAGCACCTTTAGCTATGGGAGGAATCGTTAGACTTGAAGAAACTATAAGTAAAGGAGATTGGATAGCACTATTTTCATTAAAAGGAGAGCTGATAGCTATCGGAAAGGCTGTGTTAGATGCTAAAATGATTTTAAATAAAAAAACAGGGTTGGCTGTTAAGACTGATAGAGTTCTTATGAATAGAGGCACATATAAGAAAGTGTAATAGTTTTAAACTTTTTAAACTTTTAAAAAGTTCCAAAAGCTTTATAAGTTAAAAAAACTATTTTATAAGAGTATTTTGGGCGATAAAATGGATGGTAATTATTTATTCACATCCGAATCTGTGGCTGAAGGTCATCCAGATAAAGTCAGTGACCAAATATAAGATGCTATTCTTGATGAAATAATAAACATGGACCCTAAAGCAAGAGTAGATTGTGAAACATTGGTAATGCAGGGAACTGTTATTGTCACGGGTCAAATAACCACTTCTTGCTATGTAAACATACCGTCAATAGTTAGAAAAACATCTGAAGAAAAAATTACCGAACTGGTTAAGAAACATTTTGATATGAGACCTAAGTCAATAATCAACCACCTAAAACTTATCAGACTTATTTACTGGAAAACTGCTGTCTATGGATGTTTCGGTAGAAATGATCCAGATTTCACTTGGGAAAAGACTGATAAAGCAGAAATACTCAAAAAAGAAGTTAGCATCTAGAGTCAAATTCTCCGATTCTATTGCTTAAAAATATTTACTAGTTAAATTAAGTTATATTATGGGATTAGGGTCTAAATTCATGCTGATGATACTTGTACCTACAGTCATAATTATAGGTTTTTCCGTGACATTTTCTATAATTAGTGGGAATTTGAAACCTTTTGATATATTAGGTAAAATAGAATTGTTTACAAATAACTATCTTTTGATAGGAGTTTTTATCTTACTAGCAATTATATTTTTTGGATTCTTTTTGTATCTTAAAGAAAAATTCATGCTAACATCATAAACTTTCTGTAGTGCGTTTTAGGTTAAGTATTTAAAATTTAGCCTCTATTTTTAGTCTATGGAAGAAAAAATCGAGTTAAACATATTCTTAAACAAATTGGTGTCAGCTGTAACAAGGAAATTTGAGAAGTTTGAAAAAGATATAGAGTTATTAAGATCAGATGTTGAAAAAATCAAACAGACAGGCAATATAAAAGATCTTGAAGATAAGCTGAGAAACTTAGAATTTTCATTGAACTCCATAAAGAACAAGAGCCAGATAGACAAGTCCATACTGAAACTTATTGAAACAGAAGAGCAGGAAAGAAAAGGCGAAGACTATGGAAGAAGACTTTGAAGAGGCAATGAGGGTACAGTTACGAACATTAAAAAATCAAGTTGATGTTCTAAGAGATTTTGTTAACAAATATGAGGAAAGGAATCTCAAACTCAGACAAACTATAATAAATGAGCTCATAACTGCTCTGATAAAGAGATTCGAGAAGAATGAGAAAATAATACTGGAATTAAACGAAAAAATAGATTCTACTAACTTCAAGTTACAAGAAAACTTATCCAAGTCTATTAAAGATATTAAAGAAGAAATAATAGAAGCTGAACTTTCCAAAGCAATATCAAAAATATTTGAAGAAAAGGAAATCAAGGTAAGCTCAAAAGCTCTGGATGAATTGAAAAGTCTTTAAATAAATTTCAAGGGATTCTTGAACACTTCTACCATTTTAAAAATTCCTATAAAGATGAATGTTAAAACAGATATCATAACAATTGCTATCCAAATGTAAACTATTATTCTGTAGTCGATTTTTTTATCAAGCATATAAAACGTGCTAGTTATGCCTATTGTCATCAGTATGAAAATAAAACCTATGAAGAAACTTCCTTGAAAGGATAGATATATTGAGTATGCTATACCAAACAAAAAAAGAAATAGAATACTAAGCAGACCTTTCATGAGCATCTTCCTTACTATAAACATATTCTACTTTTTTACCTTTTTTAAGTATCAAAATCACAGTAAACACAATAATAATTACTGCTGCAGAAATTATAATGATTAAAATCATACTGTAGTCTGTTTTCGTCGTTTTAATACTAGCCTCAAAAATATACTCATCTGACATAGACCACTCACTACCAGTATCATTAGCATAAATTTTCCATGCTATAGAACTAGAGCTTGAATTTATAACCTTTGTAACATTTATAAGACCACTGTTCCCATTCAATTGAATCCAAGAATCATTTATCCATTCACCTGTTATATTTGAGGAAAAAATATAACCTGATAACCCATTATCATCTTCCCATTCTAATAAGAACATACCTTCTTCAATCGTTCTATTATTATAACCTGTAATATATGTTGGTGGTTGATTCTGTGCCTGAGAGGTTTTTGTAACTGACATGGTAGTATCTTCGATAACTAATATAGCTTTGTTATCTGATGTGTTACCCTTAACATTTATATGAATGTTATATGTTTTTGCTTCAGCATCCGAAGGAATAGTTAAGTTTATTTTTACTTCTTTTGTTTTCCCATTATAAATATATGAAGGTTTACTTATTGCAAACCAACTTGAAGGTATGCCAGTTATATTTACAGTTATATTAAAAATATTTTTTGACATTTCATTTACCAAATTAAAACTTGCTACACCAGTTTCACCAATTTTAATCGATGGGAAGTTAATACTATTTATTTTAAATTCTCCAAGGCTTTGGTTCGGTTGAAAGCTCGAAGAAACATTTATAATTCTTGTTATTGTTTGGTTCGTGTAATTCTCTGTGCTGTTTGCATTACATGTAAAGTTATGACTTCCGACATTTAAGAGAAAGGAATCCATTCTTGTTGTTGGAGTTATATTTTTTATCAGCTCTGAATTCTTATAAAACTTGAAATCTGAAATATTGAGTTGTAGGGGGTTGATAGAATAGCAGGTTGCTGTTATATAAGTGCCCTCTTTTATGTTTCCAGACGGCAATATCTGCATAACCAAAGGTTGCATTTTTGATATTTCATATTCAGTTAAGTTTGTTGAACTTTCCTCTAAGCTATCTTTTGCATGCCATTTGTAATAAAAATCCTTTACTCCAAAATCTTTAAAAATTATCCAAAACAATCCAGATGAATTTTGTACAGGAGGATCAGAATTAATATAATAATTTGTCATTGTTCCACTATAATTCGACTCAAACCAAACTTCAGTTAGAGTCGTATCTTCACAATTTACTTGAAATTTGTATTCGGAGTTAGGAATATAACCAAAATGACTGTTCGGTATGGTTTCTATATTTGATAATCTTGGAGGACCACTATCGAAATGGTAAGTTACCGAAGAAGGCAAATAGTTTTCATCCCCATTCCAAGATGCTGTTATTGTAAAATAACCTGTTTCTGTTAGATTGGTGATATTGTTTATAAGACTGTTATTAGTTCTTGTCACCCAATTTGGATAGCTTGAATCAAGACTTATTATTTTATTTGGTACATTTAGCATAGCAATAAAATTCGCTTTCGTGTATCTTTTATAGTTCTTATCTCCTTCAGTTCCGTTCAGGGTTAACGTAATGTTAGCCGAAGAATTTTTTAAAATACTGTAAGTGTTTGTAAAAGTTAAAACATCGCTAGTGTTGTTAACTATCCATCTATAAGAGTATGCTCCTCCTGCTAGGTTTGTTAGGTTGTAGTAAAAATTTCCAGATATATTTGAAGACGTATAATTGTTTAAACCGTTCCATTCGAGTATTACATCGAATATATTAGGTATGTCGTCGCAATTTATCTGAAATCCATAATTTCTTATTGGAGTATACTGAGAATTTGAAGGAATAGAAGTACTCATCTCTGTGGCTCTTGCACCATAAGGGAAAAATAAAAATAAAATCATTAGAGCGAATAAAAAGTGTTTTTTCATATATTATATATGATCATATAAGAAATTATCCTGTTGTATTAAAAATATAGAATAGCCCAAATATTTTATAAGATCTGTGATTAAATTAAACTTATTAAGAACCTAATATAATTAATAAAAGGTGAAAATAATGGCAACAAAGAAAAAAGCTTTCGGTGGTTATCACATAGTACCTGATGAGCATTTGGCAAAGATAATAGGAAAAGGAAAGGCCACACCATCTGAAATGACAAAGAAATTATGGGTATATATTAAAAAGAAGAAATTAGCAAGACACTAGAATTTTAAAATAACTTCTGTAGAGAAGATTTTATTATTATTATTTACAAATTTCTTTAAGGTTTAAAAACATAGAATTATTAATCTAAATAAGCCGTTGTGGCAGAATCTGGCTAATGCGCTAGCCTTGAGACAGATGATATTATGGCTTGACTCTGAATTGCGGCGTAATGAAGAGTGATAGGCATTGTGATGTCAAGATAGCTAGTGTCCGCAAGGACTTGCAGGTTCAAATCCTGCCGACGGCGTTTCTTTTTAAGCAGAAAATCAAATAAAATTATATGGTAATGCTATCTCAGGTTCTACCGTTATCTATAAATTCACTTATTCCAACCATTATCGAGATTTTATACAATACTTTGACAATCTGGATAAGTGCAACCATTGTTGCAAGAAAGGCGTCACTACAGGGAGCATTAATATTTTCTGTTATATCATATTTCATTCTTATTTTGTTAAGTTTCTTACCTATACCTTCTCTACCTTTCATTAGTACTGTGATAGTAGCTGAGATAGCAATCAAAAGCCTTCTTGCCATGAAACTCTTTGATACGGACTTCAGGCAGGGATTGAGTATTGGTGGCGTTCAAATGATTTTGAGACTTGTACTAAGACTGCCTTTTTAGCATATTTTTTATTCTAAGAAATTAAACTTATCAATGATGAAATGGCAGGATCTTTAGATGTAATATTCGAATGGATAATCTTTACACTTTCAGTTATTTTTATTTTCATAGGTTTTGGTGGCATTATAATAGTCATAACAACTTATTCTTATCATTCAGATATTACAATGCAATATGCCTATACATTTGTTTACTCATATATGTTAGTTTTAGGGATCCTTTTATTTGTTTATAGAAAGAAAATAATAGTTAAAAAATGATATTAAATGAACGAAGATTTATTTAGTCCAACGAGTTCAAAATTAGAAGACATGTTGGATTGGGTTCTAATCTGGACCGGTATAGTTCTTATTTTTCTAGGTTCAGTAGGTATGATAATAGTTTTGTTGGGTTATAACATAATAAGAGATCGTGTCCTTAACTTTGTTTTTACATTTATTAGTTTTTATATGCTTTTTTGGGGTTTTGTTTTAATATTATATCACAAAAAGATAGTAGTAAGAGAAAAATAATTATATATCTTTCTGGGAATAAACTTCAACAGTTTCTTCTTTTTTTATAACCTTTTTATTACTTTCTTTTTTCTTCCTAATTTTTGGAACATATTTTATCAAGATTATGCCAACAACAGCAACTATTGCAAATACTGTGAATATCCATATTATAATACTATAGTCAAAATCTTTATTTTCAGATATTTTCAAATAATCGATCTGAGTTTTTATTTCAGAAAGACTAGAAGCTGCGTTATTCATCTTAGTTTTTGCAGAATTTATGTTTCCTGAGTTGTAATAATCTGCTGCTGCATTTAATTCTTGTTTCAAACTAACAAGCGATTCTGATACATTCTTAACATCTTTGCCACCTATTTCAATACTCTTTAGTTCCTCTTCTAAGGATTTTATCTCATTCAAATAAGTTTCAACACTAGAAGATATATTGCCTAAAACTTCTATGGAAATATAAATCTGCTGATTACCATCTGAACTGTATATGTTTATGAATTCAGAATAATTCTTTAGCTCGACATCATTAGTGTTAGCTTCTAAAGTTAGATTGCTTTTTGATCTAGAAAGAACAACATCTGGTTTGGACACAACATGAATTAATTTTGATAATTCATCAGGGATGTTTATACTTATATTTGTAATATCTACGTTACCGCTATTTTCTAATTCGAAATTCATTTGAAAAATTTTATCAAATGTAGTTACTTCAGACCATAGATATGGCGTAATGGATAAGAAAGGCATAATAATATCGTTAGAAATGCTTTCGGTTGATGTGCTTTTATAGAAACTTACAGTGCCCTGCTTAAATCTTCCATAAGAATCATTAACATAGACATTAATCATCGAAGTTCCGTTGGGATAGTTTTCAGGTATCTTATATGTTATATTTTTTATTGAATTACCTTTTGTAGAGTTCCTGTAAATACTCACAATATTTCTGTTTGGTTTAGTAAGGTTGACAGTAATATTAAGATCCAAGTCATTGGAATAAGCATCAAAAACATTAACAGAAATTAACATATCATCAGCATTGCTGAATACATATTTATTTAAAATTATGAAAATATTCCAAGCTTTTATTAAGAATTCTGTGCTATTTTCTACAGTTTGATCGTTTATCTTAGCACTTGCTCTGATTTTATAAATACCTTCAATCAGATCAGTACCTAAAGAGTAATTCTCTGTTCTTTCTTTGGGACTAAAGGCTGTCATAGATATAGGATCCATTAATAAAGACCTATCAGGTTTAACTATTGAGAAAGATGCCTCACTTATTTCATAAGTGGAAACAGCATCAACTCTTATTCTTTCCCCTGGTTTTTTAACATAATTATCTATGAACAAATCTATCGAAGGTATATCTACTGTAAAGAAGACTTCAGCTTTTTCAGTGTTTCCTGATAAGTCTGTAGCATAAACAATTAAATGATATGAACTTTCTGATAGCTCTAAATTCAAACTTCCAGAAATTGTGACATTTGGTCTATTATTTAAACTATAGCCAATCCATGTGGTAGGCTTATCTATTAAAATATTCAACTCAATTGTTCCATTGCTATAGGTTTCGTTTAATGGGGACTCGATTGTTATTTGAGGCGGTATAATATATGTTGGGACATAGCTGTAAGTATCAGAAGAGCTCCATACATTGTTAGTGTTGTTTGCATAAAATTTCCATCTTATAGTACAATCTATACTACTCACTGTGGTTGTGACTCTGCTCCAGTCTTCAGTTCCTGATAACTGTCCTGAAGTTATGTTTGATAATTCTCCCGTACATTCATCAAAAGAAAAAATATACGAAGAAAGACCGCTTCCATCTTGCCAGAATAGGCTATGCTGGATTGCTGTTCCGGTAGTAGTCGAGTTGGTCGAATTTAAAGAGTATGTTTGAGCTCTAGCAGTAGAGCAGACTATCAGAAAAACCGTCAAAATAAACAATATAAGTTTTTTCATACAATATCTAATAAATACTTCAAAAAACTGACTTATATTTTTATAAATTCGAGTAAAGTTAATGTTTATAAATATTAATCCTTATTATTCAAAAAGTGGTATTATGGGAATAAGAAAGCCTAAGGAAGGAGAAAAAGGGGCAGAGAAAGAAGATATTAAGTCTAAAGATAAAAAGATGCTTAAGAAAAGGAAATTGATAGAGGGTATTAGAGGAATTATTAGAATAGGGGAAGTTGATATAGAAGGTGAAAAGAAAGTAAGAAATGGCTTATTAAAAGTTAAAGGCATAGGAAAATCATTATCAAAGGCTTTTGTCACTGCCGCAGGCTTAAATCCTGAGGCAATGATAGGAAGTTTAAACGACGAACAGATAAAGAAATTAGAGGATGTGATCAAGAACCCTGTTAATTATGGTATTCCTTATCACATGCTAAATAGAATATCTGATCCTCAAACAGGAAAGAATGAACATCTAACGGCTTCTGATTTGAAACTTGCTGTTAAATCTGACATTGATTCAATGAAAAAAATGAGATCCTACAAAGGTATAAGGCATGAATTGGGCTTGCCAGTGAGAGGACAGAGGACAAGATCTAGCTTTAGGACTGGAGGTATTATAGGCGTTGTAAAGAAAAAACAAGTTCCAGGAGCTGCTCCTGCAGCTGCGGGAACCACAGCAGCGCCGGCACAATCTACCGTGCCTGCAGCAGAAACTAAGACAGAAACTAAGAAAGAGACAAAGTGATTAAATGAAAAGACAGAAAAGTAAATTTGAAAGGCCGAAAAGACCATGGGACAGAGTAAGAATAGATGAAGAGAAAAAAATAATGATTAATTATGGATTGAGAAGAAAAAAGGAAATATGGAGAGCAGAATCAATTCTAAGAAACTATAGAAGAATAGCAAGAAGTCTATCTGCTGGGAGAGATAAAGAAAAAGAAAGAATACTTTTAGACAAGCTCTTCAGAATGGGATTAATAAGTAAGGATGCAAGCTTAGATGATGTATTAGGTCTAAAGATAGAGAATGTTCTTGATAGAAGATTACAAACTATAGCATTTAAAAAAGGTTTGTCTAAAACTGTTAAACAGGCTAGGCAGAACATAGTTCATGGTCATATAGCTTTTGAGGGAAGGAGAAATAGATGGCCTAGTATGCTAGTTCCTTTGGGTGGAGAAGAAAAAATAGGTCTTTATGAAAAAAGTAAACTTAAAAAGGTGTAATGATTGAAAAGATTAGAAAGACAGGAACTCAAATGGGGTATAGCTCATATCTTTAGTTCTGCTAATAACACTATAATTCACATTACTGACATAACAGGATCTGAGACTATATCGAGATTTTCAGCAGGTATGATGAGTGATAAGGATAGAGAAGGAGGTTCACCTTATCCTGCTTTATTAGCTTCATCAAAAGCTGCTGAGGTTGCTTTAGAGAAAGGAATAACAGCAGTCCATATAAGAGTTAGAGCTCCTGGTGGAATAAGGTCAAAAAATCCTGGAGCAGGAGCACAGCCAGCTATTAGAGCTTTGGCCAGGGCTGGTTTGAGAATAGGAAGAATAGAGGACATGACACCTATTGGTCATGGATTCATGAAAGCAAAAGGCGGCAGACGTGGGAGACGTATCTAATAGAAAGATTAATAAATAATAATGACTACTACTTACTAAGGTGATCAATTGAAAGTGCAAATATTAGAAAAATCTGATACTGAAATAAAATTCTTGTTGGAAGATTCTAATCCACAATTTGCAAATGCCTTGAGAAGAATAATGATGTCAGAAATACCCATCTTGGCGATCGAGTCTGTTGATTTTTCTACTAATGATTCCGTACTTTACAATGAAATAATAGCCCACAGATTGGGTTCAATACCTCTGGTTTTCAATCCAAAAGATTTCCATTCCAAGGAAGAACATGAGGATGGAAAGACTTGTGCTTCTTGTGAGGTAGTCTTTGTTATAAACAAGAAAGGATCTGGGATGATATATTCCAGAGATATGAAATCAAGCAATCCAGATGTAAAACCATTGTATGACAACATACCTATAGTGGAGTTATTTGGTGATCAGAAACTAAAACTAGAAGCTTCTGCTTCTTTAGGTCTGGGTTTAACTCATTCTAGATATCAATCTTCAAATGCTTTTTACAGATATTATCCGACGGTTAAGGTTAATGGGAAAATAGAGAACATTGAAGAGGTTGTTAAGTCCTGTCCTAAGGATGCTTTGAAAATAGAAGGTAGTAAAGCCTCCGTTAGTTTGAACTGCGACTTGTGCAAAGAATGCATAAAAGTTGCTAGACCTGAGAACTCATTAGAGATTTCAGGAGATAAAACAAGATTCATATTCAACGTCGAATCAATATCTGGTCTAAAACCAGAGGACATTGTTTTGCAATCTATCGACATACTGAAAAACAAGGTTAAAGAATTCAGTAAGGAAATAGAGAAGACCAAGTAGTTCTTCTATCAATATTTATATAAACTTTCTTTCTATATTTCTAATCACGCGGAGGTAGCCAAGTCTGGTCAAAGGCGCAGGACTTAAGATTCAAATCTTAAGTTTTGATGCAAGCTAAAACTTGCTGTGATAAGATATCCTGTCTCTTAGTGGGTTCGTCGGTCCAAATCCGGCCCTCCGCATCATGGTGATAAAGATGAGTGAACTGATTGAAGAGCTATGGAAAGAAATGAAAAGTAAAGTCAAAGATAGATCTGAAAAAGAGTTTTCAGTTTTGCAAGCGTTAAAAGGTATGGAAGAGCTAGGCGAAATAGCAGACCTAATTTTAAGAGATTATGGAGCAAAAAGAAAACATAAAGACATATCCAAAGAAGAAATAAAGAGAAGATTAGGGGAAGAAATTGCAGATGTCATGTTAGTACTACTATTGTTATCAAAGAATAAAAATATAGATATCGATAAACATTTAAAAGATAAGATAAAAATTGAAATAGAAAGGTGGAAAGCAGAAAAAGTTTTAGAATGATAAATTTAAATAAATATACAATAAAGTGATTTTATGCCTAAGAGAACTGGTCCAACAAATCCCGTATTAAAGAAATTAATAGAGGATATTAGAGAGCAGGGTCACAAGGACAATATACCCTTTTTGTTGGAAATAGCTAAAAAACTAGAAACTTCAACAAGAAAAAGACCTGAGGTTAATCTTTCTAAACTAAATAGGATTTGTAAAGAAAATGAGACAGTGATAATTCCAGGGAAAGTATTATCAACAGGAAATTTAAAGAAATCATTAACAGTTTCAGCTGCAAGTTTTTCCATGTCTGCAGTAGAAAAGATACAGAAAGCAGGCGGAAAGGCAATATCTATTAGAGAATTAATACAAAATAACCCTAAAGGTACGAATGTTAGGATAGTGATTTAATATGAAAATAGGCTGTTTACCAAACTATACACCGGAAATCGAAATTGGAGAAATGCTTGAATCAGCTTTAAGTTCAAACAGAAGGGTAGAACAAAAAGAGTTCTTAGCGCTCATAAATGCAATAACATCAATAGAAAGACAAATAGCCAGCAATTGTCTAAGAAAAGTTATAATGAGAGGCGATTATGCTACCATAATAAAAAAAGATAAAACCTATATTTCGAGGGCAGATTAATATGATAATTGATGCTGATGGTGCAATTTTAGGAAGATTGGCAGCAAAAGTTTCAAAAGAACTGCTAAAAAACGAGAATATAATTATTATAAACTCAGAAAAAATCGTAGTTAGTGGTAACCCAGATGCTATTTTTAAGAGATTTCATGAAAGAAGAGCTAGAGGAGATGTTAAAAAAGGACCTTTTTACCCAAAATATCCTGACAAGTTATTTATAAGAACGGTTAGAGGCATGCTTCCCTATAAAAAGGAAAAGGGAAGGAAAGCCTTTAGAAAATTAAGAGTTTTTATGGGCAATCCTGAAAATCTAAAAGGAGAAAAACTAGGTAAAACCTCAGGTGACTTGAGCTGTAAATTTGTCACTCTAGAACAAATATGTAGAAAGTTAGGTGCTAAACTTGGCTAAGAAAAAAATACTAATCCAGAAAATAGGAAAAAGAAAAAAAGCTATTGCAAGATCCTTCGCAGAATCAGGGAGTGGAGACGTGATAATCAATAATAAACCTTTAGAAATTTTTGAACCAGAAACTCTGAAACTATTTATAAAAGAACCGATTATAATAGCTGGTGATATTCCTAAAGGTTTGAACATAAACATCACTGTAAAAGGTGGAGGGGTTTTCGGTCAGGCTGCTGCTGCTAGGCAGGTCATAGCAAAGACCTTGGTCGGCTATGACAAGAATCTAAAGGAAAAGTTTTTAAGTTACGACAGAACATTATTAGTTGCTGACGCAAGGAGAACAGAAGTTCATAAACCTTCGTGCAGCAAGCGCGGACCAAGACGTCATAAGCAGAGGTCCAAGCGTTAATATTTACCACCGCCAGTGGTAATATGTTTTTGAAATTAGAGGTGACTGAAATGATTATACCTGTAAGATGCATAAGTTGTGGAAAACCATTAGCGCAATTATGGGAAGAGTTCAACAAAAGAATTCAGGATGGAGAAGATTCTAAAAAAGTTCTAGATGAGTTGGGCTTGAAGAGGTACTGTTGCAGATCTTTATTTTTAACACATGTAGACACTTACAAACAGATAGCAAAATACAAGAGATAAAATGAATATAACAGTTAACGTTATTCCTAATTCAAAAAACCCGGAAATCATCAGAGTTTCTGAAAATAACTATAAAGTTAGGGTTGATGCCCCACCTTTGGAAAATAAAGCTAATAAACGCTTGATCGAGATTTTAGCAGAACATTTTAATGTTTCCAAATCCTCAATTTCTATTATAAGAGGACTAAAAAGCAAAAATAAGACTGTTAAAATAGACTTGTAACTTGACTGGTTTTATGGATCATTTAGCTATAATGAAAAAATCTTGGGGATTAACCCAAAAGATTCTTAGAGGTGAAAAGACTATAGAATCCAGATGGTATAAAACAAAATATCCACCATTCAATAGAATAAAGACAGGTGATGTTGTATACTTTAAAGATTCAGGAGAACCTGTTGGAATGAAGGCAGAAGTTTCTGACGTCAAACAATTTTCTAATTTGACATCAGATAAAGTTCATGATATTCTTAAGGAATATGGAGATCGTGATGGAATAGAAAAACAAAAGATCAGTGAATTTTTTGAATTGTTTAAAGATAAAAAATATTGTATTCTCATATTTCTTAAAAATCCTACTGTTATAGAACCTTTCAAAATTAGGAAGAAAGGATATGGTTTGATGTCTGCTTGGATATGTATTAATAAAATTGAAGATATAAAGGAAAAATAAGGGCTCGTAGTATAGTTTGGTTTAGCATACACGCTTGGGGAAGCAATCCAAAATGCGTGTGACCCCGGTTCAAATCCGGGCGAGCCCATCTAAAACTAGGCCATATTTTTAAAAGAAAAACTATTATAATTATATGAAAAAAGGGTTGTCTTCAATAATTATAATAATCTTAATACTGTTAATAACAGTATCTGTGATATATGTTTCTTTTAATTGGCTTTTACCTAGTTCAGAACAGACGCAAGAGGAAGTAGGAAAAAGTTTAATAAATAAAAATGGTTGTTTGTTAATCGAGAACATAAACACGAATAACAAAAAAATTACATTAAGAAATTGTGGAAACAATGATCTTAGTAATTTTGTGGTTTATATCGATTCAACCCCCTTTATCCAATATTCTGGAAAAATAAGTGCCGGAAGCACTGGAAGCATAGATTATACAGAAGATATAACAGGCGGAATTCATGAGATATCCGTTTCTTCTAACTATGCTAATTCACCAAAAATAACTTTTAATACTGTTGGTGGAATGTGCGATGTTTACATTATCCAATCTATGATTCCCTACATGATAACAGATAGCAACAAATATTATTGTATTGCTGAAAACATTCATATTGATGATAACAATGCTATTAATTTTTCTTCAGTCGTTCAGAATACCACTTTAGATTGTCAGGACTATAATTTAGATAGTAATGATGCTACATCCAATATAGGAGTTTATCTAGAAACAAAAACTCAGAACATTACAATAAATAATTGTTATATAACTGATTTTGGAAAAGGAATCTATGTTTATGATTCAAATCATACCACTATAATAAACACAAATATTAATTCTAGTTATGGTGATGGTCTAAGCCTTATATACACATACAATAATTCAATAAACAATTTAACTTCTACTTATAATGGCGGTGTAGGCTTGTATATTTCTGAAATTCATTACAGCAATTTAACCAACATAATTATTAATTACAATAGTCAAGGTCTTAGCTTTGATTTTTCAACAAATTCTTATAATCGAATGATAAATATAACTGCTAATAATAATTATTGGAAAGGAATTTATATTGAGGATGCAGATAATAGCAATGTTTTCACAAATATAACTGCTAACAATAATAGCGATGGTTTTTTTATTGATCTTTCAGATAATAACAATTTCACAAATATAACTGCTAACAATAATAGTGGTTATGGCTTATACAGTTACTCGCATAATAACAATTTCACAAACATAATCTCGCATAATAACAGTTGGGGATTTTATTTATACGGAGGAGGATTAGAACAGAATAATAGTATAAGTGGAGGTTCTATAAGAGATAATCGTGAGTATGATTATGAGGTTGAAGGAATAGGATCAACACATAATTTTACAGAAACCAATTTTACTGGAGAAAGAAAAATTAGGTTTCGAGGAAGTTCTAATCCTTGGTTCAACTATCGCAACAGCACTTCTAACAACATTTGGTTAAGAACTAATGTTTCTACTACAACAAATATAACTAGAAAGCTAACCAACTTTACCAATGTATCAATGATTTGGAACGATACTGCTGATGTAGCTATCACAGCCAGATATAACATAACAGGACTGATACCCAACACAAATTATTATGCATATAATAATGGTGGATCTATCTTAGGTTCACCATTTAACTCTGGTTCTAATGGTATTATAACTTTTACAACAAGTTTACCTGCAGCTTCTGAACGTGAAATAAAGGTTAACACAGGTTGTGACTATTACATATCTAATCCTGATTACACAATAGACCAGAGTAATAGAATTTATTGTTTGTCCAATGACATTTCTGTTAGTTCGCCTATATCTCAACCTATAGGTGTTATAGAATTTTCTTCAGGCGTTCAAAACACTACTTTAGATTGTAAGAATTATAAGATAGATGGTAACCTTTGGAGATCATACGGAGTAAATATTAATAGAACTACAAACAAAAACAACACAATAAATAATTGTTATATAGAAGATGTTACTGACGGTATAAAATTAACAAATAATTCTTTTAATAAAATATTAAATAATACAGCTAGCAACCTTGATGGGAGTGGCATTAATTTAGTAAATAGTTCTAACAACACGATATCCAATAATACAGCTAATGGAAATTATGATAATGGAATATTGTTAACTAACAGTAAAAATAATACTATAAACAATAATATTTTTAACAACGATTATTATGGAATTTGGTTAGATACAAGCTCTAACAATGTCATAGCTAACAACATAGCTAATGGAAATATGGATGATGGCATTTGGTTATATTCTAGTTCTAATAGCAATATACTTACTAACAACACTGCTAATTACAATGGGGACGAAGGTATAACAATATCCGGTTCTAATAGCAATATACTTACTAACAACACTGCTGTTGAAAACACTGTTGTTGGATTTACTATATATAATTCAGCTTCTGGCAATATTTTTACTAACAACACGGCCAATAACAATGGAGATTATGGCTTCTTGATACTTTCTAATAGCAACACTCTGATAAATAATATAGCTAGAAACAATAGTAACGGTATGTATATTTCTTCTTCGTCCACAAACATAACAGGCGGTTCTATATTTAACAACACATATGACTATTATTTTTATTCAGCCGGCACAACAAACAATTTCACTGACACTAACTTCACATCATCCAGAAAAATATATTTCTATGACACAATTTCATGGTTCAACTATCGTAATAGCACTTCTAACAACATTTGGTTAAGAACTAATGCTTCTGCTCAATCAACAATAACTAGAAAACTAACTAACATAAGTCAAACACTAATACAGTTTAATGACACTTCTAGTGTGGTAATTACAGCAAGGTATAACATAACGGGTCTTATACCTAATACTAACTATAACGTTTATAATAACAGCGTTGCCATTACAGGATCACCATTCAATTCAAGTTCTAATGGCGTAATTAATTTCACTATAAATCTGCCTGCGGGTTCTGAGCGTATGATTAAGGTCAATAACACAACATCTTCAACACCATCTACTCCAATCCTTTGGTTCAAATTCAATGAGGCAAATGGAACAAAAACTTATGATTCCTCAGGAAATGGATTTGTTGGAAATTTTGTAGGTGAAACTTTTAACAATGGGAGATTAGGAGGTGCATCATGCAGTCCTGGTTCTGGTTTTTGTCCAATTTGGACTACCGGTTGGTTTGGAAATGCTTTAGATTTTGATGGTGGTGGTGATTATGTTAATGTTTCAGATGATTCTAGCCTGGATATAAATGATACATTCACTATAACTGCTTGGATTAAACCAAATAGCTATGGTCCAAATGGTGGTGGACGTATTGTTAATAAATACAATTCTAGTTCAGGCTTTGGATATATGTTTTATGTATATAATTCATCAGCTAATGAGAGAGAACTACATTTCTATGGTAGAGGTGGTACTTTTAATGTAGGTTCTACCGATGGCATAATCAAGATGAATGAATGGCAGCATGTTGCTGTAACTTATAATACAACACGTATAGTTTTTTATTGGAATGGTACACCGCAAGGAGGCACCGGTATTACAAATTATACTGGAACCAATGATGTAGGTTTGTTTATTGGTAACAGTAGTTATTCTAGTAGAGAATTTGATGGTATAATAGATGAAGTAAGAATATGGAACAGAAGTTTGAATCAAACAGAGATTCAAAATGAGATGAATAGCTATGTTCCAATAGAAAGGCCATTAGCTTCTTGGAAATTTGAAGAAGGTTCTTCAACATATGCTAATGATTCTCATGTATGGGTCAATGGAACTTATGGTTCTTCATTAAGCTTCGATGGAAATGATGCTGTAGATGTAACCAATATTCCTAATAGCTCCTTGACTGTTATGGCATGGATTTATCCAACACAGGTTGATGGTGATCAGAGAGCCATAGCTTCTGTTTGGGGTTCTGGTAGTGAGTGGTTATTCAGAATATTCAACGATTCTTCATTGCCATATAGACTGCAACTTGCTATAACTAATACATCATCATCAAATAATTATGAGGATTCATACTCTAATAAAATAATTAACTTAAACCAATGGGCTCATGTAGCTGTTACATATGATATTCAAACAAAACAAGTAAAGTTCTATAAAAATGCAACCCCAGAAGGGAGTGATACATTAGTTGGGAATATGAGAGATAGTACAGATATTCTTAGAATAGGTGCTCAGACTACTGGTAGTTTTGACTTTTTCATCGGAAAGATAGACGAAGTAAAAATTTGGAATAGAGTCTTAACCCAAGCAGAAATTCAAACTGAAATGAGCACACCCTAATTCTTAGTAAGTAAAACAACCCTACTATCTTTCTTCTCATCTTTAACTTTATAGCTTATAGAATCGGCAATTTTTTCAGCAAACTCTTTTATTTCCTCATGAGAAGCCATGTCTTCATATCTAATTCTATTCTGCAATCTAGCAAAACCAACAGACATTCCAGCTTTTATCTCAACAAAATCTGGCAAGGTCTTGCAAATAAGTTTGGAGTATTTTTCAGGCTCAGAGAAATTAAAATTTTTAACCATGGTCATTCTTATTACTTTTCTTGTTTCCAGACTTGGAAATAAATCTAATGTTTTGTTTAATCTTTCCCAAGCATCATTTATCAACGGTTTCTGAACCCTTTCCATCATCTCTTTGCTGTTGCTGCACAGAGAAACGTAGAGCTGGGTTGGTAGTGTTTCCAATTTTTCTAACCTCTCTGGCAGCGTTCCGTTGGTTACAAGAAACGTTTTGATTTTGTTTTTATGAAATAATTCTATAAGCTGAGATAATTTCTCATAGAATGTAGGTTCACCTGCTAGGGATATAGCTACGTTAGAAGGATTCATGGCTTCTTTTAGAAGTTTCTCTAAGTGAGGAACCCCACCCAAACCTGTTAACAGTTCTCTCTGTGCTTTTATTGATTTCTCAAAGATTTCTTCAGGTTCATCTATATTTCCTATCCATTTAGGAAACGTTATAGATGTATCACGCCAACAGAATGCGCATCTTAAAGTACAACAGGGAAGGGAAGGTGTCATTTGTAAGCATCTATGAGACTTTATTCCAATATCTCCATAGAATTTTTCCTTATAACAAAATTCTTTTTCTCCAGATTTGATAGATTTTCTGGTCCATAAACAGAGCTTTACAGCACTGTGGTTGCCTACTATTTTATAACCAGCTTTTTTCAGCTTTTCAAAATTTTCTTGATTAGACATGCTTATTAATTTTAAGTAGCAAGATTTAAATTATACTATGGAAAAAGGAGTTTCACCAATTTTTTCAATTATTTTAGTTCTGTTAATAGCTTTATCAATAACTGCTCTTTTAATGTTATTTTTACCTCAGGCAACCGTAGGGACTTTTCCAGACAAATCTTTCAACAATTCTTATGCAAGGTCAAGAGCATGCCTAAACATAGAAGATGTAAATTCAGCTGAACAAAAAATTACATTGAAAAATTGTGGTAAAATTGAACTTAGTAATTTTGTAGTTTACATTGATTCAAGGCAAGTTGCCTATTATCCTGGAAAATTAAATGCTAGTGATTCTACACAAATTACTTATTCAGAAATTATCCCTACAGGTTATCATGATGTTTTTGCCACAGCAGATCTATCAGAGACACCTGTTATGAATTTAAGTTTCATGTCTTCGTACGGTTTGTGCCAGATAATCATCAGTTCTTTACCTTACAACATTACCAATAATAATACCTACTATTGCATTAACACGGCTATGAATACAAACTTAGACAAAACGGCAATACAGTTCGGTAACTCTACTTCCTGGATAATACAAAATTCAACTCTAGACTGTAGAGGTTATAATTTAGATGGCAAGGGTATTGCAGGCACTAGAGGCATCTACCTAACAAATAGCAACACAAAGAATAACATAATAAAGAATTGTAATGTTACTGATTTTGAATGTGGAATCTATCTTTATAATGGACCTAACAACAATGTTTTGAACAACATCACAATTAGGAATAATACTTGTGGCATTTATCTTAACTCTACCTCTCTTAACGACATATCAAGCAGTTCAATATTCAACAATACAATTGATTATTTTCTTAATTCAACTGGCACAACAAACAATTTCACTGACACTAACTTCACATCATCCAGAAAAATATATTTCTATGACACAATTTCATGGTTCAACTATCGTAATAGCACTTCTAACAACATTTGGTTAAGAACTAATGCTTCTGCTCAATCAACAATAACTAGAAAACTAACTAACATAAGTCAAACACTAATACAGTTTAATGACACCTCCAACGTAGCTGTAATAGCTGGATATAACATTAGTGGTTTAATCCCAAGTTCAACCTATAATGTTACCAACAATTCAGTTCAAATCGCAGGTTTACTCAATTCAGGTTCTAATGGCGTAATTAATTTCACGATAAATCTGCCTGCAGGTTTCGAGAATGTCATTAAAATTAACAAGACAACAGGATTCTCTTGTGGTGATGCTGTTCTATGTTTGAAGTTTGATGAAAACGGAGGAAGCACTGCTTATGATTCTTCGTCCTATAACAACTATGGAACTATCAATGTTTTAGGCAGAAATAGAGTTAAAAACCCAAGTTTTGAAAGCGATAAACAATACTGGGGTTCTGGCAGTGGAACTTGGGACATTGTTACAGATGTAAAATATCACGGAAGTAAGTCTTCAAGATTCCAAGACCTTACTGCAGATTCTGGTGATGAAAAAACGGGTGATGTTGTCGTACCGGTAATTGGTGGACAAAATATTACCGTAAGTATGTTTAGCAATGGAAGTAATATAGTTCAAGGTGGTCAAGGTTGGCATAAAGCATATTTAACTGGAAGGTGGCTTAATTCAACTGGATATGAACTTGGTGGAACTTTTCCTGATATGGTTATAGGTGATGGAACTGGTTCATGGAATTGGAAAAGAACTAACAAAACATTTACTGCACCAGCAGATGCCGTGAACTATAGATTTTCTTTAGGCCTTAGAGGAAACTCTACTGGCACATTATGGATGGATGCTGTTCAAGTTGAATATGGCAATAATGCAACAGATTATATAGATACACCATGGGTAACAGGCAAATTTAATTCTGCTTTAGATTTCGGAGGTGGAACATGGAACAATGGAGATTATATTAATATTTCAGATTCCGATAGTTTACATGTGATTAATAACTTTACAATTGCAGTTTGGGTGTTTAATAGGGGTTATGTACAAACTCAATATTTTTTAGCCAAAGACTGGGACTATGGTAATAACATGACTTATGCTTTTTATCCTTTTGGAAGTAGCCTAAGTATAGAAATAAATTTAAATAATAGTGGTTGGAGTACAGGCTATACCCTTCCAAAGAGTCAATGGAAATATATTGCTACAGTCTGGAATGGAACTAATCTTAGTTTTTACTCGTTCAATAATGCAGGAACTTTGGAATATTTCAGTTCTACAGCTAAATCACTTAGTATAATGAATAATAAACATAGACTTTTAATAGGCGCTAGAAGTAGTGGAAGCACAACTTCATGCTATCATCTTAACGGAATAATAGATGAATTAAGAATTTGGAATAGAAGTTTAACCCAAGCAGAAATTCAAACTCAATTGGGTTATGGTTAATCTTTAATTACTATATTAACCTATAGATTTTCATGGCAAAGAAAATAAATAAAAGGCAGAAAATTTCTAAAAAACAAGAATTACCTAAATTTAAAATTTTCAAAAGAAAAGCAAAACCTTTGCCAGAACTTAAAAAATTTAAAGTTAGATATGCTTTGATACCTCCCTTTGCAGGAGTAAACATCAAATGGAGTGACGAAAAGAACGAAACCTTATATAGCGTCAGTGAACCAGAACTAACAGATGATGAAAAACAAATAAAAGATAGAATCGTTAATGGTTTGTTAGAAATATTAGACATCGAGCTCTCTGCTATAAAAAACAAGGGAGAAGCCATAGAATATTTGGAAGGGAACGTCAAAAAAATTCTGGAAGAATATCAGATAGATCTGTCTAACAGGTCTTATCTTAAGATAATGTATTATATTTTCAGAGACTTTGTTGGTTTAAACAAAATAGAACCTCTGCTTCAGGATCCTTACATCGAAGACATTTCATGCGATGGTACAGGAGTTCCAATATACATTATTCATAGAAAATATGGTTCTATTAAAACTAACATAGCCTATAATGATGCAAAGGAATTATCAGAGTTTGTTGTAAAACTCGCTGAAAGAGCTGGGAGATTTATTTCTTATGCAGAACCTTTGTTGGATGGAACATTGCCAGATGGCTCGAGAGTTCAAGCATCCTTTGCTAAGGATGTTACAACAAGAGGACCATCCTTTACAATCAGAAAGTTTGTACAAATACCTCTGTCACCTATAGACCTTATTAACAGAAAAACTGTAAGTAGCGAGATACTAGCATATTTATGGTTGGCTGTTGAGAATGGAGCTTCAATTCTAATAGCTGGTGGAGCAGGTACTGGAAAGACCACTATATTAAATGTCTTATCGATGTTTATCCCGCCAACAGCTAAGGTAGTATCGATAGAGGATACTAGAGAGTTGAACCTTACTCATGAAAACTGGGTACCGTCTGTTACAAGAATAAGTTTTATGAAGGGTGTTGGAGAAGTTTCTATGTTTGATCTATTAAGATCATCCTTTAGACAGACACCGGATTACGTTATAGTCGGAGAGATAAGAGGCAAAGAAGCTTATGTGATGTTCCAGGGTATGGCATCTGGAATACCTGCTATGGGAACAATGCACGCAGGAAGAGTTGAAGACGTTATTTACAGATTAGAGACCCCCCCAATAAATCTTTCACCTTCTTTAGTCGATACTTTAGATTTGGTAGTATTAATGACTCACGCAAGAGAAAAAGGAGAGTCTGCAAGAAGGATCAAGGAAATAGACGAAATACAATCTGTGGATGCTGACACAGGAAAATCAAGAGAAGTAAGGTATTATTACTGGTTACCTGACAAAGATAATTTTGGCAAATTCGCTGGAGATTCCTGGTTCTTGCAAGAATTGTCAAGAACCAAAGGCGAAAGCATTAACGATTTAAAAAAAGAAATCGAAAAAAGAATGTTTTTGTTAGATTGGATGCAGAAGAAAGGAATAGCATACTTCAAAGATGTTGCAATTTTGTTCTCAGAATATTATAAAGATCCAAAAAAAGTCTTGGAAAGAGCTGGAGTTATAAAGAAAAGAAAAGTATCTAAGAAGAAACATAAGAAAAAATCTAAGAAGTGATTAGAAAACCAGGTATTTTAATGCTTCACTTACATTTTCAACTTCTATTACTTCTATCCCTACATCTTTTCCTATATTGATTGTAACTTCTTTGTATTTTGTTGTGCAAAATATAAAATTAGACCTTTGTATGCAGTTTTCTTCAGGTTTCAAATATGTCTGAGTTCCTTGACCTTTTGGAACTAGGAGTGTTTTCATGCCAAGGTCCTTTGCAGCCTTTGCTTTTTCTAGAACTCCTCCCACCTCTCCGATTGTTCCATCAGGATTTATTGTTCCTGTCATCATAACATCACTTTTGATTTGTTTATTTTCTATGGCTGCTATTGTAGCTACTGTTAATGCACCACCAGCTGAAGGCCCTCCGACTAGGGTTGCGTTACTTTTTACAGTATAAACCAAATCATATTTTTCCAAATCAATTTTTGTCACATTTTCAGCAACATACTTTGCTATCTGCATTGACTGTTGAGTGTCGACCCAGAACAATAATTTTTCGATGTTTGTCAAGATTTTCCCGTCTCCTGGTTTTGCTTCTACTATCAGTGGTGTTGTGACACCGTTACCGTTTTGATCTATTGCCGCTAGATTTATCGTAGCAGACGAATAAGATTCGTTTGGCGTTACATATACGTATTTTGTTTCTGTTTTCGTCTCTGGAGGTTGATAGTTTAATACGTAGGCATAATAACCAACCCATATACCAAATAAGGTTCCAATCAAAAATATGGCTAAAAAAAGCTTCTTGCTAGATTTTTGCTTCTGATATTGATACTTCATAGAAACATAGTTTTATTTTCAAAATTTTTAAAGCTTTCTAAAAATATGCAGAGGATACGCTCTTGGTAGCTGCTAAAGACTTACGAAGCTTATCCTATTAACCTTCTCCACTTCGCACTCCTGCAAACGCCATTACTACAGTTTACTAGTGCTTCCTTCCGGATCTCCTAGATTTTGCCATAGCAACAACTCTGTAGGACGAAGCTTCTCAGTCAGTTAACAGGGCTTCATAAACCTTTAGCATCGTCCTCAAGCTTCAATTGCGCCATGAACCGGATTTGCGCTTACAGAGAACCGGTAGCTCTCCAATCTAATCCTCTGCAAAAATAGATTAAAATTCCAAACTATTTAAAATCACCACAAAATTTAAATACATAAGAAGAAAACTCATATTCATGGCAGATATAAGGACACTTGTTTTTTGGCTTATAGGAACCATATGCATATTCTTTGGAGCTTTGATAGCAGGTTCTGTTGAGCCTGTTGTGGGTTCAACCACAGTCTCTATAGTAATGGCCTATTCGTTGGCATTCATACTAGTACTGTTGGGCGGGATGTTTTGGATATCAACAGCCATATTGCAGACACAAGAAGAGGAATAATATCTTTGAACATGAAGTTTTACGATTTTAATATGAAATGCTCATCTTAGAAAATAATTATAACACTTCTGTCTTTCTAAACTCAAACTGTTTTAAAGGATAGATTTTGCTCACGATTTTTCTTATCTTTTGTTGCAGTTTACCGTCAATAACTTCCCTTATGAACTCTTCTGTTTTCATCTTGCTTACGTTCTCTTCTATGAAATCGCTTATGCACTTTCTTATCTTGGTATTGATTTCATTGCTGACCACTCTATTAGAGATTGCTATTGATTTTATCCTCAATTTATTATCCTTTAGGTTTACAACGTTGTTGATATCAATTCTATTCGATCTTCTTCTTACAATCCTTGCCAAAAAATCTTTTGTGCAATCATGTCCAAAGAATTTTGTTACAGCCTTCTTGCCATTAACGTTTTCTATCTTGAAGTAGAATTTCAAATAATATTTGTTCGGATCTCCTGTTATATCTGTTAGGCTAGTTTCTATGGTCCTTCCTTTTAATTTTTCTGGATCAATGGCTAGAGTCTCACCTATAACAAAATCTCCAAAGAAGCTTGGTGCAACTATCTGATACCATTCCTTGCCGCTTAATTTAGATGCCATAGAAATTAAATATGCTATATAGATTTATAAACCTTATTAAATTCATTTTTTGCGTGTAAAAACTATGTCTCGATAGCTATCGATTTCTTAAGAATGTTCTCACAAATCTCAATGAACTTTTCTTGGGAATCAAGCGGTATAATTGCTCCTGCTGCTGATTCATGGCCGCCTCCCCTACCACCACAGGTCCTAGCAGCCTCTACTATCACACCTCTTATATTAATGTTCTTAGATCTTGCTGAGATTTTAATGCCGTCCTTGGAGTTCCCGAAGCCAATGATTGTTTTTTCCACAGGCCTGAAGAGCATTGAAACTATGGTTCCGATGAAGTTTTCATTTATGGCATCTTTGCCTAGTATGTAATTAGCACAGTCGGTCTGTTTTATGCTTTCAGGATTGTTTTCTATCCATCTCATATAGTTTCCTATGATTTTCCTATAAGCCTTTAACAAGTTCCTAGCAGTTCCTAACATTTTTTCGTTACCAAGACATAAAGCCAGACCTATTGCTGGTTCGTTCATATTAGCACAAGCATTCAATATAGTGGCAAACTCTTTAGCATCCTTCAGTTCGTCAGGGAAACTTTTCAGAGTTAAAATACTACCAAAGATTAGTTTTTTATCAAAACTCTCATGGTTTAAACTCTCCTTGACGATGGCGTCGGTAAGGTTTCTTTTCTCTTCATTATCTAAATCATTAAAGGTTCTCCATTCACCGTTCTTTTGGGTTTTGATGCCTATCTCTGATAAAAACTGAATTGTCTTTGACTCTCCATCCAATTCTGGAATTCCAGAGAATTCTAGAGACTTGTGTAGAGGCCTTGAAAATCTTCCAAAAAGATTCAAACCTATCTCAGCCTCTATCATAGGAGTCTCAAAAAGTTTAGAATCGGTCGAATATGAGACGTCACCTACGGTTCCAACTATTGCCAAAGGAGCCAAAGAATTATTTTTGAGCATTTCCTTTGCTAGAAGGTAAGTTATGCCTGATCCTGAGAGTTTCAGGTCAACCTCCTCAGGATTTATATGTATGATGTTTTTTGATGGTGAACCTTCTATTTGGTGATGATCAAGAACTATTGTATCCAAGTTTAGTTTGTTCAGCATGTCCAGATAGCCAGAACCCATATCTGTGAAAATTACCAGTTCAGGCTTTTTTTCACCCAACTCTTTTATTAGCTCATCACTAATTCTATTAACAAAGGTTACTTGGAAATTTTTATTTGATTGGATAAGAACAGAAGATATTATCGAAGCAGCCGCTATCCCATCGCAATCCAGGTCAGAGACGATCTGTATCAAACCTTGGGTAGAATTTATCTTTTCTATTGCCTTGTTTATAAGATCAATGATTTGTTTCATCAGAATTATTATTAAGTTGAAATTATATATTACTTTGCAGTTTCAACCAACAATTTTGCTCTTTCAGGTTCATAGGTAAAGTCTTTGGGTAATTTCTTGTTCTTAACATAATATTTTATCAATCTTCTTATCTTACTTTCCAAAAGTTCTAATCCATGCTTAGAAGTATAATCCTTTTTGCTCTTTACTAGATGATCTCTAACAGCAACAGCTCTTTTCAACAAATTCAACAAATCTTCAGGTATATCAGATAAAAGGCTGTTTTCTTCCAATATCTTCATTACATTTTTTCCTGTTATTGATTTAACAGAAGGTATACCATACTGATCTCTCAGAACTCTGCCTATGCTCGAGGAATTCAAGCCATCTTTTCTTAGCTTTATAACCAGTCTTTCAATTTCCTTATCCTTATATTCAACCCACTTTGCTTGCACTGTTGGTTTTTTACTACCAGATTTACCCTTTCCTCTTGAATGCATTCTAGCCATGTTCTACCCCTATAAATTGTGATATTATGTAAATAACTATTCCAATCATAACAAAAAATGAACCTAATATAGCTAAAACAATTGTTCCTTGAATGAAACTGCCTAAACCAATTCCAGATGATACCATTATGGCTGAAACAAGAATAATAACGAAACTCACGTTTTCTATGTATTCTCTAGTGCTAGATCCTTTTATCCACTTTTTAAAATTAAACTTTTCTTTTGCATGATGTATTTCTGTTTTATGTTCTGAATGCTCTTTATGTTCTTCTAACTTATGTTCATGTTGTTCTTCTGTCATCTCTTAACATACCTTCCTCTTTTTTCTATATCATTTAAGGTATCTAAAACTTTATTAAAGTTATCATTTGTTTGTTTATAACCTTTTATAAAACTTTCCCATAAAAGATTTAAGTACTTGAAATGAGTTGATTTGAAGGCTTCTTTCAAAACTGATAAATCTATGGCTTGGTTTTCTATCCTTTTGGAAAATTCGCCTAGGCCGAAGTCTATCAAGAATATTTTATTATCTTTTAAAATCATATTACTTGTTGTCAAGTCACCGTGAATAATACCATTTTTATGCAACAGACCTATGATTCTACCCATCTCTTCTGTTATTTTTTTCCTGTTTTCATCATCCGTCTCATTTAAGAATTCCTTTAATCTTTTTCCATCAATGAATTCCATGCTTATTTTGAATTCTTTTTCATCAACAGAAATTATTCTTGGTGTTTCTATGCCATATCTATTGACTTCTAGCATTAACCTGGCTTCCTTTCTAGTTCTAAGTTTCCTTAACTTTTCATCTATTTGTGTAATTCTATAGTTTTTCTTAACCCTCTCTTTGATTAGATTAGAATCATCTAGATACAGAACTGCTTCTGCTCCACGTTTTAATATTTTCATATAAAAACCATAATTTGCTCTATTTAAATATTTTTCTTATAAAGACTTTATTATGATAGAAGACAATCCATATGTTAGGATAGGACTAGTTGACGAGAAAACTGGCAAGGAAATTATTTCTATAGGTATTATAGCAGATCGTTCTAAAACATCATCTTGTCCTAGGATTTCCGCTGAAACTGCAATACCTTTTTCTTTAGAAGATATTACTGACCCACTACATAAACCATATCCAATCATTTTAACAGGAAAAAATCCTTTCAGAGTACGACCCTGCAGTAGTTGCGATAGGGTTACGGTAAAAGGCGAATTTAAACCTAGAAAGGGCAGCGAAAATAAATTTAAATGCGTAGCTTATAATGGAAGTGTAACAGAAACAGGTTACTATCCCAGTGGGACTTCACAACAGAATTTATCTAGCATTCCTTTGGAATAATATTTTGGAAGAAGTTTGTTGTACCATAAGTCAAAAAATATCTTCTGGTCAGTTTTAGGTAAAGGTCTACCTTCTTTTGCCTTTTCTGCAATATTTACAGCAGCAGCTGCATACTCTACAATCTGTATAACCTCAACCCTTAGAGGAAGATTTTTATTTAATGTTTGAATTCTTTCAATAAACTCTTTAATTTTGTTTTCAATATTATCTTCATAAACCAATGCAGGTAAGTAAATGTAGAAATCAGTTTTCCAGTCCAAAAACAATTTGGCTGTTTCGAACTGTTTTTCATAAAATTCTGGTTTGGCGCATGTAATCATTGAAAAATCTTCTTTGCAAACTCCCTTGAAACAACCTACTACTCCTATGTTTTTCTTTTTCATGACATCTTTCAAATCGCTTTCTGATTTTTCAAGATACTTAGAGGTTGAAATGTTGGTATCAATCCAAATATAAACTTCTTTCAAATCCATTTTCTCTAATTCTCTATAAACATCCAGAATTATTTCAGGCACTATTATAGGTTCACCACCACTTATTCTTATAACATTTAATGGTTCTTCAGATTCTTTTCTTGCCTCTGAGAAAATTTTAATTATTTCTTTTGCAGAAAAATATTTTCCATATTTTGTATCAGCGGTTTTTTGTCCTTTAGGAACATAGCAGAAATTACAATCATAATTACAGCCAGCTACTTGTACTGTAAGAGATTTATTATATTTTTTCGGGTCGCCATTCTTACCTTCTAATCTATAAGCAGCAGAATATGGAGGATTCTGGAATATAATTTTTTTAATATTTTTAACAGGAATAGACCATATGTTTTCTGATAAACCCAATAATTTTGAAGACCAAATATACTTTATACCTAAAGCAAGTATTTCAGGTTTTAAATACCATTTGAACTTGAAATAATCTTTATACACAATTTTTTCTTCTTCATGTTTGAATTCTTCCCCGCTTCCTCTTATTTTAGTGATTATATATTTTCCATTTTTCATCATTTTAGGTCTTATAATTTCTGCTCTCTTTTCAGGATCAAACATAGAATCACTTTCTTCCTGATATTAATTTTTCTGTCGAATTTTTTAAAATTTTGTATTTTTTCCCTGCTACTCTTAAGACCTCTTCTCTACTTATAGCCGTCCCTAAAAAACATTTTTCAGGCAAGGAACATGGATACTGATTACGTGTAAGGTCTAGTGCTCTGCCATCAAGTAGAACATTCCATATATGAGTGCCATAGATGATATCATCATATCCTATTAAGCCGAATCTCAGGCTTCCTCTATAGTAGTCTTGAACAACTAGGGAAGTCGGACCGCACTGGCCTCTTGACGGATTAGAAGATTCCCAAAATTCATCAGAACTTGTTTCTTTTGACCAGCTTTGTCTTACGGCATTTTTGAGAACTTTCAAACTGACTTTTGTCATGCCTAAAGATAGAAAATAAAATTTATAAAGTGGGCGAGGCCGGATTCGGACCGGCGACCTTTCGGTCTCTGATACCAATTATCAGCTTCGTCGGAAAATCCTCGAACGCTATTGGCACAATTTCCACCAGACTGAGCTACCCGCCCATGAGATAGAATATTATTCTAATGCTTTTAAATATTAGATTTATTGTTTTGGTTTGAGCCTAGTTATGAAATAGGTTATCACTACAGAAATAATAGTAACTAAAATCGCAACGTAATATTTGTAAATAAGGTTCCCTACGGATGGAAATAAAGTGTCTATAGTAGTCTTTATCGCATCATTCCAGCTCAAAGCAGCTACCAAACCCATGGCAGAAATTATAAGTGTAGCAAAATTTTCCCTAAAAGCTTTAGTGAATTTAGAAACTTCATGATTTATTATCATACTTCTTTTTTGCTGTTTCCAATCAGGACGTTCTGCGGGTCCATTAAAAACTTTATTTATGGGTTTAGTAATTATCTTTGTAATATTTTTAGTAATCTTAACATCTTCTGGCATGAAATCACTGTATATTTTTTCGCTGGAATTATTTATTAGTAAGAACTAGTTTTTAAAGATTGTTATCCTAAAAAATCTAGTTTTGGATACAGTGGACCGACTGGGATTTGAACCCAGGATCTCTGCCTTGCGAAGGCAGCGTCTTTCCACTCGACTATCGGCCCAACATGAATAATTAGAACTTAGAGATTAATTAAATTTTTATGCCTAAACTTTGGTAAACATGTTCTTTATTTTCTAAAATGCCTTCAATTATATCTTTAACGTCTTCTTCGCCGCAAGGGAGAATATAAGCTTTTCTATAATTTGTGTCTAATACGTCTAGCAAAGTCCCTAGACCACTTTTAGCGTCTTTAGGCAATCTGCTTACCTCGTGTAATTGCATTCTAGCAGTGTTTGCTGTTCTTTCTTCTAGGGGCGGTAGCATTTTGTTATTAGCTATAAGGTGATTTAATAATGCTTTTTTAACTTCGTCACTTCTCATATATTTAGAGAATTTGGCTAACAAAAGATCAAGCCCCACATCTTTAAAGGCCTTTTTCCCCATCTTTTCAAGACTATCTTCCCAGTCTACCAGTGGAAGGCCAAAAGAAAAGCCCCAAGAATTATGATCTCGCAATGTTTCAGGAAAGCTCTGAACCATAACATAACCCGTTTCAACAACGTCAGTCATTAATTTATCCATGTCCTCAATCCCACTTTTCAATTTATCTGAAAACTTAGATTTTCTTAAAGGGATCCTTTGAGGGGCATTTTCTAAATTTTTTCTTAGTTTTTCCCACAGCCCTTTTAAATAATTTAATTCATCTTTGCTAACAAAATTTCTTGGTCTGTTTGTTCTATAAAAAACCAGATTTTCATGTATCTCATGAGAGTCATCTAGTATTCCATTTAATTTGTCTCTTACAGGCTTGTTCCAAGGATATACGGATTTTACAGAACCTTCACCTATTTTATACATCGCGGATTCTAGATTTCTTAGGACATCTTCTCTATACTTAGAATCGTTCTCAATATGAAAGAAATTTACACTATGTAAGAAACCTAATAAATCTTGTACTTCTTTTCCCATAATTCTAATTCTTTAGTAAGAAATTTAAACTATAATCATTGAAACTTTATTATGATTATCGCAGCCATATCTGATTTAGACCCCTTGGGAGTTGAGTTAGAACCATTTTTAGATATGTTAAAGAAAATAAAAGAACCAGACCTATTTTTGTTGGGCGGGGATGTTTATGAATATAGAAGCCCGGAAATATATGGCCTTGTTCTTGATTTTTTGAAACTAATAAAATGGAATTGCCCTATAATAGCTGTTTTCGGTAATAGAGAATTTGACGAAGATAGAGACGATATAAGAAAAATATGTAAAAAAAAGATAACATTCTTGGAAGAAGAGAAAATTGAAATAAAAATTGAAAATAAAACTGTTGGAATAGTCGGAACAGAAGGATCTTTGGATGTACCGACTTGGTGGCAATTTACCCACACGAAAAATATTAAAAATATTTATGATGAAAGAAGAGAAAAGGTTGAAAAATTGTTAAAAGATTTAAAAACAAATATTAAAATTCTTTTGATGCACTATTCTCCTACTTACAAAACATTGAAAGGTGAAGACCCTAGAGTTTATGGAGGTCTAGGCTCTAAAAAATATGAAAAGGTCTTGATTGACAATAGACCTAGCTTTGTTGCTCATGGTCATGCTCATTATGGTATACCTTTAGCTTTTGTTGGTCCTGTTCCAGTTTTTAATGTCTGTTTTAACATAAATAGAAAGATTGTTGAAATAGACCCTGAAAAACTGCCCAAAGGTGGCCTAGAGAGGTTTACTAGCTAATTTATTTATTTGTTCGCACAAAAGCTTTCTCATGCAAACAAGGTATAATCCTAAGGAAGTTGAACAGAAAATTCAGAAGTTTTGGCAAGAGAATAGTATATTCAAATTCGATAGAAACAGCAACAAACCTAGCTTCTGTGTAGACACACCACCTCCGTTCACTTCAGGAATCCCTCATATGGGACAGGTTCTTTGGTGGACATGGATAGACTTAATTTCAAGATACAAGAGGATGAGAGGTTTTAATGTTCTTCTGGCTCAAGGTTGGGATTGTCATGGTTTACCAACAGAGCTATATGTTGAGAAAAATTATAAGATTGGTAAAAATTTCAAGGAAAGGTTCTTAGAGCTCTGCAAAGAATGGACAAAAGAATGCATAGGAAAAATGAAGAGCAAAATGATAGAGATGGGTTATTCTGCTGATTGGGATTATGAATATTCCACTGATAACGATGATTATTTGGCGTTTGTGCAAAAAACCCTGCTCAATCTTTATTTTAAAAAACTTTTGAAAAGAGTAGAACATCCTGTTATGTGGTGTACCAAATGTGGAACGAGCCTAGCAAAAGCAGAGGTAGGCTATAAGGAAAAAGAAGGAACCCTCTATGACATAAGAATCCCGGTTGGTGGCGAATTCATAGCAATATCAACAACAAGGCCAGAGTTTCTACCAGCGTGCGTGGCAATATTTGTTCATCCAGAAGACGAGAGATATAAAAAATTCATTGACAAGAAAGCAATACTTCCTATATTCAACAGAGAAGTTCCAATACTAGCAAACAGAGAAGTTGACAAGGAGTTTGGAACAGGTGTTGTTTACTTATGCACATATGGTGATGAATCAGATATAAAGTGGCAAAAGAGGTTTGGTTTGCCATGCATAAATATTATAACAGAAGATGGAAAACTAAATGAGAACGCAGGAAAATTCAGAGAATTAAGCTTAGAGGATGCAAGAATTGCAATAGTCGAAGAACTGGGAACAATAGGCTTGTTACAAGAAGAAAAAAAGTTCAAACACAATGTCCTCTGTCATACAGAAAGAAGTAGCTGTCTAAATCCAATAGAGTTCTTGACAAAGAAACAATGGGCAATAGAGGCTGTGAAATATTCTAAAGACATCTTAGAGTTAGCAGGAGACATAGAATGGTATCCTGATTATATGCAGAAGAGACTGATTAATTGGGTAGAATCAATGGATTGGGATTGGATAATTTCTAGGCAAAGGGTTTTTGGAACGCCCATACCATTTTGGCACTGTGAAAAATGCGAAAAGATATTCTATCCTAAAACAGAGGAGCTACCAATTAATCCTGCTATTCAAAAGTACTTGCCGCAGGAAAACTGTGAATGTGGAGGAAAAATAATTGGAGAAACTGATGTTTGCGATTGTTGGGTCGATACATCAGTGACGCCTTTAGTAATCTCTGGCTACTGGAAAAATGATGAAGAACTGTTCAGGAAATTATATCCTAATGACGTTAGGCAACAAGGTCATGACATAATAAGGACGTGGGGTTATTATACGATGTTGAGATGTTTTCTAGAGGCCACGAGAAAACCTTGGAAAAAAATGCTGATAAACGGCATGATTCTTGGTTCGGATGGCAGAGAAATGCATAAGAGTTATGGAAACATTGTAATGCCTGATGAAGTTTTATCTAAAAACGGGGCGGATGCGATAAGGACTGGTATGATAATGATGGGGGCACAAGGGAATGACATTCCATTTTCCTGGAAGGATATGGAATTTGCCTTTAGGTTCCTTACAAAATATTGGAATATTCTAAGATTTTCAACCAGTCATTTGGAAAAGAAAGATACTATAGGCATAACCACAACCGATTCTTGGATAACAACAAAGCTTCAGAAAGTTATAAAGAAGGTAACAGATGACCTGGAAAATTTTCAGTTCGCGTCTGCTTTCGAAACTTTGCATAACTTTGTTTGGCATGATCTGGCTGACAATTATCTGGAAATGATAAAATACAGATTATATGAAAACAAAATGAAAGAACAAGCTCTGTACACTCTTTATAACGTAATCATTTCAGTAAACAAGATGCTGGCTCCAATAATGCCTCACATAACAGAGGAGATATGGCAAAACTTCTTTAGGAAATATGAAAAGGAAATCTCAGTTCATATTTCCAAGTGGCCAGATTTCAATGAGAGTTTAATTGACAAAGAAAATGAATCCATAGGTGATATAGCAGTTGCAATAATATCATTTTTAAGACAGTATAAAAGTAAAAGAGGTTTGTCTCTAAATTCTCCAGTTGAAAAAATAACAATAGAATGTGATTCTGAAACACAGAAAAGGATAGAAGACGTTTTCGATGACATCAAAGGAACTATTAAGGTAAAGGACATAGAGTTTGGAAAGGGAGATATTGATTTAGAAAATTATAACATAAAAATAAACGTAAGAATTTAGCTTGATGCATCTTTATGGAAGAACATATCTATAAACTAAGAAAATTGCTTGAAGAAATATATAAGATTAGAGGAAGACATACAGAGTTGGTTAGTGTCTACATTCCTGCTGGCTATAACATTCAAGAAATAGTTAACATGCTTAAGCAAGAATACACCTTGACAGAGAATGTAAAGAACAAGACTGTTAGAAACAACGTTCTTGGCGCCATAGACAAAATATTGCAGGAACTAAGATTTTTTAATAAAACTCCTGAAAATGGTTTGGTTTTGTTTGCAGGAAACGTCTCAGAGGTTGAAGGGCAGACAGATATTAAGGTTTGGATCATTCATCCTCCTGAGCCATTGAAGATAAAGAAATACTGGTGTGACCAGAAGTTCGAGACAGAACCTTTACAAGACATGGTGGCTGAAAAAGAATTGTACGGATTACTAGTCATGGACAACAAGGAAGCTACTATAGGTTTATTAAAAGGCAAGAAGATTGAAACCTTAAGGAACATAGATTCCATAGTTCCAGGAAAGTTTAGAAAAGGTGGACAGAGCGCTGGTCGTTTTGAAAGGGTTAGGGAAGGTTTGATAAATGATTGGTGTAAAGAAATAGCATCAAATGCAAAAGAATTATTTTCTAAATATGCTCTGAAAGGCATAATACTTGGTGGTCCAGGACCTGCTAAAAACGATTTTTATGACCAGGATTATCTAGAGACTAACATGAAAAAACAAGTTCTAGGAATTAAGAATATCGGATACACTGATGAACAGGGTCTAGAGGAAATGGTCGAAAGGTCTCAGGATATTCTTGCAGAGGCAGCCGTTGCTAAGGAAAAAGCTCTGGTTCAAAAATTCTTGGAGGAACTTAGAAAGGAAAGCGGTTTAGCAACTTATGGGAAGGAAAAAGTCTTGAAGGCCATGGAACTTGGAGCTGTAGAAATCATTTTGTTGAATGAGGAATTTGATGACGATGCTCTAACAGAAAAAGCAAAACAATACGGCACAACAATTGAAATTATTTCAAGAGATACAAGAGAAGGAGAACAACTGTTTCAAATTGGAGGAATTGCTGCAATTTTAAGATGGAAACTATATTAATGAAAGAATTTCAGAAAGACTAAGAAAAGGAATGAATAAAAAATTATTTTCTATAATCAGTAAACACTCAATAACAAAATTATATGAGTGTTATTCATATTATATCTGCTCATCTCAATATTTTTTCCAGTCATCCCTTTTATTTCTATATTTCCCATCTGTTCAAACTGAAACTTTATAGTAGTAGAGTTCCACTTTAAATTGAATACTCTCTCTGTTCCAGATATATCGCATTTTTGCCAAATATTTTTTTCAGGATTTATAAGAACCCAATCCGTTTTATCGCAAACTTTTGTGCTGCTTACAATCTGATATGTTATGTTGTCATTCGTTGCTTTTATTTGTCCTCTATCAGCAGAAAATATACATTTGTTAGACAAAGCTATTCTCGATGTTTCAACTATCTTATCACTACAGTCTTCAAATTCCTGTTTTACAGTGTTTATCTCACTTATTTCGAAAAGACCTGTTGTATTTGAAGTAGCCCAGATCACAAGAAGAGCCATTAGAGCTGTAACAATAATTATTATCAATAGGAATGTTACGATATTGCCTCTCATAATAATATAATTGGTTTATTAAATTATAACAATTCCACATAGTCTGAAGCATGTCTCAAAGAAACAGCCAAGCCTGGTTCGACCGTCACCAAAACGGTTATCTTACCTTTCTCTTTAGCCTTTTGAATCAGAGGCAAGAAATCTGCGTCTCTTGTTGCTAAAGCTATTACTTCTATCTCAGGGTTGTTTATCGCTTCCATAGCATGAACAGCTATTGATACGTCTACATCTGTTTTCAGTTCCGGATCGCCTAAGGCTATCACGGTTTCAAATCCTTCGTTGGCAACAGCCTCTATCAGTTTTTCTGATGCGAATTGGTTTAGAAATACCTTACCAACCATGATTCTACCGTATTTTTCAACTCTCTTTCTAAGGTCCTTTAGATCTATATTGAATTCTTTCCTAATCATGTTTGGTCCGTCTACATAAAAAGCTAGTTTTGGCTTTTCCCCAAACCTCTTTTTGAATTTATCTAGACCTGTTTTAAAACCCTCTAAAACCATGATATCACTCTATATAGTTATTAGTATTGTTATTTAAAATTGAGATGAAATATAACAGTGTTATATTAAATATTTATAGTTTTATTCATCAGATTCTTATGCTTTTAGTTCAGTTTTTTTCTCTTCAATTTTCACTTCGGTTATTGGCAAATTATCTTCTCTTTTCTTAACAGGTTTTCCAATCAATTCTTCTAAATCTTTTCTTAGTTGAATTAAACTCCTGATCTCAAACATACTTATTACAATATATACCAACATAATGATGTTCAAAATAAGTAAGAATTCAAATACAGGAATTTCCATACCAAAAACTATAGTCATTTACTCACCTTTCTACTTCTTAATATTAGTAGTATTGACACAAATAAAACAATTGCTATCGCACCCCCTAAGATCCAAAAACCATAATTAAACACAGGGTTTCCTTCTACTTTTAAAATTCTCTCATCTTCATCTAATATATTAAACCCAGACATAGTTTTTGCCTTAAATCTATATTCTCCTGGGTTAAGTGATATATTGATTCTATAATCTATTCTGCCATCTAATGTATCAAGATAAACTGTTTGCATTATATTCTTTACAACTTCTAGTTCGGTTGTTGATTTATTCTCAAAATCCTTTATATGAATTTCATAATTTTGATCTCCCATTGGAGTTACATACAAGAACAAAGGTTTGTATACCAAATATATGGTTTTATTGGCTGTTGCATATGGAGTTGTAGCTACCAGGTTATAATTGCCCTCAGTTTCTGGGGTATAAACTATGAAATTTAATGTTTTAGTTTCACCAGTTTTAAGGGAAACATCTTGTTTTTCTCCTAATATCTCAACATTTGTTTCTATAGCTTTTGCAGTTTTTAGTGTAACAACTACTGATATTGGTTCTCCTGATTCTGCCTTTTCAGGAGCAATCATTTCCATTTTTAGAAAATCAGATTCTTTTAATGCTGGTTCTGGAGGTATATAAGGTTTTGGTTGAGAAACAGTTTTGTTTTTGGTTTTTGCAGTACTGGGTCCAGACGGTCCACTAGGTCCAGCGGGGCCGCTTGTGCAACCTTGAGACTCTGCAGACTTGTTAACAGTTGTTCCACAGTTGTTATCATCTGTGCATGTTCTAATTTGAGTTCCTCCAGAGCACGAGGACCATTCAGTACAAGACCAACTCTCTATACAGGTTTCATTTCCATATTCTATTGTTATCTCAACAGGTGCAGAATAAACTGTAGCAGAATAAAGAAGAAATATAAAAAAAATACAAATCCATATTTTTAACATAATATCCCTTTATCTTAATTTAATATTTTAGCAAATAAACTTAACTGTTATTATTTTACTTATTTCGCTGTATTTCCAAGACGGAACGACAGATAAATTATCGTCATACTGTATAACCACATCATGAAATTTAACCTCAACAGGTTTTTTAGAACTGTAGACTTCAATCGAATTAGTACCTGAACATTCTGTAAGCACATGATGCATGTTTTCTGAATAATTATAGAAAGATGATAACAAATCAGATGTTACAGACTTTACGTATGGCATGCTCGGATCTGTAAAAGTTTGTAGTATGCCTACAGAATAACCATTCAATTTTATATTTTGAACATTGTTTTTATCCAATTCAATGGTTGAAATGTTTGATGTTATTAATACGTCTTTAATAGACACATCATAATACCATTTGTATGAGTTTTGATCCAAAAGATACAATGTCGCATTTTTAACTCCTAAACCAAGTATTGGAATTCTAACTTCTGAGGAAACATTCATCTTATTTATTAAAAGAACATTGTTAGAATCTTCTGTTTTAACTGCCAAAACATCTACAAATGATGGATTATTAGAAGTTGAATCATATATTAAACTTCCTTTTGGAACATAATGAGTCAACAAATAATTGGTCCAATAAGTTGCAAACTTAACATAAGGATATTTACCTTTAATTAATCCATGACCGAAGCTGCCGAAAGGGTTTCCAAAACTATGGTAAGAGCTTAGTTGAAAGAAAATTGAATTTGTGCTTCCATTTAATATTAATGATTTACTTCTGGCAGCATACCACGTAGCTCCAAAAATGTTATTTTGTCTAGGATCGCACAAATAACTTCCACAATAAGTCAAGTCACTTTCAGAATTAAAAATTTCAATATCCTTTCCTCTTTTCTGCTTCCAAATGCTGCGCATCTGCTCTAAAGAATAGTCATGAAAATTGTTAACCTTGTTCATTATTGTAGAATCTGTATAGTAACTATCTTTATCATTCGGAGGCTCAAAAAACGTCAAGTTATTCTTGCCTGAGCTGCCTTCATAAATATGTATTGTTCCAAAATCTAAATCAACAGAATTGTCTACTATAAAATCGAAAAATGTTTTATAACTAATATAATTCATACCCGTTAATGCAGAAGGATCAACAGCTTTTATTTTTTCTCTAAACTTGTTGTACATTTTTACAAAAGCAGTTAAATTGTCTGAGTTAGCTTTGCTTACCGGGGGCTCATTCAAAACTTCCCAGTACCTTATATTGTATTGGTACGGATCAACGTTGTAATGTTTAACAATTTCTGAAGCATAATTCCCAAAGTCTTCAGGATTTGGAAATAAAGTGTTATTCCAATTTATAGTCATGCCTGGAACACCGTTTGAATTTGACCAATCCACATAAAACGATATCATAGGTTCCATACCAATATTTATTATATTCTTTATAATTGGATCAGTTGCATTCCAGTTCCAATTATTACATTTGTGATTAACAGAATCCCAGTTTGTGCACAAGGGCATGCTTTCATCAAAAATTCTTATAAATGAAAAATTAAGGTCCTTAACAAGATTCCATAAACTTTGGTTAGGTCCACCATTTATCCAGTCGTTTTTAAAACTGCCAGAAGCACTAAGAATTTGCACTCCGTAAGACATGTTGCTTACTGATTTAAGCTGGTTATAGTTCGCAATTATTTTAATTTTAGGGTTTATTGAAGCTATAACATTAAAATCTGCTGATGAGAATGTATAATCTCTGCAGGCAACACCTAAAGAACTAATTTTCCAATTGTTGGTATCGTCAATACCATTTTTCAAGAATCTAAAATTCCAATAACTCATGTCAGGAATATTCTGCGATCCTTCTGGAATAGCGTTAGGTATCTTAATTAAATCAAACGCGTTAGAACAAATTGTTATGTTTTTTGAGTTAATTTCAGTATCGGTTCTCAATGAAATTTTATAACTTCTTTCATTATAATCAATGCTTTCGTAAGAGATAGTATCAGATAAGTTACCATAAGAAAAACTTAATTTTTCATTGTCATTTATTGTGGGTTGGTCTTCTCGAATCTCTACATCTGATAAAGCTCTAAAATATATTTTAACTTCGTCAACAGAACCATTAAGGTAATAGTGATTGCCTCCAATCTTCACAGCTTTATTATTATTGAAGCAAAGACTTCCTCCTTCACTTTTTTCAACAACTTTCATACCGTTTATATATAATCTGCTTATGTCTGATTCAAATGTAAAAACAACATGCGTCCATATGCCAACATACGGCTTGAAATAAAAGTAGTTGTGATCACCTACATCATTACCGCCAAAGCAGCCTCTTAAGGCCAAATAACCAGGTGATACCCCATATTCTATATTAAAACCGTCTTTGTTCCACCACCAACCACTACTTATAATATCTTGTCTGCTTTCTGATTCAACTTTTAACCAAAGGCTCATTGTTAAAGAATTTGTTTTTGAAAAATCTAGACTTGAGGAATTTGGTATATTAGCATAACCGTTTGTTCCAAGAAATTTCAGAGAATTGCCATATTTTCCCGTATCCCACACAATGCCTGAATCTAAGTTTGTTATAGTGCCATTATTTCCAAGTCCGCTTGAATCTGTTAATTTATTGTTCAATCCCTCGTCTAACTTCCAGTAACCTACCAAATCTGTCTGGGCACAGACAATGTTACTCAAAAAGATAAAACTTACTAAGGTAAACAAAGCAAATAATTTTCTCATAATATTATTTCATATTGTTAATTTAAAGAATTTGATTGCGTTTTCACCGCACTTATTCCAGACTTTTTCGAAATCTATTTTCTTTATCTCAGCAATCTTTTCAGCAACTAATTTTATAGAAGTAGGATAGTTTCTTTCGTCTACACCTTCTAACAATTTCTTAGGCGAAAGCCATGGAGCATCTGTTTCGAGCATCAATCTTTCAAGAGGACAGTCTCTTGCTATTTTCTTATGACTCTTACTTCTTAGAATTATAGTGTTAATAGAGATGAACCAACCATTGTCAACAACTCTTTTGGCAAGGTGGTGATTTCCGAACATGTGCATGTCAACTTCTTTTGCGTCTTTCTGCTCTAGAATCTTAATTGTTTCTTCATAAGAATCTCTTGAGTGAATAATCAATGGTTTTCTCAATTCTTTTGATAATTCAATCAACTGAATGAACAAATCTTTTTGTTTTTGTTGCCATTCAGGTTCTTTAACCCAGAAAAAATCCAAACCAGTTTCGCCTATGGCCACAATTTTATCTTTATTCTGTTTGATTCTTTCTATGGTTTCGTCTATTTCCTTTTCAGAAACTTCCTTTATGTATTCTGGGTGAATTCCACATGTTGCAAAAACAAAGTTTTTATATTTCTCAGTTAGTTGCATTGTCAAATCAAAATCTCTTGGATGAGCGCAAGATGTTATAACAGCTTTCAATTCTTTTTTGCATTTTTCTATAGTCTCATCTCTATCTTTGTCATAATCCTTTTGTTCCAAGTGGCAATGAACATCTATCATGCTAACTTATTTATCTGGAAACTTATTAATAATTTATGAAAAAACTACCAGTTCTTATATTCATATTAATATTTTTATTTTCCTTTCCCGAGAAAACATTAGCTGCTAATTATAACTTTGCTGTCATTGGAAATTCTGCCACTACTCCTGATATTAAAAACATTTATGAAATGTTTAACAGTTTAGGCATAACATATAAGAACTTGTTGGCTTCTCAAATTACAAATGAAGCTGTTTTCAATGACGTTGATGCAATAGTTTCTTTTGTTGATAATAGTGGAAGTGTAGCAAATGCGTCTGCTGTAAATAGTTTTGCCGATAATCATATTGTTATATCTCATGGTTACGATTTTGCAAATTACTACTATCCATCTTTATCGGGATATTACAATGTTGCTTTTTCAAAGAGTGATAATTATCCGGTAACATATCTAACAAATTGGGGAAACTTTCGTGCTAACGATAAAGTAGAAATGCAACAACAAGACAAGAGAAGTTTGGGGATTTTTCTAACAACCATATTAGAAAGCACTTTTCCGAATCTTCTTAAAATAACACAATACAACAGTACACACATCGCCTCTTTCTTAGTGAACAGCACGTCCAACACTGGTTTTTATGTCATGGACTTAAAAGCTACAACAAATGAAACTGAATGGGCTGGCATCTGGCACATATTTCCTGCGGTTAAGAGGGTTAAGGATTTTCCAACAGGCAAATATTCTAGATGGATGTCTAACGGCAGCATCTGGTGGGATATAAATTGGGTTTACAATAGAATTGATACCTTAGCCAATCAAAACAACGATATTTCAACCAAAACAGTTATTGGCAAAAGCCTCGAAGGCAGAGATATAGTAGCATTGATCATAGGCAAGGGCAATCGAAACATGATAATTGACGGATCTATCCATGGGGATGAGAAAACAGGAACTTTTTCAGCTCTAAGAACAGCTGAACTGCTACTCGAATTCTATCGTTCCAGTTCTTCTTGGCAATCGAAACTAAACCAATACAGAGTAATAATAATTCCAGTTCTAAATCCAGACGGATTTGTCAGAAATACCAGACAAAATGCCAACAGCTCATTGAGTCCTGAGATTTATCACAGAAGTGGGTCTGCCATGGCTATAAATGGAACTTGGATATCACATAGCTTGCCAACTTCACCAGCAGGGATAGAAGGTCAATATTGTACCATTACTCCTCAAGATTCAAACGTGAAGGGATCTGTCTTTGATGCTGCAACAACTAATTTTCAGGTTAATTTGACTAATAAGAGTAATGGCAATCCTATAACAACACCTACAAACATAAGTTGGGACTGTAGAGAAACATGTTGTAACCTGAATCGTCAATTTCCTCCTAAAACTCCAATTGAACCTGAAGTGTTGGCACTTATTAATATATTCAATAAATATCCACCTGTAATTTATTTCAATATGCATGAAGGCGGGGCTACTCAGTGTCCAGATCTGTTATACACGCTTGATATGTTTATAGGCCCTTATATCTCTGGCGCTTATTCTAATTTTGCAAAGTATGCTCTTCATGAAGCAAATGATACATTTACAAGTTTGAATCATTGGGGTAGATTTATTGAAGGAGGATGCAATGTTCCGATAAACAAAGCAAGAATAATCAGCGTATCTGGGAGTGATGGAACAGCCCATACTTATGGAAGCTACGCGTTTAGAAATACTTCTTCTGTTATTTTGGAAACTTATGTTTGGAGCAGAACCTGGGGCGCTAGAAAATCTCTCTGGGCTCTCGACTACTATCCATTAATAATTCTGTCTCATTTGAAATACTATGATAATGATGGAAAATTCTTATACACTTCTAATGGATTCATCGCAAACACTAACATGAACGGAGATAAATTAAATATACTATTGAACACCAGCGAGCTCAAAGAATCATCAACAGTTTTCATTAACGACCTAAAAAACAAAGGCAAGCCAGTAGAAGTTTTTATAGATGGAAATAAGAAAAATGAAGGCGATGGGTGGTCTTACGATGGCGCAATTAAAAACATAACAATCACAGGTGCTATAAATTCAATTCTAATCAGTTGGGAAAATTTGATTCCAGACAATAAATATCTTGTCATGAATTTTAGTTTGAATGAAAGTGTCGGTTCTGTGGCACACGACTATTCTAATTTTAACAACAATGGAAATATTTATGGAGCAAATTGGACAAAAGGAAAGCACAATTCTGCTCTACGGTTTGATGGAAAAGATGATTACATTATGGTTAGAGATAATCAAAGCTTGGATATGACAAGTTCTATTACGATAAAAGCATGGATTTATCCCGAATCCTGGTCTTCTTCATTTCCAAGAATAGCTTCAAAAGAACTTACAATCACTGCAGACCCTTATGCACTTGAGCTAAATAATTCAGGCAAGAGTGTTACGTTCTGTCTAAATACAAGTGCAGGTTCTAGCGAAAGATGTATAGATTCAGGAACTAACAGCATATACCTAAATAATTGGTATCAGATTGTAGGAACTTGGAATGGTACGCACAGCCAAATTTATATTAATAGCGAACTTAAAGGCACTTTAAGCCTGTCTGGTTCTATGCCTGCAACCAACAATGATGTCTATATAGGTAACAATCTTCTGAAGAATAGACAGTTCAATGGAACTATTGATGAAGTTAATATCTACAATTATTTTTTGAATAGCTCTGAAATACTCAATATATACTCTGAAGAAAGTAAAAATTATTTCAGCGGAAATTTAACAGATAAAAATGGAAAAATATTAAATGCCACCATATCTATGGATTCTAGACATGTTCTTGCAGAACACGGTACTTACATGATTAAACTTGACTCTGGAATCTATAGCATTCAGTATAACATGAACAATTTTTCTAATTCCAACCTATGGATAAAGTTACTGAACTTCAATGTCGCATCGGATTATGACAATCTATTGAACTACGTAACAAGGTATAATAATAACTTGTCTTTTATCGTAGATGCGATAGACAACCAAACAGCACAAATTTATAGCGATAATAAACCTGAAAAAGTAAAAATTAATGGCAGCGAAATACAATATAATGATAGTTTGTCAATAATACCTTCGTGGAATTATGATTCGACTAACAAAACAGTAACAGTTAAATTCGCCTGTCAATAAACCTTTCTAAAAAGTATTTTTAATAAATTACAGAATCCCAGTTATATTATGAAAATAATCCTTGACACCAACTTTTTAGTCGATTCCATAAGATTCAAGATTGATTTAAAATCTGAATTAGCAGGAAATGAATTGTTTGTTTTAGATTCTATAATCTTTGAAATGGGAAAAATAATAGAAAGAAAAACTAAAGAGTCTGTTCTCGCTAAACTGGCCTTAGAATTTGCTAAAGGAAAAAATATTAAAATATTAAAATCAAATGAAAAAGAGACTGACGAGTCTTTAATATCATATTCAAAACAGGGATATGCAATCGCGACACACGACAGAATATTAAAAAACAAGTTAAAGAAAGCAGGTGCAAAAATTATATATACAAGGCAGAAAAAGTATTTGGTAATTGATTGATATGTTATTACAAATCTCGTTCGTAGCAGGATTGATTTCGGTAATTGCTTCTTTATACTTCTATTTCTATGTCAGCAAACAGAAAGTAGGAACTCCTAGAATGAAGGAAATATCAGATGCGATAAGAGAGGGCGCAAATGCTTATCTGAAAAGAGAATACAAAACATTAGCGATATTCGTTTTAGTGGTTTCAGTAATCCTATACTTTTTTATAGGTCATGAAGTTTCTATTGCTTACATTTTTGGTTCTTTTTGTTCTGCTTTGGCAGGTTTGTTGGGAATGGATGTTGCATTGAAAGCTAATGTTAGAACTGCTAATGCAGCTAAAAGAAGTTTGAACAAAGCTTTTTCCATAGGTTTCTATGGAGGAGCAGTAATGGGTTTAGCTGTTGTAGGTCTGGCCCTTATGGGGATAAGCATAGTATACTACTTCTTCCCTGATCCTAAAATTGTTTTGGGATTTAGTTTTGGTGCGAGTTCATTAGCTCTGTTCGCAAAGGCTGGTGGCGGTATATTCACAAAAACAGCTGATATCGGAGCTGATCTGGTTGGAAAGATCGAGATGAATATACCTGAAGATGATCCAAGAAATCCGGCTGTTATTGCTGATAATGTTGGTGACAATGTTGGTGATGTGGCTGGAATGGGAGCAGATTTGTTCGATTCTTATGTTGCTAGCGTCGTGGCTGCTATGATATTAGGTTTGGTTGTGATGAAGGAAACAGGAGCTCTACTTCCATTGATAATATCTGCTGTTGGTATCTTTGCTTCAATAATAGGGACTTGCTTTGTTAGGGCATCAAAGAATCCTAGCAATTCTCTCAACAACGGGACATACATAACCTGTGTTATTTTTGCAATTTTTGCGTATCTTGTGATTTATTTATTGGGAATCAATATAGGAATATTCTATTCATTATTATCTGGTTTGATTGTCGGTATCATAATCGGTTTAACCTCAGACTATTACACATCTCCAGATAAGTCACCAACACTAAAGACTGCAGAAGTGTCAAAGGCGGGAGCAGCAATAAACGTCCTGACAGGTTTCTCTTATGGTTCGATTAGCATTCTACCGCCCCTCATCGGAATAGCAGCAGCAACTATGGTATCATATTATTTTGCAGGTTTGTTTGGAATCGCAATGTCTGCTGTTGGCATGCTTTCGATAACCGGTATGATTGTTTCAGCAGATGCCTATGGTCCTATAGTTGATAATGCAAAAGGTATTGCCGAACAGTCGAAACTTGGCAAGAAGGTTATAAGCATTACAGATAAATTGGACGAAGCTGGAAACACGGCAAAGGCTATAACCAAAGGTTTTGCAATAAGTGCTGCCGGTCTAACTGTAATAGCTTTGTTGGCAGCTTATTCTCAAATCGTTAATATGCAAACTATTGATTTGATGAATCCAATAGTTCTGGCAGGGGCATTGATAGGAATTGCATTGCCACCCGTTTTTTCAGCATTGTTGATACTTGGTGTAAGCAAGAATGCATTCAGAATGGTGAATGAAGTTAGAAGACAGTTCAAAGAAATACCAGGACTATTAAAAGGAAAAGCAAAGCCAGACTATGCAAAATGCGTTGACATTGCTACTGTTGGAGCTTTGAAAGAACTGGTAATTCCAGGTCTACTAGCAGTAATAGTTCCACTGATTGTCGGATTCGTTCTTGGCAAGAATGCTTTAGGAGGATTCTTAGCAGGAAGTATTCTCTCGGGATTAACTTTTGCTTTACTAATGGCTAATGCAGGAGGCTTGTGGGACAATGCTAAGAAGTTCATTGAGGAAGGGAACTATGGCGGCAAGGGCTCAGAGGCTCACAAGGCTGCTGTCATTGGTGACATGGTTGGAGATCCGTTCAAGGACACAGCTGGTCCGTCTATAAACACGATGCTTACTGTCATGTCACTAATATCTTCGATGTTCGCTTCGTTGATAGCTGCTTACGCTCTGATACCTTAGGTAACCAGTTTAAATAATTAATTTCTCATTTAGTATTGGATAAAAATGAAACTTGTTTTTGAAAATATAGAAACAGAAGATGCGCCAATTCCACTGGCAAAGTATAGCCAAGCTACAATTGCTGGTAATGTCTTGTCTTTAGCAGGCCAGATAAGTATAGACCCTAAAACAAATAATCTTGTAGGCGAAGAAGTAGGAATGCAGATTGCTCAGACAATAAGAAATATTGATGCAATTAAAAGTAAGGGGCATAAACGTTTAGAAGAACTAGGAGTTTCAAATAAATATGCTAGAGTTAATTATGAGAACAAAGTGTTTTATGTAAATCCTGAAGATCTGAAAACGATAAAAACAATATGTTCTAATAGATTTCCAGTCTATTCACTTGAATATGTAAAAGCTGAAAAATTACCTAAAGGAGCTCTTGTGGAGATAAGATTAAAAGAAACATTCATGCATCGCTTTTTAGGAAATAAAAATTTTCATAGGATGAAAACTCAACCGTGTTATGGTTCTGGTTCAGATGCAATAGAGGAAGTTAAAAAAGAACTAAAGGAACTTGGATTTGGTTTGGAAAGGGTATTTTATGCGGAGGTAAGTACAAATAACTTGCAGAGTAAATATCCTGTTTTTAATGAAACTTGGGAACAGATGTTGTCTCACAGACCTTCAAGAGCTATGTTTCAAAAGGAAATGCCTCATGATTTTGAAATAACTTTTGAGTCTTATTTGGGAAAGCTGGAAGGTTAAATATAAATATTGATTATTTTAATTGTGGTATTATGGATATCTCAAAAATAGAGCCAGGCAATAAAGACGTTGTGAATGTCTTTATAGAATGCATAAAGAATTCAAAGGACTTTTACGAGTATGACACTAAAACAGAAACGTTTATATTGAGAAAAGTTTTAGATATTACATTCCCTGGTGTGTATGGCTTTATACCTAACACTCATCACATAGATGCCGAGCCTTTGGACGTCTTGGTATTAGTCTCGAATGAGATCCAGCAAGGAATAGTATTGCCTGCAAGACCAATAGGAGTTATAAGACTTAAGGGAAATGTTCCAGACGATGTTTTGATAGCAGTCCCAATTTCAGATAAAACATTCGATAGAATAAATGACATATCAAAACTAAGCAATATTGAAGACATAAAGAAGTTTTTAGAAAGATTTAAAGGGTTAAGGGTAGAATATGTTTTTGATGCAAAGCACGCAAAGAGATCAATTGACGTTGCAATAGGACTTTATAAAAAGGAGTTTGGTTAGTATGTATCAAATAGTAATTGTTGAGGACGAAATACCCGTTCCACCAGAGAAACTAAATTTAGATGTGGAGAACGCGGTCAAAGAATCGATAGAAGAAAAGTTTGAAGGTAACATCAATAATGATATAGGAGTAATTTTAGCTGTTACAGATGTTGATGAAGTCAAGGAAGGTCTCATACTTCCAGGAGATCCTTCGGTTCACTATCCTGTTAAATTCAAGCTTCTAACATGGATGCCTAGAGAGCACGAGATAGTTGAAGGAGAAGTTGTTGATATAACGGAATTCGGGGCATTTGTTAGATGTGGTGCCCTAGATGGCTTGGTTCACATATCGCAGGTCATGGACGATTATGTTAGCTATGACGAAAAGAATTCTCAACTGACAGGAAAACAGACTAGAAGGATGTTGAAAGAGGGAGACAAGGTAAGAGCAAGGATAATATCTGTCAGTTTCAAGGAGCAGAGCAAGTTAGGACTTACAATGAGACAGCCTATGTTAGGAAGTTTCAAGTGGTTAACAGAACAACCTCAAGTCAAAGAAGCTAAACCTGAAAAAAAGAAAAGGGAGAAAAAAGGTAAATGAAGGTTAAACAGTTACTGAAACCTAACTGGAAAAAAATTTTGATAATGATAATATTTTCACTTGTTGTTCCTATCCCTGGCCTTTATTACGTATATTTTCCTATAGAATCAAATAATTTTTCAGGTCCCAGATCCACACCAATCATATCTTCGGCGCCAAACATGATTTCATTATTACTCTCACCAAATAACTTGATTATCAATTTAGCTGATAACTTATGGATATTTATAATCTTCCTTGCTATAATGTATCTTATCTCTTGTTCCATAGTTTTCATAGTTTATGAAAACAGGAGAAAGAAAAGATGATTTCATGGCAGAAAAAGCATGTAAAAAATGCAGAAGGATGATAAAGGGTAACATATGCCCTGTTTGTAAAAGTACTGATTTGGCAACGAGTTATAGAGGAGTTATAGTAGTAATGAATCCTGATTCTGATATTGCCAAAGAAGCAGGATTAACAGCTCCTGGGAAATATGCTTGTAAGATAAAGTGATTACTTACCTTTTTTCTTTCCTATCACTATTAGAATTATTCCTATCATTAGGAGAATTACTCCTATTATAAGTTGTCTGTTAAGACCTTCTAGAACATAATCAATAACCGCTTTAAGTATCGGCACGTCAGGCGTTATTATGAATACAGGTATAACTGCTATTGCTAACATAGATATCGAGACTATAATAATATCATTACCTATCTTTGATACTGGTTTATCAGAAATCAAGAATATCGAAAAGCCGAAAATCAAACTAAGGATTATCAAGAGAAGAGTGTTCTTAAAAATTGGTAGAATACTGTTGAGACTTAGGCCATCAATTATTTTTTTGTTGTAAATATCGTCTATATTTTTATAAATGTATTGTTTAGATTCGTTACTCGATATCTGAGAAGTGCAAAAGTTAATGCACTGCTCTTTTGAGCTCTCTTGATAAGAGCTGTTTGTGCACGAGTTTCTACACTGTTCCCTATATGATTCAGTATCTAAAAAATTACAATACTCCTGACATTTTTGTACATCTGCCTGACCACTACACTGCTTGTCACATGTTTGGGATGCTATATCGCCTGTTACCTGGTTTTCAACAAATCCTACTATGTTCTCCTTTTGTAAGAGACCTCCTAGTGTATATGAGGATATTGACAAGTAAAGTGATATAATGAATAATGAAGAAATTATGTAACCAGCTATGCTTTTTGCTAGAGACATAATAATTTATATTGTTAAGTGTTATTAAAATAAGTGTGGTCTTATGAATATTCAAGTGATTAGTGAGAAGGAAAATCAGTTAGTGAAAAGAAAAGAGATTATAGCTATTATTGATTATCAAGGTTTGTCAACGCCTTCAAGAGCTGATCTACAAAAGCATCTGGCTGATCAGTTTAAGGTAGGTATGGATAGCGTGGAGATATCTAAACTATTATCTGAAGTAGGAATATCAAAAGGCAAAGCTTGGATAAAAATTTGGAATGAGAAAAAGGTTCCTATTTATTCTGAATTAAAGAAAGAAAAGACAGAATCTGAAGCACCTAAAGAAGAGGCAAAGTGATTGAATGGCAGAAGCAGAGAAGGGAAAAAAACCGCACAGCAAGAGCAAGCATAAAAATGTTGAAGCTTGGAAGAAATACAAGGATGGAAAAGTTCAGGGAAAGTGGTGTCCTAGATGCGGGCCTGGAACATTGCTGGCTCAACACAAGGATCGCGTCACATGCGGTAAGTGCGGTTATAGCGAAACTAAAAATAAATAGTAGTTTTCTATGATTTGTTTAGGAATAGAATCAACTTTTTCATAGGTTATATGAAAATAACACCATCCTTATACCGGTATAACTTCTTTGGAAACATGTGTTAGAAAGAGGTTATTTTTGGTTGGTTTTTGATGGAAAATGGGCAGATTTTACAAAGATTTTTATTTTTTAGGAGCTTCATCCGTCCAGACCGGAATAACAATGTTATAATCTCTAAACAATGGAGTTGTTGTGGCACCCATAAATTTTCCTTCACCTTCATAACCACAACAGAGTACTGCAGAAAGATTGTTCTTATCATAATTAGTTCCAAGCCATTTATGCTGTCCTTTATCTTTTAAATCTTCATCCGCCGGAAGAACTTTGAAACTATCAAAATATCCAGATTTACTTGGAAGCCTTCTACTTAAACTTCTGTCAATAACATATTGTATTTGCGTAGTTTTTTTCATTGGCACTTCCTCTGGATAAATTTCAAGTCCGTCGTCAAACACGAGAATTTGAGTTTCTTCAACTGGCACTTCTGCATCTAATTTTTTATTAATTCCTTTAATCATTCTCACAGGTTCTCCTTTTCTTCCTAATTCTCCCGTAAAAACGTGGTGTCCCTTTAAAACATTCTCTACATATTCTGCAGTTTCTTTTGAACAAATAGCATTGAAATTTTCTTCAAAACTTCCATGCCTTATTTTACGACCAGTTCTTTCTCGAATCATATCTTGAAGCATTATTTGTTCTGGTAAGTTAAATCTAGTCAAAGCACCTAAATCTCTTGTAAAAAAATCTATAAAATCTATTTCATCTTCTCTATATTTTCTATCGATTGCCAAAGGTTGAAAATAAACCCATGCGTTTCCTATTCTTTTAAATCTAGAATCTTCAAGAGGTTCAGTCATTTCAGCTAATCTAGACAAAACTGATTCTTCTACTAACTCTTCAGCATTCATTTTATCAGTAATAAAATTATTAAACAGAAAAAGATTTAAATCCATATACTAGAACCAAAATCTGAAATTCCAACTTTGACCTTCAACTCCCACCTCAAACCAGGAGCAGCTCGGGGTACCTCGGTGACACCAACTGCTCACAATAACACTTAAGCAGAATCACCAGGGTTTCTAAGGGTTTTTATTTTATCGTTAACTGCTGTTAGTAAATAAAACATATAAATTTCTGCAGAGTTAATAATGAAATGAAGGTTAAAATGACTGAAATTTTAGTTACAAAGAAAGACTTCATTTCAAAATTTCAAAAATCTATTGATAATGTAGTCAAACTGGAAAAACTAAGTCTTTTACCTCTTGCTGTTGAGAACACGAAATCATTCAGATTATTCGTCAGGATACTAGGGTTTCGGTATGCTGATAGTTGTATATATTATCAGAAAAGAAACAAATCGTTTACATTTGCACTTTATTTCGGAAAAATAGTTGATGCAGAAAATCTTTGTAATGATTTCTATAACACATTTGGCATAAAGAAAGAACCCATGCAAAATAAAATTTCTGGAACCTATGTCGTTTATCTTCCAGCATTCTTTGCGCGGTTATGCGTATGCGTAGGTTCTCCTATAGGAGACAAGACATTACAGAGCTTCAAAATGCCTAAGTGGATTTTTAATCTAGAGGATGAGCTTAAATGGAAATTTCTAGACGGTTTATATTCTGGAGATGGGGCTGCGCCAAAATTAAAGCAGAATAGCAATAGTTGTGAATCTTTAAAGCTAAGCTTAAGCTCTGATGGAAGGTTTGTAAAAAAGTTTTCAAGACAGTTTATGACTGATGTTTGGAAACTCATAGAATCTTTAGGTGTAAACGCTTCGAAACCAAAAATTGAATGGAACTCTCCAAAATTTGGAAAAGACGGAAGTATAACATATCCAGTAAATATTAGAATTTTTACTAGAAAGGAGAACATTTTAAGATTCTTAGAGAACGTTCACTATTCTTATGCTTTTGGTGCCTCAGAGAAAACAAATCTGGCTATAAATGCGTTGAAAGGCGAAAACATTAAAAAAGACCTCAAAGATTTTCTCATGAAGAATGGAAATAGCCCCACTCGAAGAGAATTATCCATTCTTTTACGTGCAGAATTCCAGAAGCATTTGATAGATTGCTCTGCTAGCAAGCTATCAAACTCAAGAGGTAAGTACAGTAAACTAGCTAATTTCTTATATCAAAACTCAGAAGCTATAAAACTGAATTCTATAAGAGATAACTATATAGCTGACTGGCGTTATGGTAAAAAGTTTATTCCTTTATCTTATGTAAAAATATTATCGAGATTATCTGGATTTGATATGAGTTATTTAATTGATAAAACAGAAAAGGTAAAACTTTTTAGAGCTCATAACAAATACGCGGTACCTTTTTGCGGTGGTAAACTATGATAATATCTTTAGGAATAGAAAGTACCAGCCATACGTTTGGCGTGGGAATAGTAGATGAAAGGGGCAATATACTAGCCAATGAAAAATCTGTTTATATCCCTCCAAAAGGTTCAGGCATAATACCTAGAGAAGCTGCTAACTTTCATTCTGAGAATGCTAAAAAGGTACTGCAGAGAGCTTTAGCTACTTCAAAGTTAACAATGGATGATATAAGCATTGTTTCTGTAGCTCTAGGAGCCGGCCTGCCACAATGCCTTAGAGTAGGGGCAGTTTTTGCAAGGTCTTTAGCCTTGGAATACAAAAAATTTCTAGTTCCAGTTTGTCACCAAATTGCTCATATAGAAATTGGTAAACTTACAACAGAGGCAAAGGACCCGGTCGTTCTATATCTCTCAGGTGGCAACACACAAGTGATAGCCTTCACTGAAGGAAGGTATAGGGTTTTCGGTGAGACCCAAGATATTCCAATAGGAAACGCTCTAGACGTTCTGGCTCGTGGTTTAAATCTAGACCTGTCCAGTATGCCTGGTGGGCTTGCGGTTGAAAATCTATCTAAAAATGGAAAATATATTGAACTGCCTTATGTTGTAAAGGGTATGGATCTATCATTCTCAGGTTTGGTGACAGAATCAATAAAAAAATTTAATCAGGGTTCTAAAGCAGAAGACATTGCCTATTCTTTTCAGGAAACATGCTTTGCGATGCTAACGGAAGTCACGGAAAGGGCTGTTGCACACACTGACAAGGAAGAAGTTCTACTAGTTGGCGGTGTGGCTGCTAACAAAAGACTGCAGGAAATGTTAAGAATAATGACAGAAGAAAGAGGAGCAAGATTTTTTGTAGTTCCTCAGGAATATTCAGGAGACCAGGGCGCACAAATCGCATGGACAGGTATACTTGCATATAATAGAAAACAGACTATACCAATAGAGAAAAGTTCTATTAGACAAAGGTGGAGAATTGATGAAGTTGAATGGTAATCATTATAAGATAAAAACAATCTTATCTTATTTATGGAAACCCTGAAGCTGATAATAATCATGCTTTTTACGATAACCGTTCTAATGTTAGGTTTAATAGAAACTATTAATGCATTCAAAGAAAGTTCTAGAACAGATGACTTGATAAATATTTCAATAAATCCAGAAAATTACATTAACAAGGAGATTGTTGTTGTTGGAAAGGTCTATAAACCAACAGTTCTTTTTGATAACAGAGAGAATGGAATAAGGTATGCTATATCTCAAGAGGATAAAAATAGTTTTTACACCATCAACTTGTATTCCTACAATGGCGAAGTGGTAGAACAAGGAACCTATAGGATCAAGGGAGTCATAAACTATGTTGATGTTTGCAACTGCCAGTATAGATGTATAGACTTTAGGGGAGATTGTGTTAATACCAGTAATTATCTCTACTCACCTTACGACACCATAAGAAATTTCAGGACCAACCTGACGTCTAATCCAATAAAAGATTACTGGTACATAAATTTCTATTATTACTCAAAAACAATAGCTTATCTTTGCCCTATAAATAGGAAAGATTACTTCGAATGCAGTTATGAGAAGAAAAAAGAATTTGATGTGTTTAAGTTCGAATGGCAGAGACTATATGGTATTTTTTACAAGGAATACAGATGCGAGCCTGGTAGTCTAGATAGAATTTATTACATTGAATCCACTGAACCAGTGGCAAAGATTTAACTATGGAAAATAAATACTGTTTATGATAGGATTTTCACAGTTTTTATCTCTAATATTAATTTTTGTAATTTTGGTTTCTCTAACCTCTTTTCTCGTATTATACTTCACTGGTTACTTCAACACCATAACTTCTGCTTACAATTCTAACGTAGGTGACGTTATATCATCTTGCATGAAAATAGAATCTGCGAAAAACAATAAGATTTACTTGAAGAACTGTGGTTCAGGCGTTATTAAAAAAGACAAGCTAAACATAATGATAGATAATGATTTATTCAACTTCTCAATGAATAAAGACAATGTGGAAAAAAGTGAAATTGCTGAGATAACTATAAAAGACTCATGGAAATTAAGTCTAGGAAATCATAAGATAGCTATCTTTTCTCCAGGGGGAAAAGTTGAAAGATATGTGAAAGCTTCATTGCCTGATTCTGCTGTTTTAATTTTAGATTTTGATGAAGGTTCAGGTAATTATACTTATGATAAGTCTCCATACGGAAACAATGGAACATTATATAGTGGTGCTTCAATATGTTCTAATCCCCCAATTCTTGGTTGTCCAAAATGGACTCAAGGGAAATCTGGTTCTGCATTAGAATTTGATGGCAGTAATGACTTTGTTTCAGTATCCCATGATAAAAGCATAAATATTACTGGTGGTTACACTATAGAATTATGGGTAAAACGAAACGTGAAAACAGGCTATCAATATTTCGTTCAAAAAGAAGAGAACTGTAATGGATATGGGATTGCAATTGATGATTCTTTGCGAGCTTTCATATATTTTGGTAACGGAACTGATTGTGGTGGTTTTTGGTTGAGGACTACAAGCTCATATACACCTAGTACTGATCAGTTTTATCATTTAATGGGAACACATACATCTGGAGAGCAAAAAATCTATGTTAATGGTAACCAAGTTAGTATTGTTTCTGGAGGGAACTATGTTGGCAATCCTCTTTCTACCTCAACACCTTTAAATATTGGGAGGCATGCTACTTCTGGATTCTACTTTAATGGCACAATAGATTCTGTAAGAATTTATAACAAGGCTTTAACACCAGATGGAATCATATCATTCACCCTAGGAGAACTTACTTAAGTCTTATGGTTTCCAATAACTTGGGAGCTAGCGTCTCGCATCTGAAAATGTTATGACATGTTCTTGCAAATTCAATACACTTGCTACTTTCTCCGTGATCAACTATTATTCTCTCAGGTCTTTGCTTAAGTCTTGAAAGATAATTTAACAATTGTTTTTGATCAGAATGACCTGACAAGCCGTTGATGTTCGCTATCTCCAAGTTTATAGGAATAGCCATATTCTTTCCGTTCTGTTCCATTGGTATCTCTTTCCATCCCTTTTGTATTCTCCTTCCAAGTGAACCTTCAGCCTGATAGCTGACAAATATCAAACTGTTCTTGCTGTTTTCAGCAAGATTTTTCAACCACCATACAGACGGACCTCCAACCAACATTCCGGACGTAGAAATTATTATGCAGGGTTCTTTTGCTTCCAATACCTTTCTTCTCTCTTCCTCAGAACCTATCCTCTTGAATATTTTGTTCGTGAATGGATTCTCGCCTTGCTGTAATATCAATTTCTGTAACTCTTTGTTGAAGTACTCAGGATAGGCTGTATGAATGGCTGTCGCGTCCCACACCATTCCGTCTATGTATATCGGATATTCGAATCCAGCTCTCGATAATATGACCATCACATCTTGCGAACGTTCGACAGCAAAGCTTGGTATCAGAGCTATACCGCCTCTTTCAACTGTCTTTTTGCAAATTTCAATTAGCTGTGCTTCTGCATCTTGTCTTTTTGGCATGATGTCTTCTTTCATACCATATGTGCTCTCTGTTATAATCGTCTCTGCTCTCTGGAAGTCATTGCTTGCAGGTTCGAACAAAGCTGTCCTATCAAACTTGTAATCAGAAGTGTATAGGACGTTATACATGCCGTCTCCTATATGAATATGAACAAGAGAACCACCAAGGACATGGCCAGAATTCAACAGAGTTAATCTCATATCGGGTGTTATGTCTGATACCTCATCAAAGTCTAGACATATAGAATGCTTTACAGCTTCCTTAATTTCTTTGGTTGAATAGGGCGGTGCTGAACCTTCTCTCTGTGATAACTCGATATAATCCATACACAACAGAACCATTAGGTCTCTTGTTGGTGCTGTAAGATAAAGAGGACCATCATAACCAATCTTATATAAATAAGGAATCATACCGCAGTGATCCAGGTGTGCGTGCGAAACAACGACTGCATTTATTTTGTTAATATCAAATTCAGGAACATTCAAATAAGGATACTCGTTTGTACCTGGTTTTATACCACAATCCAACAGAACCTTGCTCTCAGGAGTTTGTAATAATAATGCTGATCTTCCAACCTCTCTGAACCCACCTAAGGATGTCAATCTTATCCAATCCGTGGGTTTCCAGCCGCTGTGGATGTGCTTACCAACCTTATCCAGAAAATCTTTTCTAAAATCAGATTCTTTGTGTATCAGCTCTCTCAAAACTTTGACAACGTCAGAAGGAATTACAGGAGCCCTCTTAACCACTGGCAACCAGAAAGTTTGTTTCTTTATTTCTTTTAATATTTCTCCACCCTTTCCTATAACAAGACCAGGTTTCTCAGCTTCTATGATTACTGTTCCAAATTCTGGTTCAAAATCTATATCCTTTAAACCAGCTTCATCTGGAACAAGCTTTTTGATTAATATTTCAGCTTTTTCCAAGTCAATACATATAGACGGATCTGGTCTGAGTATTATTCTTTTCTTTAACTTTGTAACCAATTCTTTTATCTCTGTCGTGTCTGAAGCGAAGAAATCCTTATCCTTTGTGTATAAGACTATCTCACAACCTTCAAACTTTATGTCAGATATTTCCAAGTTAGGCAGATTGCTCCTCACTCTTTCAAATAACTCACTAGTTTTTTCTTCAACCATAAAAATCATCTAGAATTCATTTATCTTTTTTATGTTTCATAATCATTCATAGATACCAAAATTAAAACTAAATAAATTATATATATTTTTTCAATTCTTGCTGGCTTAGCTCTTTGAATCCGTTCTCATCTATGACTGCTATTTGTATCTCTTTCCCTCCAGATCCAATGTCTCTTTCTATCGCAGTCTTGATGGCTCTAATAGTCAAGGTTATTGCTTCCTCGACAGACATATTTTCTTTGAATTCAGACTCTAAAACACCATAAGCAAAAGGAGAACCAGAACCTGTTGAATAAAACTTATCCTTTACATCAAAACCTCCCAAAGGATCGAATGAATATAAACCAGGTTGCTTATCAAAACCTGCTAAAATGAATTGATTCAGATAAGGATAGTATTTTGAACCTTGCAATATGTTGGATAACAAGTTGGCTGCTGCTCTGATTGTTATAGGTCCTCTCTCTATCTTATACAATTTCAATTGGGCCTTTAGCAATCTAACTATTGCTAATGCATCGCCAACAGATCCTGCTATCGTTATTCCTACGTGATCATCTAGTTGATATATTTTCTGAGCTACCTTTGAATCTACCATATAACCCATAGTAGATTTTTGCTCTGCGCCCATGACAATAGCATTCTTTGCAATTATTCCGATTGTTGTTGTTCCTTTTTTTACGTCCATTATTTCACCAGAAATTTCTTACTATGATAATTTAATATGAATATATTTAAAGGTTACTATGATTAAGCTCTGGTAATGCCATATGTCAAAGCATTGAAGACTTTAGGAAGGCTATGAAAACTATTTTTGCTGGGGAGGTTACTCCACCTAAAATTTAACAGTTTTGTATGAGAATCAAGCTTAAATGTTTTTCTATTCTTTATTTAGTTAGTGAATTTATGCCAGTATGTCCTTCACTCAATGATTTATTAGCAAAAGCAGCTAGGCAAATAGAAACAGAAATATCGTATGTTAAAGAACAAGCAACAAAAGAAAAACTTCCTCTTAGGCCTATTTTCACTGATCCTGCAATCACGCAAAAAGCAAAAGATACTATTTATGCTGATTTAGGAAGACTTTTTGAAGAATATGAAAGAATAACAATCGGTGCTCCATTTGTCATTAACGGTGTTAATTACCCTGGAGAAAATGCTGCAGTCTTCTCTTTTAGAGGAGATGAGCCATTGGATGTAAAAACTAATCTTGGTGAATATGACTTTAAAGGGGGAGCCAGAGACAATCTAGTCCGACTTATTCAGCCAACAGCATCGCTAGAACTTTCAAGGCTTACAGCACATAGGCAACAAACTGTAATTTTCTATTCCTCAAATTTGAAAGAGATTAAACCCAGTGAAGTTAAAGCAGAAATAGATAAAGCACTTGGCTTGGTAAATGCTCATCCTGATCCATTTACAGGACAACCAAAGGTTTCAGTGGAGCTGCAAATCAAACATAATGAAAGAACTATACCAGTTTTTGGAAAGGGCCCAGAAACAGGATGTTTAACAGTTGGCATCTCTGTAGGTAAGGACACTCTTGAAGAACTAACTGGAAGATTTTTAAATGGAGAAGATATTTATACGGAATTAGAAAGCATGGCAGTGAATCAGCATACCAAGAATATATGATTCATTTTATTTCTTCGAAAAATCCTGTTGAGGTGTTCTTTCTGACGTTATCATGAGTAAAGTATCTACCGTTCATGGCAACGTACACTCCGTGTGGTAGGGTCTGAACAAACGCTAGGGTGCATCCTAAGTTGAATAAACCGTCAGAACTACCAAAGGCATACGGAGACATCGCACCAGTTAATACAATAGTTTTGTTTTTAATAGATTTTGCTAAAAACTTTGCTGTCTCTGCTATGGTGCTCGTGCCATGAGTAATTAATATCTTATCTTCTTTAGATTTTTTGCAGATTTCCAAGATTTTTTTTCTATCAGTTTCAGTCATCTTAAGGCTATCTAAAAGCATAGGAATACTTAACTTGATATCTAATCTGCATCTACCCCTTATTAACATCTGAGGTACGTGTGTTTCCTTGAAGTTCAACTGCTCCTTTATCTCATCATACTCTTTGTCAAACGTTCCACCGGTGATCAGAATCAAAATCGTCATAAATTTAATTACATTGACGTTTATATTAATTTTGTTATTATATTTTTCGAGTTAAATTCTAGAATACAATCCTGACAAAGTTTAAATCCTTAACATTTCTTAATTAGTTAATGAAATCTGTAGAAAAAGGAAAATCTCAGTTCGAACAATTAGCAGAACAAGTGAATAAACAAATTATCACACAAGTTCCGAGAAGAAACTTAATAAAAAGTGCTTATGGAAAAGCCATAGGTAACATTTCTTCCAAATTCAGAAGTCTTTATGAAGACTTTGAAGCTTTGGCTCATAAGCCATACTGTATTTTTGGATGCAAGGGTTATGGATACTCAGTTGTTTTTTCTTCCAAAAATGGTCAGCCACTGAAAGCTGAAGTTAATGTCAGAGATTTTGGAACAAACTATCAATGTGATTGTTTGAAACTCGTTCAAGAAGCACCTTCTATAGAAATTTCTAAAATGTCAAGATTAGGAAAGGATACTAGAGTTTTCTTTGGCTCAAAATTAGAACAGATAAATGTAGGAAGAGCAAAGGAAATAATTGATGATGCAATAGAATCCGTAGGAGATATCGGCACAGAAAGTGAAACTACGTTTGGTGTGCCAATGAGCAAGGATAGAAGATACAGAATTCCTATGTCCCAAGAGGAGATAGTTGATCTGACTCTTAGATTTGTCAGAGGAGACTGGGAATTACAAAAAGAACTGCAAGAAAGAGTAAGAAGACATTTTAATTCATAAGACTAATAGGATTTAGCAAAATAAACCACTTCTTTTGCCTCTTTACCACAAAACACGCATTTGGAAAATATTTTTTCTTTTTCAAACGGTATGCATCTTATCGTTGCAGTCGTTTCATCTTTAATTTTTTTCTCGCATATTTCTGAACCGCACCAGCAGGCTCTGATAAAACCTTTAGATTCATCTTCTGTTATTTTCTTGAATTCTTTGAAATCTTTAACAGTGAAGATATGATCATTAAAGAATTTTTTAGCCTTTTCGAACAAATCTTTCTGGATATCGTCTAACAGTTTTCTGATGCTATCGATTTCTGTCTCTTTTACAACAATCTTTTCTTTTTTATCTCTTCTTACTAATGTAATCTGTTTATTCTTAATGTCAATAGGTCCAATCTCTATTCTGACAGGAACTCCTTTCAATTCCCATTCATTAAACTTAAAGCCCGGCGTGTATTGATCTCTTTCATCAAATAGAACCCTAACATTTTCTTTTTCCAAGTCCTTTTTGATATTATTACATTTTTCAAAAACCTCTTTTTTAGTGTTATCATTATAAATAGGAACTATAACAACCTGATGAGGAGCTATTCTTGGAGGCATTATCAATCCCTTGTCATCTCCATGAACCATTATAAGAGCTCCGATTGTTCTTGTAGAAAGTCCCCAAGATGTTTGCCAGACATATTCTTTCTTTTTATTCTTGTCTAGAAAACTTATCTTGAATGGTTTTGAAAAGTTCTGGCCTAGATTATGGGAAGTGCCCATCTGTAACGCCTTACCGTCAGGCATCATTGCCTCTATTGTGTCTGTGTATAATGCACCTTTGAATTTTTCACTTTCCGTCTTAACTCCTGCAAGTAGAGGAATTGCGAGTTGAGTTTCAACAACTTCCTTGTAGACATTCAACATCTTAATTACTTCTTCATCTGCCTCTTCTTTTGTTGCATGCGCGGTATGACCTTCCTGCCATAAAAATTCCCTTGTTCTTAGAAATGGCTTGGCAGCTTTTGTTTCCCATCTTACAATGTTGCACCATTGATTGAGCAGTAGAGGTAGATCTCTGTGGCTTCTTATCCATTTTGAAAAAGTATAATACATTATAGTTTCAGAAGTTGGTCTTATTGCAAGTCTTTCATTCAGTTTCGTGCTACCACCTTCAGTTACCCATGCAACTTCAGGCGTGAATCCGGAAAAGTGTTCTGCTTCTTTTTTAAGGAATGATTCAGGAATGAACAGAGGAAAATAAACATTTGAATGTCCGGTCTCTTTTATTCTCCTGTCTAAATAACTTTGGATTTTTTCCCATATCGCATATGAATACGGTGTAAATATCATACAGCCTTCTATAGGAGACTGGTCTGCCATTTGGGCCTTCTTCACAACCTCTAAATACCACTTTCCAAAGTTTTCAGACTTTTTAACAAATAAACCCAATTCTTCGGACATTTCGTTCACTTTAAATTTCGTCTAAACCTTTATTAATTTTTCTATGCATTAATTAGATATCTGTGATTTAATGCTAATCGGCATTTTTTCTGACTGCCATTGTGGCTATAAATACGGCGAAGAAAGGTGGAAAGATAGCTTCATTGCTCTAAACGAGGCTATAGACAAGACTTTGGATTGCGATCTAATCATAACAGCTGGCGATCTGTTTGACACAAGGGTTCCGAGACCAGAGGTATTTGCAAAGGTTGCAAAAATACTTAGCAAGACACAGACAGTCCCTTCGGAAACTAAATTATTGGAGGTAGTGAACAAGGAGAAACTTGAATTGTCACCATTAGCATTAAGAGGAATACCAGTAATCGCTATCCATGGAACGCATGAGAAGAGGAGCAGTCATCTGATAAATCCGATACAGGCATTAGAGCATGCTGGTTTACTTATACACTTGCATTGCTCGACTGCTATTTTTGAGATCCGGGGAAGGAAGGTCGCTGTGCACGGAATGTCAGGAGTAGCGGATAGATATGCTAAAGAAGTCTTCGACCAGTGGAATCCCAAACCTGTTCCAAACGCATTGAACATACTGATGATTCATCAGAGCATAGATCCTTACATCTATTCGCCTCTAGAACCACCGTCAATGAAGATAGATGATTTACCAAAAGGCTTTGACCTGTATGTTCTAGGCCACATGCACTGGAACGAGATTAAAATATTTAATGGGGGCCAGCTTCTTTTGTGTGGTAGCACTATTCCAACAACAATACACAAAATAGAGTCTGAGCAGGAAAAATGCATCTACAAATATGATGATAATAAAGTTGTAAGCAAAATACCTCTGGAAGATCAGAGGAAGATATTCTGGAAAGAGTTTGAATTCGATTCGAACATAAAGGAGAACGTAGAGACTTTTATTGCTTCAATCTCTCCTTTCAAGCCAAAACCAATAATAAACATAAAGATAAAAGGAATGATAAAAGCAGATCAACTTTTGCCGAGCTTTTCTAAGATCGAGGAAAAGTATAATGAGAAGGCGATAGTTAACATAAATAAAAATCTGGAGTTTGAAGGTTTCAAAGAACAACTCGAGATGTTAAAGAATCTAAAGGAACAGAGGCTGTCTCCAGAAGAGCACGGCTTGAAGTTACTACAAGAAAATCTAAAACAGGTCAACTGCGGCATAAAGATTGATGAGATATTTGAGTTCTTGGTTGATGGAGATATTGATTTGATATTCAATGTTCTGAACGGAAACCAGACTACGCTTAAAACAGGATTGGATAAGTGGTTGCATGATAACTAAGGTTTTGTTAAAGAACTGGAGGTCCCATAATGAGACTGAGATAAACTTTTCGGAAGGTACGAACTGTTTTGTAGGTCCTATGGGAGCTGGAAAGACTTCTGTGATGGATGCTGTATGCTTTGCTTTATTCGGGACGTTTCTACAATTACAACAGAAGAAATTGAAACTCGAGGATATAATAATGAAGAAACCGGAAATCAGAGATAAGGCTGAGGTAACTGTTTTCTTTGACATTGGTGACGAGAACGAATGGAATGTTAAGAGGACGGTCACAGCTGGCAGGACAACAGCAGAGCTTAGAAAGAATGGTGAGCTTATAGAAGGGCCGCAGTCGACAAAGGTCACAGACGAGATTGAAAAACTGTTAAAGATGAACTATGACCTGTTTTCCAGAGCTGTCTATTCTGAACAGAACCAGCTTGACATGTTCCTGACAATACAGAAGGGTCAGAGAATGAAAAAAATCGATGAATTATTATCGATTGACAAGTTTGAAAAGGCAAGAACAAACACGAAATCACTGATAAACAAGTTCTTGATAGTTCTTAATGAGAAGGAGATGATAATCAACAATCTCCAGAATGATGAGAACCTGAAAAGACTTGACATGATTAAAAGAGATTTTCAAGAAATCAAGGAAAAAGAAGATAGGTTAGTAAACCAACTAAGTGAAGTTACAAACAAAAAGGAAAATACAGAAAAAGATTTGATAAAATTGAAACAACAACAGCAAAGGTTACAGAACATAGAGGAGGACATTAAAAAGTTTGTGGCTTTGCTAGAGTTAAGCGAGTCTGATTTGGAAAATATTAAAAAGGATTTAGTAGATTTTGCTGAGAAGACAGAAGAAGAATTGGAAACAGAGATGAAAAAGATTGATGACGAGATAAAGGCTCTTGATGGAAATCTGATAGAAGAAAAAAACAATATGGAAACCCTGAGGCAGAGTTATGCAGAAGACAATGCCAAGATGGGCTTATTAGAAACAGAAAAAATACCTTTAACACAAAGGCTTGTGAAAGAATCAGAGGAGATATCAGAAAAGATCAAGAAGAATCCGATAAAGAAGCTAAAACAGGAATTTGAGGAAAACAAAAAGGATTTTGAGAAAAACCAGATCGAACTTCAAAAGAACATAGCAAAATTCTCTGAGATAGAAAACGGTATAAATGATCTAGGATCTGTGGGAAGCTCATGCCCTATTTGTGATTCTAAACTAACAGAAGACAAGAAGACAAAACTCATTGAGAAGAAGAAGAAAATAAAGAAGGACTTGAATAAAGAAATAGAAAAGTATGAGGCAGAAATAAAGGAAATGGAAGATAAACTGCCTAAATTAGAAAACAGAATAAGAGAGATTGAAAGGGTTCTAGAAAGGTTCGAAGAGATCAAAGGATCAGAAAAGGACCTAAAGAGCCTAGAGGACGAACTCAAGAAACTTAAGGCAAAGACATTTGTTTTTGATAACCAGAAAAAGATGTTTGATAAAAATATTAATATGATTGAAGAAAGTCTGAACAAACTCAAAGAGGAACATGGGAAACTAAGGCAGGTTCTATCCAAAAAAGAGGATGCCAACAGCAAATTGGATAGGATAAGAGAATACAATCAGAGAATAACTGACCTTGGAAAGGAGAAAGAGTTCATGTTATCAACGTTCACACCTTCTATTATAGATAAATTCGAATCAGAGTACAAATCATTAATAGGTTTGGAGAGAGAGATACAAACGAATCTGAAAAATCTATCAGAGATAAAGAGTGAGAAGCAAAAATTCTTAGAAGAGATTGAAAACAAGAAGAATATCTTAGAAAAATATGGTATTGAGTCAAGAAAGATGAGTGCTCTGACAGACCAACTGAAGCTCTTGGAGTCTGCATTGGAATTCACACAAGAGCAATTGAGAAAAGATTTTGTTTCTGCTGTGAATGAGGCTATGCAATCAATATGGTCAGAGTTGTATCCGTATAAGGACATATACAACATCCGTTTAGGTATCGAGGAAGGCGATTACGTCTTGCAATTACAGGACTCTACTGGTTGGATTACTGCTGATGGAGTTGCTTCTGGTGGAGAGAGGTCAATGGCTTGTCTTGCTCTGAGAATTGCATTCTCTTTGGTTCTAGCACCTCAGATTAGAATGCTAGTTTTGGACGAACCGACAGCGAACCTGGATGTTCAGGCAGTAGAGATATTATCCTTTGTTCTCAGAGAACGAATCACACAACTTGTAGATCAATGCTTCCTAATAACCCATGACGAGAAGATGAAGGAAGCTGTTAGTGGATTCTGTTATGAATTTGATAGGGATAAGTCAAAGGACGAGGTAACAAGAATAACTCTTATCAGTTCTCCGTCACAAGTTTAAAAATTCTTAATAATAAATCTAATTATGATTAAATTTTTATATAATTATCCAGCATTGTTTATTCCTAAAGCAAAAGCAGTTGTTATAGCAGATTTACATATTGGCATAGAGTATGAAATATTTCATTCAGGCATAAAAATACCTTCCCAAGTTGAACGGTTAGAGAAGAGAATAGATGAATTGATTAAATTAACAAAGGCAAAGCATCTAATAATTCTAGGAGATGTTAAGCATCAAGTTCCTACAATCTCATGGCAAGAATACAAAGAGATTCCGAAATTCTTGGAACACTTCTCGCATATCAAGGTATCGATAATCAAGGGAAACCACGACGGGAATATCGAGAGACTGGCTACAAAGAAAATAGATATATACGAACCTCAGGGATTCAAGATAGATGATGTTCTTTTAATTCATGGTCAGGCTTGGCCAGAAACAAATAATATGGATGCAAAATATATCATAATGGGTCACGTTCATCCTGCTGTTGAATTTTTCACTGAAAATTTCAGAAGCGTTGAACCGTGTTGGTTGAAGTGTGATGTTGATAATAAAAAACTGCTTGAGAAATTCAAAATCAAAACCAAGTTCAAGCAAGGAATAGTCATGCCAGCCTTTAACCATCTTATCGGAGGCATGGCTTTTAATTCTAAAGACTTTGAACCATTAGGACCTCTATTGAACAATGAAGTTTTCAAATGGAAAGAAGCAGAAGCATATCTTTTAGATGGAACTTTGCTTGGAAAATTGAACAGTTTAAAATCTAAACAGCCTTTATAGAACCTTTTCTTCCAAGGGTCAGTTGTATCTCATCTCTGAATTCTTTCGTAAACCCACCTATTATTTCCACTTCTTGTTCATTTTCAAGATTATCTGCTTGTTCTCCCCACAAGGTTAGTTTAACACTTCCAGAATCATCTTCTAGAACGACTTCTGTTAGAACTACAGTGGTTCCGAACTTTGTATTGACTTCTCTGGGTTCCTTTAGTTCTATTATCTTTGCCTTTAAACTTACATTACTCATGCCAGGTTTAAGCTCATTTATTTTCATAAAATCACTCTTTAATAATGTTTTAATAAGTTTATAAGTTTGTTGCGAGTTCAAAACCTGCCCTCCGCATCAACTTTGATTCAGATCCGACGCTTTATATGTTAAAATACTAAACTATTATTATGTGTCTAAGTTTAGACAAGAAACAAATATTTGATTATATGTCAAACTTTTTTTCGGGCGTTGCAGGAGCTTTTGTAATTGTTTTTGCTTTAGGACAGCAAAATCAAATAAACTATGTGTGGTTATTTGTTTCTTTAATTGCTCTATTTTTTGTAGGCTTGTTTGCTGTTTCTATCTTCAATTCAATCACTAAGAATTCTAATCATAAAACTATTAATAGAAAAAGTCGGAGCTGAACCTAAAGACAAGCATGCCCTCCGCACATCAGATCATTGTTCCAGTCAGGTATATCAACAACAATAAGACTAGAACAATCAGATACTCGCCCAAACCCCCAGTTTTAACAGGGCCGTTGAACTTTGGTTTTTTTATTGGCCATAGAGGCATAATTCCATTGTGAGTCAAAGAATCTCCGATGAGATGTGAGATAAAACCTATTGAAAATATTATACCTGCTTCCCGACTGAATATTCCCAAGCTAAAACCTATGAATAGAAATATTATCAAAACCCAGACGTTATGAAACAATTTTCTATGGAGTTTCCTAGGCTTTATATCCAGGTCAGGAATCAGAACTCCAACGAAAGCAAAGAATGCCATATAGATTGAGAAGCTTAATACAAAACCGAATAACAAAAAGATGAGAAATGCCAATATAATATGTGTCATCTTTTCCATGTCTATAATATAATGAGTTTATTTATTAACAGTTAGCTCTACGGTTACTTACTGATTCTCTTTCTTTCAATGCCCTGACATAGGAAGCCATAAATTCGGAATTTGAAAGTAATTTAAGATTACGGCAATCGGACAAACCTAAGCTGCATTCATAATTTGTTTTAAATCTAGGCCAATTAGAATATTCTCTAAGCTCTGTAACAGTCTTTGTTATCAATTTTTCCTTTGATGATTTTACAAGACAGTCATAACATCTAAACTTTGTAACTTCAGGTTTCATATAAGATACTCATGTCTAGAGAATGATGAATCTTTGTTGTAAGTAAACTTACAACAGTTTTAAATAAATTAAATTTTGATAATCTTATTATGAATTTAGAAGAAATAACAGAGGCATTAAAAAGAATAGGACTCTCTACCAACGAAGCAAAAGTTTACCTTAACTTATTAAGAACAGGTTCCAGCAAAGCTGGCAGAATAAGCAAACAAACTCACATAAACAGAACAACTACTTATGATGCTTTGAAGGTTCTACTGGAAATGGGACTGACAAGCTATGTAATCAAAGCTAACAACAAATGGTTTGATGCTGTTGATCCTAAAAGATTGTTAGACTTTCTAAAAGAAAAGGAAAATGAATTTCAAAAAATTCTTCCAGAACTGCAAAAAATCAACAAGATACCAAAAGAAAAACATAACGTGACATTATTTTATGGCTATAAAGGAATGAGGTCAATTTTTCAAGACATAATAAAAACAAATAAAGACGTGTTTGTTCTAGACTCTGAGTGCTATACACCGGAAAAAATGCTTTATTATACGCAGTACTTTGTTAAACAATTAAATAAGAAGAAAATCAAGATAAGACATTTGATAAGAGAAGATACCGAGGTTAGAAAAAGGTGGGAGGACCATGTTGTATTGCCTTCAAAATTCACTAAAGTTAAATTTGTACCCTTAAAATTCAAAACGAATTCAGTGATTGATATTTATGGAGACAAAGTAGTCATAATGATTTGGTCAGAACCTCCTGAAGCTGTAATAATCCAGAACAAATCAGTGGCAGAAATTTTTAGGAACTACTTTGAAATGCTTTGGAAATTTAAGAATTGATAAATTTATTAATCAAACACATGTAATTCTTTACTTATGAGACCTAAGGCAATATTTTTTGATATCGATGGAACAATACTACCTTTCGAGGGAGTGATCCGCAAGCTGCAAGAGACCTGTAAACATTTTGGAGTAAGAGTTTTAACAAAGAGGGAAATATTAAAATACACGATAGGCTATAAGCTCACGGAAAGTATACCTAAACTCTTGCCAGAAACGAAAAATTTCATCGATGAATTCTCAGAATACTATAGATGCATTTACAACAAGGATGCAAAATCAATAAAACCTTTTCCTTACGTCAAAAGAATTTTTAGATGGATTAAAAAAAGAAGAATCAAGTTGGGAATAATCACTACAAAAACTGGGACTCAGGCAGAAACTACACTGAAATACTACAAGCTTCCCTATGATACACTGATTTCTGGTGATGATGTCAAAAAAACAAAGCCTGATTCAGAACCTGTTATTAAGGCTTGCAGTAGGCTGAAAGTAAATCCAGAAAATTGCTTTTTCATTGGAGACCACCCGTTCGATATGTTAGCTTCCAAATCTGCAGGATGCAAAGCCATAGGAGTTCTAACAGGATGGGGAAATAGAAAAAATCTTAAAGATGCTGGTGCAGATTATATAATAAAAGATTTAAGAGATTTAAAGAATTTAATAGAATAGGTGATAAAGTTCAAAAAATTTTATGTAACTACGCCGATCTACTACGTGAATGACGTTCCTCATATTGGACATGCTTATACAACAATAGCTGCTGATATAGCTGCAAGATGGCATAGACTCAAGGGAGATAAAGTTTTCTTTCTAACAGGTTTAGATGAACACGGACAGAAGATACAGGAGGCTGCTTTAAAGATGGGTTTAACACCACAGGAACTCGTAGATTCTTTAGCGCCAAAGTTTAAAGAAACCTGGAGAAACCTGAACATAAGTAACGATGATTTCATAAGAACAACAGAAGAGAGACATGCGAAGGTTGTAGCAGAGATAATCAAAAGAATTTATGACAATGGAGACATTTACAAGGGTGAGTATGAAGGATGGTATTGTGTACCTTGTGAAAGTTTCTGGACAGAATTGCAATTAGTTAATGGAAAATGCCCTGATTGTGGCAGAGAAGTTAAAAAAATTAAAGAAGAGACATATTTCTTCAAGCTAAGCAAATATCAACAAAAACTTTTAGATTTATATAATAAGAACCCTGATTTTATTTCTCCTGAAACAAGAAAGAATGAAATGATAAACAGAGTTAAGGAAGGTCTAAAAGATTTGAGTATAACTAGAACAACCGTCAGGTGGGCAATACCATTTCCTTTAGAAGAAAATCATTATCTTTACGTTTGGGTGGAAGCTTTGATAAACTATATTAGTGCTCTAGACTTTCCGAACGGAGAAAAATTCAAGACATTTTGGCCGGCGGATGTTGAGATTATGGGCAAGGAAATCAATTGGTTCCACAGCGTCATATGGCCTGCTATGCTTTTTTCAGCAGGAATAGAACCGCCAAAGAAAAATTTTGTTCATGGTTGGTGGACTGTTGAAGGAAAAAGAATGGCAAAATCAGTTGGAAACGTTGTCGATCCAAATAAGATGGTGGAAAAATATGGAGCAGATGCATTCAGATACTTTTTGTTTAGAGAGATTCCATTTGGACAGGATGGAGATTTTTCAGAAGAAGCTCTAAAAAATAGATATAACTCTGAACTAGCGGATGCTCTAGGAAATCTAGTGAACAGAGTATTAGTTTTAGTTGAAAAGAACTTTGAGGGTTATGTTCCTGAACATCTTGGAGGTCAGAATGTTGAGAAGCTTGCTTCAAACATTGTCAAGGCTGTTGATGAGTCTATGGAAGAGCTGAGATTTCACAGTGCTCTGAATGATATATTCTTCCTTGTAAATGAATCAAACAAATACATAAATGACAACAAACCATGGGAGATCGAAGATAAGAAATTATTAGGCGGCATTTTATACAACTTACTAGAATCATTGAGGTTCATCTCTATTCTTATCTATCCCTTTATGCCAGAGACTGCTCTAAAAATCAGAGAGCAGCTTGGTTTAGGGAAAGAATTCTCTTTTGATGATTTAAAATGGGGTACTCTAAAGCCTAGAACAAATGTTAGAAGAAGCGACATACTCTTCAGAAAAATCAAATAACAAGTACCGTATAGTCTGGATACCTCACATCAAACAGTCTCATATACTCTTTTTGGGTCTGTCCTATACACTTCCACATCCTTTCCATCTGCCCCTTTCTTTCCATGAGCTTCATCATATGGTCAAGTAATGGTTCGACTGTGTTCAAGAGGTTCGGATATAGCAGTATGGGGAATGAACTATGATTGAGCGAGCCACCAGTTATATGAAACTCATTTGATCTGAGTTTGGCAATGTCAATTATCCTTTCTTTTTCATCTGAGGTTAATTTTGCATTCTTCAGACAGTCTAGAGTCAGAGAATAGTTTCTAGCATCACTACTCAATTCGAATATGTCTATCATGCCGGGCTCTACATCAAGAAGGCACTCCTCAGGGTACGCGCCGCAGGTGACATATCTAGCCTTGTCATGAACCTTACATACTTTTCTATCTGTGTCGTAATTAAAGCAAGGCATTCTAGATACGGGTATAGGTAATGGCAAATCTCTGCTCGGCATAACCATCCAGCTACTGCACCTCTCCTCAAATACCTGGTAGAACGTTTTTTTACTGCCTCCCAACCTTTCCACAACATAATTTCTGTACAGGTCCCCTAGGGTTACTGGGATTTTGAAACCTTTCTCAGAGCAACATTTACCACAAATTCCAGCCTTACATTCAAAATGTTTTTCTTCATTCATAAAGATCAGGCTTATTAAAATCTGGGTAATAAAATATAAAAAAGCAAATTTCTAATCATAAAGAAACCTAAAATAAAAATTAAAAGAGATAAAATACTCTTTAACAAAATTAAATGATTTATAAAATATTCACTTAACTACTCAAAGTAGAAAAGACTATAAATTTGAATTTATCATGCTTCTCTTACTATGTGAGCAAAAGATGGGGTCAATATAATGAAGTCTTCGTCAATACCTGCAATGTCTCCGTTAGTAGCAACACATGTTTTTCTTAGTTTTTCAATAGCTCTCTTCAATTCTGAAATGTCCTTACCTCTCAATGCCTTTATTTTAACAAGAACTATGTTGTTGTTTCTCATATGTTTCTGTATTCTGTCTGTATCTGAGAAATCTTCCAGTTTGTCAACCTTTATTGGGACCTTTCCTGTTGGTGTTTCAACATCTTCTGTGTCAAGTTCTATGAATTCTTCATTGTTTAGTTCTTTTATGCCTTTGCCAAAAAGTTTTTCCAAAAACATTTTACTTACCTCCCAAAATTATTATACTCTTAATTATATTTTCAAATATAAATAGCTATTTTTGCATGCTCTCTAATAATGAAACTATGTTCCAGACCTGAGTTCTGGTATACATTGGTATATTAGGATCATTAGAAACATCATCCATGGTCGAAATGACTGTGCTTACTCTTATGGCAATATCCTGACCATCTTCTTTTAATATTTTTATAGAGTCTTCACATTTGGTTCTTATATTCCTAGGAACGGTTCTATCGTTGACAATTTGCTCGATAAGCGGTATAACATTTTCAAACATTTTAAACACCATTCCATAGGTATCTCTTCTTTAATAGGTTCTTAAGAATTTAAATTCTTTACTGTTAAAACTTAGATGTATGAGAACTGACCTTCAAGAGGCTAAAAGATTTCTTAGTTTTGATGAAGAAAAATTTGTTGAAACTTTCGATGTTTTGAGAGAAGCTTGGAAGAATCAGAGAAATGTCTTTTCTACAAGAAACACAAGTCCTCATTCTGTACTTCCTGAAGGTGTTGAAAGAGGATCTGAAGAGCATGCGAGATATTTGTTCTTTTCTTCCATACCTGACATATTTACCGAGTCTGACAAACTATTTGGAGATTTAATAAGATTACACAAAGAAAAACCGGAATTTTTTGACCCGCTTCATGTTTACGAAACTGATAGAGGCAAACTTGAAATTAGAGAAAAGGAAACAAAAAATGGAAAAAAAGTAGTAAGACTTGTACCACCTACATTAGACACGATATGTGATGAAGATTTGGCATTAGGGCTTCACGAACAAATATCTTTGAGCCATTATAAAACCGCTAGAAAAATCGTAAAGTGGTATGATGGCAAGGCCTCAAACGTATTAAAGGATGTAACTGATCCTGATGTTGCTTACAGAAGACTTGACATAGGAAGATCAAAAGAACCTATATTAGAATTGAAGAACGACACTAGTTCTCCAAGGTTCGGCGGGCTCGGAAAAAAAACTGGTAGATTGCTGCCTATGTGGCTTATTGATGCCGGAATTGTAACTGGCATGGATGAAACTAATATGTACATACCTATTGATAATCACTGCTTTAACATTCTTCTTGGAAGAGAGATAATTAAACTAGACGATTATGTGCGAGTGCAGAAGGTCACGAGGTATGCTCAAGAAGCAATAAGAGATGTTACGCGAAGAAGAGGGATAAGCGCAAGAGATTTTCACTATTATCAATGGGAGTTAGGCCACAACGCTTGCACTTATAATGATGGTTGTAGTAGAAAGAATGGCGATGGAAAGAAATTGTGTCCTTTCCCTGATGTTTGCAAATACTTCCTAGACGTAGGAAAATATAGAAAAGGTTTCATAGTGCCTGTTGAGAATAATATTATTCAGCACTAGGTTTTGCTTTTTCTTGTTCCTTTATCATTTCTTCAAGCTTTTCCTGAGTTTCCTTTAACTTGTCTTTTAGTCTTGTTTCCTGCTTTTGTAAACTCTTGAGTCTTATGTCTATTGTTTCTTTTTTGTCATTCAACTCTTTTGTCAGTTCTTTCTTTGTTGATTTTATTAGAATGGGACCAACAACTTTGTAAACATCATCATGTTGAATTTTGCCCAGCTCTTCCAGAGCCTTGTCTATCTCCATGTTCTGGATGCTTAGCGTCTCTTTCTGTATTAGAACTGTCTGAGTTTGTTGTTGAAATGTTTGTAGCTCTATTAACAACTGTTGTGCTTCGGGACTCAATTTTATTTCAGCCATTATATCACCATACCATTTATTGATGTTTTAATCAGTCTAACATAAGAGTTTATTCCGGCTAACAGACCTGCTATGTCTTCTGCTTCTATCTTAAGTTTTATCTTGTCTTTTCCAGGTTCTATTTTAACACTAAATTTCTTAGTGTCTTCTGCTTCAGGTTTTATTGCCTTAACTGCTATATCTGGTTTTGCACACTCTATCTCTATCTCTGCCTTCATTTCAATCTGCTTTTACTTTTTTAACAGTCTTAGGGGTTTCCTTGAAGATGATTCTGTAACCGCAATAGGGACATCTTATCTTGTCTTTAACTCTTTCCATTTCAATATCCTTTCCACATTTAAGACATTTGTACATACTAATCACTCTTTGGGAAATATGCAGCGCCTGCAAATTTTGTTTTGCATTTATTACAGTACCAGACTCCAGGCGCCATTCTTTTTAGTGCAGGTCTTTCACAGTAAGGACAGACCTTTTCTTTTTTCATCCTGTTTTCTATTTCCAAAACTGCTTTTTTTGTTTTGGTTCCGTACCTTACTCCATATCTGCCGGTTGTACCGACTTTTTTTGTCATATTATCCCTTTATCATATTCCTAATTTCTTTACCTTTTAATATTGATAAATCTATTGCTTTCTGTATTTCCTCTGTTGTGAAATAACCGTCGCCACCTTTCTGACCAGCGCACAATTCCCCTTTTTCGTTTGTAGCCAGTGTTATTCTCGCATCTAAAGCGTTTTCCTCTTCTACGTTCGGATCTATTAGAAGTTTGTCGCCGATTTTCACTGTTGTTATTGCAACAGGAACGTCTCTTACCGGAAGATCTCTTTCATGAACATCGGTATTTATTTTTCCGTTCTCATATTTCGGAATCTTTGTTGTCAATAATGCTGCTATTGCTCCTATTGCGCTCGCATCAATGAGATTGCCGTCATGGTCTAGAACGTGGATGTCAATGTTTACCATCCAAACCTCTTTACCTTCCTGGATGCACAATGATTCTAGATCGATGCAATGACTTTCTCTAATTCCTCTGTCAACCACCCTAGCCAATTCAATCGCATTCTCGTTTGGAGGACCAGGTTCAAAGGTAGGTGATGCAACAGGAACAAGTTCTGCATTGACAACCAATACACCTTCATTCTGCATGTCAGGATATGGTTCCCCCACACCCATTTTTACACCGACTAACACATGAGTATTACCAATCAAAACCTTGGCAGAACCTTCTGCTGTCTTTATAACATTCGTCTCTATTTTTATTGGTCTGAACTCATCAAATTTTCTATTGTCAACTCTCATATCTTCTTCTACTAACTTTCTAACGTAACTATCACTCACTTTCAACATTTTCTTCACCTGTTTTGTATTTTTCTTTTAAAGCATTGATCTGCTTATCGTAAACTATTGAACAACCTCTTTTGGCAAGTTCTAGCAGTTTTAAGCATTCTTCCTTCGTGACTATGCCATCTAACTGGAATAGAACTATTTTGTCTTCGTTCCCAATAGTTGCGATTGCCATGTCAACTTCACCTTCACAGTCCTCATCTCCTGCAACATCTAATACAATCTGTCCGTCAACTTTTCCTGCGCTGCAAGAGCTTATGAGGTTCTTCATCGAGACTCCAGCTTCTGCTAGAGCAAGTGAAGCTGCATTCAAACCTGCACATCTAGTCGATGCATTGGCTTGAAGTATTTCCACGAAAACATCTATCGCAGTTTTTGGATAGTCTTCAAAGAAGATCACGTTTGATAATGCTTCATTTATCACTTTCGATATTTCAACACTCCTTCTGCTTACTCCTGGTCTTCCTCTTTCTGTTGTTGCAAAGGGTGCCATAGCGTATTTGCATCTCAAGAATGCTTTTTGAGGATCTTGAAGATGTTTTGGATGCATGGTCTTTGGACCAAAAACGGCTGATAATGCATATGTGTCACCAAATTTGAATATAGCAGAACCATCAGCTCTTTTTAATACGCCAACTTCTACATCTATAGGTCTTGTATCTTCAAAACCTCTTCCATCCAATCTTTTACCGTCGATTATCATTTTTATTTTTTCTTCAGCCATATTATTCACCTTTCTCCAATAACTGTGAAATCTTGTCTGTCAATCCAACAATATGTGACTCGACATTGATTGTAAGTATGGCTTTGGCAGCCAGTCCTTCTTTTTCACCTTTTATCCAAGCAATTCCATTCTGTCCAACAATTATTTGACATTTTGTTTTGTCCTTAATTAGTTCTATCATTGATCCATCCTTTCCTATCAGTCTAGGAACTTTAGATGGTGTGATTTTCAAAACTCTTCCACTAATCAATTTCCTAGCTCTGTGATCGTTCATCGTTAATTGAATTTGCTTAGATTTTGAAACATTTAAAATCTTTGCATATATCAAGTCACCAATATCATAGTAAACGGATATATCTGTTTTTGTCAAGTCAACATACTCTCCTACAGCTTCGCCTAATGTTAGGATTGCATCGTACGGAGAATTTATATCAACTATCCACATTGTTGTTTGCATATCTTCTATAGAACCTATAATACCATCGCCTTGTTTTGGTATGTATACGCCTGCCAAAGGAACCACTCCGATAAATCTTTCCTTCACCTTTGCTAGTCCCATTAGCTTTGCCTTAATTTTATTATTCTCTCTAAAGCATCCTGAAGATGGTAGGAAATCTAATCCCGTTGCTAATGTCTCTCCAGGTATGACAAATTGTCTTTCCTTAACTAATAATTCCGATTTTATATTTTCCATATTAATCACTCCTTTTTAATCAATTTTTTTTAATTATCTTAACTTCAACTTGACCATGAGTCAAATCATTTAGTCTAGCATAAACATCTGTCTGCATTCCAGCAGGTATTTCTATCATGCAGACGTAACCTCCATCCTTTGTCCATTCATCCTTCAAGAGGGTTCCAAGGTTTCTTACAACGCTACTCGCTTTGCCAGCAAAAGAGGATGGAATCTTAACAGCTATCTGCATTTTCTCAAATTTTATAGGAATCACAGTTTGTATTTTGCTAAGAATATCATCAATCTGTTCCTCAACTCTTCTCTCAAGATCTATTCTGACTTTTGCCTGTTCCATTGTTCTAAGTATTCTGTCAGCAGGATGAGGCAAACCTGTCTGAGGGTTGACTCCTCTTTTGGATATCAGGGTTGCGATCGCTTTTGTCTTTTCTTCTAACATCTTGTTTCTCTGCTCAGTTGTTATCTGAACATCTCCTTCTTTGATTATGGCATAGACTATTTTCTTGGTGTCATTTGTTCCAAAAATTTTGTTAACATTTTCTCTAGAAGCTCTAAGACCTTTTTTCGAATCCTCGAATATTTCTTCAGATGCTAGCAACTCTTCTAAAGCAATTTCCTTTCCACCCCTCAAATCCAATGCTTTCTCAGGATCGACTAGTATTTCAAACCTTAAGTTATTTTTTATTATTTTGGCTATTACAGCCTTTTCTACAGAAATCATGTAATGTACCTTCTAAAGTAATAATATCACCAAAACTTCTTGAGGAATTTTAACCCTTCGTCACCATAAAATTTCTTGAAACTTTTAGCACCGATAATAACCATCTCAACTTCTGATAGTTTGACTCCTTTTTCTCCTGCTTTCAAAGCCTTTACTGCAAGCTTTATCGCATCGTCTTCAGTTAAGTTTTCCTTCCATTCCTTTCTCAAAATTTTTATAGCTTCGGGTGATCCTCTTCCTATAGCATGAGCTTTCCAACCATAAAACGTTGATGATGGATCAATCTCAAATAATTGTGCTCCTTTCTCGTCAAATCCTCCTAGTAAAAACGCGACACCGAATGGCCTTACACCACCATACTGCGTATACAATTGCATCATGTCAGCAATCTCTTTAACAGCGCCTAGAACATCTAACTGTTCATCGTATGTTAGCTTGTAAATCTGTGCCTTTACTCTTGCTCTATCAACCAAGATTCTTCCATCTGCTAAGAATCCTGACAACGTGACTCCTAAATTATCATCTATCTGAAATACTTTTTCTCCGCTTGAATTTGGAACAGCCAAATCTATTAATGGTCTTGTTGCAAGAAGGACAACACCATCAGCAAATGTTACGCCTATTGATGTAGTTCCACGCTTAACAGACTCTCTGGCATATTCTACCTGAAATAATCTTCCGTCAGGAGAAAATGTTACTATAGCTCTATCGTAACCCATCATTTCTGGTATAGCTTGTATAAAATTCACCTTATAATTATAATTTTTAATGTAGTTCTAAATTTATAAAGGTTATCCAACGAATTCATCCAGTCTTGATTCTCCAAAAAACTTCATTTTTGTTGCTTTAACAGAACCAGATATGCCTAAAACTCTGAATATAACTCTTGTGTCCCCTATGCGTTGAATCAATGCTAGGGCAGCTCTTACATTTTCAACCTCATTATGAGAGCATTTTATTATTCCCATCTGTCTTTTCTCATCGTAAGCATCGTTAATAATTCTTATGTCAGCTTTGGAAGTTCCCATTTCACCTAAAAAGTTTAGTACAGAATGCCAAATTGTATTAATCAGGTCTTGCAGTAATATTTTTTGTTCAGAGGTTATGTGGAAAGCTAGATATCTTCTCCTATCCCTTAAACTTGAAGACAATGTTTTTGGTCTTTTTTCTTCTTCCATACTAATCAACTATCTCAACGCCTTCAGTTATTTTCTTACCTTCCAGAGTCTTTTTATTTTCATTAGTGATTTCTAAAGGAATAGAACTCATGGACAAAAATGCGGTTCCAATATCCATTCCTATAACATTTGCTATTGATATTAAATCTCTTGGAGCTCTCATGTCCCAAATACTTTGGGCGCCAGAGCATATTATCATAGGAACTTTGAAATGATTGCACAAATCGATATTTTGTGATATGTGGTTCAACGTGTAAGATCTTGGTTTTCTGAAACTGTTCAGGATTTCTCTGAAGTTTATTTCAATAGTAACATTGTTCTGCCTTGCTAGCTCTAGACAGGATTCATCTAAACCGTTGTCAAATCTACCGGATTCAGGATGCAATAATATATCAACTCTAGGATCTTCGCAGGCGGCTCTGTTAATCGAGAAATCACCACCGCTAATTGCTACTATCAATACTTTTTCTCTAACCTTGCTTAAAATCTCTTTTAGTTCATTCACATTCTTAGCTTGAATTTTTACTCCTGGATAAATTTCTAGATCTGTTTTTATTTTGCTTATATCATTTTTCAACTCTTCCATTTTTTCTATACCCTGGTAATTATCACAGATAGCTATTCCTGCATAGCCCAACTTCTTAGCAAAGTCTACTATCTGTTCGATTGTATTTTCTCCACCTGAAAGTCTACTCTGTATATTCAAATCGTAAAATTTCATCGTTTTCACCGTAAGTATACTGAATAAATATTGAATTTAATTGTTTTAAATATAGGCACATTATGATGAAGGAATATAGCTTTATAAAATAACAACTAAATAGTGATAATATGCCAAAAGAAGGAGAAAGGTGCGAACTTCATCTTAATTGTACAGGATTTAATGAAAATTGTACTTATGGTAATAGATTAAGCTTTCGTCAAGATGACTATACAAAAGGTTGCACTTTACATGATGACTATGAAATCAGAGTTCTTGAATTAGAAATAGGAAGTATGACTACAGATGGTTTGCCTGAAAGATCAACAACAGCATTTGAAAGATATAGTAAAATGAGTGCGAGATTAAAAGAATTAAAAGGTCAATAATAAGCTTTCATATTCAACTTAATTCAAATCTTAAAGTATTCATAAAGTCTCCAAGTTACTTAAACCCTATTCTAATGCCAAAAACCCACTTTCAGGCTAGAATGCCAAAAGACGATAAAAACCTAAAAACCTCAGAGAATATATCATATAGAGTCTTTTACTAAAATTCAAAGATTACATGAAGTATTGTAAAGTATGCAGTAAAGTATTATGGCAACTAGTCAAAATCTTCTCTGAGTTGATAGTATTGTTCTGGACTATGAACTAAAGGTATATCTTTGCCTTTATACTCTTTGGCTCCATTCAGAATCCTATCAGTTTCTTTAACCATATGAATTATATTAAAACCACGTTTCCAAGTTCCTGTTCCGCTTCCTTCAGCTGTTGATAATAATGCCCAGATTCCTGCTGTACCTACTGATTTTTTGAGACCTTCGCAGAAAGCATCTTCATCTTTTGTTAGATTCGGTGGTTCATCACCAACATATTTTCTCAGTGCAGAACTTAGAATTCCGATTTTTCCAAATTCATCAAATCTTGAAAATCTATCAAAATACGATAGCATTGCTAATTGTCCCAGCTCGTCTCTGTTGATAACTATTGTTTCATACATGAAATAAAGAAGTGAGCTAATCTTTAAATTCTTATAATTTTTCCTTTTTCTTTATTTTTTTCAATTTAAAATTTGTTGACTTAACCTCGTGTTTCTTGGCATAGTAATAGGGCGCGAGAATTATTGCTATTACTGCAACAAGAATTAATACAATGGAAAGCAAAATGAAAACAATCGCTCCTATAGCAAACAATGCAATGGAACTGACTATTCCAATAACTAAAATAGCTAGCAAAAGTCCTAGACCTCTAACATAAGTCTTTAGTTTATTTTCTTCCATAATTATCTTCTCATCATATTGCTTGCTACGTTAAATGCTATTCCAGAAGAAGCCTGATGAACATGAATCAGAGATTCAATCTCAGCAGCAACTTTCTCTTTTGTCATACTCTGGAGTATGACTCTTCCTGGTCCTGTAAGTCTTGCCAAGAATATGCCCTGACCAGCAAACAGAGATGTTTTTATGCCACCAGGACTTTGAATGTCATAAGTAACAGTAGGATCAAAACCTACTATATGACTTGTAGCAACCTGTATTGATTGTCCTTTCTCCAATTTGTATTCAATCAGATCTCCGACAGCGTGAATGAAGACATCACCGGGTCCAGTGAGTTTCTGCAAGACAAAACCTTCGCCACCAAAAAATGCGGCACCTATCTTAGCGAATTGAAGATCAATATCAACGCCTGCTTCAGAACAAAGATAAGCTTCCTTTTCTGTTATAAAACTCTGTCCAGATGATAGATTAATTAATTTAATCTTACCAGGAAAGGCTTCAGCAAAACCTACCAAACCAGTCCCTGACTCACATGTGAATTTTGCAAGGAAAAAACTTTCACTTGTCATGATTCTTTTTATTGCTCCTGTCAAACCACCCTTTACTTCTGCTTCAATTTTCACATTTTCAGATTTGTAAACAAGTCTGCCAGCTTCAGAATATACTGACTCACCTTGAGATAGTTCTATATTAACTATCTGCAGATTATCTCCGATTATCTCATGCTTCATTTTAACACGATTATTTTTCTTTAGAGCTTTTTCCAGCAGATGTCAATCCTTTAAAAACTCTCCTTCTGTTAGCAGGATTACAAATCCAGTTCAATTTTTTATCATTTTTAATACAAGAATGTTCTGGATCAACTAAAATTATCTCGAACCATATATGTTTTCCATCTTCGGCAACATAATATGAATTAAGGACTTCCAAGTTAGGAAACTTTTTCGCAACCCTAATCTCTGCTATGTGCTGTAAATTCATCTTAGGGGTTATCGATGTCATACCTGCATGCAAAGGTTTTCTTCCACCAGCAAAATCCTCTCTCTTGCTAGAACCTTTTCCGATTCTTGTTCTTGCTAGTACAAAACCTTGCTTGGCCTTGTAGCCTAAAGAATGAGCTCTTTCTAACTTTGTAGGTCTCTCTATTCTAACTATAACCGGTTCCCTTCTCCAAGAAATTAGTCTCTCTTTAATTATCTTTTCATATTCCGGACTCTTTCTTAATTGGTTTAAGTACTTGTACATGCCCATCTCACATCACCAAAAGGTTTCAAGCTACTTACTTTATTAAACCTAAATGTTTTTATATTTAATGGTTTTAGTAAACTTTTTATATCTAAAAACTTATAGAAGTTTTAGTGATCTAATGGGAATAGAAAAAGTTATACTAGGATTGATTTTAGTAATAGTAGGGTTATGGTTGATATTGCCAATAACATGGTGCCCATGGTGCATAGGCTGGTGGCAAGAGTTTTGGGCAGTCATCAAGGGAATAATACCAGTGTTTCTGATTTTCATAGGAGCGATTCTGGTTTGGATAGAATCGGAAGAACTTAAAGTGCAGAAACCTAAGAGAAGAAGATAATCATAACCTTAGTTTGTTTATTTCATCCTCTTGTAAAGAGGAAACGAATAAAGATTTTTTTAGATTTTTACTACCATATTTTACATTTATTTTGTTTTCTTTTGCATCTGAATATCTAGCAGTTAACCTAGCAGCTATTATGACAGATTTTTTTATCTTCGGACCTTGGAGAATTGTTATAGGACTTCCTACCTGTGGAACTTCGAAAATATAATCTGTTTTCTGTTTCAAGTCTAATAATCTATCGTTATCTTCTTCACTTTTACCGACAACAATCTTGTTCTTTTCAAATCTAAAATGTCTACCTACCTTTAAAATCTCTAAATCATTTTTTAAAATTCTTTTTTTGTTTTTCAATAAATCTCTGATCTTTTTTGCATACTCTCTTTCTGTCAGAAGACATCCGCCTGCAGGTGTTGGATAGTTTAAACCATATTTTTTGGCTAGCTCTATCTGTCTATCTCTTCTTCTACCGTTGATATCTAATAACTTATTCCTATCAACCCATTTCTTCTCAGCTTCAGTTATAGGCAATAATTTTGCTGAAAGAGGCCTTAATAATTTTTCTTTCAAACCTGATTCTTTCTCAATCATATTCATCGCATTTCTATTCTGACTCATTGGTCTTTCTCCTAGAACTTCTCCTGTAAAAATGAATTTTGCCCCAATTTTTTTGGCATACTTTTTTGCTTTTCTAAGCATGAATATTTTACAATCTATGCATGGGTTCATTCCAGAACCATAACCATGCTTTGGTTTTCTTAGCATCTTTAGATAATCTATTGTCACGTCAATTTCTTTCAACGGCATTTTTATTTGCTTCGCCATTTCAATTGCATTCCTAGGCGGAAAGAAGACAGTGTAGAAATTTATGAGCTCTACTTTTATTCCTTGTTCTTGAATCAGTTTTGCTGCTAATATCGAATCTAGACCGCCTGAAAACATACCTAAAGCCTTTACCATACTTAAAGATAATTCTAAAGATTTAAAAAAGAAACCTACAAAAAAATAATTTTACTCATATTTTGACTGCTACAAAAGACATTTAAAATTTATTGTTCTAATAAGATTTAGTGACTTTATGGCTGCATTAACAGAAGATGTATTAAAAAGTTTGAAACCTGAACAGAAAGATAACCTAAAGAAATTATCAGAATTGGCAGATAAAGAAAAACAAACCTATGACAAAGCTGAAAAAATATTTGAAAAAGGCTCTTATTTAGAAGATGGAGCTATTGCTGTTTGTGAAGATTGGGACGATTTTAACGTGATAAACGCTTTCAGACCTTCTGAAAAACAACATCCTGTTTATAGGGAACTAATGGATGTGAAAGGACAAATAAAACAGACACTTGAAGAATCGTTAAGATTAGGTTTGGGACACCTTGGTTTTATTCAAAGACAATGCAAAAATTATCAAGTTAGAATGCAAGTTTGATATTATCTTAAAGAAAAATGTAGCTTTCATTCTTCCAATCCTGTTCATTCAGCAACAAGCATTTAAAGATTAGTTTCTTATTTAAAATTATTGATTAAATGACTGATTACAAAGTAAGAATTGTCGGTAGGAGTCTAATAGATAAAAGTGTACAAAGTCCATCTTTAACAGCTAAACTTTATTTTGTTCAGCATGAGGAAGACGGACCAACTTCCAGAAGACCGACGTGGGAACAAAGTGATATGTACGCATTAGAGAGAGACTTACAAGCCAATGTATTAAAAAGCGGCATTATAACTGCTGTCTGTTTACCTGATTTAAATGTAGGACAGTCTCATGTATATTTTCACAAACCTGCTGAGCGTTTTTCTCTTTTCGGTCCAATGGTTCTTAGAAATTCTGATCTCCAAGTGATACCACAAAGAGAAAAAGATAAAAGAACTATTGTCGTTGGTAATAAAAGAGTTAAAGAATTGATGCAATGGGCTCCATTAAAAATTCTTAGTTTTGATAAGGGTTTATTATGCAGAAGCGGTTTAACCTCTTTCAAGGAAAATTGGCCTGAAGAAAATCTGGTAGAATGGAACATGCCAGAAGGTTTTTAATTTTATTAAAAATAAATAATTCTAGAAATAAATTATAACATGGAAATTTTTTCTTCTGATACAGCTTCATTATGCGCGAAATGCAAGGGTAGAATGTGGTGTGGAAAAGACAGGTGCCCCATTCTCGTCAAGTTCTATACTCAGACCAAGGTTAAGCCTTTAATAGACTCTACTTACTTGGAAGGCTCTTCACCACCCTCAGTATTCATCGGTAAATTTAACTATCCAAAGGTTTTCGTTGGCCCCATGCTTCCACCGCAACATGGAGATACCAGCATAATGGATACGCCTGAGTTATGGACTAACAAATCAATAGAGGAAATAGTCGACTTCAGATTTCAATTGGTGAGAGGCAAATATTTGACCAATATAAAAAATTTTGAAGGGAAGATAGTTGAGATAACTAGAGAGATAGCTCTAGCAGAAAACTCGCCTGATGCAGAGGTTGAGTTCAAATCAAAACCAACTGGGAGAATTGTTCTGAACGATGAGATTCAACCATTTGGTCCATCTGCAACTTTACTTGATTTGAATGCTGGAAATTGTCCGTACAATAAGAGAATTGAGAAGGCCTTCTGTGATACTGACCTGAAAGCAAAGGATGCTGTAATAAAATTATACAACGATAATATCTTAGTCTCTAAAATACAGAAAGCGTTTTCTGTCGGAGCCTTTGGTTTGGGAAAGAACAGAAGGTTTGTTCCTACAAGATGGAGCATCACAGCTGTTGATGACACTCTTGGTAAGAACATGATCGATTATACTAAGAATTATCCTTTAATAAATGAATTCAGAATTTATGAACACAACCAGTTAGATAATAGATGGATTGTCCTGATGATTCCTAGAGAATGGTGTTACGAATTGATAGAGGCTTGGTACCCGAACACATTATGGAATCCTGACAAAGTAAAAATAGAGATTTTTTCTGATTACGAATTTTTTGACGGTAGAAAAACTTATGCAGAGATTGGAGGTTGTTATTATGCTGCTAGGCTAGCAACAAACGAATTGTTAAATAAGGAGAGAAGGCAGGCAGGAATCGTTATAATGAGAGAGGCTCATCCAGGATATATAATGCCTGTTGGCGTGTGGAATGTTAGAGAGGCTGTAAGACAGGCGGTTAAAAACAAACCCACTAGATTCTCAACACTAAACGAATCATTGGACTATATTTCTAAGAAAATAGATATTCCTATTAAAAGATGGGTAGAACAAAGTGTTGTTTTGAAAGACACCATGCAGCAAAAGAGAATAATAGATTTCATAAAAGTGAGAGAATGGAAGTAAGAGAGAAAAAATGCAAGACGATAATGAGCAAGTCAGGTCTTCATGACAGTGATTTTTCCATAAATCCTTATACAGGCTGTGAGCATGCTTGCATTTACTGCTATGCTCCCTTTGTGATCAGAGAGAAAAGACCATGGGGAACATTTGTTGACGTTAAAACAAATGCAGCTGATGTATTGTCAAAAGAACTCTTGAAAAATAAGAAGGGAAATATTCTGATAAGCAGCGTGACCGACCCTTATCAGAGTTCAGAGAAGACATACAAGATAACAAGAGCAATACTTGAGAAATTAAACAACAATTTTTTTATTTCAATACTGACAAAATCAGATTTGGTTCTTAGGGATCTGGATTTGTTCAAGAAACTGAACTGTGAAGTTGGACTAACTATAACTACGTTGAATGAGAACATTGCTAAGATATTTGAACCAAACTCTTCTCTTCCTGAAGAGAGACTAGAAGTTTTGAGATACATCAAGGTTTCTGGGATAAAAACTTATATTTTCTTTGGGCCTTTGCTGCCCTTCATAAGCGATATAGACTTGGAAAGAACAATAAGCAGATTTGCTATGACAAAGCCTGACAAAGTTTACGTTGATAAATTAAATATTAAGAGTAAAAATCACTGGAATAAGATTAAGAGTGTTGTTCAAGCAAATTTTCCAGATATGGTTGATAAATGGGAGCAGATTTTATTCTCAGAAAATGACTATTATGAAAAATTAAAGCAAACCATTGTAGAACTTTTGCAGAAATATGATTTGAAATACGAATTATGTTACTAAACTATTAATAGCGGATTTCTAAATATTAATCATGCCTCTTTCAAAGAAGAAACTCAACAAGGCCTTAAAGGATTCTATAAAAGAGGGTTCAGCATACTCAGCTATGGAGGGAATAACATCAACCTATTCAACCCCATTTGCCCTAGCCTTAGGAGCTAATGAAGCTGAAGTAGGAATACTCAACTCTATTCCCAACCTTTTTATCACGTTGTCACAGCATTTTGCAGGAAAATACTTTAAAAAAAGAAATAAAAAGAAAGTGACTGTAAACCTAGTTTTAATACAGAGGATAGTTTGGATGATAATAGTTTTCATACCTCTTTTCTTTTTTCAAGGAAGCATATGGTTTTTCATATTCCTGATAATCATTTCTCAAGTTGTTTTAAGTTTTTCTAACACTGGCTGGTCTTCATGGATGGGGAATCTTGTCCCTGAAGACATAAGAGGAAGCTACTTTGGAAAGAGAAACACTATTGTTAGTATATTCAGCTTTTCCACAATATTAATAGGCGGTTGGATACTTGGATTAACAAAGAGTTTGATTGGTTTCTCTCTAATATTCTTCTTTGCTTCCATATTCGGTTTAGTCTCATACTTCTATCTAAAGAAAATACCTGAAGTAAATCCTAAGAAAACAGAAGCCAAGAAAATAAATGTTCTAAAATTTATTAATGATTTAAAGAAGTATAGAAACTTTAGACCTTTCACAATACACATGTCACTCCTAAACTTTGCAGTCAACATTGCATCACCTTTCTTTACAGTCTATATGCTTAACGTTATGAAGGTCGGTTATGAATGGTATGGCATAGTCATTGCTTCTGAAATTCTAACAAGAGTTTTCATGCTAAGATACTGGGGAAAACTATCTGACAAATTTGGTGATAGAACCATCATGTGCTTGTGCAATATTTTTCTGGTTTTCTATCCATTTTTCTTCTTGTTTGTTACAAACCCCTATCAACTGATTTTGATAAGCATATTTTCTGGAATTGCTTGGAGCGGTTTTGATATTTCAGTCTTTAATTACATCTTAGACGTAACCCCACCGGATAATAGGCCTTCATACATATCCAACTATAAGACTTATACTGGCTTTGCTCTTTTCTTAGGGCCTTTGACTGGAGGTTTCTTATCACAATATTTTTCTGACAAAACTTTCCTTTGGCTGAACGGTTTGCAGATACTGTTCTTGCTGTCTTTCATCCTAAGAGGCGTTGTAACAGCCTATGGTCTGCCTAAATTGAAAGAGGCTAGAGCCAAGAAAGTCCTGCCTGTCACTGACGTATTCTTGAAAACCTTTGCTGTTTATCCAATCAGAGGAATAACACACGAGCTATTCTACGTTCAACAACAGTTCGAAAACCTAGAAAAGGATATAAAAAGAAAAATAAAAAACAATCTCAAAGAATTCGTATGATTGTTCGTAATTTACCTAACAATTTCTTAAACCTTTTTAAATTTCTAAATTAGACTGATTATATGAAAAAAATATTAGTCTTAGCGATAATAGCTTTGGTTGTAATCATTACAGCATCTACGGTCTTCGCAATAAATATGCATGCAATGAAACTTCCAGCAATTACATCTGCAAACAAACTTGAATACAAAACAATGCTCAAGAGTTATTTAAACCCAGTATTCGATGGATACGGCATTGGTATTAATGGGGACAATTACATAACTGCAAAATGGCACATATCTCACTTGAGAACATTGTCTTTTGGTGAAATCAAAAAGATAATCAATAATACAAACTCAACAAATTGGTCAGAGCTTAAAGAAGAAATACAAAAAGCAATCCAAGCAGAAGGCAATACGACAACAACAGGAAGAATAAAGATAGGAAACACAACTTATCTTTTGACAAACATTCAGATCACTAACACAACAGCTTCAGCTGACATAAGAAACATACCTGATTATAATGCTTGCAAGCAGTCAAACACTTCTGCAGAAAACTGTGAAAATAACACAACTAAAATCGGCGACTTCTCTTTAGCAAAGAAGGCAAATGCAATTAATACTGATGACAAATCTAGAGTCTGGGCAGGGACATTGAATTTCAATAGCGTTGCATACTCATTTATAGCTTTTGCTTTTCCAAGGTGGTAAAGATGAATTCAAAAATGATAATCATAGCAGTACTAGTTTTGGTAGTGGCAGCAGTTTATCTTTATACTGCAAATACAAGACCCTCACAAGGTCCTTCAACTACAGGAACTCCTAACGTTCCACCAACAAGTGTATCAACATCAGATGTTACAACGCAGGCAACAGAAGCATCAATAATACTTGGCAATGAATATTCAAGTTTAATGCAAGAAGAACTGGATAAACTATCAACAGAACAATCAGATTTTAACAGCCAGACTCAAGACAGCATAGCAAACGATCTAAGCCAGTTTTATTACACATAATCTTATTTACATCTAAGAAGTGTATTTGTATAGATTTTATTATCCAAAAATTCTTAATCTTCTAACAGCATCTCTAACTGCTTCGGATCTGTTAGGATAAATCCCTTTTTGTATAAAACCATCGATTTTTTCAATGAGCTCTCTTGTCAGTCTTATCTGTATCGGGTGCATAAACAAATTAAACATAGAAAAGGATTTAAGCTTGAATTTATTTAAAAAGACTCCTCTTATTGGTTCTGTTAAGAATTAGGGAGAAACAAGTGGGAAGGATTAATACAAAAAAGTGTGAAATAAAATATTTATTTAAATTAAACTTTGTTTATAGTGAGACCAAATTTTAATGCTTTTTCATCAAGAAGTCTTAAAACATCTCTTTCATTTTCATTAGTAAATAGTTTAGGTTTTACGACTAATCTTTCTGTAGCAAAATTCATAAATTCTTTCTCCAGCTGATCTAACAAATTTCTCATTCCATCATAATCTAATTCTCTAACTTTAATGTCTCCATTATACGGAACAGCAGTGCACATATTTACACGAATAAGAGTATCATCTACGTAATATCTAATTGGTATGACATTCTGATTTGGGTGAATTGTAGAAATAGCATGTTTAGCTTTATATTTTACATTTTCTCTTCCAATATAAAATTCACCATTATCTTCTATTATGTATAAAGGGCTGCCTGGATGATCTGAATCTGGATTTGCTGCTTTATGAGCAGGAACCACTGTAAGAAGTTCTGCTTTAAAAAGTCTTTCAAGTTCATTTAATGTATATCCTGCACTTGGTCTTTTTGAAGACGGAAGAAGTTCTTTACTAACCGACTTAAGAAGGTGTCTTATCAACCCAACTCCATCTCCAAAAAGTTGGGAAGAACGAAAAATAAGTTCATCACCTTCTCTTACTAAATAAGATTTTTCATCTCCCATAAGTACAATTACATAAAAAAGCTTAAATCTCTTGAAATTTAACCATTCTTATGACTGGCGAAAGAAGAACACTTTCAGAAAATATGTTGATAGAACAAGGAACCAATGCTGGAAGATCATCTCAACCTTCATATTTTGAACCAACTCTTGAAGATTTAGCAGCAAGCAAAACTATAATTAACTTTCTGAAACAAAATGATTATAAAGTTGACATTGTTTAGAAAAACATAAAAAGAATCTCCCGAAAATTAACACCCGAATTTTAATTTGAAATACCCCTATCTTTTAACAGAACTCCCTTGTTCAAAAAATTGTGCTGTTTTTGTAGCTTCTATGCATTTTTTTCCATAGTTCTTATCACTTTCAAATGTAATGCCAACGTAATGTCTGATAAGGATAAATAATTCTATTCCGAAGGTAATATCAATGAACAAAATATTTTTAGATGCTCCGAATAGCATCCAGAATGATGGCATCGATGAAGAGAGTATTATTTATTCTGTTAGACCAGAATTCAACAAAATATGCTATAATCCCATAAGGGCTTCTATAATTCATTTGCTAGTGAAATCCAAGGAATTGAATCATTCCTTGTCTGTTGAGGAAATCGCAAGCAAGCTAGGAAAAAGACATTCAGTGATTATACACCACCTGGAAAAATTATACTGCTGGAAGGTTGTTGATATTGTAAGATCTTTTAAATACGGTAACAAGGAAAGAAGAAGCATCTGGGGTTTGAATCTGAAATATTCGAACCTTGTGCAGAACATCTATTCCCACATGCTTAAAACCTTTTATACGGCTACTGAATTGGATAGAATGTGCTGTGTTAACAAGAATGTTAGGAAAAATTAATCTCGTCCTATCCTTGGCTCATTTCTGGCTTATTTATGGCTCAATCATGGATAATAAAAATCTGGCTTAAAGATGGCGCATTGGTAGTTAAATATTTCACTATTCAATTTTCGTTTGTTAGTAATGAATAATTTCTCAAAAAGGAGGGTGTGAGAATGAATTTGTTTAAAAATCTAAAGAATAAAAAAGGTATGTCTGGCGCGGTTAAAGGCGCAATGATATTTCTTACACTTGCCTTTGTAATAGCTAGCGTGAGCTATATACTACCTGTTTTAGCTAATCATATTTCTACTGTTACAATAACTCCTTCACAATTAAAATGTGGAGATACAGCAACATTCACTGTAGTTGTAACAAACAATGGACCAGATAGGGTCAGAGAAGTAAGACTTTTGAATGATTCATATGGTGACGGTGATGGTCATGTTTATGAAAATATACCACCTCATGAAGACTATCAGTGTGGGGCAGCCCCAGATGGTTGGGTATTAATTGATCAACATCAGTACGGATTCCCATACTGTCAATACCAAGCAAGGAATTCTACTTATTTCTTATCAACAGGACAATCTAAAACTTTCAATTTCTCTGCTAAAGTTACACATGAGTGTAATTATTCATGGGCAGTTGAGACGTATGATATTCATTTGGCTTGGCAGTCTCATGAACCTCCAATAACAGTTGATTGTACACCACCTGTTACAACAAAATCATTTGAAGGACCTCAATATCCAGAAGATAACGATCAACTTGGAGTAACTCACTGGATAACCCCTTCAACATTGGTTCGTTTAGATGCAGTAGATAATGTAGGACCACATGATACTGGAATAAATGCAACTTATTATAGAGATGTTTATTTAAGTGATCCAAGCGATTGGCACTATTGTTATAGTGATTGTAATTCATGGAGCACAGATCATCCAGGTGACTGGACAAAATATACAACTCCATTTACAAAAGACCCACAGTCTTGTCACGTAATTGAATACTACAGTGTGGATAATGTTGAAAATGTAGAGCCAATTACTTGGCAATGCGTTTTCGTTGATAACACACCACCAACATTAACAAAAGCAGTTGGAGATTCTAAAGTTGATCTATCCGATGTTTGTGGAAATGGAAGAGGTTGGTCTATACCATATTCACCTGCATATCAGTGTACAAGCCCAATTGATTGCTGTGCAGTATTCCAAATAGCACACGTACATGATTTAGGCGTTCCTACAGAATCTGGAAATGTTTATATGGAATTTACTCCAGGATTAACTAATGGTTGTACAGATACAGCGATATTTTATTATTCTGAAGATGGGAACACATGGACGCAATTCTATAACCAAAGTGTAACGTCAGTCAGTTTACCCGGTCCAACTTGGAAGACATATAATACAACACAAAATGTTCCAGCCAAGTTCAGATACATTAAGATAGAAATCCCAACATGCATGAATGATTACTCTGATGTAAAATACTTACCTTTAAACTATTGGGTTACACAAAATACTCCAATAGATTTATATTGCAGCGATCAAGGTGATCATCCGGTAAATCACGTTTCTATATGGTATAGAATTTGGGATGATGTAAGCAATACATGGTCATCTTGGACAGATCCATCTTTAGTAGCTGATGGTATAGTACCTGAAGTTCACAAAACAATATACTTTGGAGAGGATTCTCTTCATATTTTAGAGGCTTACTGTGTTGACGCTTTAGGAAATGCAGGTCCAATAGATAACGAAACATTTAGAGTTGATACAACACCACCATCAATAAACAAGACAATGATTGGAGATGATCATTCAGGAGACTGCCCACCAGGACAAACTCCAACAGGACCATGTTATGTAAAGGATAGCGGAAGGAATGGAGTTCACGTTGATGTTAGAGACGAAGGAGAAATCTGCCACGTAGACCAAGTAAGTTGTAATTATCAAGTCTGGTGGCACACTGACGAAGACACCTGTAGAGCTGCAGGTGGAAGTGATTGGGATTCTATAAAAGGTTGTCTAATCGATTCAAACTCGTTTAGTGACAGCGGTGTGGACATAATATTCAGTCATGATTCGACTCACGACCTGATAATCAATTGCCAAGACGCTTTAGGCAATATAATGCCAACAGACACCGAGACGTTCTTAGTAGATTCAACACCACCAACCACAGAGAAAACGTATGGAACACCAACAAAAGTAGATGGTAATTATCGTTGGATTACATCTGATACACCAATCACATTAACATCAACAGACAAAAAAGTCGGTGTTGATAAAATACAATGGAGAGTTACAAAATTAAACGTACCAGATGAAGATTGTACAGAAACTTGTAGCAATGGTGAATATTCTGGACGTGGTTTAGGCGAGTGGAATGATTCTTCAACAAATTTAACATTTACAATTGGAGAAGATTCTTGCCACTTGATAGAATTCTATGCAAATGATACTTTAGGAAATACAGAACAAACTAAATATCAATGCGTATTCGTTGATAACAAGGATCCAAAACAGGTAAAAACTGTTGGTGATCCAAGTATATTCGTACCAGGTACGGGTTGTGAAAACATTACTTATGATGGAGAAGTACCATTGGGAAGCGGAGCAACAATAGATCCAGATCATTTAGGAAGTTTATCAGAACCTATAGTATTAGAATCTGGAGAATCAACAGAAGAATATAAAACTGTAACAACTAGCGAAATTCCAATAGGTAAGTTAGATGTATTATTCTTATTTGATAGAACAGGAAGCATGGGAGGAGTCATAGATACTGCAAAGGCAAGTGCAATCACAATAATGAGCAATATACAATCTCTAATACCAGATGCACAATTCGGTGTAGGCTCATTCATGGATTATCCTGACAGTTACAATTATTGTAGTTACTCTAATCAATATGGATCAGCTGGCTGTGGAGATGTTCCATGGGTGTTAAACAATGATATAACAAACAACACTGGCGATGTAACTACAGCTATAAACGGTTTAACAATGGGTTGTGGAGAAGATGGTCCAGAGTCATATGCTAGAGCATTATATGAAACACAATTTGCAACTTGGAGATCAGGATCAAGAAAAATTGTAATAATATTTGAGGATGACGTACCACATGATTGTGACTTAGGTTCATACGCAGGTAGTAGTTGCAATTGGGGAGACACAACTGGAAGAGATCCAGGAAGAGATGGAATTGTAGGAAATGATGATGACTTGAATTGGTCCAGTGTAGTTTCTCAATTGAAAGCAGCAGGCGTTTCAGTAGTGGCTATTGATTCAGGATATGCTGAATATAGTTGCCCAGACGTTTGGCAATATGCAACTTCCCAGACAGATGGTCTTTATACAACATTAGACAATACAGGAGACCTTCCAGAAAAAATAGTTGAATCGGTTCAGAACATAACTTCAACTATTAAGCATCTGACATTAGAAACAAAACCTGGATTCGAGAACTGGGTAACATGGAGTCCAGATGAATACACAGATGTTGAAGGAGAGCAGACTGTCAATTTCAATATAACCATAACAGTCCCAAATGGACAACCTGGAGGAGATTATCACTTTTACATAAAGGTTGTAGGCGACGGTTCAATAATGGCAGTAGAAGAGATATTCGTAAGAGTTGATGAAGAGCCATGCACACCATCATCAGAAACATTTACATGGGTAAGAGACGACAACAGCTTGCCAGGAACATTGATTACATTGAACTGTGATGACGGTTGGAATGGTAAAGAACCACACCCGGTCGATCACGAAACACTCTGCTATAAAGTATCTTTCGATAGCACAACAACACCATGGCTGACAGATCAATACTGTAGCCTTTACGGTGGAAAGTTCAATGAGAGTGGAGATGAATACTGTTGCATAAAAAGATCGGAGATAGATGGTTTGGTAAGAGGTGCAACAATAGAAACATTACCCTACACCTTGAAATTCACAGAAGATTCAAAACATGATTTAGAATTTTATTGTATTGATGAATTAGGAAACAAAGGAATACCTGACATAGAATATTTCAGAGTAGATTCAACACCACCAGTAACAACAAAGACATACCTTGGTCCATTTTACACAGATGCCAAAGGAAATGAATTTGTTGATACAGTGTCTACAGTTAGATTAGAAGCTATAGACGGTGGAGAAATTTGCGCTGTAAACAATGTAAAAACTTATTACAGAATTGTTAACTTACCAGATGAAGAGGATTGGAAATATTGCGAAGATTCATGCAACGAATGGGATCCAGCTCACCCAGGTGACTGGTTGAATTATTCAAGTCCTTTCAGTTTAGCTGAATCTTGCAATGTTATAGAATTTTACAGTGAAGATGCATTAGGAAATAAAGAGAATGTAAAGTGGCAGTGTGTATTTTCAGATCACACAGCACCATTAACTACAAAATGGTATGAAGGACCACAATATTCAAACGATAAAGATGCAGTACCGACTCACTGGATAAATTCAGCAACAAAAGTACACTTGGATGCAGCAGACCAAGAACCTCATCCATCTGGTGTTAAAGCGACATACTACAAAGACATATACCTACAGGATCAGGTTGATTGGCACTATTGTGATAAAGATTGTGAAACTTGGAATCCAGTGGCGCCAGTAGACCCTTTGCATCCTGAAGTAGACGGATGGACACTTTATACAACTCCATTTACAAAGTCACCAGAATCCTGTCACATAATTGAATACTACAGTGTTGATAACGTTGACAAAGTAGAAACAATCAAACATCAATGTGTATTCGTTGATAACACAGGACCAACTGTTAATAAGACTGTCGGTGATCCGAAGGAGACATGGGCAGGAGACGACACGTTCTATACGAACTTAACGGCAAGATGTGCTGCAGGCGATATAGATTGCTGGAAAGTGACACTAGGAACAACATTGTCTTTGAAATGTAACGACGATGTCGGACCTCATCCAGTTGATCACAATAAAATGTGTTTCCAGATAGAGTTGGATGGAGACGATACGACTAATAAATACTGTAGCCTTTACGGTGGAACATTTAACGAGAGTGGAGACGGATACTGTTGCATGGAAAGTGGAATAGAAAACTTCCAGTTCGCGGAAGAATCACAACATGACTTGAAAGTAAAATGTACTGATGCGTTAGGAAATGCAGGACCTGTAGACGAAGAGAAATTCAAGGTTGAAGGTTGTCCATTTGATATATGTCTTTCGAAGAAGTGGAATTTAGTGTCAGTTCCGTTCGTGCTGTTCAACAACAACCCATCAGAAGTTTTCAAAAACATAAGCGACAAGATAGCTTCAGTCTGGACATATGACAATGGTCAATGGTATATGTGGGATCCGTTATCAGGCGGTACATTGACGTCAATCAAACCAGGTTGGGGATACTGGATACTAGCAAAAGACGATGGATGCTTTGAGATTGCTGGAAGTCTGTTTAGTCCATTAGAAGTTCCGCCATCAAGAACCTTACAAGAAGGATGGAACCTTATAGGATACTATGGAAATACAGGACCAGATATGTATGAAACTGTTATAGATAAAGAATGTTCTATTGCAGGCAAGCCAGTATACTGTGCATTGAACTCGTTGATTGACACGCAGGAAGGCTTCCCGAGATGGAGTTCACTGTGGAACTATTTCAACAATGGAGGCGACAGTGCAGGTTGGAAAGGTCTAAACGCATGCATATCTCGCAAATGGTCTCCGGATACAATGGAACCAGGCAAAGGATACTGGATAGAGATGGATGTTCAGGATGGATATTCACCAGCTACAAACTGCATATGGAACAGCGACTTGAAGTGCGTAACTCCATTTATTTAGGGTTTAATTTTTTAACCCTTCTTTAATTTCATTTGACCAAAGGCGATAATCTATGAACAAGGGCTTGATAGGAGCAGCGAAATTGACTTTGATTTTCATAGTTCTTCTTATTTCTATATTTTCCATTTATAATTTTACACCAACCCTTGCTGAAACTTCAACAACAATTTGGACAACAGATATTTATGGAAACCCAAAAGCAGATTTTGCCCCTGAGCAAATAGTTTATATTCATGGTTCTTACTTCTTGACAAATCATAATGTTGATATTTCTGTAACAAGACCAAATGGTGTTATCGATAATGGCTCTGTTATAACTGATAGTTCTGGTAATTTCGTTTATAACTACCAACTAGACGGAATAGAAGGAGATTATGTTGTTATTGCTACTGATAAAACAAATACAGCATTAACAACATTCAAAGATGCTGCTGCTTTTCATATAACAGTTCTTCAACCAACTAATAACAGTGTTGTAATAGGTTCTGTAAGAATAAGAGGTAGATGGAATGTTACGAACGGTCCCCCTGGACAGCTATCTCAGTATAATGTTCAAATACAATGGGGTGATGGAAACATTACCAATGCAGTTAACATTAACAGAACTGATAATGGTCTAAGCGGGCAAAATCAAATTTATAGTGGAACTTTTGATACACAGATGATAACAGGTTGTAACGCAACAGATGGAGTTGATAACTGTATCCTAGGTAATTTTAATCATACTTATAATGCAAGCATAAGTTGCGGACCTTTCAATATAACAGTAAAATTATATCATGCCCAACCACCAGGAAATGAGGCTGGGGATGCCTCATCAACAATAAAAGTTAGCCCAGGGGAAGTTTGTAATAACGGTATAGATGACGATTGCGATGGTTTAATAGATTGTGCAGATCCTGATTGTTCTTCTTATCCTTCTTGTGTCCTGTGTAGTTCTTATGCAGATAAATTAAACTGTGCCGCAAATTCTAATTGTAAATGGTGTCCGTTGTGTGAATATATTGTCAGGCCTACCAAAGTCAATCAATGGTTGCAAGAAAAATGTGTCCCTAAAACAACTGACTGTGGATGGCACTGTGAAATAGGACAATGTGGTGCTACATGCGATGCAGACTCTCAATGTACTTGCCATGCAGATTACTGTAATGGAACAACTTATGTTGATTACCCCGATTATGGACATTGCGTAGATTGCCCAACATCCTGTTATTGCCAGAACGGAACCAATGTAGGAGAACCGTGTCATCCAACTTTATATACAAACGATTCTAGATGTGGCGAGTGCAAATCTGATAATGATTGCAACAGGTTAGATAAAGACTATTGCGATGGAACTATGATAAAACATGACGAGGGAAAGTGTATTGGTTATTTTTGTAATCTAGAAACCACAACTGTTCAGGATTGTAATCTTCAAGATGGTTGGTACAATACAACAAATATAAGATGGGTTGATATTGATCAATGCAACGAGAAAGAAGAAATACAACAAGAATATAGAGATTACACGTGTAGTGCTGCGTCTTGCATCTATAGTGTCACAAACAATCAATGGGTTGACACTGGAAGAGTTAGGAACAAGCCAGACAACACAGTATGTGGAGATACTCCCTTTGGGGAGTGCGATGTTCAAGATACGTGTTCTAGTGGTGTATGTACGGATAATGTAATGGTTATTGGTACTGAATGTAGAGCCTCTGAAGGTGCATGTGATTTAGCAGAAGTTTGTGACGGTGCAAGTCATTTTTGTCCGGCAGACGAATACTTACCTAACACAGTAGAGTGTAGAGCTTCGGCAGGTGTATGCGATGTAGCAGATTTTTGTTCTGGTTCATCTGCTTCATGCCCAACTGATATTAAATCGACTTCTCTATGTAGAACATCTGCAGGTATCTGCGATGTTCCAGAATCCTGTGACGGAATAAATAATAATTGTCCATCAGATTCATTCTTACCAGACACAACATTATGTAGAGCATTGGCAGGTGTATGTGACGTTGAAGAAATGTGTACCGGTTCTGATGCTTCATGTCCAACAGATACGTTTGCTTCTGCAGGAACACCTTGTTATGATGAATTATACTGTAATGGTCAGGAAACTTGTGATGATTCAGGACATTGTCAGAATGGAATTCCTGTAGACTGTAGAGGAAACGATACTTCTGGAATAGAAACCTGCGATAATAATCCTGATAACATTCACTTTACATGGGATTTTAGGAATCCTTTCAAAAGCGTATGCGACGAGACAAACGATGCTTGCACTACTGGAGATGATACTATAACTCACACTTGTTCTGTAAATAACTGTGGTGCTGAATGCGATTCTACTCATTCATGCGATAGCAAATGCATAGGCGATACAAGATACTTTTCTGGTTCCTGCAATTCAACATGCAATTGTGATTACTCGACAGAAGATTGCAGCCTAAAAAATGGCTGGTATAACACAACGAATACTCAATGGGTAAGCGTTAGCAGATGCAAAGAAAAGGAGCAGTTGCAACAAGAATATCGTGACTATACCTGTAGTGATTCGACTTGTGATTATTCTATTACTGATAATCAATGGATAGATACCGGAGAAACAAGAGATAAATCAATCATACCACCGTTAAATCCGCCAAACAAAACAATTGGAGAACCCAAATCAGAATGTCAACAAGATGAGTGGTGTGAATGGAAAATTACAACGCTTACACCTATCACATTAACTTGTGAAAATAGCAGTGTTAAATGGAGATATGCTTTAGATGGAGATTGGAAAGAATGGCATTTTGATGATTCTCCTGTTACGATTTACTTCCCAGAAGAATCTAATCACACTCTGGAAGCTTATTGTATAGATGATTGTGGTAACAGCACTGCTGATGTTGAAAAATTCAAGGTTGAAGGAACTGCTTTTGAAATTCCATTAAACAAGAAATGGAATCTGATTTCAGTTCCTTTCACATTATTTAATGACAATCCAGAAGAAGTATTCAAAGATGCAAAAGATGAAATAGTCTCAGTCTGGACATATGACAATGGTCAATGGTATATGTGGGATCCGTTATCAGGCGGTACATTGACATCAATCAAGCCAGGTTGGGGATACTGGGTCATTACAAATAATGATACTAAATTGTTAATAGCTGGTAGCTTGTTTAGTCCAATAGCAACTCCGCCAAGCAAGAGCTTGCAGAATGGTTGGAATCTTATAGGATATTACGGAACAGATTGGCAAACATACCAGATAGAATCTGATAATTGTGGTTATGATGCTTACAAGTATGGAAACTATGTCTATTGCTCATTAAATTCTTTGGTTGACACGCAGGAAGGCTTCCCGAGATGGAGCTCATTATGGGGTTATGACAACTGTGGGAATGATAATGCGACTTGGCATCAGTTAGAGTCATGTGTCGGAGATTTCTGGAGTATCAACAAGATGTTTGCAGGCAAAGGATACTGGATAGAGATGGATGTTAAGGACAATTATGCACCAGCATCGAACTGCATGTGGAATAAAGAATTTAAATGTTCGGTTCCAATCTTATAAAACAGATAAGCTTTAAAACTTTTCTGCTTAACTATTTTCAGGTGAAAAATAATGAATTTTAAAATAATATTAACAACCTTGATTGTTTTAATGTTTTCTGCTAATATAGCTTTAGCTATTCCTGGAATACCAAATACATTCTATGGAACTGTTACTTGGAATGGTCAACCAGCTTCTGATGGAACAACAGTAAAAGCTAAAATTAATGGTGTACAGGTAGCAAACACGACTACCGTCGGTGGCAAATATGGTTATCCTGCTGGAACCTTTTTAGTTGCTGATCCAAACAATGATAGAGTAGGAAAAACAATCAGCTTTTTTGTAAATGATGTTGACACAGGACAGACAGCAGTTTTTTCTGGCACACAATCTAATTTTGTACTAAACTTGATTGCAACTGGAAGTACAAGCAACCCAAGTCCATCACCATCTTCAGGTGGAAGCCCTGGTGGATCATTTGTTGGAACTAGCTCAGGAACAACAAATGGAACAACTCAAAACCAAACTAATGGAACGCAAAGTCAAGTATGTCATGAAAAATGGGTTTGTGGAGACTGGGGAAATTGTCAAAACGGTATCCAAACAAGAACATGCAATGATGAAAGCAAGTGCGGAACAAACAACAATGAACCTTTCACATCTCAACCATGCTCAAAAGAGGAAATAGCAAAAACTGAACAAGCGCAAGCACCATTTATGTTACCAACAGGATTCTTCTTAGGTCTATCAGCAACTGATTGGATAACAGGTTTCGTAGTAGCAATAGTAGCAGCTGTTATAATAGTATTCTTGTTTAAGAGAAAGAAAGTCGCAGCACCTTTGAACACCATAGTTCCAAGCACTGTAATCTCTGCGTAGTGCGAGTTAAGCATTTAAATTTACTTTATTGAAGTGTTCTTATGGAGAAAATTTCATTGAAAATAATCAGGCCTGTTAATGAAGAGGCTAACATTGATGTTATAGCAAACTTCATGCCTGAGATAGGTTTGATATGCTCAAACCAGATAAGAGCATCAATTATGCATCTGCTGGTAAATTCTCCGAACACCATGCATTCTATGAAGGTTGAAGAAATTTGCTTTAAACTAGGAATAAGACCGTCTGTCTGTATATATCATCTAGAGAGATTGATGGATTGTAAGTTGGTTGAAGTAAAAAAGAATCAGAGATATGGAAATAAAACAAGAAGAAGCATATGGGGCTTGGATCTGAGATATCCAGATTGGATTTCAGAATGCTATAAAAGTATAAGGACACACTTTTTCTCAGAAAAGGAACTTGATCAGATGGCAAGCATAAATAAGAACGTAAGATTTTACAAATAGTACTGACTCTGTATAAGTTCTGTCGCAAATCCATTATTTATTATGAAACAATTGTTTCTTAAACAAATGAAGTTTCTTTTTTGTAACATAAATAATGTCATTTTTTTCTTTTTGTAGTATACATGTCATAATTTTGTACTGTTTCTGTATATAATTTGTCTCAAAATGTGTTAAATACTTTTTTAGTTTTATTTTGTATATGAGTAAATTTTCTTACTTAGCGCCTAGGAGAGGCGCTATAACAAACCAGCATGCACCGCGAGGTTTGGTTCTCTTCGGAGTCCTAAATATCCAGAATAGGATAAATTTTTGAAAGGTGAAAAATATGAACAAAATAATAATAACATTAATTAGTTTAGCATTGGTAGCAACACCAGCATTGGCATGTGAAGGTATATGGTGCAACGGGCAAGATGTAGAATTAACAGTTAACACATACTTCACAAACGATGGTCCTATATCAGCATTCGATGAATTAACAGTAATAAACGGTGGCCAAGCAATGCTTAACGAAGCTGTTTATTCATGGCTCGGAGATTTAACAGTTAAGTCATACGAAGCATTCAACTGGAATGGATGCATAGATACATTAAACGCAGACAAAGTGATAATGTGGACATCAGATACAGATGAATCAAGTTACCTATCCATAGGTAAAGATGTAGCATGGTATGATGATTCAGGATATGATGGCTCAGGAGACATTTTCGTAACAATGCAAGATCCATACGGCGAATCAAAGACAATACATGCAGGCGGTATAGGTGAAGGTGTATTCATGAATAGAATTGAGACTCATGAACCTCTAAACGTTTATCAATCAGTAGGATTGGATCAATTCGCAACATGTGGAACACCAACAATACCAAGACCATTACCATTACCAACATGCGAATGGTGTGACTAATAGCGTTCCTTTTATTTTTTCCTTTTTTTTTAGGAAAACAAAAAGCATTTAAAGATTAGATGTTTACGATAAAAAGGTAAACAAAATGAGAAAAACAATAAGTTTGATTACGTTATGCTTAATGATTATATCTAGCGCAGTTTCTGCTACAACTGTTAATACAGATTATTCTGGAGCCGGAGACTTTAGCATTCAAACGACAATTATTTCTCCTGTTACACCTACGATAACTGATTCTGCTACAATACACACAGGATGTGCAGGAGGTTGTTGTTGCTGTCCTGATTGTTCAGGTTCATATGATGGTAATCAGATCGTAACCAACAATCCTTTTTCTGCATCAGGTCATAAAGCAAATGTGGTGAATGGTTGCGTTGTAATAGATCAAAAATATAATGATAATGTTGGTAATCAGAACATTCAAACTGATTATTACACTTACTTTAATGGAACTGGTTATGCTGAGTCTTATGTTTACGCAGTCCCAGGGCAAGGAATGAGTTATCAGCTCGCTAATGGAACTGGCTCATCTTTTGTAGGATTCACTCAGATAGTTTTCTTGAACAACAACTTTGATTACGGAACTAGCTATGGTGGAGGTGTATTTCTCTGTGAACCTGGCTATGCTGGTTTATTTAATAACTATCACTTGAGTGGTGAAAAAATATTTTACAACTCGCAATTGGGCATGTATTGTCAGCCTACTGATGATAGCAGCCTTTATGCATTCTTGTTTGCCAAGTCTACAGGTTCATTCAACCTAAGTTCTGATGCTAAGATTGGTTCAGTAGAGCATATAGAAAATGCAGGAGCTGAGGGTGAATCTGAATATGGAACTGTAATTAATTCGAATAATGATAATATTGATTTCGATTTTGATATGGAGTTAGGGTGATGAAATGAAAAAGATTTTAATAATAATGCTGCTAAGTACTGTTTTCTTAATATGCTCAGTAAACTTTGCAGCTGCAGACGTAGTGAATATGAACATTTCAGTAAACGGAACTAGCAACTTGAACATAACAGTAGATGCTGATGATACACTAGCAAGACAAGCGATAAACCAGACACAGACAGACGTTTATGGAACAATGCATGGTTCAGGTCCAAGAGATATGATATTGGATGAGATAAGAACAGGAGCCGGCAATCCTATAACCACAACAGAAGGTTTGGATAATATAAGTGAGGTTTGTAACGACCCCTATCTGCAACAATGGCTTGGCCAAATTAGAGCATTACCACCTTTAGAATTTGCAAATTACCTAAAGGCTTTAGGATATGATGACGAGGCTCACATAAACCTCATATGGACTATATGTCAGCAACAATACATTCAACAGCATGAAGGTCAATGGTCAGAGGTTGGTGGAGGAATACAACAAGGAGATTTGGTCAGCATATTTAAGGCTGCCATAGGCTATTTGACAGGAAGTGGAGATAGCGCTTACGCTCAAGCTAGAGACTTGGCAATAATCTTAGATTCATATTTTGCAAGCGATAAGGATGTTTGGACTCTTTCAAACAAAGTAAAGCAATTAGAATTAAGAATAGAGGCTTTGGAAAGAACCATTGAAAAAACATCATCAGAAGAATATTGCGAATCAAAAATAACTATGATGAAAATCTACAACTTAACAAGCGTAAAATGCGGTGAAAACTCAACAACCTACTGGAACGCAAAGAAAGAAGGATTTGACAATTATGATATGGTTGCTTACCAAGACTGTACAGAGAATTGGGTTTGTACATCTTGGGGTGAATGCACAAGTGGCGTACAGACAAGAAAATGTACAGATAAAAACGATTGTGGTACTTTCTATCAAAAACCAGTTGAATCCAAGCAGTGCGAAATAACAAAAGAACAAACAGTTGAATCGCCTCTAGAATTAAAAACTCAAACAACCAAAGTTGAATCCTATCAATCAATAGAGCAGTTATTAACAGAAAATTATTTACCGATACTGTTGGTAGTGTTCATTGCTGTAGAAATAACACTAGTGTTTGCAGGCATGAAAAAAGATCTAGTGAAAAAATTCAAGCATAAAAAATAATGAGTTTAATGTGTTAGAATTTTTATTATATCATTATTTTTTAGATTGTGATCGCTGCCAACTTTCTTTCCATTTTTTGCATCGATCGCACCAATGAATTTTTGGCCAATATCTGTGTGCACTTTGAAAGCCAGATCTAGGGCAGTGGAATCAGGCGGCATGAGGAACACGTCTGGGAGAATATTGCCTTTTTTGTCCGATAACTTGTGCTCGTTCTCGACTGGATATATAGCAATATACTTCATGAAATCAAAAACAGCCTTGTTTAAACAGTCCTGTACGCCGGTCGAACCATATTTATCCAAAATATTTACCTTTATCAGGTCTAAAGCTAACTTCTGCTTTTCATTTAGATCTTTTTTTATTATAAAATCTTTACTTCCAGGTATGTAATCTATAAAACCTGCTTTAGCAGCAGTTCTCAAGGCAATCTCAGCCTCTGCAGAGCATGGAACTATTGTTAGATGAGGAAAATCTCTCCTCATCTTATCTATGTTTTCTTCAGACTTGGACAGATCCATTTTGTTAGCAGCTATTATCATTGGCTTGGATAATTTTCTCAGTTCTCTTGCAAGAACATTTATATCATTCATACCAAACTTGTCCATTACCTCTTTTATATGCTTGGCATTTATTCCCAAGCCTGAAAGTATTCCTGAAGCTTTACTTTCGTCTTTTATTTTTTCCAAATGCCTTTGAATAATAGCAGCAAACCAAAGATCTATTTCTTCCTCTAGGAACTTTACATCGTTAGAAGGATCGTAACCGGTAGTGGATTGACCTTCTTCATTCGTAGTGCCAGACGCATCCACAACATTGATAAGCATGTCAGCCTGGATTATGTCGTTAAGAAATTGATTGCCTAAACCACGGCCCTCATGCGCTCCAGGAATCAAACCTGCAATGTCCCAGAGTTTAACAGGTATCAATCTTACACCGTTTACACACTGAGAATTTCTAGGATTGCATTTCAATTTCAATTCTGTACAAGGACAAGGGGCGGTTACAAAAGACACACCGATATTGGGCTTGATAGTGCAGAATATACGATTAGATATCTCAACATCTATCATTGTTGCTGCTTTGAAAAAAGAGCTCTTGCCTACATTAGTCTTGCCGCATATTGCTATCTCCATACTATCTCCTTGTTTTATGAATTGTATAAGCAATTTCAAAAAGAACCAAAACAATTAGACATAGGTTAACTGAAAAAAATACAAAATCATTATTCTGAAAAGCATATATTGTTAATAAAATTGTGCTTATTATGTAAATGAAAGCAAATTTCAAATCCACTAATGATTTATGCCTCTTAACAGACTCGTAAGTTTCAAACAACCAAGCTGCTAAAAGCAGTAAAGCGCCTGCAATACCTATTTCTATCATGCAACCCAATGTTTATATTCAACTTATAATAATATAATCTTTATGCAATCTACGGTTTGTGAGGTGTGTTTGAAATCTAAAATATTATGCAATGCATGCCAGAGTAAGCTAGAAAACGGTTTGGTAACAGAAGAGGAGGTAGAAATCGCAAGATACATATACAAACTAAGCGAGAAAATGAAAAGCATAAAGGACGTCGAAATACTCAGGATAATAGACAGCAATGTTCTGGTCATAATAACGGGAAGAGGAGATGCACCAAAACTTGTAGGAAAGGCAGGTTCTGTTGTCAAGAAGATAGCAAATCGGTTTAAGAAACCCATAAGGATTTTAGAGGAAGCCTCTAGTTTTAAGGACTTTGTTGAAGAGCTGATATTCCCTGCTCCGGTGAATGGAATCAACACTCTCTACAGGAATAACGAGGAGATAATAAGAATAAGGATTCCGGCAATGCAAAAGAACCATTTGTTGCTAAATCCGGAAAGTTTTTCACAGATAATCTCTAACTTTTATAATAAAAAAGCCGAGTTAGTTTTTGAATTATAATTTCAATAAAATTTTCAAGCTTCTAATAAACTTTTCTATCTTTTGTTGAATTTCTTTTGTAGGCAGGTTTAATATAATATTACCAACTATTAGTCCAATCAGAGATCCGAAGATAACGTCCAAAGGATAATGTATGCCTATGTAGATTCTGCTGATGGCTGTAAGAATTGCAAAAATGTAAAACACTATCTTTAGTTTACCATACTGAGAACTTAGTATGACAGCACCTGAAAATGCTTTCTCAGAGTGTCCAGAAGGGAAGCTGGGCCCCAAATCCTCTTCTAAAAATATGTTCCTTTTCATGAAGCTATCCGGCCTTTCTCTTAGAAAGGTCAATTTCAATGATAAAGACAGTAGAGCATCTAAAATAATAGCGTAAATCAGGTATACTGACAATTTTTTATCGTTCTTTACCCAGAGAATTATTGTCAAGAATAACCAGAAAAAAATTGAACCAAAATAAGTCAGAGGTATTAGAATAAAATCTATTACAGGATTGTAGAAGCCGTTTACATAGTTAAATAACTGTTTGTCTAAAAATATAACCTGCTCTCTGAACAGCAAAGAAATAAATGAAAATAAAACTAAGATTATAAAAAAGACAACTATTTTTCCTAGGTTTTTCATAAGATTATTAAAGCCAAATTCAATATAAATAAAAGTGGTGTAATGAAAAAACTGATGATTTTATTGATATCTGTTTTATTGTTGTCACAGATAGCTATGGCAGACATCATAATGGACGAGTCTTACAAACCTGGAGATAACATAGAATTCTATCTGATTTATTCTGACCCGTTGAGTAACGTTGAATTTTCAATAATAGGACCTGGCGAATACTTTGTTATAAGAAATTTGTTGATAAATATAAACTCAAGTACATGGGGTTCTAATTATTCTTTGAGTTCACTTTTAATGAACGGGACATATGTTATGAGCATAATCGCATTTCAAGGAACAGAAATAATCAATTCCAGCATCCCAAGATTCGAGTTCAACAAATCCTTTGATGTTATAGCATGGAATATCAATGCCTCCTTGAATAAATATTATTTTAAAGCTGATGAGATTGTGAACTTAGAAGTCCTGATAACAGACAAATATTCTGAAAACTTGAGATTTGATGGTTTTTACAGCTTGAAAAACTCCCAGAATATTGAGATAGAAAAAAATAACATATCTCTAACCGAAGTTAACAATGGTTTTATGGATAGCTATAGAATACCTCAGAACTATGTACCAGGAACATCTGTCATAGCAATATATTTGACTGATTCTGAAAAAAGAAATGGAACAGCAAAATTGAATTTTTATGTTGAGAATGAATTCTATAATGAAACTTCAGATGATAACAATACACAAGATTATAGCTATATAATATGGTATTTTGCGATTGGTGTTGTAGTTATTATAATAATTTTGACATTTTTAAGGCATAGAAAGATTAAGAAGAAGGAAGAAGAGAAAAGAAAGAAAATAGAAGAAAAGGCTAAGAAAGTCGATATAGAACCAGAGGAAGAGTATAGAACTGAATACTATTGATTGATATATTTTATAACTAAATTCTTATTATGCCGACGAACGTGACAGTTGGATACACGATTGCACAGAAAAAATATCTCAACGCTAAGACAAAGGAAGAAAAAATAGCTGCCCTAGAAGAGATGTTGAGCACTGTTCCTGACCATAAAGGTACGGAGAATCTAAGAAAGGAATTAAAACAGAGGTTGTCAAAGCTAAGGCAACAAAAAGAACCTAAGGCAGCTAGAAAAAGCATAATGATTCCCAAAGAGGGTGATGCTCAGGTATGCATTCTTGGTCTAACTCAGTCAGGCAAATCTACTTTATTATCAAAATTAACTAATGCCAAGCCTAAAATATCAAGCCATCCGTTCACCACAACTAAATCAGAGATTGGAACCTTCGAGTTCGAGGGAGTGAAGATACAGATGATAGAAATTCCTTCTAGTTTCAGATCGGTTTTCATGAGCATTGTCCAGAGTTCAGACGGTATAGTAATGATATATAGGAATGAGGACGAACTGAAACAATTGAAAGACATCCTTCATAGTTTTAGAATAAGAAACAAACCGTTCGTTGAAATAAAAAGAGACGATAGCTTGGAAAAGATTAAAAATGATACATGGAACATGCTCGGACTGATAAGAATATATTGTAAGGAGCCTGGTAAAAAACCAGAGAAAAAGGCTTTGGTTCTTAAAAAAGATTCTATTGTTGAAGACGCAGCTAAGAAAATTCATAGAGATTTCTTGAAATATTTCAGATTTGCTAGAGTTTGGGGCAAGTCAGCAAAGTTCCAAGGCGAAAAAGTTGGCTTAGAACATAGATTGGAAGACAGGGACATTTTGGAAATACATATAGGATAACTCATTTTCTAAAAATTTTCAAGCCTTTTACAAGGCCGTATACTGCAAATATGCCCCATACAACATTCAATGCTGCAGAAGGATAGGCACTATGATAAAAAGAGTTAAAGAGAATCAGAATTGCTCCGAATAAGTTCATAAAATTGTATATTTTAGAATCCTCAGTTATTTTTTTGGAAGCTAATAGTATAAGGTAAGCTGAAGTAACTAGTATCATTCCTATCCAACCAACTATTTCAACAATCAACTCTTCCATATAATCGTTTTATATATTTTCTGCTATTAATAATATTATGAACATGAGTGAAGGCGATATAAAATTGCCAGGCAGCTGGTATGCTCAGATAGAAAAGACAAAGGAAAAGGCCAGAAAACTTCTCAAAAAAGTCATTGCTGTTGATTTGAACGATAAAATACTGATTGGAATATTGGATGATGTTACTTTGGATAAACTTTTCCAATTACAATATCCTTTTTGTAAACTTACGTTAAAGAGATATAAGAAGTATAACTCTGAAGGAAAACTTGAGAAACAGGAAGAAGGAGAACAGATATGCTTTGTCAACAAACCGCAAATGATATTGGACTTGCAAGAATTATCCTCAAGATTTCCAGAGATTTATGAGGACATACACATAGAAATCAAGAAAGGTGTTTACTAATGGCTTTAAAACAAATAGGTTCTACGGAAAAGAAAAGTGATATGGTTCCATGCCCAAGATGCGGAGAAGAGGCAATAGTAATAGACGGAAGAATTGTTAGATGGTTAACCTGTCCCAAGTGTAAGTTCAAGAAATTGATGGAAAAGGAAGACGAGGGAATAAAGGTTACACCACTGAAATAATTATTTAAGTTTTATTTTCTTTAAAGTAAAGATGAGAAAGAATAGAGAATCGAGCGATATTGTAGAAAGAATCTTGCAAGCAACAGCCAAAGATTGGATATCTAAGAATACAGCTTATCGTGCCTCTAACACTTCTACTACAAACTTTAATAAATACTATGAAGCAATGATAAAGGCAGATTTATTAGAACATAGGGAAAAGAGCACTGGCCTTCCTCGTTACTTATGCAGGGCTACAAAACACGGTTTAGAAATCCTTCCTGTACTGCAAAAAAAATCGGTAGAAATGGAGAAGCTCAAAAAATATCTTTAAACTTATTTTATTTATATATTCTTTTAAACAATTCTTATTATGCTTGAGAATTATTCTGCTAAAATCAAAAAAGCCCTGAAAGGTATTAAGGCAGGGGACAGAATTTCTATAAACAAAGATGGTAAGACATATGAAGGACTTTTAATGCCTAGAGGCGAGATCGGAGATGAGAATTGCATTGTTCTGAAGTTGGACAGTGGCTACAATATTGGCATAAGGTTCGAAGGCAAAATCAAAATACAAAGATCAAAGAAACCTGAGCCAAAAGAGGTTAAGGAAGAAATAAAATTCGAGGAAGGCATAGAAAAAACAAAAAGAATAAAGTTTGACTCTAATAGACCTAAGGTCTCCATAGTCATGACAGGCGGAACCATAGTTTCTAAGGTTGATTATAGAACTGGCGGTGTTTCTGCATTAGAAAAACCAGAAGAGTTGTTGACTAACATACCAGAATTGAAGGATATTGCTTTCATAAAAGATATCAAGATTCCTTTCAAGAAAATGTCAGAAGATTTAGATTATAAAGATTGGCAAGTTTTAGCTAAAGTTGTTGCAAAGGAAATAAATGAAAATCAAGGCGTCATAATAACGCATGGAACAGATACAATGCACTTCACTTCAGCTGCCTTGTCATTTATGCTGAAGAACTTGCACAAACCAGTTGTTTTGACAGGTTCTCAAAGATCATCTGACAGAGGAAGCAGCGATGCTTTCATGAACATTGTTTGTTCTGCTCATGCAGCCCTATCAGATTTTGGTGAAGTAGGAGTGTGTATGCATGCTACTACAGACGATCACTACTGCTATTTTATTCGTGGAACAAAGGTTAGAAAGATGCATTCTACAAGAAGGGACGCGTTCAGAAGTATTAATGAAATGCCTCTGGCAAAAATCTATCCGAATGGTAAGACTGACATCTTAAACAAGAACTATAAGAAAAGAAACGATGAGAAAGTTATTGCAGACATTAAGTTCGAACCAAAAATTGCTCTGTTAAAAGCATATCCTGGAAGTGAACCAGAAATTCTAGAGTTTCTTGTCAAAAAAGGCTACAAAGGTTTTGTTATCGAAGGAACAGGAATGGGTCATGTTCCTACGTTCGCGGTTAAAACATGGATTCCTACGATTAAGAAAATAATAAAGGATGGAATCCCGATTGTTATTGCTCCGCAGACGATTTATGGTAGAATTAATACGGATGTGTATACTAATCTAAGAATTCTTTATCATGATTCAAAAGCAATTCCTGCCGAAGATATAATGCCGGAGGTTGCCTACGTAAAACTCGGTTGGATTTTAGGACATACTAAAGATTTAGATAAGATTAGAGAACTGATGTTAACAAATATTGCTGGAGAGATTACGCAGAGGAGCGAATTAGAAACTTTCTTGGTGTAAGAAATGGGTGTCAAAGAAGCAATAGAAAAAAGAAAATCAATAAGAAAGTTCAAGACAAGGGAAGTTCCTGACAAGATTATCAAAGAAGTGATCGATGCTGCAAGAAGAGCTCCTTCAGGTCATAACCTACAGCCATGGCATTTTGTGGTTGTAAAAAGCAAGAAAAAATTGCTGAGGTTTAAAGAACAAGGAGTTTTTAATCAGGAAGAAATGTACAAGGCACCAGTTGTTATAGTTTGCTGTACAGACAAAGAATCATACTCGACTCGTTCAATAAAAGAGCATGAGGTTAACATGCCATTAATAAATTTATCTCTCGCAAGTGCATTTCTAGTTTTAAGAGCAACAGAACTCGGTCTAGGGACATGCCTTGTTGCATGGGTAGACAAAGAAAAGATAAAGAAAATTCTTGATATACCAGAAAGCAAAGTAATACCTTATATTATAGTCATGGGATATCCTGATGAGAAACCAAAACCTAGAGGAAGGAAAGAGTTGGATGAGATAATGAGTTTTGAAAAGTTCAAGGTGAAAAAGTGAGGTTTAGAATGCTATGGAAAACATAATAATAGAGGTTATTGGCTATGCAGCAGGGATACTAAGCGTGATCACAATGATACCTCAAATAATGAAATCCTATAAAATAAAGAGAGTAGAGGACGTATCTCTATTAATGGTTACTGTCTGTGCTTTAAGCTTATTACTATGGACAGTCTATGGATATCTAATAAATAATATGCCGGTATTCATAATGGATTTAGCTGCTTTTATTATAGTAAGTATACAAATTGCTCTAATATTTAGATACAAGGTGAAAAAATGAAAAAGTTTGATACTCCTTTTGGGCATATAGAAATCCTTGAAGGAACAGAAAAAGTAGGATTATCAATACTTGTTATATATCCTGGAAAAGAAATTAAATCACATTTTCATAGAAAAACTAAAGAAGTAGAAATTGTTTTGGAGGGTGAATTGAGTTCTAATTCAAAAAAGTTTAAAGAAGGCGATATTTTAATTTGGGAATTAAATAAAATTCATGGTTATAAAAACAATACAGATAGAAACGTTAAAGTCTTGTGCATAACAATGCCTCCTTATGATGAGAAAGATGTTTTTGAGGTTAAAAAATGATTGACTATCAAAAAATAGGTTTCAAGTGTGGAATAGAAATTCATAATCGTTTGAACACGAAAACAAAATTGTTCTGCGGCTGCAAGCCGATGTTTTCTGGAAATAAGCTATCATCATTAATAAAAAGAAAGCTTAGAGCAGTTGCAGGTGAACTAGGTCAGGTAGATGTCGCTGCTCTGTATGAATATTTTAGAGACAGAACCTTCTTTTATCAATGTTATCCTGAAGAAACATGTCTAATAGAAACGGATGAAGAACCACCTCGTTCTATAAACAAGGAGGCATTGAATGTTGTATTGCAAGTAGCCTTATTATTAAAAGCAGAGATACCAGACGAGATTCATATTATGAGAAAGACTGTTATAGATGGTTCTAACACCTGCGGCTTTCAAAGAACAGCTGTTGTTGGTTTGAATGGTTCACTAGATACATCTCAAGGAAAAGTAAAAATAACTAACATTTGTTTGGAAGAAGAATCTGCTGGAATTGTAAAACAGGAAGGAAATGAGATTACGTATCGCTTGGACAGGTTAGGAATTCCTTTGATAGAGATAGGAACTGCACCGGACATAAAAAGTCCTGAACATGCAGAGGAAGTTGCAGAAAAATTAGGTATGTTAATAAGATCTACTGGCAAGAGCCAGAGAGGCATTGGCGTGACAAGACAGGATATTAATGTTTCCATTTCAAAAGGTGCGAGAGTTGAAGTAAAGGGGGTTCAGGAGTTAGATATGATACCGACCTTGATTGAGAATGAGATAAATAGGCAGCAGGAATTGATAACAAGAGGAGAGAAGCCGAAGGAAGAGACCCGCGTGGCTAACGAGGACGGAACAACAGAATTCACAAGGCCCTTGCCTGGTGGTGAACGTCTCTATCCAGAAACGGACCTCGAGACAATAGTAATAACAAAAGAATTTCTATCAAAAATAAAACTACCTGAGACATGGGAGAAAAAATCAGAGAGATTGTCAAAAGTATTGCCAAAGGACATGGTTGGTCAGATTTTGAGAAGCGAGTATCTAGATTTGTTTGAAAAGTTCTCTAAAGAAAATGATCCAGTTCTTGTAGCTAACACGTTCACTTCAATAATAAAGGATCTGAGAAGAAGAGGAACTGATACAAATATTTTATCTGAAGAATATTTTGATGAAATATTCACCTCAATAAAAAAGAAGATGGTATCAAAAGAAGCAATACCTAACATTTTAGAAACAGTTTGTAAGAATAAGATTTCTGTTAGTAACGCTATAGAGAAAAGCGGTCTGAAATCCTTGGACGAAAAACAACTAAGAGAAATAATAAGAAAGATTTTTACTAAATATCCGAACTTGGTCAAAGAAAAGAAAGTATCTGCACTTATGGGAGAGTTAATGAAAGAAGTCAGAGGAAAAATAAGTGGAGAAATTGTTTCTAAAGTATTAAATGAAGAGTTGAATAAATAATTTTCATATGGTTATATGAAAATAATACTGGGTAACAACTATATCGAATTGGCTAACTAGTTACGATTTTTAAATTCTGCATACTAAATTTATTAGTGATAATTTGACTGGAAATGACATTCTTTCCATAGAAAAGACCGTGGATGAAATATCATCAAATCTTTTAGGAAATTTGCCTAAAGCAAAACATAAACTTAATAGGTTTATTAATGCTTTTAACATTAGATTTCCAGATAGTTCTCCTGCTGAAAGAGGAGGGGCTGAGGCTCTTACATGGGCTCTTATGGATGTTCCGCTAACCTTATTTGCACTTGGTTTTAATGGCTCTGTAATTGTAGAGTTGCACAGCATTCTTGAAAGATTTTCGATAAGAGAAACTATAAAACATACAACCCGTCCTTCAAAAAAATTGCTTATGACTAGAATTTTTGAGCATTCTACACTACAAGATTTGGCGCCAGTATTAGTAGAATTAGGATATTTTGAAAAGAAAGACCTTAAATTTGTAAAGAGGTTGGGTATGTTGAGAAATGGAGTAGCTCATAAAAATTCGAGAATAATTTCTAATGTTCTAGTTGAGGGTAGGACAATTTCATTCTTAGATATAGACTCAGTGATGAGTAATTTTGATTCGCTCCCTTTGATTATTGAAACAATAAATCTTTTATATAAAATGTCAAAGAAAACTAAAAAGAACAAGCCTTAGTTAGCTCGTTAACTCCTCACCCAAAATCGCAAATCCCAACTTTGCTGTAAATTAATAAAAAGAAAATGATAGCCGATTCACGGCTATCTAAATTTTCCGCTCCACAAGAGACTTAGTCCAAACCCTCCTGCTATGCATAAACCTCCTTCGGTAGTTCGACCTGTTGCAACTAGAAATCCACCTACCAAAATGAGAGCTGCAGGACCAGTTCCGGCACTTATCGGATTCATATCATTTCACCTCCTTAAGATTTAATTACGCTATTATCAGTTCTCTCACTGTTGAAATTGAATGAGAACAGAAGAATTTCCAAAGGATATTAATAAGTCTGGTTCAAAATTCATCAAGAAACATGAAGAAAAAGTTTCAATGTACCAGATTAAAAGGTACAGTATTTATTGACCTTTTAAATTATTTAAAACTTATGCATCAAATCATTTTTATGACAGAAGAGCATAATTTTCAAGGGAAATGGAAAAAAGCAAGCTTGGAAGAGATTGAAAAGAGTAAAAGTAGTTCTAGAGAACTCAGAATGCTTCAAGATAAGAGACGAAGATTAAGAAAAGGTGTCTCAGAACTCAATATAAAACTTATTGAAGAGTATGTTTTTTACTATAGGTTCTATGGCTGTAGCTCGAGACATAGAGCATATATTTTGGAAAGACTTATGCATATAGCTAGAATGATAAAAAAGGATTTTGACAAGATTACAGAAGAAGATAAGAAAGTCATTAATAAATTCATCGAAGAGGAAGCTAAAGAAACTTCTAAACCTTGGTTCAAAGGAGATGTTAAAAATTTTTTAGAATGGTTGAAAGAAGTAAAGGAATTTAAGATTATCATCTAGCGATTAACTGCTAAATCTTACGATACGTCCACATTTAGGACATTTTACTTGATTAGAAATACTAAATATAATCCCTCTAGACTTAGAATCATCAATCTCAATAAAACTGCCACATTCACATCTGACAAATTTTTTAGAATTAACAAAAAGACCTGTAGGGCTTGTACGACTTATTTCTGAAGCTGAAAAGGTAAGTGCCTCTAAAAAAGGTGAATGTATGTTTTCAAAAACTGCAGCGGTGGTTCCAGAAGCTGTTATCATAGCATTAGAAAAGCTATCCCAGTTGGGATATTGCCCTTGTGAAGCGGCATGTCCTATTTCTGTAATTCTGTTTGAAACAATCTTTGCCATATCAGAACCAACTTTTTTGATTTCTTCTTTAATCTCTTCTTGGCTGCTAGTTTGAGCTTTCTTTATACTTGCCATCTCCTCATAGATTTTTTGTATGATTTCTGGGTCGACAGTCAGGTGTTTACAATGTTCATACCAGAAATCTCTTCTTTGGCGTAGTTCAGCTCTCTTTGAAGAGTTGCTTCCGTAGGTATCATGACATTCCTTGCATAAAGGAGCTGCATTGTCTATTGTAGAAGGTCCGTTCTCTTCTTCAGGTATTATGTGATGTGCGTCTAGAGTGCCTTTGATTTGTTGGCACCAACAGCAATGGAAGCTGGCCATCTTCTTTACATCAAATCTTATTTTATCACTAAAAGGCATATTCTCACCAATTTAAAGAAGACTGATTAACCTATATACCTACTTGGTCCTTGCTCTTTAATTTTCTTTGCTTGTACTGTTTGTTCTTTCGCTTGTGAAAACATGTTTAAAATGGTATCTTTCGTTTCACCGCTCAGTATTTTTGTAATAATTGCTCTTGGCGTAAATGCTAATGGGTTAGTTCCTGGTAATATTATTGCACTCCAATCTACTATAGCAAAGTCGCCTTCTTTGATTTCATTTTGAATATCTGGATGGATAGCACAAATGCTTTTCATTCCAGCTAGTGATTCAACAGCTACTTGAATGCTATCATCTGATTTTATATCCTTATTTTCTTTAGATAAAATTTTGATAATTTTAACAGGAAAAAAACTATATGCTATTGGTTTTATTTCTTCATTCATATTCATCACTAATTTTAATGCTTTACCTAACAATTAAGAAATAACGCCAAAATTATTTAAATCAATCTATCTACTCAACTCATTCCAACATCATCCTCATTCACCCCTAACACAACATAACAACTATCATCATAAACAATGAGATTTCCAAGAGATTTGCCAATAATTGTTTCTAGAATTTTGAATGAAGAATTAGGAAAATAACTTTAAAACGATTCTCTATTAATTATTTTATATGTTAGATCCTAATCGTAAACTATTTAGATGGGGACCTATCGATGGTTGTCCTTTATTTATGTATTACACTATAGAATCCTCTTTCAAAAAAATGCATGACATATTCGGTTATTGCTATCCAGAATCTGTTATTATATTTGAAAACAAAAAGGTTCTTTGGATCCTTGATAACCAAGATTTTTTAAACAATGGTATAGAGTTCGCAAAAAAACATATTATAAATATTAATAACAAAAAACTTTTCCAGGATAAATGGAATAACAATCTAAACCAACTATTGAAAATATTCAAAAAATTAGATCAGATTGATTTATCAAAAACTGATGAAAAACAATTATACAAACTATTTGGTGAGTTTTCAGAAGTATACTTTAAGTTTTGGGAAGTTGGAATGACTTTGGAACTAACTGTGCTTGCTATTGAAACTTGGCTGGGTGAAAAATTAAAACAACTAATAAAAGATCAGAAAGAATACAATGAATCATTTGCAAAGCTAACATCTCCAACGGACTTGACATTCTATAGACAAGAAGAGAAAGAATTGATAGAAATATCTAAATTAAATGAGGAAGAACAGGAAGTCGCATTAAAAGAACATCAGAAAAAGTATTATTGGATTTATAACAGCTATCTGGAAGCCAAAAATCTAGGATTAAGTTATTTTCTTCATAACCTAGACAAGTTAAAAAAAGAAAACAAAGGTCAGATGCTAAATGAAATTAATAATTATTCAAATGAGATAAAAAAAGAAAAGGAGAATATTGTTGAAAGGTTAAGACTTGATGAGGTAACTAAAACATTGGTAAGGCTTTCAGAAGAATTCAGTATTCTACAAGACAATAGAAAAAAATATAATTTTATGGCAGACCATTATTTGGAATTGTTCGCAAAAGAGATTGAAAACATATCTAATATAAACATAGATGACGTGAAATTACTTCTACCTGAAGAGATAAAAAAACTGATTGAAGACAAATTAGATAAAAACATCATTCAAGAAAGAAAACCTATATTCGTTATACATTGCATAGCGGATAAGATTGACTTTATAACAGGAAAAAAAGCTGAAGAGATTAAATCCATTTATTCAGTCATCAAAAAAACTGATCAGAGCAGAGCTATTCAAGGCATAATCGCAAGCAGAGGTAAAAGCTATTACTTCAGAGGAATTGCCAAAGTTTTGTTTTCGCCTAAGGAAATTAGCAAAATAAATGAAGGCGATATACTGGTTACAACAATGACTTCACCAGATTTCATAATTGCTATGAGAAAAGCTGGAGCAATAGTAACTGATGAAGGTGGAATTTTATGTCATGCTGCAATAATTTCCAGAGAACTTGGAATTACCTGTGTTGTTGGAACTGAAGTTGCAACCAAAATGATCAAGGATGGAGACATAATAGAGATACATGGAGGTAAAGGAACAGTCAAAATTATAGAGCGTAAAAGTTGACTCATTCTAAAAACTCAACAGAATCTATAACCCCATCATTATCCTTGTCAATGCCTTCAACTATTCTTGCAAAAATCTTAGAATCATAAGAATTTCCTTTACAAATTTCATCAAACTTCTGTAAGAAAGCCAGTATCGCAGCTCTTGTTCCAGCGATTCTCCTGCCAGCTATGACAAGTACATCTTTATTTTTATCAAACGGGTTCTTTGCTTTGACGATTATTCCATAACCCTCCTCGTAATAATTCTTGCCAGAAATGTTTGAATGAAAACCTGAATAATAGTTTCCCTGATCCTTTACCCTTTCGAACTTTATTGCTAATTTCGAGTTGATCTTAGCTGTTATGAAGTTTACTCCTGGACCACCGATGAGTATCAGATTATTTTTCAAATCCTCCTCTTTCACTTCTGTGTCAAGTTTTGTGAACGCATCAGGCCTATAGTTAAGGAATGTCCCTAAGAAGAGACCTAAATCAGTGGCAAACAGACCATCCTTTGCTCTAGCCTTTGCTATTCCATGAGGTTCTGGACTACCCAAAATTATCAACGCGTTCAACCTACCATCACATACAAACGGTTCTAAGAAATTCTTATATTCTCTTTTCAGTTGGAAAACTTTCTGAGATTCTTCTAATGGTTTTAATAAAACGGCAAAGGCATAATCAGTTAGAGTGTAGAACTTTGCCAGAGCTCCTTGTTTTCTCTCTTCTTTTAATTTTTCTATTAGACCTGCCTTCTCAAGATTTCTTATATGATAATAGATTTTCTGTTCATTCATTTTCAATTTGTTGCCAATCTCCTTCGGATAGCTGGGTTTCTCTGTTAATATCTTAAGAATTTTCCAGGCCAAGGGCGATAAGGCAACCTTTAATTGCTTTGGTTCAAGAGTTTTTGTTGCCAGACTAAACGTCTTACCATTCTTTTGTTCAACTATCCAAGCCATATAACCACTATTAAATATTTTTTAATACTATTATAATTTTTTTAATAATATTTATATCTATCTGTTGCCATATTTTTAGAATCGGCAGAGGAAAGCATAAACCCAAAGGAGGTGATCCGATAAATTTTTTACTGCTCCTCCTCTGTCATGATCATCTAACTTGGTGTCAGAATGGAATCAGTGTCAAAGAGATTCGAAATAGCAATGCGTCTAGAAGATTACAAACATCTTGGACTTCTAGGGTTCACAACTCTTTTTTGTATAGGTTGCGCATACAATACGGCGTGTTATGGGATGGGAGAAAGCGAAAGACTCTATGCTGCTAAAAAATGCAATGAGTGCATGCCTGAGATAGAGAGGTTTTACACGAGCAAACAGATGATAAGAATCACGCGTGACGAAAAAGGTAAAAATATAGCAAAAATAATAGAAGAATAAAATAGAAAAAAAAACTATAAAAAATATCTTCTATTTCTTAATCTTTTTACCTATGAAGCCACCGATTGCACCTAGGATAATTCCTGCTCCTATGAAAAATCCAAATCCTGCTAACATAGTAATATAACTGCCTATGGTAGCTCCGATTGTTACTGCAACTTGATCTAAAAGAGATACTCCGGTTGACAATGGCATTGGAACAAAGTTTGCTATTAATCCTGCTATTATACCACCAATTAAGCCTGCAATTATTCCATCTATCGCTCCTTTTATTGGTGTCGCTGCTTTCCTACCAACATATATACCTGCAATAAGAGCTGAAATCAAAAGCGCAAATGGTGTCAAGAAGCTAAGTGCTTGCACCATTCCAAATACCATACCTAGAACTATCGCTAAGACTACATAGATTAATCCGCCTATAATATACATTTTGAAATTCATAGATTTCACTTTTTAAGATAATAGTTTCCTTGAATATAAAGATTTTGTATTCACGATTAATAGTGTCAAAATGAGCATCTAAAACTTAGTAATGCTTATGTACTAGACTCAGATAATATATTTTATCATGAAAGGCTTAGAACTACCCATAAACACTTTGATAATAATCGTTATAGGATTAGTGATTTTATTGGCTCTAATAGCAATTTTATTCGGAGGTTTTAACATAGCCAGACCACAAATGAGTTTAGAAACTGCTAAAAATGATGCTTGCAGACAATTATCAACCATGGGCTGTGATTATGGTTATGCATTAATTCCAGTTAATAATTTTGATGCCAATCGAAATGGTAAGGTAAACGACCCTACGATTCATTTTAAAAGTTCTATAGGTGATGATTGTGGAGCAGGCGCTCTAGAAAGCGGAGATAACCTAGCAACTTTATGCCTTTGTTTTTACAACATGGAAGAAGATAAAGAGTGTAAAAAAAATGTTTGTGGTTGTACAATTTCCGGAGGACCGCCAGGGCCACCAGGGTGATAATATATGAAATTTAAAATATTGCTTTTAACAATTTCACTCTCATTATTGCTATTATCTTTTATCACTTTAGCTAACACACAGATTCTGAATCTTAATGTTGGTTGGAATGCTTTCTCACTATCCGTGGATAGAACAATGACAAAAGGAGAATTATTTAAGAGTTGCGTTCTTGCTGATGCAGTTTATCACTATAATACCTCAACAAACGTTTATGACTCTGTTAGCACGATAAGGCCAGGTTTAGGATATTGGGTTAAGCTATCATCAACCTGCCAAATAACCTTAGATGGCAATCCTTTGGCAGCAAGCAGCATACCTTCTCTATATGCGGGATGGAACCAGATTGGAGCTCTTTCTCAATCAACAGATTTCAATTCATTAAGAGGAGACTGTACCATCATAAAGGGTCCGCAGAAATACAACACAGCAGCAGGAAGCTATGAAGACATCATAGTATTAGAGCCAGGTCAGTCTTACTGGGTAAGTGTCTCAAGTAATTGTAAGTTAGGAACACCTTCAAAATGTTCAGATGGAACATATTATGGTGATTGCTCATTAACTAAGCCAAAGTATTGTTCAAGCGGAGCATTAATTGATAAATGTACTCAGTGCAGTTGTCCAACAGGTCAATCCTGCAATACAACCACTAATTCATGTTATACACCACCAGTAACTTGTACATGTGGCACTTGGACAAATGGAGCATGCAACGCAGGTGGTTGCATCAACCAGAGACAACAAACTAGAACATGCACACCAACAGGATGTACACCTTCTGATGGTTTAGGTCTGTCAAGATGCGTTGCTGA